>Ga0209257_1000028_pt1 | contig 699493 bp, 721 predicted proteins | sample AraplaCvi_mCL_r2_FD_184277 | JGI IMG/M metagenome (GOLD analysis project Ga0209257, IMG submission 184277) | Arabidopsis root microbial communities from North Carolina, USA - plate scrape MF_Cvi_mCL_r2 (SPAdes) (version 2) | ecosystem: Host-associated > Plants > Roots > Endosphere | place... | reverse complement strand
GACGGCAACACCGTCGAGCTCGCCACCGAACAGACCGCCTTCGCCGAGAATGCCGTCGCCTATCAGACGACCCTGTCGTTCCTGAACGGCCGCATCTCGACGATCACGCGCGCGCTCAGGGGAGAATAAGCCATGGGCAACCAGCCGCTCTCGATCTTCCAGGTTTCCGGTCGCGCGATGAGCGCGCAGCTGCTGCGGATGAACACCACCGCGTCGAACCTCGCCAATGCCGGCACCGTCGCGTCGAGCCCCGAGGCCGCCTATCGCACGATCAAGCCGGTGTTCCGCACCGCCTTCGACGAAGCCAGCGGCCTGTCGACCGTCGATGTCGAGCAGGTCGTCACCGCCGGATCCGAGCCGACCAAACGCTACGATCCGGGCAATCCGCTCGCCGACAAGGACGGCAATGTCTGGGAAAGCGCGGTCGACGAGACCCGCGAGCTCGTCGACATGCTCGAATCGTCGCGCACCTATCAGAACAATGTCGAGGTCCTGCAGACTGCCAAGCAGCTGATCGTCGACACCCTCAAGCTGGGTCGCTGATCATGGATTTCGATAGCACGCTCCAGACCCTGGGCATCAAGCGCTACGGCGCGACGAACTCGGGAAGCACCACCGACACTTCCAATCTCGGCAAGACCGAGATGGACCAGTCGGACTTCCTGACGCTGATGACCGCGCAGCTCAAGAACCAGGACCCGTTCGAGCCGGTCGACAACACCCAGATGGTCGCGCAGATGGCGCAATTCTCGTCGCTCTCGGGCATCACCGAGATGAACACGACGCTGAAGGCGATCTCGGACAAGCTGGCCGGAACCTCGCTCGGCGACGCGCTCGGCTATGTCGGCAAGACCGTGCTGACCGAAGGCTCGACGGCCTGGCCGCGCACCAGCGGCGGCATCGCCGGCGCGGTGGCGCTGGCCGACGACGCCACCGACGTCAGCGTCACGATCACCGATCCCGACGGCAAGACGCTCAAGACCCTCGTGCTCGGCGCGCAGGACAAGGGCGCGGTCGCGTTCGACTGGGACGGCACCACCGAAAGCGGCGATCCCGCCGGCGACGGGCCGTTCACGGTGAAGGTCAGCGCGCGCAACGCCGATGGTGCGGTCACCGCCGCACCTTTGGTCTGGGCCCCGGTCTCGACCGTGTCGATGGGCGCCGACGGCCAGCCCCAGCTCACCCTTCCCGGCATCGGCCAGATCGCTCTCTCCGACGTCTGGCAAGTCGGCTGATCCAGGATCCCAAGGAGTAACCCTATGTCCTTCTTCACTTCCTTGAGCGGGCTCCAGGCCGCCCAGACCGAAATGTCGACGATCTCGCACAACCTCGCGAACGTCTCGACCAACGGCTTCAAGCGCTCGACGACGCAGTTCGCCGACGTGATCGCCTCGACCGCCAATTCGAACCCGACCAATGTGATCGGTTCGGGCACCGTGGTGAAATCGGTGCGCCAGCAGTTCAGCCAGGGCGGCTTCACCCAATCGAGCTCGGCGCTCGACGTCGCGGTCTCGGGCGAGGGCTTCTTCGTGGTGAAGAGCCCCGATGCGAGCGGCAACGGCGTCGCCTATACGCGCAACGGCAGCTTCCTCGTCAATTCGGACCGCTATGTGGTCGACGGGCAGGGCAACCGGCTGCAGGTCTATCCGGTCGACGGCTCGGGCGCGGTGATCGCGACCGGCCTCGGCTCGACCGTGCCGCTCCAGCTGCCGCAGACCAGCGGCGTGCCGGTGGCGACGACGAACGTGAACCTGTCGCTCAACCTCAACGCCAATTCGGGCGTGCCGACCACGGCGTTCGATCGCTTCGACCCGACGACCTATAATCATTCGACCCAGACGACGGTGTTCGATGCGAGCGGCAACGCGATGACGCTGACGAGCTATTTCGTCCGCACCAGCGCGCCGACCAGCAGCGACCCGACGAGCAGCTGGGAAGTCTATTCGTTCGTCGGCGACCAGCAGCTCAGCGCCGACGCCGATCCCGCCGCGGGCACGCCGATCAGCATGACCTTCGATGCGACCGGGGCGATGACCGCGCCGACGGGTGCGACCACTTTTGCCGGCTTCCTGCCGCCGGGCTCGACCGCCAATCAGGTGCTCAGCCTCGATTTCGGCAACGCCACCACGCAGGTCTACAAGCCGTTCAACGTCGCCGCGGCGACGCAGGACGGCGCGCCGGTCGGCCAGCTCGAGGGGGTGACGATCGGCGAGGACGGCACCGTCCGCGCGAGCTTCTCGAACGGCGACACGCAGGCGCTCGGCAAGGTCGTGCTCGCCAGCTTCTCGAACCCCACCGGCTTGCGCCAGCTCGGCAGCAGCACCTGGTCGGCCTCGGGCCTGTCGGGCGATCCGCGGCTCGGCGAGCCGGGCATCCAGGGGTTCGGGGGGCTGATGTCGGGCGCGATCGAGCGTTCGAACGTCGACATCACCGAGGAGCTGGTCGGGCTGATCGCCGCGCAGCGCGCCTTTCAGGCGAACGCCAAGGCGCTCGATACCGCGAGCCAGATCTCGCAGACCATCTTCAACATCCGCAGCTGACGCAAGGCTGAGGGGGACACCGCATGGACCGGCTCGTCTACACGGCAATGTCGGGGCTGCGCAGCCAGATGGCGGCGCAGTCGACGATCGCGAACAACATCGCGAACGCGTCGACCACCGGCTATCGCGCCGAGCGCGTCAGCTTCGACCGGCTGGTGCTGCAGGGCGCGGGCTACGAGACGCGCCAGCTCGCCGCGGAGGAGGTGCAGGACTTCGACCGGCGCGCCGGGACGATCGTCCAGACCGCGCGGCCGCTCGACGTGGCGGTGACTTCGGATTCGTGGATCGCGGTGCAGGCCGCGGATGGCAGCGAGGCCTATACGAGGCGCGGCGACCTCTCGGTCGCGGCCTCGGGCGTGCTGGAAACCGGCGACGGTTTCCCGGTGATGGGCTCGGGGGGGCCCATCACCGTGCCGCCCCACCAGGCGATCGCGATCGCCGACGACGGCACCGTCTCGATCGTCCCGCCGGGCGGCGATCCGACCCAGCCGCAGGTGGTCGACAAGATCAAGCTGGCCAGCCCCGAGGGCAGCCGCACCGCCAAGGGGCTCGACAATCTGCTCCATGTGAAGGGCGGCGGGGTGCTGCCCGAGGATCTCGACGCGCGGGTCCAGGCCGGCGCGCTCGAGCAATCGAACGTCAACCTCACCGAGGCGCTGGTCGACATGATCGAGAACCAGCGCAGCTACGAAGTGCAGGCGGGCCTGCTCAAGGAAGCGAAGACCATGGACGAGAGCGCCGCATCGCTGATGCGGCTGCCCGCCTGATTGAGAAGGATTTAGACGATGGGTTCCTCGGCAATGCACATCGCGCGCACCGGGCTCGACGCTCAGGACATGCGCATGCGGGTGATCTCGAACAACCTCGCCAACGTCAACACGACGGCGTTCAAGCGCGATCGCGCCTCGTTCCAGACGCTCGCCTATCAGGTGGTGACCGCGCCGGGCGCGGCGAGCACCGCCGAGACCAAATACGCGACGGGGCTCAACCTCGGTACCGGCGTGCGCATCCAAGGCACCGCCCGGGTGGAGACGCAGGGCAGCTTCCAGAACACCGGCGGGTCGCTCGATCTCGCGCTCGAGGGCGAGGGCTATTTCCAGGTGCAGATGCCGGGCGGCCAGCTCGGCTATACCCGCGCGGGCAATTTCTCGCGCTCGGCCGAAGGGCTGATGGTGACCAGCGACGGCTATCAGGTGCAGCCCGGGATCACGATCCCCGAGGGCACCACCGGAATCACGATCGGCGCCGACGGCACCGTCTCGGCGACCGTCGCCGGGCAGACCGAGGCGACCCAGATCGGCCAGATCCAGGTCGCGACCTTCCCCAATCCGGGCGGGCTGCAGGCGGCGGGCGACAATTTCCTGATCGAAACCACCGCGAGCGGCGCGGCGAGCCTCGGCGCCGCCGGCGACACCGGCCGGGCGAAGATCCGGCAGGGCGCGCTCGAGGCGTCGAACGTCAATGTCGTCGAGGAGCTGGTCGACATGATCGAGACCCAGCGCGCCTATGAGGTCAATTCGAAGATGATCTCGGCGACCGACGAGATGCTCAAATATGTCAATCAGAACATCTGAGGACAGGCTGATGCAGTTTCTCACCGGCCTCGCCACCGGCGCGCTCGCCGTCGCCGCGCTCTCGCTCGGCGCCGAGCCCGCGCACGCGCAGTTCCTCGGCATCGGCAAGAAGAAGGCGAAGGAGGATTTCTCCGCCACGCTTCCCGCACAGGCCCCTGCCGCAGCGCCCGCCAATGGCGGCATTTTCCAGGCGAGCGACGGCTATGCCGCGCTCTACGAGGGCCAGCGCGCGCGCCGGGTCGGCGACCCGCTGACGATCGTGCTGGTCGAACGCACCAGCGCCTCCAAATCGGCGAGCTCGAAGCTCGACAGCGGCGGCGGCTTCTCGCTGACGCCGCCGACCACCGGCGCGCTCAACCTGTTCAACAAGAGCGACGCGACCGTCAGCGGCAGCCGCAACTTCAACGGCACCGGCACCGCCGATCAGGCCAATGCGCTGTCGGGCGAGATCAGCGTCACCGTGGCGGAGGTCTATCCCAACGGCACGATGCTGGTGCAGGGCCAGAAGCGCGTGACGCTCAACCGCGGCGACGAGTTCGTCCAGATCAAGGGGATCGTCCGCACCGCCGACATCGACGCGAACAACCGCGTCGCCAGCACCCGCGTCGCCGATGCCCGCATCGCCTATACCGGCAAGGGCGACGTCGCCCGCGCCAGCCGTCAGGGCTGGCTGAGCCGGTTCTTCCAGATGATCAGCCCCTTCTGAGCGGAGCCGAGACCATGATCCGTTGCATCCTCGCCTTCGCCGCCGCGCTGTTGGCCTTCTCGCCCGCACAGGCGCAGCGCGTGAAGGATCTCGGTGGCTTCCAGGGCATCCGCACCAACCAGCTGACCGGCTATGGCGTCGTCGTGGGCCTGCCCGGCACCGGCGACGACAATCTCGAATATACCGTCCAGTCGATGCGCGGGGTCGCCTCGCGCTTCGGCTTCCAGCTGCCGCCCGGCGTGAGCCCCAGCCTCAAGAACGCCGCGGTGGTGATGATCACCGCCGAGTTGCCGGCGTTCGCCAAGCCGGGGCAGAAGCTCGACATCACCGTCTCGTCGATGGGCAAGGCCAAGAGCCTGCGCGGCGGCACGCTGATCCTCACCCCGCTGCAGGGCGCCGACGGCCAGATCTATGCGATGGCGCAGGGCAATCTCGCGGTCGGCGGGCTCGGCGCGGATGGCGCCGACGGCTCGAAGATCGTCGTCAACACGCCTTCGAGCGGCCGCATCCCCGAGGGCGCGACGGTCGAGCGGCTGGTCGACACCGGCTTCGACCGCACCCCCTTCCTCACCTTCAACCTCGCCCGTGCCGACTTCACCACGGCGCAGCGCGTGCAGGACGCGATCAACGGCCGCTTCGGTGCCGCGCGTGCCCGCGCGATCGACGGCGTGTCGATCGCAGTGCAGGCCCCCGCCGGCGCCGATGTCCGCGCCGAATTGATGGCCGAGATCGAGAATCTCACCGTCGAGGCGGCCGAGGCGCCGGCCAAGGTGATCGTCAACGCGCGCACCGGGACCGTGGTGATCAACTCGGCCGTCCGGGTCAGCCCCGCCGCGGTGACACATGGTAAACTCACCGTTCGGATCGATGAGGCCCAAAATGTCAGCCAGCCGCTGCCGTTTAGTAAGGGCGAGACCGTGACGGAGCAGCACAGCACCGTGAACGTCGAAGAGGAGAAGAAGCCGATGTTCCTGATGCAGCCCGGCCCCAAGCTGGCGGATGTGGTCAAGGCCGTGAACGCCATCGGCGCCTCGCCGGCCGACCTCGTCGCGATCCTCGAGGCGCTCAAGGAAGCCGGCGCGCTCAAGGCCGAGCTGATCATCCTGTGACCCAGCTCAACGCCCCGATTGCCGGCACCGGCGGCGGCGTGTCGACCGACACGTCGCGGCTCGCGTCGAAGGAGAATCTCGATGCCGCGGGCAAGCGCTTCGAGGCGATCTTCGTCGGCATGATGCTCAAATCGATGCGCACCGCGAGCCTTGGCGAGGGGCTGTTCGACAGCAAGGCGAGCCAGCAGTTCCGCGACATGCAGGACCAGCAGCTCGCGCAGAGCATGGCCGCGCACGCGCCGATCGGCATCGGCAAGGCGATGACCGAATTCCTCTCGAAATCGCAGCCGGTCGAGCCCGGGACGCCGGCCGAAGGGAGCACGCCATGAGCGACATGCTGTCGATCGGCGCATCGAGCCTGAGGGCGTATCAGGCCGCGCTGACCACCACCTCCGAGAACATCGCCAATGCCGGCCAGGCGGGCTATTCGCGCCGCACCGCGCCGGTGCGCGAGGTCGTGGCGCCCGGCGGGCTGACCACCGGCAATGCGCAGGGCATGGGCGTGGTGGTGAGCGGCATCGCCCGGGCCACCGACATCTACAAGACCGCCGAGGTCCGCACCGCCACCGCCGAGCTCGCCCGCACCGAGACCGGCACGACGTGGCTCGAGCGGATCGAGGGCGCGCTGGGCGGCAACCAGCTGGGCGACCGGCTCACCGCCTTCTTCAACGCGGCGCAGAAGATCGCCGCCGATCCCGCCTCGCTCGCGCCGCGCGCGACGATGCTCGAGACCGCGTCGAGCGTCGCGGCGTCCTTCACCGCCACCGGTGCCGCGCTCGACAGCGCGATGGCCGATCTCGACGCCAGCGCCAGCGCCGCGACGACGCAGCTGGGTGGGCTCGCCAGCGCGCTGGGCAAGGTCAATGCCGGGCTCGGCCGTTCGACGCCGGGCACCAGCGGGCACGCCGCGTTGCTCGACCAGCGCGACCAGCTGCTCGAGGAAATGAGCGCGATCACCGACGTCGCAGTGACCACCGACGCATTCGGCAAGGCGAGCGTGCGCGTCGGCGGGGTCGCCGGACCGGTGCTCGTCGATGGCGAGAATGCCGGCGCGATCACCTATGCGCGCAGCGACGCGGGGCTGGTCGCCTATGCGGTCCATTTCCAGGGGCAGAGCAGCGCGGTGTCGCCGGGCGGCGGCGCGCTCGCGGGCTTCGCCGAGGGCGCGCAGCGCATCGCCGACGCGCATGCCGAGATCAACCGGCTCGCGACCGACTTTGCCAATGGCGTCAACGCGGTGCAGGCCGCGGGCGACGATCTCGACGGCAATCCCGGCGCGCCGATGTTCGCGATCGGCGACCCGGCGTCGCAGCTCAGTCTCGTCCTCGACGATCCGCGCGGCATCGCCGCCGCGGCGACCGGCGCCGGGGTGCGCGACAACAGCAACCTCGCGGGCTTCGAGAGCCTGCGCACGAGCGGGAAATTCGAGGACGGCGTCACCAGCCTCACCACCGCCAACGCCGCCGCACTCTCGGCGCGCAGCACAGTCGCCGAAGCCCAGAGCGCGATGCGCGATTCGGCGATCGCCGAACGCAGCGCCGCGGTGGGGGTCAATATCGACGAGGAGGCGGTCGACCTGATCCGCTTCCAGCAAGCCTATCAGGCATCGACCCGCGTGATCCAGGTCGCGCGCGAGACGCTGCAATCCATCCTCGACATCCGCTGAGGCCGACCATGCGCATCGCCACTTCGCAGCTCTACAGCCGCCCCGCCTCGCTGATGGCCCAGCTGACCGCGCAGGCGGACAAGGTCCAGACCCAGATCGCCACGGGCAAGAGGTTCCAGACCGCGTCGGAGGATCCGGCTTCGTGGCTGCGGCTGCAGGGATTGAAGCAGCAGACCGCCGACGACGGCGCCTGGGCGTCGAACATCGACATGGCGCAAGGTCTGCTCGACCAGACCGACACCACGCTCGACAGCGTCGAATCGCAGCTCCAGCGCGCGCTCGAACTCGCGACCCAGGCGAAGACGGGCACGATGTCCGACGCCAATCGCAAGGCGGTGAGCGAGGAACTGAACGCGATCCGCGACGCGTTGTTCGGGCTGGCGAACACGAAGGACGTGCGCGGCCAGCCGCTGTTCGGCGGCGCGACCGGCGACATCGCCTATGTCCAGGCGGCGGACGGCACGATCAGTTTCGCGGGGACCGGCGAACCCTCGCCGATCCCGATCGGCGAGGGCATCAGCATTCAGGCCGGCGTGACCGGCACCCGCGCCTTTGCCGCCGGATCCAGCGACATCTTCGCAGTGATCGGCGCCTTTGCCGACGCGCTCGACGCCGGCGGCGACGTCAAGGCGGCAGGCGAGGCCGCGCTCAACGGCATCAACGCCTCGATCGAGACGGTCGGCCTCGCCCGTGCCTCGGTCGGCGCGCGCGCGGCGCGGCTCGAGCTCGACGCCGATCGGCTCGTCGACGCCGGCGAGGCGCGCGAGACGGCGCGCAAGGCGCTCGAGGAAACCGATATTCCGACTGCGGCGACCGAGCTGCAGAAGACGCTGACGATCCTGCAGGCGACGCAGGCGAGCTTCACCAAGCTCACCAGCCTGTCGCTGTTCGACTATCTGAAGTGATTCGGGCGGAGCGCGGATTTTCCGCGCTTTTCCGCTGAAAGACACGGCGAAACGGTCGTTTACCAAATCGGGTGCCGGTCCGCGGCCATGGGGGAAAGTTCAGTCGCATGTTTGTAGTGATCGGCTTCGTGGTCCTCATCGCCATGGTGTTCGGCGGATTCGTCATCACCGGCGGCGCGCTCGGCCCGGTGATGCACGCGCTCCCGCACGAGATGCTGATCATCGGCGGCGCCGCGCTCGGCGCGCTCATCATCGGCAATTCGATGAAGGAACTGAAGGCGCTCGGCACGGGCTTCATGAAGGTCGTGAAGGGTCCCAAGTACAAGAAGCAGGACTATCTCGACACGATCTTCCTCGTCTCCAAGCTGATGAAGATGCTCCGCACCGAGGGGCCGATCGCGCTCGAGCCGCATGTCGAGGACCCCAAGTCCTCCGCGCTGTTCGCCGAATATCCGCGGCTGCTCGCCGATCACACGCTGATCAACCTGATCACCGACACGCTGCGCCTCGTCGTCGTCTCGTCGGGCACGCTCGACGTGCACGCAGTCGAGGAAGTGATGGATAACGCGATCAAGACGCATCACCACGAGGTCCAGGGGCCGCAAGCGACGCTGCAGAGCCTCGCCGACGCGCTGCCCGCATTGGGCATCGTCGCGGCGGTGCTCGGCGTGGTGAAGACGATGGGATCGATCGACAAGCCGCCGACGATCCTCGGCGGGATGATCGGCTCGGCGCTGGTCGGCACCTTTCTCGGCGTGCTGCTCGCCTATGGCATCGTCGGCCCGCTCGCGACCCGGCTCCAGCAGGTGATCGACGCCGATGCGGCGATCTACCACACGGTCAAGCAGATCATCATCGCCTCGCTCCACGGCCATCCGCAGCCGCTGGTGATCGAAGCGGCGCGCTCGGGCATCGCGCATGCCAACCAGCCGGGCTTCGGCGAAGTGTTCGACGGGCTGCGCGGGCGCTGACGTCATGGCTGCAGCGCGTGCGCCCCACGGATCGAACCAGCCGCCGAAGATCATCGTCAAGAAGATCTTCGTCGAGGGCCATGGCGGCCATCACGGCGGCGCGTGGAAGGTCGCCTACGCCGATTTCGTGACCGCGATGATGGCGTTCTTCCTGCTGCTCTGGCTGCTCGGCGCGACCACCGAGAAGCAGCGCAAGGCGCTCGCCGACTATTTCGCGCCGACGCTGATCGACTTCAAGCAGAACAGCGCCGGCTCGAACGGGCTGCTCGGCGGCGACGCGATCAATTCGCGCGACAATTATCCGACCAAGGCGGCGCAGACCGGCACCCGCTCGATGACGATCCCCGCCGGCGCGACCGGCGGCAACGATGTCGGCACCGGCCAGAAGGGCACGCTCAAGGACCAGCGCGCGCTGACCGCGCAGGACCAGAAGAATTTCAGCGAGACCGCCAAAGCGATCCAGAACAAGATGCGCACGCATCAGCAGCTCGCCAAGCTCGCCCGGCACATCCGCTTCGTCGCGACGCGCGACGGGATGCGCATCGATCTGCTCGACGACGCCAATTATTCGATGTTCGATCTCGGCACCACGGCGCTGGTGACCGACGCGAGCGCGCTGATCGGGATGATCGCCGAGAGCATCGCGGGGATGGAGAACCCGATCATGATCCGCGGCCATACCGACAGCCTCGGCTATGGCGATCCGCGGAACATGAACAACTGGATGCTGTCGAGCGGCCGCGCCGAGGCGACGCGGCGGCGGCTGTCCGGCGGCGGCGTGCCCGAGACGCGCTTCGAGCGGATCGAAGGCGTCGCCGATCGCGAGCCGCTGATCGTCGAGACGCCCACCGACCCGCGCAACCGGCGCGTCTCGATCACCCTGCTCTACCGGCGGATCATGGAGCAGGACAAAGGCGGCGGGCGCTTCGAACGGCCGATCCGCCAGCCGATGCTGGCGGCGCGGTAACGTTTCCCCTCGTCAGAAGAACTGCTTGCGGAAGGTCAGCCGGACGACCCGGCCGAGCGGATCGATGAGATTGGGCGCATAGGCCGCCGGGACCTCGCCATTCTCGTCGGTCACGCGCTGCCGCGCGTCGAACAGATTGTCGACGCGCAGCTGGATGCGCGATCCGCGCAGCCACGGGTTCTTGAGCAGGAAATCGATATTCTGGCCCGGGTTGAATTCGGTCAGCAGCCCGACCCTGGCGAGGCTGCCGAAGTCCAGCCGGGTCTGGCTCCCCAGCGCGCCGGTCATGCGCTGCGTCCCGCTCTGCCAGTTGCCGGTGACCTGAAACAGCCACGCGTCGCGCTTCAGTGCTGCGAGGGCGTCGATCCGATGCGCTGCGACGCTCTGGCTGCTCGAACCGTCGAGCTTGTCGATGACGGGCAGCCCCTGCCGGATCAGAATCTCGTCCTTGAAGACCCATGTGTGGTCGAGCGTGAAGCGGATCCGGTTGCCGCCGCCGCCAAAGCCGCCGCGACCGCCGCCGCCACCGAAACCCCGGCCGCCGCCGCCGGGCCCGCCCCGGAACCCACCGCCGGCGCCAGGCCCCTGCCCCTCGCCGCGTTCACGGCCCTGATCCTGCTGCGGCTGCCCCTGGCCTTGTCCTTGTCCCTGGCTCTGCCCTTGACCCTGACCTTGGCCTTGGCCTTGTCCCTGTCCGGGGCGGCGCTGGTTGCCGCCGAACAGGCTCTGCTGCTGGCCGAGCCGGCGGAACTGCTCGAGCTGCGCCGTGAATTCGGGCGGGAGCGGCTGGCCGGTGCGGCGCGATTCGGCCATCGCCGCCTGGAAGGCGGTGCGGCGCTCCTGCATGCGCTTCGCCTGGGGCGAAGAGATCGGGATCGAGAAGTCGATCCCCCAGCGCAGCTGGGACGTGTCGCGCCGCGCGAAATTGACCGGCCGATAATCGATGCTGAGCAGCCGGCCGTCGGCGTCGCGGACGAAGCGATCGGGGAAGGCCGCCTCGATCTCCGCGGTCGCGCCGGGAAAGCTGTCGGCATAGTTGCGATAGCGCTGGTTGCTGTAGCTCGCCCGGAAGTTCAGATCGGTCTCGGTGAGCGGCCGGATATTGAGGCGGGCATTGAATACGTGCCGGCTGTCCGCCCCGAGCAGCGGATTGCCGCCGGTGATCGCCGTGACGTCGACGCTCTCGTTGCGGACGAAATCGAAGACGCGCCGGTTGGGCGTCACCAGCACCGGGTCGCCGAGTTGGCTGATGCTGGGCGCGCCGCGGTCGTCGGTAATGCTGACGTTGGCACGCACCTGCCGGATCGGCGACCAGTTGAGCCCATAGCCGGTGGTGACGAGCCGACCGAAATCGGAGAGCTGCTCGACCTCGACATTGCCGTTGACCGACAGATCGCCGATCGCGCCGAGCACGCCGCGCGAGCGGCTGGTCAGCGGCAACGTCAGATTGCCGCGGATGCTGCCGGTATCGCGTGCGATGTCTCCGCTCTGAAATCGACCGGCGACCCAGGATTCGCGATGTCGGTCGGTCGTCTGCCCGGCCACCCGCACGGTCGCGCGCACATCGCCTGCGGGCAGCTTGAACAGCGAGCCGAAGGTCGAGAAATCGACATTGGCCCGGTTAGTGCGCGATTTGGAGATCTGGTCGGGACGATTGACGGCCAGCCCCGCGGGAAGCGGGCCGAACGGATTGAAGCCCGGATCGCGCGCGTCGAGCAGCGCCTGCGCCTGCGCGGCGTCGATCCCCGTGGTCGTGACCGAATTGGCCTCGTTATATTCATAGCCGGCCTGGAGCGACCAGCCCCAGCTCGCCAGCCAGGGCGAGGTCTGGCTATTGAGGCTCAGGCCGCCGCTGAGCGTGCGGTTGTCGCTCCGGCGCGATAGCGGCTCGAGATTGTCGTGATAGCGCAGCAGCCGTACGTCCTGCGAGAAGGGCGAGAAGGGATTGCCGGTCGGCAGCAGCAATGTCGCACTCGGCAGGCCGAGCAGTGCGTCGCTGTGGTTGAGGTTCAGCCCGAAAGTCGCGACGGCGCTGACCTTGTCGGAGATCGTCGGCGTGTAAGTGCCGCTGATCTCCAGCTTCTTCTGCGGGGTCGCGGTGAAGCCCGGCCCCCCGTTCAAGCCTCCCCCTCCGCCCCCGCCGGACAAGGTGCGATAGGGCGTCAGATCGGAGACATTGGGATTGTTCGCATTGGCGGCGAAGCCGGCGAGCGTCGGTGCCGCGCCGGCCGCGCCGTCGGGCACGCCCGCAACCGTCACCGTGGTTCCCGCCAGTGCGCTCAACGCCGGATCGATCTCGTCGCCGGCGATGCCGACGATATTGCCGCGCGTGTCGAACAAGGAGGTGCCGGCGCGCGTCACGCCGCGCTCGCTTTCGAGGATGCCGGAATTCTGGGTGTATTTGACGTCGAGCTCGAGCCGCTCGTCGCGGCGGATCTTCTGCAGATTGATGTTGCCGTTCTGCCACGAATTGCCGCCGGCGGTGGGCATCGCGCCTTCGAGCAATGTCGTGAGGCCCATGAAGCGGCGGCGCAGGACGAAGTTCACGACCTTCTGATTGGCGCCATAGCCATATTGGAGCGCAGCTTCCTCGGGCAGGATGTCCATCCGCTCGATCGCTTCGGTCGGCAGATTGCGGACCTCGGCCATGCTCGAGCGCCGGCCGCTGAGCAGGATCACGGGCTGCTCGTCGCCACGGCCCGAGCCGCTGCCGAGCTGCGCCGAGAGTGCGGTCAGCAGCTCGGTGACGTTCGAGGCGCCATAGGCGCGGATATCGGCCGGCCCGAGCTGGACCTCGGGCTTGACGTCGCCGGGCACCGCGCCGCGCAGCTGGCCGGTGACCACGACGTCCTCGACGGGCACATCCTCGTCTTCGGGCCGCGGCGTCTGCTGGCCGGCCGGCGCGGCAGGAGCGAGCGCGGCCGGATCGGCGGGCGCAGCCGGGGCGGCCTGATCCTGCGCGTACGCCGCCATCGGCAGCGCGCCGATCATCAGCGCACTCACGGCGCAACCCCACTTCAGCATGCCCAACTCCCCATACGCGACACGGCAGCGCCCGGAGCGGCGCGCGTTCACTGGCTCGCTACAAGCGACTTGTCGCAAAATTGTGCCAAGGCTGGAGAAAAATCGGGGCCGCGCTGCGGCGCCCGGGGTTTCTGGTGCGGTCGAGAAGACTCGAACTTCCACGGCCTTTCGGCCACAACGACCTCAACGTTGCGCGTCTACCAGTTCCGCCACGACCGCACGTGAAACTCACCGGGAGGTCCCCGGCGACTGGTAAGGCGCGGCCCCTAGCAAAGCGTTTCAGGGCTTGCAACCCACCCCGATGCGCTTTCGTAATTTGCCGGATGCACTTCGATTGGCGGGGCCGGCCCACGCCCCCACCCGGCCACCCACATGATGCTGCCGCTGGGTGGCCGGGTGGGGGCGTGGGCTGGTGCGGTAATCCGTTTCCGCTTCGCGGAAACCACAGTACACGCGGCGTCCGCCATGTTGCTCTCCCCCACCCTCTCCGCCGAGATGCGCCGCATCCTCGCTCTGGCGTGGCCGGTGGTGCTGACCAGCCTCAACTGGACGATCCTCCACGTCACCGATGTCGCGGTGGTCGGGCTGGTGAGCACCGGCGAGGCCGCGGCACTGGGGGCGAGCCGCTCGCTGACCTTTCCGGGGATCGTCGTCGGGCTCGGCTGGCTCACCGGAATCCTCGTCTATGTCTCGCGCGCCGACGGCGCGGGCGAACTGCGCGAGACCGGCCGCGTGCTGCACCAGGGCATGATGCTCGCGCTCGTGCTCGGGCTGATCAGCGGCCTCGCGCTGTTCCTCTGGCCCGAACCGATGCTCATCGCGCTCGGCGTCGCCCCCGACACCGCGCCCGAAGCGGCGCATGTCGTGCGAGTCATGGCGATCGCCTATCCCTTCCAGCTGATCATGATCGCGGCGAGCTTCTTCCTCGAGGGGGTGAGCCGGCCGCGGCGCGTCACGGTGGTCAATCTCGCGATCCTGCCGCTCAACGCGTTGCTCGCCTGGGTCTTCGCGACCGGCCAGCTCGGCGCGCCGGCGATGGGTGCGGCGGGCGCCGCGCTCGCCACGGCGATCGCCTCTGCACTGGGGGCGATCGGCATGGTCGGCGCGGCGTGGACGCTGCCGCGCGCGGGCCAGCGCGGCGTGCGCGACCTGTCCGCGCTCGGCGGCCGCGATTCCTGGGCGGGGGCGTGGCGGCTGGCGGGATTCGGCGTGGTGCCGGCGATCGCCTCAGGGCTCGAACTGGTCGGCTTCTCGATCCTGATCGCGCTATCGACCCAGCTCGGCACGACCACCGCACATGCCTTCCAGATCGTCTTCTCGATCCACAACGTGACCTTCGCAGTCGCGCTCGGTCTCGGCTCGGCAGCAGGGGTACGCGTCGGCAACGCGGTCGGCGAAGGGGTGGCGCACGACGCGGCGCGGCGCACGGCGATCGCGGCGCTGCTGGCGGCGCTGGCCACCGGCGCCTTGTCGGTGCTGCTGATGACGCTGGCGTTGCCGGTGGTCTCGGTCTTCCCCGCCACCGGGCCGGTGCACCAGCTCGCGGCCGCGATGCTGCTGCTCTGGGCGCCGTTCATCCTGTTCGACGGGGTGCAGGTGGTGTTCGTCTATGCGCTGCGCTCGCTCGGCGACCAGGTGATGGCCGGGGTCAACGGAATCATCGCCTTCTTCCTCGTCACCGGCGGGCTGGGCGTGCTGCTCGTCCATGGCGGGCACGGGCCGAACGGGCTCGTCCTCGCCTCGGGGATCGGGATGGTGGCGGCCGCGCTGCTCCACGGCCTCCGGCTCGGCTGGGTCAGCCGCCGATTTCGCTCGCGAAGCTGAGCTCGACCACCTTCGCGTTGGGCGGCACGTCGAGCTTGGCGCCGGTGAAGTCCAGCGAAGCCCTGGGACCGAGCTGGCGGTTCTCGGGAGCGATCCGCCAGCTATAGACGAGCTGGTCGGCACCATCGCGCAGCTCGACGCGGATATCGGGGATGCGCTGCGGCGCGTCGGTGGGATTGTTCACCTTGCCCGAGACGACGAACGCCTCGCTGCCATTGGGCATCGGGCGGAGCTCGACGCTCTTGTCGGTGAAGCGGAGCGGCGTCTCGGCCTCGCCGCCGATGCCCAGCCCCAGCTGCGCGGCGATGCCAGGCGCGCCCGAATAGAGGATCGCGCCCGCACCGAGCAGCATCGAGATGCCGGCGATCACCGCGGCGGCGGTCCAGCGGCGCGCGGGATTGCGGCGCGGCCGCGCCTGACGCGACGGCGGCGGCGCGAAGGGATCATATTCGGGCGGCGCCTCGGCGATCGGATCCTCGTAGACGCGCGGCGCGGGCGCTTCGGCGCGGGGCGCAGGCGGCGGGGCGACCGGACGCGGCGCCTCCAGCACCTGGCTGCGCGCCGGTGCAGGCGCTGCAGCCGCGGGCGGCGGCGCGGGCCGAGGTTCGGGCGCGGGCTCGGGCGCAGGCGTCGGCGCGGGGCGGACCGCTGCGGCCGCACGCGTCGTGAGATCGAGGACGGCAGGCGCCTGATACCAGCTGTGCTTGCAGCTCGCGCATCGCACGGTTCGGCCCTCCGGCCCGATCGCGCTATCCGGAACGAGGTACCGCGTGCGGCACTGACTGCATTCGAGGATCATTTGAAGCGTCCCACCCGCCCGGCATTGCCCACTGACCGAGCAGGGCGATTCTAGCTGTAACGAATCGGCCCCACAAGAGTCTCGCTGATGCCATGCCGCCATCGCTTGAGCCGCGCGGCGGGCTGTGCGATGCCGGGCACCGTCTTGAGGCAAGGAGCGGCCGGCGCCGGCGAATGGCCAATATCGTTCAGTTCGAGAATGTCGGCTTGCGCTATGGCACGGGTTCCGAGACGCTCTCGGACGTCAGCTTCACGCTCAAGAGCGGATCCTTCTATTTCCTGACCGGCCCCTCGGGCGCGGGCAAGACCTCCTTGCTCAAATTGCTCTATCTCGCCCAGCGGCCGACGCGCGGGGTGATCCGGCTGTTCGGCGAGGATGCCGGCGCGCTGCCCCGGCAGCGCCTGCCGGGTTTCCGGCGGCGCATCGGCGTGGTCTTCCAGGACTTCCGGCTGGTCCCGCACCTCTCGGCCTATGACAATATCGCGCTGCCGCTGCGCGTCGCGGGGGTGCAGGAGAGCGACATCGCCGCGCCGGTGCGCGAGATGCTCGCCTGGGTGGGATTGACCGATCGCGGCCGCGACCGGCCGCCGACGCTGTCGGGCGGCGAGCAGCAGCGCATCGCGATCGCCCGCGCCGTCATCGCGCGCCCCGAATTGCTCGTCGCCGACGAACCGACCGGCAACGTCGATCCCGAAATGGCCGAACGGCTGCTCTATCTGTTCGAATCGCTGAACCGGCTCGGCACCACCGTGGTGATGGCGACGCACGACCTCCATCTGCTCCAGCGCATCTCCACCGCGCAGCTGATGCGGATCGAGCATGGCCGGCTGAGCGACCCCACCGGCGCGCTGCGCAATCCGCCGGGGGCGCCATGATCCTGAGCCTCCACCCCAATGCGCCCGAGCGCCGGCTGCTCGACGAGGGGACCCCGACGCGCGCGATGACGTGGATCATGGCGATCATGCTGTTCCTCACCGTGCTCGCCGGCGCGCTGGGGCTCGGCATGTTCGCCGCGACCGCGCAGCTCGACCGCGCGCTTTCGGGCCGGCTCACCGTGCAGATCGTCGAGCCGATCGCCAGCCTGCGCGACCAGCAGGCGGGCGCGATGGTCGCCGCGCTCGGCAAGCTCCCGGGGGTGAGGCAAGTGCGCGAGGTCGATCGCGCGCATCTCGCCGAGCTGCTCAAGCCGTGGCTCGGCGATGCCGGGCTCGATCCCGATCTGCCGATGCCGGCGATGATCGACGTCGAGGCGCCGGGTGCCGATCCGGCCGCAGTCGCGGCTGCGGCGCGGCGGATCGCGCCGGGCGCGCGGGTCGACCGGCACGCGCAATGGCTGTCGCCGGTGCGCGGCTTCATGGCGACGATGAGCTGGCTAGCGGTCGGCCTGGTGCTGCTGATCGCGGGCGCGACCGCTTCGGTGGTGCTGCTCGTGGCGCGCGCGGGGCTGGACACGCACCGCGACACCATCGATGTGCTCCACATGCTCGGCTCCACCGACCTCCAGATCGCCCGGCTCTTCCAGCGGCGCATCGCCTTCGACACGCTGATGGGCGGACTCGCCGGCACCGCGGTGGCGCTGCTGCTCGTCTGGTTCCTGCAAGGCCGGCTGAGCGCAGTCGGATCGGAGATGCTCGGCGGGGTCGCGCTCCAGCAGCGCGACTGGTTCCTGCTGCTGCTCCTGCCGCTCGCTTTCGCGCTGCTCGCGACCTTCGCGGCGCGGATCGCGGTGCTGCGCACCCTGGGGAAGCGGCTGTGATCTGGCGCGTCTGCCTGTTGCTGCTCATCGCCTGGGCGCTCGGCTTCGCCTTCTTCCTGCTGTCGCTCGGCAAGCCGCTCGACAATCGCAGGACCGACGCGATCGTGGTGCTCACCGGCGGCGGCGGGCGGATCGATCGCGGGCTCGCGGTGCTACGCGCGGGCGACGCGAAGCGGATGCTGGTGAGCGGCGTCGATCCCGATGTCCGTCCGGTCGAGCTCGCGGTGCAGTTCAAGATCGACCGAAGGCTGATGGCCTGCTGCATCGATCTCGGCTGGCAGGCGGTCGACACCCGCTCGAACGCCGACGAGACCGCCAAATGGGTGAAGGAGCACGGCTTCCACTCGGTGCGGCTGGTGACCACCGACTGGCACATGCCGCGCGCGCGGATGGAGCTGGCGAGCGCGATCGGCGGCGATGTCGAGGTGATCGGCGACGCGGTGCGCAGCGGTTCCGGCAGCCCGGGGTGGCGCGTGCTCTTCCGCGAATATCACAAATATCTGGTCCGACGGATCGCGCTCTGGCTGGGCGCGGGCTGATGGACTGGCTGCGCACGATCCTTTTCTCGCTGATCTTTTATGGCCTGTCGGTGCCGATGGTGTTCGCGACGCCGATCGTGGCGCTCATGGGTAACGGCCCGCTGCGCGCCTATGTCTCGGCATGGATCGCGCTGATGCGCTGGCTGGCGCGCTGGATCCTCGGCATCCGCGTCCGCATCGAGGGCGAGATCCCCGACGGGCCGGTGCTGTTCGCCGCGAAGCATGAATCGCTGTTCGAGGCGATCGATCTGACCCGGCTGCTCAGTGCACCGGCGACGGTGATGAAGCGCGAGCTGGCGCAGATCCCGGTCTGGGGCTGGGCGGCGCGACGCTATGGCGTCATCGTCGTCGACCGCGCCGCCAATGCCGCGGCGCTGCGCGCGATGATGAAGGACGCCCGCGGCGCGCTCGCCGAGAGCCGCTCGGTGCTGATCTTCCCCGAAGGGACCCGCGTCGCGCCGGGCGAGACCCCGCCGCTGCGCGCGGGCTTTGCCGGACTCTACCGGATGCTCGACCTGCCGGTGGTGCCGGTCGCGGTGGACAGCGGCAAGGTCTGGCCGCGACGCGGACCCAAGCGGCCGGGGGTGGTGACCTTCCGGTTCGGCGCGATCATTCCGCCCGGGCTGCCGCGTGCCGAGGCCGAGGCGCAGGTGCATGCAGGGATCAATGCGCTCAACCGCGCCGGTTGAGCCCATTGGAACTCGGGAACCCGGATTTGTAGGGTTTGGCGGGGCTAGAGTCGCGAGAGTCGCGCAAAAGCTTTCCGACAATTTCGCGGGCGGGAAATTTTCTTGCGTTCGGCTGTAGGGAATTTCGACGCTGAGAAAGAGCAGTCGGAAGTGCAGCAGCTGAAATCCTACATTGCAACTCGCGCGCCGCGGGTCGCGATGCCCGCTTCTGTCACCCCGAACTTGTTCCGGGGCCGGAGGCGAAGCGCGCCTCTTTGGCTCACTCGTGCGAGCGGCCGAAGTCCGGGCGGGCATCGTCCTGGCCGGAATCGATGATCGAGCGGCGGACCGCGCGGGTGCGGCTGAACAGCTCGAACAATTCGTCGCCCTTGCCCCAGCGGATCGCGCGCTGGAGCGCGGTCAGGTCCTCGGAGAAGCGCTGGAGCATGTCGAGCACCGCCTCGCGATTGGCGAGGAACACGTCGCGCCACATCGTCGGGTCCGAGGCGGCGATGCGCGTGAAGTCGCGGAAGCCGCCGGCCGAATATTTGATCACCTCGGAGCTGGTGACTTCTTCCATGTCCGACGCGGTGCCGACGATCGTATAGGCGATGAGGTGCGGCAAATGGCTGGTGACCGCGAGCACGCGATCGTGGTGCGCGGGCTCCATCGTCTCGACCTCGGCGCCGAGCCGGCGCCAGAATTCGAGCACGCGCTCGATCGCAAGGGGCTCGGTGCCCTCGGGCGGAGTGACGATGCACCAGCGATGATGGAAGAGCGAGGCGAAGCCCGCCTCGGGGCCGCTATTCTCGGTGCCGGCCACCGGATGCGCGGGGACGAAGGCGGCGTTGGGCAGCGCGGCGCGCACCGCCTCGATCACGCTCTCCTTGCACGAGCCGACATCGCTGACGATCGCGTCGGCGGGGAGATCGGCGGCGATCTCGGCCGCGGCCTGCCCCATCGCGCCGACGGGGACGCAGAGTATGACCAGATCGGCGTCGATCACCGCGGTGCCGGCGGTGTCGGCGATGTCGTCGCAGAGATCGATCCGCACCGCGGTCTCGCGCACGGCCGGATCCATGTCATAGCCGGTGACCCGCACGCTCGGCATATGCTGCCGGACGGCGCGTGCGATCGACGAGCCGATCAGCCCGAGCCCGATGACCGAGACGCGCGCGAAGGGCAGCATCAGGCGCTCACGATCTCGCGGATCGCCGCCGCGACGCCCTGGATCTCGTCCTCGGTGCCGATGGTGATGCGCAGGCCGTGCGGCAGCCCCTGCCCCGGCAGCCAGCGGACGATGTAACCCCGCGCCATCAGCGCCTTGTACGCCGCCTCGGCGCTGACCTCGCCTTCGAAGAGGACGAGCTGGAAATTGGCCTTGGACGGGACCGCGCGCAGCCCCTTGTTGCCCAGCGCCTCGATCTGGCCGGCGAACCATGCGCGCCATTCGCGATTGTGCGTGTAGCTGCGCGCGACGAAGGCGTGATCGCCGAGCGCCGCCACCGCCGCCTTTTGCGCGGCGGTGCTGAAATTGAACGGCGCGCGGATGCGGTGCATCGCGTCGATCATCTCGGGCGCGCCATAGCCCCAGCCGACGCGCTCCGAAGCGAGGCCGAAGATCTTCGAGAAGGTGCGCGTGACCAGCACATTCTTCGTCGTGCGGGCGAGATCGAGCCCGCCGTCATCGTCCTCGGGATCGAGATATTCGGTATAGGCCTGATCGAGCACCAGCAGCACGTGCGGCGGCAGCGCCGCGTGCAGCCGGGCGATCTCGGCGCGGGGCGTGTAGGTGCCGGTCGGATTGTTCGGATTGGCGATGAAGATCAGCTTGGTGCGATCGGTGACGCAGGCGAGGATCGCGTCGACATCGGTGGCGTAATCCTTGTCGGGTGCGATCACCGGCGTGGCGCCGACGCGGCGCGCGGCGATATCGTAGACCGCGAAGCCGTAACGGACATAGATGACTTCGTCGCCGACCCCGGCATAGGCGCCGGCGGCGAGATGGAGCACTTCGTCCGAACCGGTGCCGTAGATGATCCGCGCCGGATCGAGATCATAATGCGCGGCGATCGCCTCGCGCAGCTCGGCCGCGCTGGCGTCGGGATAGCGCTCGAGCTGCGCGGCGGCGGCGGCGAAGGCGGTGCGGGCGACCTCGGGCGTGCCGAACGGATTCTCGTTCGACGAGAGCTTGACGGCCTTGGCGCCGGAATCGGTGGTCGAACGCCCCGGCACATAGGGGGCGATCTCCATGACCCAGCGATTGGGAACGGGTGCAGTCATGGTCGCGCGGCTTGGCGGAATGGCTCGGCAATGGCAAGCTCGGCCTGGGCAAAGCAGGAGGGGTGCGATGCGGGGAAGCAGCACGATATGGCGGGCACTGGCGGCGGCGCGGCGGCGCAACGCGCTCGCGGCGGGCGAGACGGCGCCGATCCCGGGTGCGCCGGGGGCAACGCGGCGCGCGCTGATCAAGGGCATCGCCGCGGCGGGCATGGCGTCGGCATTGCCCCGCCCCGCGCATGGCTTTGCCGGCGGACGCGTCGCGATCATCGGCGGCGGCATCGCCGGATTGAGCGCGCTCCATCACCTGCGCGAAGCGGGAATCGACGCGCATATCTATGAGGGGCGCAACCGGACCGGCGGGCGGATGTACACGCACCGCCCCGCGAGCGGGCCATGGTTCGAAGTGGGCGGGCAGCTGGTCAACACCGACCATGACGACATGCAGAAGCTCTGCGCGCGCTTCGGGGTGAAGCTGGTCGACCGCAAGGCCGATCCGCACCAGACGCTGATCCTCGGCGACGGCCGGCTGCTCGGCGAGGCCGAGCTCGCCGAGGCGCTGCGCCCGATCGCCGCGCAGATCGACAGGGATTCGGCCCGGCTCGACAAGGATTTCGATCGCGTCGCGGCCGAGCTCGACCGCATGTCGATCGAGGACTATCTGGACAAGCACAGGGCGCTGATCGGCAAGCCCTGGATCCGCGAGCTGCTCGAGGCGACCAGCCGGACCGAATATGGCGTCGAGCCCGCTTATGCCTCGGCGGTCGAGCTCGTGTTCAACCTGCCGACGGTGGAGGGCGATCGCATCGAGGTGCTCGGCGAATCGGACGAGCGCTATGTGATGCAGGGCGGCAGCTCGAGCCTGATCGAGGCGATGACCGATCACTATGCCGACCGGATCACCACCGGCAAAAGGCTGGCGCGAATCGAATCGGCGCGCGGCGGGGTGCGGCTCGGCTTTCTCGACGGCAGCAGCGCCGAAGCCGAGCGCGTGATCGTCGCGGTGCCGGCGCCGTTGCTCCGCCAGATCGACTGGCGCGTGCCGCTGCCGCCGGTCTGGCGCGCCTTCGTCGCCGAGATGGCGCTGGGCCATAACGAGAAGGTGCAGGCGGCGACGGGCGGCACGCCGTGGAAGGCGCCGATGGGCGTGGGCGGCGAGCTTTGGCAGACAAAGGCCGAGGCCGGCTGGGCGCTCGGCTGGGACGGCAGCGTCCACCCCGCCGAAGGTGCCGTGACGCCGGTCTGGACATGGTTCCTCGGCGGCGACGAAGTGACGCGGGCCGCGGCCGAGGCGCCCTCGGCTGCTTCGGCGCGCTATGCCGGCAGCGCGGCGCCGGCGATCCCCGGGCTCGAGGCGGCGACCGGGCCGTTCGCGCGGACCAACTGGCACGCACAGGCACTGACCTTGGGCGCCTATGTCAATTTCCGCCCCGGCCAGGTGACGCGCTTCGCCCGGCTGCTCTGCGTCGAATCGGACAATCCCGCCGAGGCGCATGTGCCCTCGGCAGGGCGGATCTTCTTCGCCGGCGAGCATCTGTCCGAGGCCTATCCGGGCTATATGAACGGCGGCGCGCAGACCGGACGCGTCGCGGCGCAGGCGATTGCCGGGAAGCGGGTGGCGAAGGCGGCCTGAATCCCTCTCCCATCGGGAGAGGAACGGAGGAAGGCGATGGCAGAGGAAGATCGCGCGGCGCTGATCACGGCCGCGGAACCGCAGCTATTCGTGACGGACATGGCGGCCGCGCTCGCTTTCTATACCGGCAAGCTCGGGTTCGAACGCGCCTTCGTGCACGGAACGCCGCCCTTCTATGCGCAAATGGTCCGCGGCGGAGCCCGTCTCAATCTGCGCCTCGCGCACGGCCCCGTCTTCGCCGCCGATTTCCGCGCACGCGAGGGCGATGCACTGGCGGCGACGATGACGCTCGACGATGCCGGACCGCTGTTTCGCGAATATCAGGCAGCGGGGGTGCCCTTCCACGCGGTGCTGCGAACCGAGCCCTGGGGGGCGCACACCTTCATCGTGCGCGATCCCGACGGCAACCTTCTGGCCTTCGCCGGACGATAGCCATTATTGCCTCGCCGGCCCGCACCCCCTAACCGGTCCCCATGCTCGACGATACGCGCTTTGGCCTGAGCCGCACCGCGACGCTGCCTGGGCCGCTGCGGCTCGACGGCGGGGTGCTGCTGTCGCCGGTCGACATCGCCTATGAGACCTATGGCGATCTCGCGCACGATGCCGGCAACGCGATCCTCGTCTGCCATGCGCTGACCGGCGACCATCATGTCGCCTCGGAGCATCCGGTGACCGGCAAGCCGGGCTGGTGGGCGCGGATGGTGGGGCCGGGCAAGCCGATCGATACGAACCGCTATTTCGTGATCTGCGCCAATGTGCTGGGCAGCTGCCTCGGCTCGTCGGGGCCGGCGAGCCTCAACCCGGCGACCGGCAAGCCCTGGGCGATGGGCTTCCCGGTGATCACGATCCGCGACATGGTCCGCGCGCAGGCGATGCTGCTCGACCATCTCGGCATCGAGAAACTCCTCGCGGTGGTCGGCGGATCGATGGGCGGCATGCAGGCGCTGAGCTGGGCGGCGACCTTTCCCCAGCGCGTGGCCTCGGCCGTGGTGATCGCCAGCGCGGCGCGGCATTCGGCGCAGAACATCGCGTTCCACGAAGTCGGGCGGCAGGCGATCATGGCCGATCATCGCTGGCGCGGCGGCGACTATTATGCCGACGGCGATCCCCCTTCCTCGGGGCTCGCCGTGGCGCGGATGGCGGCGCACATCACCTATCTCTCCGAGGCCGGGCTCACCGCCAAGTTCGGGCGCAAGCTGCAGGGCCGCGACGCCAAGACCTTCGGCTTCGACGCCGATTTCCAGGTCGAGAGCTATCTCCGGCACCAGGGGCTGAGCTTCGTCGACCGGTTCGACGCGAACTCGTATCTCTACATCACCCGGGCGCTCGACTATTTCGATCTCGCCGAGGAGCATGGCGGCACGCTCGCCAATGCCTTCAAGGGCGGCGACACGCGCTTCTGCCTCGTCAGCTTCGACACCGACTGGCTCTATCCGACGAGCGAATCGCGGACGATCGTCCACGCGCTCAACGCCGCGGGTGCGCCGGTGAGCTTCGTCGAGCTGAAGTCGCCGTTCGGGCACGACGCCTTCCTGCTCGAAAGCCCCGAGCTCGACCGGGTGATCACCGGCTTTCTCGGCGCGGGAGAGGCATGATGGCGACCCGGCTCTCGTTCGATCCGGCCGCGCAGCAGATCGACGTGATCCATGGCTATCTGAGCCGGTCGTACTGGGCCGAGGGCATTCCGCGCGCGACCGTGGAGAGGTCGGTGGCGAACAGCTTCTGCGTCGGCGCGTTCGACGGCGACGCGCAGATCGGCTTCGCCCGGCTCATCACCGATCGCGCGACCTTCGCCTATCTCGCCGATGTGTTCGTGCTCGAGGAACATCGCGGCCAAGGCGTCGCGCGGGCGATGCTCGAAGCGCTCGACGCGCATCCCGAGCTGCAGGGGCTGCGGCGCTGGGCCTTGTTCACCCGCGACATGCAGCCGCTCTATGCGAAGCTCGGCTGGGAGGCCTATCCGCACCCCGACCGGCTGATGGTGCGCGACATTCCGGATATCTACACGCGATGAGCCTGCGTCCCGACCTCGCGATCATCGCCGCCAACGTCCAGCCGGTGACGCGCGTGCTCGATGTCGGCTGCGGCGACGGCGCGCTGATGGCGGCGCTACGCGATCAGCGCGGCTGCGACGCGCGCGGGCTCGAGCTCGATCCGGCCGACGTCGCCGCGGCGATGGCGCGGGGGCTCTCGGTGGTGCAGGGCGACGCCGACACCGATCTGGGCGACTATCCCGACGACAGCTTCGACTATGCGATCCTCAGCCAGACGCTGCAGACGACGCGGCGGCCCGACCAGGTGCTCGACCATCTGCTGCGGATCGGGCGGCGCGCGTTCGTGTCCTTCCCCAATTTCGCGCATTGGCGGGTGCGCGCGTCGCTGCTGTTCGGCGGGCGGATGCCGGTGACGCGACTGCTGCCGGTCGCCTGGTATGCGACGCCCAACATCCACCACGTCACCGTCGACGACTTCCGCGCGCTGGTGAAGGCGCGCGGGGTCATCGTCGAGGAAAGCTGGTTCCTCTCGGGCGACCAGCGCACCGGTTCGGCCTTCGCCAATGTCTTCGCCGAGCATGCGGTGTTCCTGCTCCGGAAGGACCGATGAGCGCGCGCGCGATCCTGTCGGTCCATCCGGCCTATCGCGACGATATCGGCGACCTCGTCACGCGGCGGCCGGTGCCGGGGCCGGGCGTCGACCATGTCGGGGCGTTCCTGTTCCTCAACCATCACGGGCCGCAGACCTATCCGCCGAACAATCGCGGGCTGCCCTTCGGCCCGCATCCGCATCGCGGCTTCGAGACGGTGACCTTCATCCTCGCGGGCGAACTCGCGCACACCGATTCGGCGGGGCATGAGAGCGTGATCCGCGCGGGCGGGATGCAGTGGATGACGGCGGGGCGCGGGATCGTCCATGCCGAGGTCTCGCCCGCCGGGTTCAGGCGCGACGGCGGACCGATGGAGATCCTCCAGCTCTGGCTCAACCTGCCCGCGCGGCTCAAGATGACCGCGCCGCGCTATATCGGGCTGCAGGGCGACGGCATTCCGGCGATCGACGCCGGGCGCGCGACGGTGCATCTGATCGCGGGCGCGTTTCAGGGGCGCACCGGGCCGGTCGAATCGCTGACCGGGACGATGCTGGGCTGGGTCGAAGCGCAACCGGGCGCGCGCGTGACCTTCGACGGGCTCGAGGGACGCGACGTGTTTCTCTATGCGGCGCGCGGGAGCATCGCGGTCGCCGGGGGGCAGGTGCCGCAATTCCATCTCGCGCAGCTGGGCGAAGGGGACAGCGTGACGATCGCCGCAGCGGAGCCGGCGCTGTTCCTGTTCGGCCATGCCGCACCGATCGACGAGACCGTAGTCGCGCATGGGCCATTCGTGATGAACAGCGTCGAGGAGATCCGGCAGGCGTTCGCCGATTATCAGGCGGGCAAGTTCGGCGTGGCGGAGATCGTCGAGGGCTGAGCAGGGCATTCCTCCCCCCGCTTCGCGAGGGAGGATCTGGAAACTAGACCCCGCTGCCCCAGTTGACCGTGGCGCGCGTGCCGCCGTTCATCGGCTCGACGACGATCATCAGGCTGCGCTGCGATTGCTCGCCGGCGGAATAGGTGGTGGGGGTCGCGAGCCGCTGGCCGAGGCCCGAGGCATTGGCCTGCGCGCGCGACCAGCCGAGCACCTTGGCGGGCGCGGCCTTCACCAGATAGACGATCGTGCCGCTGACATGGCGCGGCGTGCCGTCGGCGCTCGATACGCAGGTGGTGATCTGCGCGTCGTCATAGACCGGCACGAAATCGGGCTTGTTCGAGCAATCGGCCGCCGCGGTGATCGCCGCGGGCTTGCCCTCGGCCGCCGCCGCCGCGACATTCTGGCCGGTGGGATCGCGCGTCGTCTCGGTCGAGACGCCGTCGCCACAGGCGCTGGCGAGAAAAGCGATCGTCAGGACGAGATGGCGCATCGGGACTCCCTGTGGACGTTCAACGATGCGCCGCCGCGCGGGTTGCTCAGAACGGCACGTCGTCGTCGAGATCGTCCGGGAAGCCGCCGCCGAAGCCGCTGCCGCCGCTGCTACCGCCACCGCTGCGCTGGCCGCCGCTGTTGAAGTTGCCGCCACCGCCGCCGCGGCTCGACGACTGGCCCGAGAATTCGTCGCCGCCGCCCCAATCGTCGCCGCCGCCGCTGCTGCGGCCCGCGCCGCCGCCCTGGCCCGGCGCCCCATCGAGCATGGTCAGCACCGAGTTGAAGCCCTGGAGGACGATCTCGGTCGAATAGCGGTCATTGCCCTGCTGATCCTGCCACTTCCGCGTGGTCAGCGCGCCTTCGATATAGACCTTGCTGCCCTTGCGCAGATAGCGCTCGGCGACATTGGCGAGGCCTTCGTTGAAGACCTTGACGGTGTGCCACTCGGTCTTTTCCTTGCGCTCGCCCGAGTTGCGGTCCTTCCAGCTCTCGGAGGTCGCGATGCGCAGCTCGACCACCTTGCCGCCGTTCTGGAACGACCGCGATTCCGGGTCGCGGCCGAGATTGCCGACCAGAATGACCTTGTTGACGCTGCCGGCCATGGAAACTCCGCTTTCAATTCTGTAGGAAATATCCCGAACGATATGGCCGATATCATCAACCTGAACAAGGCGAGGAAGGCCAAAGCACGCGCCGACAAAGCGGTTCTTGCACAGGAAAATCGCGCACGTTTCGGACGGAGCAAGGCGGAAAAGCAGGCCGATGCGGCGGAGCGCGCGAAAGTGGCGAGGATACTGGACGACGCGAAGCGGGATTGATCCTCCCGGGGGCAGAGGCCTGACCGCGGGCGACGTCGGTCGTGCAGAGACCCCCTCCGTCGCCTTCGGCGCCACCTCCCCCGCTTCGCGAGGGAGGATTTCAAAAGCTAGAGCCCCAGCGCCACGGCGCTCCAATAGGTGATCCCCGCTGCGACATAGGCGAGCACGAACAGATAGCCGATCATGAAGGCGGGCCAGCGCCAGCCATTGGTCTCGCGCCGCGTCACGGCGATCGTCGAGATGCATTGCGGCGCGAAGACGAACCACATCAGGAAGGCGAGCGCCGTCGGCAGGGTCCAGCGGTTGCGCAGATTCTCGGTGATCGTCGCCTCGCCCTGCGCCTCCTCGGGATTGTCGACCGCATAGACGGTGCCGATCGCCGCCACCGCCGCTTCGCGCGCCGCCATCGCGGGGAGCAGCGCCAGCGAGATGTCGTGATTGAACCCGATCGGTTTGACGACGACCTCGATCCCGCTCGCGATGCGGCCGGCGATCGAATATTCGCTCTGCTTCATGCCGGCGGGCGCCTGCGGGAAAGTGGCGAGCAGCCAGAGGATCGCGACCGTGGCGGCGATCGTGGTGCCGGCGCGCTTGAGGAAGATCTCGGCGCGTTGCCACAGCCCCAGCGCCACGTCGCGCAGGCGCGGCAGCTGATATTTGGGCATCTCCATCATGAAGCCCGAGGTCGCGCCCTTGGTGACGGTGCGGCGGAGCACCAGCGCCGCGCAAAAGGCGCCGACGATGCCGAGGATGTAGAGCGCGAACAGCACGAAGCCCTGCAGGCCGATGCCGGGCAGCAGGCTGCGCTCGGGGATCAGCGCGCCGATGATGATCGTATAGACCGGCAGGCGCGCGGAACAGGTCATCAGCGGCGCGATCAGGATCGTGGTGAGCCGATCCTTCTCGTCGGCGATCGTGCGCGTCGCCATGATGCCGGGAACGGCGCAGGCGAAGCTGGAGAGCAAAGGGATGAAGGCGCGGCCCGACAGGCCGACGCTGGCCATCACCCGATCCATCAGCATCGCGGCGCGGACCATATAGCCGGTCGCCTCGAGCACGAGGATGAAGGCGAACAGGATCAGGATCTGCGGCAGGAACACCACCACCGCGCCGACGCCGGCGATCAAGCCCTGGACGAGGAAATCGCGCAGGAAGCCGGCGGGCAGCGCGCCGGCCACCGAATCCGACAGCCACGCCATGCCGGTCTCGATCCAGCCCATCGGCGCCTCGGCCCAGGCGAAGACCGACTGGAACATCACGAACATCAGCGCGAGCAGCAGGATCGGCCCCGCGACCGGATGGAGCGCGATCGCGTCGACGCGGTGCGTCCAGCGCCGCGCCGCGGTCTCGGAAACGGTCACCGCCGTGGCGATCTGGCGGGCGCGACGCTGGAGCACGACGATGTCGTGCTGGACGCCGGCGCCGGGGCGGACCGTGTGGACGGTGCGGACGACTTCGCCGAGCCGATCCTTGAGCGCGTCCAGCCCGCGCTTGCGCACCGCGACGGTGGGCACCACCGGCACGCCGAGCTCGCGCTCGAGCGCCTCGGCATCGAGCACCAGCCCGTCACGCTCGGCGAGATCGACCATGTTGAGCGCGACCACGATCGGCAGGCCGAGCGCGATCAGCTGGAGCGTGAAGCGGAGATGATTGTCGAGGTTCGACGCGTCGACCACGGTGATGATCGCATCGGGCAGCCGCTCGCCCGCCTGGTGGCCGACCAGCACGTCGCGCGTCACCTGCTCGTCGGGCGAGGAGGGATCGAGGCTGTACGCGCCAGGCAGGTCGAGCAGCTCGACCGGACGGCCATCGGGCAGCGCCATCCGGCCGGCATGGCGCTCGACGGTGACGCCGGGATAGTTGCCGACCTTCTGGCGCGCGCCGGTCAGCGCGTTGAACAGCGCGCTCTTGCCGGCATTGGGGTTGCCGACCAGCGCAACCAGCGGGGCCTGGTTCATCGTCCGGGATTCGTCGAGACGTGAATCGCGGCGGCGACATGACGGCGCAGCGCCACGGTCATCCGGCCGATCCGGCAGGCGACGGGCCCGCGGCCGAGCAGGCCCGAACGGTGGAGCATTTCGACCTCGACGCCCTCATCGAGCCCGAGCTCGCGCAGGCGGCGGCCTTCCGGCTCGGAAAGCAGGTTCCAATCGACGGCCGCGACCGTGCCGGGCTTTTGACGGGGCAGTTGGGCAAGCCGGACCGGCTGGGGAATCGCAGCGGCGATGTTCATGCTGCGAGTCATTATCAATAACCTTCGGGCGACGCTAGTAGGGGATGTGCCGGAAGCTCAGACGACCGGGTAGCGCAGCCGCCCGATGAAGCGCGACAGGCTGGGGCGATGCGAGGTGCGGGCGAGGAAGCCGGCCTTGGCCTTTTCGAACTTCATGATGTCCTCGATCCGCCGGCCGAGGAACGCGCGCGTATCGGTATGGCCTTCGCTGTCGTCCTGCAGGAACACTGCGATCGTCGCGGCATAGATCGAGCCGAGCAGGGCGCGCTTGGTGTAGTGGTTGTAATCGGTCGCGGTGTCGCCGGCGAGACGCCACATGACATCGGCCGAGCGCCAGCCGAGCTTCGCGGCGCGCAGCGCGTTTTGCGGCATGGCGAGGACCGCGGCGGCGCGGCGCAGCGCCTCGCGATTGGCGGCGAGGATGTCGAGTCGCGCCTCGACCAGCGCGGTGATCCGCGCGCGGATCTTCATCGCGGCGAGCTGCTCGGGGGTGAAGCGCGCGGTCATTGCGCGATCGACGCTGGCGAACCACGCGTCGATCATCGCCATCGCGCCGCCCTTGAAGGCGAGCCGGGCGACGTCATGATCGACGCCGTTCGCGTCGGCGGCGACGACGAGCGCGGAATCGTTCCAGCCGTCGAACGCGGCGTTGGCGGCGACCGCGGGTGCGAGCGCGTCGCGCAATTCGTCGAGCGTTGCGTCTACGAGGTCCATCATGCCGATTTAGGCTCCCCGGCGACGGGTGCAACCCGATCCTTGCCGCCGCTGCGGACCAGCACCAAAGCGAGCGCGACGAAGACGGCGCCGACCGCGTCCGCCGCGGCGAGCCGCTCGTCGAACACCACCCAGCCCAGCGCCGCGGCGACGATCGGCTGGATGAGCAGCCCGATACCGATGACGAGCGGGGTGAGGTGCCCCAGCGCATAGATCATGCAGCCCTGCCCGATCAGCTGGCTCACCACCGCCATCGCGAAGAGCGGCCACCAGTTCCCCGGCCAGATCTGCTCGCCCAGCCCCAGCGCGAGGAGGAGCAGCGGCGGGATCGAGGCGAGCGAGGACAGTGCGAGCGCCGGCATCGGGGCGAGCCGCTCGCGGACGCGCGCCATCAGAATGAAATAGATCGCGTAGAGCACGCCGGCGAGCAGGCAGAACAAGTCGCCGACGAGGTTTTTGGTCGAGAGGCTCGCCGAACGCCCCATCAGCAGCGCGGCGCCCACGGCGGCAAGCGCGAGCGCGAGCGCCTGCATGCGCGAGGGCCAGGCGCGTGCGACGACGAAGCCGTAGATCGGGAAGATCAGCACCGCGCAATTGCCGAACAGAGTCGAGTTGGCGAGCGTGGTGTAGCCGATGCCGACATGCCAGCTCGCCAGATCGGCGGCGAAGGCGACTCCCGCCAGCGCGAGCACGCCCCAGAGCCCGCGCGAGGCAGCGAAGGGGCGATCGCCCATCGCCATCGAGGCGCCGAGCAGCATCGGCGTCGCCAGCGCGATCCGCCAGAACCCCGCCGCGACCGGCCCGACATCGGCGACGCGCACGAACAAGGGCCCGAAGGCGAGCGCGACATTGGCGATCACCAGAGCGCCGAGCGCCATCGTGGCATGGCTTCTGACGCGCGTAGTTTTCCTTGGGGCCCGGGCTTCCTGCATAGCGCCCTGTAGCGCCCTATCTGCTCCGGACCACAACAAAGGGTTTCTTCCCCCATGCCCAGCCTGTTCGATCCGATCCAGCTCGGCGCGATCCGCGCGCCCAACCGCATCCTGATGGCGCCGCTGACCCGCGGCCGCGCCACCCGCGACCATGTGCCGACGCCGATCATGGCCGAATATTACCGGCAGCGCGCCGGCGCAGGGCTGATTCTCTCCGAGGCGACGGGCATCAGCCAGCAGGGGCTGGGCTGGGCCTATGCGCCGGGGCTGTGGAGCGACGAACAGGTCGAGGCGTGGAAGCCCGTGGTCGCCGCGGTGCACGAGGCCGGCGGAAGGATCGCCGCGCAGCTCTGGCACATGGGCCGGCTGGTCCATTCGGACTTTCTCGGCGGCGACGCCCCGGTTTCATCCTCGGCGACCACTGCGCCGGGCACGGTGCGCACCTATCCCGCCGAGGAAAGCGGCGAGATCAAGCGCCCCTATGATCAGGCGCGTCCGCTGCGCACCGACGAGATCCCCGGCATCCTCGACGATTATGCGCGCGCCGCGGCCAACGCGATCCGCGCGGGTTTCGACGGAGTGCAGATCCACGCCGCCAATGGCTATCTGATCGACCAGTTCCTGCGCGACAATTCGAACTTCCGCGACGACGGTTATGGCGGGTCCATCGACAACCGCGTGCGGCTGCTCCGCGAAGTGACCCAGCGCGTGGTCGACACCGTGGGCGGCGATCGCACCGGGGTACGCCTCTCGCCCAATGGCGAGGTGCAGGGGGTCAACGACAGCAACCCGCACGCACTGTTCGAGGCCGCGGCGGCGACGCTCGACGACATCGGCATCGGCTTCCTCGAGATGCGCGAGCCGCGTCCGGGCGGGACGCGCGGCCTGCCCGATCATCCGCCGGTGCATCCGGTGATCCGGAAGGTGTTCAAGGGGCCGCTCGCGCTCAACGCCGATTATCATGCCGACGACGCACAGGCGGCGCTCGACGCGGGCGAGGCCGATGCGATCGCATTCGGCCGCACCTTCCTCGCCAATCCCGACCTGCCGGTGCGGCTCGCCGACAAGCTACCGCTCAATCCGCAGCGCGAGGATCTGTTCTATATCGGCGGGGCCGAAGGCTATACCGACTATCCGCGCTGGAACGCGGGTCAGGCGGCCTGATCGAGCTGATCGAGCCAGCTGGTGCTGGCGGCCCGGAGCTGCGCGCGCAGCTTCGGGCCTGCCACCAGCGCAAAGATCACGAAGACCGCGAGCGGCCAGAACAGAAAGCTCAGCCCGACGAGCATCGCCACCGCGATCGCGACCCCCCAGCGCAGATTGAGCAGCCGGGCGCGGGTGGCATAATTCATCCGGATCGCGCGGGGCGCCTTGTCGTCGAACCAGCGCTTCGTGACGAAAAAGTCCGCATCGCTTCCGGCGCCGCTACCGTGACGGGAAGGAGCCGAAGGCGGCCGCGCGACCGGCTGGCCGGTCTGCGTATCGATCACCTCGAGCCGTCGCCCGCGCTCCACCACTTTGTAGCGGGAGGGCGGCGGCCGCATCGGATCAGCCGAACTTCGCCTTGAGCGCGAGCATCGCCAGCGCCGCGTTGGCCGCCTCGCCGCCCTTGTCCTTCTGCGAGGGATCGGCGCGGACCAGCGCCTGCTCCTCATTCTCGACGGTCAGGATGCCGTTGCCGATCGGCACTCCGTCGAGCGCCAGCGCCATCAGCCCGCGCGCGCTCTCGCCCGCGACGATCTCGAAATGGTAGGTCTCGCCGCGGATCACCACGCCGAGCGCGACATAGGCGTCGTACTGGCCGGTCTCGACCGCGAGCGCCACCGCGCCGGGCACTTCGAGCGCGCCGGGGACGGTGACGATCTCATAATCATGCCCCGCCTCCTGCAGCGCAGTGCGCGCGCCGTCGAGCAGCATGTCGTTGAGATGCGCGTAGAAACGGGCTTCGACGATGAGGACGCGGGCCATCAATTCTCCAGATCGATTGCATGCTCGCCGACGATCGACAGCCCATAGCCGTCGAGCCCGATGAGCGTGTGGTGGGTGTTGGTGAGCAGGATCATGTCCTGCACGCCGAGCTCGGTGAGGATCGTCGCGCCGACGCCATAGTCGCGCAGCTCCTCCATGTCCTTGGGCGCGAGCTTTCCGGCCTTGGCCTCGAGCGCGACGCTGAACTGGTCGGGACGCGGCTTGTTGATCACCACGACCACCCCGGCGCCCTCTTCGCCGATGATCTCCATCGAGCGGCGGAGCATTCCCGCGCGCGCGCCGCCCTCGCCGAAAATGTCGCTGAACGGCGAAAGCGCGTGCATGCGCACCAGGGTCGGCTTGTCCGGATCGATGCGTCCCTTGACCAACGCGACCTGCTCGCTCTCGGTCGCCTTGTTCCAGAAGGTGAGCGCGGTCCATTCGCCGCCCCATTCGCTGACGAACTTCGCCTCGGCGCGCTTCTCGACGAGATGATCGTGGCGGCGGCGATAGGCGATCAGATCGCGGATCGTGCCGATCTTGAGATTGTGGAGCTGGGCGAACGCGACGAGGTCGTCCATCCGCGCCATCGTCCCGTCGTCCTTCATGATCTCGCAGATCACGCCGGCGGGATTGAGCCCGGCGAGCCGGGCGATGTCGACCGCGGCCTCGGTATGGCCGGCGCGGACGAGCACGCCGCCGTCGCGCGCGACGAGCGGGAAGACATGGCCCGGGGTGACGATCGCGTGGCGATCCTGCGACGCGTCGATCGCCACCGAGATGGTGCGCGCGCGGTCGGCGGCGGAGATGCCGGTGGTGACTCCCTCGCGCGCCTCGATCGAGACGGTGAACGCCGTCTCGTGGCGGGTGCCGTTGTTGCGGCTCATCAGATCGAGCCCGAGCTGCTCGACCCGCGCCTTGGCCATGGCGAGGCAGATCAGCCCGCGGCCGAAGCGCGCCATGAAGTTGATCGCGTCGGGCGTCGCCATCTGGGCGGGGATGACGAGATCGCCTTCATTCTCGCGGTCCTCGTCGTCGACGAGGATGAACATCCGGCCGTTGCGCGCCTCGTCGATCAGTTCCTCGGGCGAGGACAGGAAGCCGTGCTTGAGACGGGCGAGTTCAGGCTGTGCCACGGAGCGCCTCCATGCGCTGGAGATAACGGGCAAGCACGTCGATCTCGAGATTGACCGCCTGCCCGGGGTGCAATGACCCGAATGTAGTGACGGCGGCGGTATGGGGAATGATGTTGAGGTGCAAATTCACGCCTTCGACGGTGTCCTCGACCGAATTGACGGTGAGCGAGACGCCGTCGACGGTGATCGAGCCCTTGGCGGCGACATAGGGCGCGAGTTCCCTGCCCGCGGCGATGACGAGGCGGTGCGAGCCGCCTTCCTCGCGCCACTCGGCGACGGTGCCGATACCGTCGACATGGCCGGTGACGATGTGCCCGCCCAGCTCGTCGCCGAGCCGCAGCGCGCGCTCGAGGTTGAGGCGGCGGCCTTCGGTCCACATCCCCGGCGCGGTGCGCGAGACGGTCTCGGCCGAGACGTCGAAGGCGACGCGGCCCGGCGCCTTGTCGACCACGGTCAGGCACACGCCCGAACAGGAGATCGACGCGCCGAGATCGATCGTGTCGACATCATAGGCGGTGGTGACTTCGACGCGCAGGTCGCCCTGCTGCGTGGCGGCGGCGATGGCGCCGATATCGGTGACGATTCCGGTGAACATTAGCTGCTCGCGTAGACTTCGAGGCGGTCGCTGCCAAGCATCCGCGTGTCGGTGAGGCGCCAGCGGCCATGCGCCGCGGCGAGATCGTTCAGGCCGATATCGCCGAGCGCCGACTTGCCGGCGCCGATCAGGATGGGCGCGCGGTAGAGGAGCAGGCGATCGACCAGCGCCGCGCGCAGAAAGGCGGCGGCGGTCTCCGCGCCCCCCTCGACGAGGAGATGATCGACGCCTTCGAGGCTGGCGATGTCGGAGGGGGCGTTCAAAACCACATAGCCGTCATCCCCGCGAAAGCGGGGACCCATCTCCTCCCCGCTCCGCGAATTGGACAGTGCGGGAGATGGGCCCCCGCTTTCGCGGGGGTGACGGGAGAGGAGCAAGCGACGAGGCGAGCGCGCCTCCAGTCCCGGCAGCCGCACATCGAGCTTCGGCCGGTCGATCTCGGCGGTACGCCCCCCGACAAGGATCGCCTCGTGCCGCGCGCGTTCGAGATGGGCGTGGGCGCGGGCCTCGGGCCCCGTGATCCAGCGACTCTCCCCCGAAGGCAGCGCGATGCGCCCATCGAGCGACGTCGCGAGCTTGAGCGTGACGAAGGGGCGACCTTTGGCCTGCCGGGTGAGGAAGCCCGCCATCGCAGCGCGCGCGTCGGCCTCAGCGATGCCTTCGACCACTTCGATCCCCGCCGACCGCAGCCGCGCCGCGCCCTGGCCGTTGGTGCGCGGATCGGGATCGCCGAGCGCGATCACCACCCGGTCGACGCCGGCCTCGACCAGCAGATCGGCGCAGGCGGGGCCGCGCGGGGAGACATGCGCGCAGGGCTCCAATGTGACGTAACAAGTCGCGCCGCGCGACTTCGCGCCCGCTTCCGCCAGCGCCATCGCCTCGGCATGCGGGCGGCCGCCGGGCTGGGTCCAGCCGCGGCCGACGACCACGCCGCCCTGCACGAGGACGCAGCCGACATTGGGATTGGGCGACGTTCGCCCGCGACACCGCTCCGACAGGCCGAGCGCGGCGCCGATCCAGCGCGCGTCGCTCAGAAGCCCCACGATTCGAGCTTGTTCTCGAGCTTCTTGAACTCGGCCTGCTTGGCCTGACGCCTCTTCTCGAGCTCGGCCTTCTGGATGTTGCGCTTGGCCTGATCGATCTTCTGCTGCGCGCGGATCTGATCGTCGGTGCGCGTGATCGGCCATTGCTCGACATAGATGATGTTGCGCTCGTACGGCTTCTCGAAATGCGCGTCCTTGAAGAAGGCGAAGAGGATCAGCAGCGTCACGGCGAGCGCGAGCACCATGAACCACAGCTCGTACCGCTTCCGGGTCGCGAGGAAGAAGCGCAGATCGCGATAGGCGACGACCGGCGAGAATCGTTTGAGAAAGGTCATTTGACCGTGAAGATAAGGGCGCGGGGGCTCCAGGGCAAACCCCCGCGCCGCGCCGTCCGCAATCGCGGCCGGCGACGCGGTCACTGATCCTCGATGCGGAACCGCACGTTCATCACTTTCCAGCTCTCCTGCGGCACCCCGCCGCGCGCCGCCGGCTTGAAGCGCCATTTCGACAGCGCCTGACGGCGGGTGGCGTCGAAAAAGGCGTCGCTGGTGGCGCTGACCAGCTCGGTCGCCTTCACGCGCCCGTCGATTCCGATCAGCACCCTGATCCGGACGAGACCGTCGCGCTGCGCGCGCAGCTCGGCGGAGGGATAGCCGGGCTGGAAATCCTTGAGGAAGCGCGGGTCTTGCGCGGCGGCGACGAGCGGCGGCAGCGGCGGCGACGGTTCGAGCACTGCGCCGCCATCGCCGGTTCCGGACGACGGCGGCAACGGCGGCAGGATCGGATCGTCAGTTGCCGGACCGGCCTTGAGCGGGTTGTCCGATACGGTCGGGACCTTGGGCTCGGGCGCCGTGGGTTCGGCGATGCGCGTGTCGCGCGGTTGCGCTTTGGGCTGCGGCCTGGGCTCATCGGGCGGCGGCACCGGCGGATCGAAGATGTCGATGACCTTGATCCCGCCTTCGGGGCCCTTCGAGATGACGTTGGGGGCGGCGAAGATCAGGCCGGCGATCAACGCGCCGTTGATCAGTAGAGCGCCCCCGAGGCTGACCGTGCGCGACTGGGGCGGGGCATAGCGATGTTCGGCATACATAAGTTGCTCTCCATCTACTGTTGCCGGTCTGATGCCGGTGTCAGTGATGATACAACGTAACATTTCCCTCGTAAATAGATTCCTGTTCCGTGCCCTCCGTCATCGCGGCGTTCGTCGAAAGACGGTGTGAGAAGCGTCCCGGATTATCCCCGCGCGGCGGCGAGACGGGCGCGCGCGCGATCGCGGCCGATCAGCGGGAGCAGCGCGGCCATGTCGGGCCCGTGCGGGCGTCCGGTGAGCGCGAGTCGCAGCGGCAGGAAGAGCGGCTTGCCCTTGCGGCCGGTCGCTTCCTTGAGCGCGCCGGTGAGCGCGTGCCACGGATCGGCCGACCAGTCGATCTCCGGGAGCAGCGCCGCCGCCTGTGCCAGATAGGCGCGATCCTCGGGGGAGGGATCGGCCGGATCGACCGGTCCCTCGATCACCTGCCACCAGTCGGCCGCCTCGCCGACCGTCGCGAGGTTCGGGCGGATCGCCTGCCATGCCTCTGACGTCATGCCGTCAGGCAAGCGGTCCGCCACCGCGGCGAACCCGAGCTGGTGGACGATCCGCGCGTTGAGCTGGGCGAGCTCGCTCTCGTCGAAGCGCGCCGGCGCGCGCCCGAAGCGGGCGAAGTCGAAATGCGCGATCAGCGGCGCGGGATCGACGTGCGGCTCGACGGGATCGCTGGTGCCGATGCGGGCAAGCAGCGATGTCAGCGCCTGCGGCTCGATCCCGGCCTCGCGGAAATGATCGACGCCGAGCGAGCCGAGCCGCTTCGAGAGCTTGCCCTCGCTGCCGGTCAGCAAGGCCTCGTGCGCGAAGGCGGGCGGCGTGGCGCCCAGCGCGGCGAACATCTGGAGCTGGGTGGCGGTGTTCGAGACATGGTCCTCGCCGCGCACGACATGGGTGATGGCCATGTCGACATCGTCGACCACCGAGGGGAAGAGATAGAGCCACGAGCCGTCGGCGCGGCGGATCACGGGATCGCTCATCGTCTTCGGATCGAAGCGCTGATGGCCGCGGATCAGATCGTCCCATTCGAGCGGCGCATCGTGATCGAGCTTGAAGCGCCAGTGCGGGCGGACGCCCTCGGCTTCGAGCCTGGCCCGCTCGGCGTCGCCCAGCGCGAGCGCGGCGCGATCATAGACCGGCGGCAGCCCGCGCCCGAGCAGCACCTTGCGCTTGAGCTCGAGTTCCTGCGCGGTCTCATACGCCGGATAGATGCGGCCTGCGGCGACCAGATCGGCGAAGCGCGCCTCGTAGCGATCGAAGCGCGCCGACTGGCGCTCCTCGCCATCGGGGTGCAGCCCGAGCCAGGCGAGATCGGCGCGGATCGACTCGACGTGCCGCTCCTCGGAGCGCGCGCGATCGGTATCGTCGATGCGCAGCAGGAAGCGCCCGCCCTGCGCCTGCGCGAACATCCAGTTGTGGAGCGCGGTGCGCAGGTTGCCGACATGGAGCGTCCCCGTCGGGCTGGGGGCGAAGCGGGTGATGACGGTCATGCGCCGCCCTTAGCGGCGCGACGGCCCATGCGCCACCAGCGTGGCGCGCAGATCGGCGGCCTGATCGGCGTCGAGCGCTCGAAGCGGGAGGAATTGCGGCATCTGCTCGTTGAGGAAGAGCAGAAATTCATCCCGCGCTTCGTGCCAGCGATAATAGTCCTTCCACGGCGTATCCATCGCGAAACCCGGGCCGTGCCAATGAAGGCACGTGGCGTCCCATGCCACTGCCTGCTCGGCGTGGAGTGGCCGCTGCTGATGGAACAGTCTGCGTGCGCGGCGCGGCAGCAACAAATAGTTGATCACGAAACCGATCGGCGCGGCCAGCAGCCCGCAAGCCGCCGCGAATGCTCCGGTCCCGAGCGCCTCCACGACATCGCCAAGGAGAATAAACAGGATGATCGCCGCAAGAACGCCGACCACGGCAGCGAGAATCAGAAGCCTGCGCCACACCGCGAAGGTTCGCAGCTGATACCGATAGTTCGCGCGCGCGGCCGAAACATAATCCGCCTCGCTCGGCACGAAGGTGATCGTCCCCGGCATAATCCCCCTTTCCCGGTCTTCCCCCCGACGTATCGGCTGACTAAGGAGGCGGCAACGGGGCACGGAGACACAAAAATGAAACTGATGGCCGGCAATTCGAACATGCCGCTTGCCAGCGCGATCGCGGACTATCTCGAGATTCCGCTGACCCAGGCCAATGTCCGCCGCTTCGCCGACGAGGAGATCTTCGTCGAGATCCTCGAGAATGTCCGCGGCGAGGACGTGTTCGTGCTCCAGTCGACCAGCTATCCGGCCAACGACAATCTGATGGAGCTGCTGATCATGATCGATGCGCTGCGCCGCGCATCGGCCAAGCGGATCACCGCCGTGCTCCCCTATTTCGGCTATGCCCGGCAGGACCGGAAGCCCGGCCCGCGCACGCCGATCTCGGCGAAGCTGGTCGCCAATCTGATCACCACCGCGGGTGCCAACCGCGTGCTCTCGGTCGATCTCCATGCCGGGCAGATCCAGGGGTTCTTCGACATCCCGACCGACAATCTCTTCGCCGCGCCGGTGATGTCGGCGGACATCCATACGCGCTTCCCGGGCAAGCAATGGATGGTGGTCTCGCCCGACGTGGGCGGCGTGGTCCGCGCGCGCGCGCTCGCCAAGCGCCTCGACAACGCCCCGCTGGCGATCGTCGACAAGCGCCGCGAGCGTCCGGGCGAATCCGAAGTGATGAACATCATCGGCCAGGTCGAGGGACGCTTCTGCATCCTGATCGACGATATCGTCGATTCGGCCGGCACCCTGTGCAACGCCGCCGCGGCGCTGCGCGCGAGCGGCGCCGAGGACGTGGTGGCCTATTGTACCCATGGCGTGCTGTCGGGCGGCGCGGTGGCGCGCGTCGACGGATCGGCGCTGAGCGAGCTCGTGATCACCGATTCGATCGGCAACCACGCGGTGATCGCCGAGAGCAGCAAGATCCGGCACCTGACGATCGCGCCGTTGCTCGCCGAAGCGGTCAAGCGCATCGCCGACGAGAGCTCGGTTTCGTCGCTGTTCGATTGATTTCCCATTCCTCCCCCGCTGGGCGAGGGAGGATTTTCAGACGGTCGCTTCCCACACCAGCGCCGCGCCGACCGCGATCATCAACCAGTAGATCGCGGTGTAGAAGCGCTCGGGTGCGATGCGGCGGACGAGCCACACCCCGGCGAGCGTCGAAGCCAGCGCCAGCGGCAGCAGCGCCGCGGCGGTGAGCAGGTTGGCGCGGGTGAACTGGCCCAGCGCGGCATAAGCCGGGACCTTGATCCAGTTGATCACCGCGAAGAACAGCGCGGTCGTTCCGATCAGCATATCGCGCTCGAGTTTCCGAGGCAGCACCCAGAGCTGGAAGGGCGGCTGGCCGGCATGCGCGATCTGGCTGGTGAAACCCGAGGCGACCCCGAAGATCGAACCGACCCATAACGGCCAGCGCGCCGCCTCGCGCGGGGCGGCGTGGCGCGCAGCCCAGAGGCGATAGGCCCCGAAGACCATCGAGATGACGCCGACCGCCGCCATGACGCCAAGCGGCGATACGCTTGCGGCAAAGGCATAGCCGAGCCAGATGCCGAGGATCGCGCCGGGCATCATCCAACCGAGCAGCTTCCACTCGACGGTGCGCCGGAACGCCCAGACGCCGACCAGATCCTGCGCGATCAGGATCGGCAGCAGGATCGCCGCGGCGCGCACCGGATCGATGACGAAAGTGAGCATCGGCAGCGACAGCGCCCCCATGCCGGCGAACCCGCCCTTGGCGAGGCCGAGCAGGATCACCGCGGGGATGGCGAGCGCATAGAAATGCCAGTCGAGGATCATCGGCGTGGCGGTAGCGGGTTTGCGCGTGCGCCCAAAGTGCCTATCGGAACCGGACACAGGGAGGCGCGCATGACGGAGGATCGCACGGGGCAACTGGTGGTGATGTTCGTCTCCGAGCGCACCGGCGACGACGCGGCGGGCTATGCCGCCGCCGCGGACGCGATGGAGCGGCTCGCCGCCGAGCAGCCCGGCTATCGCGGGATCGACAGCGTTTCGGCCGACGGCATCGGCATCACGCTCAGCTATTGGGCCGACGAGGCGAGCGCGATCGCGTGGCGCAACCATCCCGAACACACTGCGACGCGCGAGGCGGGGCGGGGGCGCTGGTACAAATGGTACAAGCTCCACGTCGCCGATATCGGCCGCAGCTATAGCTGGGCGCGCGAATGAAAATCGGCGGCGTCGATCGCACTTTCGCGCTGCTGTTCACCGTGATGCTCGCGATCGCGGCGGGCAATACCGCGCTGCAATCGGTGCTTCCCGCGCTCGGCCGCTCGCTCGGCGCCGCCGACAGCGCGGTGGCGGCGGTGTTCTCGGTCTCGGCCTTGCTCTGGGTGATCGCGGCGCCCTATTGGGCCAACCGTTCGGACCGGCACGGGCGGCGCGCCATGGTGCTGGTGGGGGTGGCGGGGTTCACCGTCTCGCTGCTGCTCTGCGGGATCTTCCTCGCGCTCGGCATCAACGGCGTGCTCGGTCCGATCGCCACCTTCATCGCCTTCATCGTGGGTCGGGTGATCTACGGGAGCTTCGGCTCGGCGGCGCCGCCGGCGGTGCAGGCGATCGTCGCCGGCCGCACCACGCGCGAGGAGCGCACCCGCGCGCTGACCTTGCTGGCCTCGGCGTTCGGGCTGGGTACGATCCTCGGCCCCGCGCTCGCGCCCTATCTGGTGCTCGGCCACCTCTGGCCGGGCGGCCCCGAGATCGGGCTTGCCGGCCCCGCCTTCGTCGCCGCGGCGATCGGCGCGGTGATCTGGATCGCGGTGCTGCGGCTGCTGCCGAAGGACGAGGGCTACGCCCATGGCGCGGCGGTCAGCTACCCGTCGATCGGCGGGCAGGGCACCGGCGCCGCCGTGACCGCGGCGACGGCGTCGTCGAGCGAGAAAGTGGGCTATTTCGATCCGCGGGTGCGCGCGTGGATGATCAGCGGGCTCGTGATCGGCCACGCCCAGGCGATGACCGGGCAGGCGATCGGCTTCCTGATCATCGACCGGCTCGCGCTGCCCCCGGTCGAGGCGCTCCAGCCGACCGGGCTGGTGCTGATGATGGGCGCAGGCTCGGCGCTGCTCGCGCAATGGGGCTTGATCCCGTTGCTCGACCTCAAGCCGCGCGCGCTGATCCTCGCCGGCGCCTCGCTCGGCGTGCTCGGCTGCGTCGCCACGGGCAGCGCCACGTCGCTCTACGGGATCGCGCTCGGCTATGCGCTGACTTCGCTCGGCATGGGGCTGGCGCGACCGGGCTTCACCGCGGGCTCGTCGCTTGCGGTGGGCGCCGACGCGCAGGGATCGGTGGCGGGCAAGGTCACGTCGATCAACGGCGCCGCCTTCGTGCTCGGGCCGTCGCTGGGCGTGGGGATGTACGAGCTGTGGCGGCCGCTGCCCTATCTGACCGCGGCCGCCGCGCTCGCCTGCCTGCTCGGCTATGCCTGGCTCAGTCTGCGCCCTTGGGACCCCGGCCCTGGAGCATCCCCGGCGCGATGAAGCCGAGCGGCTGGATCGCCGAGGCCTGCTGCTTCAGCCGCCCCGACATCGCTTCATATTCCTGCTCCATCTCGACCGTGACCGTGGCGCGCGAATCGGCGAGCGCCGCTTCGAAATGCGCCATCGTCACTTCGCGCGTGGCGAGCGATTCGCGCAGCGCGACGAGGCCGGCGCGGCGCACCACATCCTCGAGATCGGCGCCGGTGTAGCGCGGAGTCTGCTCGGCGATCGAACCGAGATCGACATCGCTGGCGAGCGGCATCTTCTGGGTCTGGATCTGCAGAATCCGCTCGCGGCCCGCCTTGTCGGGAACGCTGACATAGATGAGCTCGTCGAACCGGCCCGGGCGGAGCAGCGCCGGATCGACCAGATTGGGCCGGTTGGTCGCGCCGATCACCACCACCGACTGGAGTTCCTCGAGCCCATCCATCTCCGACAGGATCGTGTTGACCACGCGCTCGGTCGCCTGCGGCTCGCCCAGGCCGCCGCCGCGCGCGGGAACGAGGCTGTCGAGCTCGTCGATGAAGATCACGCAGGGTGCGACCTGACGCGCGCGGGCGAACAGCCGCGCGATCTGCTGCTCGCTCTCGCCATACCATTTGGAGAGAAGGTCACTCGATTTGGTGGCGATGAAGTTCGCCTCCGCCTCGCGCGCGACCGCCTTCGCGAGCAGAGTCTTGCCGGTGCCGGGGGGGCCATAGAGCAGGAAGCCCTTGGCCGGGCGGATGCCGAGCCGGCGGAAGGCATCGGGATCCTTGAGCGGCAGCTCGACGCCTTCCTTGAGACGCATCTGCGCGTCGTCGAGCCCGCCGACATCCTCCCAGCGGATCTGCGGCGCCTCGACCATCACTTCGCGCATCGCCGAGGGCTGGACGCGCTTCAGGGCTTCGAGAAAGTCCTCGCGGGTGACCGACAGCGTATCGAGCACCTCGGCGGGGATGCTGCGATCCTCGAGGTTGAGCTGCGGCATCAGCCGCCGCACCGCCTCGATCGCCGCCTCGCGGGTGAGCGCGGCGAGATCGGCGCCGACAAAGCCGTAGGTGGTCCGCGCCAGCTCGGCGAGATCGACGCGCTCGCCGAGCGGCATGCCGCGGGTGTGGATGCCGAGAATCTCGCGCCGGCCGCGATCGTCGGGAACGCCGACGACGATCTCGCGATCGAAGCGGCCCGGCCGGCGCAGCGCCTCGTCGATCGCCTCGGGCCGGTTGGTCGCGGCGATCACGACGATGTTGGCGCGCGCCTCGAGCCCGTCCATCAGCGTGAGCAGCTGCGCGACGAGGCGCTTCTCGGCCTCGCCCGAGACCTGACCGCGCTTGGGCGCGATCGAATCGATCTCGTCGATGAACACGATCGACGGCGCGGTCTTGGCCGCTTCCTCGAACACCTGCCGCAGCCGGCTCTCGGACTCGCCATAGGCCGAGCCCATGATCTCGGGACCGTTGATCAGATGGAAATTGGCGTCGCTCTCGTTCGCTACCGCCCTTGCAAGACGCGTCTTGCCGGTCCCGGGCGGACCGTGGAGCAACACTCCCTTGGGCGGGTCGACGCCCAGACGCTGGAACAGCTCGGGATAACGCAAGGGAAGCTCGACCATCTCGCGGAGCTGATCGATCGTCGCGGCCATCCCGCCGATATCGTCATAGGTGACGTCAGCGCGGCGGCTCTCCGAGGCTTCCTCGTACTCGGGGCGCAGCTCGACTTCGGTGTTCTCGTCGATATGAACGATGCCCTTGGGCGTCGCCGACACCACCGCGAGCCGGATCTCCTGCAGCGCATAAGCCGGCGCATTGACCCAGCGCTGGACATTGGGATCGACGACGCGGTGATGCCCGGCGGTGGCGACGATGTCGCCCTGCGCGAGCGGGCGGCCGTAAAAAGTGCGCTGGAGCGCCTGCGCCGAGCCCTGCAGCCGCAGATTGGCCTGCGCCGGTGCGAACACCACGCGCGCCGCGGGCTTGGACGCCGCGGCCCGGACCTCGACGAAATCGCCCGACCCGACTCCGGCATTGGCGCGCTGGAGCCCATCGATGCGAAGCAGCTCGAGCCCTTCGTCCTCGGTATAGGGCAGCACCGCGCGCGCCGGGGTGGCGCGCTTGCCGACGATCTCGATCACATCGCCTTCGGTGATGCCGAGCGCCGCCATCAGCGTGCGGGGGATATGGGCGAGTCCACGGCCGCTATCCTCGGGCCGGCTATTGGCAACCTGGAGCTTGCGCCCTCTACTTTCTTCGTCCGCCACTTCATTTCCTTCAGGCAATGAAGGCGGAACATAGGAACGGAGATTCCGTGCCGCGAGGGGGCAAAAAAAATGGCGGGCCGAAGCCCGCCTTGGAAAGTTTTAGGAGAGGATGCCTGAAAGGCCTGCTCTATGTGCAGTGCGGCGAATTTTTGTGCAAGTGCGAAATACATTCATGTGAGTTGCACAAACTGCAATCGGTAGTGCAAAAGATAGTCAGACCAGCTATGGTGATCCGCACTGCCCGAGCGTGACAGCGCTCGACAAACCCTGTGATGCACTGCACAAGAAGAACATGCGACGGCTACCACCCCTCACTGCGATCGAGGCGTTCGTACAGGTGGCGCGGCTCGGCTCGATCAAGGCCGCCGCCGAGGAGCTCGCATTGTCCTCGCCCGCGCTCAGCCGCCGCGTCCAGGCGCTCGAACGCTTCATCGGCAAGCCCTTGTTCGAGCGGCGGCACCAGGCGCTGCGGCTCAACGATGACGGCGATCGCCTGCTCGGCATGATCGCCCCGGCGCTCGACGCAATGACCGACGCGGTCGAGACGATGACCAGCGGCGGCGAGTTGCTGCGGCTCCGCCTCGGCGTGCTGCCGCTCTATGCGACCCAGCAGCTGCTCCCGCGCCTGCCCGAGCTCAAGCGCCGCCATCCCGAATTCCATCTCGACGTCGATACCGCGGGCTATGGTCTCGCGCGGCTCGGCGACGGGCTCGACGCCGCGATCGTGATCGCGCGCGACATCGATCCCGGCTTTTATTCGCGACGGCTCGACCGCAACCGCGTCCATGTCATCGGATCGCGCGCACTGCTCGAGGGCCCCGACCCGATCACCCGGCCCGAGCAGCTGACCCGGCTCACCGCTCTGGTCCATCGCGACATGCCCGAGACCTTCACCGCATGGCGCGCCGCGGCGGGCTTTCCCGATCTCGAACCGCTGGCGATCGACCATTTCGATTCGGGCAATCTGATGCTCGAGGCCGCGGCGCAGGGCCTCGGCGTCGCCTTCATGCTCGAATCGCATTTCGAGGCGGCGCGCGACGAGCGGCTCGTCCAGCTCTTCGACCTGACGGTCGAGAGCCATTACAGCTATTGGTTCGTCTGCCGCCCCCGCGCGCTGGGACAACGGCCGGTCAAGATCTTCCACGATTGGCTGATCGAGGCACTGGACGCGGGGCGGGGCTGATCCTCCCCGGCACGGAGAGGGGACCAGCCGCGGGCTGGTGGAGAGGCTCTCCACCAGCAAAATCAAGCGGGGCACGCCCCCTCCGTCAGCGCTGCGCGCTGCCACCTCCCCGTTGCGGGGAGGAGGTTACTCGGTGTGGGCCTTGACGATCTTGCCAGGGTTGCGCGGCGGCTCGCCCTTGGGAAGCGCGTCGACATTTTCCATGCCTTCGACCACTTCGCCCCACACCGTGTACTGACGATCGAGGAAGGTCGCGTCGTCGAGGCAGATGAAGAACTGCGAATTGGCGCTGTTCGGATCGTTGGTCCGCGCCATCGAGCAGACGCCGCGGACGTGCGGCTCGGCGTTGAATTCCTGCGGGAGGTTGGGCTCCTTCGAGCCGCCCATGCCAGTGCCCGAGGGATCGCCGCCCTGCGCCATGAAGCCGTCGATCACCCGGTGGAAGACCACGCCGTCGTAAAAGCCCTCATCGGCGAGCTTGGCGATCCGCGCGACATGCTGGGGCGCGAGATCGGGGCGCAGCTTGATGCGGACATCGCCGGTATCGAGGGTCAGGACGAGCGTGCTGGGTTCCGACATAGGTTACTCCATGAAACCTGTTTGCCGGCGGACCTAGGCGTGTTGCGACTGGCTTGCAACTCGCGCGCTGCATTGGCAGGGGCGCAAGGCCGCGTTAGGAGCGGCGCGACCGGGCGCAACAGGGAGGTCGGACAATGAGCGAGACCGAACTGCATCCCGAGGCGCAGCAGCCGCCCGAGAGCGAGCTCGACGAGGACGATCGGCTCAAGCCCGAATTCGTCAGCGCAGTGCTCGAGGCGGTCGAGGCGGGCGATACCGAGACCGCGCATGCCCGCGTCGCCCCGCTCCATCCCGCCGACATCGCCGATCTCGTCGAGCTGACGCCCGCAGAGCTGCGCCCGGCGCTGGCCGCGGCGATCAGCGACCTGATCGACGGCGACGTGCTCGCCGAGATGAACGACTGGGTGCGCGAGGCGCTGGTCGACGCGCTCGAACCGCACCAGGTCGCCGACATCGCCGCCGAGCTCGATACTGACGACGCGGTCGCGATCATCGAGGACATGGACGTCGAGGATCAGCGCGAGGTGCTCCGCGCGCTCGATCCCGACGATCGCGCCGCGATCGAGGAAGCGCTCTCCTATCCGGAGGAAACCGCCGGCCGCCTGATGCAGCGCGAGCTGATCGCGGTGCCGGAGCATTGGACCGTCGGCGACGTGCTCGACTATCTGCGCGGCCACGACGAGCTGGCGACCGACTTTTGGGAGATCTTCGTCGTCGATCCCGCACACCATCCGGTCGGCACCTGTGCGCTGTCGTGGATCCTGCGCACCCCGCGCGCGGTCTCGATGAGCGACGTGATGAAGCGCGAGCAGACGCTGATCCCGGTCGACATGGACCAGGAGGAAGTCGCGCTGCGCTTCCAGAAATATGCGCTGATCTCGGCCGCGGTGGTCGATACCAATGGCCGGCTCGTCGGCATGATCACCGTCGACGATATCGTCCACATCATCTCCGAAGAGGCGGGCGAGGACATTCTGCGCCTGTCCGGCGCAGGCGAGGGCGACATCAACGAGCCCCTGCTCGACAGCTACAAGGGCCGGGTGCGCTGGCTGATCACCAATCTGATCACGGCTCTGGTGCCGGCGACGATCGTGTTCTTCTTCGACGCGACGATCGCGCAAAAGGCCGTGCTGGCCGCGCTGATGCCGATCGTCGCGGGAGTCGGCGGCAATGCCGGCACCCAGACGCTGGCGGTGACGGTGCGCGCGCTCGCCACCAACCAGCTGACCCAGTCGAACACGATCCGCACGATCCGGCGCGAGATCTCGATCGCGATCCTCAACGGCGTGACCGTGGCGACGGCCATCGGCCTCGCTGTGGCCGTGCTGGGAACGGTGATCCACGATCTTTCGAGCAACGGCGCGCTGCCGATCGTCATCGCCGCGGCGATGCTCGCCAACATCCTGATCGCGGGGCTGGCCGGGGTGCTGGTGCCCGTGGCGCTCGAACGCTTCCGGCAGGATCCCGCGGTGGCCTCGTCGATCTTCGTGACGATGGTCACCGATTCGATGGGCTTCCTCGCCTTTCTCGGCCTCGCCTCGATGAGCGGGCTGGTCGGTTGATCGCGGAACCGTTCGACCCCAGATTGCCGTCGTGCCGCTACATCTGACCAAAGTCGCCTATGGCTGCGACAGCATCGACTTTCTGCAGGAACGCCTCGCGCTCAAGGCCGCGCACCTGCCGGCGTTCCTCACCACGCGCTATCTGCCCAAGCGCCACGCCGAGATCGTTTCCGAAGGGACCGGGGGCGGCTCGCTGTTCTGGATCATCAAGCATCAGCTGGTCGGGCGCTCGCCGATTCTCGGCTTCGGCGAGGCCGAAGGCAACCGCACCGCCATCTATCTCGAGCCGAGGCTGATCCTCGTCCAGGCGCGGCCCAAACGCGCGCATCAGGGCTGGCGCTATCTCGAGGGCAAGGACGCGCCGGTCGATCTGGGCGCGGCGGGGTCCGGCGTCGCGGAGATGCCGCCGGCGCTGGTCGGCGAGCTTGCGGCGATGGGGTTGATCTAGCGCCTCGCGCTCCTGCGAAAGCAGGAGCCCATTCAATTCGCCAGCTGCGGATAGGCGTTGCGGAAGGCGGCGACCTTGGGCTTGTCCCAGCGCACGATGTAGGGGTGCGTCGGGTTGCGCCAGAAAAAGTCCTGGTGCTGCGCCTCGGCGGGATAGAAGGCGCCGCTCTCGATCCGCGTCACGATCGGCTTTTTCCACGCCCCAAGCTGTCCGAGCTGCGCGATATAGGCAGCCGCCACGCGCTTCTGCCCGCCGTCCTGCGGGAAGATCGCCGAGCGATAGCTGGGGCCGACATCGGGACCCTGACGGTTGAGCTGGGTCGGATCGTGCGCGACCGAGAAGAAGATGCGCAACAGCGTACCGTAGCTGACCTTGCGCGGGTCATAGACGATGCGCACCGCCTCGGCATGCGCGGTGCGTTCGGTCGAGACCTGGCGGTAATTGGCGGTGCCGCGCGTACCCCCGGCAAAGCCGCTGGTCACCGAATGCACGCCCTTCACCGACTGGAAGACCGCCTCCATCCCCCAGAAACAGCCGCCGGCGAGCACGGCGACCTGTTCGCCCTTGCCGCCGCCGACATCCTGCGCGGGCGGCGGTATCGGCACCGCTCGCTCGGCGGCGGGCGCGGCGATCGCCGGCAGCAGCAGCGCCGCGCCGGCAAGGCCTGCGGGAAGGGCCCATTTCAGCATGGCCGCAAGATCGGCCTTTGTCGGTCTCAGCGCAAGGCCGCGCAGGCGGTCTGGATGCGCGTGCACGCCTCGGTCAGCAGCGCGTCCGACGTCGCATAGCTGATCCGCAGCGCCGGCGAGAAGCCGAACGCCGCGCCGTGCACCGCCGCGACTCGGGCATCGTCGAGCAGATAGCCGACCATCTCCTCGTCATTGGTGATCTTGAGCCCCTTGGGCGTGGTCTTGCCGATCAGCCCCGAAAATTCGGGATAGACGTAGAAGGCGCCTTCGGGGCGCGGGCAGGTCAGGCCGTTGATCTGGTTGAGCATCGACACGACGAGATCGCGCCGGCCCTGGAACGCCGTGACGCGCTCCTTGAGGAAGCTCTGATCGCCGTTGAGTGCGGCGACCGAGGCCGCCTGCGAGATGCTGCACGGGTTAGAGGTCGATTGCGACTGGAGCTTGCCCATCGCCTTGATCAGCCAGGCCGGCCCGCCGGCATAGCCGATCCGCCAGCCGGTCATCGCATAGGCCTTGGACACGCCATTGGCGGTCAGCGTGCGGTCTATCAGCGACGGACAGACCTGCGCGATCGTTGCGAACTCGAAGCCGTCGTACAGGATGTGCTCGTACATGTCGTCGGCATAGATCAGCACATGCGGGTGCCGCTCGAGCACTTCGCCAAGCGCCTTGAGCTCGGCCGCGGTATAGGCGGCGCCGGTCGGGTTCGAGGGCGAGTTGAGCACCACCCATTTGGTCTTCGCGGTGATCGCGGCCTCGAGCTGCCCGGGCTTGATCTTGTAGTTCTGCTCGGCGCCGGCCGAGATGAAGACCGGCTTGCCGCCGGCGAATTCGACCACGTCCGGGTAGCTCACCCAATAAGGCGCGGGGATGACGACTTCATCGCCGGCGTCGATCGTCGCGCAGAACGCATTGAACAAAGTGTGCTTGCCGCCCGAGTTCACGCTGATCTGGTTCTCGGCATAGGTCAGCCCGTTGTCGCGCGCGAACTTGCCGACGATCGCCTGCTTCAATTCGGGCGTGCCGTCGACATTGGTGTATTTGGTCTTGCCAGCGCGGATCGCCTCGATCGCCGCTTCCTTGACGAAATCGGGCGTGTCGAAATCGGGCTCGCCGGCGCCGAGGCCGATCACGTCGATGCCCTGCCGCTTCAGCTCGAACACGCGGCTCGTCATCGCGAGCGTCGCCGAGGGCTGGATGCGCTGGAGCGCGGCGGAGGTCTGCATGGTCCTGGCCTTTCCGGGAGGGAATGGCCGCGCCTATAGGGCGCCGTCTGCGCGTTCCGCAACTGTAACGGCGGAAACCAGTCCGCGCAGCGCATTGCCGAGCAGGAAACCCCCGGCAAGGTCCTCGGGCCGCAGATCGCGCTCGACCGCGCGCCCGCTCGCGATCAGATCGGCGCGGAGCACGCCGGGGAGCAGCCCGCGTCCCCAGGGCGGCGTGAGCAGCACGCCGTCGCGCTCGACGAAGATATTGGTGAAGCTGCCTTCGGTGAGGAAGCCCTCGGCATCGGTGAACACCACTTCCCATCCGCCCGAGGCGGCGCGCGCGCGATCGTAGAAGCCGCGCCGGCTGGTCTTGTGGGCGAGGCGAAAGTCGTCCCGCGCGACTTTGCGGGGCGCGATCGCCACCGGCACCGGCTCGCGCGGCGGATCGGGCAGCGGGCTGATCCCGATCGAAATCGCCCCCGACGGGCCGAGCAGCAGCCGCACCTTCGAGGCGGCGCGCAGCCGGAAGGTCGCGGCCTGGAGCTCGTTGCGCACCGAATGGCGATCGAAGGCGAAGCCGAAAGCCTCGGCGCTGTTCTTCATCCGGGTCAAATGGCGCTCGAGCAGCGGGATGCCGTCCATCGGATCGAAGCGCATCGTCTCGATCAGGTCGAACACGCGTTCACCTGCCGTCACGAAGGCGCCTTTGGCGAGGCACTCCTGCCATTCCTGCTCCGGGTCCGAATCGGCTACCACGCCCGACCCTAGACCCAAAAGCGCGGTCGAGTCGCCCCTGGCGAGCGACAGGGTGCGGATCGCGACGTTGAACATCGCGTCGCCATTGGCGTCGAGCCGCCCGATCGCGCCGGTATAGATGCCGCGCGGGGCCGCCTCGGTCTCCGCGATGATCTCCATCGCACGCAGCTTGGGGGCGCCGGTGATCGAGCCGCAGGGAAAGAGCGCCGACAGCGCGTCGATCGCGTCGCGGCCCCCGGCGAGCTCGGCGCGGATCTCGGACACCATCTGATGGACGGTCGGGTAATGCTCGACATGGAAGAGCTGCGGCACCGCGACGCTGCCCGGGCGCGCGACGCGGCTGAGATCGTTGCGCAGCAAGTCGACGATCATCAGATTCTCGGCGCGCTGCTTGGGATCCGCCCGCAGCGCCGCGGCATTGGCGGCGTCCCGCGCGGGATCGGCATCGCGTACCGCGGTGCCCTTCATCGGCCGGGCCGAGAGCGCGCCGGCTTCCAGCGCGAAGAAGAGTTCGGGCGAGAAGGAGAGCAGCCATTCCTCGCCGGTCGCGATCAGCGCGCCATAGCCCGCCGCTGCGCGGCCGCGCAGCAGCGCATAGAGCGCGCCGGGCGATCCCGCGGTGGCGACTTCGGCACGGAAGGTGAGGTTGGCCTGATAGATGTCGCCCGCCGCGATCAACCCGGCGACCCGGGCGAAACGCTCGGCATAGGCCTGGCGCGCGATCGTCGGCCGCGGCGCGCCGGCCCAGGCGCCGGCGGGATCGGGCAGCAAGGGGTCGAGCACGACTTCGCGATGCCCCTCGAACAGCCCGAACCAGAGCAAGGGTCCCGGCGCGGCGAGCCCGGCGAGCTTCGGCTCGAGCGCGGCGGCCGCTTCGTAGCGGAGATAGCCCGCGGCATCGAGCCCGCGGCCGCGCGCACTGCGCAGCGCGTCGAGCGCCGGCAACACCTGATCGGGCGTATCGGCACGGACGATCTCGACCGGATCGGCATAGAGCCGCGCCGGCGCACCGCCGGGACGGGCGTCGTCGAGCAGCACGAAGGGAGAGGAAGGCAGCGCCATCGCATGGCGCATGCCGCCAGCGGCGCGCCGCGGCAAGCCCATGTTGCCGCCGCCTGACCAGCCTTCTATCTGCCAGCCATGTCCAATCCCCCGATGCGCGTGGCGATCGTGCCGGTCACCCCGCTCCAGCAGAATTGCAGCCTGCTCTGGTGCACCGAGACGATGCGCGGCGCCTTTGTCGATCCCGGCGGCGATCTCGACCGGCTGCGCGCCGCGGCGCAGCAGCATGGCGTCACCATCGAGAAGATCCTGATCACCCATGGCCATATCGACCATTGCGGCCTCGCCGGCGAATTCGCCGCCGAACTGGGCGTGGGGATCGAGGGGCCGCATGAGGCCGACCGTTTCTGGATCGACCGGCTCGCCGAGGACGGCCGCAAATATGGCGTGCGCGGCGTACCGTTCGAATCGGGCCGCTGGCTGGTCGATGGCGACCGCGTGACCGTCGGCGAACTGGTGCTCGACGTCTATCATTGCCCCGGTCACACACCGGGGCATGTCGTCTTCCACCATGGCCCGTCGCAGCTGGCGATCGTCGGCGACGTGCTGTTCCAGGGATCGATCGGCCGCACCGATTTCCCCCGGGGCAACCATCAGGACCTGATCGACGCGATCACCGGCAAGCTCTGGCCGCTGGGCGGCGACACGGTGTTCGTCCCTGGTCATGGCCAGCCGAGCAATTTCGCGCACGAGCGGCGGACGAATCCCTTCGTCGCCGATTCGGTGCTGGCGGGGCGCTGACGGGAAACCATTCCCCTCCCTGCGAGCAAGGAGGGGAGTCACAGAATTTCAGCGCAGCGGATTGAGGCCGGTATAGCCGAGATAGACCGCGTATCCCGCGAGGCCGAGCATCGTGAGCATCGTGATCGCGATGCCGAGCATCCGGCCGAGCCGCCAGCCGTCCATCCCGAAGGCATGGAGCACCCGGCCGACGATGAACAAAGCCGCGACGGCCCACAGCCAGGTCTGGGTCCCGCGCGCGAGCTCGATCAGCGCGATCAGGATCAGCACCAACGGCGCATATTCGGCGAAGTTGAGATGCGCGCGCATCCGCGCGATCATCCGCGGGTTGCCGCCGTCGCCGACGAGAATCTTCTCGGAGATGCGCAGCCGGCTGACGCGCAGACCGAGCCAGAAGTTGAGCAGCGCGGCGGCGCCCGCGGTGACGAGAGCGATGGGCAGGAAAAACATCGGACGACCCCCTTTTGGATCGGTCGACCGTGGCACGCCCTTGCAACTCGGGCAAGAATCGGTATACGCGCGGCCTCGCTTCGTGACCTGCCCCGTTGGTCCGGCGGGCAGCCGGCCCAACCGTCGCTTGCCCGGACAAGGATGCGGGCGTATCGCGACCTGATTCACGTGTTTTCGAATAAAGGTGCCTGAATGGCCGTTCCCAAGAGAAAAACCTCGCCGTCGCGGCGTGGCATGCGCCGGGCGCACGATGCGCTCACGGTCGAAGCATTCCAGGAATGCCCGAACTGCGGCGAACTGAAGCGCCCGCACAATCTGTGCACGGCGTGCGGCCATTATAACGGCCGCGAAATCCTCTCCACCGAGGGCTGAGCCACGCGCGCGACCCGGGGCATACCGGCATGACCACTCCCATGCGAATCGCCGTCGACGCCATGGGCGGCGACGAAGGGATCGCGGTCATGCTCGCCGGCGTCGCACGCGCGCGTCGTCGCTTCGAGGGGATGGAATTCATCCTCGTCGGCGACGAAGCGCAGATCCGCGAGGGTCTGAAGAATCACCCGAACCTCACCGCCGCGTCGGAGATCGTCCACGCGGAAGGCGTCGTCGCGTCCGAGGAAAAGCCGAGCGCCGCGATTCGCCGCGCCAAGACCACCTCGATGGGAATCGCCATCGATCAGGTGAAGAAGGGCCGCGCCGGCGCCGCGGTCTCCTCGGGCAATACCGGCGCGCTGATGGCGATGGCCAAGCTGTCGCTGCGCACCATGCCCGGCATCGACCGGCCCGCGCTCGCCGCGCTGATCCCGACGCTCGGCGAGAACGACACGGTGATGCTCGATCTCGGCGCCAATACCGAGGTCGACGCGCAGAACCTCATCCAGTTTGCGGTGATGGGCGCCGCCTATGCGCGAATCGCGCTCGACCTCGAAAGCCCCCGCGTCGCGCTCCTCAACATCGGCACCGAGGAGATGAAGGGCACCGACAATATCCGCGAGGCCGCCGCCGAGTTGCGCGCCGCCAAGCATCTGCGGCTCGACTTCAAAGGCTTCATCGAAGGCAATCGCCTGTCGCGCGGCGATGTCGACGTGATCGTCTGCGACGGTTTCGCCGGCAATATCGCGCTCAAGACGATCGAAGGCACCGCGCGCTTCGTGGCGGACCTGCTCAAGCGCGCCTTTTCCAGCTCGACGCGCTCGAAGATCGGCTTCCTGATTTCGAAGCCGGCGACCGAGCTGCTGCGCACCCATCTCGATCCCAACAACCACAACGGCGCGATCTTCCTCGGGCTGAACGGCATCGTCGTGAAGAGCCATGGCAGCGCCAACGAGCTTGGGGTCGACACCGCGATCGGTTTCGCGGCGAAGATGCTGCGCGACGATCTCAATCGGCGAATCGCCGAGGATCTCGGGAATTTCGAGGCAAAGGCTGCGTGACACTCCGTTCGGTGATTATCGGTACCGGCTCGTTCCTGCCGGCCAGACGCGTTTCCAACGCGGAGCTGGCGGAGCGCGTCGACACGTCGGACGAATGGATCGTCGAGCGCACCGGCATCCGCTTCCGTCATATCGCCGCTGAGGACGAATCGACGAGCACGCTCGCGACCGGCGCCGCGCGTGCCGCGCTCGAAGCCGCGGGGGTCGAGGCTTCGGCGATCGACCTGATCGTGCTCGCCACTGCGACTCCCGATCAGACCTTCCCCGCCACCGCGACGCGCGTGCAGACTGCGCTTGGCATCAACGACTGCGTCGCCTTCGACGTCGCCGCGGTGTGCTCGGGCTTCCTCTACGCGGTGCAGGTCGCCGACTCGATGATCCGCGCCGGCGCGCACAAGCGCGCGCTGGTGATCGGCGCCGAGACCTTCAGCCGCATCCTCGACTGGGAAGACCGCGCGACCTGCGTGCTGTTCGGCGACGGTGCGGGCGCGATCGTGCTCGAGGCGCAGGAGAGCGACGAAGCCAGCGGCCGCGGCATCCTCGCCACCCGGCTCCACGCCGATGGCCGCCACAACGACCTGCTCTATGTCGATGGCGGCCCCTCGACCACCGGCACCGTCGGCAAGCTGCGCATGAAGGGCCGCGAGGTGTTTCGCCACGCCGTGGTCAATCTCGCCGCGGTGATGGAGGAATCGCTCGGCGCAGCCGGAATGCAGTCGAGCGACGTCGATTGGGTGGTACCCCATCAGGCCAATGCGCGCATCCTCGACGCGACCGCGCGCAAGCTCGGACTCGCCCCCGAAAAGGTGGTCGTCACCGTCGACGAGCATGCCAACACCTCGGCGGCCTCGGTCCCGCTCGCGCTCGACACCGCGGTTCGCGACGGGCGAATCCGGAAGGGGGACCTTATTGTCCTCGAGGCCATGGGTGGCGGTTTCACCTGGGGTGCAGCGGTCGTTCGTTTCTGATATGTGTCAGAATGAGTGACGAGTCGTTTCTCCTGCGTAATGTTCGGGTTTGCGGGGGGAAGACAATCTGTTAGGGTCGAGTTTCAACACAGGTTAAAACTGGGGGACTTGCGGATATGCCGGTTGCGGGCACGCTGACCAGGGCAGATTTGGCCGAATCGCTCCATCGCGAAGTCGGTCTGTCGCGCGCGGATGCCGCCCGTCTCGTCGAGCAGATCCTCAAGCATATGTGCGACGCCCTTTCGGACGGCGAGAACGTCAAGATCTCGGGCTTCGGCAGCTTCATCCTCCGCGACAAGGGCGAGCGTGTGGGCCGCAACCCCAAGACCGGCGTCGAGGTGCCGATCGCGCCGCGCCGGGTGCTCACCTTCAGGGCCAGCCAGATGATGCGCGATCGCATCGTGGCGGGCGGCTGAGAAGAAAGGCCATGCCCCCCGCGGAGAAGGCGGCAGGCGCCCTCCGCACCATAGGGGAACTCGCGCAGGAAATCGGCCGACCCCAACATATATTGCGCTATTGGGAAACGCGTTTCCCGCAGCTGCGCCCGCTGACCCGCGCGGGCAATCGCCGTTATTATCGCCCCGACGACGTCGCGCTGGTGCGCCGCATCCACCACCTCCTCGCCGATGAAGGCTATACGATCCGCGGCGTCCAGAAGCTGCTCGCCGAGGAGAAGGCGAGCAAGACGGCGAGCGCGAAATCCAGCGCGGCGGAATTTCGCGCCATCCGCGACGCGTTGGTCAAGGCGCTCGAGGAGGACGAGGGGCGCTAGGGCGCAAAGGCCTTTCTGGTCACCCCGGCCCCGGTTTCCAACCTAGCGCGTATCCGGCCCCAGCGACGGATCGAGATCGCGCGGCCGCACGAAGCGGGTCAGCGTGCCGCTCCCCGCTTTCACTGCGTCCCAGCGCGCGCCATCGAAGGTCATCTCGGCAAGCGTCGCGGTGGGGAATTTGACTTCGACTTGCCCGCGTAGCGCGCCGCCATCGGGTACCAGCAGCAGCACCAGCTCCTCGAGCCCGGGATTGTGCCCGACGAGCAGCACATGCTCCGCCCCGGGGGGCAGATCGTGGACCACGTCGAGCAACGTCGCCGTCGAGGCGAGATAGATGCGCTGGTCCCAGACCGGGGCGAGATCGTCGCCATAGCCCTGCCGGAGTTGATCGAGCGTCTCGGCGACGCGCACCGCGGGCGAGGCGACGACATGATCGAAAGCGAGTCCCAGCGCCTTCATATGGCGCCCGACCATCACCGCGGCGCGCTGGCCCTTGGGATTCAACGGCCGATCGAAATCGCGGGCGACCGGATCGTCCCACCCCGATTTGGCGTGGCGCAGCAGCGTGAGCGTCTTCATGCGTCCCCGAACTATCAGGCGGTGGCGGGGGCTCCATGCCGCAAGCGCGCGCCGAGGGGAAGCCGGGCTCGCGCCACGGCCTCGTCGAGCGTCACGCGCGCGACCGGCGTCCCCGGCGGAAAGGCGTCGAGCAATCGCGATGGAGTCGCCGCGGAGAGGAGCACGAAGGTCCCGCGATCGTCGGCGCGGCGAATCAGCCGGCCGAACGCCTGCGCCAGCCGCGCGCGGACGATGCGATCGTCATAGGCGGTGCCGCCTCCGGCAAGCCGCCGCGCCGCGTGGAGCACGCTCGGCTTGGGCCAGGGGACGCCTTCCATCACCACCAGCCGTAGCGAATGGCCGGGAACATCGACCCCGTCGCGCAGCGCATCGGTGCCGAGCAGCGAGGCGCGCGGATCGTCGCGGAAAATGTCGACCAGCGTCCCCGTGTCGATCGGATCGACATGCTGGGCGAGCAACGGCAGGCCTTCGCGCGCCAGCCGGTCGGCCACGCGGGCATGGACCGCGCGCAGCCGCCGGATCGCGGTGAACAGCCCGAGCGTGCCGCCCTCCGCCGCGACGATCAGCCGGGCATAGGCATTGGCGAGCGCGGGCAAATCGCCGCGCTTGACGTCGGTGACGATCAACACCTCGGCCTGGCCGGCATAGTCGAACGGACTCTCGGCGACGAAGCGCTGCGCGGGGCGCAGCAGATGGACCGCACCCGAGCGCGCCTCGGCAATATCCCAATCGCCGCCGGCGCGCAGCGTCGCCGACGTGATCACCGCGCCATGCGCGGGTTCGAGCACCGTCTTCGCGAAGGGCTTGGAGGGATCGAGCCAATGACGGTGCAGCCCGACATCAAACTCGCGCCCCTCGACGCGATCGACCGCGAGCCAATCGACGAAGGCGGGATCGGCGGGCCCACCGATCCGCGCGATCAGCGCAAGCCAGGCGCCGACGGTCTCGGTGCGCCAGCCCAAAGAGGCGATCGCGCCTTCGATCCGCGCGCGCGCCGGGCCGTCCATCCAGTCGGGCGCGTCGGCGAGCACCGCCTCGAGCCGCCGCCCGAGCGCGACCAGCGGGCGGACCAGCGCGTCAAGCGCGGCCCCTGCCGGCCCTGCCGCCTCGACCAGTGCCGCATCGGGCTCGGCGAGCTCGGTCTCGAGCCCATAGCCGGCATCGCCCGAGCCATCGGTGTCGCGCGCATAGACGAGGCCGCGCACCGCGGCGAGCAGCGCCTCGACGGGGCCGAAGGGCTCACCTTCGTTCAGCCGCTGAAGCCAGCCGTCGCTCGGCAGCGCCCGCGCCGCATCGACGGCCTCGGCGATCGCGCGGCCACCTTCCTCGTCATAGCTGGCGACGTCCGAGAGGCGCGCCGCGAGCCCGCGCCGGCGCCCGCGCGAGCCCGATTCGGGACCGGTGACCCAGCGCCGTATCTCGATCGCCTCCTGCCCGGTGAGCGCCGCCGAGAACATCGCATCGGCCGCGTCGAACAGATGATGTCCCTCGTCGAACACGTAACGCGTCGGCCGGGTCGCGGTCTCGCGCCCGCGCGCAGCGTTGACCATCACCAGCGCATGGTTGGCGATGACGATATCGGCATCGGCGGAGGCGCGCGCGGCGCGCTCGATGAAGCATTTCCTGTAGTGCGGGCAGCCCGCATAGATGCACTCGCCGCGCCGGTCGGTCAGCGCGGTCGAGCCGTTGCGGCGAAACAAGGTCGGCAGCCAGCCGGGCAGGTCGCCGCCGATCATGTCGCCATCGGCGCTATAGGCCGCCCAGCGCGCGACCAGCTGCGCGAGGATCGCCGCGCGCCCCGCGAACCCGCCCTGCAGCGCGTCTTCGAGATTGAGCAGGCAGAGATAATTTTCGCGCCCCTTGCGCGTGACGACCTTGGCCTTGCGCGTCGCTGCGTCGGGGAACAACCGCTCGCCCTCGTGCGCGAGCTGCCGCTGGAGCGCCTTGGTGAAAGTCGACACCCAGACCGGTCCCTCGGCGCGCTCGGCCCAGAGCGAAGCGGGGGCGAGATAGCCGAGCGTCTTGCCGATCCCCGTCCCCGCTTCGGCGAGGATCAGATTGGGCGAATCGCGCACCGCGCGTGGCGCGAAGGCGCCCGCGGCCGCCGCGGCATAATCGCGCTGTCCCTGCCGCTGTTCGGCACCGCTCCCGGTCAGCCGCGCCAGCCGCTCGGCAACATCGCTATCGGGCAGCGTGATCGTCCGCGGCGCCGGGCGCGGCGGATGCTCCTCCCATTCGGGCAATTTCGAGAACAGCCAGCGCTCGGCCTGTGCGGGCTTGGCGATGCGCGGACTCAGCGCCGGCGCCCAGGGCCAGCGCAGCCGGAACAGCGACTGGAGCGCGTTCCACGCCCCTTCGCGCTCGGGCCAGTCGCCATCCGGAGTCGCAAGCAACGCCGTCGCAGCGTCGCGCAGGAACCCCGCGACATCGGCATCGTTCGCCGGCGCGGCGAGCCCCGCGGCGCGGGCGAGCCCCTTTGGGGTCGGCACCATGAAGCGTGCGGGGTGGAGAAAGGCGAACAGCGCGAGCAGATCGAGCCCGTTGAGCTCGGGATGGCCCAGCCGCTGGCCGATCAGCGGCGCATTGAGCAAGATCACCGGCGTGTCGGCCGCGAGCCGGATCGCCTCGCCCCGGCTCACGGCACGCGTTTCCTCGGCCGTGGCGATCCAGATGCCGCCATGGCTCGCGTGCAGCGCGGGATAGGGAAGGACGGGGATCACCCGGCGGGTGATAGGCCAGCCGGAACGAAAGGGAAACGGGGTTTGCGCGCGAAACGGGCCGCATCTCCCGGAGAGGATGCGGCCCGTTCAGCTCAGCAGCCGCAATCCTTGCAGGTGCAGTTGGTGCAGCGGCAGACGCTGGTTGCCTCGATGGAGGCCTGGACGGCTTCGGTCATGGTCATTCTCCTCATTGCCCAGCAGCGGGCCCACCCCATATGACGTCCGTACCATAGTACGGAGTCAAGCATGGATTCGCTGACGATCGCGGGGCTCGCCAAGGCAGGCGATGTGGGGGTGGAGACGGTGCGCTATTATCAGCGCCGCGGGCTGCTGCCCGAGCCGCCGCGCACCGGCGGCACCGGGCTCGGCGGGGGCATCAGGCGCTATGGCAGCGACGATGTCCGCCGACTGCGCTTCATCCGCAACGCGCAGACCGCGGGGTTCACGCTCGAGGAGATCGCCGAACTGCTCGCGCTCGATGCGACGCAGGATCGTGCGCGCGTCCGCACGCTCGCCGCCGCGCGCATCGCCGCGCTCGATTCGCGGATCGCCGAGCTCGAGGCGGCGCGCGCCGCGCTCGGCCGGCTCGCGGCGCATTGCGGCGCCAGCGATCGCGGCCCTTGCCCGATCCTCGAGGCGTTCGATCCCGCCGCAGGGGTCGCCAAGGGCCAGCGAGGCCGCTAGACGCGCTCGTGCAATGACGACCGACAAGCAAGCTCTGCGCGACGCCGCGCTCGACTCCAAGGCCTGGCCCTATGAAGAGGCGCGCAAGCTGCTCAAACGCTATCCCGCCAATGAGCAGGGGGGCGGCGCGCCCGCCAAGGGCCATGTGCTGTTCGAGACCGGCTATGGTCCCTCGGGGCTGCCGCATATCGGCACCTTCAACGAAGTGCTGCGCACGACGATGGTCCGCCGTGCGTTCGAGGCGCTGTCGGATGTGCCGACCCGGCTGATCGCGTTCAGCGACGACATGGATGGGCTGCGGAAGGTGCCCGACAACGTCCCCAACAAGGAGATGCTCGCCCAATATCTCGGCAAGCCGCTGACGCGCATCCCCGATCCGTTCGGCAAATATGAGAGCTTCGCGCATCACAACAACGCGATGCTCCGCGAATTCCTCGACCGCTTCGGCTTCGAATATGAGTTCGTCTCGTCGACCGACTATTATACCGGCGGCAAGTTCGACGAAGCGCTCAAGGGCGTGCTGCGCCATTATCAGGGCATCATGGACGTGATGCTGCCGACGCTGCGACAGGAGCGCCAGGCGACCTATTCACCTGTCCTGCCGGTGAGCCCGAAGAGCGGCGTGGTCCTTCAGGTGCCGATCGAGGTGCTCGATCCCGAGACCGGCATGATCGCCTTCGAGGATGAAGGCGAGCGCATCGAGCAGTCGATCCTGGGCGGCAAGGCCAAGCTCCAGTGGAAGGTCGACTGGGCGATGCGCTGGGTCGCGCTCGGCGTCGATTACGAGATGGCCGGCAAGGATCTGATCGATTCTGTGATCCAGTCGGGCAAGATCGCGCGCGTGCTCGGCGGCAAGCCGCCCGAAGGCTTCAACTATGAGATGTTCCTCGACGAGAAGGGCGAGAAGATCTCCAAATCCAAGGGCAACGGGCTCAGCCTCGAGCAATGGCTGACCTATGGCCCCGACGAGAGCCTCGCTTTCTACGCCTATCGCGAGCCCAAAAAGGCCAAGGCGCTGCATTATGGCGTGATCCCGCGCGCGATCGACGATTACTGGAAGGCCGTGGCCGACTATCCCGGCCAGCCGATCGCGCAGCAGCTCGGCAATCCCGCGCATCATATCCATAACGGCGCGGTGCCCGATCAGCCGCCGCCGGTGAGCTTCTCGCTGCTGCTCAACCTCGTCGGGGTGCTGGGCAGCGGCGCGACCGCCGAGCAAGTGCGCGGCTATCTCGCGCGCTATCTGCCCGAAGCGGGGGCGGAATATCCGGCGCTCGACGCGATGGTGCCTTATGCGATCGCGTTCGTCCGCGATGTGGCCGAGAAGCCGGTGCGCCGCGCGCCGCAAGGCGTCGAGATCGAGGCGCTGCGGCGGCTCGATACCGAGCTGGGCGGACTCCCGGCCGACGCGCCGGCCGAGGATATCCAGAACATCGTCTACGAGATCGGCAAGACCGGCGGGTTCGAGAACCTTCGCGACTGGTTCAAAGCGCTGTACGAGACCCTGCTCGGATCGGAGCAGGGCCCGCGTATGGGCAGCTTCATCGCGCTCTACGGGATCGACAACAGCCGCAAGCTGATCGCCGAGGCACTCGCCAGCGCATGATCGGCCGCGCCCGCTCGGCGACTCGCGACTTTCTCGCGAGCGAGGCGGCGGGCGGGATCATCTTGATCGGCGCAGCAGCGCTGGCGATGCTAATCGCCAATCTGCCGGGCGTCGCGCCGCTCTATCTGGACGCGCTCCATCTCGAGACCGGTCCCGTGCTGAGCCCGCATCACGGGCCGATGACCGTGCACGGCTGGATCAACGACGGTGCGATGGCGCTGTTCTTCCTGCTCGTCGGGCTCGAGATCAAAGGCGAGTTCGTCGGCGGACAGCTGGGAAGCTGGCAGCGGCGGCGGTTGCCGGTGGTCGCCGCGGCGGCGGGGATGGCGGTGCCGGCCCTGGCCTATCTGCTGATCGCGGGCCGCGACCCGGCGCTCGTCCGCGGCTGGGCGATTCCCGCCGCAACCGACATCGCCTTCGCAATCGGCGTGCTCGCGCTGCTCGGCAAGCGCGCCCCGATCGCGCTCAAGCTGTTCCTCACCACGGTGGCGATCGTCGACGATCTCGGCTCGGTGCTGATCATCGCGCTCTTCTATACCGCGAAGCTCGACTGGATCGCGCTGGCGTTGGCGGCGGGCGTGCTGATCGCGATGGTCGCGCTGAACCGGAGCGGCGTGAAGCGGCTGCTGCCCTATCTGCTGCTCGCAATGCTGCTCTGGTTCTTCGTCTATCGCTCGGGCGTCCACGCCACGGTCGCGGGGGTCCTCGCCGCGATGGCGATCCCGCTCGGCGATCCCGCCGATTCGCCGCTCCACCGGCTCGAGCACGGCCTCCACCCCTGGTCGGCCTTCCTCATCGTCCCGCTGTTCGGCTTCGCCAATGCCGGGGTGTCGCTGGCGGGCGTGACGCCCGCGGTCCTGCTCGCGCCGCTGCCGCTCGCGATCGCGCTGGGGCTGTTCCTCGGCAAGCAGATCGGGATTTTCGGCAGCATCTGGATCGCGGACCGGACGGGCTTCGCGTCGAAGCCGGGCTGGTCGAGCTGGCCGCAGGTCTATGGCGTGGCGCTGCTCGCCGGTATCGGCTTCACAATGAGCCTGTTCATCGGCGGGCTCGCCTTTCCGGGTAACCCGGCGCTCGCCGACGAAGTGAAGATCGGCGTGCTGGCCGGATCGCTGCTCTCGGCGATCGCAGGCTTTCTGGTGCTGCGCTTCGCGCCGCCGCGGCGCACGCTCGCGGTCAGGCTGCTCGCAAGGCGGCAGGCGCGCTGAGCGCACGCCGCTCGGCGAGCATCGCGAGGCACCAGACGCCGAACCCGCCCAGCGCGAGCGCCGCGCCGACATAGCCGGTCGAGGCCCAACCCCAGCCCGCCGCGATCGCCATCCCGCCGAGCCAGGGGCCGAGCGCATTGGCGGTGTTGAACGCCGAATGGTTGAGCGCCGCCGCGAGCATCTGCGCGTCGCCCGCGACGTCCATCAGGCGGGTCTGCAGGATCGCGCCGAGCGAGCCGCCCAGGCCGATCGCGAACACGGCGAGGCACAGCGACCAGAAATGCGCCGTCGCCAGCGGATAGAACGCGAGCGCGAGCGCACTGAACAGCAGCAGCACCGCGGCGCTGGGCATCAGCGCGCGATCGGCGAATTTGGGGACGATGATGTTGCCCATGGTCATCCCCGCGCCGAAGATCGCCAGCGCCACCGGGATCATGCTGGCCGGTACCTTGGTGACTTCGAGCAGGGTCGAGGCGACATAGGTGTAGACGCAAAACAGCCCGCCAAAGCCGATCGCACTGATCCCGAGCGTCAGCCAGACCTGCCCGTTGGCGAGCGCACCGAGCTCGCGCAGGGGGCTGGCATCGTGCGCCGGCCGGTCGCGGGGCGCGAGCCGCCAGACCAACGCCATGGTCAGCAGCGCGAGCACCGCGACGACTGCGAAGCCCCAGCGCCAACCTACTGCCTGGCCCAGCCAATTGGCGAGCGGCACGCCGATCACCGTGGCGATGGTGAGCCCGAGCAGCATCCGCCCCACTGCCTGCGAGCGCTGGTTGTCGGGAACCAGCGACGCCGCGACCAACGCCGCGACTCCGAAATAGGCGCCGTGCGGCAGCCCCGAGAGGAAGCGGAAGACGAGCATCCAGCCATAGGTCGGCGCGAGCGCGCTCAAGCCGTTGAACAGCGCGAAGCTCGCCATGAGCAGGATCAGCAAGGTGCGCCGCGCCATCTTCGCGCCGAGCACCGCGAGCAAGGGCGCGCCGACCACCACGCCCAGCGCATAGGCGCTGATCACATGGCCCGCGGTCGGCTCGTCGATCCCCAGCCCGCGCGCGAAATAGGGCACGAGGCTCATCGTCGCGAACTCGGTGGTCCCGATCGCGAACCCGCCCATGGCGAGCGCGAAATGGACGAGGGCGACGGGGGTGGTGCGGGGAGCGGGGGCGTGCATCGCCGCCCAGTTGGTCATGCTGCACCGCAGCGTCAACCGTTCGCCACGGCACATACGAATGCAGGGCGCGCAAGTGCAACGATTCGACGGCGGAGCCCCGGACATCTAGATAGTGCGCCATGCTGGTCATCGCTCTCCTCGCGCTCGCCGCACCCGACCCGTGCATTTCGGAATGGCGATTCCTGTTCGCCAATGGCCCACAGGGCGAGGAGGTCGCCGGGAGCCGCGCGGCGCTGCTCGCCGCGGTCCGCCGGGGCAGCCCGTTGCGGGTCGGCTGGGGCGAGGCGGCGGCCGACGGCAGCTGGTCGGTCGAGGAATTCTCGAATGTCGGCTTCACCAACATCATGGCCGGGCGCGATCTGGTGGTCCAGCTCGAGCCCGCGATGATCCAGAACGACTATCTCGACGCGAAAAAGGCGACTTTGCGCGCCGAGCCGCTCGAATGGCGCGCGATCATGTCGACCGACGGACGCTTCGACGCGCAGATGACGGTCCCCGCCACCGGCAAGCTGTTCCGCACGCTGCGCCAGCGCACCCGGATCCACTGGTATGCCTTCGCGCCCGATCCCAAATGCGACAAGCGCGACGCGATCAACTCGGCGCCGCCTGGGCGGGCGAACATCCTCGTCGAGAGCATCAAGCCCGAAGAGAAATAAGCGCTAGACGCCCAGCCACTCAAGCGGCGGCGGCAGGCTCTCCGCCGAATAATCGACCTGCAGCACCCGCCGCCTGCCTTGGCGCTGCGCCGCTGCCGAGGCGTGGACGATCGAAGTGGCGTAGATCCAGATATCGCTCGATTCGGCGAGGCATTCCGCCGATCCGCATTGCGCCACCGCTTCGGCGAGTTCGGCCTCGGGAAGCTTGCCGAGCCGGTGCGAACCCGGCGCGATCAGCAGCGGCGCATTGTCCGCGGGGACGGCGTCGAGGTGGATGCGGAGCGTCACCATCTTGTCGATCACCGAAAAGGGCGGCTCGACATGCTGCAGGCCCGCCTTGACCGACCACGGTCCATAGCCGGGCACGTCGGCGCGGGCCCTGACCGCGACGGTACGGTCCTGATGCCAGCCCAGCGCCCAGTTCGCCGACGGACTCTTGTCGAACAGGATCGCGCGAACGGGCTGTGCGTCTCCGCCGAGCCGCTCCGCCGCAACGGCGCCGATCGTCGAAGATGCGAGCAATTCCCCCAACCCGACGACGCCATGCAGACGCAAGCCGGCGCGATTCGCCGGCAGCGCCGCGACGATCGCCTCGAGCGCAGACAGAAAAGGGGCGGCCGCACCGCGGAGGTGCGCCGCCCCATGTTCGTGGAAGTCGAGCTGCAAGCTCAGAGCTTCTCGGTCAGCTCCGGCACGATCTTGAACAGATCGCCGACGAGGCCGATGTCCGCGACCTGGAAGATCGGGGCGTCCTCGTCCTTGTTGATCGCGATGATCGTCTTCGAGTCCTTCATCCCGGCAAGATGCTGGATCGCGCCCGAGATGCCGACCGCGATATAGACTTCCGGCGCGACGATCTTGCCGGTCTGGCCGACCTGATAGTCGTTGGGGACATAGCCCGCATCGACCGCGGCGCGCGAGGCGCCGACCGCGGCGCCGAGCTTGTCGGCGAGCGGTTCGATGATCGCATGGAAGTTCTCGCTGTTCTGCAGCGCGCGGCCGCCCGAGACGATCACCTTGGCGCTGGTCAGCTCGGGACGCGTCGATTCGGCGATCTCGGCGCCGGCGAAGGTCGAGAGACCCTTGTCGCCCGTGCCGCTCACCGGCTCGACCACGCCGTTACCGGTCTCGGTGCCCGCCTTGGCGAAAGCGGTGCCGCGCACGGTGATCACCAGCTTCTTGTCGCTGGTCTGCACGGTGGCGATCGCGTTGCCGGCATAAATCGGCCGAGTGAAGGTGTCGGCACCCTCGACCGAGAGGATGTCCGAGATCTGCATCACGTCGAGGCCCGCGGCGACGCGGGGCGCGATGTTCTTGCCAGTGGTGGTCGCCGGGAACAGCACCGCGTCGTGGCTGTCCATCAGCGACACGATCAACGGCGCGACATTCTCGGCGAGCGCATGCTCGTACGCGGAATCGTCGGCGACATGGACCTTGCCCACGCCTTCGATCTTCGCGGCTTCGCCGGCGACGCCGCCGACGCCCTTGCCCGCGACGAGGAGATGGACCTCGCCCAGCTTCGCCGCGGCGGTCACTGCCGAGAGCGTGGCGTCCTTGAGGCTCTGATTGTCGTGCTCGACCCAGACCAACGTCTTCATTTCGCGACTCCCAGAGCCTTGAGCTTCTCGACCAGCTCGTCGACCGAGCCCACCTTGATGCCGGCCTGGCGCTTGCCCGGCTCGACCACCTTGAGCGTCTTGAGCCGCGGCGAAACGTCGACGCCGTAATCGGCGACGGTCTTCTTCGCGACCGGCTTGGTCTTGGCCTTCATGATGTTGGGCAGAGTCGCGTAGCGCGGCTCGTTGAGGCGGAGATCGGTGGTGACGATCGCCGGGAGCTTGAGATCGACCGTCTCGAGCCCGCCATCGACTTCGCGGGTTACCTTCACGCGCTCGCCATCGAGCTCGACCTTCGAGGCGAAGGTGCCCTGCGCCCAACCGAGCAAAGCGGCGAGCATCTGACCCGTCTGGTTCGAATCGTCGTCGATCGCCTGCTTGCCGAGGATGATCAGCCCGGGCTGCTCCTCTTCGGCGACCTTGGCGAGCAGCTTGGCGACCGCCAGCGGCTCGACCTCGTCGTCGGTCTGGATCAGGATGGCGCGGTCGGCACCCATCGCCCGCGCGGTTAGCAGCACGTCGGTCTCGGCCTTGGCGATGCCGATCGTCACGACGACGACTTCGGTGGCAACGCCCTTCTCCTTGAGCCGAACCGCTTCCTCGATCGCTATCTCGTCGAAGGGATTCATGCTCATCTTGACGTTGGCGAGGTCGACCCCCGTCCCGTCGGGCTTCACGCGGGGTTTCACATTATAGTCAAGCACGCGCTTGACCGGCACCAACAGCTTCATCTGCTTCTCTCCCTTGGCTCTTCCCTGATCCCGGGGAGGAAAGGTCGAGCCTCGAATGAAAACGTCACTGGCTTACGTTTACGCGAACGTCAACCTGCGTGGGTTCGCGCGAATTCCTGAGTCAGCGGCTCGAAAGCCTCGGGCGGCGGGAAGGTTGCGAAACTGTGCGTCGCACCGGTCTTCGCCCAAGGCAGGCCCTCGGAAGTGAAAGTATCCAGAAAGGGCGGATCCGCCGGGGGCGTGTCGAGCAATGTCGTGCGGACATTGACGAAGGCGTCGAAACCCTCGGGCCGGGTGAACATCCAGCTCAGGCAATGGCCGCAGAAATAATGGCGCGTCGCGCCGTGCATTCCGCCGATCACGGGCTCTCCGGCGGTCACTTCGAACTTGTCGGCGGGCCAGGCACCGCTGACCGAATAGGCGCTCGCAGTCATCTTCTGGCAGCCGCGGCAATGGCAGGCAGCGGTGAAGATCGGCGGACCGGACAGGCGGAAGCGGACGCGCTCGCAGCGGCATCCGCCTTCCACCGTTCCGGCCGCGTCGGTCATGCCGCCTTCTGGACCTCCGCGACGATCTTGCGGGCCGCGTCGCCCAGATCGTTCGCGGGAACGATGGCGAGGCCCGAATTGGCGAGGATGTCCTTGCCCTGCTGGACGTTGGTGCCCTCGAGGCGGACGACCAGCGGAACCTGCAGGTTCACTTCCTTCGCCGCGGCGACGATGCCCTCGGCGATGATGTCGCAGCGCATGATCCCGCCGAAGATGTTGACGAGGATGCCCTTCACCGCCGGATCGCTCAGGATGATCTTGAACGCCGCGGTGACCTTCTCCTTGTTGGCGCCGCCGCCGACATCGAGGAAGTTGGCGGGGAACATGCCGTTCAGCTTAATGATGTCCATCGTCGCCATGGCGAGGCCGGCGCCGTTGACCATGCAGCCGATGTCGCCATCGAGCTTGATATAGGCGAGGTCGTACTTCGACGCCTCGAGCTCCATCGGATCCTCTTCGGTCTCGTCGCGCAGCGCGGCGAGGTCCTTGTGGCGGAACATCGCGTTCGAATCGAAGCCGACCTTAGCGTCGAGGACTAGGAGGTTGCCCTGCTCGGTCAGCGCGAGCGGGTTGACTTCGATCTGCGAGGCGTCGGTCGCCTGGAAGGCAGCGAACAGCGAGGCGGCGACCTTGGCGGCCTGCTTGCCCTGATCGCCGGTGAGGCCCAGCGCCGCGGCGACCGAGCGGCCGTGATGCGGCATGAAGCCGGTCGCGGGATCGACGTCGAAGGTGTGGATCTTCTCGGGAGTCGAATGCGCGACCTCCTCGATGTCCATGCCGCCCTCGGTCGAGACGACGAAGGCGACGCGGCCGGTGGCGCGGTCGACGAGCAAGGCGAGGTAGAATTCCTTGGCGATGTCGGCGCCGTCGGTGATGTAGAGACGATTGACCTGCTTGCCGGCCTCGCCGGTCTGGATCGTCACCAGCGTGTTGCCGAGCATGTCGGTGGCGTGCGCACGGACCTCGTCGAGCGTGAAGGCGAGGCGGACGCCGCCCTTGGCGTCGGGGCCAAGCTCCTTGAACTTGCCCTTGCCGCGGCCGCCGGCATGGATCTGCGACTTCACGACATAGAGCGGCCCGGGGAGCTGCTTCGCTGCCTCGACGGCTTCCTCGACAGTGAAGGCGGCATGGCCCGCAGCGATCGGCGCGCCGTACTTGGCGAGCAGTTCCTTGGCCTGATATTCGTGGATGTTCATGGGCGCGCCCTCGTCTTGCTGGCGGAGTTTGCGCTGGCCTTAAGCACGGCACGCCGGGGAATCCAAATCTTTTCCGTTTAAATGCAATTGCGACGTAATTGCAATAAAAGGGTGGGACGGGAAGGGGAACCCTGCGCAGCATGTGGTGGAGGGGAAGCGCGGCGACTGCGCGCGAAGGACAACGCCGCTGCGCGGCGCCGCGCCACCACGCCCTGCGGGCGCGGTCCGCCGCCCCCCGAGCTTGCGCGGGGAGGAATTATCCCGCCAGCCCCGTCGCGCAGAGCGCAGCCGAGCTCGAGGTCACGCCCAGTATCTCCGCATCGCCGAGCGCGCGGACGCGGTGGAGGAACTGATCCACCGACTCGGCGCCGCCGGCATAGGGCAGGTCGGCGATCCGCATCAGCTGCTTGAGCGAGAGCCGATCGACCATCCGCTCTGCCATGCAGGCCGAAAGCGGTTTGGGCAGGCCGGCGCGGATCAGCCCGGCGCGCAGCCGCGCCTCGGGCACCGCGCAGCCGGCGAGCAGAGATGCGACGAGCGGCAACAGAGCGATGGTCCTGATCATCGCGCCCCGCTATCGGGCGCGCATGTTCCTCGCAACCATGCTCGCCGCGCTTTCCGCAACCGCCGATCCGGCGCATGCCGCGCTCGATCGGCTGACCGGCTGCTGGGACTCGCCCGGCGAAGTGATGGGCAAGCCGGTGAAGGGCCGGGTCCGCGGCGCGTGGCGACTCGGCGGCCGCTATCTGTTGCTCGAGTGGCACGGGCTCGATCCCGCCGATCCCTATGATGCCGCGATCATCCTGGGCGACCATGACAAGACGAAACTGGCGAGCACCTGGATGGACAGTTTCGGCGCGGCCAACGGCGCGACCGGAAAGGGCGAGGTCACCGACGGCGCGATCGCCGTCGACTATGCCTATCCCGAGGCGAGCTATGCGAACCGGCTCGTGCCCGAGGGCAAGGGCTGGCGCTGGACCATCGTCGAACGCAAGCCCGATGGCAGCGAGAGGCCCTTCGCCTCCTATCGGCTGACGCCCACTGCGTGCGGCGACACCAAATTCGCCTTTTGACGGGCATGACGCGCGGGCCTGGCAGTCCTATCTAACGGCGATGAACCCGTGGTTCGGCATCCTGCTCTTCGTCGGCACCGTCGCCGCGATGGAGGTGTTCGCCTGGGCCGCGCATCGCTGGGTGATGCATGGCCCGGGCTGGTTCCTCCATGCGAGCCACCATCGGCCGCGCACCGGCATGTTCGAGCGGAACGACCTCTACGCGGTGGTCTTCGCGATTCCTTCGATCGTGCTGCTGCTTGGCGGAGTCCAGCTCGGCTGGTGGCCGGGCTGCACCTGGATCGGCGCGGGGATCGCCGCCTATGGCGCGATCTATTTCGGCTTCCACGACGTCATCGTCCATCGCCGCCTGCCGCACCGTTATGTCGCCCGTTCCAGCTACATGAAGCGGATCGTCCAGGCCCACCGCCTGCACCACGCCGTCGAGTCGCAGCACGGCGCGGTGAGCTTCGGCTTCCTCTGGGCGCCGCGCGCCGAAACGCTCAAGCGCCGACTCAGGGAGCGCACCCGGTTGATCAGGGTTAGTGCTGACCCGGATTGACGCGCGCCCCGCCCGGGCACACATGAATGGTCCATGGAACAGCTCAATCTGTCCGAGTCCGAGTGGCGCAAGCGCCTCACTCCGGAACAGTTCCACGTGCTGCGCGAAGCCGGCACCGAACGCGCCTTTTCCGGGCGGTACAACGACAACAAGGCCGACGGCATCTATCGCTGCGCCGCCTGCCAGCTCGAACTGTTCGACAGCGTCGACAAATATGACTCCGGATCGGGCTGGCCGAGCTTCACCCGGCCGATCGCGCCCAACAACGTCGTCGAGCATGCCGATGTCAGCCACGGCATGCGCCGCGTCGAGGTGCGTTGCGCGCGCTGCGACGGCCATCTGGGTCATGTCTTCCCCGACGGCCCGCCGCCGACCGGGCTGCGCTATTGCATGAACTCGGTGAGCCTCGAATTTCGTTCACGCAGCGGCAACGCAAACGGCGCTACCAGCGACCCGTCCGGCGCCTGATTCTTGTGAGCGTCCGGTTTAGGGCTTAACCACCGCTTCCGATGGCTTCCAGAAAACCGCAAACCTCCGCACGCAAATCCTGGTGGCGCACCGGCTCGGGATGGAAAAAGCTCGCGCTGTGGACGCTGATCGGCGGCGTCAGCGCGGGGCTGATCGCCGTGATCGCGCTGCTGATCGCGATCTATTCGACCAAATCTTCGCTGCCGAGCTATGACGAGCTCAAATCCTCGCCCAACGGCCAGATGGTCCGCGTCCACGCGGTGGACGGCACCGTGCTGGTCTCGCTCGGACCGAGCTACGGCGAGTGGATCCGCTACGACCAGATCCCGCAGGTGATGAAGGACGCGATCATCGCGGTCGAGGATCGCCGCTTCGAGAATCACTGGGGCGTCGATCCCTGGGGTCTCATGCGCGCGGTCCGCACCGGCATCGCCAATCGCGGCACCGGGCGCCGCCTCCAGGGCGCCTCGACGATCACCCAGCAGGTGGCGCGGACGATCTTCCTCTCGAACAAATATGATTTCGGCCGGAAGATGCGCGAGGCGGTGCTCGCGCTGGCGATGGAGCGCAAATTCTCGAAGGAGCAGATCCTCGAGCTCTATCTCAACAAGGTCTATTTCGGCGGCGGCGCCTATGGCATCGACGCCGCGAGCCGCAAATTCTTCGGCCATCCCGCGAGCAATCTGAGCCTCGCCGAGGCAGCGGTGATCGCCGGCCTCGTCAAGGCGCCGTCGCATTATTCGCCCACCGCCGATGCCGAGGCTGCGGTGAGCCGCGCCAGCGTCGTGCTCGACGTGATGGCCGAGACCGGCAAGATCAGCCACGCGACCGCGTCGGCCACCGATCCGCGCACGGTCAAGCTGGCCCCCGAGCCGCGCCAGAACAGCGTGCGCTATTTCACCGACTGGGCGCTACCCCAGCTCGAGATGCTGATCGACGAGACCGAGGCGCCGCTCGAGGTGTGGACCACGCTCGATCTGAACATGCAGCGTGCCGCCGACGAGGCGATCCGCAAGAACGCCCCCGGCAATGCCCAAGGCGCACTGGTCAGCCTCGACCGCGACGGTGCGGTGCGCGCGATGGTCGGCGGCAAGGATTATGTCGCGTCGATCTACAACCGTGCGACTCAGGCGGTCCGCCAGCCGGGCTCGGCGTTCAAGCTGTTCGTCTATCTCTCGGCGCTCGAAGCCGGGCACAAGCTCGACGATATCGTCGTCGACGAGCCAGTGACGATCAACGGCTGGACCCCGCGCAACAGCTCGGGGCGCAATTCGGGCGAAGTCACGCTGCGTACCGCCTTCGCCTATTCGCTCAACACGATCGCCGCGAAGCTCGGCCAGGAAGTGGGCTTCGGCACCGTGGCCGACATGGCGCGCCGCTTCGGCATCACCACGCCGATCAACACCCAGCCGGCGATGGTGCTCGGCACCTCGAACGTGCGGCTGATCGACATGACCCGCGCCTTCGCCTCGGTGGGGCAGAAGGGCGTCGCGGTCACGCCGTTCGGCATCACCCGGGTCACGGCGAACGGCAATGTGATCTACCAGCACGAAGTCGATACCAGCCATGTGCTGGTGGCGCCCTATGTCGCCGCGCAGATGACCGATCTGCTCCAGACCGCGGTGGCGGCGGGCAGCGGCCGCGCCGCGCAGATCGGGCGTCCGGTCGCGGGCAAGACCGGCACGACCACGTCGAACAAGGATGGCTGGTTCATCGGCTTCTCGAGCGGGCTCACCACCGGCGTGTGGATGGGACGCGACGACGCCAAGGTCGTTCCCGGGCTGCAGGGCGGCACAGCGCCGGCGCGCGCCTTCGCGTCCTTCATGAGCAAGGCGGTCGCCAACCGGCCGGTCGAACAGTTCGAGACTCAGGTGACTCTGCCCGAATGGCAGCTCGAGCCCGAGGACAATGCCTATTACGCCGAGCCCGACAACGGGATGTTCGTCGATCCGGACGGCAATCCGCTGCCCGAAGGCCAGCAGCCGCGCAGCGACGGCAGCGAGGAACAGGGCGAGGAGCAGCTCGATCAGGACTGGATCGACCGGATGACCGGCAATCGCCCGCCGGTGCAGCAGCCTGATCCGGTCCGCGTGCCCCCGCCGCGCGAACCCCGTCAGCCGCCGCAAGAGCGGACGCCACCGCGCGAGAATCCGGAAGGGTTCTAGAAGGCAGTTCCTCGCCCGCTACGCGAGGGAGGTCGGTTCCGCCGCTTCCCCGCGCCCCACCCAATGCAATGCCGCCCCATTGCGCCGCAGCCATTGCCGCGCCGGAGTCGGATCCGCCTCGAACAGCGTCTCGACCAGCCGATGGAACGCCGGCGAGTGGTTCATATGGATCCGATGCGCGACTTCGTGCGCGACCGTCGCGCGGCGCACATGATCGGGAGCGAGAATCAGCCGCCAGCTATAGCGGATCGCGCCCGAGGAAGCGCAGCTCCCCCAGCGGCCGCGCGGATCGCCGATCGACACGCGCGTGACGATCACGCCGGCACGCGCGGCATATTCGGCGGTCTCGGCGCTGAGCACGCGCAGCGCCTCGGCGCGCAACCAGCGCTCGACGCGGCGCTCGAGCCCCGTGCGCGGCCCCCCGCAAATCAGCCGATCGCCCTCCAGCCGCGGAGTGCGCGGTGCCGCCGGCACATGGTCGATCGCGATCTCGCGTCCGGCGAAAGGAAAAAATGCGCCCGGGGCGAGCGGCAACGTCTCGGGGAGCCGCGCCTGCTGCGCCGCGATCCAGCTGCGATGCTCCTCGGCCCAGGCCAGTCCTTTGCGGAGCGAGGCGCGCGTCGGCAGCGTCAGCCGCACCTTTCCGTCACGCGGGTCGACCGCGAGGCGCATCCGGCGCGCCCGGGCGTTGCGGACGACTTCGATCGCCTCGGTCAAAGCTCCCGATCCACCAGATGATGCTCGAAATCGCCGGCATCGTCCTCGGAGATCGTCCAGCCCCGCGTCGACTGGCCGGCGGCATGGACCGCTTCGGGGTCACCGCAGACGAGATAGTGCCAGTCGGGCAGCGGCTTGCCCTCTGCGCGCAGCCGATAGGCGCAGGTCGAGGGCAACCACTCGATTCCCGCGACATTGTTCGCGTTCAGCCGGACGCATTCGCTGACATAGGCGTGGCGATGGCGATAATCGCTGCACCGCCCCATCCGCCGATCGAGCAGCCGGCAGGCGACGTTGGTGGCGTGGAGCTCGCCGGTCTCCTCGTCCTCGAGCTTGTGGACGCAGCATTTGCCGCAACCGTCGCACAGCGCTTCCCATTGCGCCCGATCGAGCTTCGCCAGCGGCGTATCTTCCCAGAAGCGGCCGCTCATCGCACCCAATGCTGCACTTGTTCGGCGATCGCCGCGCCGTCCTTGTCGATCGGCAAGGTCGCGATCGGCTCGCCGTTGGGCCCCATCAGATAGGCGATCGCGACATGATCGACCATATAGCCCCCGCCGGCCGCGGGTGGCTGCTTGTTGAAGTAGATCGCGTAATTCTTCGCCACCGCCGCGATCGCCTGCGGGCTACCGGTGAGCCCGACGATGCGCGGATGGAAGTTGGCGACGAACTGCTTGATCACCGCCGGCGTGTCGCGCTCGGGATCGACCGTGATGAAGATCGGCACCACCTTGGCCGCGACGCGCGGTGCCTGCTGGTCGAGCAACTTCATCGCCTGGCCGATCTTGGCCATGTCGGTCGGGCAGACATCGGGACAATAGGTATAGCCGAAATAGACGATACGATATTTGCCGGCGAAATCGCTGTCGCGCACGGTCTTGCCGTTCTGGTCGGTGAGCGTGAACGCCCCGCCGATCTTCGCGCCAGCGAGCGGCGGCTCGGCGGGCTTGCCGGCACCGCAGCCGGCGAGCGGAAGCGCGGCGAGCAGCGCAAGGGCTGGAAACATCCTGTACATGGCGCGCTCAGCCATGATCTGTTAGGCCGACGCTTGCAAGAACGGGGTTCACCAAGGGGTTCAGCCACATCATGGGTTTTCGTATGTTCCGCGTAGCCGCTGCCGCCACGCTGGCGCTCATCGCCGTCCCTGTCGCGGCACAGCAGTTTTCGGACAGCTATGAATTCCTCGAGGCGATCCGCAAGGCCGACGGGAACAAGGTCAACAAGTTCCTGCTCGATCGCTCGCTGCGCATCGTCAATGCGAAGGATCGGGGCACCGGCGAAGGCGCGCTGCATATCGTCGCGCGCCGCTCGGACGCGCTCTATCTGCGCGCGCTGCTCCAGGCCGACGACATCAACCCCAACCTCCAGGACGGACGCGGCAACACCGCGCTGATGATCGCGGTCGAGCAGAATTGGGGGGAGGGCGTCGGCATCCTGATCAAGTATCGCGCCAATGTGAACCTCGCCAATGCCGGCGGCGAGACGCCGCTGATCCGCGCGGTGCAGATGCACAATGCCGAGATCGTCCGCCAGCTGCTCGATGCCAAGGCCGATCCCGACCGCGCCGATTACGGCAGCGGCAAATCGGCGCGCGATTATGCCCGCGAAGGCACACGCTGGCCCGCGATCGCCAAGCTGCTCGCCGACGCGCCCAAGCCCGGGCAGAAGGCAGCGACGGGCCCCGGCAGCCACTAAAACCGAATTCAGAAGATCTGCTCGGCCTCGGGGTCGAGCAGGTGCGTCACGCGCCGCGCCGCGCGGCGGGCGAAGGCGAGCGTGCATTTCTTGCGCGTCGCGCTCGCCAGCGGCACCGTCGCCGCCTCGCGCACCACGGCCGCGTCGTAGCGATCGGCGACGATCAGCCCCGCGCGCGCCGGCAGAAATCCCTCCTGCTCGAACGGCCTGAGGTCGAACCCCGCCGGCACCGCCCAGAAGAAGCGGTCGCAATGCGCGAGATAATCGGTCCATTTGGCATCGCCGAGCAGATCGGCGCGTGACACCTTGATCTCGACGATCACGATATTGCCGCGCGCATCGAGCGCCATCAGGTCGGCGCGGCGGCCGCCGTCGAGCGGCACTTCGCCAATCGTCGCGATATCGTGGCGGAGCAACATCCGCGTCACGCCGCGCGCGACATCGGCCGCGATCAGAGGCGCTTCGGATGGCAAAACAGCCGGGGAAGTCATCCCCGGCTGTTAGAACATTTGTCGAACGCGGGAAAGGCCCGCGCCGAAATCAGCGATAGAAAACGTGATTGCCTACCGTCGCAACGCGCGCGCGCCCCCAGCTCGGCTTGACGTAGCGCGCATGGAAATAGAGCGCGTCGCCCGCGGGGCTGTCCCACTGGTCGTTGTGCGCGACCTTGGCCACCGCGAGCGCCTTGCGCCACTGGGCATTGGCGGGGGGCGTCGGCAGCTTGCCGCTGCGGACGAACGAGAACTGGCCGCGCTGGGTGATCACCGAGCAGATCGACTTGGGGAAACGCCCCGATTTGGTGCGGTTGATGATGACGTCGGCGACCGCGAGCTGGCCCGCGAGCGGCTCGCTCTTCGCTTCGTAATAGACGCCGACCGCGAGACAGTTGAGCTCAGCGTTGGCATCGGCGTCGCCCTCGTGCGCTGCAACCGCGGCGGAGAGGGACGCGAAATCCTGATCTTCCTTGAGCGCCGCCTCGGGGAGGGGCTGCACGATCTCGCCATCCTGCTTGAGGACCGACTGCGCCGCGATCACGGGCGCGGGAACAACATGGTGTTCCTGAGTGTTGACGACTTGCACCGGAGCTTCCTGGCTCGCCGGTGCAGCGTCGAGCGTGGCAGCATTCGCAAGTGCGCCAGCGCAAAAAGTCACAGCCGCGAAGGTCGCAGCGCGTGGCATGAACTTCATTAACTATCAGCACTGTGCGGTTGGTGCGCGGCCGGCCCCTTTGATCTGCTGATCTTTACGGGCCGCCGGGCTTCCCCCCCGACTGCGTAACCGCCCGGTTTCACACCCCGCACGGCACAACGCTATGGAACGAGTGGCCGCCTTGCCCCGCGCGCGCAGGTTAAGTCAATAAAGGTTCAACAATTCAGCGGCGAAGCGTTCGGCGTCTGCGATATCCAGTTCAACGACCCATAGGTCCGAATCGAAACGGCGGCGGCGCTCCCAATAGTCACTAACCGCCTGCTCATCCCCAATATCTTGTGGTCCGGCGCGGATCAGCGCGGGGATGCCCTCCGGTCCCAGCCCACGCTCGAAGAAGCGGGGATTCGTGCCTTTCTGGTACGTTAGCAGCAGGATTCCGCCGGCGGTGGCATCGCCTTTGGCGAGGATCATCGCCGAGCCGCCGCGCTGATCGGCACCCCGAACGAGCGCGCTCACCAGCATCGCGCTGGTCAGCCGCGCCATCACGCCGTCCGATAGCCGGGGAGCGAGGCGAGCGGGATGTGCGAGCGCATGAACGTGCCGGTGCCGCGCGCCGCTTCCTCGCCGCTCGCGTCGATCAGCCGGGCCTCGGCGACGAACACGCGGCGCTGGCCGCTCACCCAGCGCCCCTCCGCGACTACCGGTCCCTCGCCAAGCGGCTTGGTGAAGAGCAGATTGAACGCCGTGGTGAGCAGGAATCGATCGGTGACGAGGCTGTTTGCCGCGTAGAAGGCCGCGTCGTCGAGCATCTTGAAATAGCTCGTGCCATGCGCGGCGCCGGCGGCGTGGAAATAGCGCTGGTCGATCTGGAAGCGAATCCGCGCGATTCCGCCCTCGCTGATCTCGAGCGCCGATTCGAACAGCCGGTTGATCGGCGCGGCGGCATAGAGCGACTCGAGCGCGCGAAAATGCGCTTCGGCGCCCCGGGGACCGGGCGAGGGTTCAGGCGGCGTCACGCGTCTCCACGGCGGTGAGCAGCGCGAACAGCGCATCGTCCGAGCCCGCCCCCCGCAGCTTTGCCGCGAAATGGCGGTCGCGAAGTTTCCGCGAGACGCAGGCGAGCGCTTTGAGATGCTCGGCGCCTGCGCCGACCGGGGAGAGCAGCATGAACACCAGATCGACCGGCAGATCGTCGATCGCGGCGAAGTCGATCGGCTGGTTGAGCCGCACGAACACGCCGGCGACATGCTTGAGCCCGTCGAGCTTGCCGTGCGGAATGGCGATTCCGCCGCCGAAGCCGGTCGAACCCAGCTTCTCGCGTTCGGCGAGCCGCTCGGTCACCAACCTGGCATCGACCCCGTACGCGCGCGCGGCCGCGGCGCCGAGCTGCAGGAACAGGCTCTTCTTGTTTGCCACCGCCATACCCGCGAGCACTGCCTCGGGCGTCAGCAAATCGCTGAGTTCGGTCATCCAGTCGTCCAAATATGCCGCCCCCCGGGGCGGCCCCTCCCCTAGGCCTGTGCGCGGTTGGGCTCAACCCATCCGATCGTCCCGTCGCCACGGCGATAGACCATATTGTGGACACCGGTCGCGGTGTTGCGGAACAGCAGCGCGTTGGTGTGGCGGAGATCGAGCATCATCACGGCGTCGGAGACGGTCGCCTCGGGCACATCGACACGGGTCTCGGCGATGATCAGCGGCGCTTCGGTCGGCGTTTCCTCCTCGGCATGCTCCTGGAACAGCGTGTAGCCGGCATTGTCGAAGCCGCCGTCATAGGCGCCGTTCTCGGCGAGCGCGCTGACCACGCCGGCCTGGCGGTCCTTCAATCGGCTGACATAGCGGCGCAGCTGCTTGTCGATCCGGTCGGCCGCGCCGTCGAACGCGCCATTGGCCTCCATTCCCTTGTTGGTCGCCTTGAGCACGAGACCCTGCATCACGTGCATCACGATGTCGCAGGTGAAGCCGTTGTCGTGCGGGCCTTTGCCGAAGGTGATCTGCGACGAGAGGGCGCGGGCGAAATATTTGTCGGCGATACCCTGGAGCCGTTCGGTGACCAGCGTCTTGAGCGCATCACCGGTTTCGACCTGATGGCCAGAGACTCGGATATCCATGATTTCACCTCCGCTTCAACATGAGGCCCCTCCCGTCGAGACCCCGTCGGCCGGATCCGGATCAACCGGAAGCGGCCGGGGCCCAGAGCGGGTCCTCCAATCCCAGGACAAAGGCTGCGTGGCGCTCAAGTTCCACGGCTGAAGCCGCAAAATGCCGCGCAGGTCGCACATGCACGCGAGTCGGCGCCTCGGCGGGCGTCTCGCGAATCATCGGAGCATCGACCGCGAGCCCCAGCGTGATCTGCCGGCCGCCGGTCAATTCGACATAGACTTGCGCAAGCAGCTGCGCGTCGAGCAGCGCGCCGTGCAGCGTGCGCGCGCTGAGATCGATCCCGTAGCGTACGCACAGCGCGTCGAGCGTGTGCTTGGCGCCCGGATGCTTGACCCGCGCGATCGCCAGCGTGTCGACCATGCGGCCATGATCGATCACCGGACGGCCGCAGCGGCCGAGCTCGCCGTTGAGGAACGAGAAGTCGAACCCGGCATTGTGCGCGACCAGCGGGCAATCGCCGAGGAATTCGATCAGCTCCTCGACCACGTCGTGGAAGAGCGGCTTGTCCGAGAGGAAGCGCGCGCTGAGCCCATGAACGCGCTCGGCCTCCATCGGCATGTCGCGCTGGGGATTGATATAATGGTGCAAATGCTTGCCCGTCGGCACGCGGTTGACCAGCTCGATGCAGCCGATCTCGACCAGCCGGTCTCCGCCCGCGAAGCTGAGCCCCGTCGTTTCGGTGTCGAACACGATTTCGCGCATAAGGGCCTTATCCTCCCGCTGAAGCGGCTAGGCAAGTGAGGACCTCGCGAACCTTTGCCCTGGTGTCCTCCAACGGGCCATCGGTGGAGATCACGAAATCGGCGCGGGCGCGCTTCTCGGCATCGGGGAGCTGGCGCACGAGGATCGATTCGAATCGCTCGGCGGTCATCCCCGGCCGCCCCAGCACCCGCGCCCGCTGCACCTCCGGGGGCGCCGAAACGACGACGATCTTGTCGACCTTGGCCCAACCGCCGGCCTCGAACAGCAGGGGCACGTCGAGCATCACGATCGGCGCGTCGGCATGGTCGGCGAGAAAGGCGTCGCGCTCGGCGGCGACCGCGGGATGCACCAGCGCCTCGAGCCGGGCGAACGCCGCCTCGTCGCCGAACACCGCATCGCGCAGTGCCGTGCGGTTCACGCCTTCGGGCCCGGTCGTATCGGGGAACGCCGCCTCGATCGCCGCGACCAGTGCCCCGCCCGGACCCTGGAGCCGGTGCACGGTCTCATCGGCGTCGAACAGCGGCACGCCCTCCGCGGCGAACATCTGCGCAACAGTAGATTTGCCCATGCCGATCGATCCGGTGAGGCCGACGGTGATCATCGGCTCAGCAGCTCGCGCAGCTCCTCGTCGCGATCGCGCGGCGGCTCGGCGCCGAAGAAGAGCTCGAACGCCAGCGCCGCCTGGCCGATCAGCATGTCGAGCCCGTCGACCGTGTCGAGCGCGCGCGCGCGCGCCTCGGCGAGCAGCGGCGTCTCGAGCGGCGCATAGACGATGTCGTAGACGACGGCGTCCTCGGGCAGCGGCGACAGGTCGAGATCGAGCGGCGGCTGGCCGGTCATCCCCAGCGCGCTCGCATTCACCAGCAGATCGACCGGCGGCAGCGGCGCGCCGAGCGGCACCGCATCGCCCTTGATCCCGAAGCTCGACAGCAGCGCCGCGGCCTTGAGCACGTTGCGATTGAAGATGGTGACGCGCCCGATCCCGACCTTGGCCAGCGCGAACAGGATCGCGCGCGCGCCGCCGCCGGCGCCGATCACCGCTGCGTGCTGCCCCTCGAGATCGAGCCCGGCGATCGGCGCGTAGAATCCGCCGGCGTCGGTGTTGGTGCCGATCAACGCGCCGTCCTCGCCGCGCACCACGGTGTTGATCGCGCCGATCGAGTCGCGGACGCCGCCGCGATCCTCGACATGGTCGAGCGCCGCCTGTTTGTGCGGAATGGTGATGTTGCAGCCGCGCCAGGCGGGATCACCCCGGCGCGAGTCGAAATAGCCCGCGAGCGCTTCGGGCGTGACGTGCGTCGCGCGATACGCGGCGTCGATGCCCAGCGCCTCGAGCCAAAAGCCATGAATCAGCGGCGATTTCGAGTGCGCGATCGGATCGCCGATCACTTCGGCATACGGTGTCATGACGTCAAAACTCCCCGCACGCGCAGATAGTCGAGGATCGGCAGCAGCGGCATGCCGAGGATGGTGAAATGGCTGCCCTCGGTGCGGCTGAACAACTGCACCCCCGGCCCCTCGATCCGGAAGCAGCCCACGCATCCCGCGATCGCCGGCCATTCCTGATCGAGATAGGTCTCGATGAATGCCTCGGAGAGCGGCCGGACGAACAGCCGAGCGCGATCGACATGCCGCCAGACCGCGCGACCGCCCTCGGCGATCACCGCAGCCGAATAGATGTCGTGGCTGCGCCCCGACATCATCCGCAGATGCTCGGCGGCGTTTTCGCGGCTCACCGGCTTGTCGAGCAGCGTCCCGTCGTCGAGCGCGACGATCGAGTCGCCACCGAGCACCAGCGCGCCCGGCGCGAGCCGCGAAACCTTCAATGCCTTCAGTTCGGCGAGCGCATCCGAAAGGTCGCGCGCCGAAATCCCGCCCGCGATCAGCGAGTCCTTGGCCGAGGCCTCGTCGACCTGCGCGGCGACCGCTTCGTGCGGCACGCCCGCCGCGTCGAGCATCGCCCGGCGCGACGCGCTCTGCGAAGCTAGGACGAGCGTCGTCATGCCTCGCCCGCCTGCTGCAGCGCGCGTTCGTTGCACAACTGGATGATCGCCGCGGCGGTCTCTTCGATCGAGCGGCGCGTCACGTCGATCACCGGCCAGCCATTGTCGGCGAACATCCGGCGGGCATAGGCGATCTCGCGCTGCACCGAATCCTGGTCGACATAAGCGGTCTCGGGGCTCTGATTGAGCGACAGCAGCCGGTTGCGGCGGATTTGCACCAGCCGGTCGGCGCTGGTGGTGAGCCCGACGACGAGCGGATGCCTGAGGTTGAACAGTTGCGGCGGCGGCGGCGATTCGACCACGATCGGGATGTTCGCGGTCTTGTAGCCGCGGTTGGCGAGATAGATCGAAGTCGGCGTCTTGGACGAACGCGAGACGCCGGCGAGGACCACGTCGCATTCCTCCCAATCCTCGGCGCCGATCCCGTCGTCGTGCGCCATGGTGAACTGGATCGCGTCGACCCGCGCGAAATAGGCGGCGTCCAATGTATGCTGGCGGCCGGGACGGGCCTTGGCTTCCTGGCCGAGCAGGTTCGACAGCGCGTGGCTCACCGGATCGAGCGGCGCGATCGCCGGTAAACCCATCGCGCGGCAGCGGCTCTCGAGCGTGCGACGAATGTCGTTGTTGACCAAAGTGAAGATCACCAGCCCGGGATTCTGCGCGATCTCCTGCAGGATCCGCTCGAGATGCGCCTCGCTGCGCACCATCGGCCAGAAATGCCGGAGCGTCTCGACATCGTCGAACTGCGCCAGCGCGGCCTTGGCGATATTCTCCAGCGTCTCGCCGGTGGAGTCCGAGAGCAAGTGGAGATGGAGCCGCATCAGGGCGTGGGGGAATCTGTGGAGAACATGCAGAGCAGGCGCTAGCGCAACCACGCCCAGCGGCCAAGCGCGCCGAAACCGCGGACTCGACGCGCGCTTCATCCACAACGGCATCCACGGGCCCGCGTTCCGATTCACAGCCTGTGGAAAGCGGGGAGCATGACTCCGAATCCGGGGGCAGCCGTGGGGCGGCGAGAGTCAATCTGTGGGCAAGCCTTGGGCGATTCCACAACTCCCGGCTTCCACGCGCCAACAGACTCCAACAACCCTTAGATTCTTATCTTCTATAGATATTGGGTCTGGGCTTCGACGCCCCGGATCGGCCTTCGAAAGCCGCTGGACGGACCTCGCACCGAGCGTGCAGAGGGGTTTGATGAATCCTGAAACCGCCAGCCCCAAACCTCTGCTCGCGACGCTCAAAGGTGCGAAGCAGCCGGTTCCGCCGATCTGGCTGATGCGCCAGGCCGGACGTTACCTTCCCGAATATCGGGCGCTCCGCGAAGCAAAGGGCGGTTTTCTCGCGCTGGCGATGGATAGCGAGACCGCAGCCGAGATCACGCTCCAGCCGATCCGCCGCTTCGGCATGGACGGCGCGATCCTGTTCTCCGACATCCTCGTCGTGCCGATGGCGCTCGGGCAGGATCTGTGGTTCGAGACCGGTGAGGGGCCGAGGCTCGCGCCCGTCGTCCAGGCGGGCGATGTACTGGAGAGCCTCCAGAAGGCGCCTGAGGCCCTCGATCCGATCTATGGCACCGTGCGCCGGGTGGCTGCTCAATTGCCGCCAGAAACCACCTTTCTGGGCTTTGCCGGCAGTCCCTGGACGGTCGCGACCTATATGATCGCCGGGCAGGGCAGCCGCGAGCAGGCCGAGGCGCGCCGGTTGGCCTATCGCGACCCTGCGCTGATGCAGCCGCTGATCGATCGCATCGCCGACTGCACGATCGCCTATCTGCTCGGTCAGATCGAGGCGGGGGTCGAAGCGGTCCAGCTGTTCGACAGCTGGTCGGGCAGCCTTTCCCCGGCGCAGTTCGAGCAATGGGTGATCGCGCCCACCGCGCGGATCGCCGCGGCGCTCCACGATCGCGCACCGCACGTGCCGGTGATCGGCTTCCCCAAAGGCGCCGGCGGCAAGCTTCCGGCTTATGCCCGCGAGACCGGCGTCGATGCGATCGGCGTCGACGAGACGGTCGACCCGGTCTGGGCGCATGCCGCGCTGCCCGAGGATCTGCCGGTACAGGGCAATCTCGACCCGCTCGCGTTGATCGCCGGCGGCGCGACGCTCGACAGCGCCGTCGACCGCATCCTTTCCGCTTTCGCCGAGCGCCCGCATGTGTTCAATCTCGGCCACGGCATCCTGCCCGACACGCCGATCGCGCATGTCGAGCAGCTGCTGGCGCGGGTGCGGAGGGGATGATGACCGGATTTCTCGGAACGGCCTATCTCTGGGTCAAGGCGTTCCACATCATCTTCGTGATCTACTGGATGGCCGGGCTTTTCCTGCTGCCGCGCTATCTCGTCCATCACCAGGAAGCGCTCGGAACGCCCGAGGCGGCGGGATGGGAGAAGCGCGAGGCGCTGCTCCGGAAAATGATCCTCGGACCGTCGATCGGGATCGTCTGGCTGCTCGGCATCGCGCTTGCCCTCAATGTCGGACTGGTCGATGGCCAGCCGGGCCTCGGCTGGCTCCACGCCAAGCTGCTGCTGGTTTTCGCATTGAGCGGCTATCAGGGCTGGGCGGTCGGCTATTCGAAGAAGCTGGCGCAGGGGCAGGGCAATATCGCGCCGCGGCGGCTACGCTTGCTCGGCGAGATCCCCGCGCTCGCAGTGATCGCGATTGTCATACTAGCTGTCGTAAAACCCTTCTGAAGCGAGACGACGATGCTATCGCTGCTGCCGATACTTGTCGGCCTTGCCGCGCAGGACGACGTGGCGGATCTGCGCTGCATCGCGATGCTCGCTATGGTCACGGACAATGCGACGGTCGATCGAAACGTCGAATTCGGCGGCGCGACGATGTTCTACTACGGCAGGATTGAAGGGAGGACGCCCGGATTCGATTTCGAGGCGGGCCTGCGTCCGTTCGTCACGCGAGCGGCGGTGGACAGTAACCTGAAAGCCGATCTGAAGCGATGCGCCGATGAACTTGCCGGGCGCCCCGGGCTGCTTGGTAGAGCCGGCAAGAGCCTTCAGGCTTTGGCAGACGCGCAACCCGCGAAGTAGCGTCATGCCATCCGCATTCGTGGCAATGCGCCTTCGGGATCCCCGAGATGGCCGAACCGTTCTAAATTTGCGCCGTCTCCGGGCTTTCCGCAATTTTCCTGCGCGCGAATCGGTGCGATGCCCGTTGACTTGAAGAAGGGCGCCACCTAATTCGCAGAGCAAGGCCGAACGCTTCCCGGCGGCGGCTCCTTCCTTCAGCATCGCATCTCGCGCGTATTCGCCGACCGACGCTCTCCCCATAGCTTCCCAGCACCCGGACTCCCCATGCACCTCAAGGAACTCAAGAAGACCCCGCCCGCAGAATTGGTCTCGATGGCCGAGGAGCTCGGCGTCGAGAGCGCGTCGACCTTGCGCAAGCAGGACCTGCTCTTCGCCATCCTCAAGGCCCAGGCCGAGAATGGCGACCAGATCATGGGCGAGGGCACGATCGAAGTGCTCCCCGACGGGTTCGGCTTCCTGCGCAGCCCCGAGGCCAATTATCTCGCCGGCCCCGACGACATCTATGTCTCGCCCAATCAGGTGCGGAAATTCGGCCTGCGCACCGGCGATACCGTCGAAGGCGAGATCCGTGGCCCCAAGGACGGCGAGCGCTATTTCGCGCTGACCCGGCTGGTCTCGGTCAATTTCGACGATCCCGAAGCGGTCCGCCACCGGGTCAATTTCGACAACCTCACGCCGCTCTATCCCGAGCAGAAGCTCACTCTCGACACGCTCGATCCGACGATCAAGGACAAGTCGGCGCGGGTGATCGACATCGTCGCGCCGCAGGGCAAGGGCCAGCGCGCGCTGATCGTCGCGCCGCCGCGCGTCGGCAAGACCGTGCTGCTCCAGAACATCGCCAAGGCGATCACCGACAACCACCCCGAGGTCTTCCTGATCGTGCTGCTCATCGACGAGCGCCCCGAGGAAGTCACCGACATGCAGCGCAGCGTGAAGGGCGAGGTGATCAGTTCGACCTTCGACGAGCCCGCGCAGCGCCACGTCCAGGTCTCGGAGATGGTGATCGAAAAGGCCAAGCGCCTCGTCGAGCACAAGAAGGACGTGGTGATCCTGCTCGACTCGATCACTCGCCTCGGCCGCGCCTACAACACCGTGGTCCCCTCGTCGGGCAAGGTGCTCACCGGCGGCGTCGACGCCAATGCGCTCCAGCGCCCGAAGCGCTTCTTCGGCGCTGCGCGCAACATCGAGGAAGGTGGCTCGCTCTCGATCATCGCCACCGCGCTGATCGACACCGGCAGCCGCATGGACGAAGTCATCTTCGAAGAGTTCAAGGGCACCGGTAACTCGGAAATCGTCCTCGACCGCAAGGTGGCGGACAAGCGCATCTTCCCTGCGCTCGACGTCGGCAAGTCGGGCACCCGCAAGGAGGAGCTGCTCGTCGACAAGGCCAAGCTCACCAAGATGTGGGTGCTCCGCCGCATTCTCATGCAGATGGGCACGATCGACGCGATGGAGTTCCTGCTCGACAAGATGAAGGACTCGAAGACCAACGAGGACTTCTTCGACTCGATGAATCAGTAACTTCTTCCCTCTTCCTTGTAAGGGAGGGGCAAAGGGTAGGTAAGAAGAGGTCGGGCTCGATGCCCGGCCTTTTCTTCATTCCACGGATGTAGTGGGCTCGCCTTTGGCTCGCACGCACTCAACCCCGCCTTGCAAGGAGAGGAAACAGAGGACCCGCGCATGGGCAAGCGCCACCGGTCCCGCCAGCGCGGCACCGTGGATCCCGGCACTTCGTCCGGGATGACGTGTTTTGGTTGCCTCATCCTCAGGCCCCGCTAGGACATCTCCATGCTCGACCTGATCCTCAGCGCCGCCGCATCCGCCACCGGCGGCATCGGTTCTCCCCTCGACATCTGGCACCATATCGTCGCCGATTTCTCGAACATCACCGAGCCGGCGGCGCTTGCCGCGTTCGGATCGGTGCTGATGATCGACCTCGTCCTCGCCGGCGACAATGCGATCGTCGTCGGTGCGCTCGCGGCGGGACTTCCCGCCGAGCAGCGCAAGAAGGTCATTCTGATCGGTATCGGCGCCGCGCTCGTCCTGCGGATCATCTTCGCGCTGCTCGTCAGCTGGCTGATGGGCATCGTCGGACTGATCTTCGCGGGCGGTCTGTTGCTGCTGTGGGTGAGCTGGAAATTCTGGCGCGAGATCCGTGCGGGCGCGCTCAGCGCGGGCTCGGAAGAGATACATGGTGACGAGCATTCGGGGTTGCGGCCCGCGCGGAGCTTCGCCGGCGCCGCCTGGGCGGTCGCCATCGCCGACGTCTCGATGAGCCTCGACAATGTCCTCGCGGTCGCCGGCGCGGCGCGCGAGCATCCGGGCATTCTCGTCGTCGGGCTGCTGCTCTCGGTCGCGCTGATGGGCCTCGCCGCCAACTTCATCGCCAAGCTGATCGATAGGCACCGCTGGATCGCCTATATCGGCCTCGCGGTGATCGTCTTCGTCGCCTTCCGGATGATCTACGAAGGCTGGGTCGGCACCCACGAGACCCCCGGGATCATCAGCTTCTTCGCGTAATTCGTCATCCCGGCGAACGCCGGGATGCCTGTTCAGCCGATATGCTCGGCGAAGAACGCCGCGGTCCGCTCGTCGGCGAGCTGCGCCGCCGCTTCCGAGCGCCTTTTGCCCATCTCTGCGGCGAAGCCATGATCCTCGCCGGGATAGTCGAACAGCGTCACCTTGGGATGATCGTCGAGTCCCGCGTGCATCTTCGCCTGCACATCGGGCGTCACGAAATGGTCGGCGCCGGCGATGTGGAGCAGCACCGGATGCGCGATCGCGTGCTTCTCGCCGAGGAGATTGTCGATTCCGACCCCGTAATAGCCGACGGTCGCGTTGGTATCGGTGCGCGTCGCGGTCATGAAGGCGATCCGGCCGCCGAGGCAATAGCCGACCACGCCGACCTTGCCATGCCCGCCCAGCTTTGCCCGCGCCGCGCGGATCGCCGATTCGATGTCTTCGATGCCCTTGTTCTGGTCGAACCGGTTCATCCAGCCGAGCGCCTGCTGAAACTGGTCGGGAATGTCGGGGTCGAGCTCGATCCCCGGTTCCAGCCGCCAGAACAGATCGGGCGCGAGCGCGAGATAGCCCTGCGCCGCCCAATCGTCGCATTTCTTGCGGATTCCCGGGTTCACGCCGAAAATCTCCTGGATCACCACGATCGCGCCGCGCGGGGTGCCTTCCGGTTCCGCGACATAGGCGCTGAAGCTGCCGCTGCCGTCGCTCGCGTCGATGCGCACCGTCATAGCAAAGTCCCTTCTACGTGCCGCCGCTCGTGCTCGAGCAGCCAGGATTTGGTCTTGGGGCCCTCGCCACCCGAGAAATTGCCGAGCCGGCCGCCTTCGCCGAGCACGCGGTGGCAGGGGACGACGATCGGGAAGGGGTTGCGCGCGCAGAGCTGGCCGATGGCGCGCGGGCTCGATCCGAGCAGGCGGGCGAGCGCACCATAGCTCCGCGTCTCGCCATAGCCGACCGCGATCAGCCCGGCGCGAAGTTCCTCGCCGCGCGGCGTCCCCACGGGTTCGAGCGCAAGGTCGAAATCCTCGCGTTCCCTGGCGAACCACTGCTCGAGCTGTTCGGCGGCACTGCGAACCGCCGCGGCGCCGGCCTTTACGGGCGCGCCTTCCACGCAAAGCCGGATCCCCGTCAGCATGGCGTCGTCGCCATCCACGCGGACGATTCCGATGGGCGTTGCGATCAGGGCATGGTCGCGCGCATACATGGGGCACGATCTAGCAGCCGCGCCGCGGCGCGCGCAACGGAGATGGCCTCTTGAAGATCAATGTCGAAGTCGATTGCACCCCCGAGGAGGCGCGCCGCGCCATGGGGCTGCCGGATCTCTCGCCGGTGCACGATCGCTATGTCCAGATGATGGTGGAAGCCATTGAGAAACAAGGAACTCCTGAGGGGTTCGCCGATATGATCCGCAATTGGGGCCCGATGGGCGATGGCGCGATGAGCTTCTGGCGGACGATGTTCGAGAGCGGCAGCAAAAACGGCTGAGATGGACACGATCTTCGCGGTGTCGAGCGGCGCGCCGCCGGCCGCCATCGCCGTGCTGCGGCTGAGCGGCCCGCGCGCGTTCGAGGCCGCCGAGCTGCTCGCCGGGACGCTTCCCGCGCCGCGTCGTGCCGGGCTGCGCGCGCTGCACGATCCTTCGAATGGCGAACTGCTCGATCGCGCGCTGGTGCTGACCTTTCCCGGCCCGCGCACCGCGAGCGGCGAGGATCTGGTCGAGCTCCATTTGCACGGCGGTCGCGCAGTAGTGCGGGCGGTCGAGGCGGCGCTGGGAGGGATCGAAGGATTGCGCCCTGCCGAAGCGGGCGAGTTCACGCGGCGCGCGCTGCTCAATGGCCGGCTCGATTTGAGCGAGGCCGAAGGACTTGGCGACTTGTTGATCGCCGAGACCGAGGCGCAGCGTCGCATGGCGGTCCGCGCCGCCGAGGGGAGCGTACGCCGGCAAGTCGAGAGCTGGGCGCAGCGGTTGCTGGGCCTCGCAGCGCAAGTCGAGGCGCAACTCGATCATAGCGACGAGGACGATGTCGCGGACGGTGGGGATTCGATCGCGTTGCTCCATGCCGAGGCGGCGGCGCTCGCGCGCGACATTGCGGAGGTCACGGCACACCCGCCGGTCGAGCGGCTCCGCGACGGGCTTCGGATCGTGCTCGCTGGTCCGCCCAATGCCGGCAAATCGACTTTGCTCAATGCGATGATCGAGCGCGATGCCGCGATCGTATCGCCCATCGCCGGGACGACGCGCGACCGGATCGAGGCGCCGGTGGTGCGCGATGGCACTGCCTGGCTGTTCATCGATACCGCGGGGCTCGCCGAGGCGACGCTCGATCCGATCGAAGCGATCGGCATCGGCCGCGCCCGCGCCGCGTTGGAGGAAGCGGACGTCGTGTTGTGGCTCGGCGACGATCCGCCGCCGCCACATCCGGCCCTGCTCTGGGTCCATGCGCGGGCGGATCTTCCCGGGCGGGACGACGAGGCCGGCAAGGACCTCGCCGTTTCGGCAACGACCGGCGCCGGGATCGAGGCGCTATGGACCAGGCTCGGCGGGATGGCACGGGACCTTCTGCCGCCCCCGGACGTGCTCGCCCTCAACCGACGCCAGTGCGATCTTGCCAGTGCGGCGAGGCGGGCGCTGGAGCGTGCTGCGATGCAGCATGATCTGCTTCTTCTGGCCGAGGAGTTGCGCAGTGCGCGGCGTGCCTTCGATGCGATCACCGGAAGGGCGGGGGTGGAGGCGATGCTCGACGCCCTGTTCGCGCGCTTCTGCATCGGCAAATAGCATTGTTTCACGTGGAACGCTTTTGACGCGGCGCGTCCAAGCCGGTAGCGAGCGGGCATGCAGTTCGATGTAATCGTCATCGGCGGGGGCCATGCCGGCACCGAGGCCGCGGCCGCGTCCGCGCGCCGTGGGGCGCGCACTGCCTTGCTCAGTTTCGATCTGACCAAGCTCGGTGCGATGTCGTGCAATCCGGCGATCGGCGGATTGGGCAAGGGCCACCTCGTTCGTGAGGTCGACGCCTTTGACGGGCTGATCGCGCGCGCCGCCGACGCGGCTGCCATCCACTATCGCATGCTCAACCGGAGCAAGGGCACGGCAGTCCAGGGGCCGCGCGTTCAGGCCGATCGGGTCCGTTATGCCGCTGCGATCCAGGCGATGCTCCACGCCCAGTCGAATCTGACGCTGGTCGAAGGGGAGGCGGACGCGCTCGAAATTGCTGGCGGACGGATCGCCGGCATTCGGCTCGCCGATGGTCAGCTTCTGGCTGCCGGGGCGGTGGTGTTGGCCACCGGCACCTTCCTTGGCGGGCGAATCTTTCGAGGTGAAGAGCGCACATGGGGTGGTCGGGTCGACGAGGCGGCGGCGACGCGTCTCGCCGAGCAGCTTCGTGCACTCGCCTTGCCGATGGCGCGACTCAAGACGGGAACGCCCCCGCGGCTCGATGGCCGGACGATCGACTGGGCGCGCGTCGCGGAACAGCCCTCGGACGAGGATCCGTGGACGATGTCGCCGATGACCGGTCGTCGTCTCCTGCCGCAGCTGCATTGCGGAGTCACCCGCACCACCGCGGCGACGCACGATGCGATTCGCGCAGGCCTCGATCGTTCGCCGCTGTTCACCGGCGCGATCGATGCGCAGGGGCCGCGCTATTGCCCATCGATCGAGGACAAGATCCATCGTTTCGGCGATCGCGACGGGCACCAGATCTTTCTCGAGCCCGAAGGCCTCGACACGTATCTGATTTATCCGAACGGCATGTCGACGTCGTTGCCGGTCGACGTCCAGCAGGCGATGGTCACGTCGGTGCCGGGGCTCGAGCGTTGTGCGATTGTAACCCCCGGCTATGCGGTCGAATATGACTATGTCGACCCGCGCGCGCTCGACGCGACGCTGGGGCTTCCGCAGATACCGGGCCTATACTGCGCCGGCCAGATCAACGGCACCACCGGTTATGAGGAGGCCGCAGGGCAGGGGCTCGTCGCCGGGGCCAATGCCGCGGCGTTCGCGTGCGGTGCCGAAGCGCTGCTGCTCGATCGCGCCACCAGTTATCTCGGCGTGATGGTCGACGACCTGATCGTCCAAGGCGTCACCGAGCCCTATCGGATGCTCACGGCGCGCGCCGAGTTCCGCCTGCGGCTTCGCGCCGACAATGCCGAGACGCGACTGGGCGAGACAGCGGTCGCACTTGGTCTGCTGGGGCGGGACAGGATCGCGCGATTCGAAAAGCGCGCTTTGGCACGCATCGAGCTGGACGCGCATTTCGCGGCGCCGCTCACTGCCTCCGCGATTCACGCGCGGGGTGCGCCAGTGGCCCTGGACGGGGCGCGCCGCCCGGCGCGCGAGTGGCTGCGCTTCCCCGGAGTCGAGCTGGCGCACGTATCCGACGCGGTCGAGATCGATCCGCAATCCCTTGCCGAGTTCGTCGAGGATGCGCGTTATGCCCCGTATCTGGAGCGCCAGGAGGCGGAAGTCGCGCAGCTTCGCGCGAACGACAATATCCGGCTCGGCGCCGCGCTCGACTTCGCTGCCATCCCGGGGCTCTCCAACGAAATGGTCGAGAAGCTCAATGCCGTGCGCCCCGCGACGCTCGGGGCCGCGTCGCGGATTCGGGGGATTACCCCGGCCGCGCTATCGGCGATCCTTCTCCATGCCCGGAGATCGGCAGCGTGACCGAGGAAGAGGCGCGAAGCTGGATCCATGCGCGGTTCGATGTTTCACGTGAAACGCTGCTCGATCGATATGCGACGCTGCTCCGCGCCGAATCGGAGAATCAGAATCTCATCGCCCGGTCGACGCTCGATGAGATCTGGTCCCGTCACTTACTCGATTCGGCGCAGCTCATTCCGCTCGCTGCCGAAGCCCCCGACGGGGCATGGCTCGATGTCGGCAGCGGTGCCGGCCTTCCCGGTATCGTCGCCGCGATCCTCACGGACCGTTCGATCGTACTGGCCGAGCCTCGCGGGCGTCGCGTAGCTTTTCTTCGGGACGTCGCGGACCAGCTGGGCCTGGCGGCGCGGATCACCGTCTATCCCGGCAAGATCGAGAACTATGAGCCCAAGGTGCCGGTGGCGATAGTCTCTGCGCGTGCAGTGGCCGAACTGTCCCAATTGCTCGCGTCCACAATCCATTCCACCGATTTGTCCACAATTTGGGTGCTTCCCAAGGGTAGGAATGCCCAATCAGAGGTGGCCGCGGCACGGAGGGCATGGCAGGGTGTGTTTCACGTGGAACCGAGCCTCACGCAGCTCGATTCCGGCATCGTGGTAGCCCGAGGGGTACGGCGTAAATGATCTGCATCGCGATCGCCAATCAGAAGGGTGGAGTGGGGAAGACCACCACCGCCATCAACGTCGGCACTGCGCTCGCCGCGACCGGCAAGCGGGTGTTGCTCCTCGATCTCGATCCGCAGGGCAACGCGTCGACCGGTCTCGGCATCGGCCGTGCGGAGCGCGACCAGCATTCGACCTATGACCTGCTGGTCGGCGACGCCCAGCTCGATCACGTCGCGATTTCGACCAAGGTGCCGCGGCTCGACATCGTGCCAGCGACGCAGGATTTGTCGGGCGCCGAGATCGAACTGATCGAGTTCGAGGCGCGCACCCATCGCCTCGATGCGGCATTGGCCCGACACGCGGCAGGGCGTTGGGACGTGGTGTTGATCGATTGCCCGCCGTCGCTCGGGCTGCTCACGATCAACGCGATGGTGGCGGCGCACGCGCTGCTCGTTCCGCTGCAATGCGAATTCTTCGCGCTCGAGGGGCTCAGCCAGCTGCTCAGCACGATCGATCGCATCCGCAGCCGCTTCAATCCGGGCCTGTCGATCCTCGGGGTGGCGCTGACCATGTACGACCGGCGCAATCGCCTCACCGATCAGGTTGCCGACGATGTCCGCGCGGTGCTCGGCAAGGTCGTGTTCGAGACGGTGATTCCGCGCAACGTTCGCCTGTCGGAAGCACCGAGCCATGGCATGCCAGCTCTGATCTACGATTATCGCTGCGCCGGATCCGAGGCCTATATCGCGCTCGCCCGCGAGGTGATCGAGCGTCTGCCCAAGCTCAGGAAAGCCGCATGACCGAACCCGCCCCTCGGAAACACGGCCTCGGCCGCGGCCTCAGCGCGCTGCTCGGTGACAGCATCGCCGAAGCCCCGGTCTCGGGCGGCTCGGAGCGCAGCAGCGCGTCGGGCGTACGCCTCTTGCCGGTCAGCGCGATGGCGCCGCACCCCGGCCAGCCGCGCCGCCATTTCGACGAAGCTGCGCTCGACGATCTTGCCGAATCGATCGCCTCGCGCGGGCTGATCCAGCCGATCGTCGTCCGCCCGCATGGCCATAGCTATCAGATTGTCGCGGGCGAACGCCGCTGGCGCGCGGCGCAGCGCGCCCGGCTCCACGAAGTCCCCGTTCTGGTCCGCGAGCTCTCCGACGCCGAGACGATGGAAATCGCGCTCGTGGAGAATATCCAGCGCGAGGACCTCAACGCGATCGAAGAGGCCGAAGCCTATTCGCGGTTGATCGGCGAGTTCGGCCACACCCAGGAAGCGCTCGCGCGGCTGGTTCACAAGTCGCGAAGTCATGTCGCCAACCTATTGAGATTACTTGATCTTCCGCAACCCGTGCGGCAGATGGTGATCGAGGGCAGCATCGAGATGGGGCATGCCCGCGCGTTGATCGGCGCCCCCGATGCCGAACGGCTCGCGCGCGCCGTGGCCGAGAAGGGACTGTCGGTCCGCGAGACCGAGAAGCTCGCGCGCGAGGCCAAGCCGGGGACCCAACGCAAGAACGGGGAGGGGACCGGCCGCAACGCCGATATCGAGGCGCTCGAGCGGCAATTGGGCGATGTGCTCGGCCTCAACGTCAAGATCGCGCACGGCGGCAAAGGTGGCACGCTCACGCTCGCCTATTCGACGCTCGATCAGCTCGACATGGTCTGCCAGCGCCTCACCGGCGAGCGGATCTGATGGACCGCGTGGCGCTCGCTGAGCGGCTCGCCGTCGCGCGCGACCGCTATCCGATCTATCTCGGACCGCTGCTCGTGCTGTTCGCGCTCGGGATCAGTGCCTCACCGACTCTGGCATGGGTAGCGGGCGTCTTGCTGGCATTGCTCACGCTCAACAAGCTGTTGCCGCGGCTCGCCGGGCGCCGCTAACCGCGCGCCCGCGCCGCGACACGGGCGATTGCGGTGCACTCGGCATCCGCCAGCACTTCGCCGGCACTTCCCGAATGCATCAGCGCGCGCTCGGTGAGCCGCACCCGCTCGATCGCCCGGGCGATCTGCGCGGCGTTCCAGCGGCGCAGCGCGCGGCCGGTGGCGGCTTTCTCGCGGAAGAAGACGCGGTGCCTTTCGAGCACCTCGTCGACGCTGGCGCCTTTGTCCATGTCGCTGCGCAGCTCGGCGAGCGCGATCAGGCGGCGCGAGAGCTGGCGCATCAGCGGCACCGCGGTGCCGTCGCCCAGCCCGGCGAGCGCGCTGCCGATCTCGGCGACGCGGCCGTCGAGCACCGCGTCGATCGCGTGGAAGAGCTCGGTGTCGCCCAGATCCGCACCGACTGCGTCGAGCGCTTCGCCATCGGCATCGCGCGGGCGATCGGGCGCGGCATCGAGATAGAGCGCGAGCTTCTCGATCTCGCGCGCGAGGATCGCCCGGTCACCCCCCGTCGCCGCGGCGAGCCGTTGGGGCACGTCGCCGGTGAGCCGCAGGCCGTGCTCGCGCGCCACCGTCGTCGCCAGCCGCGTCGCGTCGATCCCTTCGGGGACATAGCAGGCGAAGGCGAGCGCGCCGGGCGCGGCGACTGCTGCCTTGACCAGCTTGCCGCTCGCCTTGAGTCCAGGGCCGATCGCGATCACCGGATTGCCCGCGCGCTCGGCGCCGAGCAGCAGCGTGACGGCCTCGAGCGCGCCTTCCTCGACGCCGGTTAGCCGGACATAGCGCGCGCCGCCGAACAGCGAGAGCGATGCCGCCTCGTCAGCGAGGCGCCCGGGCTGCTCGCGGAGTGCCTTCATGTCGAGATCGACGCGTTCCGCCTCGGGGCCCAGCGCGCGCGCCAGCCGCTCGGCGAGCTCGGCGGCGCCCGCCTCGTCGGGGCCGTGGAACAGATAGAGCCGCGTCGACGGATCGGGCTTGTCGACGGCCGCGCGGATCTGCCCCGCGCTCGCCTTCATTGCGCGCCAGCGGGCGCCGGGGCGGCCGCGGCGGGGGCAGGGGCGCCCTGGCCTCCCTGCGCGTATCGTGCCACCCGCGCGACGATCTGATCGGCGACGATGCCCGACAGCCGCTCGAGCGCGCTGCGCTCGGCCGCGATCGTGGCATATTCGGAGCCGACCACGTCGATGCCGGCGTCCGAGCCCGCAGTGGCGTCGAGGACGACCGTGCCGTTGCTCAGATCGACCAGCTGATAGCGCGCGCGCAGCGTCCGCCGCTCGCGCGCGACGCTGTCGTCGCTGCGCACGCCGAGCCCGGCGATCTGATCGTCGAGCTGCACTTCGAGCCGATAGCGCGGCGCGGTGTCGCCCGCGTCGAGGCGGTCGCGCAGCGCGTTCGAGACCAGCCAGCCCGATTGTCCCTGGATCGGCGCCACCTGCACCGCGGCCAGCATCGACTGGACCGGGCCGGCGCTCCCGCCGCCATAGAGCGGCCGAAGCCCGCAGCCCGAAAGCGCCAGCGCCGCCGCGCAGAGGAGCGCCGCACGTCTCATGCGACGATGTTCACCAGCCGGTCGGGCACGACGATCACCTTCCTGGGAGCCTTTCCTTCGAGCGTCCGAACGATCTTCTCGGCGGCGAGTGCCGCGGCCTCGACCGCATCCTTCGCCGTACCCTTGGGCATTACCAGCGTATCGCGCAGCTTGCCATTCACCTGCACTGCGATCGTCACTTCGTCGTCGACGAGCAGCGCCGGATCCACGGCGGGCCATTCGGCATCGGCGATCAGCCCGTCATTGCCCATCGCGGCCCAAGCTTCCTCGGCGAGATGCGGCACCATCGGTGCGACGACGCGGGCGATCGTGCGGATGGCATTGGCGCGCGAGGCCGAGGGCTGCGCCTTCTCGATCGCGTTGACCAGTTCGTAGAGCCGCGCGACCGATTTGTTGAAGGTCAGCGCCTCGATGTCGCTCGCCACGCCGGCGATCGTGCGGTGAAGCTTGCGGTCGAGATCCTTGTCCTGACCCTCGGCCTCTTCGAGCCCGTCGAACAGCCGCCACAGCCGCTGGACGAAGCGCCACGCGCCTTCGATGCCGTTCTCGCTCCATTCGAGGTCGCGCTCGGGCGGGCTGTCCGACAGCATGAACCAGCGCACCGCGTCCGCGCCATATTGGTCGACGATCGGCTCGGGATCGACGGTGTTCTTCTTGGACTTGGACATCTTCTCGATGCGGCCGACCTCGGCCACGTCGCCCGATGCGATCTCGATCACGCCGGCGCCGTCCTTGCGGATCTCTTCCGGCGAAAGCCAGCGGCCGTCCTGGGCCTTGTAGGTTTCGTGCGTCACCATCCCCTGGGTGAACAGCCCCGCGAACGGCTCGGCGACGTCGAGCTTGCCGATATGCTGGAGCGCGCGGGTGAAGAAGCGCGCGTAGAGCAGATGCAGGATCGCATGCTCGACGCCGCCGATATATTGCCCGACCGGCAGCCATTGCTCGGCGACGGCCTTGTCGAACGGCCTGTCGCCAGGCTGGCTGGCGAAGCGGATGAAATACCACGAGGAATCGACGAAGGTGTCGAGCGTGTCGGTCTCGCGCCGCGCCGCCGCGCCGCATTTGGGGCAGTCGACATGCTTCCACGTCGGGTGCCGGTCGAGCGGGTTGCCCGGAATGTCGAAGCTGACGTCCTCGGGGAGCACCACCGGCAGCTGGTCGCGCGGCACGCCCACCGGGCCGCAAGCCTCGCAATGGATGATCGGGATCGGCGTGCCCCAGTAACGCTGGCGGCTCACGCCCCAGTCGCGCAGCCGCCACACGGTCTGGCCCTTGCCCCAGCCGCCCTGCTCGGCGCGCTGGATCACCGCGCGCTTGGCATCGGTGACGTCCATCCCGTCGAGGAAGTGCGAGTTCACCAATGTGCCCGGGCCGTTATAGGCCTCGGCATCGCGGAATTCGGGCGCGGTCTTGTCGCCTTCGGAGACCACGCGCCGGATCGGCAGCGCGTATTTGGTGGCGAACTCGAAGTCGCGCTGATCGTGCGCGGGCACGCCGAACACCGCGCCGGTGCCATAGTCCATCAGCACGAAATTGGCGATGTAGACCGGAAGTTTCCATTCCGGATCAAAGGGATGCGTTGCGCGCAGGCCGGTGTCGAAACCCAATTTCTCCTGCGTCTCGAGCTCGGCCGCGGTGGTCCCGCCCTGCTTGCAGCGCTCGATGAACGCCTGCACCTCGGCATTGTCCGCCGCCAGCGCCTGCGCGATCGGATGGTCCGCCGCGATCGCGACGAAGCTCGATCCGAAGATCGTGTCGGGGCGCGTGGTGAACACCTCGACGTCGCCGCCGTCGGACAGCGCGAAGCGGAACTGCAGCCCCTCGGATTTGCCGATCCAGTTCTCCTGCATCAGCTTGACCTTGTCGGGCCAATGCTCGAGCCCCTGCACGCCGGTGAGCAGCTCGTCGGCGAACTGGGTGATCTTGAGGAACCACTGGCTGAGCTTCTTGCGCTCGACCAGCGCCCCCGAGCGCCAGCCGCGTCCGTCGATCACCTGCTCATTGGCGAGCACGGTCATGTCGACCGGATCCCAGTTGACCGCCGATTCCTTGCGATAGACGAGGCCGTTCTCGAAGAAATCGAGGAAGATCGCCTGTTCGTGGCCGTAATAATCGGGCTCGCAGGTGGCGAGCTCGCGTGTCCAGTCGAGCGCGAAGCCGAGGCGCTTGAGCTGCGCCTTCATCGTCGCGATGTTCGCCCGGGTCCAGGTGCCTGGATGGACCTTCTTCTCCATCGCGGCATTTTCGGCGGGCATGCCGAACGCGTCCCAGCCCATCGGGTGGAGCACTTCCATGCCCTTCATCCGCCGGAAGCGCGCGAGCACGTCGCCCATCGTGTAGTTGCGGACATGGCCCATATGGATGCGCCCCGAAGGATAGGGGAACATCTCGAGGACGAAGCTCTTGGGCTTGGGGCTGTCGTCGCGGGCGGCGAAGGTGCGGCGCTCGTCCCACACCTTCTGCCAATGCGAATCGGACTTCAGCGCATTGAACCGCGACACGTATGGAATTCCTTCAAGGTTGCAGCTTCGGCACTACGAAGCGGGACAAACGCGATCAACCCCTGTTCCCGGAGGAGCAGGGGCGCGCCGACAGCTGATTCGCCCGGCGGGAGCCGCGGCGCAAGTTATTGCGAAATCGGCTCCGCTCAGTCGGCGATCGCGGCGCGGCGCAGATCGCGCGCGCGGGTGAGGATGATGTCCTCGAGCTTCTGCACCGTCGCGGCCTGAACCGGTGCGGCGACCCACTGGCCGGTCCGGTTGACTTCGCGCAGCGCCGCGACGCGCAGCGCATCGGCGCGCAGATCCTGGTCGAGCACGGTCACGGTCACCTTCATCCGCTCGGTCGGCGTATTGGGGTTCACATACCAGTCGGTGACGATCACGCCGCCGTTCGAATCGGTCTGGAGCAGCGGCATGAAGCTCAGCGTGTCGAGGCTGGCGCGCCACAGATAGGAATTCACGCCGATCGTCGTCACCTTCGACGCGGCAAGATCGGCCTGGGGGCGCTTGCCGCCGCCGCACGCGGTGATCGAGAGAGCAAGCGACCCCAGGATCGCGGTGCGCAACAGGCGGTTCATCGACACATTCCTAAAGGCAAAAAGGAGTTGGCATCTATAGGGGCAAGTGCGGCGGGAGCAAGGCGCAGCCACGATGCGACGAAGCGACGAGTCGCGGGCTTGCCGCCGAATCTGTGGGTCTGGGGCAACACTGGCGCGAAATTTGAACAGATGGTGGAACCAAGCTTCCGAATCATGGTACGCACCTCCATATAAAAGGGGATGAAAATGCGGTTGGTACGTTGGACGACGATGATGGGGGTGGGGGCGATCTGCGCCGCCGCCGCTTTCGTCGCGCCGGCGCTCCAGGCGCAGGAAGGCGGCCGTGCCGAGCGCGGCTATGCCAAACGCGTCGCCACGGCCCCGCGCAGCGGGCTCGGCACCTTTACGCCTGCCGCCGCCGATCCCAAGCTCGCCGCGATCCTCGCGCGCAGCGGCCTGCCCGAATCGGGCTTCCGCTTCACGCCGTCCGAATCGCGCCGCAGCGGCCGTGCGGTCACCGTCGCCGTTCGCGCGCGCTCGACTCGCGGCACCGCGATCGCCCGCAACGACGTGATCGCCGCCGCGCCGGTCAACCTCGCGCCGATCGCCTATAATCTCGGCGTCTCGGTCGGCTGGAAGCGTTTCGCCGTCGCCGGCGATGTGACCCGTGTCGAGATTCCGACGCAGCCGGGCAGCACCGAACGCGCCAATGTCGGCGTCAGCTATACGGGCGGCCGAGTCACCGGCCGTCTCCAGGCCGCGGCCGAACGCCCGCTCGCCAACACGCCGGTACTGATCGGCGACAAGCCGAGCTATTCGATCGATGTCGGCGGCAGCTATTCGCTGACCCGCAACCTCGATGTCACCGCGGGCGTGCGCTACAAGAGCGAGCAGGATCGCCTGCCCAAGATGACCACCGACAACCGCCGCGACAGCCAGGCGGTCTATGTCGGCACCGCCTTCCGCTTCTAAACCGGCTACGCCCGGCTGACATCCTTCCTGTTATGCTCCGGCCGGTGGCGGAGCAGAGCGCTTACGCCCTGCTCCACGCATCGATAGCCGCCCAGCCATAGATCCCCAGCGGCTGCATGCTGGCCGCACGCCGCGCATTCATCCCGCCCAGCGCGATCACCGGGACGGCAAGCCCCTGGATCATCGACCCCAGTCGCACCCGCCCAAGCACCCGCGCGCCCGGGTGCGAGCGCGTCGCGAACACCGGCGAGACGAACACCGCGTCCGCCCCCGCCCGCACTGCTGCCATTGCCTCGCGCCGCGAATGCGCGGGGAAAGTGCGCAGTCCCGGCCCGCGCCGTCCATGCACCCCGACCGCGCCACGCCCGAGCCGCTCCGCTCCGGCGCGTATCACCACCAGCCCGCGCCGCCGCGCGATCTGCACCACCCGCGCGAACAAGGCGCGCCGTTCGGCCGGCGTCGACCCATAATGCCGGAAGACCACGCCGCTCCCGCGCGGCAGCCGCGCCAGCGCCGTCCAGAGCGACTCGCCCATCCGCTCGTCGGTCATCAGCCAGATCTGCGGGAGAGGGTGGCGGGCGCGCATTCGCCCGCCTATAGCGCGGCGCATGCCCATAGACGACGCCTCAACCCGGCTCGCCGAGGTTCGCGAGAAGATCGCGCGCGCGGCGCGCATCGCCGGTCGCCCGCCCGAATCGATCGAACTGATCGCGGTCTCCAAGACCCATGATGCCGCCGCGATCCGCCCGTTGATCACCGCCGGCCAGCGCGTCTTCGGCGAGAATCGCGTGCAGGAAGCCGCGGCCAAATGGCCCGAGTTGCGCGAGACGACTTCGGACATCGCGCTCCATCTGGTCGGCCAGCTCCAGTCGAACAAGGCCGAGGAGGCCGTCGCATTGTTCGACGCGATCCATGCGGTCGATCGCCCTTCGCTGGTCATTGCGCTCGCCCGCGCGATGGACAAGGCGGGCAAGCGCCCCGCCTGCTTCGTCCAGGTCAATATCGGCGACGAGCCGCAAAAGGGCGGCTGCCTCGTCGCCGATCTGCCCGGCCTGCTCGCCGAGGCGCGGTCCGCCGATCTCCCGGTCGCCGGGTTGATGTGCATCCCGCCAGCCGATGTCGAGGCCGCCCCCTATTTCGCGCTGCTCGCCAAACTGGCGCGCGATTCGGGCGTCACCGGGCTCAGCATGGGCATGTCGGGCGATTACGAGACCGCAGTGACGATCGGCGCGACGCATGTCCGCGTCGGCACTGCCTTGTTTGGAGAGCGTGCGTGAAGTTCGATGCGATCATCTTCGATTTCGACGGAGTGCTGCTCGAGAGCGAATATGCCGGCAACAAGCAGATCGCCGACTATCTGACCAGCATCGGCCATCCGACCAGCCCTGAGGATTCGATGGCCAATTTCATGGGCCTCGCCGGTGCCGACTTTTTCGGCGCGATCGAGCGCTGGATCGGCCGCGCGCTCCCCGAGGACTTTCACAGCGCGCGCGCCGAAGAGGATCGCCGCGCGCTGGAGGACGGCCTTCCCGCGGTCGCCGGCGCGATTCGCTTCATCGAGAATCTGCCCGAATCGCTTCCCCGAGCGATCGCCTCGTCGAGCCGCACCAACTGGATCACCAGCCATCTCGAGCATCTCGGTGTGCGCGCGGCGTTCGGCGACAAGATCTTCAGCGGCCGCGAGCATGTCGAGCGCGGCAAGCCCGAGCCCGACATCTATCTCCATGCGGCCGAGGCGCTCGGCGTCGACATCCGCCGCACCGTGATCCTCGAGGATTCGCCCGTCGGCGTCACCGGGGCGGTGGCGTCGGGGGCCTATGTCATCGGTCTGTGCGCCGGCGCGCATTGCGCGCCCGATCATGCCGAGCGCCTGCGGGCATTGGGCGTCGATGCGATCGCCACCGATTTCGACGAGGTCGCCCGGCTGATTAGCTAGAGCTGATGGCCGGTACGGTCGCGCTTGGTGGCGAGATAGCGTTCGTTGTGCGGGTTGGGCGGCAGCTTGTGCGGCACGCGTTCGGCGACCGCGATTCCCGCGGCTTCGAGCGCCGCGACCTTGTCGGGATTGTTGGTGAGCAGCCGCACCGTTCGCTGTCCGAGCAGCGCGAGCATCCGCCCCGCCACCGCAAAGTTGCGCGCATCGACTGCGAAGCCAAGTCGCGTATTGGCGTCGACCGTATCGAAGCCCTGATCCTGCAGCGCATAGGCACGCAACTTGTTGATCAATCCGATGCCGCGGCCTTCCTGTCGCAAATATAGCAGGACACCCCAGCCGCTCGCCTCGATTTCGGCGATTGCGGCCTGAAGTTGCGGGCCGCAATCGCATTTGAGGCTGCCGAGCACGTCCCCGGTCAGGCATTCGCTGTGCAACCTTACCAGCGGCGGGCGCCCGTCGGGCTGGCCGATCAGCAGCGCGACATGTTCGCCGGGCATCTCGTCGGTGCGGAAGGCGACGATCTCGCTGTCCTCGGCGCCCGCCACGGGTAGCCGGGCACGGCCGACGATACGCAGCCGGTCGGCATCCTCGTGCGCATCGATATCGGCCGGCGTGATCGCCTCGGCATCGTCTCCGGCAAGCATGAAAAAGGCCGGCAACAGCCCCGCCACCCGCGCCAGCCGCAGCGCCGCCGCAGCCGCATCCCCGGTCTCGATCTCAATGGCACGAAAGGGTCCCTTGAGCGGCGTGGCGAGATCGAGCTGCGGGTCGGCCAGCGCGGTCGCGGTGTCGAAATCGAGCCAGGGCGCGCGTTCGACCAGCACCGGCCCGTCGGGCGTTGCCGCCTCGCGCTGATTGGCGAGCTTGAGCGTCGCCGCGCGCCCCGCCGAGAGCAGCACCGGCGCGCGACCCTCGGGATCGAACGCCTCGAGCCGCTCGGCATCCCCGGTCTCGATCGCGAGCAGCCTGAGCGTGCCCTCCGCCCCGCGGATCGCCACCGGCCATCCCCGGCGCAGCGCGTCGACCGCGCGAGCGACGGCGCGCGGATCGGTCAAAAGTCGAACTCGGTGACGATCGGCACATGGTCCGACGGCTTGAGCCAGCTGCGGCACGGCTCGCACACCTTGTGGCTGGTCGCCTTGTCGGCGACTTCGCGGCTCGCCCACATATGGTCGAGCCGGCGCCCACGGTCCGACGCCGCCCAGTCCTTGGCGCGATAGCTCCACCAGGTGAAGCAGCGCTCGGGCGCGGGGATGAAATGGCGGCCGAGATCGACCCAGTCATGCGCCGCTTGCAGCCGGGCGAGCGCGGCGACTTCGATCGGCGTGTGGCTGACCACGTCGAGCAGCTGCTTGTGGCTCCACACGTCGCATTCGAGCGGCGCGATGTTGAAGTCGCCGGTCAGGATCGTCGGCACGTCGAGTTGCGCGGCCCACTGGGTCATCCGCTCGACGAAATCGAGCTTCTGGCCGAATTTGGGGTTCACCTCGCGATCGGGAACGTCGCCGCCAGCGGGGACATAGACATTCTCGAGCCGCACCCCGCCCGGCAGCCGCACGCCCACGTGCCGCGCCTCGCGATTGGCCTGCCAGTCGAGCCGGTCGTCCTCCACCACGGGCACGCGGCTGATGATCGCGACGCCGTGGTGCATGCGCTGGCCGTGCTTGATGACATGATCATAGCCGAGCGCGCGGAACGGCGCCTCGGGGAAGTCGCCGTCGATCACCTTGGTTTCCTGCAGGCAGAGGATGTCGGGCGATTCCTCGCGGAGGAACTGCTCGACGATCTCGATGCGGAAGCGGACGGAATTGATGTTCCAGGAGGCGATCTTCATCGCGTGCGATGTAGAGTCTGTTTGGTCGCCGCACCAGCCCGCCGCCCCGATGCGCGCCGGACAAAATAGAAAGGCCCCCGCTCCGGGGGCAATGGAGCGAGGGCCGACCTAGCGTTCGTCACGCAGGCGGGAAATGGTTCGATCCCGAGCAACAGGGGGAAAATCCCGGGTTACCGCCCCACATCCGCAACACCCTTTCTAGGGCCGCCAACCTGTCGCCAACATGAACAATGGTCAGCGATTGCGCGGCCCCTGACTCCGCGGGTCGTTCCAGCGGAACGTTCCGTCGGACACGGGGGCGTTGATCTGCTGGTTCGACAGGCGGATCGTGGTGCGGTTGTTCTGCGAGTCGAGCGCCACCCAGCCCTGGAGCATCAGCCCCGCGGGCGCCGCTGCGTTACGCTGGAAGATCATCGTGATCCGGCCATATTCGGGGTGCGCGGGGTCGTGCACTTCGATCGACACCACGCGCGGATCGCCGGTCGGCTTGAGCTTGGCGAATTTGGTGATGTCGCGCTTGGGATTGAGCAGCACCGCGAGCGGCGAGTTGCCGATCGGCCAGCGATCGACCTGCCGCACCTGATAGTCGATGAAATAGAGGCTGCGGCCGTCGGCGACGATCAGCTGGGGCACGCCCTTCTGATATTGGAAGCGGATCCTGCCCGGGCGCTTGAGCGTCATCGTGCCGGTGAGCACGCGGCCGTTGCGGTCGGTCTGGCTGAAGCCGGCGGTCATGCTGCTCACCCCGGCGAGATGCTGCTGCACCAGCGCGAGGTCGTCCGCGGCGGGCGCGGCGGCGATCAGCGCCGGGGCGGCAAGCAGGGTGAGGGCGAGGGGCCGTGCAAACACGTGATGATCTCCAATGGCTTGGAAGCGCGGCTAGGGCCGGCGGTTTGAATGCCCCCTGAACCCGCCGACGGGTGAAACGATCCTCACAGCGGCCGCCCGTCGGTGTCCATCAGCACTTCGCGACGGCCGACATGGTCGGGGCGCGAGACGAGGCCGTCCTTCTCCATTCGCTCGACGAGGCGCGCGGCCGAATTGTAGCCGACGCGCAGCTGGCGCTGAAGCCATGACGTCGAGGCCTTCTGGCTCTCGGCGACGAGCTGGGTGGCGCGGCGATAGAGCTGGTCCTCGGGGCTGTCGTCGCCATCGGGGCTGCCCTCCAATGCGAAGCCGCCATCCTCGGGCTCCTCGGTGACCGCGGTGATGTAGTCGGGGGCGCCCTGCGCGCGCCAGAAATCGGCGACCGCCTGGACTTCCTCGTCGCTGACGAAGGGGCCGTGGACGCGGACGATCTGCTTGCCGCCGGGCATGTAGAGCATGTCGCCCTTGCCGAGCAGCTGCTCGGCGCCCTGCTCGCCGAGGATCGTGCGCGAATCGATCTTCGAGGTGACGTGGAAGCTGATCCGGGTCGGCAGGTTCGCCTTGATCACGCCGGTGATGACGTCGACCGAGGGTCGCTGCGTCGCCATGATCAGGTGGATGCCCGCCGCGCGCGCCTTTTGCGCGAGCCGCTGGATCAGGAATTCGACTTCCTTGCCCGCGGTCATCATCAGATCGGCGAGCTCGTCGACGATCACCACGATCTGCGGCAGCGGCTGGAGGTCGAGCGTCTCCTCCTCGTAGATCGGCCGGCCGGTGTCGGGGTCGTAGCCGGTCTGGACCTTGCGGCCGAGCTTCTGGCCCTTGGCCTTGGCCTGGCGGACCTTGTCGTTGAAGCTGGCGAGGCTGCGGACGTTGACCGAGGCCATCATCCGATAGCGGTCCTCCATCTGCTCGACCGCCCATTTGAGCGCACGCACCGCCTTGGGCGGGTCGGTCACCACGTCGGCGAGGAGATGCGGGATGTCCTTGTAGATGCTCAATTCGAGCATTTTGGGATCGATCATGATCATCCGGCACTGGTCCGGAGTCAGCCGGTAGAGCAGCGACAGGATCATCGAGTTGAGGCCCACCGACTTGCCCGAGCCGGTGGTGCCGGCGACGAGAAGGTGCGGCATCGGCGCGAGATCGCCGATCACCGGGTCGCCGGCGATGTTCTTGCCGAGCACCAGCGGCAGCGTCGCACCCTGCGATTCGAATGCCTCGCTGCCGATCAGTTCGTGGAGGTTGACTGCCTCGCGCTTCACATTGGGCAGCTCGATGCCGATCACGCTGCGCCCCGGGATGGTCGCGACGCGCGCGGAGATCGCGCTCATGTTGCGCGCGATGTCGTCGGCGAGCTGGATCACCCGGCTCGCCTTGATGCCCGATGCCGGCTCGAGCTCGTACATCGTCACCACCGGGCCGGGGCGGACTTCGACGATCTGACCCTTCACATGGAAGTCGTCGAGCACGCTCTCGAGCAGCCGCGCATTGCGTTCGAGCGCGAGCTTGTCGATCCCCGCGGTCTGGTTGGGCGGCGCGGCCTTGAGCAGGTCGAGCGGCGGCAGCTTGTAGCTGTCCTTGAAGTCGAGGCTGGTCTGCGCCGGTGGCTTGGGCCGGGCGGGGGAGGGGGACAGGCTGGGCTCGGAGATCACCGGGCCGGGGCGATGGTCGGGCACCACCAGCTTCCGCGGCTCGCGCGCCTCGCGGGGTTCGCGCGGCTCGCGGAAATCGCGCGCCTCTTCGGGATCGGGCCCGCGCAGCAGCGGCGTTTTGCCCGGACCGAAGAGGCGCGGCATGCCGATGCCGGCGCGCGCAGGCAGGGTGAAGTCGAGGCTGCGCCACCAGATCCACAGCCCGGCGAGCGCGAAGACCAGCCCCAGCCCGCGGCCGATCCAGAAGATCAGCACCGGATCGCCGATAAAGCCGATCATCCAGCTGAACAGGGCCGCGATCGACAGCCCGACCACGCCGCCCCAGCCGCCGACGAGCCACAGCACCGAATCGCTCGAGAAAAAGGCGAGCGCGGTCGCCATCAGCACCACGCCGATCAGCACGCCGCGCAGCATCCGCTTCCAGTTGCCCAACGGCCGGTCGAGCCACAGGCGGTTGGTGATGATCAGCCCCGCCGGCGCGATCAGCGCCACCGGCAGGCCGAGCGTGGCGAGGAGCAGGTCGGCGATCCATGCGCCGGGCAGCCCCAGCAGGTTGCGCGCGGGCCCGCCCGAGGCGGTGTTGAGCGAGGGATCCTGCGAGTTGTAGGTGAGCAGCGCCAGCACCACGCCGATCGTGACGAGGAACAACAAGGTCCCCGCGATCAGCGCGCCGCTCCGCCGGACGCCAGCCTTCATCGTGTCGCGCAGCAGCGCCGGTTGTGCCCGGGACGCCATCGCCCAGTCTCCGCAAATGTCAGGGGGTGCGGGCGGAATCATCGCCTACGCGGACTCTGACGTCAAGATGGACCTGTTTTGTACCCGAGCCCCGGGCTGGCACCGCCACCCAAAACCCCTTAGGGCGAGGGCATGGATAGCGCAGACGTTCTCATCCTCGGCGGCGGGCTGGTCGGCAGTGCGCTGGCGGTAGCGCTCGATGCGCACGGCCTCAGCGCGATCGTCGTCGATCCCGCTGATCCCGCGACGATCCTCGCCGCCGGCTATGATGGCCGCGCCTCGGCGATCGCCTCCGCGCCGATGCGGATGTTCGAGGCGATCGGCGTCGCGCCACGGCTCGCCGGCAAGGGCTGCCCGATCGAGGGTATCCGGGTGAGTGACGGGCTCGATCCCGGCAAGCTCGATTTCACTCCGGACGCGGACGGCGGCGCGCTCGGCCATATGTTCGAGAATCGCATCCTCCGGACGGCGCTGTTCGAGGCCGCGCAGGCGGCGCGGGGCGTCGATCTCCGCATGCAGACGCGCGCGCTCTCGGTCGATCGCGGCGAGTTCGGCGTCACCGCCACGCTCGATTCGGGCGCGGTGATCCGCGCGCCGCTGCTGATCGCCGCCGAGGGGCGCAATTCGCCGACGCGCGACGCCGCGGGGCTCAAGACCGCGCGCTGGAGCTATGATCACGCCGCGATGGTCGCGACGCTCGGCCATGAGCGCAGCCACGAGAATATTGCGTTCGAGATCTTCTATCCCGAAGGGCCGTTCGCGATTCTGCCGCTGCTCGACGACGAACATGGCCATCGCTCGGCGGTGGTGTGGACGGTCGATGCGCGCGACGCGGCGGGGATGAGCAAGCTCTCGGACCGCGGCTACCTCGCCGAGGCCGAGAAGCGGATGGGCGGATTCCTCGGCAAGCTCGGCCCGCTCTCGATGCGCTTCAGCCATCCGCTCGGCTTCCATCATGCCGCGTGGATCACCTCGAACCGGCTCGCTTTGGTCGGCGACGCCGCGCACGGCATCCATCCGATCGCCGGTCAGGGCGTCAATGTCGGCTTCCGCGACGTCGCGACCTTGGTCGAGGTGCTGGTCGAAGGCAAAAGGCTCGGCATGGACCTCGGCGATCCGCAGCTGCTCGCGCGCTACCAGCGCTGGCGTGGGCTCGACACCTTCATGGTCGCCGCGGCCACCGACGGACTGACCCGCTTGTTCGGGATTCCGGGCAAGACCGCCTCCGCGGTCCGCCGCTTCGGCCTCTCCGCGGTCGACAAGCTGCCCCCGCTCAAGGACTGGTTCATGGCCGAGGCGCGCGGCGAGAGCGGCGACGTACCCAAGCTCCTCCAGGGGCTGACGGTTTGAGCGGAGCAGGCTGGCGCGTCCGCCCCGCGGCGTGCGACGACGCGACCGCATTGGCGCTGATCGGTGCCGCGACCTTTCTCGAGACCTTTGCCGATATCCTCGACGGCGCGGCGGTGCTGGCGCATTGCCAGAACGCGAATGCGCCAGCGGCCTATGCCGGCTATCTCGAATCAGGCGCCGCGGCATGGCTGGGCGAGACCGACAAGGGTGCGCCGATCGGCCTCGCGCTGCTGATCGCGCCCGAATTGCCCGAGGCGCTGGTGCAGCCCGGCGATCTCGAGCTCAAGCGCATCTATTTGCTCTCGCGCTTCCACGGCACCGGACTGGGCGCGGCATTGATGGCCGCCGCGGTGACGGAGGCCCGGACGCGCGGTGCATCGCGACTGCTGCTCGGCGTCTATGCGCACAATAAGCGCGCGATCGCCTTCTATCGCAAGCAAGGCTTCGTTCCGATCGGCATGCGGCAATATGCCGTCGGTGCAGAACTCTATGACGATGTCGTGCTGGCGCGTCCGCTGACGGACTGATCGAAGGGCTGGCGCACGGTCTGCGCGATTTCGGCTTCGATCGCGGCTTCGCTGCCTTTTGCCCGGATCATGATGAAGCTGCCCGACCACGCGCCGGGAATGTTCCAGCGGCCATGGATCTCCAGTCCGTCCGCGGCCACCTGCCCTTCGTAGAAGACCGTGTCGAAATCCTCGTCCTTGGTCTCGTAGAATTTGGTGAAGTGCACGCGCGACCCTGTGTGGCCGCCGTCGAGCGTCGCGGTCAGCGTTTCGCCAGTGGCCGGATCGATTTCCGCGATGCAGCCCACCAGCGCGCCGCCGAGATCGGTGATGGTCGCTTCGAAATCGGTGGGCGGCGCGCTATGCGGATAGTTGAAGATGCCGTGCCACGCGCCGCTTAGATCGCGCGCGTCGCCGGCGCTCACTCCGCAAGCTTCCGTGCGCGCTCGATCAGCAGCACTGGCACGCCGTCGCGAACCGGATAAGCGAGCCCCGCTTCGTTCGACACCAACTCCTGCCGCGCCGCGTCGTAGCGGAGCTTCGTCCGCGTCGCCGGGCACACCAGCTTTTCGAGCAGCCAGGGATCGAGGCTCATTGCAGCGTCACTCCGCCTTCCTCGCCGTGACGGCCGAAGAACTGCATCAGCTGGACGATCAGATCGGCGCGCGCCGCGAGCCCGTCGGCTTCGAGCAGCGCCTGTTTGGAGGCGGTGTCGAACGGCGCGATCTGGGCGATGCCGTTGACCAGCGCTTCGTCGTCGAGCCGCGCCACCGCTTCCCAGTCGACCGCATAGCCGAGCCCGTCGGCGAAGCGGCGCGATTCCATCTCGAGCGAGGCGCGTTCGACCGGGGCAAGAATTTCGCTGTCGCCCCCGGGCTCGAGCGCCGCCTCGACCTGGCGGAACGGCGTCGTGACGTCGAGCTCGCGTACTACGGTGAAGCGCGCCAGCCCCTCCAGCACGATATCGTAGCGGCCATCGGGCAGCGCCTCGACTTCGGCGATCCGGCCGACGCAGCCGACGTCGAACAAGGCGGGGGGCTCGCTCGCGTCGCGCGGCTGGATCATGCCGATTCGCCGGTCGCGGGCGAGCGCATCCGAGATCATCGCGCGATAGCGCGGCTCGAAGATGTGAAGCGGCAGATGCATCCGCGGAAACAGCAGCGCACCGGCCAGCGGGAACACCGAGAGCCGCGTCACCGTCATCCGAACAGGATCGCCGAAAGCTTGCGCCGCTGCGCCGAGACCCAGGGATCTTCGAGCCCCACCGCCTCGAACAGCTTGAGCAGGCGCGCACGGGCGGCGCTTTCGTTCCATTCGCGGTCGTCGCGAATCATCGCGAGCAGCGTCTCGGCCGCGCCCTCGCGGTCGCCCGCCGCCATCTGGCCGCCGGCGAGCTCGTAGCGCGCCTCCATGTCGCCGGTCGCGGCCTTGGCCGCGAGGCCCGAAAGATCCTCGACCGGAGTCGCTTCGCGCGCGAGCGCCACCGCGGCGCGCGCCTGCTCGATCTCGGGACCCTTGGCGGCCTCTTCGGGGAGCGCTGCCAGCGCCGCCTCGGCTTCCTCGGCGCGGCCCAGCGCCACCAGCGCGCGCGCGCGTCCCGCCGTCACCTGCGGATGCTCGGGCGCCATTTCGGTCAGCTGATCGAAGATCGACAGCGCGCGCTCGGCATCGCCTTCGGCCAGCACCTGCTCGCCCATCGCGATCAGCGGCTCGAGCTCGGCTTCGGCGTCGGCCTCCTTGCTCTGCACGGGCAGCTGGCGCAGGATCTGGTCGAGCATCGTGCGGAGCTGGCTCTCGGTGCGCGCGGTCGAAAGATCGGCGACGAGCTGGCCCTGGAACATCGCATAGACCGTCGGGATCGAGCGGACCTGGAACTGCGCGGCGATGAACTGATTCTTGTCGACGTCGATCTTGGCGAGCCGCACGCCCTTGCCCGCATAATCCTCGGTCACCTTTTCGAGGATCGGAGTCAGCGCCTTGCACGGGCCGCACCATTCGGCCCAGAAATCGATCACCACGAGGCTGGTCATCGATGGCTCGACGACGTCGCTGCGAAAGGCTTCGACGGCTTCCTTCTCTTGCGGGGACAGTCCAAGCGTGGCCAACGGGGTGCTCCTCGGCGTGATGTCGCGGTTGCGCCGCTATGTGGGCTTTCGCACGGCGCACGCCAAGCCTTTTCCCGAATCGCTTCAAGGGGCTTGCGCTCCCCGAAACCCGCTGCTAGTGGCCGCGCCTCACCCGCCCCGAAGCGCTTCGCCGCACGGGGCCAAAACGCCAGAGCGGGCGTAGCTCAGGGGTAGAGCACGACCTTGCCAAGGTCGGGGTCGAGGGTTCGAATCCCTTCGCCCGCTCCAGCGTCTCGCCGCGGATCGCGGCTTAAGCGCACAGACAGGCAGCAACGCTTCGTTTCCGAAACAAAGCCTTGCGCAGCGTAGCTGCGACTTCCAGATCAGGTGCGCCGGCGGGGTTCAGGAAGCAACCCGTTCATGGGGGAGCCATCCGGCCTGTTCGAGAAAGGGCCCGTGATGAAGTCCATCGTATCGCGCTTGCTGGCAGCCGCGCTCGCCTTTCTGCCCCTCTCCACCGCTCCTGCGCTTGCCGATGAGCCCGCGCCGCCGCCGATCGCGACCGAATGGCGCAACCCGTCGAACAGCGTGCATATCCGCATCGACAAATGCGACGGCAAGCTCTGCGGCACGGTGACCTGGGCCAGCGAGAAGGCGCAGGCCGATGCGCGTCGCGGCGGCACGGCGAACCTGGTCGGCACGCGGCTGTTCCGCGATCTCGAGCCCGCGGGTGCCAGCAAATGGCGCGGCAAGGTGTTCGTGCCCGACATCCGCAAGACCTTCTCGGGCACGCTCAGCTTCGCCGATTCGAACACGATGGTCGGCAAGGGCTGCGTGCTGTTCGGAATCATCTGCAAATCGCAGACCTGGACGCGGGTGCGCTGAAGTTCGGGCGCAGCTTCCGGGACTGACCGGACGCGCTTTCTCGGCTAGACCCGCTTCATGGCAAGCGCACCCATAAGAATCGGCATCGGCGGCTGGACCTTCGAGCCGTGGCGCGGGACCTTCTATCCGGAGAAGCTCTCGCAGAAGAAAGAGCTCGAATTCGCCTCGCGGCAGCTGAGCGCGATCGAGATCAACGGCACCTATTACTCGACCTTCAAGCCCGCCACCTTCGAGGGTTGGGCGAAGACCGTGCCCGACGGCTTCGTCTTCGCGGTCAAGGGCTCGCGCTTCTGCACCAATCGCAAGGTGCTGGCCGAAGCGGGCGAATCGGTGGCGCGCTTCGTCGGCCAGGGGATCGTCGAATTGGGCGATCGGCTCGGGCCGCTGATGTGGCAGTTCATGGCGACCAAGAAGTTCGATGCGCAGGATTTCGGCGCTTTTCTCGATCTGCTCCCGCGCGAGGAGGCGGGCGTGAAGCTCCGCCACGCGGTGCAGGTCCGTCACGAGAGCTTCGCGGTGCCCGAATTCGTCGATCTGTGCCGCAAGGCGGGGGTGGCGATCGTCTATGCCGATTCGCCGCAATATCCGGCGATCGCCGATATCACCGGCGACTTCGTCTACGCCCGGCTCGAATCGGGCGAGGACGCGAACCCATATTGTTATCCTGAAGCCGATCTGCCGCGCTGGACCGAGGCGGCGAAGACCTGGGCCGCCGGCGGGCGACCCGAGGGCCTGCCCTATGTCGAGGACGCGGATCCGCCGAAACGGCCCCGCGAGACCTTCGTCTTCTTCATCCATGGCGGCAAGGTCCGCGCGCCGGCGGCGGCGCAGGAGCTGATTCGCCGGCTAGCCTAGCCCCAGCGGGTGCAGCGGTCGGCCGACCAGCCCGCTCACCATCGCCGCCTGAAGCCGCATCACCGGCGGCAGCTTCGAGATCGGGCCGATCAGCCGATCGCGGAGCAGCGGCACCAGCCGGCCGTCGGATTGATAGACCGGGGTCAGCCAGCGGCTCATCGCTTGATAGAGGCGGACATGCCGTCGTCGCAGCGCCACTGTCTGCGCCAATGCCTCGACGATCGTGCCGCTTTGGCGCAGCGCCTGCGCCAGCGCCCAGGCGTCGAGCAGCGCCATATTCGCACCCTGCCCGAGCTGCGGGCTGGTCGAATGCCACGCATCGCCGATATGGATCAGCCCCGGTTCGGCCGGCGCGGCGAGCGTGCGGTGCGCGTAGCGGGCGAAGGTCAGCTGGTCCGGGTCGACAATCGCGTCGAGCAGCGGCCGGGTGGCAGGCCAGAGCGCTTCGACTTCCGCTTTCCACGATGCAAGCCCGCGCGCGCGCCAGTCCTCCAGCCGATCGGCGCGCAGCGACCAGAAGAACGCGGCCTGCCGGGTCTCGCTGCCCGGCTGCCGGCCGGTCGGGAGCACGCCGACCATCACGCTGGCGCGGCGGTAGCGTTGCTGGAGCGCCGATTCGTCGAAACCGTCCTGCCACGGCAAGCTCGCCCATAAGGCGCCGTAGGCGAGTGCGCGTCCGCCATTCCCGGCCAAGGGGCTGCGCGCGCCGAGCGCGTCGACGATCAGGTCGACCGGCGCCGAATCGCCCTGCGGCAATCGCAGCCGTCGCTGCGCTCCTTCCCGCACCGAGCCCGCGATTTCGCTACCGGTATGGATCGGGATGCCGGCCGCGAGTACCGCATCGTGCAGGATCGCGAACAAGGTCGCGCGGTGGATGCCGAGCCCGAACCGCTCGCCCTCCAGCGCCGAATAGTGAACGTCGAGGATCGTCCGGCCGTCGGCCTCGCCCGTCAACCGTGCGATTCGTGCGCCATGCGCGAGCAGCGCATCGGCGAGCCCGAGTTTCGCCAGCACCGCCAGCCCGGTCGGCTGCAGCATGAGGCCCGAACCGATCGGTCGCGGCGCCTCGAAGCGTTCGTACAGGCTGACGCGATGCCCGTCGCGATGCAGCAGCAGCGCGGCCGCCAGCCCGGCCGGGCCGCAGCCGGCGATTGCGATGTCCAGCGGCGCCACGCCTTCAGTCGGTCGGCCGCTTCGGGCTCGCCCGATCCGAGACCATCCGTTCGCCGTCGATCACGATCGGGCTCGCCAGCCCCGGCAGTCCGTCACGCTCGATCCGCATCCCGCGGGCGATCACCTGCGGGTCGGCGAAGACTTCGTCCACGGCGTTGATCGGCCCCGCGGGCACGCCGGCGGCCTCGAGCGCCTCGTAGAGATCGGCCTTGGCCCGGCCGCGGATCGCCGCCTCGATCGGCGGGATCAGCGCCGCGCGGTTGGTCACCCGCGCCGGGTTGGTCGCGAAGCGTGCGTCGTCGGCGAGATCGAGCCCGAGCACGTCGCACAATTTGCGGAACTGCGAATCATTGCCCACCGCGACGATCAGCGCGCCGTCCTTGGTCTCGAAGGCCTGATAGGGCGTCAGGTTGGCGTGGCCGTTGCCCATCCGGTGCGGCACCCGGGCCGGGTCCGCCATCCAGTTGAGCGCCTGATTGGCGAGCACGCCCACCTGGGTGTCGAGCAGCGCCATGTCGATATGCGCGCCTTCGCCGCTGACGTCACGACGCCGCAGCGCCGCGAGGATCGCCACCGCCGAATAGACGCCGGTGAAGATATCGGCATAGGCGACACCCGATTTCTGCGGGCTCCCGTCGGGCTCGCCGGTCAGGCTCATCGCCCCACCCATCCCCTGGATGATGAAGTCGTATCCGGCACGCGTCGCATAGGGCCCGTCCTGCCCGAAGCCGGTGATCGAACAGACCACCAGCCGCGGATGCGCGGCGCGCAGGCTGGCGGCATCGAGCCCGTATTTGACCAGCCCGCCGACCTTGTAATTCTCGATCATCACATCGGCGTCGGCGATCAGCGCGCGGACCGCGGCCTGTCCCTCGGGCGTGGCGATGTCGATCGCACGGCTCGCCTTGCCGCGGTTGCAGGCATGGAAATAGGCGGCGTCGCGATTCTCGCCCTCGGGCGTGTGCAGAAAGGGCGGGCCCCAGTGCCGCGTATCGTCGCCCGCGCCGGGCCGCTCGACCTTGATCACCTCGGCGCCGAGATCGGCGAGCAATTGCCCGCACCACGGCCCGGCGAGGATCCGGGCGAGTTCGACGACCTTGATGCCCGCGAGCGGCTTCACTGCCGCCGGATCTCGTAGATCACGTGCGGCATCATCACGCCCGCCATCATCCGCACCTCGGTGCCGGGCCGCAGCACCCCGCCGATCTTCTCCATCGCCTTGCGCGAGCGGATATTGTCCGCACCGACCATGAAAGTCGCGGTCTCGACGAAGCGGTGGATATGATCGAGCATCAGCCGCTTGATCTCGCGGTTGTACGTACCGCCCCAATAGGCCCGCGCGATATAGGTCCAGCCGATCTCGATCTCGCTCGCTTCGGCCAGATAGCCGTCATAGCGGCTCGATCCGATCACTGCGCCGGTCGTCCGATCCTCGATCACCAGCCCGCCGCCGGAGGCGAGCCCGGCGTCGAAAAAGGCGTCGAACACCTCGCGCTTCCAGCGATCATGCGCGGGATGGACTTCCCAGATCAGCTTGTCGCTCGCGACGGCGAACAGCGCCTCGCGATCGTCCGCCGTCATCGGCCGCAACCGCACCAGCGCGCCCTCGAGTATCGGCTGGCGATCGGGTTCCATCAGAACGCCGCGATTCCGGTGATCGCGCGGCCGAGGATCAGCCCGTGCACGTCGTGCGTGCCTTCATAGGTGTTGACCGTCTCGAGGTTGATCGCGTGGCGCATCACGTGGAATTCGGCCGAGATCCCGTTGCCGCCGTGCATGTCGCGCGCGACCCGCGCGATATCGAGCGCCTTGCCGCAATTGTTGCGCTTGATGATGCTGATCGTCTCCGGACTGAGCGTGCCTTCGTCGAACATCCGCCCCGCGCGCAGCGCCGCCTGCAGCCCGAGCGCGATCTCGGTCTCCATATTGGCGAGCTTCAGTTGCACCAGCTGGTTCGCCGCGAGCGGCTTGCCGAACTGCGCGCGATCGAGCGTGTATTGCCGCGCGGCATGCATGCACGCCTCGGCGGCGCCCATCGATCCCCAGGCGATGCCGTAGCGCGCACGGTTGAGGCAGCCGAACGGGCCCTTGAGCCCCTGTACTTCGGGAAGCAGCGCGTCCTCGCCCACTTCGACGCCGTCCATCACGATCTCGCCGGTGACGCTCGCACGCAAGCTGAGCTTGCCCTCGATCTTGGGCGTCGAAAGCCCCTTCATCCCGCGCTCGAGCACGAAGCCCTTGATCCCGCCGCCATGCGCCTCGGACTTGGCCCAGACGACCATGACGTCGGCGATCGGCGAATTGGTGATCCACATCTTGGTGCCGGTCAGGCGATAACCGCCATCCACTTTCTCGGCGCGGGTGCGCATCCCGCCGGGATCCGAGCCGGCATCGGGCTCGGTCAGCCCGAAGCAGCCGATCCATTCGCCGGTCGCCAGCTTGGGCAGATATTTCCGCTTCTGCGCTTCGGTGCCATAGGCGAAGATCGGATGCATTACGAGCGAGCTCTGCACGCTCATCGCCGAACGATAGCCCGAATCGACGCGCTCGACCTCGCGCGCGACCAGCCCATAGGCGACATAGCCGAGCCCGGCGCCGCCATAGGCTTCGGGGATGGTCGGGCCGAGCAGCCCCAGCGCGCCCATCTCGGCCATGATCTCGCGGTCGAATCGTTCCTCGAGGAACGCGCTGGTCACGCGCGGCAGCAGCTCGCCCTGCGCATAATCGCGCGCGGCGCCCTGCACCATGCGCTCCTCGTCGGTCAGCTGCGCGTCGAGCGCGAACGGATCCTGCCAGTCGAACCGGCCCATCTCTGCCATTGTCTCTTCCTTCAGGTCGCTGCCGGGCGCACGGCGGGTGCCGCGGCCGGCGACGTCGGGGTCGGCGCTTCGAGCGCGGCCCGTTCGATTTCGAGCAGGCCCTGTCGCGCCGCAATATAGCGTTTGGCGGCGCCGACCCAGCTTTCGGCGCTCGCGACGCCGGGCATATGGACCACTTCGGCGAGCGCGGCCTCGACATCGCCATGGTCGAGCGCGAGCTGCGCGCGCCGCAGCCGGTCCGAGGTGCGCGAACTCGGCGATTCGGCCTGGCGGAGCACGACGAGGTCGCCCAGCACCCGGCGCACGCGCATCCACATGCTGTCGTCAGCGCCGGTCGCGAGCCGCGGCGCGATCGTCCCGAGCGCGAGGCGCAGGTCGCCGAGCGTCACCGGTTCGGCCGAGGCGCGCAGGATCGTCGCCACTGCCTCGCCATGCTCCTCGGCGAAGCGCTGACGCAGCTGGCCTTCGAGCGGCCCCAAAGGCTGGCCGCGCTCGAGCGCCCGGCGCACGCCCGCCGCGATCAGCAATTGCTCGGCGCGGCTGGCATAGTTCGATGCGTTGCGCGCGCTGCCGCTGACGTCGCGCAGGCGCAATTCGAGCTGGTCGAGCTTGCCGGCGAGCTCCTGCTCGCGCGCATTGAGCGTCGCGATATCGGTGCCGGCGGGGAGCGAAGCTGCGCGATTCGGCTCCGGCTGCACCGTCTCGATCGGCGTCGGAAGCGGCGCCGCGGTTTGCGACACGCCTATCCCCGCGAGCTGGAAAGCGGCCGCGGCCACCGCGACGCCGCCGAGAAAGGCAACGCCGCCAATGAGATAATGGGTCCGCGTGTCGGGGTCGCGGGGGACCTCCGCCGCCAGGGGCTCGTCGCTCATGCCCCCTTATTCGCCGCGCCGCCCGCGCGGTCAATCGGCGAGCGCGATCGCCGTCTCGATCAGCGCCTCGCTGCTGACGGCGTCGGGCACGAGCACGTGTTCCCAGCCCTCGCCCGCCGCAGCGGCCGCGGCGGGGCTTATCGCGACCAAATCGATGGTGCTCCGGTCGATGCGCTGCGCGTCGACGAGTTCGCCCAGCCACGCGGCCGCGCGCGCCGATTGCACCAGCGCGATGCTGCCGGCCAGCCGCGTCACATCGTCGGGCGTGCGGCGTTCGCTGGCATAGACGGTGATCACCGCGCCGACGATGCCCCCCGCCGCGATCGTCCGCTCGCGCCCCGCGAGATGCAGCGCGCGGCGGACCCCGGCGGCCTCGGCTTGCGCCAGCAGCGACGCCGCCCCGTCCTCGCCGGCATGCGCCACGGCGAAGCCCGCGCGCCGCGCCGCATCGGCGGTCGCCTTGCCCACGGCATGCACTGGCAGGCCCTGCAGCGCGGCAAGGTCCGGTCCGCCGTGGCGCAGGGCATTGGCACTGGTCAGGATCAATGCATCGAAATCCGCCGCTGCGGGGACCTGCCACGCCACCGGCCGCACCTCGAACAAGGGCATCCGGAGCGCGCGGCGGCCGCGCGCCTCGATCGCGGCGGCAGTGACGCGGTTGCCCGGTTCGGGCCGCAGCACCGCAATCGCGCGGCTCATCCGGCGAACAGTGCGCGGATCGCCTCGGGCGCGCGGAACAGCAGGTCGCGCGCCACGGCGATCGGCAGCGCCGGATCGGTCGGCGCACCCGCTTCCTGCGCGGCGACGTGGACGCTGCCATCCTCGGACAGCAGCTCGGCACGCAGCGTCATGATCGCGCCTTCGATCACTGCCAGCGCCGCCACCGGCGAGTGGCAATCGGCCTTGAGCGCGGCGAGCAGCGCGCGCTCGGCGGTGACGCAGGCATGCGTTGCGGGATCGTCGATCCGCGCCAGCATCGCCCGAGCATGCGCATCGTCGGCGCGGCACTCTATCCCCACCGCGCCTTGCGCCGGCGCCGGCAGCATCACGTTGAGCGGGATCGGCGCACCGACGTCATGGCGTCCCAGCCGCTCGAGCCCCGCGGCGGCGAGCAAGGTCGCGTCGACTTCGCCCGCCGCGAGCTTGGCGAGCCGCGTATCGACATTGCCGCGGAACAGCACGATCCGAAGGTCGGGCCGCAACCGCCGCAGCTGCGCCGCGCGCCGCGGCGAGCTCGTCCCCACCACCGCGCCGTCGCGCAGCGCCGTGATCGAATCCGCCCCGATCAGCCGGTCCTGAACATCGGCGCGCGGCAGCATTGCGGCGATCGCGATCGCCTCGGGGCGGATCGTCTCGACATCCTTCATCGAATGCACTGCCGCGTCGATTTCGCCGTCGAGCAGCGCGCGGTCGAGCTCCTTGGTCCACAGCGCCTTGCCGCCGATCTCGGCGAGCGCGCGATCCTGTACCTTGTCGCCGGTGGTGCGGATCGGCACGATCTCGATGGCGTCGGGCGCCAGCGCATGCGCGGCGGCCAGCGCGTCGCGCACCAGATGGGCCTGAGTGAGGGCAAGCGGCGAGCCGCGGGTGCCGAGGCGGAACGGCGGAACACGGGTGGGCATGCTTGCGCTAATGCCCCCGCGAACTAATTGGATGCAATGGCGCTGATCCTTGGCCTCGAATCGAGTTGCGATGAAACCGCCGCCGCGCTGGTGACCGGCGATCGCCGAATCCTCGCGCACAAGCTCGCCGGACAGGAAGCGGCGCATCGCCCCTATGGCGGCGTCGTTCCCGAGATCGCCGCGCGCGCGCATGTCGAGGTGATGGCGCCGCTGGTCGAGGCTGCGCTGGCCGAAGCAGGCGTGTCGCTGTCGCAAGTCGATGCGATCGCCGCCACTGCGGGTCCCGGGCTGATCGGCGGCGTCATGGTCGGGCTGGTCACCGGCAAGGCGCTCGCGCTGGCGAGCGGCAAGCCGCTGATCGCGGTCAATCACCTCGAAGGCCATGGCCTGTCGCCGCGCCTCGCCGATCCCGATCTCGCTTTCCCCTATCTCCTGCTGCTCGTCTCGGGGGGGCATTGCCAGCTGCTGCTGGTCGAGGGCGTGGGGCGGTATCGCCGCCTCGCCACCACGATCGACGACGCCGCGGGAGAGGCCTTCGACAAGACCGCCAAGCTGCTCGGCCTCGGTTTTCCCGGCGGGCCGGCGGTCGAGAGGGCCGCCGCCAGCGGCAATCCGAAAGCGGTACCGCTTCCCCGTCCGCTGGTCGGCTCGCCCGAGCCGCATTTCTCCTTCGCCGGCCTCAAGAGCGCAGTCGCGCGGGTGGTCGGGCAATATGGCGCCGAGGATATCGCCGCGTCGTTCCAGCAGGCGGTGGTCGATTGCCTGCTCGATCGCACGCGCCGCGCGCTTCAGTCGGTCGACGCCACTGCGCTGGTCGTCGCGGGCGGCGTCGCCGCCAACGCCAGCGTTCGCGGCGCGCTCGAAGAGCTCGCCGCCGGACATGGTCTGCGCTTCGTCGCCCCACCGCTCTGGCTGTGCACCGATAATGCCGCGATGATCGCCTGGGCCGGAGCCGAGCGCTTCGCCGCGGGACTCACCGATCCGCTCGACTTCCCGGCCCGTCCGCGCTGGCCGCTCGATCCCGATGCGGAGAAGGTCCGCGGCGCAGGAGTGAAGGCATGAGGATCGCAGTCATCGGCGGTGGCGCCTGGGGGACCGCGCTCGCGCAGGTCGCGGCGCGTGGCGGGCAGCCGGTCACGCTCTGGGCGCGCGAGCCCGAAGTGGTCGAGAGCGTCAATGCGTCGCACGAGAATCGCCAGTTCCTCGCCGGCGTCCCGCTTTCCGATGCGATTCGCGCCACCGGGGATCTCGCCGAACTCGCCGATCACGATGCGCTCCTCGTCGTCGCCCCCGCCCAGCATGTTCGCGCGGTGTTGGGCGCAGCGCCGATCGGCGGCACGCCGCTCGTCCTCTGCGCCAAGGGGATCGAGGCGGGCACCCGGCTGCTCGTCGGCGAAGTCGCGCAGCAGGTAGCGCCCGACGCGCCGATCGCGGTCCTTTCGGGACCGACCTTCGCGCACGAAGTCGCCGCGGGGAAGCCGACCGCGGTCACGCTCGCCTGCGAGGACGAAGGCCTGCGTGCGCGCCTTGCCGATCGCCTCGCCGGGCCGGCCTTCCGGACCTATGGTTCGGCCGATGTGATCGGTGCCGAGATCGGCGGCGCGGTCAAGAACGTCCTCGCCATCGCCTGCGGCGTGGTCGAAGGCGCCGGGCTCGGACTCAATGCCCGCGCGGCGCTGATCGCACGCGGCTTTGCCGAGATGACGCGCTTCGGCCTCGCCCGCGGCGGCCAGGCCGAGACGCTCACCGGCCTGTCGGGCCTCGGCGATCTCGTCCTCACCTGCAGCTCGACCAATTCGCGCAACTTCTCCTTGGGCGTCGGGCTCGGCCAGGGCCGCAGCGCCGCCGAGTTGCTCGCCGACCGCAAGACCGTCGCCGAGGGCGCGCATACCGCCCCGGTGCTGCGCGAGGCCGCGCGCGAGGCCGGCGTCGACATGCCGGTGACCGAAGCGGTCAACGCGCTGCTCGAAGGCGCGCCGGTGCAGGCCGTCGTCGAGGCGCTGCTCAGCCGCCCCTTGCGCGAGGAAGCGCAATGAAGTGGGCGGCGATGCTTCGCGGGATCAACCTCGGCAAGCGCCAGCTCAAATCGGCGGAGCTCAAGGCCGTGGTCGAGGAAATGGGCTTCACCGAAGTGAAGACGATCCTCGCCTCGGGCAACGTCGTGTTCGAGGCCGGCGATGCGAAGCCGGAAGCGCTCGAGTGCGATCTGCACACCGCGCTGGAGAAGGCGACCGGGCTCAAGTCCGAGGTCTTCGTCCGCAATCGCGCCGAGCTCGCCGAGCTGGTCGAGAACAACCCCTTCCCCGACGAAGCGCGCGAGCGGCCGAGCTTCCTGGTGGTGAGCTTCCATCGCGATCCGGTCGACGCGGCGGCGATCGAGCGCGTGGCGCAATCCTATGACGGACCGGAACGGATGGTCGTGATCGGCCGCGAGCTGATCACCGATTTCCCCGACGGTCAGGGCCGCTCGAATCTGATCCCGGTAATGCAGAAGGCCAGGCTCTCGCAGGCCAATACCGGCCGCAACTGGAACACCGTGCGCAAGCTGCTGGCGGCGCTCGACGGCTAGAAGTCGATTGCGATGCCCTTGCGCTCCCAATCGCCATAGCGCGTGGGGTCCAGCGGGTCCTTCGAGGGTGCTGCGGGCGCGGGTTTGGGCACCGGCGGGCTCTTCGAGAGATGCTGCGGGGGCTTCACATGGCTCGGGCGCTGGCCCATGGCACTGGCTCCAATGAACAAATCTTCCCATCGTCCCCGCCGCCCGGGCGGTCAAGAGCCCGATGCGCCGGGCGTCCCCGCGCGGCGCGCCGCATTGAAGCTGCTCGACGCGGTGCTGCGTCGCGGCCTCGCGCTCGAACAGGCGCTCGATTCGGCGGCGGCGGGCCTCGCGCCCAATGATCGCGGTCTCGCCCATGCGATCGCCGCCGAGTCGCTGCGCCGCCTCCCCGATCTCGACGCGCTGATCGATTCGGCCACCCAGCGCGACTTGCCCGAGGACGCCAAGGCGCGCTTCGCGTTGCGCATCGCGCTCGTCCAGGTCCTCGCGCTCGGCACCCCCGGCCATGCCGCGATTTCGACCGTGCTTCCGCTCGTCGATGGCGGCCCCCGCAAGCTCGTCCATGGCGTGTTCGGCACGCTGGTGCGGCAAGGCGCGACCCTGCCCGAGCCGCCGACGCTCCCCGATCCGGTCGCGCTGCGCTGGCATACCGCCTGGGGCGATCAGATGATCGAGGATGCCGAGCGCGCGATTGCGGTGCCCCCGCCGCTCGACCTCACGCTGCGCGATCCCGCCCGCGCGCCCGATCTGCCGGGCAAGAGCCTGCTTCCCGGGCATCTCCGCCTCGACGAACGCGCCTCGGTCCCGGGGATCGAAGGCTATGGCGAGGGCGATTGGTGGGTGCAGGACCTCGCCGCCTCGCTCCCCGCGCGGCTGCTCGGCAAGGGCGCGGGCATCGCGCTCGACCTGTGCGCCGCGCCCGGCGGCAAGACGCTCCAGCTCGCCGCCGCCGGCTGGGAGGTCACCGCGGTCGACATCTCCGAAAGTCGTCTCGCGCGACTTGCGGAGAATCTCGATCGCACCGGGCTGAAGGCGCGCGTGGTCGCCGCCGATCTCCTGACGTGGCAACCCGCTGCCCCGGCCGACGCAGTGCTGCTCGACGCGCCGTGCAGCGCCACCGGCATCTTCCGCCGCCACCCCGACGTGCTCCACCGCGTCCGCCCCTCGCTGATCGCCGAGATGGCCGCGCTCCAGACGCGCCTGCTCGCCCGCGCCGCGGACTGGGTGAAGCCCGGCGGCGTCCTGGTGTTCTCGACCTGCTCGCTCGAGCCGCAGGAAGGCGAAGCCCGGCTCGACGCCTTCCTCGCCGCGAATCCCGATTTCGCGCTCGATCCGGTCCGCGCGGACGAACTGCCAGCGGGGGTCACCTCGCGCGCGGACGGCAGCCTGCGCGTCCTTCCCGGCATGCTCGCCGATCAGGGCGGGCTCGACGGCTTCTTCATCGCCCGGCTGCGCCGTACCACCTGATCGCGGCCAGTTTCGGCACGCGGAACCCATCCCGCGCTGTTGCGCCCGAGTCGGGCCATGCTTAAGGATTCACGCATGCCGCAGGTTCGCATCGCCCCTTCGATCCTTTCCGCCGATTTCGCCCGTCTCGGCGAGGAGATCCGTGCGATCGATGCCGCGGGGGCGGACTGGATCCATGTCGACGTCATGGACGGCCATTTCGTGCCCAACATCACGATCGGTCCCGGGGTGATCAAGGCGCTGCGCCCGCACACCGCCAAGCCCTTCGACGTCCATCTGATGATCGCGCCGGTCGATCCTTTGCTCGCCGCCTTTGCCGATGCCGGCGCCGACACCATCTCGGTGCACCCCGAATCCGGCCCGCACCTCCACCGCACGCTCCAGACGATCAAGGCGCTCGGCAAGCGCGCCGGCGTGGTGCTGAACCCGGCGACCCCCGTCGACGTTGTCGACCATGTCATGGACCTGATCGACTTGATCCTCGTGATGAGCGTCAATCCCGGCTTCGGCGGGCAGAAGTTCATCGAGAGCCAGCTGCCCAAGATCAGCGCGTTGCGCCGCCGGATCGACGCATCGGGCCGCGCGATCGATCTCGAGGTCGATGGCGGCGTCGACCGCGAGACCGCGCCGCGGGTGATCGCCGCCGGCGCTGACGCGCTGGTCGCCGGCACCGCCACCTTCACCGGCGGTCCCGATCGCTACGCCGCCAATATCGCCGCGCTCCGGGGCGGATGAACGACGAATCGCCCCGGCCCGCCGCCGACGGAGTCGAGGAAGGCAAGCGGCTCATCCGCACCGGCGGCGATCGCGGCCTCAGCCTCGCCGAGCGAATCTCCGAGCGTTTCCAGCGGCTGACCTGGGGCACGCCGCTCCATGCGATGCGGCTGCGCGGCCGCTATCCGCTCAAGCTCATCGCCATTCCCGACGATCCCTTCTTCGGCGACGCCCAGCGCGGCAACGCGCTGCTCGACGGCAAGATCCGGTTCCGCGGCGAGGAGCGCGCGATCGATACGCTCGATTTCGCGCACCCCGACTGGTCGAGCGCGTTCGGCGAGTACCTTCAGAGCTTCGCCTGGCTGCGCGACCTTTCGAGCGTGGCGACGCGCGCGCGCGGCGTGCCGATCGCCGAGGAGATCATGCGCCGCTGGCTCGCCGCGCATGGCGAGAAAGTCTCCGAGCCGGCGTGGCGCGCCGATCTATGGGGCCGCCGCATCCTGTTCTGGACCGCGCATGCGCCGCTGATCCTCTCCTCGACCGACCTTGTCTATCGCTCGAGCGTGCTCCACGCGCTCGCCCGCGGCGCGCGGCATCTCGATCGCGGCGCCGATCGCGTCCACCCCGGCAACGCGCTGATCGCGGCGTGGTCGGGCGTGCTCGTCGCCGGTCTGTCGATGCCCGGCGGCGATCCGCGCCGCGCCTTTGGCGAGAACGGCCTCCGGCGGGCGCTCGAGCAATCGGTGTTCGAGGACGGCGGCAGCGTCACCCGTTCGCCGGCGGCGCAGATCGAATCAATCCAGTTCCTCACTTTGCTCGGCGAGGCCTATGCCGCCCGCCGGCTCGAGGCGCCCGGCTTCATCGAGGCGACGCGCAATCGCATGGTCACCGCGCTGCTCGGCCTGTGCCATGGCGACAAGGGGCTTTCGAGCTGGCAGGGCTCGGGCCCTATCGGCGGCGATCTGATCGAGCAGCTGGTCGAGGCCACCGGCGTCCGCACCCGCCCGCTCAAGCAGGCGCGCGAATGGGGCTATCAGCGCCTCTCGCAGGGCCAGAGCGTGCTGATCATGGACGCCGCGCCGCCGCCGCTCGCGCGGCTGGTCGAGGGGGGCTGCGCCTCGACGCTCGCCTTCGAGTTCTCCGACGGGCCCGATCGCATCGTCGTCAATTGCGGCGGCGCGCGCGCCGCGCACGCCAGGGTGCCCACTGCGCTCATCGAAGGGCTACGCACCACCGCCGCGCATTCGACCCTGGTGCTGAGCAACGCCAATTCCACCGCGATCCATGCCGACGGCACGCTCGGGCGCGGCGTGGTCGAGGTCGAGCTGGCGCGGCACGAGACCGACACCGCCAGCCGGATCGAGGCGAGCCATGACGGCTATGTGCGCCGCCACGGCTATCTCCATCGCCGCGTCGTCGCCATGTCGCCCGACGGGCGCGACGTGCGCGGCGAGGACATGCTGCTCCCCGCCGATCGCCGCAAGCACAAGACGCCCTCGGTGTTCGTGATCCGCTTCCATCTCCATCCGCAGATCGAAGTCACGCCGACCGCCGACGGCCTCGCCGCGATCCTGCGCACCGCGTCGGGGCATCTCTGGCAGTTCCGCTGCAAGGGCGGCAGCCTCGCGATCGAGGACAGCGTCTGGGTCGATGGCCGCGGCCGGCCGCTGTCGAGCCAGCAGCTCGTCGTCACCGGCGCCAGCCCCGCGGGCGGTGCCAATGTCAGCTGGCTCTTCCACCGCGCGCGCTGACCGCCGGTCCGTGCTACATCCGAGCCAGGCGCCGGGCGCATCCCGCCGCGCAGGGCGCCCGGGAGCCTGTTTCATGAAGACCATGCTCATTCTCGCCGCGCTCACCGCCGTCAATGTCGGGGCGCTGGCCTTGTCGCTCGGTCAGACGCACGCCGCAGCGGCTTCGACGGATCAGATTCTCCGCGGCCGCGGCCTCGAGATCGTCGATGCGGCCGGCCGGGTGCGCGCCAGCGTCCAGATAGTGGCGCCCATGCGCCAGCCGGACGGCACGCGTTCGGAAGAAACCGTGTTGCTGCGCCTGATCACGGAAAAAGGGCGCCCTTCGGTCAAGATCGCGACGTCCGAGCGGCAATCCGCGCTTTCGCTGGCCGGGCCTTCGGGCACGCGCAACAGCTATGTCCTCGCGCGAGCGGGCGCGTCGACCAGCAGCCTGGTGGTCAGGAATGAGGATGGCAGCGAGCGTGTGCTGGCTCCCGAATAGCCATGCTCGGCACGCGCGATGGGGGCTTGCAACCCGGCGTGCGATCCCCGACAGGCGCGGCCATGGATCAGGTCAGCATCAAGCGCGCGCTCCTCTCGGTCTCGGACAAGACCGGGATCGTCGAACTCGGTCAGGCGCTCGCCGCCAAGGGCGTCGAGCTGGTCTCTACCGGCGGAACGGCGAAGGCACTGCGCGACGCCGGGCTCGCGGTGCGCGACATCTCCGATCTCACCGGCTTTCCCGAGATGATGGACGGCCGCGTCAAGACGCTGCACCCCAAGGTCCATGGCGGCCTGCTCGCGGTCCGCGACAATGTCGAGCATGTCGCGTCGATGGAGGAGCATGCGATCGGCGCGATCGATCTGGTGGTGGTGAACCTCTACCCCTTTGCCCAGACCGTCGCCCGCGGCGCGGCGCGCGACGAGATCATCGAGAATATCGACATCGGCGGTCCTTCGATGGTGCGTTCGGCCGCCAAGAATCACGATTCGGTCGCGATCCTCACCGATCCCGCCGACTATGCCCTCGTCCATGGCGGCAGCACCACGCTGGCGCAGCGGCGCAAGTTCGCCGCCAAGGCCTATGCCGCCACCGCCGCCTATGACGCCGCGATCGCCAGCTGGTTCGCCTTCGCCGATCAGGGCGAATCCTTCCCGCAGACGCTTCCGGTCGCGCTGACCAAGGGCCCCGAGCTGCGCTATGGCGAGAACCCGCATCAGTCGGCGGCGCTCTATCTGCCCCAGACCGGCGCGCGCGGCATCGCGCAGGCCGAGCAGCTCCAGGGCAAGGAGCTCAGCTACAATAACTACAACGACGCCGACGCCGCGCTCGAGCTGGTCTCGGAGTTCAGGGACGGCCCGCCCACCGTCGTCATCGTCAAGCACGCCAATCCCTGCGGCGTCGCCACCGCCGATACGCTGAAGGAAGCGTATCTGCAGGCGCTCGCCTGCGATTCGGTCTCGGCATTCGGCGGCATCATCGCGGTCAACCGCAAGCTCGATCGCGAGACGGCCGAGGCGATGGTCGGGATCTTCACCGAAGTCGTCGTCGCACCCGACGCCGATGAAGACGCGCGCGCGGTCTTCGCGGCGAAGAAGAATCTCCGCCTGCTCATTGCCGGCGCGCTTCCCGATCCCGCGCGCCCGGGGCTGATGCTCAAGTCGATCGCCGGCGGCATGCTCGTCCAGTCGCGCGACAATGGCCGGCTCGGCGAGCTCAAGGTCGTGACGAAGCGTGCGCCCAGCGAGCAGGAACTGGCGGACTGCCGCTTCGCCTGGACCGTCGCCAAGCACGTCAAGTCGAACGCCATCGTCTACGCCAAGGGCGGCAGCACCGCCGGCATCGGGGCAGGCCAGATGAACCGCCTCGAATCGGCGCGCATCGCCGCGTGGAAGGCGAAGGACGCCGCCGGGAAGGCCGGCTGGGCCGAGCCGCGCACGCTCGGCTCGGCAGTCGCCTCCGACGCCTTCTTCCCCTTCGCCGACGGCCTGCTCGCTGCGGTCGAGGCCGGCGCTACCGCGGTGATCCAGCCCGGTGGCTCGATCCGCGACGACGAGGTGATCGCCGCCGCCGACGAAGCCGGACTCGCGATGGTATTCACCGGGATGCGGCATTTCCGCCACTGATCGTCGCCAAATTTCAGGTCAGCCTTGCTGACCTTCTCGACAGCGGCTTTGAAATTTTATAACAAGCGTCCGGAACCCGAGTCCGTGCGTTCTCCGAACGACACGGGCCGTAATTCGGAGAGATCATGGACGCCCCGCGCGCCAATTTGCCGCCGTTGTCGTTGCACGTGCCGGAACCGCGGTTCCGGCCCGGCGACGAAGCCGATTTCAGCAATGTCGAAGTGCCGCCCGCCGGGTCGGCGCGCCGCCCCGACACCGCCGAGCCCGCGAGCGGCTTTCACGAGCTGGCCTACACGCTCGTCCGCGTGCTCGACGAATCGAATCAGGCGGTAGGGCCATGGAACCCGCGGCTCGACGCCGAGGCGCTCAGGAAGATGCTGCGCGCGATGGCGCTCACCCGCGCGTTCGACGAGCGGATGTTCCGCGCCCAGCGTCAGGGCAAGACCAGTTTCTACATGAAGTCGACCGGCGAGGAGGCCGTCTCGGTCGCCGCCGCGATGGCGCTCGCCAGCGACGACATGTGCTTCCCCTCCTATCGCCAGCAGGGGATCCTGATCACGCGCGGCTATCCGCTGATCACGATGATGAACCAGATCTATTCGAACAAGGGCGATCCGCTGCAGGGCCGCCAGCTGCCGATCATGTATTCGTCGAAGGAGACCGGCTTCTTCTCGATCTCGGGCAATCTCGCGACGCAATATCCGCAGGCGGTGGGCTGGGCGATGGCGAGCGCCGCCAAGGGCGACACCCGCATCGCCGCGACCTGGTGCGGCGAGGGCTCGACCGCGGAGGGCGACTTCCACTCCGCGATGACTTTCGCGACCGTCTACAAGGCGCCGGTCATCCTCAACGTCGTCAACAATCAATGGGCGATCAGCAGCTTTTCGGGCTTCGCGGGTGCCGAGGCGACGACCTTCGCCGCGCGTGCGGTGGGCTATGGGATCGCCGGGCTGCGCGTCGACGGTAATGACGCACTCGCAGTCTACGCCGCGACCCAGTGGGCGGCCGAGCGCGCGCGCACCAATCAGGGTCCGACCCTGATCGAGCATTTCACGTATCGCGCCGAGGGCCATTCGACCTCGGACGATCCCACCGCGTATCGCTCGGCGGGCGAGCCCAATGCCTGGCCGCTCGGCGATCCGATCCGGCGATTGAAGGGCCATCTCATCGCGCTCGGCGAATGGGACGAGGAGCGCCACGCCGCGCAGGACCTCGAGCTCGCCGAGGAAGTGAAGCGCGCGCAGAAGGAAGCCGAGAAGAACGGCATCCTCGGCCATGGCATGCACCAGCCCTTCGAGACGATGTTCGAGGGCGTGTTCGAAGAGACGCCGTGGCATTTGAGGGAACAGTCCGAGCAGATGATCGCCGAGCGCAAGGCGGCGGGGATATGAGCGCCGCGGACGAAGCGGGCACGATGACCCGCATGAACATGATCCAGGCGATCAACTCCGCCATGGACGTGATGATGGAGCGCGATCCCAACGTCGTCGTGATGGGCGAGGACGTCGGCTATTTCGGCGGCGTGTTCCGCGCCACCGCGGGGCTGCAGGCGAAGTACGGCAAGACCCGGGCCTTCGACACGCCGATCACCGAGATCGGCATCGTCGGCGTCGCGATCGGCATGGGCGCCTATGGCTTGCGTCCGGTCCCCGAGATCCAGTTCGCCGATTACATCTATCCGGCGCTCGATCAGCTCGTCTCGGAAGCGGCGCGGCTGCGCTATCGCTCGAACGGCGATTTCACGGCGCCGATCACGGTGCGTTCGCCCTATGGCGGCGGCATCTTCGGCGGGCAGACCCACAGCCAGTCGCCCGAGGGCATCTTCACCCATGTCTCGGGGATCAAGACGGTGATCCCGTCGACTCCCTATGACGCCAAGGGGCTGCTGATCGCCGCGATCGAGGACAATGATCCCGTCCTCTTCCTCGAGCCCAAGCGCATCTACAACGGCCCGTTCCACGGCCATTATGATCGTCCCGCCAAGACCTGGGCCGATCATCCCGGCGCCGACGTGCCCGCGGGCCATTACCGCGTCGAGCTCGGCAAGGCCGCGACGGTGCGCGAAGGCGAGGCGGTGACGATCCTCGCCTATGGCACGATGGTCCATGTCGTCGCCAACACGGTCGAGGAATTGGGCGTCGACGCCGAGATCATCGATCTGCGCACGCTCGTCCCGCTCGACATCGCAGCGATCGAGGCCTCGGTGAAGAAGACCGGGCGCTGCATGATCGTCCACGAGGCGACGCGCACCTCGGGCTTCGGCGCCGAGCTCTCGGCGCTCGTCCAGGAACGCTGCTTCTACCATCTCGAAGCCCCGATCGAACGCGTCACCGGCTTCGACACGCCCTATCCCCACAGCCTCGAATGGGCCTATTTCCCCGGCCCGGTCCGCATCGGCGAGGCGCTCAAGAAGATCCTGAAGGACTGACCGGCATGGCTCGTTTCACGTTCCGCCTCCCCGACATCGGCGAAGGCATCGCCGAGGCCGAGATCGTCGCCTGGCACGTCAAGGTCGGCGAGCGCGTCGAGGAGGACCAGCAGGTCGCCGACATGATGACCGACAAGGCCACCGTCGAGATGGAATCGCCGGTCTCGGGCGTAGTGCTCGAGCTCGCCGGCGAAGTCGGCGACCAGGTTGCGATCGGCTCGGCGCTGATGATCGTGGAGACCGATGGCGACGACGCCCCGGTCTCCGAGGAAGTCGAGGAACAGGTCGAGGCCGAGAACCCCGGCGTCGAGGAAGTGGTCGAAGAAAAGCCCTCTCCCCTTCAGGGGAGAGGGTTGGGAGAGGGGGAGTCTTCGCCCGACGATGCGTCGCCGGCTCAGACCCCTCTCCCCGACCCTCTCCCCGCGAGCGGAGAGAGGGAGAAGCACGTCCTCGCCTCCCCCGCCGTCCGCGCGCGCGCCGCGGACCTCGGCATCGACCTCGCTTCGGTGAAGCCCGCCGAGGGCGACCGCCTGCGCCATGCCGATCTCGACGCCTATCTGCGCTACGGCCAGGCCGAGGGCTATCACGCCCCGCACGCCAGCCGCGCCCGCGCGGACGAGCCGGTCAAGGTCATCGGCATGCGCCGCCGCATCGCCGAGAACATGGCCGCCTCGAAGCGCGCCATCCCGCATTTCACGTATGTCGAGGAGATCGACGTCACCTTGCTCGAGGCGATGCGCGGCGATCTCAACGCCCATCGCGGCAATCGTCCCAAGCTGACGATGCTGCCCTTCCTGATCGTCGCGATCTGCCGGACGATCCCCGACTTCCCGATGATCAACGCGCGCTATGACGACGAGGCCGGCGTGGTCACCCGCCACGGCCGCGTCCATCTCGGCATGGCGACCCAGACCGATGCCGGGCTGATGGTCCCGGTGATCCGCGACGCGCAGGACCGCAACGTCTGGCAGCTCGCCGCCGAGATCACCCGCCTCGCCGAGGCCGCGCGCACCGGCAAGGCGAAGTCCGAGGAACTCAGCGGCTCGACCCTCACCGTCACCTCGCTCGGCCCGCTCGGCGGCATCGCGACGACGCCGGTGATCAATCGCCCCGAAGTCGCGATCATCGGCCCCAACAAGATCGTCGAACGCCCGGTCTTCGTCGGCGACGACATCGTCCGCGCCAAGCTGATGAACCTGTCGATCAGCTGCGACCACCGCGTCGTCGACGGCTGGGACGCCGCCTCCTATGTCCAGGCGCTCAAGAAGCTGCTCGAGACGCCCGTGCTGCTCTTCGCGGACTAGAATGGCCGCGCGGCGCACGATCCTGCTGGCGGTGGCGCTGTCGCTCCCGCCGGCCTGGGCGCTCTGGGCCGCGCTTCGCCACATGCTCCCGCCGATCGCCGCCGATCCGCTGACCTTCGCGCTCGGCTGCAGCGGCGCGGCTTTGCTGCTGACCCTCGCGCTGGGGATCGAGGCCGTCGCGCACGAGCGGCTGTTCCACGCCTCGATCGATCCGCTCGCCGGCGCCGACTCGCGGCGGCTGGTGATCAATCAGCGCTATGTCCAGAACACGCTCGAACAGGCGGCATTGTTCGTCCCCGGGCTGATCCTGCTCGCGCTCCATATCGGCGATCTGCGCACCGTCGCCGCAACCGCCGTCGTCTGGACCCTCGGACGCTGGATGTGGTGGATCGGCTATCACCGCGATCCGGCCTGGCGCGCGCTCGGGGCGTTCTCGATGGCGATCAGCCTGATCACGCTGGTTTATGGCGTGGGCGCCTTCGCCCATGCGCTCGCCGGCTGGGCGGGCGTGGCGGGGGTGCTGCTGCCCTTCGCGCTGACCGAAGCCTGGCTCTTCCACGCGCTTCGCCGACCCGGCTAGCGCGGCGTACGGAACCCGTTCGCCGCCAGCCAGCGCATCGCCAGTCCGCCCGCCGTCGTCTTGAGCGCCGCGCCGATCAGGAACGGCGCGACGCCGCTCGCCCACGCGCGCGCCGCGCTCTGCCCATGCCAGACCAGCCACGCCGCGCCGCCGGCGAGGCAGATCGCAGTGCCGATCGCCATCGCGGCGATCGCCAGCGGCCAGCTCCGATCCCAGCCGCGCGCCATCGCCAGGCCGACTGCGGCCGCCGCCACCGGGAAAGCGAAGAGATAGCCCGCGGTCGGTCCCGCGAATTTGGCGAGCCCCGCACTGCCACCCGCCAGCACCGGCAGCCCCGCGGCGCCGAGCGCGAGCCACAGCGCCACCGCGAGCGCGCCGTGGCGCCAGCCGAGCAGCGCGCCGGCCAGCGTCACCGCCAGCGTCTGCAAGGTGATCGGCACCGGGGTCATCGGGATTTCCACCCGCGCCGCGAGGGCCAGCAGCCCGATCGTCGCGGCGGTCGTGATCAGCCAGCCAAGAATGCGCATGTCCGGCTTCGTATAGTCTGGCGCGGGCAAGGCAATCTCGGCTTGGCGCATTTGTCGCGACGGCCTAGCCTCGCCGCATGCATTTCCTGCTGACCTACACGCTCGCCCCCGACTATCTCGCGCGCCGCCCCGATCATCGCGACGCGCATCTCGGGCTCGCCTGGGCGGCGGTCGAGCGCGGCGAGCTGCTGCTCGGCGGGGCGGTCGGCGATCCGGTCGAGTCGGCGCTGCTGCTCTTCACCGACGCCGATGCCGCGCGCGCCTTCGCCGCCGCCGATCCCTATGTCGCGCAGGGCCTCGTCAAGGAGTGGCGCGTCTCGCCGTGGAGCACCGTGGTCGGCGCCGGGGCGGCAACGCCGGTCAGACCCGCGACCTGACCGGCGCACCGCGGCGCAGCCGCCCGCGTAGATCGGCGCAAAGGCCGGCGCCGTCGCCGCGCCGGCACGTGCGTAGCATTGCTTCGGATCGCCCAAGCGGGTTGCGCTTGCCGTACCGGCGGCAAGGCGCGAAGGGGCGCTATGCGTACTTCGTCCCGGCCCGGCACCGCGGGTCTCGCCTTTGGTGTCGGCTCGTACACGCTCTGGGGCGTATTGCCGCTCTATATCCACCTGCTCGCGGACGTCCCCGCGCTCCAGGTGCTCGCGCATCGCGTGCTCTGGTCGCTCGGCCTGCTCCTGCTGCTGATCCTCGTGCTGCGCCGCGCGCCCGCGATCCTCGCCGCCGCGCGCGGCCGCACCTTGCTGCTGCTCGTCGGCAGCGCGCTGATGATCGGGATCAACTGGATCGTCTATATCTGGGCGGTGCAGAACGGCCATGTGCTCGAGGCGAGCCTCGGCTATTTCATCAATCCGCTGGTCAATGTCGCGCTCGGCTTCGCCTTTCTCGGCGAACGGCTGCGGCGGCTCCAGGGCGTGGCGATCGCCGTCGCGGCCGCCGGCGTCCTCGTCCTCGCGGTCAGCGGCGGCGGCGCGCTCTGGATCTCGCTGCTGCTCGCGTTGAGCTTCGGGCTCTACGGCCTGCTCCGCAAGGTCGCGCCCATCGATGCGCTTGGCGGGCTGACGGTCGAGACGCTGCTGCTCGCGCCGCTCAGCGCCGCGTTGCTGCTCTATGCGAGCCGCACTGGCACCAACGCCTTCGGCACGTCCGCCCATCTCGATTGGCTGCTCGCGCTCGCGGGCGTGGTCACTGCCTTGCCGCTGCTGCTCTTCGCCGCCGCCGCGCGCCGGCTGCCGCTCGCGACCCTCGGCCTGCTCCAATATATCGCGCCCTCGCTCCAGTTCGCCGAGGCCGTGCTGATCTTCGGCGAGCCGATGCGCCCGGTGCATGTCGTCACCTTCACGCTGATCTGGGCCGGTTGCGCGCTCTATGCCTTCGATAGCATCCGCGCCGCGCGGACTCCTGCCGTCGCACGCTAACATTCAACCACATGGTTGACTAATTGGAGCAATGGCTCCAAGTTCAACCTTATGGTTGAACAACGACTCGACACGACCTTCCACGCGCTCGCCGATCCCACGCGGCGCGGCATGCTCGCCACACTCGCGCTCGGCGAGAAATCGATCGGCGAACTCGCCGAGCCTTTCGCGATGAGCTTCGCGGGGGCCGCCAAGCACGTGAAGGTGCTCGAGGGCGCCGGCCTCGTCGCGCGGCGCAAGGTCGGCCGCAACCAGCTCTGCCGGCTCAACGCCGGCCCGCTCGCCGAGGCCGACAAATGGCTGCGCCAATGGGAGCAGTTCTGGACCATCCGCCTCGATCGGCTCGAGGCGCTGATCGCCGACGACCAGACTGGAGGACGCTTATGACCAGGGCAACGCCCTTCCTCATGTTCCAGCACGGCAAGGCCGAGGCGGCGCTGGATTTCTATGTCGAGACCGTCCCCGGCAGCCGGATCGTCTCGATCGAACGCTTCGGCCCGCAAGGTCCCGGTCCCGAAGGCACCGTGCTGCGCGCGCACGCCGAGATCGCCGGCCAGCCGGTGATGGTCCATGACAGCTTCATCACCCATGGCTTCGATTTCACGCCCTCCTGGTCCTTCTTCGTCGATTGCGCCGACGAGGCGGAGACCGAGCGGTTGTTCGCGGCGCTCGGCGCAGGCGGCGGAGTGCTGATGCCGCTCGACAATTACGGCTGGAGCCGCCGCTTCGGCTGGGTGTCGGACCAGTTCGGCGTCTCGTGGCAGATCAACCTGCCATGAGCGCCCCGGTCACGCTCAGCGTCCGGCGCGATTATGCCGCACCCGCCGCGCGCGTGTTCGATGCCTGGCTCGATCCGGCGCAGGCCGGGCGCTTCCTCTTCGCCACGCCCGAAGGCGAGATGGTCCGTGCCGAGATCGATCCGCAGGTCGGCGGCCGCTTCCTGTTCGTCGATCGCCGCGCCGATGGCGATGCCGAGCATCATGGCCGCTACGTCGAGATCGATCGCCCGCATCGGCTGGTCTTCCTGTTCCGCGGCCCCGGCACCGCGCCCGACGAATGGTCGCGCGTCACGGTCGAGATCGCCGGCCGCGACGGCGGCTGCGCGCTCACCCTCACCCACGAGATCCCGGCCAAATGGGCCGACTATGCCGAACCGGTACGCAACGGCTGGACGATGATCCTCGCCAGCCTCGCGCGGATATTGGAGAGCTGAAATGGCCGATACGATCACTGCCGAAACGCTGCGCTTCGAGCGCGATCTCGCCGCCCCGATCGAGACCGTCTGGCAATATCTGGTCGATCCCGAGCTGCGCGCGCGCTGGTTCATGGGCGGGCCCACCGATCTGCGCGAAGGCGGCGCGATCGGGATGACGATGCGCCACGGCAATCTCGCCGACGAGCCCGATCCGATGCCCGCGCGCTATGCGCCCTATGACGGCAAATCCTGGTCGGAGAAGATCACCCGGCTCGAGCCCGCGCGCCTGATCGCCTTCACCTGGTCCAATGGCGACGCAGGCGAAGTGACGATCGAGCTCGAACGGCTGGGCGACACGCGCACCCGTTTGACGCTCACCCATGCGGGGCTGCGCGGTCCCGACGACGCGAAGAATTTCGGCGGCGGCTGGGGCTCGCACCTCGCGGTGCTCGAGCGCCGGCTCGAGGGCAAGCACATCGCGAGCTTCTGGGCCCTGCATGCGCAGGCCGAGGCTGCGGCGGCGAAAGCGCTGGGATTGGTGTAGAGAGCAGGCCCGCGGAAGCTGGGAGCTTGGGCTTTGCATTGCGGCGCGGTGCCCAACGTCCGCGAACGTTGGGAAGCGGCCCGCCGTTTTCGAGCGGCGCTTCTGCGTTTTGGACCATTCATTCAGCTGGAGCGCGACGCAGGAGACTCGGCAGGCAACGAGGTGACCGGCTACGCAAATGCGATTGAGGGGTTGGTCGCTCTGCGCTGTAATTTGAAGGATGACCCCGGGAGTCGGTGCGTCCGGGCGAGTTCGGGTGCTTGGTGATGTCGCCCGCGGCTTTTTCTATGAGAAGGGCCTCCTGATCACTCCAAGCGGTGAAGGGCGAACCTCCAAGTGTGGGACCAGCGGTCTGGCACGGTCCCGTCGTGACCTAAGGAGCGGAGAAATTCCGCTCCCCTCCCGCCAGGATCAGATATTCCATCGTCAGATCGTTAGTGGCGTCGCCTCGCGTGTCGTCAGTGATCGCAAGCACACGTGTTGCCGCATAGAGGCCATTGACGTTGCGCCAGACAATGACCTGCCCAAGCTGGGGCGTACGAACCCTTGAAGAAAAGTCATAAGCCTCCGCATCGAGGATGTCTCCGATCTCCGATGCGCCTTTGGCGAGCGCGAGCGCCTCTATGCTCGATCCGTCGGTATAGGCGTGGATCGAAGTATTGCTCGCCTTCGTCCATTTTGTCTCGAAGAGGTGCTGCCCTTCGCCAAGCGCGAACACGTGATTGTTGTTTGTGTAGTCGAACGTGACGGTGCCGGTGAGTGCCTGCGAATGGTGGGAAGCCGGGATGCCGTCAGAGGGCAGCGTGCGCGGCTTCGATCGCAGCATGATGTCATCGAGATGGGCCACGCACTGAGCCGGGTTCATCACGATGATAGCGAGCCCCTTTAGCTGGTCGCGCTTGCGCAGGATGCCCTTATCGTCCGTGACGAAGATGTCCCGCTTGTCGAGGACGTGACCGGTCAGATGATCGATATCGTTGACCCGGTTGGCAAACGTCGCCGCACCGGGCTGGAGGCCCGGCGAGAGAATGCTTTTGATCTCCTCGTTAAGGCGCTCTGAGTCTTCCGTCGCCCACATGTCTTTACCCGATCTCGATTTATCCCAGCGGCCAATCGAAGGGATTACGGGAAACATGTTGAGCATCGCGATCAGAGCACGCCGACGCGCCTCGTTCTTGTCCTGCTCGAGGTCGCTTTCCAGTCGTGTCGTAACAGCAATCTCCGCCTTGCCGTCCAGCCCATACCGAACGAGCGTTTCGATTTCGGGCACAGACGTTGCGGAGGAGCTGTCTCGGTCGAACAGGTTGATGATACAATTTGCATCGAGGGTGATCCGGGGTCCGTTCATCGTTTGGGGCTCTTTCTCGTGGCTCCTTGGTAGCCTGTCATGATTGTTCCCGAAATCGGGCGCGCGTGAACACTATGTGGGCAGCGTTTCCTCGATATGGCTCCGGAACGGCTTGTTTCGGACACGGCTTCCGGGACGACAGCAATGAGGTCTTCGGTCCCCAAAAACGGCCGGTCCGCAAGCCACCATTTCCAGCCATCCGGCTATGGCTTCTCAGCCTAACCCGGTATCTCGAACAGCCCCGCAGCCCCCATGCCGCCCGCGGTGCACATTGAGACGACCACGAAGCGCACTCCGCGCCGCCGCCCCTCGATCAGCGCATGGCCGACGAGCCGCGATCCGGTCATTCCGAACGGGTGGCCGATCGCGATCGCGCCGCCGTTGACGTTGAGCTTGTCGGGATCGATGCCCAGCGTGTCGCGGCAATAGAGGCATTGGCTGGCGAAGGCCTCGTTGATCTCCCACAACCCGATATCGGCGACCGAGAGCCCCGCGCGCGCGAGCAGCTTCGGGACCGCGAACACCGGGCCGATCCCCATCTCGTCGGGCGCGCATCCGGCGACCTGGAAGCCGCGATAGATGCCGAGGATCTCCTTGCCCTCGGCTTCGGCGGTCTTGCGATCCATCAGGATCTGCGCGGCGGCGCCGTCCGAAAGTTGACTGGCATTGCCGGCCGTGACGTTCCGGCCCTGCTTCACGAAGTCGCCGTCCTTCCACACGGTCTTGAGCCCCGCCAGCGCCTCGATCGTGGTGCCTGGCCGGATTCCTTCGTCGCACGTCACCGTCACGCTTTCGCTGCCCGTGCGGTTACCTTCCTTGTCGGTGAGCGCCCTTTCCACCGTGATCGGCGCGATCTCGGCGTCGAACGCGCCGCGTTCGAGCGCCGCCGCGGCGCGCTGCTGGCTCGTCGCGGCGAAGGCGTCCTGCGCCTCGCGGCTGATGCCATAGCGTTCGGCAACGATCTCGGCGGTCTCGATCATCGGGATGTACGCGGCGGGCACGTGCTCCACCACCGATCGGTTCACCACGCGCGGCGCGTTCCGCATCGTGAGGCTGATCGATTCCATGCCGCCGGCGAGCGCGACGTCGATCTCGTCGGTCATGATCGAGCGCGCCGCGAGCGCGATCGCGGTCAGCCCCGAGCCGCATTTCCGGTCGAGGCTGAAAGCTGGCACGCTGTGCGGGATGTCGGCAGCGAACAGCGCGAGCCGCGCCATGTTGCCGCCCTGCGTACCCCATTGATTTCCCATCCCGAAAAAGACGTCGTCGATCCGGCCGGGGTCGATTCCGGCGCGGTCGATCGCCGCATTCATCACATGCGCGGCGAGAACCGGCGCCTCGGTATCGTTGAACCAGCCGCGTCCGGCCTTGCCCACGCCGGTTCGCGCAGTCGAAACAATGGCAGCCTCTCGCATGCAGAACTCGCTTTTCGAGTTTCGGGTATGGCTTCCTGTCTAGGGCGGTCGTCTCCGATTGCAAGACTCAGTCGGTAAAGCTGGGCGCGCGCTTCTGCATATTGGCCATCACCGCCTCGATCTGATTGGGTGAACGCAACAACCCCGCCTGCGCGACACTTTCGCCAACCAGAATCTCGGCCACTCCGCCCTCGAGATTGGCCAGCCGCTTCGCCGCCCGGATGGCATCCGGGTTGCGCCCCGCGATCGCCCGCGCCAGCGCGACCGCCTCGGCATGCGGATCGGCCGCGATGCGGGTGACGAAGCCGAGCGTCCGCGCTTCCTCTGCGTCGAACTCGCGGGCCGTATAGACCAGTTCGCGCAGCGCATCGTCGCGCACCGCGCCGCGCCACAGCGCGAAGCCCGCCATATCGGGGACGATTCCCCATTTCATCTCCATCACCGACAGCCGCGCATCGGGCGCTGCGATCCGCACATCGGCACCGCTCGCGATCTGCAGCCCGCCGCCGAACGCGATCCCGTGCACCGCCGCGATCACCGGCACGGGCAAGCTCCGCCAGCCCCATGCGACTTGCTGGAAGTCGTTGGCCAGCCCATGGGTGCGCGCGGCGAGGTCCACGCCAGATCCGCCGCTCGCCATGCTCGCCATGTCGAGTCCCGCGCAAAAGCCGCGCCCCTCGCCCGAGAGTACCACCGCGCGCAGCCCGGGCAGCGTGGCCAGCCGAGCGATCGCGTCGATCAGCCCGGCGAACATCGCCGGATCGAGCGCGTTGAGCTTGTCGGGCCGCGCCAGCCGCACATCGGCGACATGCTCCTCGAATGCGATGGTGACGCGCTGCTCGGCCATTTCGGTTCCTCTTCTCGCGCCCTGTAGCGCAAATCACGAGCCCTGTTCAGCCTGCGCGACCAGCCGATATCCGCGCCCCTTGTCGGTCACCAACATCGGCGCCGCGAAGCCGCGATCGAGCTTGGCGCGCAGCCGCGAGACGTGCACCTCGACGACATTGGTTCCCGGATCGAACCGCAATCCCCAGACTGCGGCGAGCAGTTCCTCGCGCGCCACGCAACGCCCGGCCGAGCGGGCGAGGTGGAGCAGCAGCGCATATTCGCGCGGCAGCAGGGCGATCACGCTGCCCTGCCGTTCCACGCGCCGCTCGACGGGGTCGATCCGCAAATCGCCCAATGTCAGCGCCGGCGCGCGCCCGCGCAACCGCGCGGCGAGCCGGGCGGCGATCTCGCCGGGGCAGGCGGGCAGCGCCACGGCATCGTCCGCACCGGCATCGAGGGCGTTCTCGACGCTGGTCCCGCAATCGTTCGCGAGCACCAGCATCAACGCGCCGTGCCAGCCCTGCGCGCGCACCATCGCGACGCACGCAGCGGGATCGCGGCCGTCGAGTGCGATGATCGCCGCCTGCGCACCGCTCGGTCCCAGCGCGGAGGGGGCGATCGGAATCAGATCGAGCCCGCGCGCGTCCGCGGCCCGCCGGAGCTCGGGCAAGTCGAGTGCGCATGCAACGATTCCCGCCACAGCGGCAATCTAGCGCGCAAATCCCCCGATTCGGACGAAAACGCCTCCGTTACGGAGCAGCCCGTGCCGCAAGCCGCAGCCGGGCCTGGCCGGCGAGCCATGCGCTGGGCGACGCGGCGGCGCGTTCAAGCAGCGCGGCCGCATCCGCCGGCATCGCCGAGACGAGCGCATCGAGCGCAGTCAGCCGCATGCGATCGCAAGGGTGGTGCTTCAGAAACGCCGCGGCGAGATCCTGGCCGTTGGCGACATGCACCGCGATCGCGAGCAACGCCTCCGCAGCGGTGCAGGTCAGGCCTTCGACGATCACGCTGCGGCGGATGTCGAAGCGATATTGATCGAGCCAGGGTTGGGCCGGGTCGGCGCCGAGAATGTTGAGCGACACCGAAAAGCTGTCGGGAGGCAGTTGCACATGCACGTCACGTCGCATCCGGTAGAGCATCAGCTTGCCCGGCTCGAGCCGCGAGCGCTCGACGAAGCGCAGCCCGGCCTGCTCGCCGGGCAGGCCAGTCACCGCGCCCACGTCATATTCGAAATAGTCGCTCCAATAGCCCGGCCCCAGATAGCCATAGGTCAGGAATGGGAAATTGTGATCGTGCGGCAGATCGTAGAAAAATGCGGCGGTGCCGCTCGCACGCACCGCGGAGTCGGCGCGTGCCGGCCAGAAATTGGCGCGCAGCACGTAGCGGCCGTCGGGCGGGCGTAACAGGAAGACCTGCGCGCCATAGCCATTGCCGCGATGCTGGCCTTCGCAGCGACCCTTGAGCTCGTCGATCGCGAGATCGGCGAGGAAGTCGCGGTTGCGTCCGAGCCGGGCGAGCAAGGGGCCGAGCGCCGCGAACGCGTCCTCGTCGCGGATGTCGATCCGTGCCGCATCGAGCGCTTCGACCAGGTCGTCGAGCCCGATCGCATCGCCCGTGCCGGGATCGATCAGCCTCGGCATCGCGGCTCCTCCGGCTGTGATGCGACGTTGGTCCCCGTACCGTGCAGGGCAAGCCGTCCGCCGGAAAGAGAATGAATGCGGGCGGCATCGCGCGTCTCGGCCCGAGACTCGTCCCGGGCAAGCGCTCGACCCCCGATCGCGCCAGCGGCGCCGATGTCGATCAGCCCGCGCATCGCGCCGCCACGAGACGCCGTTCGACAATCGGTATCATGTGCGCGGCGGCGGCGCGCACTTCGGCATGGGCGTCGTCGCACGCCATCGCCGCAAGCCGCGGCAGTGCAGCGGCGGCGTCGAGCGCCAGCCATTCGCGCATTGCCGCCCAGCGCAAATGAAATTGCGGTGCCTGGGTCGCGTCCGCGAAGCACGAGGCCGCGTCCGCACGGCCCGCGACCTGCAGCAGGCGCAGCAGCATTTCGGTGCGCGAAGGCCGGTCGTCGCCGTCGCCGACGCGCAACAGCATGCCGCTCGCCCGGTCATATTCGCGCAGCAACGGCGCGACGCCTGCGCGGATGGTCGCGACCAGCGTGACGACATCGCTGGCGGCGCCGCAGACCAGCTGCGCCTCGCGCCGGCCATCGGTTCGGTGCACCGCCCCATCGCGCAGCGGCTCGGATCCCCGGGCGGTGCAAGGTGGGGCGCGGTCGGCGCGGAAACCCGCGTCGATCGGCTCGGCGCGCCAGCGTTCGAGTCGCGCCCCGCCCGCGCGGACCGTTCGGGTGATCGCCATCCGGCCGGTGAAGACGATCGTCGCAGGCGGCGGGAGCGTCGCCATCGCCGTCGCGCGGGTGACGCTTGCTGCGATGGATACCGCCGGGCAATCGAACAGCACCGCACCGATGCGTAGCGCGTCGCGATGTACTTTGCAGGGCGGCTCGAAAAACGGATCGTTCGCGAGCGCTTCGACCAACGGCGCGAGCAATGCCGCGGCCCAATCCGGTTCGGCGAGCAGCGCCTCGGCGCGGACGGCGGCGGTCTCGGGCTCCTCGCCGCAATCGGCGAAGCAAGCGATCGCGTGCTGGTATGCCGCGCCGGTGCGCCACGCCGCGTTCGCTCGCGCTGATCGCTCGCGTGCCGCAAGGATCGCTGCACGACTGGACTCGCTGACACCGTTCATGGCGGTCAGCCCGGCGCGATCTCATAGATCAGCACGGCGATCCCGACGAGCAGTTCGAAGAGATCGTCTACGCTCGCCATCTCGGCGACGCGCACCGCGCCGTGCATCGCCACCTGCGTTCCCAGCTCGACGATCTCACCGGGATCGATCTGGACCAGCCCCATCTGCCCTGCCTCCGCAAAATTAGTCCCGGAACGAGGCTAACGCGCGAGGTCTCGCGGCGCACATTACAACGCTGTAATCCCGGGCATTCAGCGGTTTGCGCGCCGGCCGCGCGCGCGCTAGGGCGAGGGCATGAGCGATAGCGAGACGCCGGCGGGGCGCGCCTTCGATCCCCGACGCCTGTTCGGCGGCCGCTTCGGCGGACATGGCGGGAGGCTCGGGATCGTCTTTCACGATCATGGCGACGACTGGGCCGAGCTGGCGCTCCCCTGGCACCCCGATCTGGTCGGCGACGAGACCTCGGGCATCATCGCCTCGGGCCCGATCCTCGCCTTGATGGACATGGCGACCAGCGTCGGTGTGTGGCTCAAGCTCGATGCGTTCAAGGGCCATGCGACTCTCGATCTGCGTATCGATTATCTACGCCCCGCCCGGCCGGGCCAGACGGTGATCGGACGCGGCGAATGCTATCGGATCACGCGTTCGATCGCGTTCGTGCGCGGCCAGGCGCATGACGGCGATCCGAACGATCCGCTCGCGCATGTCGCGGGCACCTTCATGGCGGTGGAGGGCTATTGGTGATTCCCTATGCCGAGCTGCTCGGGCTCAGCGTCGAGCCCGGCGAGACCGCGCCGACCTATGTGATGCCCTTCGCGATCGAGGTGGTCGGCCGGCCGGGCTTCCTCCATGGCGGCGCGATCGGCGGGCTGCTCGAAATGGCCGCGGTCGGCGCGCTCAAACAGGCGCTGGCGGACGAAGGCGCGGTTCGGGTCAAGCCGATCAACCTCACGATCGACTATATGCGCGGCGGCCGCGACAAGCCCACACGCGCCCGCGGCACGGTCACCCGGCTCGGCACCCGCGTCGCCAATGTCGAAGCGGTGGCGTGGCAGGACGAGCCCGACCGGCCGATCGCCGCGGCGCGGATGAACTATCTGATCGTGCGCTGACGGATCAGTTCGGCGTCAACTTGAGCAGCCGGCCCTGCGAGCCGTCGTCGCCGTCCTCGAGCACCCAGAGCGCGCCGTCGGGGCCCTGTTCGACTTCGCGGATCCGCGCGCCCATCGGCCATTGGTCGCCCTTCTTCGCGTCGGTTCCGTTCAGGTCGACGCGGACCAGCGACTGGCTCGAGAGCCCGCCGATGAACAGGTCACCCCTCCATTGCGGGAACATCGCGCCTGAATAGACGATCAGTCCGCCCGGGCTGATCACCGGGTTCCACCAGACCTTGGGCGCTTCGAACCCGTCGCCGGGGCTGTGATCGGGGATCGGGCGGCCGTCATAATGATCGCCGTTCGACACCTTGGGATAGCCATAGTTCTTGCCCGGCAGGATCAGATTGACCTCGTCGCCGCCCTTGGGCCCCATTTCCTGCTCCCAGAGATTGCCCTGTGCGTCGAAGGCGATGCCGAGCAGGTTGCGATGGCCGTACGACCAGACTGCCGGGTGGAAGCCCTGCGCGGCGAGCGGATTGCCCGGGGCGGGCTTGCCGTCAGGCGTGAGCCGCAGGACCTTGCCCAGCGTCGCCCTGGGATCCTGCGCCGGATCGAACTTCTGGCGCTCGCCATTGGTGAAGAACAGATATTTGCCGTCGGGCGAGAAGGCGATGCGACCCGAATAATGGCCGTTGCCTTCGACGAAAGGCGTCGCGCGAAAAAGCTCGGTGACGCCAGTCAGCGTGGGGTTCGCGCGGTCGGCGGACAGCGCGCCGCGCACCAGCACCACGCCCTTGCCGCCCGCGCCCGCCGCCGAATAGCTCAGATAGACGTGGCGGCTCTTCGCGAAGTCGGGGGCGAGGACGACGTCCATCAACCCGCCCTGGCCCGCCGAATCGACCGGAAAGGTCGCCACCGCCTGCTTCTGCCTGCCGTCGGCCGAGACGAGCAGCAGCGTTCCCGCCTTTTCGGTGACCAGCATCCGCCCGTCGGGCAAGAAGGTCATCGCCCAGGGCGCGTCGAAATCGGCCACCGGAGTCACTTTGAACGGTAGACCCGTCGCCGACGCCGCGGGGGTGGCATTGTCCTGCGCCACCGCGTTGGAGCCGGAATTGCACGCGGCGAGCAACACCGCCGGAAGGAGCATGCGGAGCTTGGACATCGGGGACCCTTTGTGGTTCGCTGGCTGGTCGACCATCCCTCAGTTGCGCTCTGCGGTCCAGCCTCGGCATGACGCAATGCCGCTCCTTAACGCTTGCGCGGCTATGCCGGCACGACGCGACGAAGGGAGGCGGACATGCTCGGCAGGCTTGCGGCACGGCTGGGGTTCATCCTGTGCATGGCGCTGACGGTGCGCGGCATCGCCTTCTTCTTCGCGCCGACGCATCCGCAACCGCAACGCGCGATCCCCGACGCTACTGCCTTCGCCCCCGGCGATCCGGCGCCGACCGGCCCCGAGATGCGCCGCGCGATCGCGCGAGTGAAGGCGAACGGCTGGGGATCGGACGGGGCGCAGCTCCATTATGGCCGCGGCGAAGAGGGCGTCACGGTGACCCCTGAACAGCTCGCCGCGGCGCGCGCGATCGTCCGGCACGACCGCGAGACGCTCGACCGGCAAATGGCCCGGGTCGAAGCCGAGGAACGCCCGGACGCCGTCTCGTTCGAGCCGGGCGAGCCGATGGTCGATCCCAAGCCCGACGCGCGCTGAGCGAGTCGCTCAGCCATGGCCGGCGAACGCCACCAGATCCCAGCGATTGCCGTAGAGATCCTCGAACACCGCGACCTTGCCATAGGGCTGGACGACCGGTGGGCGGACGAAGGTGACTCCGGCGGCGGTGAAGGCGGCGAAGTCGCGGTCGAAATCATCGGTCGCGAGGAACAGGAAGACGCGGCCGCCCGCCTGATCGCCGACGAAGCGTGCCTGTTCGGGCGTGGCGGCGCGGGCGAGGAGGATCGTGGTGGCGTCCGCCGCTGCGCCCGGCGGGCGGATCGTCACCCAGCGCTTGTCCTGCTCGGGGACGTAGCTGTCCTCGACCAAGGTGAAGCCGAGCCTCCCGATATAGAAGGCTAGCGCCTCGTCATAATCGCGGACGACCAAGGCGATATGGGCGAGACGGGGCATGGCGGCGCGGCTCCCGGCTAGTCGATGATGTGATTGCGGCCCTCGGCGGCGAGCCGCGCGAGACCGTCCTTCATCGCCTGAAGCTGCTCGGGCGAATGGCCCTGCCACGTCGCGACTTCGCCGAGCACGCGCAGCGGCGCGCGCGAGCGATAGGATTGGGTGGGATTGCCGGGGAATTTCTTGTCGGTGAGATTGGGATCGTCGACGAATGCGCCGGTCGGCTCGACGATATAGATCCGCTCACGCCCTTCGCCCTGCGCGAGCTCGCAGCCCCAGATCGCCGATTCGAGGCTCGAAGAGAAATAGATCCACGATAGCTTCGCCTCGCGATAATTGGAGGCGAAGCCGGGCGCGAGCAGATCGCCGATCCTCAGATCGGCGCGGGTGCCGTGATAGAAGGGCGGGGTGGCGTCGGCGGCATAGGTCATCGCGCGACTATCCCGTGCCGCGAAGGGCTCGGCAAGCGCCGGCTGCCTCGGGCGCCGCGGAACGGGGGCGCTTCGCGGCGGAAGGTCAGGCGAAGGCGGTTTAGCGTCGCGGGCCAACCCTCGGCGGGTTAAGTGGCGGCTCTGACGCGATCGGCATGGAGCAACCAGGCCAGCACCACCGCGATGAGGAGCAGCGCGGGCACGTCGCCGGCCATATGGCCGATATGCGTGGACTCGCGCAGCGACTGAACCGCCATGATCGCGGCGTGGGCGACGCTCGACCAGATCGCGAACAGGATGAGAGAGCGGTTCGCCTGCGGATCGGCGGCGGCACGGATCAGGAAGATGCCGAGCGTGGCATAGAGCCCGACGATCATCATGAAATAGTTGGACGCCGTCGGCGGCCCGTCGTGCCACGCCCAACCCGAGGGCCAGACGATCGCGAGCGGATAGAGAAGGCAGCAGGTGAGCCCGAACAGGACCAGCACGGTCTGCAGGAGTCTGTGGGTGGGCATGGCGGGCACCCTCGTGATCGGTCTTGGGGCCGAGGCGTATAGCGCAGTCGACGTCGTTGGAAGACTATCGCCATTGGCAGATCGGGGGCAATGAAGGCCGGATTCCACAGGCGGCGCCCCTGTAGAGTTCGCTGCCGGCACCTCACTCTTTAAGCGCGTAGACTCGTCCGTCGAGCGCGCCGACATAGACCACGCCGTCGGCAACCGCGGGGGTGCCCGCCACGCCGCCGGTGACATAGCCCTGCGCCGGGCCCGGCACGAAGCGCCATTTCTCGCGGCCGGTGGCAGGGTCGAGGGCGAAGAAGCCGGGGCGGAGGGTGATTCCGGTCATGTAATAGGGCGCGGCGCTGATCGCACCGGCGTAGAGCGTGCCGTTGGCGAGCAGCGGCGTGGCCCAGCTCCAGCCGCCAGTCTCGAAGCGCCAGAGCTCGCGGCCGCTGTCGGCGGCGAAGGCAGAGATCTTCAGCGAATCCGAGCTGCCGACATAGAGGCGGCCATCGGCATGGATCGCCGAGGATTCGACCCACGAGCCGTCGGCATAGTCGTGGCGCCACGACTCGGCGCCGGTCGCGGCGTCATAGGCGAGCAGGCGCGCGCTGCGGCTGCCGACGACGACGCGTCCTCCGGCGAGCGCGGGTGTCGACTGGACGATGCCGCCGGTGTCGGCGCGCCACGCGATCTTGTGGGTGGCGAGATCGACGGCATAGAGATGATCGTCCCAGCTGCCGAAATAGACGCGGCCGCCCGCGATCACCGGCGTGCTGCGGATCGCATCGAGCGTGCCGACGCTCCATGCCTGCCTGCCGGTGGCGGCGTCGACCGCGAAGAGCGCGCCGCTGAGCGAGCCGACTAGCACCAGCCCGTCATGGACGACCGGCGAGGAGTGGAGGAAGTCGTAATAGGCATTGTCGGGCGAGGGCGGGCGGCGGACGAGGTCGCGCGCCTTGAGATCGAAGCGCCAGCGCTCGCGGCCGCTGCGGCGGTCGACGGCGTAGAGATAGCCGTCGTCGCTCGGGACATAGATGGTGTCTCCGGCGATCGCGGGCCGGGCGCGGACCGCGCCGCGCGTGACGAAGGTCCAGCGCGGGCGGTGCGTGGCCACGTCGAGCGCGTGGAGCCTGCGGTCGTCGCTGCCGACATAGAGCGTGCCGCGATCGAGCAGGGGCGAGCCCCAGATCGCGCCTCCGGTGCGATACTCCCAGAGCCGGGAGCCCGGGGCGGGTTCGGCGTGCGCGATCGAACCCAAACCGCACAGCATCGCCACCAGCACAAACAGCCGCCGCATCCATCCCCTCCGCAAATCGTTACGGGGATGTTCCAGAGCCGGCGGCCACGGTCAATCGGCGCGGCATAGGGGCCAGCGGCCGTGCAGGACATGCGTCGCCTTGCCGACCACGCTTTCGACGAGCAGGATTTCGTCCACCATCCAGCCGATCGCCGGCATCTTCGCCGCGCGGAGCCGGTCGCCGCGATAGTTGATCGTCACATGCGGCTCGGGCGTGGTGCCGAGCATCATCGGCGCGCGATGCGCGAGCAGGTGGCGAACGAGGGCGGCCTGGAAGGCGCGGGCTTCGGCGAGCGGCGCGCGCGTGCGGAGCGTGACGGCCTTGCGGTTCTCGATCCGGTCGAAGGCGAGCGGAAATGCGGGGGCGTCGAACGTGTCGAGCGCGGCGATGACGGCGGGGAGCCAGCCGGGCGGGGCGTAGTGAAGGTCGAACAGGGAGAGGAGCGTGGCGTGGAGCAGGTGCGCGCCACGCGAGGGGTCGTTGCGCGGGAGCGTCGCGATCTGCTCGGCCACCTCGGGCGGCGGCTTGGCCATCACGTAGAGTGGATTGCGGGCGCGCATGCACCGAACCTATCGGAACTCTCCTGCGAGCGCGAACGGGTGTCGATCATGGACATGCTCCATCCGCCGCGCTCGCAGAGAAGCCGCGCGTTCGCCTGCTCGCCGGATCGGCGAAGCGATTCCTCTAGTCGTGCTCGCGGCCGCCCGAGCCCATGTAGAGCTCGCTGCCGGTTTCCTTGAACACCGCGCTCATCGCGGCCATGCCCTGCTCCGCTTCTTCGGCGGCGAGGAAGGTCTCGGCCGAGGCGTTCTGCTTCGCGGCGAAGTCGCGCACCTCCTGCGTGATCTTCATCGAGCAGAATTTCGGGCCGCACATCGAGCAGAAATGCGCGGTCTTGGCGCCTTCGGCCGGCAGCGTCTGGTCGTGGTACTTCTCGGCGGTGTCTGGGTCGAGCGACAGGTTGAACTGGTCGCGCCAGCGGAACTCGAACCTTGCACGGGACAGCGCGTCGTCGCGGACCTTGGCGGCGGGATGTCCCTTGGCGAGGTCGGCGGCGTGCGCGGCGAGCTTGTAGGTCACCACGCCGACCTTGACGTCGTCGCGGTCGGGGAGGCCGAGATGCTCTTTGGGGGTGACGTAACAGAGCATCGCAGTGCCATACCAACCGATCATCGCGGCGCCGATGCCGCTGGTGATATGGTCATAGCCCGGCGCGATGTCGGTGGTGAGCGGCCCGAGCGTGTAGAAGGGCGCTTCGCCGCAAGCGGCGAGCTGCTTGTCCATATTCTCCTTGATCTTGTGCATGGGGACATGGCCCGGGCCCTCGATCATCACCTGCACGTCCTGTTCCCAGGCGCGCTTGGTGAGCTCGCCCAACGTGTAGAGCTCGGCGAACTGGGCTTCGTCATTGGCGTCGGCGATCGAGCCGGGGCGCAGGCCGTCGCCGAGGCTATAGGCGATGTCGTACGCCTTCATGATCTCGGTGATCTCGTCGAAGCGCTCGTAGAGGAAGCTCTCCTTGTGGTGCGCGAGGCACCATTTCGCCATGATCGAGCCGCCGCGGCTGACGATCCCGGTGACGCGCTTCGCCGTGAGCGGGACATAGGGCAGGCGGACGCCGGCATGGATGGTGAAATAGTCGACGCCTTGCTCGGCCTGCTCGATCAGCGTGTCGCGGAAGATCTCCCAGGTGAGGTCCTCGGCAATGCCGCCGACCTTTTCGAGCGCCTGGTAGATCGGCACGGTGCCGACGGGGACGGGGGCGTTGCGCAGGATCCATTCGCGGGTGTCGTGGATGTTCCGGCCGGTCGACAGGTCCATGATCGTGTCGGCGCCCCAGCGGATCGCCCAGACCATCTTGTCGACTTCGCTCGCGACGTTCGAGGCGACCGCGGAATTGCCGATATTGGCGTTGATCTTGACGAGGAAGTTGCGGCCGATCGCCATCGGCTCGGACTCGGGGTGGTTGATGTTGTTGGGGATGATCGCGCGGCCGCGGGCGACTTCGTCGCGGACGAATTCGGGGGTGACGTAGTCGGGGATGGCGGCGCCCCAGTCCTGCCCGTCGCGGACATATTCCGCGAGGCGGGCGCGGCCGAGATTCTCGCGCTCGGCGACATATTCCATCTCGGGCGTGATGATGCCGCGGCGGGCATAATGCATCTGCGAGACGTTGGCGCCGGGCCTGGCGCGGAGCACGCGCTTGCGGACATGGGGGAAGGGCTGGACGCCGCCGCTGCGATCGGGGCCGAGCTGGCCATTATCCTCGGGCCGGACCTCGCGCTGGGCGACTTCCTCGACATCGCCGCGCGCGCGGATCCAGTCGCGGCGGATTTCGGGCAGGCCGGCCATGATGTCGATGCGGGCGTTCGGGTCGGTATAGGGGCCCGAAGTGTCGTAAACGCGGATCGGCGGCTCGCCCGAGCTCGGCTCGAGATCGATCTCGCGCATCGCGACCTGCAAGGGTCCGACATGGATTTTGCGCGAGCCGCGGATCGGGCCGGTGGTGACCTTGAGCTCGGTGCGGGCGGGGATATCGGCCATTCGTCTCTACTCCTCAGACGGGAGAGGACGGTCGTTGGGCGCGGCCGCTCCCTCCCTACGCCGGTGTCAGCCGGATCAGGTTCAGCGGGTCGAGGGCTGCGGCCCTCCTCTCAACCGCTGCGCCAGCGGTCCCCCGGGGATGGAGCCGTCTTAGGCGCGGCGCGAGGGAAGGGAAAGGGGCAAGAAAAAGGGCGCCCGGCCGTGCGGCGGGCGCCCTTGCCTTGTCGGCGGATCAGAGCGTGTTCTTGACCTGATTCTCGACGCGGGCGTCGTCGTCGTGATCGGCCTTGTCGGCCGCGGCCTCGCCGCGATCCTCGACATTGTCGGCCTGCGCCTCGAGCGCGTCATGGAGCTGGTCGTTGCCGGCCGCGGCAGCGGCATCGGCCTGGTTCTCGAGCGCGTCGGCATGATTCTCGGCCGCGGCCTCGATGTTCGCCGCGGCCTGATCGTCGGCATTCTTGCCGCACGCGCCGAGCGCGAGCAGACCGGCGGCAGCGACGGTCGCCTTGAGCAGAATCTTCATGGAGTTCCCCTTATGGTTTCGCGGGCCCGCCGAGCGAGCCTCGCGCACCAATCGCCGAAACCCCACGAGGTTCCGCGCGCCGCGGGCGGGGGAAGCCGCCCGAACGGGCTTTACTTGATCTTGGCTTCCTTGAACTCGACGTGCTTGCGCGCGACGGGATCATACTTGCGGAAGGAGAACTTCTCGGTCTGGGTGCGCGGATTCTTCTTCGTGACGTAGAAGAAACCCGTGTCCGCCGTGCTGACGAGCTTGATCTTGACAGTGGTCGGCTTGGCCATGACCCGAAACCCTTGAATCGTGCGAAAAGAAAAGAGCGGCACGCACGGGCGCACCGCTGTCAGGCCGCGGCGGATGCGCGAATCGCGTGCAAAAGTCAAGAAGCGGTTGGCGAGACCTAGTCGTTGTCGCCCTTCTTCGCCCCGGCGGTGACTTTCGCAGCGAATGCGCCGAGGCGCTGCTGCATCCCTGCCATCGCGTCGATCATCATCGCGCGCTGCGCCGCGAGGATATCGGGGTCGGACATGATCGTCGGCGCCTGCTCGGCATAGGCGCGGCCGGCGGGGGTGTCGAAGAAGGTTTCGAGCGCCTGCAGCTGGTCGAGCGTGAATCGCCGCGCATAGGCCCGGGCCATCGCCTCGGCCATAGCGGGCATCGCCGCCTTGGTGGTCGCGATCGAATGTTCGAGCTCGCTCTCGAGGAACAGGTCGAAGGTCGCAGTGAATTTGGGGTCCTTGGCGTTGATCGCCTCGAACATCGGCCCGCGCGTCATCGTCTCGCGCATATTCTCGACCATCGGGCGGATCATCTGCTCGACCATCGCGTCGCGCCGGTCGGCGGGCATGAATTTCTCGATCAGCCGCTGGGCGATGGCGAGCCGCGCCGGATCGGGCGCAGGCGCGACTGTTGGCGCGGTCTGCGCCGCGACCGAAGGCGCCACCAAGGCCAGCATCGCCGCACCCATGATCAATCGAAACACCGCATTCCTCCTTCGGACGGCCGTGCGCCGCGCTCGCTGCTCGTCTAGCGGACCGGTGCGGGAGCGGCCAGCGGCCTTCGGCGCAATGCGGATCGGGATCGGCTCCCGGGCGTTGCGGCTGGCGGACTGATCGAAAGGGCGGCTCGCACTCATCGAAAATAGCCTGTGGCAGCACGCGGAGCCCATCCTATATGGGCCTCGTTGGGCAACCGTATCGTTTCCGGAGGACATGATGGCAGACACCAAGGCGGCGCTACAGACGCCCACCGACCTGAATCGCAACGACACCAAGAGCGTCGCCGACGCGCTCAACAGCGCGCTGGCGGACTGTTTCGCGCTCTATTTCAAGACCAAGAATTTCCACTGGCACGTCTCGGGCCCGCATTTCCGCGACTATCACCTGCTGCTCGACGACCAGGCGGCGCAGATCTACGGCGTCACCGACGCGATCGCCGAGCGCGTACGCAAGACCGGCAATGTCACGATCCGTTCGATCGGCGACATCGCGCGCCGTCAGACGCTCAAGGACAACGACGCCGACTATGTCGCTCCCGGCGACATGCTGGCCGAGCTCCGCGACGATAATCTCAAGCTCGTCGAGAGCTTCCGCGTGGTGAAGCAGGCGGCCGAGGATGCGGGCGACAACGCCACCAGCGGCATCGTCGACGAATGGACCGATCAAGCCGAAGAGCGTGCCTGGTTCCTGTTCGAAGCCAGCCGCAAGGGCTGATCCGGCACTGCCAGCGACTTCGAAAAGGGCCGGGCGATCCCCGGCCCTTTTTCACGTCATTTGATTGCGGCGAGATCGGTCTCGACCTTTTTGAGCAGCTCGTCGGGGAGCTTGCCCTCGGCCATCGGCTGAAGCGCGCGAAGGCTCATGCCCTTGAACATGTCGTAGGAAGGGTGGGTGGCGATGCCGGGAAGGTCGGCGTCGAGCACGGCCTTGGCCTTGGGATCGGCAACCAGCGCCTCGATCGGCGTATCGAGGCCGAACTTCGCGGCCGCCGGAGCGGTGGCGGGTGCAGGCGCCGTCTGGGCGAAGGCGGCGGGAGTGAACATGGCGAGCGCGGCGGCGGCCGAAACGATAAGCTTCATGCGAATGGAACCCTCTTCCCAAATGCCCGATAGGCGTCGGGCGAGCCAGCCTAACCGCAAACGCAGCGGGCGGCCATCGTCGCGTGGGGCGAAAAAGGTCTTGGTGATTGCCGAGTTCCTGCGATGGCAAGGGGCCCCGGGGTTAGCGCAGGACGGTCCGGCCCTGGGGTCCTGCCTTCGCAGGAGCATGGGACGAAGATCCGGGGCCGAGGGTCAGCAGCCACAGATCAGGCGGTGCATTGAGGCGGAACGGCAGGCTGCCGCCGATGCCGGCGGTGACGATCACCGTGCGGCTCCCCTCGCGGATCACGCCGCAGCGAAAGCGATCGTCGTAGCGCGAGACCGGATCGAGCGAGCCGTGGAACGGGATCACCACCTGGCCGCAATGGGTGTGGCCGGCGAGCAGCAGCGGAAAGTCCGGCGGCAGCTCCAATGCGATGTCGGGCGAATGGGTGAGCACCAGCTTCGCGCCGCGCAGCCTTCGCGCGGCGGCGATCGTCGGCGCCGTCCGCGCATGCTCCGAATATACATCGTCCACCGCTGCGATTGCGAGCGGCCCGCGCACGGTCGCCTGATTGGCAAGCAGCGTCACGCCTGCGGCGCCGAGTGCGCCGCGCACCGCGCCGAGCCCGGTCCAATGATCGTGATTGCCCGGCACCGCCACCACGCCGAGCCGCGCGCGCAGTTGCTTGAGCGGCGCCAGGCTGGCCGTGGCGGTCGCCGCGTCGATCGCTTCCTCCCCGGGTGTGAAGTCGCCGGCGATGAGCACCAGGTCGGGCTTCAGCGCGTTGACCTGCGTCACCACGCGCGCCAGCCGGGCAGGCGTGCCGACGAGATTGCCGGCATGCACGTCGCTGAGCAGCACCAACCTGAGCGGCGGCGCCTCGACCGGCCAGTCCGCCATCGCGACATCCGCCCGCCGGACGATCGGATCGGCGCGCGCCTCGAAAAATCCCCATAGCAGCGTGCCCAGCAGGCACGCCGCGAGTCCGATCAGCAGCCAATGCACCATTCGCATGCCGAACATCGTAACGGGAGCGCATCGGCTGCGCCATGCGTTGCGCAACCATGCGCGCCTTTGCCGATCTGCTCGACGCCCTGATCTATACCCGCTCGCGCAACGCCAAGCTGCGGTTGATCGGCGACTATCTCGCGAGCACCCCCGATCCCGACCGCGGCTGGGCAATGGCGGCGCTGACCGGAAGCCTCGACCTGCCGGCGGTCAAGCCGGCGCTGGTGCGCGCGCTGGTCGAGGAGCGCGTCGATCCCGTGCTGTTCGCGCTGAGCCGCGATTTTGTCGGCGATTCGGCCGAGACGATCGCGCTACTGTGGCCGGCGCCCGAAGTGCCGCCGGGAAACGGCGCACCGCTGACCTTGTCCGAGGTGGTGCGCGTGCTCGGCACCATCTCGAAGTCCGATGCGCCCGCAGCGCTGGCGGGGATGCTCGACCGGCTCGAGGCCGATGAGCGTTTCGCCTTGCTCAAACTGGCGATGGGGGCGCTGCGGGTGGGAGTCTCGGCGCGGCTCGCCAAGACCGCGCTGGCGCAGGCCTTCGGGCTCGACGTCGATGCAGTGGAGGAGGTCTGGCACGGATTAGCGCCGCCCTATGCGCCGCTGTTCGACTGGGCCGAGGGGCGCGGCAGCCAGCCGACGCCCGACAATGTCCCCGTCTTCCGGCCGTTCATGCTCGCGCATCCGCTCGAAGAGGCCGAGGTGAGCCTCGCCGACTATGCCGCCGAGTGGAAATGGGACGGGATCCGGGTCCAGCTCGTCCATGTCGCGGGCGAGACGCGGCTGTACAGCCGCGCGGGTGACGACATCACGCACAGCTTTCCCGAAGTGGCGCAGGCGTTCGTCACGCCGGGGGTGCTCGACGGCGAACTGCTGGTGAAGGGCGATGCGCAGGGCGGGGAAGGCGGCGCGGGGAGCTTCAACGCGCTCCAGCAGCGGCTCGGGCGCAAGATCGTGTCGGCGAAGACGCTCGCCGACTTTCCCGCTTTCGTCCGGCTCTACGATATCCTGTTCGACGGAGCCGAGGATCTGCGCACGCTGGGCTGGACCGCGCGGCGGGCGCGGCTCGAGGCGTTCGCGGCGCGGCTCGATGCCGAACGGTTCGACGTCTCGGCAGTGATCGAGGCGGCCGACTTCGCCGCGCTCGAGGAGGTCCGCGCGGGCGCGCGCGACGCGGCGATCGAGGGCGTGATGCTCAAGCGGCGCGATTCGCCCTATGTCGCAGGGCGGCGCGCGGGGCTGTGGTACAAATGGAAGCGCGACCCGCTGATCGCCGATTGCGTGCTGATGTACGCGCAGCGCGGCAGCGGCAAACGCTCGTCCTTCTATTCGGACTATACGTTCGGCGCGTGGACCGAGGGCGGCGAGCTGCTCCCCGTCGGCAAGGCCTATTTCGGCTTCACCGATGCGGAGCTCAAATGGCTCGACCATTTTGTCCGCAACCATACGGTCGATCGCTTCGGCCCGGTGCGCGAGACCGACAAGTCGCTGGTGCTCGAAGTGGCATTCGATTCGATCCACGAATCGAAGCGCCACAAATCGGGACTGGCGATGCGCTTCCCGCGGATCAGCCGCATCCGGAACGACAAGCCGGCAAGCGAGGCGGACACGATCGCGGGGCTGCGGAAGCTCGCGACCTAGGCCTTGCTTGCCTCGATCTTGCTGCCATCGGCGCGTTCGAGGACGAAGCCGGTGACATTGCCATTCGCGGTGACGAAGCGCAGCCGCGTCCGCGGATCGCGTTCGAGCGCGAACAGGTCGCCGCCCAATGGAACCAGCGCGCTCTTCGGGCCGCCGTCGCGCTGGAACACCAGCCCCGCGCCCTCGAGCGCGATCGAGCGCTCGCCATAGCGCCCGGCATAGGCGGCGACCGGGAGCGCGGGCGCGGCGCGGGCGATGCGGGCGCCGTGCAGCGCCGCCGCCCATTCGAGCTCGGTCTTGCGCGGCCCCTGCGCCTTGTCGGCAAGCGCCGTGAGCGCGTCCTGCTGGGCACGATCGAGCGCGAGATCCTGCGCGACTTCGAGTTTGGGCGGCACGCCCTTGGCTTCCCAATCGCTGCCGTCGGGAAGCTCGGGGCGGCCGACCGAGACGCTGAGCACGAAACCGCCGGGGATCGGATAGGTGTCGTTGCGATAGCCGGCGCCTGCGGTGGTTTCGCCGACCAGGGTGCCGAAGCCGAAGCCCTTGACGTGCGAGGCGAATTCCTCCGCGGCGGAAGCGGAACGGCCGCTGGTCAGCACATAGACGGGCACGCCGGTGATGCGCCCGCCCGCGACTTCGGCATCGGCGTTGGAGACGGTCGGCTTCTCGTCGCGCATGTGGAAGGTGACGAGCTTCGCGCCGGCGGGGACGAAATAGCTGGCGAGCCGCCGAACCGCATCGGGGCTGCCACCGCCATTGGTGCGCAAATCGATGACGATCGCGTCGCCGCCGCGCAGGAACGCCATCGCATTGTCGATCGCGGCCTGGCTTTCGGCGCCGGTCCACATGAAGCCGTCATAGCGGAGCAGCCGGACATTGCCCGGGAGCACGCGCAGCTCGCTGACGCCGTGATTGTTGCGGTGCGCGAGATCGCGGAAGAATTGCGCCTGCTCGCCATCGTCGTCGCCCTGCCCGCCGGGCTTGAGCTCAGCGGCGACTTGCGGATTGAAGCTCAGGCCGAGATGCTTGTCGTGCGCGACTGCGTCGAGATCCTCGTTGACGCGCTTCGCCAGCTCCTGCGGATCGCCGACCTTGTAGCGGCCGCTCGCCAGCCCCTTGGCCAGCGCGGCGTCGAGCGCGGGGCGACGCTCCTTGAGGACGTAATTCTCGCGCAGTGTCTTGCGGACGGCCTCGACCGCGACGCGCGAATCGAACCTGGCGGCGGGTTGCGTCTGGGCGTATGCAGGCGCCGCGACAAAAGCGAACGGGGCCGCGGCGGCGATCGCCCCGGCCAACAACAGACTACGCATCGAACTTCCTCCCGAAGTCTGCCGGTTTCGCCCCGGCCGACGCCCCTGCCGATACTCTGCGCTGGCGGAGGCGCCCTAAGGGAGGCATTGTTGTGGTATCGTGCGCATATTTCCGGCGCGCGAAGGGAGATTTTCGCCGAAATATGGGCGCACCGCGCGACGCGCTTGATCTGCGCATCCTCGACTTGCTCCAGCATGATGCGCTGCTCACCGCAGACGCGCTGGCGCAGCTTCTGCCGCTCTCCGCCTCGGCCATTGCCCGGCGAATCCGGCGGCTGCGCGAGAGCGGGGCGATCGTCGCCGACGTCGCCGTGCTCTCCGAAGCGGTGGGGCCGTTCCTGTCCGCGATCGTACAGGTGCAGATGGATCGCCACGCGCTCGCCGCGGTCGAGGCGCTGCGGCGGCGGCTCACCGGGAGCCCGCATGTCCAGCTGTTCCTCGACGTGTCGGGGACTTTCGATCTGCTGCTGCTGGTCACCGTCCGCGACATGGAGGCGTTCAACGACTTCACCGATACGATGCTCGGCGCCGACCCGGTGGTGCGCCGCTACGAGAGCAGCTTCGTCAAACGCCGTCGGAAGTTCAGCCTCGCGCTACCGCTCGACATCGACTCCGCATGAACGGGGCAGGCGCGAGCGCCGCCTGGCTGGCGCCGGCGATGATGATCGCCTCGGGCTCGATCCACGCAATGGTCAACGCGATCCTCAAGGGCGGCAAGGACAAGATGGCCGGCCGCGCGGTGATCGACGGATCGAGCGCAATGCTGATGCTGCCGGCCACTCTGCTCGTGCCGCTGCCCGATGGGGCGTGGGGCTGGTTGGCGAGCACGGCATTGCTCCACTGCGCCTATCTCTACGCGCTGGTCCGCGCGCTCGAGACCAGCGACTTCTCGGCGGCCTATCCGATCCTGCGCGGCACCGCGCCGCTGGTGACCGCGGCGCTGGCGATCGGCGTGTTCGGCGAGCCGGCGAGCGGGCGCGAACTCGCGGGGATCGCTTTGATCGGGGCGGCGATGTTCGTGATGGTCAGCGGGCGCCATATCAGCCGTGCCGGCCTCGGCTGGGCGCTGTTCACCGGCCTGACCATCGCCGGCTATACCGTGATCGACGCGCACGGCGTCCGCGCGGCGCCGACGCCGATCAGCTTCATCGTCTGGATGTTCGTGCTGATGGGCACCCTGACCACGACGATGTTCGCCTTGCACTCGCGTGGGGCGATCTTCGCCTCGGCGCGGACGCAATGGCGCCCGGGCGTCGCGGCGGGCGCGCTGTCGGTGCTGACCTATGGGCTCGCGCTCAGTGCCTTCGCGCTCGGTCCCACCGCGCCGCTCGCGGCGCTGCGCGAGACGGGGATGGTGACGGCGCTGCTGATCGCGACCTTCTTCCTCAAGGAGCGGGTGACCTTCGGGCGTGCGGCGGGAGTGATCGGGATTCTCGGCGGTGCAGTGTTGATCCTCACGAGATGATTTGCGGCGGATCGGCGCGCAGCCGCGCACAGGCCTTGATGTGCGAGGCGAGTTCGGCGGAAGGACACGCAATGGTCCCGGCGAGCCAGAGCCGCAGCATCGTCCATTGCGCGGCGGCAGCGGCGGCCGATCGCAGCGCGGACGTCGCGCCGGGCTCGAGACGGGCCGCGATCATCGCGGCGAGTCGAGCTTCGAGCTTGCGCCCGGTGCGGCCGTCCAGCACTCGCCGCGCGAAGCTGCGCTGCTTCCAGACATGGTCGAGCATCGCGCGCACCTGCGCGGCAGCGGCCAGAGTCTGGAGGATCGGACCGGTGGCGGCGAGAAGGACTTCGTCCTTGCCGCGGAAATGCTCGTAGAAGGTCGAACGGCCGACGCCCGCGGCGGCGATGAGATCGGTGGCGCGAATCGCGTCGTAGCGGCGGCTGAACAGGAGTTGGGTGAACGCGCCGAGAATTGCGGCGCGCGTGCGTTCGGCGCGGGGATCGTTGCCTTGCATCCAGCCCTCCGCCGCCGGGTCTAGCGCATCATGGCCACGGGATGGCGGACTTTTGCGGGCGTTCGTCCGGAAAGGGCGATTCGCGGCGCTTTGATCCTCGCGCGCGCGGCGCGACGACGGCAGGATGCGTGGCGGAAAGCAGGAGTGGACGAATGAGTGAAGCGCACCGCGTAGTGGCGATCCTGCCGAGCGACGACCTCGATGCGAGCGAGCGCTTCTACCAGCGTCTCGGCTTCGCGGTGGTGAGCGATTATGGCGACTACCGTATCCTCGAGGACGGGCGTGGATGGCACCTGCATCTCAACCGGACCAAGGGCTGGCCGACCAACGTCGAGGACAATCCGTTCGGGCTCTATCTCTATGTCGAGGATGTCGATGCCGTCGCCGAGCGGGTGCGCGAGCTGATCATCGAGCCCGGCACGCCGCACCCCAAGCCGTGGGGCACCTATGAATTCGCGGTGAGCGATCCGAGCGGGACGCTGGTGCGCGTGGGGCGCGTGCTGGAATAGCGACTGACCGCTCCGTCATCCTGACTTCCGCCGGCGTGACGGCGACAACGAAAAAGACCGGACGTTTCCGCCCGGCCCCTTCGTGATTCGGTCGCTGAAGATCAGCTGCCGGGCGTGAGGTTCACCGCCGCGTATTTGCCGCGACGATCGACCTCGAGCTCGAACTCGAGCCGGTCACCTTCGTTGAGCGTCGGCATGCCGGCACGCTCGACGGCGCTGATGTGCACGAACGCATCGGGCTGCCCATCGTCGCGCTGAATGAAGCCGAAGCCCTTCATCGCGTTGAAGAACTTGACCGTTCCGGTCGCCTTCTCCCCGGTCAGCTGACGCTGCGGGCCACCGGCGCCACCACGGGCACCGCCTTCGCGCGGCGGACCGCGGTCCTCGACCGGCATCGGCTCGCCTTCGATCTTGAGATCGGTCGCCGAGATGCGGCCGCCGCGATCGACGAGCGTGAAGCCCATCGGCTGGCCTTCAGCGAGGCCGGTCAGGCCGGCCTGCTCGACTGCCGAGATGTGCACGAACACGTCCTCGCCGCCGTCATCGCGAACGACGAAGCCGAAGCCCTTCTGTGCGTTGAAGAATTTTACGACGCCCGTCGCTTCGCCGACAACCTGCGGGGGCATGCCGCGGCCACCGCCGCCGCCGCCACCAAATCCGCCGCCGCCGCCGAAGCCGCCGCCACCACCGCCGCCGCGATAACCACCGCCGCCGCCGCCGAAGCCGCCGCCACCACCGCCGAAGCTGCGATCACCACCGAAGCCGCCGCCGCCGAAGCCGCCACGATCCCCGTAGCTGCTGCCGCCGAAACCGCCCTCGTCGCCGAAACCGTCGCGCTTGTCTCTGCCGCGCCCGCCGCGATCACCACGGCGCCCTCGATCAAAACTCATGCCCTGTTCGTCTTCCCGGTTCGCCCATACTCCAATCAAAACCCAAGCGTCGGACGAAAAACGCAGGTGTTCGGGCACAAAAAACAGCGCCACGGAATCGGCCATAGCCCAAAATCGTACAGCGCGCGAACGAAAATCGACTTGATTAAGGCAGATTCATCCGAAGAGGCGTGCTTGCGCCTCGCTTCGCCGCGCGGCAGACAGCCTGGTCATGGAAGCGATCCCCGAACTGCTCGCCAGTCCGGCCGCCTGGGCCGCGCTCATCACGCTCATCGTAATGGAGGTGGTTCTCGGCATAGACAACCTCATCTTCATCTCGATTCTCTCGAACAAATTGCCTGAGGAACAACGTCAAAAGGCACGGCGCGTGGGCATCAGCCTCGCGCTGGTGATGCGGCTGGCGCTGCTGACGATGATCGCGTGGATCGTCGGGCTCACCGCGCCGGTGTTCGATCTCGGAATCGCCGGGCCGCCCGACGTGCACGGCGCGCCCACCTTCGAGACGCAGTTCTCGTGGCGCGATCTGATCCTGCTGGGCGGCGGGCTGTTCCTCGTGTGGAAGGCGACCACGGAGATTCACCATTCGGTCGATTCGGACGACCACGACACCGACGACCTTCTCGACAAGAAGAAGGTGGCCTCGCTGACCTTTACCGCCGCGATTGTGCAGATTCTGCTGCTCGATATCGTCTTTTCGGTCGATTCGATCCTGACCGCGGTCGGCATGACCGAGCACGTCCAGATCATGTATGTGTCGGTCATCTTCGCCGTGACCGTCATGCTGGTTGCCGCCGATCCGCTCGCCAACTTCATCAATCGCAATCCGACGGTGGTGATGCTCGCGCTGGGTTTCCTGCTGATGATCGGGATGGTGCTGATCGCCGAGGCGTTCGGCGCGCATGTCCCCAAGGGCTATATCTACACCGCGATGGCCTTCTCGGCGGCAGTCGAGGGACTCAATATCTGGTCGCGGCGCGCCAAAGAGCGGAGGGCGGCGCGAAACCGGCCGCCTTCACCCATTGAGGCGCGCGGCGAACAAGTCTAGGCGGTCGGCATGACCGTGCATTTCCATGAAGAAGACCTGCCCGAGGGTGTGTTCGCGCCCGGCGCCGCGATCGCCGTCGACACCGAGACGATGGGGCTGATCACGCCGCGCGACCGGTTGTGCGTCGTGCAACTCTCCGACGGCAGCGGTGACGAGCACCTCGTCCGCTTCGGTCCGCGCTCGTCGTACGACGCGCCCAATCTGCGCGCGCTGCTCGCTGACCCCGAGCGGCTCAAGCTCTATCATTTCGCGCGGTTCGATCTGGCGGCGATCCGCTTCTATCTCGGTGTCACCGCGGCACCCGTCTATTGCACCAAGATCGCCTCGCGGCTGGTCCGCACCTATACCGACCGGCACGGCCTCAAGGACCTTGTCCGCGAGCTGCTCGGGCAGGAAATCTCCAAGCAGCAGCAGTCCTCGGACTGGGGCGGCCCCGAGCTCTCGGACGCGCAAAAGGAATATGCCGCGTCCGACGTGCGCTATCTGCATGCGATGAAGGCGGAACTCGACCGGCGTCTCGAGCGTGAAGGCCGTATGCCGCTCGCCCAAGCCGCTTTCGACTTCCTGCCGTGGCGCGCCGAGCTTGATCTCGCCGGGTGGCCCGAGGTGGATATCTTTGCGCATATCTAGCGCCTCGCCCATGACCCCCTGTCGCGCGGGCATGGCATCCCATGTCTGAAGTCGCCGCACGCCTTCGCTCGCAAAAACGCGGCTGGGCGCATCCCGGCAGCAGCCATGACCGCATCGTTCGCCTCGGGCTGATCCTGTTGCCGATCGGCATCGGCGTGCTCGCCGCTTTCCTCGTGGTCGCGCCGCTGATGATGGGCGGCGATGTCAGCTTCGTCCTCGACAAGAACAAGGTCGATGTCTCGCCCGAGCGGCTGCGCATCGACGCTGCCGAATATCGCGGCGCCGACGCCAAAGGGCGTACATTTCATCTGCACGCGGGATCCGCCGTGCAGCGCAGTTCGTTCGAGCCGATCGTGAAGCTCAACGATCTTTCCGCCGAGATCCGACTCGATACCGGCCCCGCCTCGCTCCGCGCCGGGCGCGGCCATTACGACATGACCAACCAGAAGGTCGCGATCGACGGGCCGCTCAAGTTCCAGACGGCCGACGGCTATGTGCTCAATACGCACGACGCGACCGTCGATCTGAAGAACCGACGGCTCGAAAGCGGCGGCGCGGTGACCGGCAATACGCGGTTCGGCGCGTTCAGCGCGGACAGGCTGAGCGCGGATCTCGAACAGCGAACCGTCTCGCTGACCGGCAATGCGCGCTTGCGGATCATCCCCAACCGCGCAAATAGGCAGTGATGATCCGCGGTTCCGCCTTGCTCGCGCTCCCGTTGACGCTGGCCGCGTCGGCACCCGCCGCCGCGCAAACGCGCCACAATTCGTCGGCGCCGATCGACGTCGACGCGGGGCGGATGGAATTGCAGGACCGCGCCAATCGCGCCCTGCTGAGCGGCAATGTGAAGATCACCCAGGCCGAGATGACGCTCACCGCTCCGCGCGTGACCGTCAGCTATACCGGCCAGATCAGCGACGGCTCGCCGCAGATCTCGCGACTCGACGCCGCCGGCGGAGTCACGGTGACTCGTCCCGATCAGAGCGCGCGATCGCAATTCGCCGTCTACGATCTCAACCGCCGGGTGATCACGATGATCGGCGGGGTGACTTTGCGGCAGGGGACGAACACAATCTCGGGCGGCCGGCTCTCGATCGATCTGGATACTGGTCGCGCGACGATCGACGGCGCCGGCACGGGCGCCGCCGCGACGCCCGGTCAGCCGGGGATGCAGAGCTCGGGCGGGCGAGTCACCGGCCGCTTCTCGGTGCCCAAGCGGCAAGGCGAATGACGCAGTGATGCGTCGAAGCGCCGGCGCGGTGGCGTAGGCGCGAGCAAGCGGCGTTTTTCAACGCCCTGACGCAGTTTCGCTTTTCATCTTCGTCATTCTCTTGCAGGAATCTTGCCAACCGCACCCTATATGCGGGCGTGATTGAAACGGTGCGTGCAGGAAGCCCTATGAACGACGTCGCCATGCTCGAGCACACCGTCGCCGATCCGGCGCCGTTGCCGGACAAGGGGCTCGCGGTCGTCTCGATCGCCAAATCCTATGACAAGCGGGTGGTGCTCACCGACGTCTCGGTCTCGGTGGGGCGCGGCGAGGTGGTGGGGCTGCTCGGCCCCAACGGCGCCGGCAAGACCACCTGCTTCTATTCGGTGATGGGGCTGGTGAAGCCCGACAGCGGCCGCATCATGCTGGATGGTGAGGACATCACCAAGCTGCCCATGTATCGCCGCGCGATCCTCGGGCTCGGCTATTTGCCGCAGGAGACGTCGATCTTCCGCGGAATGACGGTGGAGAACAACATCCGCGCGGTGCTCGAGCTCGCCGAGCCCGACAAGGCGGCACGGGCAGCGCGACTCGATCAGCTTCTCGAGGAATTCGGCCTCACCCGCCTTCGCGCCGCGCCGGCGATGGCGCTGTCGGGCGGCGAGCGGCGCCGGGCCGAGATCGCCCGCGCGCTCGCCGCCGATCCGACGATCATCCTGCTCGACGAGCCTTTCGCGGGCATCGACCCGATCTCGATCTCGGATATCCGCGAGCTGGTGATCCAGCTCAAGAATCGCGGCATCGGCGTGCTGATCACCGATCACAATGTCCGCGAGACCCTCGACATCGTCGACCGCGGCTACATCATCTATGACGGCCGCGTGCTGTTCGCGGGTTCGCCCGACGATCTGGTGCGCGACGAGAATGTCCGCCGGCTCTATCTCGGCGAGAGCTTCGAGCTGTAGAACGGCATGAGTCTCGCGCCTCGCCTCGACCTGCGCCAGTCGCAATCGCTGGTGATGACGCCGCAGCTCCAGCAGGCGATCAAGCTGCTGGCGCTGTCGAACCTCGAGATCGAGACCTTCATCGCCGAGGAGCTCGAGAAGAATCCGCTGCTCGAGGCATCACAGGGCGGAGGCGATGACGCGCCCGATGCGACGGCGCCCGAGCCCGAAGGCGATTTCGAAGGCGCGCGCGACGAACCCGCCGATGCGAGCGAGCTGATCGCCGGCGGCGGCGAAATCGCGGGCGAGGCCGCGCTCGACGTCGATTTCGCCGCCGAGACCTTTCACCATGACAGCCCCGCCGATTCGATCGGAGGGCTCGACGGCAGCCTCGGCATATCGGGTTCGGGCGGCGGCTCCGAGGACGGGCCCGATTTCGACAATATGGGCGCTTCGGCGCTCAGCCTCGCCGATCATTTGATGGCGCAGGCGGGGGCGAGCGTCGACGGGTCCGATCTGTTCATCGCCGCGCATCTGATCGATCAGATCGACGAGACCGGCTATCTGACCGCCGCGCTGCTCGACATTGCGAGCCGGCTGAACGTGCCGCTCGCGCGCGTCGAGGCGGTGCTCGCGACGATCCACACCTTCGATCCCACCGGAGTGGGCGCGCGCAGCCTCGCCGAATGCCTCGCGCTGCAGGCGAAGGAGGCCGATCGCTACGATCCGTGCATGGCACGGCTGATCGACAATCTCGAACTGGTCGCACGCGGGGACCTCGCCCGATTGAAGCGGCTGTGCAATGTCGACGACGAGGATCTGGCGGACATGATCCGCGAGCTCCGCAACTATGATCCCAAGCCCGGCTGCCGCTATGGCGGCGAGCCGACGCTGGCGGTGGTGCCCGACATCTTCGTCGCGCGCCGCGGTGCCGGCTGGGCGGTCGAGATCAACGCGGCAACTTTGCCCAAATTGCTCGTCAATCGCGCTTATTATGCCGAGATCTCGGCGGGGCCGCAGGACAAGGCGAGCAAGGCGTGGATGTCCGACATGCTCGCCAGCGCCAATTGGCTTGTCAAGGCGCTCGACCAGCGCCAGCGCACGATCATCAAGGTCGCGAGCGAGATCGTGAAGCAGCAGGAGGCGTTCTTCCTCCACGGCGTCGCGCATCTCAAGCCGATGACCTTGCGCCAGGTCGCCGACGTGATCGAGATGCACGAATCGACGGTGAGCCGGGTCACCTCGAACAAATATCTGAGCTGCGCGCGCGGGCTGTTCGAACTCAAATATTTCTTCACCAGCGCGATTCAGTCGGCCGATGGCGGCGACGCGGTCTCGGCCGAGGCGGTGAAAAGCGCGATCCGCGCGCTGATCCAGGCCGAGGATCCCCGGAAAATCCTTTCGGACGACACTCTGGTCGAAATGCTCAATGCCAAGGGATTCGACATCGCGCGGCGCACCGTCGCCAAATATCGCGAGGCGATGGGGATCGGCAGCTCGGTCCAGCGGCGGCGGCAAAAGGCGCTCGAGGGCGTGGGCTGAGGCGCGACCTCGGCCGATTCACCGGGCAATCCCGCGCCGTAAGACTCCGTAGCGGAGTCTTTCCTATAATGGGGGCATGAGCGCGACCTTCTCCATCGATGTCGAACCCGACCGCGATCTGATCCGTATCGCCATGGCCGGCCTGTTCACGCCCGAGGACATCCAACGCTTCTATGCCGAGCGCGAGATCGCGCACGCGAAGCTGACCTGCGGCCGCAACGCCCATTTCACGATCAACGATCTGCGGGGCATGAAAATCCAGCCGCAGGAGAGCGTTGTCGGCTTTCAGCAGATGCTTGGCGCGCCCGAATATCGCTCGCGCCGGCTGGCCTTCGTGATCGGCCGCACGCTGGCGCGCAGCCAGCTTCAGCGCGCGCTCGCCGGCCGTGGCCCGGACACGCGCTGTTTCGACACCGTCGTCGAGGCGGAGGCGTGGCTGTTTTCCGGGGCGGTGACGGGCGAATTGCGCAACGCGGGCTAGGCTTTCCAAAATTCCTCCCCCGCTTCGCAAGGGAGGATTTATCTAGTCATCCTCGTCTTCGAAGCCGGCCAGCTCCAGCGCCCGCGCCTTGATCTGATGCAGCCGGCACCAATGGACGAGCGCGTCCTCGCGGCCGTGCGTCACCCAGACCTCGCGCGGCGCGAGCTCGCGGATCGTGGTGGTGAGCTCGTCCCAGTCGGCGTGATCGGAAAGGATCAGCGGCAGCTCGACATTGCGCTGCCGCGCGCGCTGGCGGACGCGCATCCAGCCCGAGGCCATTGCAGTGATCGGATCGGGCAGGCGGCGCGACCAGCGATCGTTGAGCGCGCCGGGCGGGCACAGGATGATCCGCCCTTCGAGCTCCGCCTTCGCCACACCGGTGGCGGGGCGCAGCTCGCCGAGATCGACGCCCTGCTCGACATAGAGATCGCAGAGCCGCTGCAAGGCGCCATGGATGTAGATCGGATCGTCGAACCCCATCACGCGTAGCTCGCGGATCACGCGCTGCGCCTTGCCCAGCGCATAGGCGCCGACGAGCACGCAGCGTTTCGGATTGGCGCGGAGCGCGGCGAGCAGTTTGTCGAGCTCGTCATGCGTCTCGGGGTGGCGGAAGACGGGCAGGCCGAAGGTCGCCTCGGTGACGAAGATGTCGCACGGCACCGGCTCGAACGGAGCGCAAGTCGGGTCCTCGCGACGCTTGTAGTCGCCCGACACGACGATGCGCTCGCCGGCGTGGTCGAGCACGATCTGCGCGGAGCCGAGGACATGCCCCGCGGGGACGAAGCTGATATCGACGCGCCCCATGCGCAGCGTCTCGCCATAGGCCACGGGATGACCGTTTTGCGGTCCGTAGCGACATTCCATGATCGCCAGCGTCCCGGGGGTAGCCCAAACCTCGCCATGGCCGCCGCGGGCGTGATCGGCATGGCCGTGCGTGATCAGCGCGCGCGGCACGGGCTGCGACGGGTCGATCCACGCATCGGCGGCGGGAATGTAGATTCCGGTGGGATTGGGCTGGATCCAGCTGCCGATTGCCATGGACACAATATGGTTCGCTGCGGCTGCGGTTCCCAGTGGATCGAATTCGCGCGCGGCTTCGTTGGTCGGTTCAAACCGGAACGAGGTGTGCGATGGACCTTTCGAGCCTGCAGGGCATGCTGACGATCATCGGGCCGATCGTGCTCGCGGTCGCGATCCTCTGGGCGATGTTCCGCAATCACGGCAATCGCCGCGAAAAGGAGCGCACCGAAGCGGCGACGCGGGAACTCTATGACCGGCAGGACCGCGCGGACAGGGCGCGCGACCATGGCGGCGTGGCGTGAGGGACTTGCGCTGAGGCGCTGACTCGCGCGAACGCTGGCAGGTGTCCGACGCCGCGCTTCCCCGACAACTGACTGACTGGTTCGCCGCGCGCGGCTGGCGGCCGCGGCGGCACCAGCTCGATATGCTCGGCGCCGCGCGGGCGGGCGAGGACGCGCTGCTCGTCGCCGCCACCGGCGCGGGCAAGACGCTCGCCGGGTTCCTGCCGACGCTCGCCGAGCTCATCGAACAGCCGTCGCAGGGGCTGCACACGCTCTACATCTCGCCGCTCAAGGCGCTCGCGGTCGACGTGCAGCGCAATCTGTTGACGCCGATCGAGGAGATGGGCGTTTCGATCCGGGTCGAGACGCGCACCGGCGATACGCCGCACGATCGGAAAGTGCGCCAACGCGCGCGGCCGCCCGAGATACTGCTCACCACGCCCGAATCGCTGAGCTTGCTGCTGTCCTATGAGGACAGCCTGACGATGTTCGCGGGGCTCAGGACGATCGTGATCGACGAGGTCCACGCCTTCGCCACCGGCAAGCGCGGCGACTTGCTCGCGCTGGCGATCGCGCGGCTCCAGCGGCTGGCGCCCGACATGCGCCGTGTCGCGCTGTCGGCGACGGTGGCAGATCCCGACGGCTATCGCGCCTGGCTGGCGCCCGATGGCGACATCGATCGGGTCCGGCTCGTGCAGGGCGAGGCGGGGGCCGATCCGGATATCGCGATCCTGCTCCCCGAGGGCCGGGTGCCCTGGGCGGGGCATTCGGGGGTCTATGCGATCCCGCAGGTGATGGCCGAGATCGAGACGCACCGCACGACGATCGTCTTCTGCAACACCCGCGGGCTCGCCGAGCTGGTCTTCCAGAATCTGTGGAAGGTCAACGAGCTCAAGCTGCCGATCGCAGTGCATCATGGCAGCCTCAGCCTCGAGGCGCGGCGGCGCGCCGAACAGGCGATGGCCGACGGCAAATTGCGCGCGCTGGTGGCGACCGCGAGCCTCGACCTCGGGGTCGACTGGGGCGATGTCGACTGCGTGATCCAGATGGGCGCGCCCAAGGGCTCGTCGCGATTGCTCCAGCGCATCGGGCGCGCCAATCACCGGCTCGACGAACCGAGCGAGGCGGTGCTCGTGCCGGGCAATCGCTTCGAGTATCTCGAGGCGCGTGCCGCGCTCGATGCCGTCGAGCAGGGCGAGCTCGATCCCGACATCTTCCGCCCCGGCGCGCTCGACGTGCTCGCGCAGCACATCATGGCCTGCGCCTGCGCGGCGCCGTTCGATGCTGCGGCGATGCTGCACGAGATACGGGGTGCCTTGCCCTATTCGGCGCTCGATCAGGAGACGTTCGATCGAGTCCTGAGCTTCATCGCCGATGGCGGCTATTCGCTGCGCGCGTACGATAAGTTCAAGCGGCTGACCAAGGGGCCGGACGGGCTCTGGCGGGTCACCAAACCGGCCTTTGTTGCGCAGCATCGGCTCAATGCGGGGATCATCGTCGAGGCGCCGATGCTCGACGTGCGCTTCAAGAACGGGCGCAGGCTCGGCAAGGTCGAGGAGGCGTTCGGATCGACACTGGCGCCGGGGGACACCTTCTTTTTCGCGGGTCTCAGCCTCGAGGTCGAGCGCGTCGAGCTGACCGACCTGATCGTGCGGGCGAGCGCGAAGCAGGCGCGCTATGTCTCATATATGGGCGCACGGCTGGCGATCACCTCGACGCTCGCCGAGCGCGTGCGCGTGTTTCTGCATGATTCCAGCCAATGGGCGCGCTTTCCCGACGATGTCCGCGAATGGCTCGAGGTGCAGGCACGGCGCTCGGCGCTGCCCGCGCCGGCGCAGCTGCTCGTCGAGACCTTCCCGCACGAGGGCAAGCACCATATGGTCGCCTACAGCTTCGAGGGCTGGAACGCGCACCAGTCGCTCGGCATGCTGGTCACCCGCCGGATGGAGGCGATGGGGCTCAAACCTCTGGGTTTCGTCGCCAACGACTATGCGCTCGCGGTCTATGGGCTCGAGAAGATCGAGGATCCCGCCGCGCTCTTCTCGCCCGACATCCTCGAGCACGAGTTCGTCGACTGGGTACAGCAATCGGCGCTGCTCAAGCGCGCCTTTCGCGAAGTGGCGATCATCGGCGGGCTGGTCGAGCGCCAGCATCCGGGCAAGAAGAAGAGCGGGCGCCAGGTCACCTTCTCGACCGACCTGATCTACGACGTCCTACGGAAATATGAGCCCGACCATCTGCTGCTCAAGGCCGCATGGGCCGACGCGCGCGCGCGGATGACCGATGTCGGCCGACTCGCGCACCTGCTCGACACCGCCGCCGACACGATGCTGCACATGGACCTGCCGCGCGTGAGCCCGATGGCGGTGCCGGTGCTGATCATGATCGGCCGCGAGCGCACCCCGCAGGGCAGTGGTGAAGACGCGCTCCTGATCGAGGCGGAAGGCATCGCCGCGGAGGCGATGCGGCTCGATTGATTTCGATTGCTGCGCAACATGCGCAGGTATATTGCTATATCATGTCTGGAGTTCTCTACCCGCTCCTGCTTCTCACCCTGCCGATCGAGCCTTCCGGCAGCACGCCCGCCGCGCCCCCCCAAGATCCCGAGCTGATCAGCACCGAGTCGGTGATGGAGGCGACGTTGCTGACCTTGGGCGAGGTCGATCAGCGACTGACCGTGCCCGTCGCGGTCAATGCGAAGGGGCCATATAATTTCATCATCGATACCGGCGCGGAACGCACCGTGGTCTCGCGCGAGCTCGCCAGTACGCTCAAGCTGAACGCGGGCAACCCGGTGACCTTGCTGTCGATGACCGGGCGCAGCCAGGTCGATACGGTGCTGGTGCCCGATCTGATGATCAAATCGATCGGCGTGCAGCACAGCGTGGTCGCGCCCAAGCTCGAGGCGCGCAATCTCGGCGCGATCGGGCTGCTCGGCATCGACACGCTGCGCGACCATCAGGTCTCGATCGATTTCGATCGCGGCGTCATGGAAGTCCGCAAGAGCGAGAAACGGCCGAAATACCGGCGCAAATCCGATGACGAGATCGTGGTCACCGCGAAGAGCGTGTACGGTCAGCTCATCGTCACCGACGCCTATTATGGCAACACCCGCATCCAGGTGGTGCTCGACACCGGCAGCCAGGTCAGCATGGGCAACACCGCGCTGCGCAAGCGCGTCGCGCGCAGCCGCAAAACCCAGCCGATCGAGCTCACCGACGTGACCGGCGACAAGACGATGGCCGATTACACGACCGTGCCCAACATCAAGGTCGGCGAGGTGCTGTTCGGATCGATGCCGGTGGCCTTTGCCGATGTCGCGCCGTTCGAACGATTCGGGCTGACCGATCGGCCAGCGTTGCTGCTCGGCATGGACGCGCTGCGGAGCTTCCGCCGGGTCGATATCGATTTCCCGAATCGGCTGGTCCGCTTCAGGATGCCCAAGAACACGCCGTCGCGATTGCAGGAATATCGCTCGCCGACGACCGGTGTGGGCGGATATTCGTCGAACCGGACGCTCTGACGCCTTATTGACTTGCGCGCGTGCGGGCTGCTTGGCTCGACGCATGACTCGCCTGTCCCACTCCGCGCTCGCCGCTCTTCCCGGCTCCGTCGCCCGCCCCGGCCATGCGCCCGACGCGATCCGCACCGGTATCGTCCATTTCGGGCCCGGCGCTTTTCACCGCGCGCATCAGGCGGCCTATGTCGATCGGCTGCTTGATACGGATCCGCGCTGGGGGATTGCCGCGGTCTCGCTGCGCAGTGGCGGCACCACCGACGCGCTCAAGGCGCAGGACGGACTCTACACGTTGGCGGTGATCGATCGCGATCCTTCGATGCGCATCATCGCCGCGCATTCGGATGCGATCGGCCCGGGCGAGGGTGCCCGGCTCCGGAAACTGCTCGCCGATCCGGCGGTGCGCATCGCGACGAGCACGGTCACCGAAAAGGGCTATTGCCTCGCCGGCGACGGCACCCTCGACATGGCGCATCCGGATATCGTCCATGATCTCGGCAGTCCCGCCGAGCCGGCGAGCCTGATCGGCTGGATCGTCGCGGGGTTGGGCGACCGGCGTGCAACGGGTGCCGCGCCCTTCGCGATGCTCTGCTGCGACAATATGACCGGCAACGGCGCCAAGCTCCGTGCCGCGTGCATCAGCTTCGCGCGCGAACGCGATGCGGGGCTGGCGGACTGGATCGCGGGCGAAGTCGCCTTCCCCGATTCGATGGTCGATTCGATCACTCCCGCCAGCGATGCGGCGTTCCTCGCCAAGGTCCAGCAAGCGCTTGGCGTCGAGGATCGTGCGGCGGTGCAGCGCGAAAGCTTCGCCCAATGGGTGTTGCAGCGCTTCGACATGGCGGACGGGCCGGACTTCGCCTCGGCCGGGGTAACGCTGACCGGCGATGTGCGCGGCTATGAACAGGCCAAGCTGCGCATCCTCAACGGGTCGCATTCGACGCTCGCCTATACCGGGCTCGCGCGCGGGCACGAGACGGTGTTCGAGGCGATGTCCGACCCCGCGCTCGCGGGCTTCGTCACCCGGCTCGCGCATCGGGACATCGCCGCCTCGCTGGGGCCGGTCGAGGGGCTCGACGTCACGGGCTATGCCGATGCGGTGCTGGACCGGTTCCGCAATCCGGAGATTCGCCATCTGCTCGCACAGATCGCATGGGACGGGTCGCAGAAGCTGCCCTATCGACTCCTCGACACGGTGCGCGAGGCGCTCGATGCCGGGCGGAGCATCGAGCGGCTGGCGGTGCCGGTGGCAGCGTGGATCGCGTTTCTGCGGCGCAGGGCCGAGGCGGGCGAGACGATCACCGATCCGATGGCCGAGACGCTCGCCGCCGCGGCGACGAGCGCCAATCCGGTGACGGCGATGCTGGCGGTGGAGCCGGTGTTCCGTGCGCGGCTCGGGCAGGATGAGCGTTTCCGCGTCGCGGTGCGCGAGGCGTTCCAGCATTTCGCGCAGGGCGATATCGCGCCGTTGCTGGGGCGGTAATCCCTCCGTCCTCTGGTCTTCACCGGAGCACGGCAGGATTAGAGCGGCTGCGGCCCCTCCGTCCCCAGCACATGCGTGCAGAGCTGGGCTTCGGGCGTGTCGTCGTCCTCGAGCGCGGCGACGGTGACCCAGCCTTCGGCGCGCAGCTTCGCGCCGGTCTCGGCCGGGGTGCCGTGGGGCAGGAACAGCCGGCGCCGCTCGACCGCGCCGAGTCCGGCGTTCAGGATCGGATCGGCGAACAGCGAGAAGCCGACCGCCGGCTCTTCGCGGCCGTCGCCATGCAGGATCGTGTAGGTACCGCCACGGCCGATCTCGCCGCGCGCCCCGGCGGCGAAGATCGAGAAGCCGAGCCAGCTCTGATATTCGAAGCCATGGCGTTCGGTCGGGTCGAGCGTGAGCGCCGCCTGGCCATCGATGCTCGCGGCGATCCGCGCAAGGCCGTCGAGCCGGCTCGCCAGCGCATTGCCCGCATCGATCGCGCGCAGCCGCGCCATCGCGGCTTCGAAGGGGCCGGCCGCCTCGATCAGCGGCAGCCAGCGCGAATCGATCGCGGCGACGCCGCCGGCATCCTTGGCGTCGAGCCGGTCGCGCAGGCTGCTGAGCGTGGTGGCGTCGAGATCGCCCGCGAGCGTGTCGGCGAGATCGGGTAGGGTGAAATCGATCGCGATCCCGGTGACGCCCGCAGCCTGCAGCGCCTCGATCGCCACGCGAACGATCTCGATCGCCGCGGCGACGGTGTCGAGCCCGATAAGCTCGGCGCCGATCTGGCGCATTGCGCGCTGCGGGTTGAGTTCGGAGGCGCTGAGCTTGACCACCGCCCCGGCATAGGAAAGCCGCACCGGGCGCGGATGGTGGCCCATGCGGGTAACTGCGATGCGGCCGACCTGCGCCGTGAGATCGGGGCGGATCGCCAAGGTGCGCTGCGAGACCGGATCGACGAAGCGCACCGCGTCGCGCACCCCGCCGGCCTTGAGCCGTGAGGCGAGCTCGTCGGCGAACTCGGCGAGCGGCGGATCGACCTGCTCATAGCCATAGAGGCGCGCCACGCCGAGCACGCGCGCCTCGAGCCCCGCCGCGGCATCGGCGGCAGGGGGGAGGCGGTCGTGGAATCCCTCGGGGAGAAGGCCGGTCATGAGCCCCCTTTGAACGATCCGCCATCGCGGCGAAAGCCGGGATCTCGCACCACAAGCTGTTCGCCTGCCGCAGGAGATCCCGACTTTCGTCCGGATGGCGCGTTTTGCGTCAGAAGGTGAGCGCCATCGCGGTCTTCACGCCCGGAAGCGTGCGGACCCTGGCGATCAATTCGGGAGTCACCTCGTCGTCGACCGAGAGCAGCAGCACCGCCTCGCCGCCCGCCGAGCGGCGGCCGAGATGGAAGGTGCCGATGTTCACGCCCGCTTCGCCGAGCGTTGTGCCGAGCCGGCCGATGAAGCCGGGGGCGTCCTCGTTGACGATGTAGAGCATGTGGCCGGCGAGATCGGCCTCGACCTTGATCCCGAACAGCTCGACGAGGCGCGGCGCCTGGTTGCCGAACAGCGTGCCCGCGACCGAGCGATCGCCCGACCGGGTGCCCACGGTGACGCGGACCAGCGTGTGATAGTCGCCCTCGCGGTCATGGCGCACTTCGCGGACGTCGAGCCCGCGTTCCTTGGCGAGATAGGGGGCGTTGACCATGTTCACGGTGTCCGAATGGACGCGCATCAGCCCCGCGAGCACCGCACCGGTGATCGGCTTCTGGTTCAGTTCGGCCGCGGCGCCCTCGACTTCGATCGCGATATTGGCGAGCTCGCCATGCGCGAGCTGACCGACGAGGCTGCCGAGCTTTTCGGCGAGCGCCATGTACGGCTTGAGCCGCGGCGCTTCCTCGGCAGAGAGGCTCGGCATGTTGAGCGCGTTGGTGACGCCGCCCGAGACGAGATAATCGGCCATCTGCTCGGCGACCTGGATCGCGACATTGACCTGCGCTTCGTTGGTCGAGGCGCCGAGATGCGGGGTCGAGATGAAGTTGGGCGTGCCGAACAGCGGCGATTCCTTCGCCGGCTCCTGCACGAACACGTCGAGCGCGGCGCCGCCGATATGGCCCGATTCGAGGCCTTCCTTGAGCGCCGCCTCGTCGATCAGCCCGCCGCGTGCGCAATTGATGATGCGGACGCCCTTCCTGGTCTTGGCGAGATTCTCGCGGCTGAGGATGTTGCGCGTCTGATCGGTCAGCGGCGTGTGCAGCGTGATGAAATCGGCGCGGAGCAGCAGATCGTCGAGCGTCATCTTCTCGACGCCCATCTCGAGCGCGCGCTCGGGGGTGAGGAAGGGATCATAGGCGATCACCTTCATCTTGAGGCCGAGCGCGCGATCGGCGACGATCGAGCCGATATTGCCGGCGCCGATCAGGCCGAGCGTCTTGCCGGTGACCTCGACGCCCATGAAGCGGTTCTTCTCCCACTTGCCGGCCTGGGTCGACTTGTCGGCCTCGGGCAGGTCGCGGGCGAGCGCGAACATCAGCGCGATCGCGTGCTCGGCGGTGGTGATCGAATTGCCGAAGGGCGTGTTCATGACGACCACGCCCTTCGCCGAGGCGGCGGGGATGTCGACATTGTCGACGCCGATCCCGGCGCGGCCGACGACCTTGAGATTGGTCGCCGCGTCGAGGATCTCCTTCGTCACCTTGGTCGAGCTGCGGATCGCGAGCCCGTCATAGTCGCCGATGATCGCCTTGAGCTCTTCGGGGGTCTTGCCAGTGATCTCGTCGACCTCGACGCCGCGCTCGCGGAAGATCTGCGCGGCCTTGGGATCCATTTTGTCGGAAATGAGGACTTTGGGCATTGGGTGCTCCTTGGGGAGAGCCGGTGCTCCTGCAAAAGCAGGAGCCCAGAGTTACAATGGGAATCGTATGCGGCCCTGGACTCCTGCTTTCGCAGGAGCACGGGAAGTCAGGCGCTCTTCGCCTCGGCGTAGGCCCAGTCGAGCCACGGGCCGAGCGCCGCGATGTCGGCCGTTTCGACCGTCGCGCCGCACCAGATGCGCAGGCCCGCAGGGGCATCGCGATAGCCCGCTACGTCGTATGCGGCGTCTTCCTTCTCGAGCAGCGAGGCGAACTTCTTGATGAAGTCGGCATCGGCGCCCTCGACGGTGAGGCACACGCTGGTGGTCGAGCGGATGCTCTCGTCCTCGGCGAGGTTGCCGAGCCAGTCGCGCTCGGCAACGAGCTTCTGGAGCGCCGCTGCATTGGCGTTCGAGCGCGCGATCAGTCCCTGCAGGCCGCCCAGGCCCTTTGCCCATTCGAGCGCGAAGATCGCGTCCTCGACGGCGAGCATCGACGGGGTATTGATCGTCTCGCCCTTGAACACGCCCTCGGCGAGCGCGCCCTTGGAAACGAGGCGGAACACCTTGGGGAGCGGCCAGGCCGGGGTGTAATTCTGCAGCCGCTCGACCGCGCGCGGGCCGAGGATCAGCACGCCGTGGCCGCCTTCGCCGCCGAGCACCTTTTGCCACGAGAAGGTCGCGACATCGATCTTGTCCCACGGCAGGTCATAGGCGAACACCGCGCTGGTCGCGTCGGCGAAGCTCAGGCCTTCGCGGTCGTCGGGGATCCAGTCGCCGTTTGGGACGCGTGCGCCCGAGGTGGTGCCGTTCCAGGTGAACAGCACGTCGTTCGACCAGTCGACCTGGGTCAGGTCAGGGAGCTGGCCATAGTCGGCGCGCAGCACGGTCGGGTCGAGCTTCAATTGCTTGGCGACGTCGGTGACCCAACCTTCGCCGAAGCTTTCCCAGGCGAGCGTGGTTACGGGGCGCTGTCCAAGCATCGTCCACATCGCCATTTCGAAGGCGCCGGTGTCCGAGCCGGGGACGATGCCGATGCGGTGCGTCTCGGGAAGCTGGAGCATCTCGCGCATCAGATCGATGCAATATTGGAGACGGTTCTTGCCCAGCTTCGAGCGGTGCGAGCGGCCGAGCACCTCGGTGGTGAGCTTCTCGGGCGACCAGCCGGGAGGCTTGGCGCAGGGACCGGAGGAAAAATGGGGGCGCGCCGGCCGGGTGGCGGGCTTCGCAGACGCAAGGGTGGCGTCGGTAACGGCAGAATCACTCATGTCAGTCTCTCCTTGCAGAGAGCACGCGCGGCGTTGGGACCGCGTGGCCCGTCGACGGCCCTAGCGGCGGCGGGCGCGAAGTCAACCCGCGGATTTCTACGGTTTCGGCGGCTCGGGCGGCCATTTGGCGAGCAGCCCGCGATCGGTCATCCAGTCGGTGATCAGGCGCGGCCAGTTGCGCAGGCTGACCATCGGGGTGGTCTCCCCCATGTTGAAGGCGTGGCCGCCGGCCGCGAACATGTGGAGCTCGGACGAGGCGCCCGCGGCGCGATAGGCGGTGAGCAAATCGATGATCGGCTGCGAACAGCATTGATCGTCATTGGTCGCGGTCATCAGCAGCGGCGGCGAATCGGGGGCGATCTTCTCCTCCGCATGGAGCGGTCCGGGAAAGACGAGAATGCCGAAGTCGGGCCGAGCCGAAAGGCGGTCGGTCGCGTCGCCCTTGCCGGGCGCCGCCACGGGCGCGCTGAGCAACGTCACCCGGGCGAGCTCGCCGCCGGCCGAGAAACCCATCACGCCGATCTTCTTCGAGTCGAGCTTCCATTCGCCGGCATGCGATCGGATCGTCCGCATCGCGCGCTCGGCATCCTGCCGGGCATGCTCGAACTTGTAGGGCGAATCCTTGCCGCGGAAGAGCCGGTAGCGCAGCACGAAGGCGGCGACCCCGCGCTCGTTGAACCAGCGCGCGACGTCGTTGCCCTCGGTATTGATGACGAGAAACTCATGTGCGCCGCCGGGCATGATCAGCACTGCGGCGCCGGTCTCGCGGCCGGGGCGGGCAGGGTAATAGGTGATGCTGGGATCGTTGACCGGCTTGAGCCAATAGCTTTCGGCCTGTTCGGGAATCGTCTTGCGGCTCTCGAAGCCCGGCGCCCCATCGGCCCAGAGCGCGATGCGCTGCGGCGCCGCAGGAGGCTGCTGCGCCCATACCGGCGATGCGAGCAGGGCGAGCGCCCAAGCGAAGGCGGCGAGCAATCTGGTCATGGCCTCTCCGATCCGGCGCCGTCTTCCGCGCAGCGCTGCGACGGACATGGTAGCGCTACCAGTGCGCGAGTCAAACCGGTGCGAGCGTGCGACAGACGGACAGCGAAACTTCAGGAATCTCGTGTTATATCTGCCGCATGCGGGTTGGGGTTCTGTGCATTGCTCTGGCGTTGGCCGGTTGCGTCGGCGACGACGACGATCGCCCCGTGCGGTCCAATCGTCCTTCGCCGATCCGCGAGCGCCCCTCCGGGCCGATCACGCTCAACGGGCCGACGCCGCGCGAGACGCAGCAATGCTTCTCCGATCTGGCGCGCGAGCAAGTGCGCTATTCGCCGCTGCCCGATCGCGATTTCGGCAGCGGCTGCATCGTCACCGGCGCGGTGCAGCTGCTCGACATCGGCGTGCCGGTGACCAATCTCAAATCGATGCGCTGCCCGCTCGCGCGCACCTTCACGGGCTGGGTCCGCTTCGCGGTGGCGCCCGCAGCCAAGCAGATCCTCGGCAGCGAGCTGGTCCGGGTCGAGAGCTTCGGCAGCTATTCGTGCCGCGCGATCATCGGCGGCGGCGGGCCATCGGGCGCGCGGATCTCGGAGCATGGCCTCGGCAACGCCGTCGATATCGGCGGATTCGTCCTCGCCGACGGGCGCAAGATCCGCGTCGAGACCGGGTGGAAGTCGGACGATCCGGCAGTGCGCCGGTTCTTCGAGGTGATCCACGGTTCGGCGTGCAAGCGGTTCCGGACGGTGCTCGGCCCCGATTACAATGCGGCGCACTATAATCATCTGCATCTCGACATGGGCCGCGGACCCTTCTGCGCCTAGACTTGTAGATCCTCCTTCACGAGGGAGGAATTCTTGTGGCCGCGCTCCCCTAGGCAAGCGCCGATGATCGGCCTAAGCCGGCCCAAATGAGCAACGATACACGCGTCCCGAGCCGCGTCTTCCGCCCGGCGGTGCAGGAAGCCGAGAACGCCAACACCAACAGCGGCACACCCCAGACCGAGCATCCCGCCTATCGCCTCGCCTTCCAGGACATGGACTTCCTGCTGCGCGAGGATCTGCGGCCGGTGCGTTTCCAGCTCGAGCTATTGAAGCCGCAGCTGATCCTCGACGAGGCCAAGATCGCCTCGACCTTCGTCGTCTATGGCTCGGCGCGGATTCCCGAACCCGAAAAGGCGAAGGCGTTGCTCGAGCTCGCCGACACGCCGCAGCAGAAGCTGATCGCCGAGCGGCTGATCGAGAAGTCGCATTATTACGACGTCGCGCGCGAGCTCGCGCAGATGGTCAGCAATTTCCCGCTCGACGAAGCCGGGAAGCGCCACTTCGTCGTGTGTTCGGGCGGCGGCCCGTCGATCATGGAGGCGGCGAATCGCGGCGCGCGCGACGTGGGCGCGGACACGGTCGGGCTCAACATCGTCCTGCCGCACGAACAGGCGCCCAATCCCTATGTCACGCCCGGGCTGAGCCTCCAGTTCCACTATTTCGCGCTCAGGAAGATGCACTTCCTGCTGCATGCGCGCGCCGTGGCGGTGTTCCCGGGCGGGTTTGGCACGTTCGACGAGAGCTTCGAGCTGCTGACCCTGATCCAGACCGGCAAGATCGATCCGATCCCGGTGCTGTTTTACGGCAAGGCCTTCTGGCAGCGCGTGGTGAACTTCGAGGCGCTGTGCGAGGAGGGCGTGATCAGCCCACGCGACCTCAACCTGTTCCATTTCGTCGAGACCGCGGAAGAGGGTTGGCAGATCGTGCAGGACTTCTGGCGGGATCGCGAGAGCCGGGGCTTGCCAGCGGAGCGATAGCCAACAAAAAAGGCCGCCCCGGAAGGCGGCCTTTTTTCTGTCTGAAGGGGAACGGGCCTTAGTGCCCCTTCTTCTCGGCCTGGATCGCGGCCTGCGGGTCCTTGGCCGGGGTACCTTCGGCCGGCGTCGCCTCGTTCGAGACATTGGCCGTTTCCGGGCCCTCGGCGACGTTCGCCTGCGCGGCGTTGTCGGCGGCCGGCTCCTCGCCTGCTGCGGGCGCGGCGGGGAGCGGCAGGTTCGAGCCCTGCGAATTGAGATAGGCGATCACGTTGGCGCGGTCCTGCGGGTTCGACAGGCCGGCGAAGGTCATCTTGGTGCCCGGCGCATATTTGCGCGGAGAGGTCAGCCACGCATCGAGCGCGTCGAAGGTCCAGGTGCCGGGCACGCCCTTGAGCGCGTCCGAATAGGCGAAGCCGGGGACATGGCCGTGCGGCTTGCCGACCGCCGCGAAAAGGTTCGGGCCGATGCCCGACGCGCCGCCCGAATTGATCGTGTGGCAGGCGGTGCACTGCTTGAACACATCGGCGCCCTTGGCGACATCTGCCTTGGCGAGGCGCACCGCGATCGGCTCCGCCGCGGCCGCACCGCCTTCGCCCGGGGCCTCTACGCCCTCGATCACATAGCCCATCTTCTCGGGGCGTTCGGAGTGAAAGGCCATACCGCTCGCGATCGAAAGCCCGAGCGCGGCAATCCCGCCCGCCAATGCCCAGCCAGCAATCGTATTGAACCGGTCGCTCATCGCATGCCCCTAAAGGAAAGTCGTTCGCCCTTTAGGCTGCGGTTTTTGCGACCGCAAGCCGGGCTTGCCGCGCGGCAAGCGGGCGGCTAGCGCGCGGCGTCATGGAGAATTTCGCCGCGCCCGCACGTCCGATCGTCGCAGAGATGATCGCCAGCGCCTCTGCCGAGCCCGGCCGGGCGGTGGCCTTTCAGGGCGCGCCCGGCGCCAACTCGCACATCGCGGTGCGCGAGGCCTTTGCCGACGGACTGCCCTTGCCCTGTTTCTCGTTCGAGGACGCGATCGACGCAGTGAAGGAAGGTCGCGCCGATCGCGCGATGATTCCGATCGAGAATTCGCTGCACGGCCGCGTCGCCGACATCCATTTCCTGCTTCCCGAATCGGGACTGGCGATCACCGGCGAGCATTTCCTGCCGATCCGCTACGGGCTGATGGGCACCGGCAGCATCGAACAGGTGCGCGAGGCGATGAGCCATCCGCAGGCGCTCGGCCAGTGTCGACACTGGCTCAAGGCGCGCGGGATCGCGCCGGTCGCCTATCCCGATACCGCGGGTGCGGCGGCCGTGGTCGCCGAGATGGCCGACCCCGCGATCGCCGCGCTCGCGCCGCCGGGAGCGGCTGCGCTCTACGGGCTCAATCTGCTCGAAAGCGACTTCGCCGATGCCGAGCACAATATGACGCGCTTCGTCGTGCTCGCGCGCGAAGCTTCGCAGCCGCAGGCGGCGGGGCCGGTGATGACCACCTTCATCTTCGAGGTGAAGAATGTCCCCGCGGCGCTCTACAAGGCCCTTGGCGGCTTTGCGACCAACGGTGTCAACATGACCAAGCTCGAGAGCTACCAGCGCGGCGGCAGCTTCGCGGCGACCGAATTCTACGCTGACATCGTCGGCGGCCCGGGCGATCCGACGATCGACCGTGCGCTCGAGGAGCTCAAATTCCATTCGAAATGGATGCGCGTGCTCGGCACCTATCCGCAGGCGCGCGAGCGGCCCTAGCCGACCTCGGCTCCGGATGCGCCGGGGCTGCACAATCGCGTTGATGCGCCGCGGGCGCGCGTTTCCGGCGTTCGCCGGGGCGACCGCCATGCATTGACTCCCGCGACGATATGTTGTGTAAACACAATAGATCGTAACGCCGAGTCGATATTGTGCCTGTGATCCACAACCGTATTGCCCTGTTTCGTGCCGAACGCGGGATGAGCCGCCGCGAGCTGGCGGATGCGGTCGGCGTCAATCCGCAGACGATCGGTTATCTCGAGCGCGGCGACTATAGCCCCAGCCTCGAACTCGCGATGAAGATCGCGGGGCAGTTCGACGCGCCGATCGAGCTGCTCTTCTCGTTCCAGCCCTTCGAATCCGTCGCCACGGCGCTTCGGCGCGCGGGCGCCTGACGCATGCGGAGCATCTCCATGTCCAAATTCAACGAGCGCTTCTTCAACAAGCTCGACGCCGCTGCCGAGCATACCGGTGTGCCCGCGATGGCGCGCGGCGAGCAACGGCGCCGGCAATTCCGCTGGGTGCCGGTCGTCGCGCTGGCGGTAGCCAGCGCCGGCCTGCTGACGGGGCTGATCCGCCCCGACCTCGTCGAGTTGGGCAACGGCATGATCATGCTCGGCTTCGCGATCGCGATCCTGCTGCCGATCTTCGGACCGCTAAAGCCGTGGGGCACGCCCGAACGCGTCGACGAGTTCGACCGCGCGCTGCGCGACCGGGCGATGCTCGCGGGCTTCGCAGCGGTGAGCATTGCTGCCTTCGCCGGACTCTGGCTGCTGATCGGCCTCGCCATGGTCACCGACTGGCCGCGCGACCTGCTACTCAGTCAGCTCCGCGCACTCACTTTCTATCTGATGACGCTCTACACCGCGGTGCCGACGCTCCATGCCAGCTGGGCGATCCGGCCGATCGAGGACGATTAGCCGCCCTCCACCCATGCCGTCAGCAGCGTGTGCGCGATCGCATAGGGCGGCGCGGCAATGAAGGACGCGTCGGGATCGCGGGCGAGGGCGCGGCGGACCTCGTCGCGGCTGAACCAGCGCGCGTCCTCGAGCTCGTGGACGTCGATCGCGATGTCGTCATTCTCGGCCTCGCCGATGCACGCGATCATCAGCGATGAGGGGAAGGGCCAGGGCTGGCTGGCGACATAGCGCACCGTGCCGACGCGGACGCCTGCCTCCTCGAGCGTCTCGCGGCGCACCGCCTCCTCGATCGATTCGCCGACCTCGAGAAAGCCGGCGAGCGCCGAATAGCGCCCCGGCGGCCAGGGAGGCTGACGGCCGAGCAGCACGTTGTCGCCATGCTCGGCGAGCATGATCACCACCGGATCGACGCGCGGAAAATGCTCGGCATGGCAATGGGGGCATTGCCGTCCCCAGCCTGCACGGAAGATCGCAGTGGGCGTAGCGCAAACTGCGCAATAGCCATGGCGCCCGTGCCAATCGACGAGGCTGCGCGCGGCGGCATAGAGCGCCGCGTCCTCGGCATGGAAGCGATCGAGCATCGCGAACAGCGCCGGCGTGCGGATGCCGGGAAAGGGTTGGCCGTGCGGTGGCGCGGCGGCGAACAAGGGTTGGCCGTCGACATAACCGAGGAACAGCCGCTCGCCCGGCGCTGCGTCAAGCGACGTCCAGACGAGGCGGTCGGCCGAATCGAGCTCGGGGTCGAGCCCGTGGAGCACGAGCAGCCGCGCGCGCGGGTCGGCCTCGGCGGCGCGCAGCAGCTCGGGTTCGTGACGGACCCGGTCGGCACGATCGAGCGTGCCGCCGGTGAAGCCGGGTGCCCTCACCGCGTCAGGTCGGCATAGACCGCCTGCGATGCCTCGCGCTTGAGCATCTGCTCGCTGAAGCTGTTGATCATCATCGTCGCGCGCAGCTTGTGCACCGGATCGACCCAACCAATCGATCCCGCCGCGCCGGCCCAGCCGAACGTGCCCTTGCCGGGGCCGCCGGGCTTGTCGGCCAGATAGACCGAGCCGCCCGCGCCGAAACCCATCGGGACGCCGGTATCCGCAGTCATGTGCGCCAATGTCGAACGGTCGACGCTCGCGGGCAGCAGGTCCGACATCGCCAGCTTCACCGTCTCGGGCTTGAGGATGCGTACGCCGTCGAGCGTGCCGCCCCCCAGCAGCATGTGGAGGAAGCGGTCGTAGTCGCGGGCCGACATGACGAGCCCCGCGCCGCCATAGGGAAAGCTCGGCGGCCGGAGCCAGACCGAGGTGGCGCCGGCATCGGCCGCCACCTTGGGCGAGAGATAATTGGTCGCGAGGATCCGCGCCTGGTCCTGCGGCACGGTCCAGAAGCTCGCCTGCATCTTGAGCGGCGCGAAGATGCGGGTGTTGACGAACTGGTCGAACGGCATGCCGCTTGCGACCTCGATCACCCGTCCGAGCACGTCGAGCCCGATCGAATAGCTCCATTGCGCACCCGGATCGGCGATCAGCGGCAGCGTCGCGACGCGATCGGCGAATTCCTCGAGCGACTTGGGCCGCGCAGCGCGCATGCCCGGTTCCATCAGCGCATTGACCTGCGCCGGGTTGATCCCGAGCCGGTTATACTCGTCGAGCAACGGCCCCTTGGTAATGATGGTGTAGCCCAGCCCCGCGGTATGCGTGAGCAGGTTGCGTACGGTGATCGGGCGTGCGGCGGGCCGGCTGGTCAGATCCTTCGCCGGGTCGACGAGGACCTTCATCTCCTTGAATGCGGGGATGAAGTCGCTGATCGGCTGGTCGAGCTTGAGCTTGCCCTCTTCGACGAGGATCATCGCGGCGATGCCGGTGATCGGCTTGGTCATCGAATAGACGCGCCACAGGCTGTCGGCATCGGCGGTGGGGGCATCGGGCTCGACTGCGATCCGCCCCTCCGCAAGGGTCTGAGGCGGCGCATTGCCGACACCGCTCACGAACACGATCCCGGGTACCTTGCCCTCGGCGACGACGCGCTTCGCCAGCGCGCCGGCAGCGCTGGCGGTCTGGGCGGGTGCGCCGCGCGACGGCAGCGGTACCGTCGCCTGCGGCCAGCCAGGGCTGGCGAGCGCCAATAGGGCGACCGATCCGATTATCCGCCAGCTATGCATGCATCCTCCCGAACATCTTCGCCGCCTTGGCAAATACGGTCGGCAACCCCGCCGCCCCGATCGCGTCGACCGGCCACCATTCGCCCTCCGGCGCGTCTGTGTGCGCCGGGATTGTTGCAGCCGCAAGCGCCACGTCGAGGTTGAAATGAGTGAAGCCGTGGCGGACCTCGGCGTCGAGCAGGTGCCAGTCGGCAGCGAGCGGCGCGTCGGCGAGGCCGGGCGGCGTATCGGCCCAGGGGCCCGTCGGAAGCGCGCGCATCCCGCCGAGCAGGCCTTTGCCCGGGCGGCGGACGAGCAGCACATGGCCGTCGCGCGTCAGCCAGAACATCGTCCCGAAGCGCTGCGGCTTGGCGGGCTTGGGCGCCTTGACCGGGAAAGTCTCGGGCGCGCCGCTGGCGAAGCCGTCGCATTGCGTGCGCAATGGGCAGAGCAGGCAGCGCGGCGCGCGTGCGGTGCAGATGCCCGAGCCGAGGTCCATCATCGCCTGGGCGAAGTCGCCGGCTCGCGCATCGGGAGTGATCGAGTCGGTGAGCGCGCGGATTCGCGGCCGCGCGCCGGGAAGCGCTTCGGTCACCGCGAACAGCCGGGTGACGACGCGTTCGACATTGGCATCGACCACCACGGCGCGCTGACCAAAGGCGATCGCGGCGATCGCGGCGGCGGTGTAGCCGCCGATGCCGGGCAGCCCGAGCAACTCGGCTTCGGTTTCCGGCAAGCTCCCCCGTGCCGCGACTGCGCGGGCGCAGGCGAGCAGATTGCGCGCCCGGGCGTAATAGCCGAGCCCCGCCCAGGCGGCCATCAACTCGGCATCCTCGGCCGCGGCGAGATCGGCGAAGCTGGGCCAGCGCGTGGTGAATTTCTCGAAATAGGGGATGACGCTGGCGACCTGGGTCTGCTGGAGCATCACTTCGCTGAGCCACACCCGATAGGGGTCGGGGGCGTTGTCGCCCGGCCGCGCGCGCCATGGCAGGTCGCGGGCATGGGCATCGTACCAGTGGAGAAGCGGAGCGGCGATTGCGCGAGGGACGTTGTCGGGCACAGGGCCCTATGGCATGGGTTGGCGGTAATGACGAAGACCCCGAATAGCCCAAGGCGCGCGACCACCCGCCAGCCGAAGCCCGAGCCGCAGCGATCGAACCGCCCCCGGCCGGTTTCCGAGCTGCTGCCCGATGTCGGCCGGGCCGCGTTCCGCAAGTTCGGCTTCGTCCAGCACGCGATCGTCAGCCGCTGGGGCGAGATCGTCGGCGAACGCTATGCCCGCGTCTCGATGCCCGAATCGATTCGCTTCCCGCAGGGCAAGCGCGCCGAGGGTGTGCTGAGCCTCGTCGTCGGCGGCGCGCATGCCCCGATGATGCAGCATATTGCCCCCGAGATCGTCGAACGGGTCAATCGCTTTTTCGGCTATCCGGCGGTGGCGCGAGTCGCGATCCGCCAGGGCGAGGTCAGGCGGGTCGCCAAGGCGCCGCCGCCGCCCAGCCTCGCGCCGCTTCCCGAAGCGATGGGCGACAGCCTGCGCGGGATTGCCGATCCCGAACTCAAGGCGGTGCTCGAATCGCTCGCCGCAGGCGTCGCTGCGGCCGGCCTCAAGCTGGGCAGGATCGACTGATGGGGCTCCGCTTCGTCGCTGCCGCATTGTTGCTGCTCGTCGGTTCCGGCCCGGTCACCGCGCAACAGGCGCGCAAGGCGCCCGTAGCCAATTGGGTCAATGTCGTCGCGCGAACGCCCGAGGGCGGTTTCCGCCAGGGCAATCCGAACGCGCCGATCAAGCTCGTCGAATATGGCTCGCGGACTTGCCCCACCTGCGGTGCGTTTGCGACCGAGGGCGTCGAGCCGTTGCGTCGCGAATGGATCGCCAGCGGCAAATTGAGCTATGAGTTCCGCGACTTTCTGATCCATGGCGTGCCCGACCTGTCGCTTGCGCTGCTCAACCAGTGCGTGCCGACCGCGCGCTTCTTTCCGGTGCTCGATCAGATGTTCGCCAATCAGCAGGCGTTCGAGGCACCGCTCCACAAGCTGATCGAAACGCAGCCCAAGACGGTCGAGGGCTGGCAGCAGCTTCCGCCGCCGCAGGCCGCGACCAAATTCGCCGAGGCTCTCGGCATGCTTCCCTTCATGAAGGCGCGCGGCCTGCCCGAGGCGCAGGCACGGCGCTGCCTGTCCAACCCTGCGCTGATCAAGGGCATCGCCGACGTCTATGCCGGTGGCGCCAAGGCCGGCGTGCGGGGCACGCCGAGCTTCTTCGTCAACGGCCGCCAGGTGCGCGCCTTCACCTGGGACCAGCTTCAGCCCGAGCTCCGCGCCGCGGACAGCTGACACTCTTTTCTCTCGGAGAACCAAGACCATGCGTTTTGCCCTCGCTTTGCTTCCGCTTCTCGCTCTCGCCGCTTGCAACGGCGGTGGCGGTGGGAACGCGTCGACCTCGGCCACTCCGGTCGCGAAGGCCACGCCGCCGGCGGGCAAGCAATGGGTCGATGTCGTGGCGAAGACGCCCGAGGGCGGCTTCCGCCAGGGCAATCCCGACGCGCCGATCAAGCTGGTCGAATATGGTTCGCGCACCTGCCCGACCTGCGGCCGCTTCGCTGCCGAGGGGGTCGAGCCGCTCCGTGCGCAGTTCATCTCGACCGGCCAGGTGAGCTACGAGTTCCGCGACTTCCCGCTCCACGGCGCGCCGGACTTCGCATTGGCGCTGCTCAACCAGTGCGTGGGTATCGACGCCTTCTTCCCGATGCTCGACCGGATGTTCGCCAACCAGTCGAACTTCCTCGACAAACAGCAGAAGCTTCCCGAGGCGACGCTCCAGCAGATCCAGGGCATGGCACCGCAACAGGCGGCGATCGCCTTTGCCGATGCGGTGGGCATGGTCGATTTCGTCAAGCAGAACGGGCTGCCCGAAGCCAAGGCGCGTCAGTGCCTTGCCGATCAGGCGACGCTCAAGGCGATCGGCGACGTCTATGCCGACGGCGCGAACAATCGCGGCGTGACCGGCACGCCGAGCTTCTTCGTCAACGGCAACGCAGTCGACGGTCCTTCGTGGAAGGATGTCGAGACGGCGCTGCGCGCGGCCGGGGCCCGGTAAGGGCCCGAACCGCAGGGGGGCGGGGGCGATGCAGATCAAAAGGCTGCGGCTGACGGGCTTCAAGAGCTTCGTCGACCCGGCCGATCTGCGCATCGAGCCCGGCCTCACCGGCATCGTCGGCCCCAACGGCTGCGGCAAGTCCAATCTGCTCGAGGCGCTGCGCTGGGCGATGGGCGAGAACAGCGCCAAGTCGATGCGCGGCGCCGGGATGGAGGACGTGATCTTCGCCGGCACCGCGACACGGCCGGCGCGCGACTTCGCCGAGGTCTCGATCCTCGCCGAGCAGGCGGGCGAGGAGGACGAACTCGAAGTGGTCCGCCGGATCGAGCGCGGGGCCGGATCAGCTTATCGGATCAACGGGCGCGACGTCCGCGCCAAGGATGTGGCGCTGGTCTTCGCCGATTCGGCCACGGGCGCGCATTCGCCGGCGCTGGTGAGCCAGGGGCGGATCGGCGCGATCATCCAGGCCAAGCCCGGCGAGCGCCGCGCGATGCTCGAAGAGGCGGCGGGGATCGCGGGCCTCCACGTCCGGCGCCGCGACGCCGAACAGAAATTGCGCGCGACCGAGGCCAATCTCGTCCGGCTCGACGAGGTTATCGGCGATCAGGAGGCACGCGCGGCGGCGCTCAAGCGCCAGGCGCGACAGGCCGAGCGCTATCGCGAGCTCTCCGAGCGGATCCGGGTGGCCGAGGCGCGGATGATCTTCGCGCGCTGGCGCGACGCCGCGAGTGCTGCCGACGCGGCGAAGAAGGAGGCGGCGGCGGCCGAGGCTTTGGTCGCGGAGCGGGCGCAGGCGCACGATGCCGCGGCGGCGCGGCAGCAGGCGGCGGCCGAGGCGCTGGCGACGGTGCGCGCCGAGGCGCTGAGCGTGCGCGATCGGGCGACCGATGCGATGCACCGGCTGGCGACCTTGCGGAGCGAGCGCGCCGCGGTCGAGCGGCGGATCGGCGAGCTGCGCGATGCGCAGGCGCGGCTGGCCGATGATCGCAGCCGCGAGGGCGCGCTGGCGCATGATGCGGCCGAGGCGCTGGCGCGGCTCGCCGACGAGGCCAGCGCGCTCGAGACCCGGATCGCCGATGCGACCGCGCGGATGCCCAATCTCGACGCGGCGCTCGCCGAGGCCGAGCGCGCGGCACGCGATGCCGAGGTCGCGCTGGCGCAGGCGCTGGCGGCACAGGCCAGCGAGGCGGCGGAGGCGCGCGTTGCCGAGGCGGCGCTGCTCGCCGCGCGCACTCGCGCCGAACGGGCCGGGCGCGATCATGCGCGCGTCGATGCCGAGATCTCGGCGTTGGGCAGCGCCGAGCCGCTCAAGGCCGAGAAGGCGCGCGCGCTCGAGGCGCGGACGCAAGCAGTGCAGCAGGCCGAAGCGGCGCGGGCGGGGCTGGCGCAGGCCGATGCCGACGAGCGCGGGGCGATCGACTCGCGCGATCGGGCGCAATCGGCGCGGGCGGCGGCGCATGCCGAGCTGGCCCAGCTCGACAGCGAGGCGGCGGCACTGGCCAAGGCGACCCAGCCTTCGGGCAAGGATCGGCTGCTCGACCGGCTCAAGGTCGATGCCGGCTATGAGCGCGCGCTCGCCGCGGCTTTGGGGGACGATCTCGAGGCCGGGCTCGATACCGGCACCGAGCGCTATTGGGCGGGGGCCGAGCGGTTGCCCGGCGATCCCGACGCGCCGGCGGGGACGGTGCCGCTGGGCGGGCATGTGCAGGCGCCGGCCGGGCTGGCGCGGCGGCTGGCGCAGGTGCTGGTAGCGGAAAAGGACGACGGCCAGCCGCTTGCCGTCGGGCAGCGGCTGGTGACGCTGGCGGGGGTGCTGCGGCGCTGGGACGGCTATGTCGCCAAATCGGGCGGCGCGGCGGCGGCGGAGCGGCTCGAGCGAGTCAACCGGCTTGCCGCGATCGAGAAGGCGCGACCCGCGGCGGTGCGCGCAGTCGAGGCGGCCGATGCCGAGCTCGCGCGGATCGACGCGATGATCGCCGCGGCGCGCCGGGCGGCGGCCGAGAGCCGGCGGCAGCTCGGCGAGGCGGAGAATGCCGGACGCGAGGCGGGACGTGCCGAGGACCGCGCCACCGCGCAGCTCGAGCGGCTCGAAGCGCAGCGCGCCGATCTCGATTCGCGACGCGCGCGGGTGGCGGCGGAGCAGGACGAGGCGGCGGGCGAGCTGGCGCGGGCAGAGGCGGCCAAGGCGGCGCTACCCGACGGTTTAGAGACGCGGGCTCGCGTCGCCGCTTTGTCGTCGGAAGCCGAGGTTCGGCGCGGGGCGGCGGCCAATGCGCGGAGCGAGCGGGGGACGCTGGAGCGCGAGATCGGGCAGGCGCGCGAGCGGCTCGCCGCCGCCATTGCCGAGACGCGCAGCTGGAAATCGCGCGCAGGCGAGGCGGCGCGGCGCGCAAGCGAGATGGAGAAGCGCGCCACCGAGCTCGCCGAGGAAAGCGAGCGGATCGCCGCCAAACCCGCCGAGCTCGATGCCGCGGTGGCCGAGGCCGAGGCGGCGACCGAGGCCGCGCGCGCCGAATCGGCGGCGGCGCAGGCGGCCGAGCGCGAGGCCGAGACCGCGTTGCGCGCCACCGAGGGCGACGTCCGCGCCGCCAACGAGGCGCTGGCCGAGGCGCGCGAGACCCGGGCCGGAGCGGCGGCGCGTGCCGAGAATCAGGAGATGCGGCGAATCGAGATGGGGCGGCTCTCGGGCGAGCGCTTCGAATGCCCGCCGCCTCTGCTCCCGCAAAAAGCCGGCTTCCAGGACGGGGACGTGCGCAGCCCGCAAGAGGAATCGGCGGCGCATGAGAAGCTCAACGTCGATCGCGAGCGGATCGGGCCGGTCAACCTCGTCGCCGAGGCCGAGCTCGCCGAGCTCGAGGCCGCCTTCATGGGCAATGCCGCCGAGCGCGACGAGCTGGCACAGGCAGTCAACCGGCTGCGCGGATCGATCGGGACGCTCAATCGCGAAGGCCGCCAGCGGCTGCTCGCGGCGTTCGAGGCAGTCGACCAGCATTTCCGGCGGCTGTTCACCACCTTGTTCAACGGCGGCCAGGCGCATCTGCAGCTGATCGATTCGGACGACCCGCTCGAAGCGGGGCTGGAGATCATGGCGCAGCCGCCGGGCAAAAGGCTGCAATCGCTGACTCTGCTCTCGGGCGGCGAGCAGGCGCTGACCGCGGTGGCGCTGATCTTCGCCTTGTTCCTGACCAATCCGGCGCCGATCTGCGTGCTCGACGAAGTCGACGCGCCGCTCGACGATGCCAATATCGAGCGTTTCTGCGACTTGCTCGAGGCGATGACCCGCGAGACCGCGACGCGCTATCTGATCGTGACCCACAATGCCGCGACGATGAGCCGGATGCACCGGCTGTTCGGCGTGACGATGGTCGAGCGCGGGGTGAGCCGGCTGGTGTCGGTGGATCTGGGCGGGGCGGAGTCGCTGCTCGCGGCGGAGTAGGATTGCGATCGCGGCCGAATGTAGGATTTGCGGGGCCTAGAGTCGCAAGAGTCACGTAAAAGCTTTCCGACAATTACGTGAGCGTGAAATGATCTTGCGCGCGTGTGTTGGAATTTTCGACGGTTCAAAGAGCGTGGTGCCGTGGCGGCGATAGTGCAGCAGGCAGAATCCTACATTGCAAGGGCGCTCGTCATCCACAATCCTCCCCCGCTCTAGCGGGGGAGGTGGCAGCGAAGCTGACGGAGGGGGCCTCTCCACCAGCCGGCCGCTTGCGCAGGCGCCCCCTCCGTCGCCTTCGGCGCCACCTCCCCCGCTGCGCGAGGGAGGATTATGGAATTCAGGACAGGATCCGCTCGTAGAGCGCGATGTACCGGTCGGCCATCACCTCGACGGAGAAATGCGCCTCGACATGGGCGCGGCAGGCCGCGCGGTCGATGGCTTCGATTTCGGCGAGCGCAGCGATCGCCTCGCCGGCGGACTTCACGAGGATGCCCGTCTCGGGGGTGATCAGCTCGGGCATGCTTCCGCGGTCGATGGCGATCACCGGCGTGCCGCAGGCCATCGCCTCGATCACCGAGAGGCCGAAAGGCTCGTCGAAGTTGATCAGATGGAGCAGCGCGCGGGCCCTGCCGAGCGCGCGCACCCTTTGCGCGCCGCCGACGGGGCCGAGATAGCGGATCCGCTCGCCATCGACATGCGGCATCACCTCGCGGTCGAAATAGCCCTGATCCTGGACGATGCCGTAGAGATCGAGCCGGCGGCCGGTGGAAAGCGCGACATGGATCGCCTCGGCGGCGCCCTTGTCGGGGTGCATGCGGCCGAAGAAGAGCAAGTCGTCGCTCCCCTCGGCGTCGAAGGGGAATTCGTCGAGGCGGATGCCGTGATGGATCGTCGCGGCGTAGTTGAGCGACGGATGGCGATCGGCTTCGCTGATCGCGACATATTGCACGCGATCCTCGAACGGCTTGTACATCGGCAGGATGCGCTCCGAGGAGAAGCCATGGATGGTGGTGACCATCGGCGTGTCGACGAGCGGCGCAAAGGCATGGGCGGGGAAATCGGCCTGATTGTGGATCAGATCGAATTCGCGCGCGCGTTCGAAGGCATGGCTCAGGTGGCGATATTCCCAGACCTTGGCGTCGACCGCCGGATCTTCCTCATAGCCGTGCGGCACCACCCCGGCGAGCGTGCCAGCGGTGATCGAATCCTGCGTGGCGAACAAGGTGACGTCGATCCCGCGCGCGACAAGGGCTTCGGTGAGCAGGCTCGTCACCAGCTCCCATGGGCCATAGTGCCGCGGCGGCGTGCGCCACGCGATCGGCGCCAGCATCGCGATCTTCATCCGAGAACATAGCCTTCATTGGGCGCGAGGATCGCGGGATCGCCGCCAGTGCCGGTGGTGCGCAGGACCTGCAGCCCCTCGGCCCATTCGGGGATGGCGAACGCCTCGGGCCGGTCGCCGAGATTGAGCACGACGAGCAGGCGTTCGTGTTGGTGACGGCGCTCATAGGCGAGAAGATTGCCCCTGCATTCGATCGGCAGCCAATCGCCGATCGAGAGCGCCGCATGCTTGCGGCGGAGCGCGAGCAGGTCGCGATAGAGCGTCCACATCGAATGCGGGTCGTCGCGCTGCGCCGTGACGTTGCGCGCCTGCCAGTCGGTGTGGAGCGGCAGCCATGGCGCGACTGCCGAGAAGCCGGCATTGGCACTCGCATCCCATGCCATCGGGGTGCGGACCGGATCGCGGCCGAGGCCGATGCCGGGCTCGCGCAGCTCGCGCGGATCCTGCACCTGGCCGGCGGGGATCGCGACATCGGCCATGCCGATCTCGTCGCCATAATAGATGGTCGGGGTGCCCCTGAGCGTGAGCAGCAGCATCGCCGCGACGCGCGCCTGTTCGGGGCCGAAGCGCGTGGCGGCGCGCGGGCGGTCATGGTTGCCGAGCACCCAATTGGGCCAGCCGCCGGCCGGCAGCGCGGCTTCGTAATCGGCGATCAGCGTGGCGAGGCTGCGCGCGTCCCATGGCGCCTCGATCAGCTGGAAGTTGAAGGGCAGATGCACCCCCGGCTCGCCGCGGCCGTAATAGTCCATCAGCTTCGCGACCGGCAGATAGATCTCGCCGACCAGCACGCGTTCGGCATAGCGATCGGCGACGCGGCGCATCTCGGCGGCTAGCCCATGCACCTCGGGCTGATCGGTCGAATGGAGCTGGAGCACGCGGTGCATCTCGCCCATCGCCGGGGTCCAGGCCGGGTTCGCCGGATTGTCCGGGAAGTCGGCGTGCTTGATCATGTGCCACAGCACGTCGATGCGGAAGCCGTCGACGCCGCGATCGAACCAGAAGCGCAGGACGTCGAGCATGGCCTGACGCAGCTCGGGGTTGCGCCAGTTGAGGTCAGGCTGCTCCTTGAGGAAGGCGTGGTAGTAATATTGGCCGGTGGCCGCGTCCCATTCCCATGCCGGGCCGCCGAAATCGCTGATCCAGTTATTGGGCGGGCCGCCGTCGGGAGCGGGGTCGCGCCAGAGGTACCAGTCGCGTTTCGGGTTCTCGCGCGACGAGCGGCTCTCGACGAACCAGGAGTGCTGGTCCGAGCTGTGGTTGGGGACGAAATCGAGCAGCAGCTTGAGCCCGCGATCGTGCGCGGCCTTCAACAGCGAATCGAAGTCGGCGAGCGTGCCGAAGCGCGGATCGATGCCCGTGTAATCGGCGACGTCATAGCCGAAATCGGCTTGTGGGCTGGGGTAGATGGGGGAGATCCAGATCGCGTCGACGCCCAATGCGACAAGAGCGTCGAGGCGCGATTCGATGCCCTTGAGATCGCCGATGCCGTCGCCGTTCGAGTCCTGAAACGAGCGCGGGTAAATCTGGTAGATGACGCCGTGCTGCCACCAAAGCGGTTCGGTCATCGCTCTACTCCTCGTGCGCTTGTCCGCGCTCCAGCGAAAACAGGCGCCCAGAGTCGCACGCGATTGGCTTCGTTACCCTGGGCTCCTGCCTTCGCAGGAGCATAACGGGGGCGTTGGCGTCCTGCTGCCTCACCGGAACCGCTCCTTCGGCAGATGCGTGATCCGGCAGGCGAGGTCGGCTTCGCCGCCGGCGACGATGTAATGGTCGCCCGCATCGGCCACGCCAGTGGTGAAGGCGACCGGGGTGGGCAGATAGAGCTGATGCGCGATCGGATCGGTCAGCGCCGGGTTCGCTTCGAGCAGCGGGATTTCGTCCTCGAGACGCAGGATCTTCGACGGATCGTCCTTGTCGAGCAAGGCCCAGAAGCTGCGATAGACGCCGACCGCGCCGCGCTTCTCGACGCCGTGATAGATCAGCATCCAGCCCTGCGGCGTCAGCACCGGCTGGCTGCCGCCGCCGATCCGCTGAGTCGAGCTGGTGCCTTTGCGCGCGCGGATGCCGGGGGTGTCGAGCGGCTTCCAGTGGAGACCGTCGGGCGATTGCGCCATGTTGATCGAGGGGCCGCCGAGCCACGGGCTGTCCTCGGGCCAGGCGAAATAGCATTCGCCCAAGGGGCGGGTGAGCGCCATGAACTTGCCGCCCACCTTCCCTTCGAACAGGATCATGTCCTTGTTCTGATGATCGAGGACGATGCCGAGCAGCTCGTAATCGAACCCGTTGGCGGAGCGGTACATCGCGGTGCAGTGGCGTTCGGCCGAGACGCCGCAGACGGTCATCCAATACGCGTCGTCGACTTTGGTGATGCGGGCATCCTCGACGCCATAGTCCATGTAGCTGGCCGAGGGTTCGATCGCCTTGTCGTAATGGATCGCGACGATGGCGCGGCCCTCGGCGTCGAGCTCGACCGGGAGCAGCCAGGAGAGCGAGGTGAGGCCGAGCAGGCGCGGGTTGCGATCCTTGAGCGCGAACTGGCGCGGATCGTCCATGTCGATCTGGTGGACCGAGTGACGATCGAGGACATAGCCGTCGCGCGTCCAGCGCACGGCGCGCGCGCTGTCGGTGTGGACGGGATCCTGCAATGCCTCGGCGACGCGGACCATCAGCAGCAGATTGCCGTTCGGCAGCCGCGCGAAGCCGGGGTTGAAGGCGCCGAGCACATGCGTCGGCTCGTCGATTCCGCGGCGGAGGGGGGAGCGGCTCAGGTCGACATCGTCGGGGCGGAAGATCAGATAGTCGTCGGGCATCTGCCCCCTCGTCAGCAGCCGGGAACGCGGCTCTCGCCTCCTTCCAACTGGAAGCGGTCGCCATGACGGACGTATCGTTCGGCGAACGAAGCGGTTCCCTCGTAGCGGACGGTGAAGCTGCGATCGCGGACGATGTCGGCGAAGCTGCCGGTGAGCGTCTGGGGCGAATCGGGCTCCATCCCGCTATCGTCGAAGCTGGTGGTGATGCTCGCCACCGCAGCGGGACCGCCGGGGCGCAGCGCGACGAGATCGGTCACGCCGACGGTGCAACCCTGCCACGTGCCGCCGCCTTCGACGACGAGCACCGGCACCGAAGCGAATTCGGTGGAGACCGACCATTTGCCGAGATCGCCGAAGCTGCCGCTGGTCGCGGCCTCGGGAAAGGCCCTGACCAGCGCGAAGCCGCCGTCCTGCTCGCGCAGATAATAGGCCGCGACCACGCCGCCCTCGGCATGCGAGGCATCGGGGATGTGGCCGTGGCGGAGCAGCACGGGGCCCGAGGGCGTGTCGATCAGCCTGTCGTCGCTGCCGAAGATATAGCGGCTGTCCTTCGCCGCGGGGACGGCGCGCAGCGCGGCCGCGAGCCGTTCGGCCGGGGTCTTCGGCGCCGCCGCGGCCACCGCCGCGGGCGTGGCGCGATGGCTCGGCACGGGAGCCGGCGCTTTCTCCGGCACCATGTCGCAGCTCGCGAGCAGCGTCGCGACCGCGGCGAGCGTGCCACCCGCGCGGATCATGCCCCGTCGCGCAGCCGCTCGTGGTGGCGGATCACTTCGTCGATGATGAAGCGCAGGAACTTCTCGGAGAATTCGGGATCGAGATCGGCCTGCTTGGCGAGCCCGCGCAGCCGCGCGATCTGCGCTTCCTCGCGCGACGGATCGGCCGGCGGGAGGCCGTGGGTGGCCTTGTAGGCGCCGACCGCCTGGGTGACCTTGAAGCGCTCGGCGAGCATGTGGATCAGCGCGGCATCGATATTGTCGATGCTCTGGCGGTAGCGAGTCAGCGTCTCGTCGGGCATGGCGCCCTCTTCGCCCGGGGCGGGACGCTACGCAAGCCTTGCCTTTGCCGCCGCCACGCGCCAGAGCCCGCGGGATGAGCGCCACCATCCATCGCCTGGGCTCGCGCCCCGAGCCTTCGCTGGAACCGATGCTGCAGCTGGTGGCGCACGATCTCAATCTGGTGAACGCGGTGATCCTCGAGCGGATGCAGTCGGACATTCCGCTGATCCCCGAGCTCGCCGGACATCTGATCGCCGGCGGCGGCAAGCGGATGCGGCCGATGCTGACGCTCGCGAGCGCGAAGCTGCTCGGCTATTCGGGCGCACGGCACCACAAGCTCGCCGCCGCCGTCGAGTTCATCCACACCGCGACCTTGCTCCACGACGATGTCGTGGATTCATCGGACCTCCGGCGCGGCAAGCGCACCGCCAACATCATCTGGGGCAATCCGGCGAGCGTGCTGGTCGGCGACTTCCTGTTTTCGCGCAGCTTCGAGCTGATGGTGGAGGACGGCAGCCTCAAGGTGCTCAAGATCCTGTCGAACGCCAGCGCGGTGATCGCCGAGGGCGAGGTCAACCAGCTCACCGCGGTGCGCCGGCTCGACATCTCGGAGGAGCGCTATCTCGACATCATCGGCGCCAAGACCGCGGCGCTGTTCGCCGCCGCCTGCCGGATCGCGGCGGTGGTCGCCGAGCGGAGCGAAGCCGAGGAAGCCGCGCTCGACGCCTATGGCCGCAATCTGGGAATCGCCTTCCAGCTGGTCGACGATGCGATCGACTATATCTCGGACGCGTCGACGATGGGCAAGGACGCCGGCGACGATTTCCGCGAGGGCAAGATGACGCTGCCGGTCATCCTCGCCTACGCCCGCGGCGACGCGGAAGCACGGGCCTTCTGGAAGGAAGCGATCTCGGGGCGTCGCGTCGCGGACGCCGACTTCGCCGAGGCCATCGAACGGATCCGCGCCAGCCGCGCGGTCGACGACACGCTCGCGCGTGCCCGGCACTATGGCCAGCGCGCGATCGACGCGCTGGGGGGCTTTGCTCCCGGTGCGGCCAAGGATGCGATGGTCGAGGCGGTCGAGTTCGCGGTGGCGCGCGCTTATTGACGCGCCCGGCTGAGCGAACCCGCCTCGCCGGCGCCTATTCCTCCTCCTCGGCCTCTTCGTCGTCCTCGTCGATGCCGAGACCATCCTCCTCGTCGGTATCGAGCTGCTCCTCGATCGCCTCGACGATCAGGTCGAGCTGCTCGTAGCTCGCGCTGAATTCCAGCGTCTCGCCGTCGTCGTCCTCGAGGTGGAGGGTATAGTCGCCCGCGCCGTCGGGGGTGATCGTGAACTGTGCCAGGGTCCGTGCCATGTCCGTCTGCTCCATGCCTCGATTGCGCCAAACCCCGCTTTGGGGAATTGGTTGCGCGCAATGAGCGACGCGCTGCCGATCCACGCCGTATTGCCCCAACTCCTCGCCGCATTGCGCGATGCGAGCAACGCCGTGCTCGTCGCGCCGCCGGGGGCGGGCAAGACCACCGCGGTCGCGCCGGCGCTGCTGGGCGAGCCGTGGTGCAGCGGCGAAGTGCTGCTGCTCTCGCCGCGCCGCCTCGCCGCGCGCGCGGCGGGCGAGCGGATGGCGGCGCTGGCGGGCGAGAGCGTCGGCAAGACCTTCGGCTATGCGACGCGGATGGACAGCAAGCGCTCGGCGGCGACGCGGGTGACGGTCGTCACCGAGGGCATCTTCGTCAACCGGATCCAGGCCGACCCCGAGCTGACGGGCGTTTCGGCGGTGCTGTTCGACGAAGTCCATGAGCGCAGCCTCGACAGCGATTTCGGGCTGGCGCTCGCGCTCGACGCGCAGGCGGCGCTGCGTCCGGACCTGCGGCTGGTGGCGATGTCGGCGACGCTCGATGGCGCGCGCTTCTCGACGCTGATGGGGGATGCGCCCGTCGTCGAGAGCGAAGGGCGCAGCTATCCGCTCACGCTGCGCCATCTCGGCCGGGCCGCCGAGGCGCGGATCGAGGATTCGGTGGCGGCGGCGATCCGCACCGCGCTGCGCGAGGAGGAGGGCGGGGTGCTCGCCTTCCTGCCCGGCGTGGCGGAGATCGAGCGGACCGCCGAGCGGCTCGACGGGCTCGGTGGGACGGTGCTCCATCGGCTGCACGGCAGCCTCGACCCCGGCGCGCAGCGCGCGGCGATCGCGCCCGATCCCGAGGGACGTCGGAAGCTGGTGCTGGCGACGTCGATCGCCGAGACCTCGCTGACGCTCGACGGAATCCGGGTGGTGGTCGATTCGGGGCTGGCGCGGCGGCCGCGCTACGATCGCGCCGCGGGGATGACCCGGCTGGTCACCGAGCGCGCGAGCCAGGCGTCGGTGACCCAGCGCGCCGGCCGCGCGGCGCGGCAGGGACCGGGGGTGGCGTATCGATTATGGGGGGAAGCGGCGACCGCGGGGCTGCCGCGGTTCGACCCGCCCGAGATCCTCGAGGCCGATCTCTCGGCGCTGATGCTCGATTGCGCGTTGTGGGGCGTCGCCGATCCGCGCGACCTCGCCTGGCTCGATCCGCCGCCCGAGGCGGCGATCGCCGAGGCGCGCAAGCGGCTGATCAGCCTCGAGGCGCTCGACGCGGACGGACGACCGACGGCGCATGGCAAGGCGATCGCGCGGCTGCCCCTGCCGCCGCGGCTCGGACACATGCTGGTGCGCGCCGGCGAGATGGGGCTGGCGAAGACCGCCGCGCAGGTCGCGGTGCTGCTCGGCGAGCGCGGGCTGGGCGGGAACGATCCCGATCTCGAGCTGCGGCTGCGGCGCTGGCGCGGCGAGCGCGGCCAGCGCGCGGAGAATGGGCGAAGGCTGGCGGAGCGGTGGACGAAACTCGTCCCGAGCGCGCCCGTCGCGAGCGGCGAGAGGGAGCAGGAGGCCGCGATCTGCGTCGCGCTCGCCTTTCCCGACCGTATCGCCAAGCGGCGCGATGCTTCGGGGGAGACCTGGGCTTCGGTGGGCGGACGCGGGTTTCGGCTCGATCCGACCTCGTCGCTGGCCCGCGCCGAGTGGCTGGCGGTGGCCGAAACGCAAGGCATGGCAGCGGGCGCGCGGATCCTCTCGGCCGTGCAGATCGACAGCGAGAGCGTCGAGGCGCTGTTCGGCGCGCGGATCGAGACGCGGCGCAGCGTGCGCTTCGATCCCGCCACGGGGCGGATCGAGACACTGCGCGAACGCCGGCTCGGCGCGATCCGGCTCTCGAGCGGGATCGATTCGGCCGCCAGCCCGGTCGAGATCGAATCGGCGTTGCTCGAAGGCGTGCGCGCGCATGGCCTCGCGCTGCTGCCCTGGTCCGAGACCGCGCAGGCGCTGCGGGTGCGCGCGGCCTATGCCGGGATCGATGCGCTGGGCGACGAAGCGCTGCTGGCGAGCCTCGACGAATGGCTGCCGGCGGCGCTGGCCGGCAAGCGCCGGCTCGATGCGGTCGCGCCCGAGGCGCTGACCCAGGCGCTGCAGAATCTGCTCGGCTGGGATGGGCAGAAGACGCTCGACCGGCTCGCCCCCGCGCGCCTCGAGACACCGGCGGGATCGAGCCATGCGATCGATTACGGCGCCGAGGCGGGGCCGACCGCCGAGGTGCGCGTCCAGGCGCTGTTCGGGCTCGCCACGCATCCCACCCTGGGAGACGGCACGCCTTTGGTGCTGAGCCTCACTTCGCCGGCCGGCCGGCCGATCCAGACGACGCGCGACTTGCCGGGCTTCTGGAAAGGCAGCTGGGCGGCGGTCGCGAAGGAAATGCGTGGCCGCTACCCGAAACATCCCTGGCCCGACGATCCTGCCAGCGCCTCGGCGACGCTCAGGACCAAAAAGGCTGATGCAAGGAACGCCGCGCCGCGTTAAGGCGCTCCAGACTCATGGAGGCCAAGGTGAAGACCGCCCGTATCTATCAGCGCCCGAAGAACGCGATGCAGTCGGGGCGCGCCCGCACCGATTTGTGGATGCTCGAGTTCGAACCGCGGACCGCGCAGCAGCCCGATCCGCTGACCGGCTGGAACGGCGGCAGCGACACCACCAACCAGGTCCGTCTCGGCTTTCCGACGCTCGACGCCGCCAAGGCGCATGCCGAGCGCGAAGGCTATGCCTATCACGTCGTCCCCGCGCCGGCGCGCAGGCTCAAGCTGCAGGCTTACGCCGACAATTTCCGGTGACGCCGGCCGAGGTGCTCGACCGCTGGATCGTGGCGTTCAACGCCGCCGATCCGGACGCGCTCGCGGACCTCTATGATGCCGATGCGATCAACCATCAGGTGGTGCGCGAGCCCGTAGCCGGGCGCGAGGCGATCCGCGCGATGTTCGCGGCCGAGTTCGCGGCAGCGGAGATGGTCTGCATCCCGGAAAATCGCTTCAGTGACGGCGAATGGGCGATGCTCGAATGGCGCGACCCCAAAGGGCTGCGCGGCTGCGGGTTCTTCCATGTCGTCGATAGCCGGATCGTCTTTCAGCGCGGCTATTGGGACCGGCTGAGCGCGCAGGGCCTTTACGCGCCTGCCAGCAGCGACTGAGCGAGCAATAGCAGCAACTTGACGTCGATCGCGACGCCCTCGGCGCGCTTCGCCGCGACGAAATCGGGCACGTCGCGCAGTGCGACGCGATGGACGGTGATGTCCTCGCCTTCGATGCCGCCGCCTTCGCCCACTTGGGTGAGTCCGGTCGCGCGGATCAGCGTGAAGCCTTCGCTGACCATGCCGGGCGAGGCGTGGAAGAAGCCGAGATCTTCGGCATGCGCGCAATGATAGCCGGTCTCTTCCTCGAGCTCGCGCCGCGCGGCGTCCATCGCGGTGTCGCCGTCGTGCGAGTCGCCGATCAGCCCGGCGGGCAGTTCGAGGCAGCGCCGGCCGAGCGGGACGCGATATTGCTCGACGAGCAGGACATGGTCCTCGGCATCGATCGCGAGGATCACCGCCGCCTCGATGCCGCGGGCGCGGGCGACATATTCCCATTTACCCTGCCGCTTCGCGACGATCCATTTGCCTTGCCAGACGGTCTCGACCGGCTCTTCGGGTACGCTCATAGCTCGATCAGACGGTCCGGAAGCTCATTGGTATCGCCTTCGCTGCGCGGGAAATGCTCGGCAAGTATTTTTCCGATCTGCGCGACGGCCTGCGCCATTCCCTCGCCGGGTCGATCCTGCTTCACCTCGGCGAGCAGCACGGCCATCGCCTCACCCCAGACATCGGCGCTGACCTTCGAATGGATCGCTTCATCGGCGATGATTTCGGCGCGATGCTCGGCGAGGCTGAGATAGAGCAACACGCCGGTCGAGGCCTTGGTGCGCTTCTCGGCGGCGGTGCGGAACAATGCCATCGCGCGCCGATGGACGCGGCGGGTCTTGGTCGCCCCCGGCGTGAGCGCGAACCGCAAGGCGTCGAGCGCGAGCAGGATGCGCGCGGCGAGGAAGGTCAGCGCCATCAGGATCAGCGCGAAGGTGAGATACCAGCGCGGCGGGGTGTCCGACCAGGCGTCGATCAGTCGGGCATGGAGCCATTCGACCGGCGCCGGCTGCCATGCGAGGAGGGCGAGGACGAGGAGCATCGCGAGCACGGTCCAGTGCAGCGCGACGTCGTGATAGGGATCGGAGCGGCCCGCCACCACGGTGACGATCTCGCCATCGGTAGCGAGCTCGGCCTCGGTGACTGCGGCGCTGACGCGCGCATGATCGGCTTCGGTCAGACGCATCACCAGCTCCCCGAGGCGCCGCCGCCCCCGAACGATCCACCGCCGCCGGAGAAGCCGCCGCCTCCACCGCCGCCGCCTCCCCAGCCGCCTCCGTCACCGCCGCCCCAGCCCGACGAACCGCCCCAGCCGCCGCTATGGCGCGAGCTGCGGCTCATTTCGTTGGCGATGCTCCACAGGATGATCGGCAGCGCGCCGCCGTCATTGCGGCGGTAGCGGCGCTCGCCCCATGGTCCACGCCGACCGCGGCGCCCGCGCGCGAACATCGGGATCAGCACGAAGACGAAGATGATGCCCCAGAAGATCAGACCGAAGGGGACGCCGCCACCGCTGCGGCGCTGTTGCGGACGGGGTGCGGCGGCGGCCTTGTCGGCCTCTGCCTTTGCGCGCGCCTCGGCGGCTTCGAGCGGGAGCTTCATCTGCTCGGCGATGGCATGCGCGCCCGCGACGATTCCGCCGGGCATGTCGTCGGCGCGGAATTTGGGGAGAATCGTATTCTGGATGATGTTGTTCGACAGCGCGTCGGTCATGATCGGTTCGAGGCCATAGCCGACCTCGATCCGTACCTTGCGCTCGTTGGGCGCGACGATCAGTACGATGCCGTTGTTCGCGCCCTTCTGGCCGATCCCCCATGCGCGGCCGAGCTGATAGCCGTAATCGGCGATGTCATAGCCCTGCAGATCGGGAATCGTCGCGACGACGAACTGGCGTGTCGTGGTCTTGTTGATGTCCTCGGCGAGGCTGGTGATCTCGGCGGTTTGCGCCGGGTTGAGCAGCTTGGCGGCGTCGACCACGGGCTCGCGGTCGCGCTTGGGGAAATTCGGCTGCGCTTCGGCCGATAGCGGCACGAGGACGAGCAGAAACGCGAGCAGTGTACGCAACAGCTTCATGGAGTGATCTCGCGGATGACGCTCTCGCTGCCGGCGGCGATGCCCTGCGCCATCTGGCCAGCTTTGAAACGCGGGAGAATATCGGCACTGATGATGCGGCCTGCTTCCGCGTTGGTCAGCGCCTTTTCGAGGCCGTAGCCGACTTCGATCCGGACCTTGCGCTCGCCGGGCGCGACGAGCAGCAGCACGCCGTCGTTCACGCCCTTGCGGCCGATGCCCCAATGATTGCCGAGCGTAAGGCCATAGTCTTCGATCGCATGCCCGCCGAGGCTCTTCACCGTCACCACCACGAACTGATGCTTCGATTGCGCCTCGACCGCGGCCAGCCGCCCGGCGAGCTTTGCCTCGGCATCGGCCGGGATCAGATCGGCAGTGTCGACGACACGCCCGGTCAACGCCGGAAAATCATAGCCGGCGGGTGCGGTCTGCGTGGCGGGCGTCGCGGCCTGACAAGCCGCGAGCGCGCCGCAGAGGAGCAGTGCTTTCGCGATCAGCTGGCGTTCCCGAAATTCACCGTCGGCGCGTTCTCGGCGCCCGGCTTGGCCTGGAAGGGCGTCATCGGCTTGGCGCCGTAGAAGATCTTGGCGCCGACCGCGTCGGGGAAGGTGCGGATGCGGGTGTTATAGGCCTGTACCGCAGCGTTGTAGTCGCGGATCGCGATGGTGATCCGATTCTCGGTGCCTTCGATCTGCGACATCAGCGTCTGGAAATTCTGGATGCTCTGGAGCTGCGGATAGGCTTCCTGCAGCCGCTGGAGCGAGAGCGACAGGCCGTTCTGGGCCTGGTTGAACGCCGAGACCTTGGCAGGATCGGTGAGATCCTCGCCGCTGAGCTGGATCGACGTGGCCTTGGCGCGCGCATTGACCACGTCGCCCAGGATCTTGCTCTCCGCGCCGACCGCGCCCTTCACGGTGGCGACGAGATTGGGAATGAGATCGGCGCGGCGCTGATAATTGGCCTGGACGTCGGCCCAGCGCGCCTTCGCATTCTCCTCGGCGGTGGGCACGCTGTTGAGCCCGCAGGCCGAGAGCAGGACGGCGCCGACGAGCGCGAGGGCGACACGAAACTTCATCACCTGATGGATCCTCCGGATCTGGTTGGTGGGTGTCTTATACGACGGCAACACTGGAGCCCGAAAGCGAAATCGGACATGCTCGCGTAACGACGTGAACCGACAGCAGGGAGTTTGGTGCCATGTGGAAGGAATTCCGGACGTTCATCGCGCGCGGCAATGTGCTCGATCTCGCGGTGGGCGTGATCATCGGCGCCGCCTTCGGCACGATCACCAAATCGCTGACCGACGACATCATCATGCCGGTGATCGGCGCGCTGTTCGGCGGGCTCGATTTCTCGAGCTATTTCATCAAGCTGGGCGCGGTGCCCGCGAGCTATACCGGCTCGCTGACCGATTATGCGGCGCTCAAGGCGGCGGGGGTGCCGCTGCTCGGCTTCGGCGCGTTCGTCACGGTGGTGATCAACTTCCTGATCCTCGCCTTCATGATCTTCCTGCTGGTGCGCTTCGCCAACAAGGTGCTGCGCAGCCATGAGGAGGCTGCGGCCGATCCGGCGGAAGTCGAACTGCTGCGCGAGATCCGCGACGAGCTGAAGAAGCGGAACGGCGCGGCCTAGGCCGCGGCGAGCTCCTCGGCGACGGCATCGGCGAGGCTGGTGCCGTCGAGGATGCGTGCGGTCTCGTCGCGCACGCGCGCCATGGCGTGGCGGATCGCGCAGCTCGCTTCGTCCTTGCAGTCGCCGCAGGGGCGATAGGCGGTGCGGCTGACGCAGGGGACCAAAGCGAGCGGCCCCTCGATCACGCGGATGATCTCGCCGAGCGAGATCAGGTGCGGAGCGCGGGCGAGGCGATAGCCGCCCATCTTGCCGCGCGTCGACAGCAGGAAGCCGGCCTCGCGCAGATCGGCGAGGATCAGCTCGAGGAATTTCCGCGGCACATTGGCTTCGGAGGCGATGCGGCCCATCGGCACGGGCCCGGTAGCGGTCTGCTGCTGGGTGAGGAAAAGCATCGCGCGAAGCGCGTAGCGGGAACGCTGCGTCAACATTAGGCATCCTTCATGCCAAGTGATTGCGTCGAAGTGAAGCCCTAGGCCTTCCAACCTGACCTTTTCATTAAGCGCGAAGCCCCTATATAGGGTTCTGCCGGGTTCGCCCGGCTATGGGGATAAACGAAGGCGTGCAATAGGCACAGCGGACCCGGGGGCAGTACCCGGCGGCTCCACCATAAATGGTGGTGTATCTGGACACCGTTTCTGACGGGGCCGAACCAGGATCGACGTGTGTTGAAAAGCGCTATCTATCTCTCAGCGTGGGCCACTGTGACGGTCCATTACACAAGTGCCAACGATAACGAAGCACTCGCTATTGCGGCGTAACCCCACGGCCTAACGGCCCAAGGTTATTCCAAAATGCGCGGTTGGACCCCACCGGGCAACAGAAGGGGATTCCAGCGGCCGCCAGGGGGGCCGGGCAACAGAACCCCCTGGACCTCATTCCTCCGCCATGTCGCGCATCGTGTCGCATCCCGCCGGGATGATCAGCCGCGCGGTGGTGCCCGCAGCGTCGACCAGCTCGAAGCTGCCCTCCAGCTGTTTGGCGAGCATCCGCGCGATCTTGAGCCCGAGCCCGCCATGCTCGGCCATGCTGAAGCCCGGCTTGAGCCCCGCGCCGTTGTCCGCGATCTCGACCACCAGCGCGCCGTCCTCGCGGCACGCCGCCGCGACTTCGATCGCGCCGCCCTGGTCGGCGAAGCCATGTTCGATCGCATTGGCGACCGCCTCGGCGACGATCAACCCCAGCGGCAACGCCGATTGCGGCGGGATGGCGAGGCCTTCCGAAGCGTGGACGACCAGCCCGATATCGTCGCGCCCGCTCGCGCGCACGACGTCGCCGCAGAGCGGATCGAGCAGCTGATGGAGCGGACGCGGCCGACCCTCGAGATCGTAGAGCTGGCGGCTGATCCCGCCGATCACGGTGAGCCGCATCGCCGCCTCGTCGAGCGCGTGACGCGCGGCGGGCTCGGACACCGCCGAGCGCTGCAAGGTCAGCAACGCGCCGGCCACCTGCAGATTGTTGGACACCCGGTGCTGGAGCTCGCGGAAGAGCAAGGCGCGGGTCTGGGCGAGCTGGGCGTTGCGCTCGCGCTCGCGGACCAGCCGCGCGGTCGAGCGATGCATCCAGTAGACCAGCAGCATCATCGCCGCGGTGACGAACAGGAAGATCGCCGTCGCCGAATGCGCGCCCGGGGCCAGCGCGTAATTTTCGAGCCGGGGCAGGAAGAAGTGCCGGGCGAGCAGCGCGCAGATCGCACCGGCGAGCACGCCATTACGTCCGCCGAAGAGCAGTCCCGCGGCGAATACCGCGGGCAAGAAGGTGAGGAAGGGGAAGCCCGGCGGGAGCAGCGAGTCGATCACGAGGCGCAGCGCCAGCGCTACCGCGCAGATCGCGAGCGTCGCGGCGAAGGCCAGCAGCGGACGTTTGCGGAGCAGCGGCAGCGATTCGAGCCACCCCCCGGCGCTATCGGACTTGCCCCCCGACATGCTCATGTGCGCGATCCTGCGCTTCCCGCTGCACGATCACAATCGGGATAACCCCGATACTGACTCCATAACTCCCTCAAATGCAACGAAAAGGGGCCCGCGTTTCCGCGAGCCCCGATCCGTTTCGACGCTTTCGCGCGATTTAGTCGTCGTTGCCGGTGAGGAACGCGGGCAGGCCGATATCGTCGCCGCCCTTGTCCTCGCTTTCCGAACGCTCGCGGCGCGGGCCGCGATCGCCACGGTCGCCGCGCGGACCCCGGTCACGGTCGCCGCCTTCGCGACGCGGACCACGATCGCCGCCGCGGCCGCCGTCGCGACGACGGTCGCCGCCGCGATCACCGCGCGGACCGCGGTCCTCGCGCGGTTCGCGGGCCGGACGCGTGTCCTCGAGCTCTTCGCCGGTCTCCTGATCGACGACGCGCATCGACAGGCGGACCTTGCCGCGCTGGTCGATCTCGAGGACCTTGACCTTGACTTCCTGGCCTTCGCTCAGGACGTCCGAGACCTTCTCGACGCGCTCGTTGCGGATCTCCGAGACGTGGACGAGGCCGTCCTTGCCGCCCATGAAGTTCACGAAGGCGCCGAAATCGACGAGGTTGACGACCTTGCCGTTGTAGATCTTGCCGACCTCGGCCTCTTCGACGAGGCCCTTGATCCACTTGATCGCGGCTTCGATCTGCGACGGATCGCTCGACGAGACCTTGATCACGCCCTCGTCGTCGATGTCGACCTTGGCGCCGGTGGTGGCGACGATCTCGCGGATCACCTTGCCGCCGGTGCCGATGACTTCGCGGATCTTCGACTTGTCGATCGTGAAGGTCTCGATGCGCGGTGCGTGCGCCGACAGCTCCTCACGGGTGTGGTCGAGCGCCTTGGCCATTTCGCCGAGGATGTGCGCGCGGCCTTCCTTGGCCTGGAGCAAGGCGGTCTTGAAGATCTCTTCGGTGATGCCGGCGATCTTGATGTCCATCTGCATCGTGGTGATGCCTTCGGACGTGCCCGCCACCTTGAAATCCATGTCGCCGAGGTGATCCTCGTCGCCGAGGATGTCCGACAGGACGGCGAAGTCCTTGCCCTCGAGGATCAGGCCCATCGCGATGCCCGAGACCGGGCGCTTGATCGGCACGCCCGCGTCCATCAGCGACAGCGAGCCGCCGCAGACCGACGCCATCGACGACGAGCCGTTCGACTCGGTGATGTCCGAGGTGAGGCGGATCGTGTAGGGGAACTCCTCCTTCGACGGCAGCACCGGGTGCAGCGCGCGCCACGCCAGCTTGCCGTGGCCGACTTCGCGGCGGCCCGGCGCGCCGAAGCGGCCGACTTCACCGACCGAGTAAGGCGGGAAGTTATAGTGCAGCATGAAGTGCTGGTAGGAGAGGCCGCCGAGACCGTCGATCATCTGCTCGGCGTCGCGGGTGCCGAGCGTGCAGGTCGCGATCGTCTGGGTCTCGCCGCGGGTGAACAGCGCCGAGCCGTGGGCACGCGGCAGGAAGTGGACTTCCGCCTCGATCGGACGAACGGTCTTCGTGTCGCGGCCGTCGATGCGGCGGCCGTCCTTGAGGATCGCATCGCGGACGATCTTCGCCTCGAGCTTCTTCACCAGCTTGAGCGTGCCGAGATACTGCGCGGGATCGCTTTCCTTGAGGTCGGCGAACGCCTCGCGCGCCTTGGTGCGCGCTTCGTTGAGCGCGTTCTGACGCGCCTGCTTGTCGGTCAGCTTGTACGCGGCGGCGATGTCGGCGCCGATCGTGTCCTGCAGCTTCTTCATGGTCGCGGTCTTGTCCTCGACCGGTGCCAGCTCCCACGGATCCTTGGCGGCCTGCTCGGCCAGCTTGATGATCGCATTGACCACTTCGCGGCACGCCTTATGCGCGAACAGCACGGCGCCGAGCATGACCTCTTCCGAAAGCTCCTTGGCTTCGGATTCGACCATCATCACGGCGTCCTGGGTCGCCGCGACGACGAGGTCGAGCTCGCCGGTGGCGACCTGCTCGTCGGTCGGGTTGAGGATGTACTCGCCGTCGACATAGCCGACGCGCGCGGCGCCGATCGGGCCCATGAACGGCACGCCCGAGATGGTCAGCGCCGCCGAGGCCGCGACCATCGCGAGGATGTCGGGCTCGTTCTCGCCGTCATAGGAGAGGACCTGGGCGATCGCGTTGATCTCGTTGTAGAAGCCCTCGGGGAAGAGCGGGCGGATCGGGCGGTCGATGAGGCGCGAGACCAGAGTCTCCTTCTCGGTCGCGCCGCGCTCGCGCTTGAAGAAGCCGCCGGGGATACGACCCGCGGCCGAGAACTTCTCCTGATAGTGAACGGTCAGCGGGAAGAAGTCCTGGCCTTCCTTCACGCTCCGTGCCGCGGTCACTGCGCACAGCACCACGGTCTCGCCGAGCGTCGCGATCACCGCGCCGTCGGCCTGGCGGGCAACCTTGCCCGTTTCGAGAGTCAGCGTCTTGCCGCCCCACTCGATCGATACAGTCTTCTTGTCGAACATTGGATTTCCTTCACTCCCGCTGCCCGATGCAGCGGGGGCCTATGTCCGGGCTATCCGGCCCGGGCGGTTCGGGATGGTCTTCATCCCTGCCAGAGCCGCGGGCCGGATTGCCTGCGGCTCGAATGTCAAAAGGGCGCCGCGAGGGCGCCCTTTCTCGTTACTTGCGAAGCCCGAGCTTCGCGATGAGGTCTGCGTAACGACCCTCGTCCTTCTTGCGAAGATAGTCGAGGAGCGAACGGCGCTTGTTGACCAGCATCAGCAGGCCGCGGCGCGAATGGTTGTCCTTGGCGTGCGTCTTGAAGTGCTCGGTCAGGTTGGTGATGCGCTCGGTGAGGATCGCAACCTGGACTTCGGGGCTGCCGGTATCGCCGCTCTCGCGGGCGTGTTCCTTGATGAGCGCTTCCTTGCGCTCCTGCGTGATCGACATGCGTTTTCCTTCGACATCGCTTTACAGGTTGAACCCGCGGACGACCCGGACAAGTCCGGACTGAGCCTCTACCAGCGCGACGGGCGTATCGCCCAGCAGCGCGAAATATTGGCCATCATCGGCGGCGATCCCGGCCAGAACCTGCCCCTGTCGGAGCAGCCCTGCCTGGTCGGGAGCGAGGGAAAGAGCCGGGATGTCGTCCAGCCCCGCCCTCAACGGCAGGAGGAGGTGTTCAAGGGTGCGGCCCTTAGCGGCATCGGCCAATTTGTCCAGCGAAATCGCGGAATCGAGCGCGAAGGGGCCGGCCTTGGTGCGGCGGAGCATGGTGACGTGGCCGACGGTGCCGAGCGCATAGGCGATGTCGCGCGCGAGGCTGCGGATGTACGTGCCCTTGGAGACATGGGCGATGAGGGTGATTTCCTGAAGATCCTCCCCGGAACGGGGAGGGGGACCAGCCGCAGGCTGGTGGAGGGGGTTCTCCTCCGGCACTGTCGCTTGTGGCGCTCCCCCTCCACCACCGCCTTCGGCGGCGGTCCCCCTCCCCGTTCCGGGGAGGATTTTAAGCGCGTGGATCGTCACGGCGCGAGTTGCCAGCACCACCTCCGCGCCGGCGCGCGCGAGGTCATAGGCACGTTCGCCATCGACCTTGAGCGCAGAATAGGCGGGCGGGACCTGTTCGATCGCGCCGGTGAAGCGCGGCAGCACGGCCTCGACATCGGCGGGCGTCGGCCGGACGTCCGAGGTCGAGATGGCCTTTCCCTCGAGATCGAGCGTGTCGGTCTCGACGCCGAAGCCAATCGTGAATTCATAGACCTTGTCGCTGTCGAGCATCCGCCCGGCGAGCTTGGTCGCCTCGCCGATCGCGATCGGCAGCACCCCGGTGGCGAGCGGATCGAGCGTGCCGCCATGGCCGACCTTGAACTTGCCGTAGCTGCCTTCGCGCAGCGCGCGCTTGACCGCGCTCACGCCCTGCGTCGAGCCGAGCCCCAGAGGTTTGTCGAGGATGATCCAACCGTGCACGCGCGCGCCCTAGCCGAGCGCGCGCGGCGCGGCCAGCGGTCAGGTGCCCGCCGGTGGCGGCTGGTCCGGTTCTTCCTGCTGCTGTTGCTGCTGGCGCCGGGTCCGCGGCGGTTCGCTCCGGGTGATGCTGGAAATGCGGCAGCGGTCGCGCCCGGCGATGATCGTGTCGCCGCGCGACAGCGTGCTGCTGTTGCCGAAGGTCTGGAAGCCGATCCGGATGGCGAAGGGCAGTTCGTTGCAGCGCGTGAAGAAGCGGACATGGAACCAGTCGCGCCGCGAATTCTGGATGAACACGCCGCTGCCGTCGCGCTCGGGCTCGAAGGTGCGGATCTGCCCGCCGGTGAGGAAGGGGATCGAGACCTCGGTTCCGCGCGGCGGCGCCTCGCCGGTGGTGGTGCAGGCGCCAAGGATCAGCGCCGCGGCGAGCGGGATGGGAAAAGCTCTGGACATGGCAAGCCCTCATTCAGTGGAGGACAGCTCAGCCGGTAACGTCGTACGCTGCATAAAGTGCCGTCGGCACAGCGCGACATAGCGTTCATTGCCGCCGATCTGCTTCTGCGCGCCTTCGCGCACTGCCCGGCCGCTATCGTCGACGCGCAGGTTCATCGTCGCCTTGCGGCCGCATTCGCACACCGATTTGATCTCGACGAGCGAGTCGGCGAGCGCGAGCAGCGCGGCCGAGCCGGCGAAGAGCTTCCCCTGGAAATCGGTGCGCAGGCCATAGGCGAGCACGGGAATGTCGTCCTCGTCGCACAGCGCCGCGAGCTGGCGGACCTGCGTCGCCGACAGGAACTGCGCCTCGTCGACGAGCACGCAGGCGAGCGGTGCCTCGAAATGCGCGTCCTCGGCGATCTGCTGGAGATCGGTATCCGCCGCGAAGGGGATCGCCTGCGCGCTGATACCCAGCCGCGAATCGATCACGCCATGTCCGCCGCGATCATGCACCCCGGCGGTGAACAGCAGGGTGCGCATGCCGCGCTCGCGATAGTTGAAATCGGCCTGGAGGAGGGTGGTCGATTTGCCGGCGTTCATCGAGGCATAGTAGAAATAGAGCTTGGCCATGCCGCTGGGCTAGCGCAGCTCAGAGCGTCGCGTAAGGGCCATCCTCGGGAAGCGTGTCCGGCGGCGGATCGGGAATCCGGCGCACCGAAGCCGGATCGATGCGGCCGCTCACGGGATCGCCGATCATCCATAGCCGGCTCCATTGCGTGTTCGCTCCGCATGCATCGGGGCGGGCACCGGCGATCAGCACGATGCGCTTGCCGTCGCCGCTCCAGCGGATCGACGAGACCACCAGCTGATCGGACGGCAGGCAGGGGCCGTGCGCCTGGAGCACGCGGCGCGCCGCATCGACGAGCTGCGGACGCGGCCGGAGCGTGCCGTCGACGATTTCGAAGAGATGCGCCTCGGCCAGACCCGAGCCGAGATAATGGTCGGCGACGAACCAGTGGCGGTGCGGCGACCACAGGATAGTGAAGCCCATGCCGTCGTCGAGCTCGCCGAGATCGCCGATCGCGGCGCCGCTGCCCGCGCGCACCACGCCGACACCGGTGCCTTCGCCGGGATTCTTGACCACGAGGAACGCGCCGTCGGGTGCCGGCGCCTGCCCGCCGCAATCGCCCCGAAACGCATAGCGTCCCGAGGTGTCACGCCGGGCGCGGCACGTCTCGCGCGGCAGGGCCTGACGAAGGCCCGTCTCGGGGCCCCTGAGGGCGCCTGGAAGCACCGGGAGGTCGATGGCGGCAACCATTGCGGCAAGCGCGCCGCCGACGATCGCGAATGAGAGCGACAATGCGGGAAGATTGACCCGCACGGCGCGTCAGGCGTCGTCGTCGCCGAGGTCGCGCGCGATGGCGGGGTCGCGCAGCAGCGCCTCGATATGGCTGCCTTCGTCGAAGCTCTCGTCGGGGAGGAATTTGAGCCGCGCGGCGTATTTCATCTTCACCCGATGCGCGACCTCGCGCTGGAGATAGGCGGTGTTGGTGCGCAGGGCCTTGAGCACTTCCTCCTCGTCCTTGCCGAGCAGCGGCTTCACGAACACCGTGGCGTGGCGCAGATCGGGCGACATGCGCACTTCGGTGATCGAGACCATGTGGCTCGAGAGCGTCTCGTCATGGACGTCGCCGCGCTGGAGGATTTCGGAGAGGATGTGGCGGACCTGCTCGCCGACGCGGAGCGTGCGGACCGAGCGTTCTTCGTTCTGATTGTGTTTCATGCTTCGTCCCGACGCGCCATCGCGCCTTCCATGACGCGGCCCGTGAAGGTGCCGCGGGCGACCATGGTGCCGCCTTCGTCGAACAATTCGGCCTCGGTCACCGCGATCGTCTTGCCGAGGCTCACCACGCGGGCCCTGCCGGTGAAGCGGCAGGGGCGGGCGGGCTTGAGGCACACCACGTGGAAGTCGATCGTCGGCGCATAGACCTGCCCCTCGCTCGCCGCATAGAGCGCGGGACCCTGCGTGTCGTCGAGCATGGCGGCGAGGAAGCCGCCCTGCACGGTGCCCGCCGGATTGAGGAAGCGATCATCGGCGGTGAAGCCGATCTCGATCGTCTTCGCAGCCACGTCGACGGCTTTCACTTCCCAGCCGAGCAAACGGGCCGAGGAGGGAGGGGGGAAATCGTCGAAGATCGAGTCCATTCGCCCTCTCCCCTTCGAGGGGAGAGGGCCGGGGAGAGGGGCAAGTGCGGTGCACCCTCGATAGGCCCCTCTCCCCGACCCTCTCCCCGCAAGCGGAGAGAGGGAGATTTTTACAGCGTCCGTTCGCGCAGCTCGACCTCGAAGGTTTCGAGATAGTCGCCGGCCTTGATGTCGGTGAAGTTCTGGCTGAACGTCACACCGCATTCGAGGCCCGCACGCACTTCGGGAACGTCGTCCTTGAAGCGGCGCAGCGAGGCGATCTCGCCCTGGTAGATGATGACATCGTCCCGGGTGATGCGCGCCTTGAGCGCCTTGCGGATCGCGCCTTCGGTGACGAGCAGACCCGCCGCCTTGCCGTGCTTGCCCGCCGAGAAGACTTCCTTGATCTCGGCGCGGCCGACCACGGTCTCGAACGCTTCCGGACCGAGCTCGCCCGCCATGCCGGCGCGGATCTCGTCGGTGAGGTCGTAGATCACATCATAATATTTGAGCGCGACCTTGTGACGCTCGGCGATCTCGCGTGCCTTGGCATTGGCGCGGACGTTGAAGCCGATGATCGGGGCGCCCGAAGCCGCGCCGACATTGACGTCGCTCTCGGTGATCGCACCGACGCCCGAATGGAGGATGCGCACCTTGATCTCGTCGGTCGAGATCTTGTTGAGCGCGCCCACGATCGCCTCGACCGAGCCTTGCGTATCGGCCTTGACCACCAGCGGATATTCGATCGCCTGCTTGTCGCGCAGCGCCGAGAACATGCTCTCGAGGCTGGCCGGCGCCTGGGTGGTGCGCTTCTGGAGCGCCACGCCCTGACGATATTCGGCGACTTCGCGCGCGCGCGCCTCGTTCTCGACGACCTGGAGCGGATCGCCCGACATCGGCACGCCCGACAGGCCGAGCACCTCGACCGGCATCGACGGGCCCGCTTCCTTGATCTGGCGACCCTTGTCGTCGATCAGTGCGCGGACCTTGCCGCTCTCGGCGCCGACGACGAACACGTCGCCGACCTTGAGCGTGCCGCGGCTGACGAGGATCGTCGCGACGGGGCCGCGGCCCTTGTCGAGCTTGGCCTCGATCACCGTGCCTTCGGCTTCGCGATCGGGATTGGCCTTGAGTTCGAGCAGTTCGGCCTGGAGCTGGATCTTCTCGATCAGCGTATCGAGGCCGAGCTTCTTGAGCGCCGAGACTTCGACGTCCTGCGTCTCGCCGCCCATCTCCTCGACGATCACTTCATGCTCGAGCAGACGCTCGCGCACGCGCTGCGGATTGGCGCTGTCGAGGTCGATCTTGTTGATCGCCACGATCATCGGCACGCCGGCCGCCTTGGTGTGGTTGATCGCCTCGATCGTCTGCGGCATCAGCCCGTCGTTCGCGGCCACCACCAGCACGACGATGTCGGTGACGTTGGCACCGCGCGCGCGCATCTCGGTAAAGGCCTCGTGGCCCGGCGTGTCGAGGAAGGTGATCCGCGACTTGTCCTTCAGCGTGACCTGATAGGCGCCGATATGCTGGGTGATGCCGCCGGCCTCGCCCTTGACCACGTCGGTGCCGCGCAGCGCGTCGAGCAGCGAGGTCTTGCCGTGATCGACGTGACCCATGATCGTGACCACCGGCGGACGCGGCTGGAGCGCGGTCTCGGGATCCTCGGTCGTATCGACCTGGATGTCGACGTCGCTCTCGCTGACGCGCTGGAGGTTGTGGCCGAACTCGGTGACGAGCAGCTCGGCGGTGTCCTGGTCGATCGTCTGGTTGACGGTGACCGGCATGCCCATCTTGAACAGCGCCTTCACGAGGTCGGCGCCCTTCTCGGCCATGCGGTTGGCGAGCTCCTGGACGGTGATCGCCTCGGGGACGACGACGTCGCGGACCTGCTTCTCGCGCGGCGCCGAGGGCCCGCCATATTGCCGGCGATGTTCCTTCTCGCGCGCACGCTTGAGCGCAGCGAGCGAACGCGCGCGCGCGCCGTCATTGTCGCCCAGTGCGCGATTGACCGTGAGCTTGCCCGACTGGCGGCGATCGTCGCCCTTGCGGTCGCGCTGCTGCGGACGCGCAGGCTCGGGACCGCGGCGCACCGGCACGGCGCCGCCCGACGGGGCAGGACGCGGCGCGTTCGACGACGCGGCGGCGGCAGGGCGTTCCTGCTGCTGCGGCTGCTGCGGTGCCGGCTCGGGCTTGGGCTGCGGCTTGGGAATCTCCGGACGCTGCACCGGCGTGAAGATGCGCGGCGCGGGACGGCTCGGATCGAGCTGGATGCCGACCGGCTGCGGCGGCGGCGCGGGCGCAGGCGCAGGGGCCGGCGTCGGGGCGGGAGCGGGCTCGGGCGCCGCGGCGGCGGGTGCCGGCGCGGGTTCGGGCTTCTCCTCGACCTTGGGCGCTGCGGCGGCCTCGGCTTCGGCGCGGGCACGCTCTTCGGCGCGACGGGCCTCGGCCTCGGCGGCCTCGGCGCGCTCGCGCTCCTCGCGGCGACGCGCTTCCTCGAGCGCGTGCATACGCTGTTCGTCGGCCTCGCGCAGCAGGCGGGCCTGACGCTCCTGCGCCGTCTCGTTCGAGACCGCGGGACGCGGCGCCGGCGCAGCCGGACGCGGCGTCTGCGGCGCGGGGGCCGCGGCCGCGGGGGTCGGTGCGGGCGTGGGCTCTTCCTGCGGCGCGCCCTGCGGACCGAGCACGCGGCGGCGCTTGACCTCGACCACCACGGTGTTCGAGCGGCCATGGCTGAAGCTCTGCTTCACCTTGCCCGTCTCGACCGTGCGCTTCAGCCCCAGCGGCGCGCGCATGCCCAGTTTCGGCTTTTCGTTTTCAGTATCGCTCATGCGCGTGCTCAAAGTCCTTCAGTCGAGTTCGTCGTGTTCTGCGACCCGCCCGGCGGGAACGCCGATGCGCCCTGCGAGCCTGTTTCGCAAGGGCGGGAAGCGGGGTCGGGTCCGATAAAGTGCAGCCAGCGGTCGAGCGCATCGCCCACCCGCCTGGCCGCCCTGGGATCTGTCAGGCCTGCATGTACCACATTTTCGCGGCCCAGCGCCAAGGACAATATGGTGCGCGGGACGGGCAATGTTAAGCCCTTGCGGCCGCTGCCTTCCATATCCGAGCCGACGCGCCATGCCTGGGCGAGCTTGCCGGCGCCGTCCTCGCCCGCGTCGGACGCGTGGAGCAGCAAGTGAAGCTGGCCCGAGCGCGCGGCATTCTGGATGCGCTCGCCGCCGATCACGACATTGCCCGCCTTGAACTCCAGCCCGAGCCGGTCGAGCGCGGCGCGCTGGAGCTGGTCGGCGATGCGCTGGCCGAGATCCTCGGGCACGCGCAGGTCGTTGGTCTTGAAGGCGCGCGACAAGGCGCCGCGCAGCTTTTTGCCCGAAGCCTCGAGTTCCGCGCGGTCGACGCCGATCCACGCGCCGCGGCCCGGCGCCTTGGCGCGGACATCGGGAAGGACTTCGCCATCGGGCGAGAGCGCGAGACGGATCAGCCCCTCGCGCGGGGCCTCCTCGCGCGACAGGATGCACGTGCGCACGGGCTCGCTCCCTTGCCCGGGGGCAAGGGAGGAGTCACGCTTGGCTTTTACGCCCGGAGTATCATTGTTCGGAGTCCGCAACAGCGTCCTCCCCGGCGGCCGGAGCCGCTTCTTCGTCCGCGAACCAGTGCGCGCGGGCAGCCATGATGATCTCGTTGCCCTGCTCGTCGCTCAGACCGTATTCGGCGAGAATCCCGCCCTTGTCCTCGCTGCGCTCCGACGAACGGGCGTTCTCGGCGCGGCGGCGGGGCTCCTGGCGCTTCTTCTGGACGAGCTCGTCGGTGGCGAGGTCGGCCAGATCGTCGAGCGTCTTGATCCCGGCCTTGCCGAGCGTGACCAGCATCGCCTCGGTGAGATAGGGCATGGTCGCGAGATCGTCCTCGACGCCGAGGCCGCGGCGCTCCTCGCGATTGGCCTGCTCGCGGCGCTCGAGCGCTTCCTGCGCGCGGCTCTGCAGCTCCTGGCCGAGATCCTCGTCGAAGCCTTCGATGCCGGCGAGCTCGTCGAGCTCGACATAAGCGACCTCCTCGAGGCTCGAGAAACCCTCGGCGACGAGCAGCTGGGCGAGCGTCTCGTCGACGTCGAGCTCGTTCTGGAACATCTCGCTGTTCTGGACGAATTCAGCCTGGCGCTTCTCGCTGGCGTCGGTCTCGGTGAGGATGTCGATCGCCTTGGCGGTGAGCTGCGAGGCGAGGCGGACATTCTGGCCGCGACGGCCGATCGCGAGGCTGAGCTGGTCGTCGGGAACGACGACTTCGATACGGTCATCCTCTTCGTCGATCACCACGCGGCTGACATTGGCCGGCTGGAGCGCGTTGACCACGAAGGTGGCGGTGTCGGGCGACCAGGGGATGATGTCGATCTTCTCGCCCTGCATCTCCTGCACGACGGCCTGGACGCGGCTGCCCTTCATGCCGACGCAGGCGCCGACCGGATCGATCGAGCTGTCGTGCGAGATCACGCCGATCTTGGCGCGCGAGCCCGGATCGCGGGCGGCCGCCTTGATCTCGATGATGCCGTCGTAAATCTCGGGGACTTCCTGCGCGAACAACTTCTTCATGAAGTCGGGGTGCGCGCGGCTGAGGAAGATCTGCGGCCCGCGATTCTCGCGGCGGACGTTGAGGATGATCGAGCGGACGCGATCGCCGACGCGGACGACTTCGCGCGGGATCTGCTGGTCGCGGCGGATGACGCCCTCGGCGCGGCCCAGATCGACCACGACGTGACCGAACTCGACGCGCTTGACGACGCCGGTGATGATCTCGCCGACGCGGTCCTTGAACTCTTCGTGCTGACGCTCGCGCTCGGCGTCGCGGACCTTCTGGAAGATGATCTGCTTCGAGGCTTGGGCCTGGATGCGGCCGAACTCGATCGGGGGCAGCGGATCGACGATGAAGTCGCCGATCTTGGCGTCCTTCTGGAGCTTCTGCGCGCCCTTGAGGTCGACCTGCTTGAAATAATCGTCGACCGCCTCGACCACTTCGACCACGCGCCACAGGCGGAGATCGCCAGTGTTCGGATCGAGCTTGGCGCGGATGTCGTTCTCGCTGCCATAGCGATTCTTGGCGGCGCGCTGGATCGCGTCTTCCATCGCCTCGATCACGATCGCCTTGTCGATCAGCTTCTCGCGCGCCACCGAATCGGCGATCGCGATCAGCTCGGCGCGGTTGGCGGAAATGGCAGTGGCCATCAGTCTTGTTCCTCTGCTTCGAATTCTTCTGCGCCTTCGCTCGAGAGCGGCGCGGTTGCGGCAATGAGTGCGTCGGTCATCAGCAGCTTGGCGTCCGCCACCTTGGCGAACGGCACCACGACCTCGCGGAATTTGTTGACGTCGACCCGGACCTGCTCGCCGTCGATGCCGAGCAGGATGCCGGTCAGCTGCTTGCGGCCGTCCTCGGTCGGCTCGACCAGATTGACGCGCGCCTCATGGCCTTTCCAGTCCTCGAAATCCCGCAGCCGGGTGAGCGGGCGATCGATGCCGGGCGAGCTGACCTCGAGCCGATAGGCGTGGTCGATCGGATCGCGGCCAGCGGCCTCGAGCTCGTCGAGCCGGTCCGAGATGCGGCGCGACAGATCGGCGCAATCGTCGATCGTCAGCTGACGCGTGTCGGGACGCTCGGCCATCACCTGCAGCGTCGGGTCCGACTGGCCGCCGAACATCTTGACGCGCACGAGCGCGAGCCCGAGCGCTTTGGCTTCGGGTTCGATCAGGCTGGTCAGTGCGGCGATGTCCGCCATTGGGTCTCCGGCAATCAGATAAGCAGCTTTAGCGCCGGAGCCCTGCGGGCCCCGACCTCGGCATGTTTGACGATGTCGAGAAAGCACGAGCGATATACGCGCTCGGTGTCACGCAAGCAAGTGGGGCTAGGCGGGGTTGTGCTCGGCGAGGAATCGGCCGACCCGGGCGAGGAAATCGGCATTGTCCGCCGGACCCTCGAGCGTATGGCCCTGACCCGGATAGGCGACATAATCGTGCGCGCGCCCGAGCCGGGTCAGCGTTTCGTGGAGGCGGATCGACTGGTCGGGCGGGACGGTGTCGTCGGCGGTGCCGTGCGCGATCAGCAGCGGCATGCGCAGCGCCGCAGCATGGGCGATCGGCGAGAGCGCGTCGAGCGACGGCGCATCGCCCTGGATGCGCGCCTTCCACGCGCGGAAGGCGCGCTCCTCGAACGTCTTGTGGTCATAGGCGAGCTGGCCCGCGACGTCGGAGATGCCGGCGAAGCTCACGGCGCAGCGCCAGGCGCCCGGGCGGGTGGTCGCCGCCAGCATCGCGGCATAGCCGCCATAGGAAGCGCCCATGATGCAGACGCGGTTGGGGTCGGCCACGCCCTGGCCGGCGAGCCACGCGACGCCGTCGTCGAGATCGTCCTGCATGCCGCGGCCCCATTGGCCGTCGCCCGCGGCGACGAAGGCTCGGCCGAAGCCGGTCGAGCCGCGATAATTGGGCTGCAGCACCGCATAGCCGCGATCGGCGAGATAGCGGACCCAGGGATCATAGCCCCAGCTGTCGCGCGCGAAAGGGCCGCCATGCGGCATCACGATCAGCGGCAGCCCGTGCGCGGGGCGACCCGTAGGCAGCGTCAGATAGCCGCTGATCTCGAGCCCGTCGCGGGCGCGGTAGCGGACCGCGCGCATCTCCGGAGCGGGTTTGTCGGCCAGTCCCGGGCTGACTGCGGCGACCAGGATCGCCCGCCCTTCGGCGAAGACGTAGAAAGCGCCGGGGTCGCCGGCCGATTCGCTGAAGACGAGGATGCGGGCGCGATCGCCGCTCGCGCCGATCACGCGATTGGCACGCCCGGGCAACGCGGCGTCGATCTGGCTCTGGCGGCGTGCGGTATCGGGCGTGAACCAGCGCGTCGCGGGACGATCGCCTGAAGTGTCGACGCCGAGCAGCCGGCCGTCGGGATCGGTCTGAAAGCCTTCGAGATCGACCTGTGCGTCTTCGTAGAGCAGGGCGCCGAGGCGCTCGCGCGCGAAATCATAGGCATAGAGGCCGACGCGCCCCGCCGGAGTCTGTGCGAGCGCATAGCCGCGATCGGTTCCGCGGATCGGCACGAAGCGTTCGATCCCCGAGCGCGCATCGCCGGCGCCGCGCGCCGAGCGGCTGAACCGGTCCTGCTCGTTCTTGCGATAGACCAGCCACGAGCGTTTGCCGTCCTGCGCCATGCCGGCGCGGATCACCCCCGCCGAATCGGCGACCCAGTCCCAGACATGATCTTGCGGCGCGACTGCGAGCGTGGTGGCGCCGGTGGCGAGATTGACGCGATACACCCCGGGTGTCGCGCGCCCCGGCACCGCGGAGGCGAGGAGCAGGAAGCCGCCATCGGGGGAGACATGGAGCACTTCGTCGCCCGGTCCGGCAGGCCGGGCCGCGCCGAGCTGGCGCAGCGCCCCGGTCGCGAGATCGACGCTGACCAGCCGCGTCACCGGGTCGGGGCCTTCGCGCAACAGACTGACGAGCAGGCGATCGCGGCCGAGCCAGCGATGCCATTCGAGGCGTTCCGCCTCGGGGAGCGCGACCGGGCGTGCCGAAGGCGCGGTTGCGGACAGGTCGAAGATCGCGAGGCGCGCGCGCCCGTCGATCAGCGCGCGCGCCGCGACGCGTTGCCCGTCGGGCGAGAGCGCCGCCTCCTCGATCGCGGGCGGCGCGAAATAGGCGGCAGCGGGCGGCGACGCGGGCTGCGCTGCCGCGGGCAGCGCCTGCACCGCTGCGCACAGCATCGCGGCACCAAAATAACGTCCGATCACTCGACTTGCCCCCAAGCCCGACTCCAGAGGGGCAAAATGACGCGTGGAACAAAATTGCGCAACTGGGGGAATCTACGCAACTTATTGATACGCAACCGGAATGAGCACGGCACCGGCGCCGCCGCTGCGCGTTGAAGCCGCATGATCCGCAAGCTCAAATCGGGCGAATATCGTCTCTATTCGCGCAAGCAGGACCCCGACACCGGGAAACGCCGCAATCTCGGAACCTTCGATACGAGAGCAGCGGCCGAGAAGCACGAGCGCGAGGTCCAGTATTTCAAACGGCATTGACCGATGCTGTGCGCCTCCGTGCCTCTCGGCAGGCGCGCTTTCGCCTGCTATCGCTCCCTCCACCTTGGGGAGGGATCATTAAAATGAAGCCAGTCGCACGCGTCGTCGCCGTCACGCTGCTGCTCGCCGCCGCGCCGGCACAGGCGGCCGATTTCTGCGCCGCATTGCAGACCGTGGTGGCGGCGGCCGGGGGCCCGTCGCCGTTCCAGTCGATCACCGGCGGGGCGATCAACAACGATCCCGGTCGGCTGGCGACCAGCGCGCCGCTCCCCGGCTTCGCGCAGTGCGAGATCCAGCCCAAGCGGGGAACGAGCGACTATAGCTGCTACACGCTGAACCTGGGGCCTGCGCAGATGAAGGCGCTGGAGGCGTCGGTGCTGGCCGATCTCGAAAAGTGCCTCGGCGACAAGCTGGCGCGCGAGAGCGAGACTCCGATCAGCCGCTGGACCGCGCGGGCGGCGCCCGGAAGCTATCCGTTGCTCGCGCTCGACAGCGCAGCGGGGCAAGTCGCGTTCACCTTCACTACGCTGCGCTGAGCGCGCGCGGGGTCAGGCGGGCCAATAGGCCGTCGGCGGGACGGCGGCGCGATCGACGCGCTTCCATGCCTGTTCGTGGAAGAAGAACGCGACTGCGTTGATGCAGGGCTCGATCAGCGCGATGCCGCCGGCGAGGCTGGCGGAGCCGGTAAAGGCATAGGCGACGCTGAACCCGATCGTCAGGTGGATCGAGAGATAGGTCAGCGTTTTGACAAGGTCGCGGGACATGGGCTCGGCTCGCATCGGATGGCGGGTCGCGTCGGGATATTGCGTGGCAGAATCGATCGCCAACGCGTTGTGATGGCCTGTGTGATCGCCCGGCTCGATCAGGGCAGATCGCCGAGTCCCTTGTCGGTGCCGCAAAGCCGATCCCAGAAGCGGAAATAGAGCCCGAAATTGCAGCGATAGGATTGATGGTGGCGCTGGTGGTGGTGCGCGGTGATCAGCCATGCCCCCAGCGGGCCGCTATGGACGAAGCGCGGGAAAATCTCCCAGCCCATATGGTTGGTGACGCCCATGATCGTCATGATCGCGAGCACCAGCCCCAACGCGCCGACATGGATCGGGATGAGGAAAACGAGCAGCGGGATCACCACCGCGCCAGTGGCTGCCTCGATCGGATGGAAGCTCATCGCGGCCCAGGCGGTGGGCGGGCGGCTGGCGTGGTGGACGGCATGGGCGAGGCGGAACCAGCGCGGGCGATGCATCAGCCGGTGCGTCCAGTAGAACCACGCATCATGCGCGAGCAGATAGAGCGCCGCCGCGGCCGGCAGGTACCAGAGCGGATATTCGGAAATGTCGGTGTAGATTCGCGTCCAGCCGCGATTCTGCCAGCCCCATGCGACGATGCCGGCGGGGATGCCGTAGATCGCGGCCGAGGCGAGGCTCCAGCCGATCTCCCGGCGGATTTGCCGGTCGAGTCCGGCATAGAGCGCCGGATGCCGATGCCGGGTGAGCAACGCGAACCCGCCAGAGGCGGCGACATAACGTACCCCGACGATCAGCGTCATCGCGAATGCGGAGAGAAGGATGGCGAGGGTGGCCGTCACAATCCGCACTATACATCAGGCTATCGTCCTCGCCATGACCTGCTTGCACGGCCCCGACTTGAGAAGGGCTAACCCGAATATCCCCGGCGCCATGCATTTACGTGCAAACGCCACGGTGTTAGGTAACGACGTAAAGGCGCTGGGGATTTGCCGGACATCAGGGGGGATGCGGCATGGACTATATCAACGCGTTCAAGCAATATGTGCCGGCGGAGATTATCGCTGCATTCATCGCGATAAATTCGATCGTGCCGTATCGAGCCGATATAGATTTCTGGATCGTCGTCGGCAGTATTGCCGTTTTGGTGATATTTTTCATTGTCTCGTCATTGGTCACGGCTCGATTTAAATCGAACTGGGTGATGATAGTCGTAGCGGTGACGCTTCCTTTCTGGTGCGTGATCGTAGCCTTTGATCGGCTCAATAACGTTTATCCGATCGAGGAGGTAAGAGTCGTCTTTTCGGTCGGCTTGATCATCGTGAGTCTTGGCCTCACGCTGTTCGCGCACGATCAGGCCAGGCCCGCATGATCCGGTCGCGGCGCGTTATCGCACTTGCGCTGTTGCTCACGGGCGTCGTGGCCAATGCGACTCCGGCATCGGCCTGCACCTACCTCCAGACCTTCTTCCGGAATACGGCCGAAGGTTCGATCGCGCACGTCAAAGGCGCGACCGACGAAAAGGGCGCGCGTACGCTTTACGGCAGCCTGTGCGCCGTGGAGAGCCAGGCGATAGTGGATGCCGAAGGTGCGCGGGCCTATTTCGTGGTGAACAACCGGTCGGACACTCCCGGGACCGAGCTCTATTACACGGTCAAGATCTTTCGGCACAGCGCCGACACGATACGCGAACCGCTGCTCTCTCTGCGCCGCAGCGACTATAAGCCGCCACGCGGACAATGCAGCGTCAAGACCGACGATTATAGTCCGCCGGCCTTTCGCGGCCGAACCGTAGTTACCGATTTCCTCGCCGCGCTCAGCCCCGCGCCCTTATTGACGGTGTCGACGCCCAACTATGTCCGCGACTGGGTCACCCGCCAGTCGAGTTCCGCCCTTCTGCCCTTCGCCGCCGACGCGTCGTTCCTGCGCAGCCTGCCCGGCCCGGTGGCGCCGCGGGTGCAGGATTGGTCGCTGAACGTCTTCACTTCGTCCTATCGCACCGCGGCGTATAGCGACCGCCCGGCGTGCTTTCCGATCTTCTGGGTCACGCTCAATGGCGAGGATCAACTGATCGTGGAGCTTTCGAACGGCAGCCAGAGCTGGACCTTCTCGATCGTTCGTTGATCACTTCGCATCGCGCGAAATCAATTCGACGCAGTCACGCGCGACTCGCACCAGTTCGTCGCGCGGCGCGCCTCCGCGCGCGCGGACGCTCAGCGAGTGGAGCACCGACGCGACGAGCCGGCCCTGTGCCTCGGGCGCGGGGCTGCCCGCCGCCGCGAGCAAACTGGCGATGTGCGCGTCCTCGGCAGCGAGGAATGCCGCGACCTTGTCGCGGACCAGCGGGTCCGACGCTGCCTGCGTCGCCGCGGTGTTGATGATCAGACAGCCCTCGGGGCCGTCGGTGCCGGTGAGATAGAGATCGATCGCGCCGATCAGCAGGCGCTCGACCAGTTTGCGCAGCGGCAGTCCCAATTCGCCCAGGCTGCGCAGCTGGCGCTCGACGCGTGCGGTGAGCCGGTCGATCGCGGCGAGGTAGAGCGCCCGCTTGTCGCCGAACGCGGCGGCGAGGCTCGGTCGGGCGAGGCCGGTCGCCGCCGACAGTTCGTCGAGCGAGGTGCCGGCATAGCCATAGGTGCGGAAGCGCTCGGTCGCGCGGCGCAGCGCCTGATCGGGATCGAAGCTGCGCGGCCGTCCGCGCGCACGGGCTGTCATTTTTATGCGGTCTCGCAAAGAATCTTCTTGACCCGAGTATTTCTATGCGGAATCGTACAGAAATCAAGGGAGACCCGTCATGAAGCTCTATTTCCGCCCCTTCGCCTGCTCGCTCGCCGCGCGGATCGCGCTGGAGGAGGCCGAGCTCGATGCCGAATTCGTGCTGGTTCCCGCCGATGGAAGGCTGCCCGACGGGCGCCATTACAGCCAGCTGAGCCCGATGGGCTATGTGCCGGCGATCGAGACGCGCGGCGGCTTCGTGCTCACCGAAGGGCCGGCCGTGCTCACCTATATCGCCGAGCTCGCGCCCGAGGGTTCGCTGAGCTTCACCGGCTTCTCGGACGCGCACTACCGGATGCTCAGCTGGCTCAACTTCATCGGTACGGAGCTGCACAAGGCAGTGTTCACGCCGTTGCTCGGCAAGAGTGCTGGCCCCGAGGAGCGCGCGGCAGCGCTGGCGCGGGTGGCGAAGCCGTTCGGCGTGCTGGCGCGCCACCTCGAAGGCAAGGCGTTCCTCGAGGACAAATTCACCGTCGCCGATGCCTATCTCCTCGCCGTGCTCAACTGGTGCGAACATTCGGGCGTGGCGATCGCCGATTGGCCGGTGCTGCTCGACTATCGCACCCGGTTGCGCGCGCGCCCTTCGGTGGTTCGCGCGATGACCGAGGAATGGCCGCTGCTCAAGGCCGCCTGAGACCCGTTCCCGGGGGCGTGCGCCGCATCGCTCCGCTCCCGCCACACCTGCCCTCTCCGGCATGCCGGAGAGGGTTTTTGTTGGAACGCGTTTCCCCCTTGGGCTAGGCCCACGCGATGTCGGCCACGATCAGCTGCGACCTGGCCATCGTCGGCGGGGGTCTCGCCGGGGGACTGATCGCGCTCGCGGTCCAGAAAAAGCATCCCGAAGCGCGGCTGCGGATGATCGAGGGATCGGCGCATATCGGCGGCAACCACCTCTGGTCGTTCTTCGCGAGCGATGTGGCGCCGGCCGATCGCTGGCTGGTGTCGCCGCTGATCTGCCATCAATGGACGCGCTACGACGTCGCCTTTCCGGGCCATGCCCGCACGCTCAAATCGCCCTATCATTCGATCGATTCGCGGCATTTCGAGCGGATCGTGACCAGTGCGCTGCCCGACGGAACGGTGCTGACCGGTCGCAAGGCGCTCGCCGCGAGCAGCACCGCGGTGGTGCTCGCCGATGGCGACCGGGTGCAGGCGAAAGGCGTGATCGATTGCCGGGGGGCGGGCGATCTAGGGACGCTCGACCTCGGCTGGCAGAAATTCCTCGGGCGCGAGCTGGTGCTGACCGGCGCACATGGCCTCGAGCGGCCGATGGTGATGGATGCGACGGTGGCGCAACAGGACGGGTACCGCTTCGTCTATTGCCTGCCCTTCGCGCCCGACCGGATCTTCGTCGAGGACACCTATTACAGCGACACCGCCGATATCGATGCGGCGACGCTCGGCGAGCGGATCGATGCCTATGTGGAGGCGCGGGGCTGGCCGGTCGCCAGGGCGGTGCGCGAGGAATCGGGCGCGCTCCCGGTCGCGATGGGCGGCGATTTCGAGGCATATTGGCGTTCGGGCGGGCACAATGTCGCCAAGGCGGGGATGCGCGCGGGGCTGTTCCATCCGTTGACCGGCTATTCGCTGCCCGACGCCGTGCGCACCGCCGCCCTGGTGGCGGACGCCGGCACATTCGAAGGGGCGGCGCTGCACGACCTGCTTCATGCGCATGCGCGTCGCCTCTGGCGCGGCCGCGCTTTCTATCGGATGCTCGCGAAAATGCTGTTCAAGGCGGCCGAGCCCGAGGAACGCTACCGCGTCCTCGAACGCTTCTACCGACTGGACGAGGGACTGATCGGCCGCTTCTATGCAGCCAAATCCAACCTGGGCGACAAGATCCGGGTGATGACGGGCAAGCCGCCGGTGCCGATCGGTCGGGCGGTCCGCGCGATAACGGGGGTCGAATGAAGAAGGCGGCAGTGATCGGTGCGGGAATCGGCGGGCTCGCGCTCGCGATCCGGCTCCAGTCGGCGGGGATGGACACCACGATCCTCGAGGCGCGCGACAAGCCGGGCGGATGCGCCTATTTCTGGGAGCGCGACGGGTTCACCTTCGACGCGGGCCCGACGGTGATCACCGCGCCCGAAGCGCTGCAGGAGCTGTGGCGGCTCTCGGGTCACGACATTTCCGAAGACGTGAAGCTGGTGCCGGTTTCGCCATTCTACCGGCTCTCCTGGCCCGACGGTACCGTGTTCGACTATTCCAACGACGACGCGCAGCTCGGCGCCGAGATCGCCCGACTCAATCCCGAGGACGTCGCCGGCTATCGTCGTTTCCTCAAATATTCTGCGGGCGTCTATCGCGAGGGCTATCAGAAGCTCGGCCATGTCGCGTTCCTCGATTTCGGCGCGATGCTCCGCGCGTCGCCGTCGTTGATCCGCCACCAGGCGTGGCGCTCGGTCTATTCGATGGTGTCGCACTTCGTGAAGGACGAGCGGCTCCGCCAGGCGCTGAGCTTCCACACGCTGCTGGTGGGCGGCAATCCGATGACGACGAGTGCGATCTATGCGCTGATCCACAAGCTCGAGCGCGACGGCGGGGTGTGGTTCGCCGAGGGCGGCACCAACCGACTCGTCGCGGGCATGGTCCGCCATTTCGAGCGGCTCGGCGGAATGGTGCGGCTCGGCGACCCGGTCACGACGATCCACACGCTCGGCGATCGCGTGACCGGCGTGCGCACCGGAAGCGGCTTCGAGCTGGCCGCCGACGCCGTCGCGAGCAATGCCGATATCGTTCATAGCTATCGCCATTTGTTGCGCGATTCGCGCAGCGCCCAGCGTACCGCGGCGCGGTTCGAGGGGAAGCGCTTCTCCCCCTCGCTGTTCCTCGTCCATTTCGGCGTACGCGGCACCTTTCCCGAGATTCCGCACCATTCGGTCCTGTTCGGGCCGCGCTATCGAGGGCTGCTGACCGATATCTACGACCATGGCGTACTGAGCGAGGATTCCTCGCTCTATCTCCACCATCCGAGCGCGACCGACCCGACAATGGCGCCCGAGGGCCATTCGACCTTCTATGCGCTGGCGCCGGTGCCGCATCTCGGCAAGTTCCCCGCCGACTGGCGCGAAGTGGGCCCGGTGCTCGAGGAACGCATCCTCGCCGAAGTCGAGCGCCGGCTGATCCCGGGTCTCAAGGACCGGATCGTGACCAAATTCTCCTATGCGCCGCCCGATTTCGCGGCGGACCTCCACGCGCATCTCGGCTCGGCGTTCAGCCTCGAGCCGATCCTCAGCCAGAGCGCGTGGTTCCGTGCGCACAATCGCGACGATTCGATCTCCAACCTCTATTTCGTCGGCGCCGGCACGCATCCGGGCGCGGGAATCCCGGGCGTGGTGGCGAGCGCCAAGGCGACCGCGGCGCTGATGCTCGGCGATGGGCGGTGAACGCAGCGGATTGCGCGACGCGGAATTTCTGGCATGCGCCGCCGACTGACTGAAAGTGACGGACGGAAATAATGAAGCGTATCGCGATCTATTGCGGCTCGGCGACCCCGGCCGATCCGGTCTATATCGAATCGGCGCGCCAGGTCGGGCGCAGCCTTGCCGAGCGTGGCATCGGCGTCGTCTATGGCGGCGGCAGGCTCGGGCTGATGGGCGCGGTCGCCGATGCGGCGCTCGAAGCGGGCGGCGAGGTGATCGGCGTGATCCCGCAGGCGCTGGTCAATGCCGAGGTCGCGCATCGCGGGCTCAGCGAGCTCCACATCGTCCAGACGATGCACGAGCGCAAGCAGCGCTTCATCGATCTCGCCGACGGCTTTGTGAACCTGCCGGGCGGCACCGGCACGATGGACGAACTGTGGGAGGCGCTGAGCTGGGCGCAGCTCGGCTATCATACCGATCCGATCGGGCTGCTCAACGTCGCGGGATATTACGACAAGCTGGTCGAATTCTGGGTACATATGGGCCAGGTCGGCTTTCTGCGGCCGCAGCACCAGGGGCTGTTGCTCGTCGACAACGAACTCGACGGGCTGCTCGAAAAGATGGCGAAAGCCCAGCCGACGGTACCGATCATCCACATGGCGCGCGAGGACTTGTGACTCCCGGCCGCGACGCGATCGTAGCGACCGCGGCCGAATCCATTTCGCGGGGCTCGAAGAGCTTCGCCGCTGCCAGCCGGCTCTTCGGGCGGGCGACGCGCGAACATGCGTGGCTGCTCTATGCGTGGTGCCGCGCCTGCGACGATCTCGCCGACGGGCAGGATCATGGGCAGGGCTGCGCGAAGGTAGCCGATCCCGACGCGCGACTCGCGGCGATTCGCATGCGCACCGAAGCGGCGCTCGCGGAGCAATGGGTCGGCGATCCCGCCTTTGACGCGCTGCGCATCGTCGCCGCCGAGACGGCGATCCCGCACGAGCTGATATGGGACGTGGTCGATGGGTTCGCGCTCGACGCCGCGGGGTGGCGGCCCGCGACCGAGGCCGATCTGCTGCGCTATTGCTACCATGTCGCCGGCGCGGTGGGCTGCATGATGGCGGTGGTGATGGGCGTCGCCCCGGATGACGAGGCCTTGCTCGACCGCGCCTGTGATCTGGGGCTCGCCTTCCAGCTCGCCAATATCGCCCGCGACATCGGCGAGGATGCCGCGGCCGGGCGCTGTTATCTGCCGGGCGAATGGCTCGCCGAGGCGGGGATCGCGCAAGCCGATGTCATGGCCGATCGCGTCGTGCTCGCGGGGCTGGCGCGACGGCTGACCGCGCTGGCAAGCGCATATGAGACGCGCGCGCGCCTCGGCACGCCGGCGCTGTCGTTCCGCTCGGCCTGGGCGGTGCTCGCGGCGGCGGGCATCTATGGGGACATCGCCCGGCGCGTCGAAGCGAGCGGCGCCGAGGCGTGGGACCGGCGCGTCACGGTATCGGGCACGGAGAAGCTGCGGTGGATCGTCCGCGCATTCGGCCAGGCATGGTCTCGCCGCAGCCGGTATCGCGATACCAAGGTAATACCCCATATTTGGGAAAGGCCGCGTTTACCGGGCCGCGAAAGCTCCCGCTAAGCGCCTGCGCTACAAGCCCTTCCCATGACGATGCTTTCGCTCAAGCTGTCACGTGCACTCGCGCAGGGGCGCTCCGTCCCCGATCGTCCCGAGAGTCGCGCCGCGCTGCTCGCCACGCTGCTGCGCAAGCGCGCCGCCGCGTACAATGCCGGCGCGCACGAGCTCGAGGCGCTGCTCCGCGACCAGATCCGCTGGGCCCTGCCGATCGAGCGCGAGCTCTAGCGCGACCGCCCTCGACGCCGCCGGCGCGACTTTCATCGCAGCGCGGCGGACATCGCCGGAAGCGTCATCCTAGCATCGGAGCTCCCGGGAGAGCCTCGATGCGTATTCTTGCAGCCTTGTCCGCCGCCCTGCTGCTTTTCTCCGCGCCCGCACTTGCCGGAGACGAGACCGCCGAATTGGTCGGGCATTGGGGTGCGGTCTTCACCAGCAAGAAGCTGGTGCGCGTGCCGGTGCTCCGCGATCGGCCGACCGTGTCGCTCGCCGGGCCTGGCATGGTGACGAAACGGGGGCCGCTGTTCAGCACCGTGCTGCGTGATGAGGAAGTGCCGATGGAAGTCGAGCATTCGGTCACTCTGGAGATCGAGGCCGACGGCCGCTTCAAGCTATCCACCTACGCGCAACGCGCCGCCTCGCCGACCAACCCCTGCCTGGTGCGCGCGGGATCGGTCCGCGAGGGAAGGGTGAGCCAGACCAATGGCAGAGTGCTGCTGCGGAGCAGCGCCGGCCGCGCCCGCAGCGCCGGTTGCGAGGAAAAACCGCAGGACGCGCCCGAAGGGGAGAGCGCGTACATGGTTCGTCGCGACGGCGACACGCTCGTCGTCACCGGGGACGACGGCACCGTCTGGCAGCTGCGGAAATAGCGCGCGCGGCGGTTAGCTGCCGCTGCGAGCGGTCGGGCGCCGGGCATCGACCATCTGGCCGCTCTGGCGCTGACAGGCCGCACTGATCACCGGATAGTCGATATCGGCATTGCGCTGGAGCGCGCCGGGCATCGCCTCCTGACAGGCCTGGATCGAAGTGTAGCGGACCGGCTCGACGCGCGCCTGCTGGCACTGCATCGAATCGTCGCTGCAGCCCATGATCGCAAGCACGTAGAGGATCTGCTCCATCAGCTTTCCTTCCACGGGCAAAAACGAAGCGCGCGGGGCGACGTTCCGCCAAACTGTTGCAAGCCTGCGCCCGACGTCCCAAATCGCGCCTCGATGCCTCCACAAGTTTCTGCCGCCGCGCCCGAGCGCCCGCTGTTCGGGACGATCAAGCGCTTCCTGCCCTATCTATGGCCGAAGGAATCGCCCGGGCTGCGCGCGCGCATCGTGATTTCGCTGGTCCTGGTGGTGTTCTCCAAGCTCGTCCAGGTCTATGGCGCGCCCTTCGCGCTGCAGGGCGCGATCGACCATATGGCGGGCGGATCGCGCGACGCGCTCTGGCTCGTGGTGGCGCTGGTCGTCGGCTATGCCGCGGCGCGACTGGGCACGGTGCTGTTCGACAATCTGCGCAACGCGGTGTTCGAGAAGGTCGGGCAGGATGCCACGCGCCGGCTCGCCTCGGACGTGTTCCGCCATCTCCACCGTCTGTCGCTGCGCTTTCATCTCGAGCGACGCACCGGCGCGATCACCAAAGTGGTCGAGCGCGGCACCAAGAGCATCGACACGATGCTCTATTTCCTCCTGTTCAACATCGCCCCGACGATCCTCGAACTGGCGCTGGTGATCGGCATCTTCTGGACGCGCTTCGGCGTCTGGCTGGTCGCGGGCACTTTGGTGATGGTGGTCGCCTATATCGCCTTCACCCGCTGGGTGACCGATTGGCGCTCGAAGCTGCGCGAACAGATGAACGATCTCGACACCGGCGCGGTCGCGCACGCGGTCGATTCGCTGCTCAACTTCGAGACGGTCAAATATTTCAACGCCGAGGCGCGGGAGAGCGCGCGCTACGACAAGGCGATGGCGTCGTACATGAAGGCGGCGGTCACCTCCGAGAATTCGCTCGCCTGGCTCAATATCGGCCAGGCGCTGATCACCAATGTGATGCTCGGCGCGGGCATGGCGCTGGTGGTGTTCGGCTGGGGCTCGGGCAAGTTCACCGCAGGCGATGTGGTTCTCGTCTCGACCTTGCTGAGCCAGCTCTTCCGGCCGCTCGACATGCTCGGCTGGGTCTACCGCACGATCCGCCAGGGCGTGATCGACATGGGCAGCATGTTCGATCTGATCGATACCAATGCCGAGGTGATCGACACACCGGGCGCGGCGGCGCTCGACGTTCGCGAGGGGCATGTCCGCTTCGAGAATGTCGCCTTCGGCTACGACGCCGACCGGCAGATCCTCAAGGGCATCGATCTCGATATCCCCGCCGGCGCGACCGTCGCGGTGGTGGGGCCCTCGGGCGCGGGCAAGTCGACGCTCGCGCGGCTGATGTACCGCTTCTACGACGTCACCGGCGGGCGGATCACGATCGACGGGCAGGACATTCGCGACGTGACGCAGAATTCGCTGCGCGCCGCGATCGGCATCGTCCCGCAGGATACGGTGCTGTTCAACGACACGATCGGCTACAACATCGCCTATGGCCGCGAGGGCGCCACGCCCGACGACATCGCCGCGGCGGCACGGGGCGCCGCGATCGCCGGTTTCATCCAAGCGCTTCCCGACGGCTTCGACACAAGGGTGGGCGAGCGCGGGCTCAAGCTATCGGGCGGCGAGAAGCAGCGCGTCGCGATCGCGCGTACGCTGGTCAAGAATCCGCCGATTCTGATTCTCGACGAGGCGACCTCGGCGCTCGACAGCCGCACCGAGGCCGACATCCAGGCGACGCTCGAGGCGATCGAGCGCGGCCGCACTACGATCATGATCGCGCACCGCCTCTCGACGGTGGTCCATGCCGATCGCATCATCGTGCTCGAGGCCGGACGCGTCGCCGAGCAGGGAACGCATGCCGAGCTGCTCCGCAAGCAGGGCATCTATGCCGAGATGTGGGCCCGGCAGGCGCAGGAACGCGAGGACGGCGCGGAGATCGCAGCGGAGTAGCTGCGACGAAACGTGCAATTTCATCGATAGACCGAGTGGGGTGCAAGCGCTACGCTGGCATCGCCTCCTGCCGGATTCGCGCCGATGCCGCTTCTTCTCGCCGGTCTCCTGACGCTCGCTTCTCCGACCCTCTTCTCGCTTCCCGATACGGAGACACGCGCCGCGCCCGGGGCACTCCGCTTCTGGAAACCGGCGGACGGGCGCACCGCATGGACGTCGGACGGCGTCCGGGTCGAGATTGCGCCTGCTCCCTGCGAGGCGCCGCCGCAGACCGAAGGCTGCCGGTTCGATCCGCAGAACAACCAGGCCGAGCTTGTCGTCACCGCGCAGGGCGTCGCGCCGTTCCGGGTGCGGAGCGACGACCAATCCTCTTATTATCGCGTCGCGGTCGTGCGCTTCGATAGTCGCGATCCGCGACCGGGGGTGGTCATCGTCAACGATTCGGGCGGCTCGGGCGGAGACGTGCGCGTGCAGCTGCTCGTCCCGTCGCCAGATGGATATCGCGTGTCCTGGCTGCCCGGCCGTCTCCAGGGCGAGCTCGACGCGACGCTGACCGACCTGTCCGGGGATGGCGCGGTCGACCTTCTGCTGCGCGACGGCGCGTTCGACAGCGCGTTCGGCTGCAACGCCTGCACGCCGCGGCCGCCGGTAGTGCTGACGCTACGCGACGGCGTGCCCACCGACGTGTCGCGCGAGCCCGCCTTCGCGGAGATCTATCGCAACGACATGGCCGCGCGGCGCCGGGTCTGCATCTCGGAGGCGCCCGATAGAAACGGGGCCTGCGCCGCCTATGTTGCCGATGCCGCGCGGATCGGCGCGCTCGACGCCGCGTGGGATGAGATGCTGCGCCATTATGATCGCAAGGGCGCGCTGTGGCAGAGTTGCGCGGTGGCCACCTATCCCTGCCCGGCCGGGCGCAGCACCGCGTATCGCAGCTTCCCCGAATCGCTGCGCGCGTTCCTCCGGCGCGCCGGCTATATCGAGTGAGGCTCGCCGCTCAGACGCGAATATCCTGCCACTCCGGATGTTTGGCGATATAGGCTGCGACGAAGGGGCATTGCGGGCGCACCTTGAGCCCACGGGTGCGGGCGTCGGTCAGCGCGGCGAGGATCAGCCGGCTGGCGATCCCCATGCCCTGCAGCGACGGCGGCACCACCGTGTGGGTGAAGGTGATCACGTCGCCGTCGATCTCATAGGCAGCGAAAGCGATGTGCCCCTGCTCGACCAATTCGTAGCGGCTGCGTTCTTCGTTGTTGCGTACGTCGGACATGCCTAGGCTCTAACCGGCCGGGGCAGGAGAGGGAAGCGATGCTGATACCTTTGGGTTTGGTCGGGGTGTTCGTGCTCGGACTGGCGGGCTGGTCGGCCTATGTCGGGCGCAAGGCGGAGGAGCTGGTGCCCGCCGACGGCAAATTCGCCGACGTGCCCGGCGCTTCGCTTCACTATGTCGAGCTCAATCCCGAGGCCGAGGGGCCGGCGGTCGTGATGATCCACGGGCTGATGGGCCAGCTCCGCAACTTCTCGCACTCGCTCGCCGGCCACCTCGCCGCCGATCGCCGCGTGATCCTGATCGACCGGCCCGGCTGGGGGCATTCCGCACTTCAGGGGCCGCGGCCGGGAATCGCCGCGCAGGCGCAGATGATCGCGGCACTGATCGAGCAGCTCGAGCTCGATCGGCCGCTGGTCGTCGGCCATTCGATGGGCGGCGCGGTGAGCCTCGCGCTAGGGCTGAACCGGCCCGAGCTCGTCCGCGGCCTCGCGCTGATCGCGCCGCTGAGCCAGGTTGTCGAGACAGTGCCGGCGCCGTTCAAGGGGCTGCTCGCGCCGCCGGCATTGCATGCGCTGCTCGCCTGGACGGTCGCGGTGCCGGTGGGACTGCGCAAGGGCAAGGAGACCGCCGAAGCGATCTTCGCGCCTGATCCGGTGCCCGCCGATTTCGCGCTTGCCGGCGGCGGCGCGCTCGCGCTGCGTCCGAAAAGCTACATGGCGGGCGCGTTCGAGGTACATGCCGCGCCCGACGAGATGGCGGCCTTGGTCGCGCGCTATGGCGAGATGCGTGTTCCGGTGGCGATCCTGTTCGGACGCAGCGACGCGGTGCTCGATCCGGCGCTCAACGGAGAAAGGACCGCCGCCGAGATTCCCGGCGCGACGCTGACGCTGATCGATGGCGGGCACATGTTGCCGGTCACCCATGCCGAGCAGACCGAAGCCTGGCTCCGCGGCGTGCCGGGGGAGGCTCAGGCGACCGGCGGCGCGGTCACCGATACCGTCTGACCGCCGGGCAGCTTCACCGATCCGCCCGCGCCCGCCTGTTTCTGCACGAACGAGCCGATGAACGCGCCGAGCGTCAGTTTGGCGAGGTCCATGAAGTTCGGATAGCTGATCGCGAGCACCGAAAAGAACAGCGTCAGCCCGATCGTCGCCAGCGGTAGCCCGGTCAGTCCCAATTTGGTGAAGGCGCCGGTGAAGCCGCTGAGGCTGGTGAGGCGAATATATTGGGTGACGGCCTCTTCCTGCCCCGATTTCACTTGCTCGCTGATCGCCTGCCATTCCTCGCTGTTGATCACCCGGCCCGGCTGCTGGCCGCGCGAGAGGCCAACCGAGCGGAGCAGCTGCGTGCCCAGCAGCGCGCCGGCGAGGCCGATCGTAGTGAGGATCATTTCAGGGGTGAAGTCCGCCAGCGTGGTCGCCCGTTCATGGGCGCGCGTGTCGTCCTGCACCAGCAGGTAGCAAACAAAGCCGAACAGCGCGACCGCGCCATAGATGAGGCCGATGCCGGCAAGCGCCAGCGAAGCCCGACCCAAACTATAACCGCGCGGTTCGTCTGCGGGATTAAAGCCGTTGTCCATTGCATTTCTCCCCCTGATCAGAGGGGAGACTAACACGGAGCTTCGAGGTCCAGAAGAGAAGGACTAGCCCAGTTCGGACGGTTGCGTCGTCCAGCCGAGCCGCGGAATGGTGATCGAACGCTTGCCGGCAAGGTCGACGCGCGTGACGAACAACTCCTTGCTCTCGATATATTGGAGCAGCCGGCGGACGCGGCCGAGCGAGCTGGTGCCATAGGTGGTCGCGAGCTCGGCGTCGCTCGGGCAGGGCAGGCCCTCGCGCGCGGCGCGGGCGACGAGCAGAAAGGGGCCGAGCATGTCGTCGGGCAGCGCGCGCGCTGCGTCGAGGGCCTGCGCCCAGTCCGCGTCGGGGTCGCCATGGATGCCCGCGCGCGCAGCCGAGAGCCGGCGCACGAAGCCCGAAAGGTCGAGCGGCGGTCGCGCGAGCCCGACCATCCGGCAGCGGACGAGAAAGTCCTGATAGAGCACCGAGGGTGAGCGGAAGGCCGATTCGCTGTCCTCGACGATGTCGCGGAGAACGTCGGCGATGCGGCTCGCCGCTTCATGCGGGTCGACTTCGGGCACGTCGTCCATCGGCGCCGGGGTCGAGCGGGCCAACGCCTCGATCAGCCGTTCCGACGGCATCTGGGTCGGCATCGGCGGGGGGGCGGGCGGCGTCCATTCGGGCTCGGCGGGCGCGAGCAGCAGGTCCTTGATGTCCTCGGCGGGCGCCTGGGGCAGCGGCGTGAGCTTCGGGGAGGAGCTGCGCGCGCTGGTCTCGACCGCGCCGATCTGGATCGCGACCGGCCGCCGCGCCACCGCTGGGCCCAATGCGAGGAAATGCCCGCGCGCGAGGTCGCGGATCGCCTCGGCCTGCCGCCGCTCCATGCCGAGCAGGTCGGCGGCGCGCGCCATGTCGATGTCGAGGAAGGTGCGCCCCATCAGGAAGTTCGACGCCTCGGCGGCGACGTTCTTGGCGAGCTTGGCGAGGCGTTGGGTGGCGATCACCCCGGCGAGCCCGCGCTTGCGCCCGCGGCACATCAGATTGGTCATCGCCGAGAGCGAGGCGCGGCGCACCTCCTCGGCGACTTCACCGCCGCCCGAGGGCGCGAAAAGCTGCGCCTCGTCGACCACCACGAGCGCTGGATACCAATGGTCGCGCGGGGCATCGAACATGCCGTTGAGGAACGCGGCGGCGCATTTCATCTGACCTTCGGCCTCGAGCCCTTCGAGGCTGAGCACCACCGAGGCGCGATGCTCGCGGATCCGCGCGGCGATGCGCGCCACGTCGCGCTCGCTATGCTCGGAAGCCTCGATCGCGAGATGGCCGTAGCGATCGCCCAAGGTGACGAAGTCGCCCTCGGGATCGATCACCACCTGCTGGACCTGGCCCGCCGACTGTTCGAGCAACCGACGCAGCAGATGCGACTTTCCCGACCCTGAATTGCCCTGGACGAGCAATCGCGTGGCCAGCAGCTCCTCGAGATCCATCGATACGGGCGCGCCCCCCGCATCTTTCCCCATTTCCACGCGAACCGTCATTCACTGGCCGCTTTGCCGGAAGCGAGCGGGCGCAGGCAAGCGCCACGTGACGCGCGCCGTCGCAATGCTGTGGATGGCGTCCGTTGCGCGATTCAGTCTGTCGGGCGCGGTGCCTCACGGCGCGTCAGCCGCGCCTCGAGATCGGCGACCGAGATGCTGCCGCTCACGATCCACTGGCTGGTACGCTCGATCTTCGAATCCTGATCGAAGACCCATTTTGCGCCCATCAGCCCCGGTTCGAACGAGCTGGTGATCCCGATCGCCTGGCTCGGCCGCCCCTGGTCGATGATCACGAAGTCGTTCGTCAGATGCTCGTTGAATGCCGGGTTGCCGTTCTCGTCGGCAAAGAAGATCCGCGTGCGGATGAAAGCGTGGCTCGCATGCTCCTGGATGACGCGCAGATAATCGCCGGTGACCTGATCGATGCTGGAGAACACGAACACGCGAACTACCGTGGTGCCGCGCGCCTCGAAGGCGGCGCGGTGCGCCCGGATCACCTGCCCGGCCCGCTCGCGGCTGGCCCAAAAGTCCATATATCCTTCGTTCGAAGTGGCGAAAACGCTGTGCAGGGCATTGCCGTAGAAGTCGCGAAGGATGCGCTCATAGTCGCCGGCATCGGTGACCAATATGCCGTCGGCCCATCGCGCCGAGCTGCGCCGAAAATCGTCGAGCTTGTAGACGACTTCCGCGTGGAAGCTGCGATTGTCGAAATTCAGCGCATCGCGCACATCCTTGATCACCGCCGCGAGGCATTTGCGGGCCTGTTCATTGCCTATGTTGATGTCGCTGCGGTCTGCCGAGGCCATGGCTTCCTGGAGCTCGGTGATCCGCTTCTCATCCTCGGCGGCGCGCTTGCGCAGATCGACGATTTCGCCGCGCCGCGCTTTTTGTCCTTCGAGCAGGACGACAATCACCGCCACCATGAACGTCTCGAACAACAAGCCGAACAGGCTATAGGTGCGTAGATTGGCAGCCTCTTTGTCAGTGACCGTGACGAGTGTGGCGGTGCAGTATAAATAGGTGAACAATATCACCCCGAAGACGAGCAGATAGGCGGGCGTCTGCTTGAGCGAATCGGCGATGGAGCCGAAAAGCTTGATTTCACCACCTTTGTCGGTCTTTTGCCCCGGTTGACGAGCCATTTGCACGTCCTCCCCTTGACACCCATTCTATCCGCCATCGCTATTTGCTTCAACCGCATCCGAAGCGAGATTGGTCTATCAATAGAGCTTGGGATTGCGGCGAACCACCGATCCGCGGATAGCGAGCCGATGCCAGCCGCCCCGCTCGACATTCTCCATGCGACTTTCGGGTTCGCCGATTTCCGCGGCGTCCAGCGTCAGGTGATCGAGCGCGTGATGGCGGGGGCCAATACGCTCGCGGTGATGCCCACCGGCGCAGGCAAGTCGCTCTGCTATCAGGTGCCGAGCCTCGCGCTCGACGGGACGTGCGTCGTCGTCTCGCCGCTGATCGCGCTGATGCACGACCAGCTGCGCGCCGCCGAGGCGGTCGGCATCCGTGCGGCGACGCTCACGTCGGTCGACGAGAATCGCGAGGAGACGATCCAGCGCTTCCGCGCCGGCGAACTCGACCTGCTCTATGTCGCCCCCGAACGCGCCTCGGGCGAAGGCTTCCGCAACCTCCTCTCGCAGACGAAGCTCAGCCTGTTCGCGATCGACGAGGCGCATTGCGTCTCCGAATGGGGGCATGATTTCCGCCCCGATTATCGGCTGCTGCGGCCGTTGCTCGATCGCTTCGCCGAAGTCCCGCGGCTCGCGCTCACCGCCACCGCCGACGCGCATACCCGCGCCGACATCCTCGAGCAGCTCGGCATCCCGCAGGACGGGCTGATCGTCGCCGGGTTCGACCGGCCCAATATCCGCTACACGATCGCGCCGCGCGAAAACACGACGCGCCAGATCCTCGACCTGCTCGCCGAGCAGCCGGGGCCGGGGATTGTCTATGCCCAGACCCGCGCGGGCGTCGAGAAGCTCGCCGACAAGCTCGCCGAGACCGGGCGCAGCGTATTGCCCTACCATGCCGGGCTCGATCCCGCGGTGCGGCGCCGCAACCAGGCGGCGTTCGTTGCGAGCGAGGACATGGTCGTCGTCGCCACCGTCGCGTTCGGCATGGGGATCGACAAGCCCGATGTCCGCTTCGTCGCGCATGCCGGGCTGCCCAAATCGATCGAGGCCTATTATCAGGAGACCGGCCGCGCCGGTCGCGACGGCGATCCCGCGGTGGCGCATCTCTTCTGGGGCGCCGAGGATTTCGCCAAGGCGCGCCAGCGGATCGGCGAGGTCGAGCAGGGCCGGCAGGCGGGCGAACGCACGCGGTTGACCGCGCTGGGTGCGCTGGTCGAGACCGCGGGCTGCCGGCGCCGCATCCTGCTCAAGCATTTCGGCGAGGACGCGCCCGAAGGTTGCGGCAATTGCGACAATTGCCTCGCGCCGCCCGCAGCGATCGACGTTACGGTGACCGCGCAGAAATTCCTCTCGGCGGTGTTCCGCACCGGCATGATGTTCGGAGTCGGCTATATCGAGAGCGTGCTGCTCGGCCAGTCGAGCGAGCGCAGCCTGATGAACGGGCACGAGCAGCTCTCGGTGTTCGGGATCGTCGACGGCGAGGAAGCGGCGTTGCTCAAGCCGGTGGCGCGCGCGCTGCTGCTGCGCGACGCGCTGCGTACCAATGCGCATGGCGGGCTCGAGTTCGGGCCCGAGGCGAAGGCATTGCTCAAGGGTCAGGCCGAGTTGAAGCTGGTGCTGCCGCCGAAGCGCGAGCGGCGCGCGAAGCGCGGCCGCGCGGCCGCCGGCGGAGTCAATCCGATCGGCAATCCGTTGTTCGAGGCATTGCGGGCCAAGCGCCGCGAGATCGCGATGGAGGCTGGGCTGCCGCCCTATGTGATCTTCCATGATTCGGTGCTGCGCGACATGGCGATGCTCCGGCCCGGGACGTTGAACGCGCTCGGTCAGCTCTCGGGCGTTGGCGCGCGCAAGCTCGAGGCCTATGGTGACACTTTCCTGCAAGTGATCCGCGAGGCCGCATGAAGCTGCTGCTCCCGCTCGTCCTGGTGCTTGGCATCGGCGCCGCGCCGCCGCTCGAGCGCATCGAGATGACCGCGCAGAGCTGGGGACGACCAGTGTCGCAGTGGTCGATCGATGCCGCGGGCCACGGCACGCACACCAAACCCGACCCCGGGGTGTTCAACGCCAAGCGGATGGTGACGCGCCGCATCGCGGTCGGCCGCGCGGGCTATGCGAAGATTCGGTCGCTGTTGGCCAAGGCGAAACCCTGGGCCGGGCGCGAACTGCCCTGCACACGGCGGATCACCGATCAGGTCTATGGCAATGTGCGCTGGGTGCGCGAGAAGACTGCCGAGCTGCGCTTTGACAATGGTTGTGGCGACGCAGAGGCGCGCGCAGTGCTCGAGGCGCTGCGGCGCGCCGATCATCAGGTCGCCGCGTGGAGCGCCAAGGCGCCGATCGCCGAAATCAAGCAAGTGGAGAGCCAATAATGACGCTGCGCCGGATCGACGACAGCATTTCGGTCGCCCCCCAGATCAATCCCGAAGACCTGCCCGCGATCGCCGCGGCGGGCTTCGCAGCGATCGTCAACAATCGCCCCGAGGGCGAGGAGCTGGGGCAGCCGACCGGCGCCGAAGTGCGCGCCGCGGCCGAGGCGGCGGGGCTCAGCTACGCCGAGATTCCGGTGACGCATGCCGGCTTTTCGGCGACGCAGGTCGAGGCGATGGCCAAGGCGCTCGCGGCGGCGCCGGGGCCGGTGCTCGCCTATTGCCGATCGGGAACGCGCTCGTGCAATCTTTGGGCGCTCGCCGAGGCCAGCCGCGGCGGCGATCCGGCAGAGCTGACGGGCAAGGCTGCGGGCGCGGGCTACGACATTTCAGGCATCCGGCCGCTGCTCGACGCGCTCGCCGGGCGCGCATGAGCTGGGTGCAGCTCGGCGGCTCGCTCGCGGCCGTGCTGGTGCTCGCCGGCGTGGCGTGGGCGCTCAAGCTCGGCGAGAGCCGGATCAGTGACGATGAGACCGCACGGACCATGGCCGAAGAGGCGCTGAGCGGCTTCGTCGCACGCGCGGCGGTCGTCGGCACCAATGGCGCCGCGGCCTTGGTGCTCGGCAATCAGGGGATCGCGTTGCTCAAGCGGCACGGCGCGAAGGTAGCGGTGCGGCTGCTCGGCCGGCCGCTCTGGCGCCGGCCCTCGCCCGAGGGCGTGACGATCGAGACCGGCGAGCGGATGTTCGGACCGGTCATGCTGTTCGGCGTGCTGCCTGAGGATGTCGACAGGCTGGAAGCGCAACTGACATTGATGTAAGTCCGTCGCCATGAAGCTCGCCGATCCCGTGACGCTGGCGATCCCCGCCTTTGTGCTGCTGGTGCTGGCGGAAATGGTGGTCGCGCGAATCAAGGACCGGACCCGCTACGAGCCGCGCGACACGCTCACTTCGCTGGGCCTCGGCTTCGGCAGCACGATCGCCGGCGCGCTATCGGGCGGATTGGTCCTCGCGCTGATGACATGGGTCTGGCAGTTCCGCCTCTTCGAGATCGGCTATGCTTGGTACTGGTTCGTCCTCGCCTTCGTGCTCGACGATTTCGCCTATTATGTCTTTCATCGCTCGGCGCACCGGGTGCGTTGGTTCTGGGCGAGCCATGTCATCCACCATTCGAGCCAGCATTATAATCTGTCGACTGCGCTCCGGCAGACCTGGACCGGCTTCTTCTGCCTCGCCTTCGTGTTCCGGCTGCCGCTCTGCCTGATCGGCTTCCCGCCGCCGATGGTGTTCTTCGTCGCGGGGCTCAATCTGATCTACCAGTTCTGGATCCACACCGAAGTGATCGGGCGGATGCCGCGCTGGTTCGAGGCGGTGATGAACACGCCGTCGCACCACCGCGTCCACCACGCGACCAACCCGCGCTATCTCGACCGCAACTATGCCGGGGTGTTGATCGTGTGGGACCGGATGTTCGGCACGTTCGAGCCCGAGCGCGACGACGACAAGCCGCGCTACGGCATCGTCAAGAATCTCGGCAGCTTCAACATTCTCTGGGCGGCTACCCATGAATGGGTCGGGATCGCGAAGGATGTCTGGCGCGCGCCGGACTGGCGGGCGCGGCTGGGTTACATCATCCGGCCGCCGGGCTGGAGCCACGACGGCAGCCGGGACACGTCGGAAACGATAAAGGCGCGCTGGGAAGCGATGCGCCGGGAACGGGGGGACATGTGGAAGAAGCCGATATCGTCGTCATCGGATGCGGATCGGGCGGGAGCGCCGTCGCGGGCCGCCTGAGCGAGGGCGGCAAGTACAAGGTCGCGGTGCTCGAGGCGGGCGGACGCAACACCAGCCTCAAGACGATCATGCCCGGCATGATGCCGTTCCAGACCGACAAGACCAATTGGCGCTTCGAGACGGTGCCGCAGCCGGGGCTGAACGGCCGGCGCGGCTATCAGCCGCGGGGGCGTGGGATGGGCGGATCGAGCGCGATCAACGCGATGCTCTACATCCGGGGGCATCGCGACGATTATGACGAGTGGCGCGACCTCGGCTGCCCCGGCTGGGGCTGGGACGATGTGCTGCCCTGGTTCAAGGCGTGCGAGCACAATGTCCGCGGCGCCGATGCGTTTCACGGCGCCAACGGGCCGCTCTGGGTGAGCGATCAGGAATATGCGCATCCCGGCAGCCGGGCGTTCATCGAGGCGGCGTCGCGGCTGCAGATCCCGGTGAATCCCGATTTCAACGGCGAGCGACAGGACGGGGTCGGCCTCTATCAGGTGACCCAGCGGAACGGTGAACGTTGGACCGCGGCACGGGCCTATCTCGATCCCGCCGAGAAGCGAGCCAATCTCGAGATCGTCTGCGATGCGCTGGTCGAGCGCGTGCTGTTCACCGACGGGCGGGCGAGCGGGGTCGCCTATCGACAGGGAGGGCAGGCGCGGGAGATCCGCGCGCGGCGGGCGGTCGTGCTCGCCGCGGGTGCTTTCCAGACGCCGCAACTGCTGATGCTGTCGGGGATCGGGCCGGGCACGCATCTCGGCGAGCTGGGAATCCCGGTGCTGGTCGACCGGCCCGCGGTCGGCTCCGATCTTCAGGACCATATCGACTATACCGCCGCGTTCGAAACCGAGGGGAGCTTCTTTCTTGGCCGCTCGGCCATGGGCACGCTCAAGTCGCTCGGTGCGATGGTCCAATGGCTATTCACCCGGCGCGGCGGAGCCACCTCGCCCTATGCTGAAGCGGGCGGCTTTCTGCGCACCGGGCTTGCCGGGGAGCGGCCCGACGTCCAGCTCCATTTCCTCATCGCGATCGTCGAGGATCATGGCCGCACCAAGGTGAAGGGCCATGGCTATAGCTGCCACGCCTGCGTGCTGCGGCCCGAAAGCCGCGGCACCGTGCGGCTCGCATCGGCCGACGCCGCCGATGCGCCGCTGATCGATCCGGGTTTCCTGACCGATCCGCGCGACATGGACGTGCTCAAGGCGGGCGTGCGGGAAATGTACCGCATCCTCGGCGCCCCGCCGCTCGCCGATTACAAAGGGCGTGACCGCTATCCGATCGACCTTGCCGACGATGCCACGCTCGAGGCGCTGATCCGGTCGCGCGCGGACACGGTCTATCATCCGGTCGGTACCGCTCGCATGGGGATCGATGCGGAGGCGGTGGTCGATCCGCGGCTGCGGGTGCACGGAGTCGACGGGCTCTACGTCGCCGATGCCTCGGTGATGCCGCGGCTGATCGGCGGCAACACCAATGCGCCGAGCATCATGATCGGCGAGCGCGGCGCGGCGTTCATCGCCGAGGACCTGCACTAGAAAAAAGAGGGCCGGCGGTTCGAGAACCACCGGCCCAGTCGTCCGCAGGAGGAACGTCGTTTGGGCGCCGCGTGGGGGGCGGCGCCCGATCTCGTCAGTAGTTGTAGGCGCGCTCGCCATGCTCGTTGATGTCGAGCCCTTCGAGCTCGACCTCACGGGTCGGACGCAGCCCGATCGTGTACTTGAGCGCGAGGAACAGGATCGCCGAGACCCCGCCCGAGAGCGCCAAGGTCACCAGCACCGCCTTGGTCTGGGTGAGCAGCTGCGCGCCCATGTCATAGGTGCCGGCGACCGCCGGGATCACGTTGAAGTCCATGAAGCCCTGACCGCCCAACGCCGGGTTGGCGACGATCGCGGTGCCGATCGCGCCGACGATGCCGCCGACGCAGTGGACGCCGAACACGTCGAGCGTGTCGTCATACTTCAGCTTGTTCTTCACCGTGGTGACGAAGAAGAAGCACACGCCCGAAGCCACCGCGCCGAGCACGATCGCCGTCATCGGATGCGCGAAGCCGGCGGCCGGAGTGATCGCCACCAGACCGGCGACGACGCCCGAGGCCGCGCCGAGCAGCGAGGGCTTCTTGTGGATGATCTGCTCGATGATTGCCCAGGCGGCGCCCGCGGCGGCGGTCGCCGTCATCGTGTTGACGAAGGCGAGCGCGGCGAACTTGTTCGCCTCGAGGTTCGAGCCGGCGTTGAAGCCGAACCAGCCCACCCACAGCAGTGCCGCGCCGATCATCGTCATGGTCAGCGAGTGCGGGGGCATCGGGTCGGTCTTGTAGCCGGTGCGCTTGCCGATCACGAGGCAGCCGACGAGGCCGGCGATGCCCGCATTGATGTGGACGACGGTGCCGCCGGCGAAGTCGAGCGCCCCCCAGCCCCATAGCAGGCCGTGATCGTCCTTCAGGCCGGGCTGGAAGTCCGGACCCGGCCAGTACCAGACCATATGCGCCATCGGGAAATAGACGAGCGTCAGCCACGCCACCACGAAGAGGATCAGCGGGGTGAACTTGATGCGCTCGGCGAAGGCGCCGACGATCAGCGCCGGGGTGATCATCGCGAAGGTCATCTGGAAGACGAGGAACACCGTCTCGGGCAGATAGACGCCGTTCGAGAAGGTCGCCGCGAAGGTGTTCGCGTCGACGCCCTTGAGCAGCACCTTCGAGAAGCCGCCGACGAACCAGTTGAGGCTGCCGCCGTTGGTGAAGGCCATCGAATAGCCCCAGGCGCACCAGACGAGGCCCGCGACGCAGACGATGGTCAGCACCTGCATCAGCACCGAGAGCATGTTCTTGGTGCGGACGAGGCCGCCATAGAAGAGCGCGAGGCCGGGGACCGACATCATCAGCACGAACGCCGTCGAGACGAGCATCCACGCGACGTCGCCCTTGCTGACCATCGCGTCGGTCGGGGTGACGGTGGCGGCGGCCGGCGCCGCGGCGTCCTGCGCCCAGGCGGGCAGTGCCGCGAACAGGGCGAGCCCCGCCCCCGCGGCCAATTTGGTCGAAAGCTTCATTGCGTCCCCCTTCCTCACAGCGCCGTCTCGTCGGTCTCGCCGGTGCGGATGCGCACCGCCTGGCCGAGATCGAGGACGAAAATCTTGCCATCGCCGATCGCGCCGGTGCTGGCCGCGGCCTGGATCGCCTCGACCGCGCGGTCGACGATGTCGCTGCCGCAGGCGATCTCGAGCTTGATCTTGGGCACCATGTTGGTGCTGTACTCGGCGCCCCGATAGATCTCGGTCTGGCCCTTTTGCCGGCCGAACCCCTTGACCTCGGTGACCGTCATCCCCGTCACGCCGACCTGGGTGAGCGCCTCGCGCACCTCGTCGAGCTTGAACGGTTTTATGATGGCGATGATGAGCTTCATTTCGCCCCCTCTTGGCAGTTAACCCGGAGGACGAAGGAGCAAGGGCCGTGCCAAAGGACCGAATCGCGCGATTCCGCGCGGGTTTCGGGCAATCAAATTCTAGGGGGCGGGCACTTTTTGTGCAGAAGCGAAAGCCTGCCTAAAAATCAGGCAGCCTCGTCGAGCAACTTGCGCGCGGGTTCGAGATCCTCGTCGTCGACCATGACGCGGACCGGGATGAGCAGATAGCTGCCGTCGGCGATGCTGGTGCCGGCGTCGAAAACGAAGCTCATGATGCCGTCGCTCTCGAGCCGCGACTGGACGATGAAGGCTTCCTGCCGATCGAAGCGGCCGAGTTCGACCAATGCCATCAGACTCTCCTCGGCTTGCGCGTCTCGCCGGGCGCGCATTCGAGCGCGGCCCGGTCCCAGCTGCCCAGTATCGCGGCCGCATCATAGGTCGATTGGAGGAAATCGAGCAATGCCGCCTCGGGATCGGGAGCGCTGCGCACCGCGTCGTAATCGAGCAGGAACTCGCCGAGCTCGGACGACCAGAGGGCGGCTTCGGGACGGACCGGAGCTTCGGCGAAGCCCTCGGGCGTCGGATAGGCATAGGAATAGAAAGCCGCACGCGGCGCGGCGTCGCTGCCCGGCCAGAAGCCTGCGCTCGACACCTCGTGGCTATAGGCTTCGCGGGTCACGGCGTCGGGAAGCCCGGGGACGCCGCCGGGGTGCGGCGGCGCGGCGCGGCCCGAGAAGCGCGTGACCGCGAGATCGAAGCTCCCCCAGAAGAAATGGACCGGGCTCGCCTTGCCGAGAAAGCCGGTGCGGAACTGCTTGAAGATACGGTCGACGGTGAGCAACGCGCGGTGGAAGCGCGCGACGGCTTCGCGGTCCCAGGGCCGTTCGGCATGATCGTCGGGAAAGCGCACCGGATCGGGCATCTCGTTGGGCAGGGTGACGATCTTCACGGCGATCCCGAGCTCGGCGAGCATCGCCAGAATGTCCGCGTAGAAGGCGGCGATCGTACCGGCCTCGAGCGGGCGGGTGCGCGTGCCGCCGCCCGCGCAGGTCACGCGCAATTCGTGCGCCTGCAGGTCGAGGTCGATCTCGAAAGGACCCGCCTCCGAAGGGATCGGCGAAGTGCCGAGCCCGCGCGGGGTGACGTAGAGCGGCACGTGCCAGCCATGGTTGAGCCAGGGAGTGAGCGCGAGGCGGATCTTGCCGACGATCTGCGTCATGAGCTGGAGGTGCAGCGCGGTTGCGCGCCATTGCTGCCAGTCGAGCTTGGGCCATTGGCTTTCGGTCATATCGCGACTCCGGCTTCCTTGTCGCACGAATGCGCCGGCCGTCACAGGCCGAAGCGTCGCGCCGCCTCGCGCGCGTCAGCCGCTTCCGCGACGAGCCAATCGCGGAACAGCGCAATCTTGCGGCTATGCTGACGCGACACCGGCCAGGTGAGCCAGAAGGACCGCCCTGCCGGCACCAGCCGCTCGTGCGCCGGCACGAGCCGGCCGGCATCGATCTCGGCGCGGAACAGGATCGGCGAGGCGATCACCACGCCATGCCCCGCCAGCGCCGCGGCGACGTCGAGATGTTCGGCGGAGAAGCTGGTGCCGAAACGCGAGGGCGGTGGGCCCTGCTCCCAGCCCAACGCCTGGTACCAGAGCGTCCACCAGTCGGGCCGGCCGAGCAGGGGCACCGCCAGCGGCGCGCGCGGATCGGCGATCCCGGCGGCAGCCTCCTTCAGCGCGGGGACACAGAGCGGCAGAAAGGCGCTTGGGAAGAGCTCGATCGTGCGCAGCCCCGGCCAGCGCCCGTCGCCGTTGCGGATCGCGACGTCGAACCGGCCGGTGGTGAGATCCTCGGCGGTGTCGGAAACGTCGAGCTCGACCACGATATCGGGATGCGCCGCGCGGAACAGGCCGAGCCGCGGCGTCAGCCAGCTGGTGCCGAAGGTCGGCAGCGTGGTCAGCGCCAGCCGCGCCTCGTCGATCTCCGCGGCGCGGGCGAAGCTGGCGCGGAGTCCGGCGAACGCCCTTTCCGCCTCTTCGGCGATCAGCGCGCCGGCCTCGGTCAGCGTCACCCGGTGCGGATGGCGCTGGAATAGGGTGACGCCCAACTGCGCCTCGAGCTGGCGGACATGATAGCTCACCGAAGCCGAGGAAGTGCCGAGCTCGCTCCCCGCCCGGGTGAAGCTCCCCAGCCGTGCCGCCGCCTCGAAAGCGCGGATCGCGGCGAGCGAAGGAAGCGGCCGGTCGAGCATAAATATGACTTAGCCTCTCCCGCCAATCTTCGCATAGCCAGAATCGCCGCGGGGATGTTTTCTGAACGGCGAAACAGGTGGAGAGCAAGCCGATGCCGAACGGGGACAGCGGCGCTTTGGGGCGCAGGGAATTGCTTCTCGGTGTCGCAGCGGCGAGCGGCGCGCTGGCGATGGCCTCGCCGGCTTCGGCGTTCTTCGACGATGTGTCGTCGCATGCGCGTGACTGGGACTGGCTGGTCGGCAACTGGGACGTCTGGCATCGCCGGCTCAAGGAGCGGCTGGCGAACAACAACGACTGGCAGGAATTCACCGGCAAGAGCGCGCTGTGGCTGGCGCTGGGCGGGCTCGGCACGATCGACGACAATATCGTCGACATCCCCTGCGGCACCTATCGCGGGCTCACCGTCCGGGCGTTCGATCCGGCGCAGGGGAAATGGTCGATCTGGTGGGTCGATGGGCGCTACCCCACGGTGATCGACGCGCCGGTGCGCGGCGGGTTTGCCGGCGATATCGGCGTGTTCGAAGGGCCGGACCTGTTCAAGGGCAGGCCGGTCACTGCGCGTTTCCGCTGGCTCGATATCCACAGCGCGCGGCCGCATTGGGAGCAGGCGCTGTCGACCGATGGCGGCAAGAGCTGGGAGATCAACTGGGAGAATTTCTTCACCCGCACCGCCCCGCTCGCGACGCCGCTCCCTTCGCTCACAGATCGTCGGCGCGACTTCGATTTCCTCCACGGCAGCTGGTCGGTCCAGCATCGCCGGCTGAAGCAGCGGCTGGCGGGAAGCGATCAATGGGAGACGTTCGCAGGGACTCTGGTCAACCGTCCAGTGCTCGGCGGGCAGGGCAATATCGGCGACAATCATTTCGCACGCGCCGACGGGGCGCATCGCGGGATCGGCCTCCGGACCTTCGATCCCGCCAGCGGCCAATGGCTGAGCTGGTGGCTCGACGGCCGCAGTCCCGCGGCGTTCGGGACGCCGGTGCGCGGGCGCTTCATCGATGGAATCGGGATATTCGAAGGCGACGATATGCTCGACGGTCGTCCGGTGAAGACGCGGGTGCGCTGGTCCGGGATCACCGCCGATGGCGCGCGCTGGGAACAGGCGATGTCGGGCGACGGCGGCGCGACCTGGGAGACCAACTGGGTCAGCGATTTCCGGCGCAAGGCGTGACTCCGGTTCGATTGCTGCTGGCAGCGTGCCTGCTATCCGGTGCCTCGGCGCCCGCGCAGCGCATAGAGATCGTCGGCGAGGCGGAGCTGTTCGCGCCGGGAATCGCCTCGACCGACCATGCCGAGATCCGGCTGACGCTGAGCCCCGACGGGAAGACCGCGCTCTGGTTCAGCCGCGATCGGCCGGGCGGGGCGGGGGGCTACGACATCTGGATGGCGCGCCGCTCGGCGGCCGGCTGGCAGCCCGCCGAACCGGCATCCTTCAACGGCGCGGGACGCGATTTCGACCCGGCTTTCTCCGCCGACGGCCGGTTCGTCTATTTCTGCTCGGACCGGCCGGGGGGATCGGGCGGCGACGATATCTGGCGCGTCGCGGTGCGCGGCGTCGGATTCGGACCGCCGGTCAATCTCGGTCCGGCGGTCAACAGCAGCGGTAAGGAGTTCGCGCCGATGCTCTCGCCCGACGGCAGACGCTTGCTCTTCTCGAGCGATCGATCCGGCGGCGCGGGCGGGCATGATCTGTTCATTGCGCAGCGGGCCGGGCACGGGTTCGCCGCCGCGCGGCGCGCGCCCGGCGCGCTCAACACCGCCGCGAATGAATTCGACGCGACCTTTCTGCGCGATGGCAAGACGATCGTCTTCGCCCGTGCGATGGACTTCCGCACCGACCGCGTCGACCTGTTCTTCTCGATGCAGGGCGCTCGCGGCTATGATGCCGGGGTCTTGCTCTCACCCGCGGTCAACAATGATCGCGACAGTTATGGCGCGATGCTCGACTGGTCCGATCGTGATCGGCTGACCTTCTCTGGACAGCGCGCGGCGCGAGGCGGCATGAATCTCTACCGAGTCCGTTATCGCATCGTGGGAGAGTGAGATGACGCCGCTGGTGAAAAGCTTGCTGTGGTTTTCCGCGATCGGCTGCGGGTTGATGGCGGGGCTCTATTTCGCCTTCTCCACCTTCATCCTCCAAGCGTTCGATCGGCTCGGGCCGGCGCCCGCCGCGCAGGCGATGAACGCGATCAACGTGCAGATCGTGCGCTCGCTGTTCATGCCGCTCTTCCTCGGAACGACGCTGACCAGCGCGGCGCTGGCGGTGATCGGCCTGACCCGTCCCGGCACGCCCGGCGCGGCGACCATGCTCGCAGGCGGCGCCATCTATGTGATCGGAATGTTCGTCGTGACGATGGCGTTCAACGTGCCGCTCAACAACGCGCTAGCGGCCGCCAGCGGCGCGGATGTCGCGGCGGCATGGCCGCATTATGTCCAGCGATGGTTGCTCTGGAACCATATCCGCACGCTCGCCTCGACGCTGGGCTGCGCGCTCTTTGTCGTGGCGATCGCCACCGGCTAGCCTTGCGCGCGGGCGGGTACGGCGGCGATCAGCGCGATCGGGAAGCCGACCAGCACGATATGGATGCCGAGCGGGAGGAGCATCGATGCGATGCCGGTCCCCGCGCCGCCCGCACCGGGCCAGCGAAGCGGCAGGACCACCCAATACATGATCAGATAGAGCAGCGTGCCATAGGCGGCGCCATAGGCGAAGCGCAGCCGGTACAGCCCGGGCAGACGCTCCGCTGCGAGGAAGAAGGCGGTGGCCATCACCGACATGATCGCGAAATGCACCACGAGCCCGGTGGCCGCTCCGACCCAGCCCGCCTCGAGCGGCCATGGACCGAACGGCCCCGAGGCGACGCCCTGCAGCATCCGCTCGACCGGCTTGTCGCGCAGCCAGGTCGTCGCAATCGCCGACGCGATGTCGAGCGTGCCCGCGACCAGCGTGGCAATGATGATCAGCCTGGTGCGCAAGTCTTTCCTCCCCGTCGGTCCCGCCGTTGTGATCGCGTTCGCCGGTTCCCGCCAGCGGCATGCGGCCCGGCGCCGGCAAGGCTATCCGCACTGTGGTCGAGCGTCGCCGATCTGCGGTTGAACGTCGCGAGCGCCTATCCTTCGCCGGTCGGCGACTGACGGCGTACGCTCGCCCGCTGCCGAATTGGAATGCCCCCGGCCCGGGTCTTGGTTGGACCAATAATCACAAAGGGGCATCTCATGAACATTACCACTCGCGCACGCCTGCTCGCGACAGCGGTCTTCCTGCTCGCGGCGGCGACGCCTGCCTTCGCGCAGGACGATCCCGCCGCCGAACCCGCTCCGGCGCAAACCGAAGAGGATCAGAGCGGGGGCGAGATCGTCGTCACCGGCTCGATCCTGCGCCTCGCCGACGCGGCGACGCCCTCTCCCGTCACGGTCGTGACGGCGGAGGTGCTCGATCAGCGCGGCATCAACACGGTGCAGGACGCGGTACAACAACTCGCCTCGAACAACGGGCCGGCGCTGACCAACTCGTTCACGGCAAACGGCGCTTTCGCCGGCGGCGCGTCGGCGGTGTCGCTACGCGGTCTTTCGACGAGCTCGACGCTGGTGCTGTTCGACGGGTTGCGCGCGGCCTATTTTCCACTCGCCGACGACGGATCGCGCAACTTCGTCGATCTCAACACCATCCCCGACGACATCGTCGACCGGGTCGAGGTGCTGCGCGACGGCGCCTCGTCGAGCTATGGTGCCGACGCGATCGCGGGCGTGGTCAACATCATCACCAAACGCGATTTCAAAGGCGTGGCCGGCCGTGCCGAGGCAGGGATCGCCGAGCGCGGGTTCGGCGCCAACCAGCGGCTGACGCTCACCGCGGGCACCGGCGATCTCGATAGCGAGGGCTACAACGCCTATCTCAGCGGCTTTTATTTCCGCAGCGAGGGGGTGCTCAACAAGGATCTGCGCGCGCCGTTCAATTCGGACGATCTGCGCGGCATCTGCAGCGATCGGACCGGCTCGCTGCAATGCGGCCCGAACAATGTGATGAACGGGCTCGACGGCGACGGCCATTTCCCCAATCTCGGCTTCGTCATCGGCGCCTCGACCTTCTTCGTGCGGCCCTATGACGCGACCAACACCAATGCGCTGGGCCGCTACCAGATGCTCAACCCGAGCGCCGGTTGCCGGGTCGGCACGGCGTACAGTCCAACCGCGGCCGAGCTTGCCGCGAGCAACAACGGCTCGGTGCCGACCATGCTCTGCCAGCAGGACACGACCAACGCCTATGGCACCGTCACTCCCAATATCGAGCGGTTCGGCGCCTCGGCACGGTTCACCACCAAGCTCGGTGACGATACCGAGGCGTATCTGTTGATCAACTTCCAGCAGAGCACGACCAATTTCACCGGCGGCCCCGCGGCAATCCGCGCCAATGCCAATACCGGTATCCGCTATCCGCGCTTCTCGACCGCGACTGCGGCGGGCGCGGTCGCGGCGGGCTCGGGCGTGCTGACGCTGCCGGTCTATGTCTGCCCGCAAGGCGTCGGCTCGGCGAACGGGCTCAACACCGGGTGCAATGCCGCCAACGGCGTGCTCAACCCGAACAATCCCTTCGCGGCGCAGGGACAGGTCGCGCGGCTGGTGGGGACGCTGGCCGACACACGGACCTATAACGAGACGCGCAGCCGGGTGTATCGCGCGGCGTTCGGGCTCAGCGGGACGATTCTCGACGACTGGAACTATCGCGTCGACGCCACCGCGATGCACACCGACCTCCGGCTGCGCACCGAGGGGTTCGTGTGGATCCAGAACCTGCTCGATTCGATCGCGCGCGGCACCTACAACTTCGTCAATCCCGAGCAAAACAGTGCCGCGGTCCGCGACTTTCTCTCGCCCGCGAACATCACGCACGACAGCTCGGATCTCTATCAGGCGCAGCTGACGGTCACCGGGAAGCTCGCCGATCTGCCCGGCGGTCCGCTCCAGCTCGGCCTCGGTGGCTCGATCTTCTACGAAGCCGTCGACGCGCCGAGCGCCAATGACGATTTCGCGGGCCCTACCCAGCGCTTCTTCACGCTCAATGCGTTCGGGACAAAGGGCAACCGCACGGTCACTTCGGGATTCGCCGAGATCAATGCGCCGATCTTCGACATGTTCGAAGTCAACGCCTCGGGTCGCTACGATCATTATTCGAGCGGACAGAGCGCCTTCTCGCCCAAGGTCGGCGCCAAGTTCACGCCGATCCGCCAGGTGGCGTTGCGCGGCACCTGGTCGCGCGGCTTCCGCATCCCGAGCTTCGGCGAGGCCAATGCGCTGCCGACCACCGGCTTCGTCACCCAATCGGTCGCCAACATCCCGGCGAACTTCCTCGCGCAGTTCGGCGCCAATTGCCGGCCGGACAATGCCGCGGGCTGCCCGACCTATGTCACGGTCTATGCGATCGGGCTGACCACGCTCGCCTCGCCCGACCTCAAGCCCGAAAAGTCGCGCAGTTTCACGGCGGGGTTGGTGTTCGAGCCGATCCGCAACCTTTCGCTGACGGTCGACTATTTCAACATCCGCAAGACCGGGGCGATCACCGCGCCCTCCTCCGATCCGGCGATCTCGGCCTATTATGCCGGCACGGCGATCCCGCCGGGCTACAATGTCATCCCCGACGCGCCCGATCCGAATCATCCCAATGCGCGCCCGCGCATCGCCTTTGTCGAATCGCAGCTGATCAACGCCAACACGATCCAGTCCGAGGGGATCGATTTCGGCGTGAACTTCGCGCATGATTTCGGTGGGTTCCACTGGACGAGCAACCTCGACGCCAGCCTGATCCTCGAGCTCAGCACCACCTTCCCCGACGGGCGGAAGGAAAATTACGTCGACACGCTCGGCAACTTCAACCTGACCGCGGGTTCGGGCACCTTCCGTTGGCGCGGCACGTGGCAGAACACGATCGAGACGGGCCCGCTGATGCTCACCGGCACCGCCAACTACATCAGCGGCTATGATCTGTCGGCGATGGATCAGGGCACCGACTATCGCGATTGCGGGATGGCGCCCGATTATGTCGGCTGCCGGGTGCGCCGCTACATCACCTTCGATCTCAACGCGACGATCAAGGTCAGCGACAATTTCAGCTTCTATCTGAACGCGATCAACCTGTTCGACGCGATGCCGGGGATCGATCCGGTGACCTATGGCGCGTTCAACTACAACGCGGTCCAGGGCGGCAACAACATCCTCGGCCGCCAGTATCGCGCCGGGGCGAAGTTCCGCTTCTGACGGGCCGCAGGGGCGGCGGCCCGAGGTCGTCGCCCCTTTAGGCGTGCTGGCGGAGCATCTCGCGCAGGCGTTTTGCGTAGACGCGGCCGGTGGCGATCCGTGTCCCGTCGCGCAGGATCACGTCGCGCCGCCCGGTCGCGGTCTGACGCAGCTGCGTGATCGCCGCGATCCGCACCAGCGCGGCGCGGTGGACGCGAACGAATTTGGCGGTGTCGATCCGCTCAGACAATGCCTTGATCGACAGCCGCAGCAGATGCGAGCCCGAAGGCGTGTGCAGCCGGACATAATCGTCCTCGCTGCTCACCCAATCGACCTGATCGAGCGCGACATGGGTCAGGCTGCCGCTGACTCCGCGAACCCATAATTCGGTCTCGTAGGGCGCGGGGCCGGCGGCGTGGAATTCGGCGCGGAGATCGGCGATGATCCGGCGCATCTCCTCATTCTCCCGCGACGCATTGTCGGCCGACAGCCGCGCCTCGGCGCGCGCGATCGCCTCCTCGAGCCGGGCGGCCTCGATGGGCTTGAGGACATAGTCGACCGCCGAGACCGCGAAGGCGCGGATCGCGAAATGATCGAACGCCGTGGTGAAGATCACCGCGGGGGCCGCGTCGGGGGGTAATCGATCGAGGATGTCGAAGCCGGTCCCGTCGCGCAGGCGGATGTCGAGCAGGACGATGTCGGGGCGCAACGCGGCGATAGCGTGGATCGCCTCGCGGCACGAACTCGCCGATCCCGCCTGGCGGACGCCGGGCATTGCCTTGAGCAGGATCTCCAACCGCCGGATCGCGAGCGGCTCGTCGTCAACGATCAGGACCGAGCAGCCGGTCAAGGCGCGAATGCCAGCGGCATGGTGACGTGCGCCTCGAACCGGCCGGGACCCGGAATCAGCGCGAGGCTCTGCGCCGCGCCGAAATATTCCGTGAGCCGCTGGCGGACATTGGTGGTGCCGATCCCCTCGGCCTTGGGCGTCCGGCGCAGCGTTTCCGTATCGCCCGAATCGATCACGCGGATCGACAGCCGGTCGCCGTCGCGTTCGGCGGCGATCGTGATGCGCGTAGGCGGGCGCGAGACCGCCACGCCGTGCTTGATCGCGTTCTCGACCAGGGGCTGGATGATCAGCGCCGGCACCGCGGCCTTGCGCAGTTCCTCGGGCAGCGTGATCTCGACCGCCAGATCGGGGTAGCGCATCTGCTCGATCGCGAGATAGCGCCGGTGCAATTCGAGTTCCTGTTCGAGCGGCACATCGACCAGCGGATCGATCGCCAGCGTGGAGCGGAAGAAGGTCGAGAGCCGCGCGAGCATGCGCTCGGCCTCGGCGCCGCGACCGTCGAGGATCAGCGCCGAGATCGAGTTGAGGCTGTTGAACAGGAAATGCGGGTTGATCTGGTTCGACAGCGCGCGGAGCTTGGCGGTGTGCGCCATCGTCCGCAGCTCGGCCGCGCGCTCCGCTTCGTGCCGGGCGTCGAAATTATACTCGATCGCGAGATAGAGGCCGGTCCAGGCGATGAAGAACCAGGTCCACATCGACAGCACGTACATCGCATCGTTCCAGTCGACGACGACGAGACGCGCGGTGCGGCCATAGAGCGCGGCGAAGGCGAAGTAATTGGCCCAGGCATAGGCTTCGGCGGTGAAGGGCGCGATCGCCGAAACCGCGATCGCGCGCGTGCGGAACGAGCGGTGCGAGAGCCGGCGCAGCAGCCGGTGCAGGCCATAGCATATCGCTACGCCGCAAGCGGCCATCGCGATCCGCAGCAATGCCGCCTCGAACGCCATCGGGCTGCGCTGGAGAATCGTCCCGAGCGTGAACAGCGCGATGCTGGCGCCCCACATGCTGAGCGTGAGCACCAGCTTGGCGCGAGTCTCGGCGCGGGCCTGCGGCCGCGCGCCGCCGACTTCCTCGACGAGGAAGAATTCGCGTCGGCTTACGGTATTCGGAGCGTCCACATCGGCTTGATCGCAAAAGCGCGTGCCCGTGTCGACCGACGCTCGGCCGCCTGGAATCGACGTTCAGCCTCCGATCGCGGTGCGACGGCCCCCGATGGCAGGATGGCCCGCCGCGCCGATCCAGCCGGTCCGCGGATCGGCGGATCCGATCCACAGCGCCGTCGATCCGTGCACATCGGGCTCGACGCGCAGCACGAGTCCCCATTGGCGGCGGGCCTCGATCGGGTCGGGCGCGCCGACCGCCGCGAATTTGCGGCGGATGCGATAAGTGAGCACGTTGAGCGACGCGATGTTGGCGCCCACGCCGGCCAGCGCCTCCGCAATGTCGCCATGCGACGCCCGCCCCCGGCGGATGAGCAGCGCCATCAATGCGATCTCGGCGGGGGAAAGCCCCAGGGGCGCGCCCTGCCAGTAAACCTCCGGCGGCTCGCTGGTCACCGCCAGCGCGCCGCGCCACAGCATCGCCGGGTGTGCGCCCGCGACTGCCTGGATGTGTCCATATTCCATCGCCTTCGAACCCTAGCGTGCGCGCGATTGCCATCCAGCGCGCTACTGCCCAACGCCGCTCTGGCGTCGACAAACGACGACGCCTTTACATCGGACGAGAAAAAGTCTGATTATTTGCGGAAGAACAATGGGAGGAAAAAGGGTGGCAAAACACGGTTCTGCCGACGGACTCACGCGGCGCGGAGTACTGCGCGGCGGCGCGGCGATCGGCACGCTTTCGGCGATGCCGGCAGCCGCGGGCACCGGGGCTGCGGCACCGCTGGCGCCGCGCCCGCCGATGGGCTGGAACAGCTGGAACAGCTTCGCCACCACCATCACCGAGGCGCAGGTGCGCGAGACCGCGGGGATCATGGCGCGCAAGCTGCTGCCATTCGGCTATGATGTCTTCACCGTCGACATCCAATGGTACGAGCCCGAGGCGAAGAGCTACAGCTACAACCCCCATCCGGTGCCGACGATGGACGGCCATGGCCGGCTGCTGCCCGCGCCCAATCGCTTCCCGTCGAGTGCCGGCGGGAAAGGCTTCGCGCCGCTTGCCGCGGAACTGCGCGCGATGGGCCTCAAATTCGGCGTGCATCTGATGCGCGGCATCCCGCGCCTCGCAGTCGAACGGGACCTGCCCGTGCTCGGCACGCAGACGAGCGCGCGCCGGATCGCCGACACGGCCAGCATCTGTTCGTGGAATCCCGACATGTACGGGGTCGATATGCGCCAGCCCGGCGCGCAGGCCTATTATGACAGCGTGTTCCGGCTCTTCGCGCAGTGGGGCGTCGATTTCGTCAAGATGGACGATATGAGCCGGCCCTATGACGCACATGCTGCCGAGATCGAGGCGGCGCATCGTGCGATCGCGCGGTCCGGCCGACCGATGATCCTCAGCCTTTCGCCGGGCGAAACCCCTGTCGTGCGCGCCGACCATGTCCGGCGGCACGCCCAGATGTGGCGGATCTCGGACGATTTCTGGGACGATTGGGCGATGCTCGAGGCACAGTTCACGCGGCTCGAGAACTGGAGCCCGCATATCGGGAGCGGCGGCTGGCCGGATGCCGACATGCTGCCCCTCGGCAAGCTCGCGCTGGGCGAGCGCGACACCAAATTCACGCCCGACGAGCAGCGCACGTTGATGACATTATGGGCAATCGCGCGTTCGCCGCTGATCATGGGCGGCGACCTGCGCCATCTCGACGCCGCCACGCTCGCGTTGCTGACCAACCGCGAGGTGCTTGGCGTCAATCAGGCGAGCAGCGACAACCGCCCGCATTTCGTCGAGGACGGCACCCGCATCTGGTCGGCGCGCGCGCCGGACGGGGCGCAGATTCTGGCGCTGTTCAACACCGGCAAGGCGACACGCCGCATCGGCTTCGATCTGGGGCGGCTGGGGCTCGCGACTGCGCAGGTCCGCGATCTCTGGGCGGGCAGTGACGCGGGGCTCGCGCGGGGGCGTATCGAGCAGACGCTGCCCGCGCACGGTGCCGGGCTCTACCGGCTGACCGCGGCATGATGCCATAGCCGGCCGGCCCCGGTCCTCAGGAATCAGCGCGGAGCCGCCCCGGCGAGCAGCACGGGCCAGGCGAGGGGGCGCCGCGAAGTCTCGCTGCCCAGCGTATCCGCGAATCTGCGCAAGCCTGGGTCGAGCAGGGCGGCCAGCGCGAAGGTGTCGACGGCGTTCGCCCGGTTCCAGGCTTGCGGGGCATAGTCGCGCTGACCGGCCGCCGCGCGATCGCGATCGAACTGGATCCGCGACTGGACGAATTCGACATGCCGCTGCTCGCCCTGGGCATAGGGCTCGAGCCACTGCACCGCCTGCGCAAGGCTGGAGCCCGAGGGGCTCTTCCAGTGATACCAGTCCTCGCCATGGCGCTGCGCGGCGATCGCGGCGACGAGCAGCGGCTCGAGATCATAGGTCACATAATGGAGCGCATCGCGCTCGTAGAAATCGGATACCGAGCCGTCCGGGCGGATGTTCGCGCCGATCTGCGCGCGGAATGCCGTGCGCGCCCGCGCGATGAGGGCCGGATCGCCGAGCTGGAAGGCGGCGAGCGTCGCCAACTTGATGCGATGGCTTTGCCAGTTGTTGGCCTGCTTCTTCGCCTTACCATCCATCGCGGTGAGGTAGCCCTCTGCCATGCGGCGCCAGAAGCGCTCTAGCGTGGCGCGATCCGGTGGCGGCAGGTCGGTTTCGACGAGATCGGTGGCGAGCAGCAATGTGTCGAATCCGGTCTCGTCGATCGGGTTGAACGAGATTTGATAGGTGTTGGTCCATGCGATCAGATAGCGGCCCGCCTGATCAAGGTAGCGGCGGTCGCCGCTGAGTCGCCAGGCGAGGGCGAGATCGAGGACGATAGGCTGATCCTGCTTCGCCTTGAGGCTGATGTCGCGGATACCCTTACCGGGCAGCGTTCCCTCGGTATGGAGCCGGGGAAGCGGTGCCGGCGCCCGTTCCAACGCCGCTTCGGCGCGCGCGAGGACGCCGCGCGCGACTGGCGTCGCCGCCTCGCCGCGCAGCGACGCCGCGTCGAAGATGGCGAAATCCTGCGCCGCCGCGGGCGTGGCGAGCAGGATAAGCGAACCGATCAACAGCGACTTCATGGCAATCCCCGCATGGCTGGTGCCGCGCACTGGCACGGCGCAACGCGCCGGGGGAGGACTGGATGCCGCCGATGCGATCGAGCGAGGCCGCAGGGAGGCGATCGGATCGGTCCATCTCCCCGGTTGCCTCGCAACAGGCTTTCCCCCATCACCCCCGCCATCGGAGGAAGCGCATTTGGCCAGCCGCGCCGCGACATCTTTGTTCGACGCAGCGACGATCGCCGATCGGTGGATCGCCGATTACTGCGCGCATGTGGATGCCGGCGATGTCCTCTGCGCGCGGGGCCGCGATCCCGAATGGGTCGCGCTGTTCGAGGAATTGGCGGCGCTCTCGGGCGACGCGCTCGGCACAGCGCGCGAGCGCGCGCAACGGCATGCCGAGGACATCGGTACCGGTTTCCGCATCATCGACGAAGGCGAGGAGCGCCCTTGGCCGCTCTCCCCCGTCCCGCTGCTGGTCGAAAAGACGGAGTGGGAGGGGATCGCCGCCGGCGTGGCGCAGCGTGCGGAGCTTCTCGAGGCAATATTGCAGGACCTCTACGGCGAGTCGCGCCTCGTCGCCGATGGGCACGTGCCCGCCGCGCTGGTCAGCGGCAGTCCGTTCTTCCTGCGCCCGCTCGCGCATCTCGCGCCGCCGGGCGGGCATCATCTCCACTTCATCGCCGCCGATCTCTGCCGCGGCCCGGGCGGCGAATGGCGCGTGCTCGCCGATCACCTTCGGGCGCCTGCCGGCGCGGGCTATGCGCTCGAGAACCGGCTGGCGATGGCGCGCACGCTCGGCGATCTCCAGTCGCGGCTCAACATCGAGCGTCACGCCCCTTTCTTCGCGGCCTTTCGCGAGGGGCTGGCCGCCGCCTGCCGACGCGCCGAGCCGCGCATCGCCTTGCTCACGCCCGGCCGGCTCAACCCCAGCTATGCCGAGCAGGCGCATCTCGCGCGCTATCTCGGCTTCCTGCTGGTCGAGGGCGCCGATCTCGCCGCGCTCGACGATCGGCTCTATGTCCGCACCATTGCCGGGCTGAAGCGGGTAGATGCGCTGTGGCACCGGCTCGACCCCCGGCTGCTCGATCCGCTCGCGCTCGATTCGCATTCGGCGATCGGCGTTCCCGGCGCGATCGACGTGATGGCCGCCGGCAACGTGCTCATCGCCAACGCACCGGGCGCGGGGCTGCTCGAGGCGCCGGCCTTCGCCGCCTTCCTGCCGCGCCTCGCCGAAGTGCTGACGGGCAAGCCGCTGTCGCTTCCCAACATCGCCACCTGGTGGTGCGGGCAGGAAGCCGAGCGCGAGCACGTCCTCGCCCATCTCGATACGCTGCTCGTCGCGCCCGCCTTCGGCGTCGCGCCGCTCGGGCTACCCGACGGCAAGCCTGCGCTCGGTGCCGCTCTCGACGCGTCGACCCGTGCCGCACTGCGTGACGACATGGCGCGGCGGACGCAAGACTATGTCGGGCAGGAAGTGGTGCGTCTCTCGACCATGCCCGTGGTCGCCGGCGACGCGCTCGCGGCACGCCCCTTCACCTTGCGTGTTTTCGCCGCGCGCGGCGCCGATGGGGCATGGACCGTACTCCCCGGCGGTTTCGCGCGGATCGGCGAGCACCCCGATCCGCGGGCGGCGGTGATGGGCGAGGGAATATGGTCTGCGGACGTCTGCATCCACGGCGCCGAGCCGGTGCCGCCGGTCTCGCTGCTGCCCTCGGGCGAGGCCAGCCAGTTGCGCCGCAATCCCGGCACCTTGCCCAGCCGCGTCGCGGACAATCTCTTCTGGCTCGGCCGCTATCTCGAGCGCGGCGAAGCGCTGCTCGGGTTGGTCCGCGTGCTGCTCGGCCATTCGATCAGCGCGGATACCGGCGCGGCGCTGGCGTCGGATACGGTCGCAGGTCTGGTCCGGCTCGTGGTGTGGGCGGGCGCGGCGCCCGAGCCGAAGGGATTCAAGCGCGCGGATCTGACCCAGCTCGCGCGCGCCGCGCTCGAGGGCGAGCAGGGCTGGCACAGCGTGGACGCGATCAACCGGCAGGCGCGGTCGATCGGCGCGGTCTCGCGCGAGCGGCTCTCGGCCGACATGATCCGCCTGCTCGACGCGCCTTTCCCGCAGCGCGGCGGGCTGCTCGATCGCGCGGGCTCGCTCCAGCGCCGCTATTCGGCGCTCAACGGGCTGGCGAGCGAGCATATGACGCGCACCGATGCGTGGCGCTTCCACGATATCGGCCGCCGGATCGAGCGCGCACTGGCCGCGATCGGCTTCATCCGCGCCTTCGGCCGGCCCGAGGCGACGAGCGACGATCTCTCGACCCTGCTCGATCTGATGGACAGCCAGATCAGCTATCGGCAGCGCTATTTGACCGGGATGGCGCGCATTCCGGTGCTCGATCTGGTGACGCTCGATCCCAACAATCCGCGCGCGCTCGCCTTTCAGATCGCGGCGATCTCGGGGCATCTCAACAAGCTGCCAGTGCTTTCCGACGACGGCCTCGCCGAGCCGCAGCAGGAGCAGGCGCGCGGTATCGCGGCTTTGCTCGTCACCACCAATGCGACGCGGGTCGACGATGCGCTGCTTGCCGATCTCGAGGCAAGGCTGACTCAGCTCTCGGGAGCGATCGCCCGGCGCTATTTCCTGCAGGGCGCCGAACCGTTGCGCGCCGCCGGCCTCGTCCTGGCCTGAAGCCCGGATGCTCTACCAGATCCGCCACGTGACGCGCTTCGACTATGTCGAGCCCGTCGCCTTCGCGCGCAACAATCTTCGCCTCAAACCGATTCTCTGGTCGGGCCAGCAGCTCGAGGACCATGCCCTGATTATTGCACCGCAGGGCCGCGTCTTTCCGGCGCGCGCCGAGGCGGGTCTCGCCAACGTCGTTCGGTTGGTGGTCGAGCAATCTTCGCGCACGCTCAGCATCGAAAGCCGCGCGCGGGTGCGGGTCGATCGCCCGATCCCGTTGCCGGACGCCTCCGACCCGAGCCTTGCTGATATCGCGCGATGGGCCCGCGAGAGTCGGGACGTCTCGGCCGCGGGCCCCGCAGCCTATCTTTTCCCTTCGCCGCGCATTCCGCTCGATCGCGAGATCGCTGCGTGGTGCGCCGCCGATCTCGCCCCGGAGCGCGGAGTGCTCGACGCCGCGCTTGCGCTCGCGCTGCGCATTCAGCGCGAATTCGCCTTCGATCCTGCCGCGACGCTGGTCGACACGCCCCCGCGCGAAGCGTTCCTGAAGCGCGGGGGCGTCTGCCAGGATTTCGCGCAGATCATGATCTCGGGACTGCGCGCCGCCGGCCTCCCGGCCGCCTATGTCTCGGGCTATATCCGCACGCTGCCGCCGCCCGGCCAGCCGCGACTGGTCGGCGCCGATGCCACCCATGCCTGGGTACTGGTCTGGGCCGGGCCCGATCTCGGCTGGGTCGGCATCGATCCCACCAACGGCATCTGGATGGCGGGGGATCACGTCGTCGTCGCGATCGGCCGTGACTATGCCGATGTCGCCCCCATCGACGGGATCGTCCTCGGGTCGGGCGCGCAGCACATGCAGGTTTCGGTCGATGTCGAGCCGCTCGAGCAGGTTCCCGCCTGAGCCGGGGTTGCGCAAATTTGCCACCGCGCCGATGTTCGCGGGCGAAAGGCTCCTGTAAGGGGCGCTCCACTTTGGTGATGATCACGAGGAATTGAGTGGCCGATCCTTATGCAACTCTGGGCGTGGCGCGGGGTGCGACCGAGGCCGATATCAAGAAAGCCTATCGCAAGCTCGCCAAGGAGCTGCACCCCGACCGCAACAAGGACAATCCCAAGGCATCGGAGAAGTTCAGCCAGGTGACCGCCGCCTATGATCTGCTGAGCGACAAGGACAAGCGCGCGCGTTTCGACCGCGGCGAGATCGACGGCGACGGCAACCCGACCGCGCCGTTCGGCTTTGGCGGGGGACAGCAGGGCGGCTTCCGCCCGGGCGGCGCCGGCGGCTTCGATTTCGGCGGCGAGGCCAACGATCTCGGCGACATCTTCGAGGGTCTGTTCGGCGGTGGCGCCGGTCGCCGCGGCGGCGGCGGGTTCAGCGGGGGCTTTGGCGGGTTCGGGCGCCGTCCCGCGGCCAAGGGCGCCAATGTCGCCTATCGCCTCGCCGTCGCGTTCGAGGACGCCGCGAAGCTCGCGCCGCAGCGCATCACCTTGCGCGACGGCAAGACGATCGACCTCAAATTGCCCGCGGGTGTCGAGACCGGCACGCAGATGCGCCTCGCGGGCAAGGGCGAGGAAGGGCCGGGCGGCTTCGGCGACGCGATCGTCACGATCGAGATCCAGCCGCACCGCTTCTTCGTGCGCGAAGGCGATGACGTGCGGCTCGACTTGCCGATCAGCCTCTCCGAGGCGGTGCTCGGCGCCGACGTGCGCGTGCCCACCCCGGACGGCGCGGTGATGCTCAAGGTTCCCAAGGGTTCGACCTCGGGCAAAGTGCTGCGCCTCAAGGGGCGCGGGTTCCACAAGAAGGGCGGCAGCCGCGGCGACTTGCTGGTCACGCTGATGGTCGATCTTCCAGTCGACGACGATGCGCTGGTCGAGTTCGTCCAGGGTTGGCAGAACAAGGGGAACCCGCGTGGCCGCATGGGCGTCTGACCGCCTGTGGGAATAGGCGCGTGAAGGAAGCCGGATCCAGCGACTCCGCCGAGGCGAAACCCGGGCCCGGTTCCCGCATCCGCGCGGCGATGGGCAAGGCCGGATTCGGGCCCCGCTTTTTTCACGTGGTGGGGCGGGTCGTCACCGATACCTTCAACGAAGGTTTCACCTATGCCGGCAACTTCGCCTATCTCTCGCTGGTCACGCTCTTCCCGTTCTTGATCGTCGCCGCGGCGGTCGCCCAGCTGATCGGGCGCAGCGCGGAGGGAATCAAGACACTCGAGGCGTTCCTGCAGGCAATGCCCCCTGACGTGGCCGATGTGCTGCGCAAACCGGCAGCGGACGTGCTCCAGGCGCGGACGGGCAATCTCCTGTGGTTCGGCGCGATCGTCGGCCTGTGGACCACCGCGGGCTTCATCGAGACGCTGCGTGGCGCGCTCCGCCAGGCCTATGGCGTGCAGTCGAGCACGCCCTTCTGGCGCTATCGCCTCGGCGCGATCGGGATCACCGTCGCCTCGGTGATCCTCGCAATGGCCGCATTCAGCTTCCAGGTGATCCTCACCGGTGTCGAGCAATTCATCTATCAGCTGCTGCCCTGGGCGTCGCAAACCCAGTCGCTGATCTCGTTCAGCAAGGGCGTGCCGGCGCTGATCCTGTTCGGCGCGCTGTACATGTTGTTCTATTCGCTGACGCCCAGCCGCTATCGCTATTCCAATTGCCCTAAATGGCCCGGCGCGGCGTTCACGGCCGCGTGGTGGATGTTCGTCACTGCGATGCTGCCGCGCGTGCTGGGCCTGCTCGGCAGCTACGATCTGACCTATGGCAGCCTTGCCGGCGTGATGATCGTGCTGATCTTCTTCTACATGATCGGGCTCGGCATCGTCGCGGGCGCCGAACTCAACGCCGCCCTAGCCGAACCGGTGCCGGACCGGCTAGAGGAGGCGCGCCAGAAGGAGGATAGGGCGTCGTGACGGGATTGATGCAGGGCAAACGCGGGCTGATCATGGGGCTGGCGAACGATCGTTCGCTCGCCTGGGGGATTGCCCAGAAGCTGCGCGAACAAGGCGCCGAGTTGGCGTTCAGCTATCAGGGCGAGGCACTCGAGAAGCGCGTGCGGCCGCTCGCCGAGCAGCTCGGCAGCGATTTCCTGATCGATTGCGACGTCTCGGACATGGCCGATCTCGACAACGCCTTCGCGACGCTGGCCGAGCGCTGGCCGACGATCGACTTCGTCGTCCATGCGATCGGCTTTTCGGACAAGAACGAGCTGCGCGGCGGCTATGTCGACACCAGCCTCGACAACTTCCTGATGACGATGAACATCAGCGTCTATTCGTTCGTCGCAGTGGCCAAGCGCGCCGCGGCGATGATGCCGAACGGCGGCAGCCTGCTGACGCTCAGCTATTACGGCGCCGAGAAGGTGATCCCGCATTACAATGTGATGGGCGTCGCCAAGGCCGCGCTCGAGACCAGCGTCCAGTATCTCGCGGTCGATCTCGGCCGCGACAATATCCGGGTCAACGCGATCTCCGCGGGGCCGATCAAGACACTGGCGGCCTCGGGAATCGGCGACTTCCGCCTGATCCTCAAATGGAACGAGCTCAATTCGCCCTTGAAGCGCAACGTGACGATCGAGGATGTCGGCGGCGCGGGGCTTTATCTGCTCTCCGACCTTGCGTCGGGCGTCACCGGCGAGACGCACCATGTCGATGCCGGGTATAATGTCATCGGCATGAAGGCCGAGGACGCGCCCGACATCTCGCTGGTGTGAGCATCGCGATCCGTCCCGCGACCGGCGGGGACGTCGCGGCGATCGACGCGCTGCTGCGCGGCGCCTTTCCGGACCCCGACGAGGCCGTGCTCGTCCAGCGACTCTGCGTCGACGGCGACATGGTGTTGACCCTCGTCGCCGATGACGAGGAAAGCGGCGCGCTCGCGGGCGTGGTCGTGTTCAGCCGGATGCGGGTCGAGATCGCCGGCAAGGCGATCGCCGCGGTGGCACTGGCGCCACTCGCGGTGGCGGCGCGCTACCGGAAGCAGGGGATCGCCGAGGCGCTGGTCCAGACCGGGCTGGACCAGCTCACGCACGCCGGGGCGATGCTCGCCTTCGTGCTCGGTGACCCGGCCTATTATCAGCGTTTCGGCTTTTCGGCCGATTGGGCGCGAGGATTTGCCTCGCCCTATGCGGGCGACTATCTGATGGCGCTGCCGCTCCAGGGCGGCGCCATGCCGTGCGGCGAGCGCGGCGCGGCGACGCACGCAATTGCGTTCGCACAGCTGGGCGGGGACCATTGAGCTTCAACACCTTCGGACGCGTCTTCCGCTTCACCACCTGGGGCGAGAGCCATGGGCCGGCGCTCGGCGCCGTGGTCGATGGCTGCCCGCCGGGGCTGGCGCTTTCCGAAGCCGATATCCAGCCCTTCCTCGACAAGCGTCGCCCGGGTCAGTCGCGTTTCACCACCCAGCGGCAGGAACCCGATCAGGTCCGCATCCTGTCGGGCGTGTTCGAGGGGCGCACCACCGGCACCCCGATCAGCCTGATGATTGATAATGTCGACCAGCGCTCGAAGGACTATTCGGAAGTCGCGGCAGCCTATCGTCCCGGCCATGCCGACTATGCGTACGACCAGAAATACGGCTTCCGCGACTATCGCGGCGGCGGGCGCTCCTCGGCGCGCGAGACCGCGGCGCGGGTCGCCGCGGGTGCGGTGGCGCGGCGCGCTATTCCCGAAGTGAAGATCCGTGCCTGGGTCGAGGCGATCGGCGGCGATGCGATCGATCCCGCGAACTTCGACGCCGACGAGATCGACCGGAATCCGTTTTTCTGCCCCGACGCGGCGGCGGCGAAGCGCTGGGAAACGCTGGTCGACGAGGCGCGCAAGGCCGGCTCCTCGCTCGGGGCGGTGATCGCCTGCGAGGCGACCGGTGTGCCGCCCGGCTGGGGCGCGCCGCTCTACGCCAAGCTCGACAGCGAGCTCGCCGCTGCCTGCATGTCGATCAACGCCGTGAAGGGCGTCGAGATTGGTGACGGCTTCGCCGCGGCGGCGCTCACCGGCGAGCAGAATGCCGATGCGATGCGGCCAGGGCCCGATGGCGTGCATTTCCTCGCCAACCATGCCGGCGGGATCGCCGGCGGGATCTCGACGGGCCAGCCCGTGCTCGTGCGGGTGGCATTCAAGCCGACCAGCTCAATCCTGACTCCGGTCGAGACCATCACCCGCGAAGGCGAAGCGACCGAGATCCGGACCAAGGGCCGCCACGATCCCTGCGTCGGCATCCGCGGCGCGCCGGTGGTGGAAGCAATGGTCGCTTTGGTGCTGGCCGATCAGAAATTGTTGCACAGAGCGCAGTGCGGCTGATCCCGCGCTAGTCTCGGCTCGGGGTCGATCGGTTTTGTTGCAGCGGCGAAGCGACCTCGCCGCACGCAACCCTGCGCCCGACGAGGCCGTTCACTTCCTGCCATTTTTGGTCAATGCAGGAGTGTACAACATGCGTAAGCTCACCTTGTTCCTTGCCGGTGCGATGCTGCTTCCGACTGCCGCGATCGCGCAGACGGCGCCTCAGTCGACCGATCCTTCGGCATCGTCGTCGACGGACAGCACCAGCCAGGAGCACAAGAAGCACAAGAAGGACAAGAAGCGCAGCGACGCTGGCGCGGATACGACCACCTCGACGCCCGACAGCGGCACGACGGGCAGCGGGACCACTGCCGATCCGTCGACCTCTCCGTCGACCGATCCGAGCGCCGGCACCACTACGCCGCCGGCCGATCCGGCTGCACCGACGCCGCAGCGCTAATGCGAGGCCGGGCCCCGGCGGACCGTCCGCCGGGGCTCGCGCCATTCTCCTCAGTCCGCGAAGGGATCGCGGACGAGGATCGTGTCCTCGCGCTCGGGGCTGGTCGAGACCAGCGTCACCGGGCACTGAATCAACTCCTCCACCCGACGAATATATTTGATCGCCGCCGCCGGCAGCTCGGCCCAGCTGCGCGCGCCCGCGGTTGATTCCTGCCAGCCGGGCATCGTCTCGTAGATCGGCTCGATCGCGGCCTGATCCTGCGCGTTCGACGGATAGTAATCGAGCGTCTCGCCGCGCAGACGATACCCCGTGCAGATCGCGACTTCCTCGAATCCGTCGAGCACGTCGATCTTGGTCAGCGCGATCCCGGTGATCCCCGATACCGCCGCCGACTGGCGCAGCAGCACCGCGTCGAGCCAGCCACAACGGCGCTTGCGCCCGGTGACGGTGCCGAATTCATGCCCGCGGGTGCCGAGCCGTTCGCCGATCTCGTTGTCCTGCTCGCTGGGGAAGGGCCCCGAGCCGACGCGGGTCGTATAGGCCTTGGCGATGCCGAGTACGAAGCCGACCGCGCCCGGGCCCATGCCGGTGCCGCTCGCTGCGGTGCCCGCGACGGTGTTCGAGGAAGTGACGAACGGATACGTGCCGTGATCGATGTCGAGCAGCACGCCCTGCGCGCCTTCGAACAGGATGCGACGGCCGCGTCCCCGCGCTTCATTGAGCATCCGCCACACCGGCTGGGCGAAGGGGAGCACGAAGCCGGCGATCTCGCGCAACTCGGAGAGCAGCGCGTCGCGGTCGATCGCGGGCTCGTTGAAGCCGGCGCGCAACGCGTCGTGATGTGCGAGCAATCGATCGAGCTGCGGCCCCAATTCGTCGAGATGCGCAAGATCGCAGACGCGGATCGCGCGGCGGCCGACCTTGTCCTCATAGGCCGGCCCGATGCCGCGGCGGGTGGTGCCGATCTTGCCGGCGCCGCTGGCGTCTTCGCGCAACGCATCGAGATCGCGGTGGAAGGGCAGGATCAGCGGGCAGGTGTCGGCGATCTTGAGCGTGTCGGGCGTCACGTCGACGCCTTGGCCGCGCAGCTTCTCGATCTCGGACTTGAGGTGCCATGGATCGAGCACCACGCCGTTCCCGATCACGCTCGGCGTGCCGCGGACGATGCCCGAGGGGAGCAGCGAGAGCTTGTAGACCTTCTCGCCGACGACGAGCGTGTGGCCGGCATTGTGCCCGCCCTGGAAGCGCACGACGACATCGGCGCGCTCGGCGAGCCAGTCGACGATCTTGCCTTTGCCTTCGTCACCCCATTGGGCACCGATCACTGCGACATTTGCCATGGATACAATTCTCCGCCTGCCGGGCGGACCCAAAGCCGCCCTTCGACAGGACTCGGCGGCTGGGCGGGACGGGGGCCGGTGGGCACTGCCCCGAAGCCGCGGCGCCAATGGCCTCCGGGGGCGAGCGCGTCAAGTGCCTATGATGTTTCGCCCGCTGTGCGCAGACCGGCGAAAGCGATGAAGCGTCCTGCCGCCAGCCGCTCGACTTGGCGGCGCTCCGCCCTATGCTGGAGCAAAAGGAGAGAACAGCATGAAACTTGCCAGCCTCAAGCACGGCCGCGACGGCAAGCTCGTCGTCGTGTCGAACGATCTGGCATGGTGCGCCGACGCCACGCACATCGCGCCGACTTTGCAGGCGGCGCTCGACGATTGGGAGCGAGTCGAGGCCGATCTGCGCAATCTCGCGACCGATCTCGAGCATGAGACGATCCCGATGCTGCGCTTCCACGAGCGCCAGGCCGCCGCGCCGCTGCCGCGCGCTTATCAATGGGCCGACGGCTCGGCCTATGTGAACCACGTCGCGCTGGTCCGTCAGGCGCGCGGCGCCGAGATGCCCGAGAGCTTCTGGCACGATCCGCTGATGTACCAGGGCGGCAGCGACGGCTTTCTCGGCGCGCGCGACCCGATCCCGCTCGCCGACGAGGCCTGGGGCTGCGATCTCGAGGGCGAGGTCGTGGTCGTCACCGGCGACGTGCCGCTCGGTGCTTCGCGCGAACAGGCGCTCGCCGCGATCCGGCTGATCGGGCTGACCAACGACGTCTCGCTGCGCAACCTGATCCCCGGCGAGCTCGCCAAGGGATTCGGCTTCTTCCAGTCCAAGCCGGCGAGCGCGTTCTCGCCGGTGTTCGTCACCCCCGATGCGCTCGGCGACTGGTGGAAGGACGGCAAGCTCCACCGCAAGCTGATGGTCGACTTGAACGGCAAACCTTTCGGCCGCGCCGAGGCGGGCGAGGACATGACCTTCGATTTCGGCACGCTGATCGCGCATGCCGCTAAGACGCGCGCGCTCGGCGCCGGCACGATCATCGGCTCGGGCACGGTCTCGAACCGCGATAGTGATGGCGGGCCCGGCAAGCCGGTGCACGAAGGCGGCGTCGGCTATTCGTGCCTCGCCGAGATCCGCACGATCGAGACGATCCGCGGCGGCAAGCCCGAGACGCCGTTCCTCAAGGCCGGCGACACCGTGCGCATCTGGGCCGAAGACGACAAGCATCACCCGATCTTCGGGGTGATCGAGCAGACCGTCGGGGGCTAGCCGCCGTGCTCCTGCGGAAGCAGGAGCCTAGGTTCGCAAGCGCGTCGCCTGTAACCCGGTGCTCCTGCTTTCGCAGGAGCACCAAGACGTGCGTCAGCCCCCCACGATACTCCGCGCCACCGCTTCGGCCGCCTTGATCCCGTCGATCGCGGCCGAGAGGATGCCGCCGGCGTAGCCCGCGCCTTCGCCGGCGGGGAACAGTCGCTCGACATTGAGGCTCTGATGATCCTTGCCGCGAGTGATTCGCACCGGGGAGGAGGTGCGCGTCTCGACGCCGGTCATCACCGCGTCGGGATGATCGTAGCGCGCGATCTGGCGGCCGAACACGGGCAGCGCCTCGCGGAACGCCTCGATCACGAAGGGCGGCAGACAGGCTGAAAGGTCGGTCATCGTCACGCCGGGCTTGTACGAGGGCGTGACTTCGCCGAGCGCAGTCGAGGGGCGCCCGGCGAGCAAGTCGCCGACCAACTGTCCCGGGGCGTGATAGTTGGAGCCGCCGGCGACGAAGGCGAGGTCTTCCCAATGTCGTTGGAGTTCGATTCCCGCGAGCGGCCCGTCCGGATAGTCGCGCGCCGGGTCGATCGCGACCACGAGCCCTGAATTGGCGTTGAACTCGGCGCGCGAATATTGGCTCATGCCGTTGGTGACGACGCGGCCTTCCTCCGAAGTCGCCGCGACCACGCGCCCGCCGGGGCACATGCAGAAGCTGTAGACCGAGCGCCCGTTCGACGCATGGTGGACGAGGCTGTACGCGGCCGCGCCGAGGTCGGGGTGCTTCGCGCATTTGCCGAAGCGCGCCTGGTCGATCCAGCTCTGCGGATGCTCGATCCGCACCCCGATCGCGAAGGGCTTGGCTTCCATATGGACGCCGCGGCGATGGAGCATCTCGAAGGTCGGCCGCGCGCTGTGCCCCACTGCGAGCACGACATGGTCGGTCTCGAGGAAGCTGCCGTCATGCAAATGCAGCCCGCGCATGCGCTGTCGCCCGTCGGGCAGCCGCTCGAGCTCGAGATCGTCGACGCGGGTCTGCCAGCGATACTCGCCGCCCAGCGCCTCGATCGCGGCGCGCATGCTCTCGACCATGGTGACGAGGCGGAAGGTGCCGATATGCGGATGCGCCTCCCACAGGATATCGTCGGGCGCGCCGGCTCTGACGAACTCCTCGAGCACCTTGCGGCCGAGGAAGCGGGAGTCCTTGACCCGGCAATAGAGCTTGCCGTCGGAAAAGGTGCCCGCGCCGCCCTCGCCGAACTGGACGTTCGAATCGGGATCGAGCTCGCCGCGGCGCCACAGGCCCCAGGTGTCCTTGGTCCGCTGACGCACCACCTTGCCGCGATCGAGGATGATCGGCCGGAAGCCCATTTGCGCGAGAATCAGCCCCGCGAACAGTCCGCACGGCCCTGCGCCGATCACCACCGGGCGGAGGCCCCGCCAGCCCTCGGGCGCGCGATCGGGGAAGCGATAGGTCATGTCCGGGGTCGGCCGCACGTCCTTGTCGCCGGCGAAGCGCGCGAGCACCTCGGCCTCGCCGTCGAGGTCAACGTCGAGCGTGTAGACCAGCTGGATCGCGTTGCGGCGGCGCGCATCGTTGCCGCGGCGATAGAGCGTCCAGCCCTTGAGCGCCGCGCGCTCGATCCCCAGCCGCGTGCAGATCGCTTCGGGGATCGCGTCGGCGGGATGATCGAGCGGCAGCGAGAGTCCGGACAGGCGCAACATGCGCGGCCTCCTAGAGGCTAAACGCGGGAAGCGCGAATCGGGGTTGCGATCAGAACAGCGAGCCTTGGCGAGGCGTGAGTTGCCAGCGATCGATGACTTCGTGACCTTTGCCATGGACGCTGTTGATCAGAAGCAACTCGTCGGCGAGCCAGCGTATGGGTGGGACCGCGATATTCCGTGGTTGCCAGTCGCCATAGCAAAGCGAGACGTGCGGATTGAAATCATAGTCGGGCAGGAACACGCCGAACGCGGCGAGGCGTGTCACGAGCCGATGCTGGAAGTCGCGCACCACCCGCGCGTTCGAGCTAACCAGCGCATTCCCTCGCAGGCGGTTGAGCTCGATCTGGAAGGGTTCGGCCTGGAGCGAAGCGGCGGCCTCCCTGATGCGCTCCAGCTCGGCTGACGAGATCGCGCGAATATCGCCGAAAGGCTGGAGCGTGGTGTGAAGTTTTTTGAGCGCGTAGCTGCAATCGAGGCCCAACGAGCGACGTAGTCGGTCGAGTTCGAGCGCCAGCGCATGCGGTAGCTTCAACATGAGATAGAGCAATTGGTCGTCGTTGCGCCGCTTCGTTGGCGGCTCCGAGCCGGTGAAAAGTCCGTTCATGGTCGTCACTCCTCAGTGAAAATCGCGCGAGCGCACCGGGATCAGGTCGGGCGCCTTGAGGCTGCGGCGCGGCGGCCAGCTTTCGAGCGCGCGCTGGCGCGGCGGTTTGAGCCGGTCGCGCGGATCGATCGTGCCGCCATGCGTCGCGCCGTCGCCCGGCGCGGTCATCCGCGGCAGCTCGAGCTCGCCGACTTCGCGCAGCCAGGGCGTGAGATCGGTGATTGCCTCGGCGACGACATGGATCACGATCCCCTCGCGCTGCACGCGCCCACGGATCGCGAGCATCGTCGCCGACATCACCGTGCGCCGATTCTCCTCGAACCGGTCGGCCCAGAGCACGGCATTGGCGATGCCGGTCTCGTCCTCAAGCGTGACGAACACCACGCCCTTGGCGCTTCCGGGCCGCTGCCGGACGAGGATCAGTCCGGCCACCTCGACGCGTGCACCGTCCTTCATCGCCATCAGATCGCCGCAGCGCGCGATCCGTCGCGCCGCAAGCCGATCGCGCAGGAAGGTCACCGGATGCGCGCGCAGGCTCAGCTGGGTCGCGCGATAATCCTCGACCACTTCGCGCCCGGCAGTGAGCGGCAGCAGCGTCACCGGTGCCTCGACACTCTCGGGCACGGTGACGCTCTCGCGCGCATCGGCGGCGGCGAACAGGTCGAGCGGCTTCTGGCCGAGACCCTTGATCGCCCAGAGCGCTTGCCGCCGGTTGAGACCCAAAGTCTGGAAGGCGTCCGCCCGCGCCAGCCTTTCGAGTGCAGCCGGTTTCACCCCCGAGCGTCGCCAGACATCCTCGACCGAGACGAACGGCCCGCGCGTACGGCGCGTCTTCAGGATTTCGTTGACATCCGCCTCGGCCAGCCCCTGCACGATCCGCATGCCGAGCCGGATCGGCTGTATGCCCGCCCAGTCCACATCGGTTCCGCAGAACCCGGCATGGCGCGGCCGTGCGTGCGGACCCCCGGGCACCATCCGCGTGTCCCAATCGCTGTCGTTGATGCACACCGGCCGCGTCTCGACGCCGTGCGCGCGCGCATCGCGGATGAGCTGCGCCGGCGCGTAGAACCCCATTGGCTGCGCGTTGAGCAGCGCGCAGCAGAACACGTCGGGATGATGGCATTTCATCCATGACGAGGCGTAGGCGATCTTGGCGAAGCTCGCCGCATGGCTCTCGGGGAAGCCGTAATTGCTGAACCCCTCGATCTGCGCGACCAGCCGCTCGGCGAAATCCTGGCTGATCCCGCGTTGGAGCATTCCCGAGATGAGCTTGGGCCGGAACTCGCCGATGTCGCCGCTCGACTTGAAGGTCGCCATCGCCCGCCGCAGCCTATCCGCCTCGCTCGGCTTGAACCCTGCCCCGACGATTGCGACCTGCATCGCCTGTTCCTGGAACAGCGGCACGCCCAGCGTCTTCTTCAGCACTGCCTCCAGCGCCGGCGAGGGATAGTCGACCAGCTTCGGGTTCTGCCGCCGCTTGAGATAGGGGTGCACCATATTCCCCTGGATCGGACCTGGGCGGACGATCGCGACCTGGATCGCGATGTCGTAGAAATTCTCCGGCAGCATGCGCGGCAGCATCGACATCTGCGCGCGGCTTTCGATCTGGAATACGCCGAGCGTGTCGGCCTGCTGGATCATCCTGAAGGTGAGTGGATCGTCCTTTTGCATCAGCGGCGACGCGAGGGTCAGCTGCGTGCGCTTGTGATCGGCGAGCAGGTCGAAGGTGCGGCGCATGCAACCGAGCATGCCGAGGCCGAGGATATCGACCTTCATGAAGCCCAGTTCCTCGATGTCGAGCTTCTCCCATTCGACCACGCGGCGATCGACCATCGCGGCCGGCTCGACCGGGATCAGGTGGTGCAGCTTGTCGCGGGTCAGCACGAAGCCGCCGGGATGCTGCGACAGATGGCGCGGAGTGCCGATCAGCTGGCGCGCGAGCTCGAGCGTCAGCGCGAGCCGTGGATCCTTGCGATCGAGGTTGAGCGCGTCGGCATGCTTGTCGTCGACTTCGTTCGACCAGCCCCAGACCTGACTCGACAGCGCCGCGGTCAGATCCTCGGGCAGGCCCAGCGCCTTGCCGACTTCCCTGAGCGCGCCGCGTGAGCGGAAACGGCTGACCACTGCAGTGAGCGCGGCATGGTCATGGCCATAATTCTCGTAAATCCACTGGATCACTTCCTCGCGCCGTTCATGCTCGAAATCGACGTCGATGTCGGGCGGCTCCTTGCGTTCGGTCGAGATGAAGCGCTCGAACAGCAGCTGGTGCTCGATCGGGTCGATCGACGTGATCCCCAGCGCGAAGCAGATCACCGAATTGGCCGCACTGCCGCGCCCCTGACAGAGGATCTGCTGGCTGAGCGCGAACTGGACGATCGAATTGACCGTCAGGAAATAGGGCGCGTAACCCATTTGCTCGACCAGCCCGAGTTCGTGGGTGAGCAGGTCGCAATAAGGTTTGGGCGGATCGCGTCCGAACTTTTGCCGGAGCCCGTCCCACGCAAGCTTGTGCAGCGCCTGCTGGGCAGTTTTGCCGTTGAGGACCTCTTCTTCGGGATATTGATGCACGAGCTGGCGCAGCGAGAAAGTGCAGCGCTCGGCGATGGCGAGCGAGGCCCACAGCGCCTCGGGATAGTCGCGGAAGCGCCGCGCCATCTCCTCGGGGGATTTGAGATGCCGGTCAGCGTTGCGTTCGCGGCGGAAGCCGAGCTCGTCGATCGTGCATTTCTCGCGGATCGCCGTGACGACGTCCTGCAGCATGCGCCGGTCGGGCGTGTCGTAGAGCACGTCGCCGGCCGCGAGCGGGGTTAGGCCGAAGCGCTTCGCCGCCGCGTTCAGCTGGTGGATTCGCATCGCGTCGCCCGGGCGGCGATGCTGGGTCAGACAGACATGGCCGCGTTCGCCGAACACATCCGCCATCCAGCGCAGCGCTAGCGGATCGCCGCTGTCGGCCAATCCGGGCACCAGCGCGCCGACCAGCCCGTCCGCGGCTTCGGCAACGTCCTCCCAATGCAGGAAGCACAGGCCCTTCTCGCCGCGCTGGGCATCGGCGCGTGATTTGCCGAGCGTGAGCAGGCCGGTGAGCCGCGACCAGCTCGCGGCATCCTCGGGCCAGACGAGCACCGAACTGCCGTCGACCAGATCGAGCCGGCATCCTGCGATCATCCGGATCTTCGACCCGAGCGCAGAGAATTGCTCGGCGGCGACCAATGCGCGCACCACGCCGCCCACCGAATTGCGGTCGACGATCCCGAGCGCGGGCAGGCCCAGCAACGCCGCCTGGCGAAACAGTTCCTCGGGCGAGGAAGCGCCGCGCAGGAACGAGAAATGCGTCGTCACCTGGAGTTCGGCGTAACTCATCCGAACACCCCGTGGAGATACCAGCTGAGGTCGCCGGTCGCCGTCCGCTCGCCATCGCCCCGGCGGAACAGCCAGTAGCGGCGACCCTCTTCATCCTCGACGCGGAAATAGTCGCGGACATGTTCCGCCTCGGCGACATGCTTCCACCATTCGCCGTGGATGCGCTCGGGCCCATCGGCGCGCACCACGCGGTGCGGCTGGCCGCGCCAGGTGAAGCGGCGCGGGGCATGATCGGGCAGCTCGGCGACGACATGATCGAGCCGCTCGGGGCGGCGCAGCAGCCGTGTCGGCTTGGGCCATTCGGGATGCCAGGGATGGAGCGCCGGGCTGCGATCGAGCTGGCCGACCGCGTCGATCTTCGCGCGGGCGCCGCCGCGCTCGGGCGGGTCGAGCACCGCGGTCCGCGCCGCCGCGCGTTCGGGGACGTCGCTCTCGACCGGGCGCATTCGCCACATCCGGCGCTGGCCGATCCGCGTCGCCAGCGTGTCGACCAGAGTGGCGATGTCGGGCGCGGCTTCCTCGTCGAGCCGCTCGATCATAGGTTCGGCGCCCAGCGGCGCGGCGCGGCGGACATGGAGCGCGATCGCGTCGATCCCGTAACCAGGCTCGACATCCTCTATCCGGCGCTTGAGCAGGCGGAGTAGGTGCGCCGGGTCGCGGCTCGGGCGGGCGAGGCCGATGCGGATGCGCTGGGGCACGCCGTCGATGCGTTCGGCGACGCATTCGAGCGCCTGCACCCCCAGCCCTTCGGCCTCGAGCGCGGCGGCGAGCCTTGGGGTGAGCATGCCCAGCCAATGTTCGATCGCCTCTGCGGTGGCGATCGGCTCGGCGAAGCGCTGGGCGACCGTGATCGGCTCGGGTGGGACGACGGGATGCAGCGGCTCGGGCAATCGGCCCAATGCCTGTTCGAGCCGCGCAGCGAGCATGGCGCCGAATCGTCGGACCAGTGGCGCGCGCGGCATCGCGGCGAGCTGGCCGATCGTTTGCACGCCCAGCCGGTGGAGCAGCTCGATAGCGGCGGCATCGATGCGCAGCGCCTCGATCGGCAGGGCGGCGAGGGCATCCGCTTGCTTCCCCTCCACGCATATAACGCCGTCATCCCGGCAATGATGCGCCAGCGCCCAGGCGGCACCGGGCGTGTCGGCGATCGCGATGCGCGCGCCATAGCCCAGCCGTGCGAGCATTCGACGCAGCCGCGCCGCCATCGCCGCTTCGCCGCCATGGAGATGCGCGACGCCGGTCAGATCGAGGAACAGCGTATCGTCGCCTGCGATCGCGACGGTCGGCGTCCAGCGCCGCGCCAGCGCGAGGGCAAGGCTGGCGAGATGCGCGCGATCGCCTGCCGGGTCGGCCGGACGAATATCGAGCCCCGGCACCTGCGCGCGCGCCTGCGTCACGGCCATGCCCGGCCGCAGCCCTAGGGCGCGCGCCTGCGGGCAGGCGGCGGCGATCTCGATGCGGTTGCCGTTGCGGAACGAGGTGATGAGGGGGGGCACTTCCTCCCCAAAACGGGGAGGGGGACCGCTCGCGGAGCGCGTGGTGGAGGGGGATATCCACGAGCGATCCGTAATGGGGAGAACCCCCTCCACCATGCTTTGCATGGTCCCCCTCCCCGTGCCGGGGAGGAGGTGGGAACGTCCTCGCTCATCCGGCGGCATCGCGCCGAAGGGATTCGCCGCAGCCTCGTCGCGCCGCCCCACTTCGTGCTTGGCCCGCGCGCGGGTCACCGGCGGCAGCGCGACCTTGCCGAGTTCGTCCTCGCGCGCCCAGCGCGCGCCGGGGCGCCAGCCGCCGCCGCGCGGGACCGAGCACGCATGTTCCTGTTCCTGCGCAGCAGCCGCCCGGAGCGAGTCGAGCGAGGCAGGTTCGCGCGGCGGCTCAGGCTGCGCGCCGGTTCGCGCTTCCGCCCGCCACAGCCTTTCGATCGGCCACAGGGGAAGGAAGAGCGCAGCGACCCGTTGCATCGCATGCCTCCACTTCGATTTCGAAACCCTCGCCCCCCTTTTGCCGCGCCAGCCCCAGCCGCCAGCGCGCCCGCCCGACTCCCGCCACTGGCAGCGGCGTCGACGGTGCCGAGGTCACCCGCCAGCGCGTCACTGCCGCCGAAGGCATGGCGATCGGATCGCTGCCCTCGCGCGCGGCGCGTTTCATCAGCAGCGCGATCGTCCGTCCGCCCTCGGCGGCGAGCTGGAGCCGCCGCGTCGCGGTCATGTCGGCGCGCTTGGCCTCGCCGATCACTGCGCCGAGCCCGCGATGGCGCAGGCCTTCCTCCATGATCGCAAGCAGCTCGGCATCGTCGGCCGCCTCGGCATAGATCAGGCGCTTGTGATCGAGCCCGACCTGGGCGAGCCCGGGGGCGAACAGGTCGCGCCGCCGCACCACCCACAGCACCGGCCCCCAGGCGCGCGCCGCGATTCCGGCGAGGAACAGGGTCGCCGCGCAATCATTGGCCATGTCGCTCGTCCCCGCGGCGATCTCGTGCAGCGCGTCGAGCCGCAGCCCGCCATCGGCGAGCCGCGAATCGATCGCGCCGATGCCGAAGGGCAAAGCCGGACGCCGGCGGAAACCTTTGGTCTCCACGGCGCGCAATTGCGCGCGAAGCTGGGCAAGGACAGCAGGATCGGCCATAGGCGGGCAGCGGTTACTCACGACTCGGGAACGGGAATGTTCCTATTCTGTTCCGCTTTGCCCAAGAGTCAATCCGCAAGCTTGAACACTTGTGTTATGCCGTGCCGCTCCTAGTGTGCTGCCATTCTAAAGCACCAGCGGGGAACCCCTTTGATGACTCGTTCGCTCCGGTTCGCGTTGATCGCGTCCACGACGCTCGCCGCCGCCACGCCTGCCTTCGGATCCGCCATGCCTCAGAGCCAGACCCAAACCTCCCCAGCGCCCGCCACCAGGCCCGATCCCACGCCGTTGCTCGCGCCATGGCCGGGCCCGCACGAGGGGGTGCCGCAGTGGGACAAGGTGGTGCCGGCGATGTTCCCGCCCGCCTTCGAGCGCGCGATGACCAATGCCCGCGCCGAGATGGTCAAGATCCGCGACAATCCCGCCGCGCCGACTTTCCGGAACACGATCGAGGCCGATCAGCGCTCGGGCGAGGAGATGAACCGGCTGTTCGCGGTTTGGGGCGTCTATCAGAGCAATCTCGCCACCCCCGAGGTCCAGGCGATCGCGAAGGAATGGAGCCCGAAGCTCTCGGCATTCTTCACCGAGATGAGCCTCGACCCGAAGATGTTCGCCCGAGTGAAAGCGATTTATGACGGGCGCGCCAAAGCCGGGCTCAACCCACAGCAGCTGCGGCTGCTCGAGCGGACCTATCGCGACTATGTCACCTCGGGCGCGCTGCTCGACGAAACCGGCAAGGCCGAGGTCAAGCGGATCAACCAGGAACTCGCCACCGCCTATACCGAGTTCAGCCGGAAAGTGCTCGCCGACGAGGAGACCGCGATCCTGCTCGACAGCGAGGCCGATCTCGCGGGTCTCGCCGACAGCTTCAAGGCCAGCCTCGCCGAGGAGGCCAAAGCGCGCGGCCAGGCCGGCAAATGGGCGATCAAGAACACGCGTTCGTCGGTCCAGCCCTTCCTGATGTATTCGACCAACCGGGGCTTGCGCGAAAAGGTCTACAAGGCCTTCGTCAACCGCGGCGACAATGGCGATGCCAACGACACCAACGCGACGATCGCGCAGATCCTCAAGCTGCGGCAGGAACGCGCGAAGCTGCTCGGGTTCAAAAACCACGCCTGGTACCGGATGGACGACACCATGGCCGAGACGCCCGAGAACGCGTCGAAGCTGATGCTCGCGGTTTGGCCCGCCGCGGTGGCGCGAGTGCGCGAGGAAGTCGCCGACATGCAGGCGCTCGCCGACAAGGAAGGTGCGAAGCTCACGATCGAACCCTGGGACTATCGCTTCTATGCCGAGAAGGTCCGCAAGGCGAAGTACGACCTCGATGAGAATGAGGTGAAGCCCTACCTCCAGCTCGACCAGATCCTGCAAGGCGCCTTCTACGCCGCGGGCCGGCTCTACGACCTGGACTTCAAGGAGAATACCGGCAGCGTGCCGGTCTTCCATCCGGACGTGCGCACCTTCCGCGTCACCGATCGCAAGACCGGCGCCGAGATCGGCATCTTCTATTTCGACGGCTATGCCCGCGCCGGCAAGCGCTCGGGCGCGTGGGCGACCAGCTATCGCACCCGTTCGGGGCTGCGCGGCACCCGGATCGTGCTCGCCTCGAACAACAATAATTTCGTCAAGGGCGGGGCGGGCGAGCCGACGCTGATCAGCATCGATGACGCGACCACGCTGTTCCACGAATTCGGCCATGCGCTGCACAGCCTGCTCGGCGACGTCTTCTATCCCGGCCTCGCGGGCACGCCGCGCGATTTCGTCGAATATCCGAGCCAGGTGAACGAGAATTGGCTGCTCACCCCCGACGTGCTCAACCGCTACGCGAAGCACTACAAGACCGGCGCGCCGATCCCCGCCGAGCTGGTCGCCAAGATCGAGAAGGCGCAGACCTTCAACCAGGGCTTCGACACGGTCGAATATCTGTCCTCGGCGATCGTCGACATGAAGCTGCACGACCGCGAGGCGCCGGTGACCGATCCCGACGCGTTCGAGCGCGAGACGCTTGCTGAAATCGGCATGCCGAAGGAAATCGTGATGCGGCACCGGCTGCCGCAGTTCAATCACCTCTTCTCGAGCGACGCCTATTCGGCGGGCTATTATTCGTACCTGTGGTCCGAGACGATGGACGCCGACACCTGGGCGGCGTTCGAGGAGACCGGCAATGTCTGGGACAAGGCGACCGCGGACAAGTTCCGGACGATCCTGCTGATGACGGGCAACGAGACCGATCGGAAGGAGGCCTATCGTACCTTCCGCGGCCGCGACCCGGATGTGAAAGCGCTGTTCAAGCGGCGGGGCTTCCCGGTGGAGTGACTCTCTTTCCCCTCCCTTCCAGGGAGGGGAGTATCAGAGCTTCTCCTCCGTCGGCAGCGTCGCTCCCTCGCCCCGCGGCATCTTGCGGAACAGCGCCTTGTCCTCCGGCCCGAAGCCGAACTTGATCATGACGTAGAGAAAGGTGATCAGGATCGCCGGCATGCCGATGCTGAGCTCGGCCCATTCATAATGGCGCGGCAGCGAAGTGAAGGCCGAGCCGACCAGCCCCGCCGCGACGATCGCGATGAAGAAGCTCGGGCGGATGCTCACCACCGGCGCGCCCAACAGGCGCCGCAGCATGATCGCCTTCGCCGCCGAGCCGATCGTCAGCGATACCGCGAGCGCCAATGCGGGGCCTGCGGCCTGCACCGGCTCGGACCAGCCCTGCGCCCGCGCGACGAACACGAAGGCGAAGCTCAGCGCGATCTGGAGCAGCAGCACCGCGAGCGAGACCATCAGATTGCGGTGCCGAGCGATGTAGATTAGCCCGGTCTCGCAGACCGCGCCGGTCGAGGCGAGCACCTCCGCGACGAGCAGGATGCACATCGCGCCGGCGCCGATGACGAATTCCGGGCCGATCAGCCCCATCACGCCTTCGGCAGGAATCGCGAAGACGACGAGACACGCCGCCTGCGCGCTGACGATCCAGAATCCCACCTGCCGGACCTGCCGGGCGACGGAGGCGCGGTCGTTCTCGGCGAGGCTCCTCGTGACGACCGGCGCGAGGATCGGATCGAAGCTCGATTTCAGCCGCTGCGGGATCGAGGCGACCTGCTGCGCCATGTAATAAATGCCGACGACGCCAGGCGCGAACAGCAAAGCGAGGATGAAGCGATCGACGTTGCGCGTTCCCCATTCGATCGCGTCCGCCCCCGCGAGCGGGGCATTGCGCCGCGCCAGCGTGGCGATGTCCGAGATGCGGGGATGCCAGCCGCGCGGCAGGCCATATTCGCGCACGAACGGCACCACCGAGGCGGCGAGCGCGGCGAGCATCGACAGCACATAGGCATACATCAGCCCGTCGCGCGACGAGACATAGGAGAAGCCCCACGCCGCGATGCTGATCGTCCACGGCTCGACGATCGCGCGCGCGGTCACCGAGGCGCCGATATTGTGGCGATAGGCGAGCGCCGCGAGCGTCACGTCCGAGACCGCCACCGCGAAGACCACCAGCGGCAGCAGCCGCTCGAGCCCGATGACGTGGCTGTTGGGATACATGACCTGCGGAAAGGCGATCAGTACCGCGCTGGCGATCGCCGAGGCGATCAGCGCGACCAGCACTGCGTCCCACACGACATGCGCGTGCGGCCGTTCGGTGGCCGCCAACGCCTGCGCCAGCCCGCGCTTGAGCCCGAGTGTCGCGATCAGCGCGGCGACTTCGATCACGAGAACGGCGATCGCATAGCGCCCGACAATGTCCGGCCCATAGGCGCGCCCCGCGATGAACAGGAACGGCAGCCGCGCGGCGAGGCGCAGGATGAAGCCGAGAATGTTGGTTCGCCCGCCCTTGGCGAGGGCGTTGATGTCGTCGGTGGACGCGGATTCGCTCAATGCGCCGCGCCCCAGCTCGGGCCTACCCCGATCTCGACGCCGAGCGGTACGGTCAGCTTGATCGCCGGTTCGGCGGCGGTGGCCATGACGCGCTCGATCACCGGTTTCGCCTTCTCGACATCGCCTTCTGGCAACTCGAACACCAGTTCGTCGTGCACCTGCATCAGCATGCGGACATTGGGCAGCCCCGCCTCGGCCAGCGCCGGCCCCATCCGCGCCATCGCGCGCTTGATGATGTCGGCGCAGGTGCCCTGGATCGGCGCGTTGATCGCGGCGCGCTCGCTGCCCGCGCGCTCATTGGGATTGGACGCCTTGATCCGAGGGAAATGCGTCTTCCGGCCGAACAAAGTGGTGGTGTAGCCCCGCGCCTTGGCCTCGTTGAGCGTGTCGGCGATGTAGCGGTTGATGCCGGGGAAGCGCTCGAAATAGCGGTTGATCATCGCCTGCGCTTCGTCGGGCGTGACGTCCAATCGGCCGGCGAGCCCCCAGCGCGAGATGCCGTAGAGAATCGCGAAGTTGATCGTCTTGGCCCGCCCGCGGGTGTCGCGGTTGACTTCGCCGAACAGCTCCATCGCGGTCATGTTGTGGATGTCGTTGCCATTCTCGAACGCCGTGCGCAGCGCGGGCACGTCGGCAATGTGCGCGGCGAGACGCAGCTCGATCTGCGAATAGTCGGCCGCGAGGATCACGTTGCCGGGTTCGGCGACGAATGCGTCCCGGATTTGTCTGCCGGTCTCGGTGCGGATCGGGATATTCTGGAGATTGGGATCGGTCGACGAAAGCCGTCCGGTCTGTGCGCCGGTCAGCGAATAGCTGGTATGGACGCGCCCGGTCTCGGGATTGATCTGCGCCTGCAGCGCATCGGTATAGGTCGATTTGAGCTTGGTCAGCTGGCGCCAATCGAGCACCTTCACCACCATCTCGCGCCCGGGCGAATCCTTGTCCGCGGCGATCCGCTCGAGCTCGTTGACGTCGGTCGAATAGACCCCCGACTTGCCCTTGCGCCCGCCCTTGATCCCCATCTTGTCGAACAGCACGTCGCCCAATTGCTTGGGGCTGCCGATGGTGAACTTGAACCCGGCGATGGCGTGGATCTCTTCCTCGAGCGCCGCGATCTGCTTCGAGAAATCCTCCGAGAGCTTCGACAGCACCCCGGCATCGACCTTGACGCCCGCGCGCTCCATCCCGGCGATCACCGACACCAGCGGCCGGTCGACCATCTCATAGACTCGCGTCGCGCTCTCATAAGCCAGTCGCGGCTTGAGTCGCCGCCACAGCCGCAGCGTGACGTCGGCATCCTCGGCGGCGTAGCGCGTCGCCGCGCGCAGATCGACTTCGTGGAAGCCGAGCTGCTTCTTGCCGATGCCGACCACGTCCTTGTACGCGATGCAGCTGTGCGACAGATGCGTCGCGGCGAGCTCGTCCATGCTGTGGCCGTGCAGCCCCGCGTCGAGATCGAAGCTGATCACGATCGTGTCGTCATAGGGCGCGACGTCGATCCCGCGCCGCGCGAAGACGATCATGTCGTATTTCAGATTGTGCCCGATCTTGAGCACCGCGGGGTCTTCGAGCAGCGGCTTGAGCTTCGCCAGCACCAGCGCAGGATCGAGCTGGACCGGCTTCTCGGCGAACATGTCGCTGCCGCCGTGCGCGATCGGGATATAGCAAGCCTTGTTGGGCTCGAGCGCGAGGCTGATCCCGCAAATCCCCGCCCGCGTCGCGTCGAGCTCGGTGGTCTCGGTGTCGACCGCGACCCAGCCCTGATGCGTCGCCTCGGCGATCCAGCGGTCGAGATCCGCCTCGGTGACCACGGTTTCGTAGCCGTCGTGATTGCAGGGCGGATCTTCGGGCAGGCCCGGCGTCTCGTGCGTCTCGACCGGCGCATCCGCCACCGCGGAGAGCCGGTTGAGCAGCGTCCGGAAGCCGTGATGCTCGAGGAAGGCGCGCAACGGCGCGTCGGGGATGCCCTTCAATTCCAGCTCGTCGAGTGGATCGGGCAGCGGCACGTCGCAGCTCAACTCCACCAGTTTTCGGGAGAGCCGCGCCATCTCGGCATGCTCGATCAGATTGTCGCGCAGCTTGCCCGGCTTCATCGTCGGCGCCGCGGCGAGCACCGCTTCGACATCGCCATGTTCGAGGATCAGCTTGGCCGCGGTCTTGGGACCGACGCCCGGCACGCCGGGGACATTGTCGACGCTGTCGCCCATCAGCGCGAGCACTTCGCCGAGCTTCTCGGGACCTACGCCGAACTTGGCTTCGGTGTCAGCGGGCCCCAGCCGGCGATTGTTCATCGTGTCGAGCATGTCGACCGAGGGATCGGTCATCAGCTGCATCAGATCCTTGTCGGAACTGACGATCGTCACCGACCAACCCTGCGCCAGCGCAGCCTTGGTGTAGCTCGCAATCAGATCATCAGCCTCCCAGCCGGCTTCCTCGATGCACGGCAGCGAGAAGGCGCGGGTGGCGTCGCGGATCATCGGGAACTGGGGAACGAGATCCTCGGGCGCGGGCGGGCGCTGCGCCTTATACTGGTCGTACATCTCGTTGCGGAACGTGTGCTCGCTCTTGTCGAGGATCACCGCCATGTGCGTCGGCCCGTCGGCCTTGTTCAGCTCGTCGACGAGCTTCCACAACATGGTGGTATAGCCATAGACCGCGCCGACCGGCTCGCCATGCTTGTTGGTGAGCGGCGGCAGCCGGTGATAGGCGCGGAAGATATAGCCGGAGCCGTCGACGAGATAGAGATGGGGCATCGGCGTCGGGATAGCCGAGCGGGCGAGCGGAACAAAGCCCCAAGCGGCCGTCCGCCCGCCCTCGCGTTCACCCCATCACGACATTCTCGAGCGTGAAGACGAAGGGAGTCGCATTCGGCCCCGCGCCGCCGCCGGTCATCACGATGTCCGCGCTGGCGATGCCGAGCAGCGAGATCTCGGTGTTGATGTACGAGACGATCGCCGAGTTCATCACCGAACCCTCCTCGACTTGCGACGCGACGCCGATCCAGATGGTCGGCTTGAAATCGAAGACCGCCGTCTGTTGGGGCGCGATGCTGGTCTTGATCGCGAACAGCCTGCCGTCCTTGTAGATCTGGGCGTTCACCGCGCCCTTCGGGAGTGCGTTGAGCAGCTGGATCTCCCGCGGCGATGTCGCTGGGCCCTGAGCGACCAGCTGGTCGCCCGAGTTGTTGAGCACCATCGCGAATCGCTCTCCGCGCGGCGCATTCTGCTGCGCGGTATAATTGCCCCAGCTGTCGCTCGCGCTGATCGTCTGGGTCATCGGATAAGTGAAGGGGTGATTGTCCCCCTGGCCGCAATATCGGATCACCGTCCACGCGACTGCGAGCTCGTCGAAGCTGGTCGCCACATTCTTCGCGAAGATGACGATCTCGCTGTTGTTGACGTCGTTCGAGTGGTTGATGAAATTGAGTTTGACGCCCTGCGCGGAATAGTCGGCCGATGCCGCGAGTACGGCCTCGCTCGCATTCTCCGCGATCACTGCTTCGGAATAGCCGGCTTCGTTCGATTCGTCGCCGCGGTTGGTATCGCCCATCGATCCGCTCCTTGCTCGAGATGCGATCCGATTGAACGCCCGAATTGTGACGATGCCGATACGAGCGTTGGTTTACGTCGCGTCATGGAAGATTATTCCCAGCGTGTGGCGCTGGCCGAGATGGACCGCGCTCACGCCGTGACGCATCGTCACGCGATAATCCCCCTTGCTGCCGCGCACCGGGCGCTGGTTGACTGCGAACATCACCGCGTCCCCTTGCGCGAGCGGCACCACCGCGGCGCGCGATTGCATCCGTGGGCGCTGCTCGGTCAGGACGAACTCGCCGCCCGCAAAGTCGCACCCGGGTGCGGAGAGCAGCACGGCGACCTGCAGCGGAAAGACATAGGGCCCGTACAGGTCCTGATGCAGGCAATTATAATCGCCGGGCCCGTAGCGGAGCAGCAGGGGCGTCGGGCGCGTCTGGCCGGCTTCATGGCATTCGGCGAGCCAGTCGGCATGGGCGGCGGGAAAGCGCCGCTCGAGCCCCATGCGCGCGTGCCAGCGATTGGCGATCCCGGCGAGCGGGGGATAGAGTCGGCTCCGCAGCGCCTGCACCGGATCGGGCAGCGGATAGGCGAAATAGCGATATTCGCCGCGGCCGAAGCCGTGCCGCGCCATGATCACCTGGCTGCGGAAATGCCCGGGCGCGTCATAGAGCGCCGCGATCTGGCCGCAGGTCTCCGGGTCGAGCAGCCCGGGCAGTACTGCCCAGCCGTTGCTGTCGAGCGCCTCGGCGGCGGCGGTCCAGTCGATATCGTCGGTCATGGCTGCGGCCTAGCCGCGGGTGGAACGCGAGGCGCTCCGTAGCTTGCGCTCGAACTCGGTCTGTGACGAGGATCGCGCGATCAATGCGCCGGTTGCGCGTCCGCCAGGATCGGGCCGTCCCCCGGCCGGTGGTGTGCGACGATCGTGCTCGCCACCGCCTGCATCAGCAATTGGCGCTCGCGGATCGGTCGCACCGTGTCGCCGATCATCACCGCGACGGCATAGGAGCGGCCGTCGGGAGCGGTCAGGATGCCGACATCGTTGAAGCCCGCGGTGCGCCCGCCAAGATCCTGCCCGGTGCCGGTCTTGTGGCCATAGCTCCACCCCGCCGGCACTGCGCCACGCACGCGCGCCTTGCCGGTTTTGGCGCCCGCCATCGTCGCGAGCAGCCAGTCGGTGGAGGTAGCCGAGAGCAATTCGCCGCGCTTGAGCCGGGCGAGCGCGTCGGCGATCGACGCGGCGGCCGCGCCGTCGGGCGGGCTCTTCACATACGCCTCGAACGCAGCGCGCCGGACCTCGGGCGCAAGCTTTGCGCGGGCGACGGCAAAGGCGTTGCCCATCGAATATTCGGACCGCCACGGGAGACCCGCGGTGCCCGCCTGGAGCAGTTTCTCGCCCGGGCCGAAGCGGATCGAGCCGAGCTGCTTGCGCGCGATGAAGTCGCGCACCGCCTGCGGGCCGCCGACGAGGCGCAGCAACTTGTCGTTGCAGGTGTTGTCGCTCATCTGCATCGCGCGGCGCATGATCTCGGCGACGGTGCTGGAATAGCCGGTATCGCCCTTCACCAGATAGGCCACCGGCTGGTGGAACAGAGTGAAGTCGGCACGGGTGATGGTCAGCGGATCGTCGAGCCGCACCACGCCGCGATCGACGGCGTCGAGCACGGTCATCGCCACCCAGAGCTTGCTCACGCTCTGCTGGGGAAGCGGGCGGCTCGCGGTCACGTTGCTGGCGATCCAGCCATCGTCGATGCTGGTCACCGCGACACCGACCAGCCCGTGGAAGTTGCGCGTGAGGTTGTCGATCGACGCGACGAGATCCATCGGCGCGGGCGGCCGCGGCTGGGTCGGCGCGGCGTTCGCGGCCGGGAAGGGCATCAGCACGCTGTAGCTGGGCGCCGGCAGATAGGCGGCGAGCTGGGTATCCTCGTGCACCGCACAGCCGAGCAGCATCGCCGGGCCAAGCCCCGCGACCGTCAATGCCCGCTCCAGTTTCGAGAAGCCCTGAATTTTCTTCACAAATGCAACCCTTTGCGCCCCTTTTAACATGCGGCGAACGCGACTCGCAGCAAAGCCCGGCCGTCGCGGGTTGCGACGAATCCGGTATCGATAGCGACGAATCGTGAACGTCGGGGAAACTTGCCCGCCATTTCCGTTCCTTATCGCATCGAACCGGGGTCTTTGGGGATCGAGGGAAACCCCTAGGGCATGAGCACGGTATCGACCGCGACGTCGAGCGTTTCGGGGTAATCGAGCGTATAGTGCAGCCCCCGGCTTTCCTTCCGGTGCAGCGCCGAACGGACGATCAGATCGGCGCTCTCGAGCAGGTTGCGCAGCTCGATCAGGTCGGGCGTGACGCGGAAATGGCCGTAATAGTCGTTGACCTCGTCGCGCAGCATCTTGATCCGGTGCGCGGCGCGTTCGAGCCGCTTGGTGGTGCGGACGATGCCGACATAATTCCACATGAAGCGGCGGATCTCGGTCCAGTTCTGCTTGATCACCACTTCCTCGTCGGAATCGGTGACCCGGCTCTCGTCCCACGGCCGGATCGCCGGCGGGGGGGCGAGGTCGTCCCAATGCGCGGCGATGTGCGTCGCCACCGCTTCGCCGAACACGAAGCATTCGAGCAGCGAGTTGGAGGCGAGGCGATTGGCGCCGTGGAGTCCGGACTGGCTGACTTCGCCCGCCGCATAGAGATTGGGCAGGTCGGTGCGCCCGTCGCGGTCGATCACCACGCCGCCGCACGTGTAATGCTGTGCGGGGACAACGGGGATCGGGCCGGTGGTCATGTCGATGTCGAGATCGATCAGCCGCGCATGGATCGTCGGGAAGTGCTGCTTCACGAAATCGGCGCCCATATGGCTGATGTCGAGATGGACGTAATCGAGGCCGAAGCGCTTGATCTCGGCGTCGATTGCGCGGGCGACGATGTCGCGCGGCGCCAGCTCTAGCCGGGGATCGTAATAGGGCATGAAGCGCTTGCCGGTCTGCGGGTTGATCAGCTGCCCGCCCTCGCCGCGCACCGCCTCGGTGATCAGGAAGTTCTTGACCTCGAGATTGTAGAGGCAGGTCGGGTGGAACTGCATGAACTCCATGTTGGAGATGCGGCACCCCGCGCGCCACGCCATCGCAATGCCGTCGCCGGTCGCACCGCGCGGCGCGGTCGAGAAGAGATAGGTACGACCTGCCCCGCCGGTCGCCAGCACGGTCGCGTTGGCAGTGAACAGCTCGACGCGGTTGGTGGCGCGGTTGAAGGCATAGACGCCCCAGACATTGCCCGCGCCCGAATAGCGTTCCTCGTGCCGGCTGGTGGCGAGATCGATCACCACCATGTCGGGCACGAGCGTGATGTTGGGATTGTCGCGCGCCGCCTTGAGCAGCGCCTCCTGCACCGCCCAGCCGGTCGCGTCGTCGACATGGACGATGCGGCGATGGCTGTGCCCGCCCTCGCGGGTCAAGTGGAGCGAGCCCTTCTCGGTGTTGAACGGCACGCCGAGCTTCGCCAGCCGCTCGATCGCCGCAGGGGCGTTCTCGACGACCATCTCCACCGTGGCGCGATCGTTGAGCCCCGCGCCGGCGACGATCGTGTCCTCGATATGGTTCTCGAAGGTGTCGCCCGGTTCGAGCACCGCGGCGATCCCGCCCTGCGCCCAGGCGGTCGAGCCCTCGTTGAGCCCGCCCTTGGCGAGCACGGTGACCTTGAACCGGCTCGCGAGGTTGAGCGCCGCGGTCAGCCCTGCCGCGCCCGAGCCGATGACGAGGATGTCGCTGCTGTGAGGATCGCCGGCCATATCTCTTCCGCTGGTTCGCGCCCCGACTAGGCGCTAGGCGGGGCCGCTGGCAACGGGAGAGAGATATGCGCGGCAAAAGCCTGGGTTTCGCGGGACTGGCCTTCGCCGCCGCCTGGGTGCCCGCCGCGAGCGCTTGCACGCTGGGCGCGCCGGGCACGACCCAGCGCGTCGCGATCGGCGACACCAGCCAGTCGATGCTGCTCCGCGTGCCCGCCCGGGCCTCGGCGCGAACGTCTTTGGTCTTCGTGCTCCACGGCAGCACCGGTGACGGCGCCGGGATCCTCGCCCAGTCGAAGCTCGAGGCCACCGCCGACCGTCACGGCTTCCTGCTCGCCGCGCCCGACGGCGGCATCGCGGCGGGCAAGGGCTATGTCTGGAACATCCCCGGTGTCCCCACCGTCACCGGCAAGGTGCCGGGTCCGCGCGATGCCGACGACGTTGCATTCCTCACCACCGCGATCGATTGGCTCGCGGCGCAGGGCTGCGCCGATCCGCGTCGCGTCTACGCGACTGGCCTGTCGGGCGGCGGACGGATGTCGTCGTGGCTGGGCTGCGTCGCCGCCGACCGCTTCGCCGCGATCGCGCCGGTGGTCGGCCTGCGCGCCGGCAATCCTTCGGCGGCCGATCCGCGCTTCCCCGATCCGGCGACCTGCGCGCCGAACCGCCCGGTTCCAGTGATCGCCTTCGCCGGTGACAAGGACGCCACCAATCCGATTCAAGGCGGGGGCGCCGGCTATTGGCAATATCCGATGCGTAGCGCCGAGGCGCGCTGGGCCGATCTCAACGCCTGCCGCCGCCCGCTTCCCGAGCACAGGCTCGAAAGCGGCGTCGTGGAACGCGGCTATACCGATTGCCGCGGCGGCGCGGAGGTGATTGCGCGCATCACGCCGGGCGCGGGGCATGTCTGGACCGCCGACAACGAAGCGATGTGGGCCTTTTTCGCACGGCATCGCCGCTGAGCCCACACCCTTCCCGTCATCCCGGCCTTGTGCCGGGATCCACCGGAAGGTGAGGCGAGCCGCTCACGGTTTGAGCTTCTCGTGGCGGATCGGCAACGTCTTGGGCTGAACTTCGCCTGACCTTCCGCGCTGCACCATCGCCGGTTTCCACGGATGCCGGCGCCGCAGATGCGCTAGCCGGCCCGCGTCAGATTGAGGAACACGTCCTCCAGATCGGCCTCGCGCGTCGAGACGTCGACGATCCCGTAGCCGCCGCTCTGCACCGCGCCGAGCACTTCGCCGGCGTTCGCCTCATCCTTGCGATAGGTGATCACCAGCGTCCGCTCGGCCTTCAATTCGATCTTCTGGAAGCAGCGATTCTCGGGAAGCACCGGCACGTCGCGATCCACGGTGACCTCGACCACCTTCTCCTGCGCCATGCCGACCAACTCGCGCGTCGGCTTGTTGGCGATCAGCTTGCCGTGATTGATGATCGCGATCCGATCGCAAAGCTCCTCGGCTTCCTCCAGATAATGGGTGGTCAGGACGACCGTCACCCCCCGCGCGTTGAGCTCCTTCACATAGGCCCAGAGCTGCTGGCGCAGCTCGACGTCGACGCCCGCGGTCGGCTCGTCGAGCACGATGATCGGCGGCGAATGGACCATCGCCTTGGCGACCATCAGCCGGCGTTTCATGCCGCCCGAGAGCGTGCGCGAATAGGCCTCGGCCTTGTCCTCGAGATGCACCGCGCGGAGCAGCGCCATCGCATCGAACCGGTCCTTGCGCACGCCGTACAGCCCCGCCTGGATCTCGAGCGTCTCGCGCGGCGTGAAGAAGGGATCGAAGGTGATCTCCTGGTTGACGATGCCGATGCTCGCCTTGGCGTTGCGCGGATGCGCGTCCACGTCGAAGCCCCAGATCGAGGCGCGCCCTTCGGTCTTGTTGACCAGCCCGGCAAGGATGTTGATCAGCGTCGACTTGCCCGCGCCATTGGGGCCGAGCAGCCCGAAGATCGTGCCGCGCGGCACCTCGAAGCTCACCCCGTCGAGCGCGCGCTTGCCGCCCGCATAGGTCTTGCAGAGATTGTCGATCTCGATCGCTGCGCTGGTCATGCGCCGCGCATAGAGCTTCCGCGCCGATCGGCAAAGAGCGGTGTCACGCCGCGTCCGAAAGCCGCTCTCCGCCGGCGCGGGCGGGCAGGCGGATCGTGGCGCGATAGCCATTGTCGATCGGACCGGTTTCGAGCGCACCTTCCTCGCCGAACAGCAGCGCGAGCCGGGCGCGCGTGTTGGTGAGGCCGATGCCGTGCCCGGGGCGCCGCGTCGGCTCCGCAGCGCCGGTGCCGCCGCGATTCTCGACCGCGAGCAGCAGCGTGTCGCCTTCGGTGCGCGCCGCGATGCGGACGCTGCTCGGGCCGGTGCTGGCCTCGACGCCGTGTTTGATCGCGTTCTCAACCAGCGGCTGGAGTACGAAGCTCGGGACGATCAGCGCGCGATGCGCCGGCTCTGCCTCGATCTCGACGGTGAGTCGTTCCCCGAACCGCGCACTTTCGAGCTCGAGATAGGATTCGACCGTCTCGAGCTCGTCGCCGAGGCTGATCTGCGTCGCCCCCATTTCCATCGTCGCGCTGAGGAAATCGGCGAGCCCTTCGGTCATCCGGTTCGCCTCGGCGGCGTGCCCGGTGAGGATCAGGCTCGAAATGACGTTGAGCGAATTCCCGAGGAAATGCGGATTGAGCTGGAGGCGCAGCATGTGGAGTTCGGTCTCGAGCCGCCGCACCTGCGCCTCCGCCAGTTCGCGCTCGCGGATGCGAATCTTGTTGGTCGTGCCGGTGATCAGGAACAGTGCGACGATGCAGGCGTCGATCAGGAAATAGATCACCGTCACCATGTATAGCGAGGGGACCGACGTGTCGGGGATGCGCGTCGGTGCCCAGATATGGACAAGGAATTGTCCGCCATAATCCAGCGCCATCTGCAGCAGCGCGATCGCGACGAGCACTGCCAGCCCCGTCGGAACGATGAGCCACAAGCGCTTGCCGACCGCCAGCCGCACGAAAAAATAGATCGGGATCGTCAGCAGCCACGCCCCGATCGCGCCCCAGAAGACCGTGAACCATTCGGCGCCGACCACCTGGCCGGTGAACAGAAAGGCCGGCAGGGATATCGCAGTAACAAGGAGCCACGCGACGGTGGCGAGCTGCGCCGCCTCTTTGGATGAAGGCGCCGTGACTTCGAGTTTACGCGAGAACATCCGGTTCCTCCCCCGAGCCCGATATCAGAGCCAGCCTTTGCTGCAAAAAGCTGAATGCGCGATGAGTCATGCCTTAACCCTATCGTCAGCGGCCGTTGCGAGGTGCTGGCGCGGTTGCTAGATGCACTTCCATGACTGTGCCGCCCGAGACGATCCGTACTTCCCATGCCCGCGTCGCCTGCGACGGCACCGGCCCCGGCCTGCCCGCCGCGCTCGGCCATCCGCGCGTGTTCCTGCAGATCGACGAGCATGGCTATGTCGATTGCGGCTATTGCGACCGCCGCTTCGTGCTGATCGGCGGACCCGCCGACGGCGCCGATCAGTCGCAATTGCCCGACCATCCGGCTGGCGCGAGCGTCTGACGTCCCTATATCGAGGGCATGTCGATTCCCTCGGATCCCCGCGCGTTCCTGTATCGCGAGCTTGACCCTGAAACCGCGACCCGGCTGACCGCCGACGCGCTGGCCAGTGCCGAGGACGGCGAGCTCTATCTCCAATATCGCAAGACCGAGGCCTTCGGCTTCGACGACGGCCGGCTCAAGACGGCGTCGTTCGACACTCAGTCGGGGTTCGGCCTGCGCGCGGTCTCGGGTGAGACCACCGCGTTCGCGCATGCCAACGAGATCAGCCCCGCCGCGATTCGCCGCGCCGCCGAGACGATGACGCTGATCGAGGCGGGCAGGAACGGCAAGGCGTCGCCGCCGCAGGGCAGCAACCGCCATCTCTACACCGACAGCGATCCGCTCGATCTGGTGCCCTTCGCCGACAAGGTGAATCTCTGCCAGACGATCGATGCCGCAGCCCGCGCCCGCGATCCGCGCGTCGTCCAGGTCTCGGTCGGGCTGACCGGCTCGTGGGGCGTGGTCGAGATCGTGCGTCCCGACGGCTTCATCGCCACCGACGTCCGTCCGCTGGTCCGGCTCAACGTCTCGATCGTCGTCGAGACGAATGGCCGGCGCGAGACCGGCAGCTTCGGTACTGGCGGACGCACGCTCTACGATCGGCTGTTCGAGCCTGAGACGTGGAACCGCGCGATCGACGAAGCGCTGGCGCAGGCGTTGGTCAATCTCGATGCGGAGGATGCCCCGGCCGGCGACATGACCGTGTTGTGCGGCCCCGGCTGGCCCGGCGTGCTGCTCCACGAAGCGGTCGGCCACGGCCTCGAAGGCGACTTCAATCGTAAGGGTACCAGCGCCTTTTCGGGCCGGATCGGCGAGCGTGTCGCGGCGCCGGGCGTCACCGTGGTCGACGATGGCTCGATCATGGATCGCCGCGGCTCGCTGTCGATCGACGATGAAGGCACGCCGACGCGCGAGACGATCCTGATCGAGGACGGCATCCTCAAAGGCTATATGCAGGATCGCCTCAATGCGCGGCTGATGGGCGTCGAACCCACCGGCAATGGCCGCCGCGAATCGTTCCAGCACGCGCCGATGCCGCGCATGACCAACACCTTCATGAAGGGCGGCAACGACGATCCCGCCGAGTTGCTGTCGCGCGTCAAGCGCGGGATCTACGCCAAGTCGTTCGGCGGCGGGCAGGTCGACATCGTCTCGGGCAAGTTCGTCTTCTCGTGCACCGAGGCCTATCGCATCGAGAATGGCAAGCTCGGCCGCCCGATCAAGGGTGCGACGCTGATCGGCGACGGCCCCACCGTGCTCCACAAGGTCACCGGCATCGGCAATGATTTCGCCCTCGACGAAGGCGTGGGCATGTGCGGCAAGGGCGGCCAGTCGGTCCCTGCCGGCGTCGGCCAGCCGACCTTGCTCGTCGAAGGTCTCACCGTGGGCGGCACTGCCGCCTGAGGCTTGCCTCGCGGACTGTCTTATAATAACAATACACTGTGGTGTTGCACTTTTCCCTTTGCCGCGAGGCCGATAAGAGGCCCTGATGGCCCGCGAACCCGGCTCCGGCGACGTCCGCTTTCCGCTACGGCGACCGGCTGAGCCCGGCGACGACTCGTCCGCGCCATCGGTCCGCGCGTGGCGGCCCAAAAGCGCGAATCTGACTCCGCTCGAAGTGACGGTCGGCGCGCCTGTCCCCGAATCGCCGAAGCCGACGCTCGTCCCCGATCCCTTCTGGCGGGCCCCGCCGCTGCCGCCGCCGCCGCCGCCGCCGCCCGAGGGCGGGCCGCCGCCGGGCGACGACGGGGCGACCAACCTTCCGGCGATCCGCACGCGCCGCTTCCGCTTCCGCTGGCGCTGGGTGAGCTGGGGGATCGCCGGCTTCATCCTGTTGTTCGTGCTCGCGGTGGCATGGCTGGCGTTCACTGCCCCGCTCTCCAAATCGCTCCAGCCGCCCGCGCCGCCCTCGATCACGCTGCTCTCGGCCGAAGGCAAGCCGATCGCCAGGCGCGGCGCCGACATCGCGGCGCCGGTCGACGTGACCAAATTGCCCGATCATGTCGCCGAAGCCTTCACGGCGATCGAGGACCGGCGTTTCTATTCGCATCTCGGCGTCGATCCGCGCGGCATCGTGCGCGCGTTCCTCCACAACGCGACGAGCAGCGGCGGCTCGCAGGGTGGCAGCACGATCACCCAGCAGCTCGCCAAGAACGCCTTCCTCACCTCCGACCGGACGGTCACGCGCAAGTTGCGCGAAGTGATGATCGCTTTCTGGCTCGAGGCGTGGCTGACCAAGGACGAGATCCTCTCGCGCTACCTCTCGAACGTCTATTTCGGCGACAATGTCTATGGCCTGCGTGCCGCCGCACAGCATTATTTCAGCACGACGCCCGAGAAGCTGACGTTGAGCCAGGCGTCGCTGCTCGCCGGCCTCGTCAAGGCGCCGAGCCGGCTCGCGCCGACGGGCAACCTCAAGGGCGCGCGCGAGCGGCAGAAGCTGGTGATCGGCGCGATGGTCGCGAGCGGCGCGCTGACCGAAGCCGAAGCGGCGCGGGTGCGCCCGGGCGTGCTCCGCGTGAGCAAGGAAAAGGAACTGCCCAACGGCACCTATTTCGCCGATTGGGTGCTCCCCGAGGCGCGCGACCGCGCCGGCGGTGTGGCTACCGAGCAGACCGTCAAGACCACGCTCGAGATGAACCTCCAGCAGGCGGCCGAGCGCGCGGTCCGCGGTGCGGGGCTGCGCAAGACGCAGATCGCGCTCGTCGCGATGCGCCCCGACGGCCGCGTCGTCGCGATGGTCGGCGGCAAGAGCTATCGCGAAAGCCCGTTCAACCGCGCCACCCAGGCGCGGCGCCAGCCTGGCTCGACCTTCAAGCTGTTCGTCTATCTCGCGGCGCTCCGTTCGGGGATGACGCCCGACAGCATCGTCGACGATTCGCCGGTGACGATCGGCGACTGGTCGCCGACCAACAGCGACGGCCGTTATGCCGGCAAGATCACGCTGCGCCAGGCCTTCGCCAAATCGAGCAATGTCGTGGCGGCGCGGCTGACCAACGAGATCGGCGTCGGGCGGGTGATCCGCACGGCGCGCGACCTCGGCATCTCGACGCCGATCGCCAACGAGGCCTCGATCGCGCTCGGCACGTCGAACGTCTCGCTGCTCGAGCTTACCGCCGCCTATGCCGCGGTGGCGAACGGGAGCTATCCGGTGCGCCCGCGCGGGCTCGACGATGCCGAGAGCGCCGATGACTGGCTCGCTGCGCGGCTGGGGTCGGCGACGCGCATTCCGGGCGGGCAGCTCGACGACATGCGCTCGTTGCTCGCGACCGTCGTCACCTCGGGCACCGGACGGAGCGCGGCGCTGTCGATTCCCGCCTTCGGCAAGACCGGAACGACGCAGGATGCGCGCGACGCGTGGTTCATCGGCTATGCCGGCGATCTGGTTGCCGCGGTGTGGATCGGCAATGACGACAATTCGCCGATCCCCGGCCTGTCGGGTGGCGGCATCCCGGCGCGCGTCTGGCGCGACTTCATGGTCCGCGCGCTCGGCGTCTCGGTGCCGGCGCCCCCGCCGGTCGAGGAGCAGTACGACAACGAGATGTCGCTCGACGACGTGCTCAACAGCGTCGGAGAATTCGTCGAAGGCTCGCAGATCGACACCGAGGTGCTCGGCCCGCGCGAGCGCCCCTTGCCGCAGGACGAGGAGCTTCCGCCCGAGGACGAGGAGGCGGCGCCGCCGCCACGCGCGCCCGGCGGTCGCCGCGGCGAGGAATAGGATTGACCTGAACCTCCCGCGATCCATGATTTTCCGGGTCGCTGCCGCGACGGCGGCGCTGCCGGCTTCGCGACCTGTCGTCGTCGCTGTGTCGCGGATGGCGTCGCGTGGACTGCCGCGCCTCGGCACGATCTGGTCGGCCGGTATCTGACCTGGCGCACCGCCCCATCGGTTGACCTCGGCGGCCCGGCCTCGCAAGGGATGGGCATGCGCTTCTTCTCCGACAACGCCGCCCCGGTCTGCCCCGAAGTGCTCGCCGCGCTGGCCGCGGTGAACGTGCTCGATACTGCCTATGACGGCGATCGCTGGTCGCAGCAGCTCGACGGCGCCTTTTCGGATCTGTTCGGCACCGCGGTGCGCGCGCTCTGGGTGCCGACCGGCACCGCCGCGAACAGCCTCGCGCTCGCCGCGCTCTGTCCGCCGCATGGCGGGGTGGTCTGCCACCGCGACGCGCACATCAATGTCGACGAATGCGGCGCGCCCGAATTCTACACGCACGGCGCCAAGCTGCTCGCGGCGGAGGGGGAGGGCGCCAAGCTCACCCCGGAGGCGATCCGCGCAGTGATCGATCCGATCCGGAACGACGTCCATCAGGTCCAGCCGCACGCGGTCTCGATCACCAACGCCACCGAATATGGCCTCGCCTACACTCCCGACGAAGTGGCGGCGATCGGCGATCTCGCCAAGGCACGCGGGTTGAGTCTGCATATGGACGGCGCACGCTTTGCAAATGCCGTCGCGCACCTCGGCTGCCACCCGGGCGAGGTGACGTGGCGAGCGGGCGTCGACGCGCTGAGCTTCGGCTTCGTCAAGAACGGGGGCATGAGCGCCGAGGCGCTGATCTTCTTCAAGCCCGAACTCGCCGACGCGACGCTCTATCGCCGCAAGCGCGCGGGGCTGCTCGCGTCCAAGGGGCGCTATCTCGCCGCGCAGCTGCTCGCGATGCTCGAGGGCGATTTGTGGCTCGCCCATGGCCGCGCCGCCAATGCCGGCGCCCGGCTGCTCGCCGCTGCGGCGGGCGATCGGCTGGTCCATCCGGTCGAGGCCAATGAAGTGTTCCTCAAGGTCAGCGCCGAAGAGGCGGCATCGCTGCGCGCGCTCGGCTTCGATTTCTACGACTGGGGGCAAAGCGAAGCGCGGCTGGTGATCTCGTGGAACCAGAGCGAGGACGCGATCCGGCCATTGGCGGACGCGATCGCGGCGCTGTGAGGCGCTTCACTTCCTACAAGGCGCCGATCATCGAGCCGCCCGTCGAGCCGGTCCCGCCGCGCTCGGCGCGCCTCGACGTGATCCTGCCCTTCCTCGTGGTCACCTTGATCTGGGGATCGACCTGGATCGTGATCCGCGATCAGCTCGCCGTCGTGCCGCCAAGCTGGTCGGTGACCTATCGCTTCACCGTGGCGGGGCTGGTGATGCTGGGCTGGGCCTTGCTGCGCCGCGAGCCGCTCGGGCTCGATCTGCGCGGCTGGGCCTTCGCAATCGCGCTGGGGCTCGCCCAGTTCGTGCTCAACTTCAACTTCGTCTACCGCGCCGAACAACACATCACCTCGGGCGTGGTGGCGGTGGTCTATGCGCTGCTGCTCGTGCCCAATGCGCTGCTCGCGCGCGCCTTTCTCGGCCAGCGCATGGGGCGGCAGCTGTTGGTCGGTTCGGCCGTGGCGATGGCCGGGGTGGCGTTGCTCTTCGTCCATGAGGCGCGGTTGAGCGACGCGGGCCCCGAACAGGCGCTGCTGGGCATCGGCATCGCGCTGCTCGGCGTGCTCTCGGCCTCGGTCGCCAACGTCATGCAGGCGACGCAGACCGCCCGGGCCTATCCGATGGCAACGACGCTCGGCTGGGCGATGCTCAGCGGCGCGGCGATCGATGCGGCCTGGGCCTGGACCACCGTCGGCCCGCCGGTGATCGAGCCGCGCTGGAGCTATGTCGCGGGTACGCTCTATCTCGGCATATTCGGCTCGGCGCTGGCCTTCACCATCTATTTCCAGCTGATCCGGGTGATCGGCCCCGCCAAGGCGGCCTATACCAGCGTGCTGATCCCCGTGATCGCGATGCTGCTCTCGACGATCTTCGAGGGCTATCGCTGGTCGCTGCTCGCCGCGGGCGGCGCGGCGTTGGTGCTGGTCGGGCTGGTGCTCGCGCTCAAGGCGCGCAGACCCAATCGATAATCGGGATAAAGCGGGCGCCAGCCCAGTACGCGCTTCGCCTTTCCATTCGCGACGCGACGATTTTCCGAATAAAAGGCGCGCGCCTGCGGGCTGAGCTCCGCCGTGTCGAGTGGCACCAATGGTGGCACCGGGAGGCCGAGCAGCGCACAGGCACAGGCGATCACGTCGCTCTGGGGCGCGGGAAGGTCGTCGGCGAGGTTGTACGCCCCCGCCGGCGCGTCGAACCCCGCGACCACGCCCGCGACGATGTCGCTCAGATGGACGCGGCTGAACACTTGCCCCGGAACGTCGACGCGCATCGCCGCGCCGCGGGCCACCCGGTCGAGCGGCGAGCGGCCGGGGCCGTAGATGCCGGGCAGGCGGAACACGCACGCCCCCAGCGCCAGCCACGCGGCATCGGCCTCGGCGCGCGCGGTACGGCGGCCGCTCCCGATCGGCGCGCTCTCATCGACCCATGCGCCCCCGGTATCGCCATAGACGCCGGTCGAGGAGAGATAGCCGAGCCAGCTCCGCGTGGTGGCGAGTTCCGCCCGATAAGCCGCGAGGATCGGATCACTCTCCGCCGGAGCGACGGTCGAGACGACATGCGTGGCGTGCACGATCTCGAAGGCGATGCGATCGCGGTCGTCGAACGCGATGCTCCCGTCGCGTCCATCCCGCGTCACCGCGGCGATCCGCCACGCGCCGGACGCGAGGTGCCCGGCCAGCGCGCTGCCCGTATAGCCCAGCCCGAAGATCAGCAGGCGCATTGCGCCGCCTCATGCTCCTGCGAAAGCAGGAGCCCGGAGCCCGAAGCGATTCGCCCATTATCCCGGGCTCGTGCATTTGCAGGAGCACCGGGGAGGTTACCGCCCCCCATAGCCCCCAAACGCCACGCCGAAGAAATCGCCTTTGTTCCAGCCCGGCCGCGCCTCGGCATCGGCGACTGCGCGTGCCGCGGCATAGTTGACTCGCGCGAACTTTGCCGTCGCCGCCCAGTCGATCGGCAGCGCCATATCGTCCGAGGGCTTATGATAGTGGCTGGCGAGGAACTCCATCTGCGCCGCCTCGCCCGGGCCGCCCGGCCCGCTGTCGATCGACACCGCGGGGATCCCCGCCTGGACGAAACTGTAATGGTCCGATCGGACGAAGAACATCTCTTCGGGCGCGGGATCGGGAACCACCGCGAGCCCCTCGCTCGCTGCCGCCGCGGCATAGACCGTACCCAGAGTCGAACGCTCGCCGCCGAGCACCACCAGATCCTGCATCGCATAGGTCAGGATCGGCATGTCGATATTGATGTCGGCGACGAGCCGGCCCTTTGCGGGCAGCCCCGGATGCGATGCGAAATAGCTCGAACCCACCAGCCCCTTCTCCTCGGCGGTGAGCGCGACGAACAGGATCGAGCGGCGCGGGCGCTTGCCCGATTGCGCGAAGCTGCGGGCGATATCGAGCATCGTCGCGATGCCGACGGCATTGTCCATCGCGCCGTTATAGATGGGATCGCCCTTTTCCGGCTCGCCGATGCCGACATGGTCGAGATGCGCCGATAGCACCAGATATTCGTCGCGCAGCGCGGGATCCGCGCCCTCGATCAACCCGACGACGTTGCTGCTGCGTGTGGCGCGGATGCTCGTCGTGGTCGCGACCTTCAGCGTGCCGGTGAGCGGTCCGGTCGGCAGCTTCGTGCCGCGGCGCTCGGCGGCGAGCACGTCGCGCCAGCGGATCCGCGAGCCGGCGAACAGCTTCTCGGCGCCCGCCTGCCCGACATAGCCGACCACCGGCGCGCGCGCGGCGACCATGTGCGCCTTGCCGTCGGGTGCGATCCACGTCGTGCGCTCGTAATCGTAATAGGGCGCCATCGCCTCGATCGGAAATTCGGCGCGTCGCTCGATCGATTCGAGGATGACCACTGCTTTGGCGCCGCGCGCCTCGGCGAGGCGTGCCTTCTGGTCGTCGTCGCCGAGATGCGCGGCAACTTCCTCGGGCAGCCCCGCAGGAGTCCCGGCATAGAGCGCGACGATCTTGCCGCGCACGTCGAGCCCGCGATAGTCGTCGCGGCTGCCCTCGGGATAGACGATCCCGTAGCCGGCGAAGACCATTTGGCCTTCGGCGGTAAAGTCGGGGGTGACGGGCACCCCCTGATTGAGGAAGTCGATCCCGAACTGGAGCGGGATAGTCGCGCCGCCGCGGGTGAGCGTCCATTTCGCTTGCCCGGCCGGCCGGTAGGTCGCGAGTCCCACGGGCTGGAACCAGCTGCCGCTCGCGCCGGGCTTCAGCCCCGCCGCGAGCATCTGCGCTGCGACATATTCGGCGGCGATGTCGTAATCGCGGGTCCCCGCCTCGCGCCCGCGCAGCGCGTCGGAGGCGAGGAAGCTCACATCGGCCTTGAGCGCGGCCTGCTCGGAAGCGAGTTGCTGCGCGTGCGCGGGCGCGATGCACAGCAACGCCGTCCACAAGATCCCCTTCCGGGCAAGGAAGGGGAGAGGGAAGCTCCTGCTCACTTCGCGCCGGGGCCTCCGTACAGCATTCCGAAGAAATCGCCCTTGTTCCACAGCGGCCGCTGGTCCGCATCGGCGAGCGCGCGGGCGATCGCATAGTTGATCTTCACGAAGCGCACGCCCTGCGTGAAGTCGATCAGCGTCACTTCGTCTGAAGGCTGATGATAATGCTTTTCGCCGAATTCCTCGATCGCGGCCTTGCCGGGGCCTGCGGGGCCGGGCTCGAGCGACACGGCGGGTATGCCCGCACGGACGAAGCTGTAATGGTCCGAGCGCACGAAGCTCGCCTGCTCGGGCGCGGGGTCGGGGGTGAGCGCCAGCCCCTCGGCCTTCGCGACTGCTGCCACCGTCGGCCCGATGCTGGTGCGATCGGCGCCATAGGCGACGAGATCCTCGAATTTGTAGGTGAGCACCGGCATGTCGAGATTGACGTTGGCGACGATGCTCCCCTTGGGCACGGTCGGGTTGGCGGCGAAATAGTCCGATCCGACCAGCCCCTTCTCCTCGGCGGTGACCGCGACGAACAGGATCGAGCGGCGCGGGCGCTTGCCCGATGCAATGAATGCCTTGGCCACCTCCAGCATCGACGCGGTGCCGACGGCATTGTCCATCGCGCCGTTGTAGATCGTGTCGCCCTTCGCATCGGGCTTGCCGACGCCGACGTGATCAAGGTGCGCCGAGATCACCACATATTGGCCCTTGAGCGCAGGGTCGCTGCCCTCGAGCAGCCCGACGACATTGTTGGCCGACAGCGTCTTGATCTCGGTGTTGGCGGTACCCTCGGCGGTCGCCCCCAGCGCGCCGGTCGGCAGCTTCTTGCCCGCCTTGTCGGCGGCGAGGACGTCGGCCCATTTGATCCTGGAGCCGGCGAACAGCTTCTCGCCGCCCGCCATGCTCAGATAGGCGAAGGCAGGCGCCGTCGCGCCTTCGCTGTGCGCCTTACCGTCGGGATCGGCCCAGGTCATGCCGGGGCTGTTCCAGTAACCGACGCTCGCTTCGAACGGGAAGATCGCGTGGCGAGTGTTGCCTTCGATCAGGATCACGCCGATCGCGCCGCGCTCGGCGGCGGCGCGTGCCTGTTCGTCGGGCTGGCCGAGATGCGCGCGAACTTCGCTCGGCAGCGAATGCGGGGCGTCGCGCAGCACCGCGACGATCTTCCCCTTCACGTCGAGGCCCTTGTAATCGTCATAGCCGCTGGCGCGGTCGACCACGCCATAACCGGCGAACACCACCGGTGCCGAAAGCGCCACATTGGCGATCCGCGGGTTCGAGCGCGCGACGAAATCCTTGCCCCATTCGAGCGGCGTCGCGATGGCGCCGCGCTTGAGCGTCAGGCTGCCGTGATCCGCGCCGCGGAACGACACGAGCGGTACCGGCTGAAGCCAGGCGCCGTTCGCCGCGCCGGGCGTGAGCCCCGCCGCGAGCATCTGCGCTGCGACATATTGCTCGGCGACCGCGAGCTCGTTCGAGCCGGTATCGCGCCCGCGCATCGCGTCCGAGGCGAGGAAGGCGACATGCGCCTTGAGCGCCGCCTCGGCGGGAGTGAGTTCCTGCGCAAGCGCAGGCGTGGCGAAAAGCAGCGGCAGGAGGATCAGGGACTTGCGCATCGAGTTGCCTTCATTCCCCTCCCGACAAGGGAGGGGTTGGGGGTGGGTGGCGAGGCGCGGGTGCGCGCCTCGCCACAAGGTCACTTCTCCATCGGCCCGCCGAACGCGGTGCCAAAGAAATCGCCCTTCTTCCACATCGGTTTCTGATCGGCATCGGCAATCTCACGAGCGATGCGATAATTGACATCAACGAAGCGTGCGCCCGATTCCCAGTCGATCGCCGGCTGCTGGACGAGATCGTCCGAGGGCTGGTGATAATGCGTGCTCAGAAAGGCGTCGGTCGCGGCCTTGCCGGGACCCTTCTCGCCCGGCCACAGGAACACCGAGGGCACGCCCTGCTGGACGAAGCGATAATGGTCCGAGCGGACGAAGAACGCCTCGTCGGGCCGCGGATCGCCGCCCACACCCACGCCGATCTGCGCCGCCGCGCGCGCCACTGTCTCGCCCAAGGTCGAATGGGCCGCGCCGAACGGCGTCACGTCCTCGAACTTGTAGGTGATGATCGGCATGTCGAGATTGACGTCGGCGACGATGTTTTCTTTCGCCACGGTCGGGTTGTGCGCGAAATAGTCGGAGCCGACGAGCCCCTTCTCCTCGGCGGTCACCGCGAGGAACAGCACCGAGCGCCGCGGCGGCTTGCCCGAAGCCTTGAAGCGGCGCGCCTCCTCGATCAGCGAGGCGATGCCGACGGCATTGTCCATCGCGCCGTTGTAGATCGTGTCGCCCTTCGCATTGGGCTTGCCGACGCCAACATGGTCGAGATGCGCGGAGAGCACCACGACTTCCTTGCCGAGCGTCGGGTCGCTGCCCGGCAGGATGCCGGCGACATTGTAGCTGGTGATCGGAGTCGTCGTCGTCTTGAGCGTGACGCTCAGGGTCGCGGGCAGCGCCATCGGCTTGAAGGTGGCGCCGTCCTGCTTCGCCGCTTCGGCGATCGTCGCCCAAGGGGTCTTCGCGCCGGCGAACAGCTTCGCCGCGCCCGCCTGGCTGAGCATGCCGAGCCCCGGCGCCGAGGGCGTCGGGATATGGCCGCTGCCATCGGCCTCGGCCCAGGTGACGCGGGGGCGGTCATACATGCCCGCGATCATCTTGAACGGATAATTGCCGCGGCCCGCGAGCGGCGATTCGAGCGTGACATAGCCCACCGCGCCCTTCTTCATCGCGATCTCGGCCTTGGTCGCCGGGCTCGAGAAATGCGCGCGCTCCTCGGCCGGGAAGCTCGACGGGGCGCCGCCGAAGAATGCGACGATCTTGCCCTTGACGTTGATGCCCTTGTAGTCGTCGCGCCCGAGCCCGACGATCCCCTGGCCGACGAACACCACCGGTGCGGTGACGCTATAGTCGAGCTTGGCGGGATTGGCGGCGGGCACAAAATCCTCACCGAAGACGAGGCTCGCCGGCTGCGCGCCCTTTGCGGTGATCGCCATGCTGCCCTTGTCGGCGGGCTTGTAGCTGAGCAGCGGCACCTTCTGGAGATACGATCCGTCATCGCCTGCCGGGCGCAGGCCCTGCTCGTAGAATTGCGACGCGACATACTGCGCGGCGATGTCGTACTCGGCGCTGCCCGCCTCGCGTCCGCGCATCTGGTCCGATGCGAGGAACATGATGTGGCTCTTCAACGCCGCCTGATCGGCGGGCAACTCGGCGTTGAGCAGCGCGTTGTTCTGCGCGGCGGTCGGGGCCGGCGCGGGCGCCGGAGCCGGGGCGTTCTGGGCAGCCGCCGAAGTGGCGACGAGCGCGATCAGGCTGATCGCAGCGGTGAATCGAACCATAAGGGAAGGAACCTCGGTGTCTCAGGAATGGCGTATCGGTAGCATTGCGCCACTCATAGGCAAGCGCCAGTTTGTTGTGGCGGCGCGACCGGTTGATCCTATATCGCGGCGATGATGGCAGACGCTCAGACCGCAACCCAGGCGCCCAAAATCACGCGCCGCGAGGATTATCGCGAGCCCGATTGGCGCGTCCCCGAGATCACGCTCGACTTCGACCTCGATCCCGCGGCGACGCGCGTCCGCGCCACGCTCCGGGTCGAGCGCAACGGGACGCATGATCGCCCGCTGCGGCTCGATGGCGACGGCCTGACCGCGCTGGCGGTGCGCGTCGACGGCGCCGAGGCGCAGGGCTGGACGATGGACGGTCCCAACCTCGTCGTGCCACTTTCCGGCGCTGCGCATGTGATCGAGACCGAGGTCGAGATCGCGCCCGAGCGCAACACCCAGCTCCAGGGCCTCTACGCCTCGGGCGGAATCCTGTGCACCCAATGCGAGGCCGAGGGCTTCCGCCGCATCACCTTCTTCCCCGATCGCCCCGACGTGCTCTCGAAGTACAAGGTCAAGCTGACCGCGGACAAGGCGCGCTTCCCGGTGCTGCTCGCCAATGGCGATCCGATCGCGCAGGGCGACCTCGACGGCGGCCGTCACTGGGCCGAGTGGCACGATCCCTTCCCCAAGCCAAGCTATCTCTTCGCGCTGGTCGCGGGCGACCTCGTCGCCAATCGCGGAACCTTCGTCACCATGTCGGGCCGCGAGGTCCAGCTGGGCATCTGGGTCCGCCAGCCCGATCTCGCCAAGACCGATCACGCGCTCCACGCGCTCAAGCTGTCGATGGCGTGGGACGAGAAGGTCTATGGCCGCGAATATGATCTCGACGTGTTCAACATCGTCGCGGTCGACGATTTCAATTTCGGCGCGATGGAGAACAAGGGGCTGAACGTCTTCAACAGCCGCTACATCCTCGCCGATCCCGATACCGCCACCGACTACGACTATGACGCGATCGCCGCGGTGGTCGCGCACGAATATTTCCACAACTGGTCGGGCAATCGCGTCACTTGCCGCGACTGGTTCCAGCTGAGCCTCAAGGAAGGCTTCACCGTCTTCCGCGACCAGAGCTTCTCGGCCGATCAGGGCAGCGCCGCGGTCAAGCGGATCGAGGACGTCCGCGGCCTGCGCGCGTCGCAGTTCCCCGAGGATGCCGGCCCGCTCGCGCATCCGGTGCGCCCCGACGAATATATCGAGATCTCGAACTTCTACACCGCGACGATCTACAACAAGGGGGCCGAAGTCATCCGAATGATGGCCACGATCCTCGGCCCCGAGAAGTTCCGCGCCGCGACCGATCTCTATTTCGATCGCTTCGACGGCACCGCCGCGACCTGCGAGGACTTCGTCCAATGCATGGAGCAGGCCGGCGGCGTCGATCTGACCCAGTTCCGCCGCTGGTACGGCCAGGCCGGCACGCCGCGCGTCTCGGCGACGCTCGCGCAGGAAAACGGCCGCGCCCGCCTCAAGCTGCGCCAGCTCGTGCCGCCCACGCCCGGCCAGCCGGACAAGCAGCCGATGGTCGTGCCGCTCAAGCTCAAGCTGTTCGGCGCCAATACCGGCCAGCCGCTCGGCGACGAGCAGCTCGTTCTGCTGAAGGACGAGAGCCACGAGTTGCTGTTCGACAATCTCGCCGAGCCGCCGGCGCTCTCGATCAACCGCGGCTTCTCGGCGCCGATCATCGTCGAGACCAACCGCACTGCGCAGGACCTCGCCTTCCTCTCGGCACACGACGACGATCCGTTCGCGCGCTACGAGGCGATGCAGCAGCTCATGCTCGACACGCTCGTCGCTTCGGTCGCCAATGGCGGTGCCGATCACGGTGCGGTGATCGAGGCGGTGCGCAACACGCTGGGCGATTCGCGGCTCGATCGCGCCTTCGTCGCCGAGGCGGTGCTGCTGCCGTCGGACAGTTTCATCGGCGATCAGATGGCGGTGGTCGATCCCGAGGCGATCTTCCGCGCCCGCGAGGCGCTGCGCAACGAACTCGGCGAGACGCTCGCCGGTGAATGGCGCGCCGCCTATGAAGGCAGCCTCGCCAATCGCTTCGAATATTCGCCCGCCGCCAAGGGCGCGCGACGCCTCAAGACGGTATCGCTCGGCTATATCGCCGCGAGCGGTGCGGCTGATGCCGACAGTCTCGCGTTCGATCAATTCACCGGCGCCGACAATATGACCGACCGGCAGGGCGCGTTGACGACGCTCGTCAACGGCACCTCGCCGCTTCGTGCGGAAGCGATCGAGACCTTCTACCGGCGCTATCAGGGCAATGGGCTGGTGCTCGACAAATGGTTCCAGACCCAGGCGCTGTCGACGCGCGACGATACCGCCGAGGTGGTCGAGCGGCTGGTGACGCATCCCGACTTCACCTTGTCGAACCCCAATCGCGCGCGTTCGCTGGTCGGGGCATTCAGCGTCAACCAGCGCGCCTTCCACGACGTCTCGGGCCGCGGCTATCGCTTCGTCGCGGACCAGCTGATCGCGCTCGACAAGCTCAACCCGCAGACCGCCGCCAAGCTGATCCCGCCGCTCGGTCGTTGGAAGCGCTTCGACGAGGGCCGCGCCGCGCGGATGCGCGCCGAGCTCGAGCGGATCGTCGGCACGCCGGGGCTCAGCAAGGACATGTTCGAACAGGCAAGCAAGTCGCTGGACTAGGATCCTCTCCGGAACGGGGAGGATTTACACCATCGCGTTCCGCCCGCGCTGCACCACTGCGGTATGTCCCACGCTCGCCGCGCTGTCCCGCCGCAGGATCGTATCGACGAACACCCAGTCGTTCGACGCGCGCTCCGGCGTGAGCGTCAGCGCCATATAGCCGCGGCGGCTGGTGTCGCACCATTTGAGCTCGGGATTGGCTGCGATCAGCCCCGCGGCGACGGTCTTCGGATCGGTCGCGGTCGAATCCTCATAGCCCGGCGAGGTCACGCTGTGCCCGGCGAACTCGACGCCGGCGCGCTTGCCGTCCTGGCCGAGATCGAACGCCCAGGCATTGTGGCTGTCGCCGCAGAGCACGAGCAGATTGGCGCCCACGCCCTGTGCCGCCTTGAGAAAGCGCGCGCGGGCGGCGGGGAAGCCGCCCCAATTGTCGAGATCCGAGGGTAGCCCCGCCCGACTCGCCATCAGCCCGTTGCGGACATAGCGCTTCGTCCGCTCCGAGGCGTCGGGCTTCAGCCAGTCCATCGCCTGGTCGGGCATGCGCTGCTTGCCGAGGATCGTGCCGAACTGGACGACCTGCCATTTGCGGCCGCTGCGCACCGATGCGGCCAACGCGTGCGCCAGCCATGCCTCCTGCTCGGTGCCGAGCATCGTCCGCGCCGGATCCTGCAGCGGCCCGTCGCGGAATGCGGCGAGCGCCGCGGCCGGATTCGCCGCCTCGAACAGCGCGCCGATCTCGGGCTCGTCGCTGCGCGCGATCAGCCGGCTCTCGGTCCGGAACAAGGTGGCGAGCCCGCCGATGTCGTAGCTGCCCCAGGGCGTCTCGGAGACCGGCATCCATTCCTTGAACGCCTGCAGCGCCGCCGCCTTGCGGGTGCTCCACAGCCCTTCGAACTCGGGCTGATGGTTCTGCGCGCGCATCTCGCGGCTGTTGTTGGCGCTTTCGTGATCGTCCATCTGGACGAGCATCGGCTTGGCGGCGTGGAGCGCCTGCAGATCGGGGTCGCTGCGATAGCTCGCATAGCGGAGGCGATAGTCGGCGAGGTGGATCATCTCGCCCACCGGCTCGGGCCAGCGCCCGTCGACCGCCCCGCTGTCGGGCGCATAGGCGCCCTTCTCATATTCGTAGAGATAGTCGCCAAGATGGACCCAGAGGTCGATATCGTCGCGCGCCGCGGCATGGCCATAGGCGTTGAACCAGCCGAACGGCAGGTTCGAGCAGGAGAAGATCGCGATGCCGAAGCGGGGGACATCGCCCTCGGGCAGCGTCTGCGTGCGCCCGACCGGCGAGAAGCTGCCGTCGGGCGCGACGAAGCGATAGAAATAGCGCGTGCCGGGGGCGAGACCGTCGACGGTGATCTTGACGGTGTGATCGCGCCACGGCCCGGTGAGCATCTCGCCGCCACGCACTGTTTTGGTGAAGTCGGCGCTGGTCGAGATCTCCGCGCGCAGCTTCGCGGCGCCGCCATCTGCGGGCACGTAGCGCGTCCACAGCAGCATCGTGTCGGAGCCCGGTTCGCCGCTCGCCACCGAATGGGTGAACCCGCTGGTCGGCTGGCCCAATGCGACGCCCGGGATCGATAGCGCGGCGAGCCCGAAGGTGCCGGTGAGCAGCAGGCGGCGGCGATCGATGTTCATGGCGTCAAACTCCCCCTTCATCGCAAAACCGTGGGCGCGAAACTTGGCGGGTTCGTGACACTGCGTCGAGGCTCGGCTACGCAGACTCTAAGTTGGTCGCAAATAAGACGGAATTCGGCATGAGCTCGCCTTCGGCGTTCGAAAAGCGGGGCAGTTCGCGCTGATGGCGAGCGAAACCGCCTTGGCGGAAGCGCGCGTCTCGCGCTTTCCATCGCTTGCCGCCGCGTTTGCGAACCTGCCGCACTGGTCGATTCTGCTCGTCGCCGCGGTCGCGGTCCGCGCCATCGCCTTCGGCAACCCGGTGGTGCATGTCGATGAGGAATTCTACTTCGTCACCGCGCAGCGGATGCTCGACGGCGCGCTGCCTTATGTCGACATCTGGGATCGCAAGCCGATCGGGCTGTTCCTGATCTATTTGCCCGCCGCTGCCTTTGGCGTGCCGCTCGGGATCTGGATCTATCAGCTGATGGCGCTGGCCAGTGTCGTGCTGACCGGCCTGATGATCATCCGGCTCGCCGAACGGACCGGTTGGGGCGAGGGCGGGCTGGTTGCGGCGCTGCTCTATCTCTTCATGCTCGGCTTCGGCGACGGGCAGAGCGGGCAGGCGCCGGTCTTCTACAATCTGCTCACCGCCGGCGCGATGCTGCTCGCGGTGCCGTGTCAGGCCTCGGCGGCGTGCGGCGTGCTTCGCCGGCGCCGCGCGGTGGCGGCGATGGCGCTGATCGGCGTAGCGCTGCAGGTCAAATATTCGGTGCTGTTCGAGGGCATGTTCCTCGGCATGTGGCTGTTGTGGCGCGAGCATCGGCTCGGCCAGTCTCTGGGCCGGATCGTGCGGCTCGGGCTCGAGCTGGTGGTGGTGGCGATGGTGCCGACCTTCCTCGCCTGGGGCCTCTATGTCTGGCTGGGACATGGCGACGCATGGTTCTACGCCAATTTCGGCTCGATCCTCGATCGCAACAGCGATCCCGCGGCCGAGCTGATCCGCGCTTTCCTCAAACTCGTGATGATGCTTGCGCCGCTGCTGATCGTCAGCGGGCTTTCGTCACGCGTGCCGGTCAAGGATGCGAGCGAGCGTCCGATCCGCGCGCTGATGTTCGGCTGGCTGATCGCCTCGGTGTTCGGGCTGATCGTGTTCGGCACCTGGTTCAACCATTATGCGCTGCCGGTGATGCTCCCCGCATGCCTGTGCTGCGCGGGCTATCTCGGCAGCAACCCGGTCGGACGCCGGATCGTGGCGCCGCTGCTGCTGCTCGTTGCGGCAGTGGGCGGCGAATATACTGTGTGGAGCGCGAAATGGCATCGCGGCGATGCCGGCCAGCTCGCCACGCTGGTCGAGGCGATCGGCCATGGACCGGGCTGCCTCTACGTCTATTCGGGCAATTCGAGCCTCTATTCGCAGACCGGGCGCTGCACGGTCACGCCGTGGATCTACCCGAGCCATTTGTCGCGCGAGCGCGAGAACGGTGCGGTTGGAGTCGACCAGCTCGGCGAGATCGGCCGGATTTTCGCGAAGCGGCCCGAGGTCGTGGTGATGCGCCGCGTCTATCGTGGCGAACGCGCCGAGGCCCGGGCCTTCACGCTCGCCCGGCTCCAGCGCGGCGGTTACAGGATGCGCGGCAGTTATCCGCTCGGCGACACCTGGGTCGACGTCTACGCCGCGCCGGGCAGCACGGCCGGCGTGGCGCCGTCGCGCCTCGCGGCGAGAAGCCCTTCATAATAGGCCATCAGCTCGACCGTGTGGTCGCGGTCGCTGCGCACCTTGCCCGCGGCGACGCGCGCGGCGGCGCGCAGGATCGCGGGCTCGCGCGCGAACATCCGGCGGATCGCATCGGCCGCCGACAGTGCGTCGCGCGCGGCATAGGTCTCGGCGAACAGCGGATCGGCGAGCTCGGCGAACCCGCCCTCGTCGGGCCCGATCAGCGGCAGGCCCGAGGCGAGCGCCTCCGAGGCGACCAGGCCGAACGGCTCGGCGTCCGATCCGTGGATCAGCGCGTCGCAGCTCGCCATGATCCGCGAGAGCCGGACGCGGTCATAGACCGGGCGGAAGATGCGGATGTGCGGGCTGTCGGCGATCCGGTCCTCGAGCTGGCGGCGCTGCGGTCCGTCGCCGATCAGGATCAGCCCCACCGGCAGATCGGTCGCCGCCGCTTCGACCGCGTCGATCACCAGCGGCCAGCGCTTCTCCTTGTGATGGCGGCCGAGCCCGAGCAGCAAATGCCCCTCGGGCGGCAGACCGCACTGCTCGAGCAGCGCGACGCGGAGCTTCTCGTCGCGCAGATCGGGTGAGAACCAGCTGCGCTCGATCCCCAGCGGCATCGACGCGTCGACATGCATCCCGCGCCGGCGGAAGCGCTTGGCGAGCGCCGGCCCGTTGGTCACGAATGCATCGTAATGCCCGAGGAAGCGGTTCATGTAGCGCGTGTACCAGGCGAAGGCGTTCTCGACCTGGATCGGGCTCGCGACGCTGTCGAGCCAGCGTTGCGGATAGGCGCCGATCTGGTCGCCATGCGCGAAGAACACCTTGAGCGACGGACCCTGCCAATTGGCCACGGTCCAGGCCGGCAGCCAGGGCGAACTGCACTCGAGGATGTCGGGCTGGAGCTGGTCGAGCAACTTCCACACCGGCTCGTCCTTGACGAAGATGCAGTAATTGCGGTCGAGCACCAAAGGCGGCGCCTTGACCCAGAGGATGCGCCCGCCGCCGGGCCGATCCTCGACGCCGTCCTCGAGCGCGGGGGCGATGACGGTGAGTTCGTGGCCCATATCGGCCATGATCCCGATCTTGCGATCGATATAGGTGCGCACACCGCCGCCGGTGGGCGAGTAGAATTCGTTGACGTCGACGATCCGCATAATCGTCTCCTCAGTCGAGCGGACCGAAGCCGCCGAGCCCCTTCAGATACTGGGCACGCACGGTGATCTGGCCGCCCGCGGGGGGGATGTTGACCATCGCCTGGCGCACCTTGGGCCGGCTGCGCCCGAGCCGCTGGTTGCTCGGGAAGCCGGCGCCGTCCTGCCAGAAATTGAACTTGTTCTTGCCGTCGCGGTCATGCGTGAAGAGCAAGGCCCAGACGCCGGGGCCGGGCGCGCGGATGCACAGGGTGACCGCGCCCGCGGCCGGCATCGGCGACCAGATGCGGCGCATCTGCTTGCCCTCGGCCTTGATCGTGCGATCGTCCTTGAGGAAATCCTCCTCGTTGGCCGGATAGAGCTCGAGCTTGAGCCGCCCGGTACGATCCTTGAGCCCGGTGACGTTGACGTAGAGCTTGGGGCCCACGCCATGGTTGCACGATCCGTCGACCGGATCCTGCGCGCGCGCCACGCCGGGAAGCGCGAGTGCGGCCAGCGCGAGCGAGAGAAGGGCGGGGCGGATCATTGCTTGTTCCTCGTGATCAGCGCGTGCGCGCTGAAGCCCGCGATCAAGGTGACGTGCGCGAGCAGGGTCAGTGCGGCGATCAGCGCCATCAGCTCGGACAGCGCCTGACCCTGGCCGATCACCACGCCGGCGATCGTCGCAAACGCCACTTCCTTGTTGGGGACCAGCGGGAGGCGCCAGACGAGCAGCCGGCCGGCTGCCATCAGCAGCCAGAAACCGATCGAGACCTCGGGCAGCGCGAAATGCCATGCGACGGCGATGAGGAACGAGCCGGTGAGGATGCGCGTGCAATGCACGGCGAATATCCACCACAGGGTGCTCCGCGGCAGCGAGAAGACCCGCCGCGAGAAGATCATGAAGGGCAACGAGGTCGCGACGATGATCGCGATCGATCCCCATACCCAATTCTGCTGGACGCCGGTGAGCAGCCCCATGCCGAAGGGCGCCGCGAGCAGGATCATCGCCAGCGTGACGGCATTGCCGGCGATCGCCGAGAGGATGGTCACGTCCTTGACCGCGCCGAACGGCGCCGCGACCATCTGGGTGCGCTGGCGCGCCCAGGCGTAGAAATAGGCCTCGCCCGAATAGCCGACCAGCACTTCGTTCGAGATGCGCTTCTTGTGGAGCGCGGCCATGCCCGCGAGCGGGATGTTCCAAAGCCGCTTGAAGATCACATAATCGAAAGTCGGCGGGCCGAGATAATAGAGCAGCAGCGCGATATAGAAGAGCGGATTGCCCGGTAGCCGTCGCGACAGGCCGGCCAGTCCCGAATCGAACAGCTCGTGCGCCAGCGCGCCGATCATCAGCAGCGTCAGCGCGCCGCCGAGCAGCATCGGCCAGCGCCGCTTGATTTTTTCGACGGGTTCGAGCCCGGCGAGGTCGGGCGCGCTCGCCAACGGGGCTTCGACAGCGCTGGTGTTCACCGAAGCCTCCACTGCTCGTTCGTTCACTGGATCATTTCCGCTACAGACACGTACAAACAAATTTCGCTTTGTTTCCGCGTCTTGCATCGCCTCCCGGTTACGCGCGCCCGTGCGGAAATGGCGGATTGACAGCAGAATGCGGTTTATTGCGGGGGCGATTTGGGCCTAAGCATGGCAATCTACAAGGGCATATGTTGCACCGCACCTATTCCAAAACCGCTCAACACATCCTCAGCTGCGCCCAGACGATGCGGGGCGGCGGGGTCGAGCGGGCGCTGTTGCGCATGGCCGAGGGCTGGCTCCGCGCAGGCCGCCGGGTCACGCTCGTGCTGGGCAGCGAGCAAGGGCCGCTGGCCGCCGAGATCCCCGATGGGATCGAGCTGATCCAGCTCGGTGATGCGCGCTATTCGGCGCTGTTCCGGCTCGGTCGGCACGTCCGCATGCGCCAGCCCGATCTGATCTTCTGTCCCGGCAACCATTACAGCGCAGTCGCCGCGCGGGCCCGGCTCGATCTCGGCCGTGCCTGCCCACCGCTGGTCGCCAAGGTGTCGAACGCGCTCGTCCGGCGTGAGCAGGGGCGCGTGGCCGCCTGGGCCTATCGGCGCTGGCTGCGGCTACATCCCCGCTTCCTCGATCACGTCGTGGCGATGACTCCGGCGATGGCGGCGGAGGCTGTGGCGGAGATGCGGATGCCGCCCGATCGGGTGAGCGTGATCGCCAATCCCCCGGCAACGTCGCGGCCCGATGCGCCACCGGTGCCGCTGCCCGAGGGGCGCTATATCGTCGGCGTCGGGCGGCTCGAGCCGCAGAAGCGCTGGGACCGGCTGATCGATGCGCTCGCGTGGGTCGCGGACCCGCAGGTGAAGCTGCTTCTTCTCGGCGAAGGCAGCGTGCGCCCCGCGCTCGAGGCGCAGGTCACGCGGCTCGGTCTCGCCGACCGCGTGTCGATGCCCGGCCATGCCGGCGATCCACTGCCCGCGCTGCAGGGCGCGACGCTGGCGGCGTTGACTTCGGACTATGAGGGCGTCCCCGGGGTGCTGCGCGAGGCGCTGTCGGTCGGCACCCCCGTCGTCTCGACCGAATCGAGCGTGGCGGTCCGCGAGATCGTCACCGGAACGGAGCTGGGGACAGTCGTTTCCCGCGAGGACCCGGCGGCACTGGTGGCGGCGCTCGATCACTGGCTGGCGCCTGGGCGGACGCGCCCGACGCCGGTCGCGGCGCAGGGCGACCCGATCGCCGACTATCTCGCGCTGTTCGACCGGCTGGTTGCGGAGCGGTCCGCGCGCTCCAATCCTCCCTCGCGAAGCGGGGGAGGTGGCGCCGAAGGCGACGGCGGGGGCCTCTCCCCAACCGACGTCGCCTGAAAGGCTCCTCGCCACCACTTCGTGATCGCGCGGAGGAGGAAGTTACCGCAGCCGGTAGCGCAGCCCGAACCAGAGCGTCCGCGGCGTCGCCCGCTCGATCACGCCCGGCCCGCTGATCCCCGCCTCGACGCGCGCATCGGTCAAATTCTCGGCGCGCGCCTCGGCAGTCAGGCTGCGGGTGAGGGGCACCGCCGCCACCGCGTCGAAGGTCAGCGCCTCGGCCAATTCGCGGCTGTTCTGATCATCCTCGAACTGTGGCGAGGCGTAGCGCGCGGTGACCGCGGCGCCGAGCGCGTCATGGTGCCAGCCGAGCGTCGCGGAGGCCTGATGCCGCGCGGTCTGGGCGGGGCGAAGGCCGTCGAGCACCGCCGCGACGCCCGAGGCATGGACGCGCGAATCGGCAAGCGCATATGATGCGGCCATGCTGACCTCGCCCGCCGCGTATCGGGCGTCCATCTCGATCCCGCGCGCCTCGACGGCATCGAGATTCTGCCGTTGGCGATAGACACCGGCGGCCGAGATGAAGCCCACGCCGGGAAAGGTCCCGGGGCCGTTGGCGAGCGTGACATTGGCGATCGCGCCGTCGAGCCGGTTCCAATAACCGGTTGCGCGCAGTGTCAGCCGCGGCGTCGGATGCCAGTCGAGCCCGATCTCGGCGCCGGTCAGCCGCTCGGGGTCGAGCGCGGCGTTGGCCGCGGTGGCATCGGCGCCGACGCGGAACGGACGATAGAGTTCGTTGAGCGTCGGCAGCCGCCAGCCGCGATAGGCGGCGGCGCGCAGGGTGATCGCGCCGGTCTCATAGGCCGCTCCGGCGCGGCCGGTTGCTTCGGTGCCGCTACGATCTGCGAAATTCAGGTCGGTGAGCGCCGTGCCGCCCGCGAGCGGCCGCTCGACGAGTGCGCCTTGGGTGATGGTCCAGTGATCGAGGCGTCCGCCGGCGCTCAAGGTGAGCGGCCCGGCTTCGAAGCTCGCGTCGATAAAGCCGCCAAAGGTCGTGGTCTCGCCGCCCGCGACGCGGCGTCGCGTCGGCGCGCCGGCGGCGAAGCTGTAGCGTTCCTGCGTGCGTCCCGAGACATGGCGGAGGTCACTGCCCAACCGGAGCGTCACGCCGCCGCCGATCGGCGGGGCGATCTCGATTCGCCCACCCACCCCGGTGGCGGGGACGTTATATTGGTCGAGCGTCGGCGTGGCGGCGCTGCGGGCATCGTCGACGCTGGCGAAGCCGCTCGCGAATTGCCGCGCCTGCACATAGGCCAGGGCCGACCAGCCCCAGCCGCCGCGCTTGACCAGCCGGATGCTCGCATCGGCGCCGTCGCTGGCGACGCGCGTGAAATCGACGCCGCGGTCGCGCCGGTCGGTGAAGGCGGAGACATTGGTCTGGAGCTCGGCGCCGCCGCCGATATCGAAGACGCTGCGCAGCGCGAGGCTCGCCTGCTCGTACGGCGCGGCACGGTCGGCAGGGCCGCGATCCTCTGCGATGACGGGCACGAAGCCGTCGCCCCGGGCATATTGACCGGCAAGCGTGAAGAAGCCGCTGCCGAGCGTCGCCGCGGCCAGCGCGGTCGCGTCGACGCTGTCGCGGCTGCCATAGGCCGCACGGAGCTGGAGCGGGCCCAGATCGGCCGGCGATCCGCTGGCGAGCTCGATCGTGCCGGCGAGCGCCCCCGGTCCGGCATAGCCGCTGCCGCCGCCACGGGTGATCCGGATTGCGGCAAGCCGTTCGGGCGCCCAGGCGGGGAACGCGACCCAGCCGCCGAACGGATCGCTCTGGGGCACGCCATCGAGCAGCACCAGCGCGCGGCTCGAGGCATTGCCGCCGAGCCCGCGCAAGGTGATGCCCTGGCTGGTCGGGTGCGCCGAACGCGAATCCGAACGACGGAATTGCGTCGCGCCTGCGGCGTCGCGCAGCGCGTCCTCGATGCGGTTGCTGGCAGTGCCGGTCAGCCGCGCGCGGTCGATCAGGACCACGTCATAGGCGGCGTCCCCCGGCGGCGCCTCGAGCCCATGGCCGGTGACGACGATCTCGCTGGGCTCGGTCTGGGCGAACGCGGGCGGGGCGGCGACGAACGCCGCCGCAAGCATCAAGCCCTGGCGCTTACGCACCCGGCGCCACGCGATCCGGATGCGCGGCTGCAAAGGCCTCGATCGCCTGCGCGGCGGCATCGGCGCGGACCAGCTTCGGATAGGCATCCAGCGGCGTGCCGAAACGCCGCGCGTTGAACATCTGGGGGACGAGAAACACGTCGGCGACATCGGGTGCCGCGCCGCCGAGGAAGGGGCCATCGCCCGCCATCGCCTCGAGCGCCGCGAAGCCTTCGGCGATCCAGTGCCGCGTCCAATCGTCGCGCGCATCCTCCTCGACGCCCATGGCCTTCAACCGCCGCATCACCCGCAGATTGTTGAGCGGATGGGTGTCGGCGGCGATCACCAGCGCCCGGGCCAGCGCGGCGGCGCGGGCGTCGGGATCGGCGGGGATCAGCGGCGGCTCGGGAAAGCGCGTATCGAGCCAGTCGATGATCGCGAGGCTCTGGGTGAGGACCTTGCCGTCGACCTCGAGCGCGGGGACGAAGCCCTGCGGATTCAGCGCGAGATGCTCGGGGCTGCGCTGCTGGTTCTCGAGCAGCATCACGTCGCGGCGCGCGTACGTCAGCCCCTTGAGGTTGAGCGCGATGCGGACGCGATAGGCCGCGGAGGAGCGGAAATAGTCGTGGAGCAGCATGGGGCCTCCCCGGTGGCTCAGGTAACGGGGGGTTGCCCCGGCGGTTCCGCGATCGTCGCCGTGCCCGCCACGGTGTCGCGGTGGCGGACACGCCAGTGGAAGCCGCGCGATTCCTTGTCGCGCTCGCGCGCCCTTGCGGCACGCTCGGCCTCGCTCTCGAGCGCCACCTTGATCATCGCGACGATCGGATCGGCCAGCGCCAGCCCCATGAAGCCGAACAAGGTGCTGGCGAGGATCTGTGCCGAGAGCGTGAGTGCCGGCGGCAGGTCGACGGTCTTCTTGGCCACCAGCGGGATCAGCACATAGCCATCGAAGGTCTGCACCCCGAAATAGACCGCGATCGCCCACAGGCCCTGGTCCATCCCCGCGCTGAAGCCGACCGAGATCATCAGCACGCCGCTGATGAACGCGCCGATATTGGGGATGAAGGCGAGGATGCCGGTGATGATCCCGAGCAGCATCGCCATCGGCACGCCGACGATACTGAGCAGGATCCAGGTCAGGATGCCCTCGAACACCATGCCGAGCAGGCGGCCGCCGAGCAGCACGCGCAGCGTCCGCGCCATCCGGCCGAGCGTGAGCGCGAAATCGTCGCGCGCGTCGACGGGCACCATCCATTGCAGCCCGCGCTCGTAGATGCGCGGCTCGATCGCGACGAACAGGCCGATCGACAGCACCATCAACAGGCTCGCGGCCGCGCCGATCACCGAACCCACCGCCGAGGTGAGCCGGCCGATCGAGCCGAGCGCCTGCTGCGCGATCCCGGTGATGTCGGAACGCCCGGGCATCAGCCCGAGGCTCGAGATCCACTGGACGACGCGGTTGCCCTGAATCTCCAGCGTGGTGCGCAGCTGCTCGGCCTGCAGCGCGATCTGGACGCCGGTCAGATAGAAGACGCTGGCGAGGAAGGCGAGCACGAGCAGTACGACGATGATCAGCCGCAGCCCGCGCGGGATCGGCAGCACGCGGCCGAGCAGCCGCGCGCCGCCGTCGAGCATCGAGGCGACGACGAGGCCGCCGAAGATGATCAGCAGCGGCTGGATCAGCAGCACGATCAGCGCGACGCCGATGGCCAGCCCGAACCAGACCGAGGCGCGCTTGAGCTCGGCGCGCACGATCGGATCGCGCAGCTCGTTCGGGCCGGGCTCCTGCACGACCTGGATGCCTTCGCTCTGGGGGGTATCGGCGGTCATTTGGCGTCCTGCGTCGGATGGAGCGAAGTCCCCGCGCGGCCGGGGCGGAACGATCTGGGCCAGCTCAGCGGGTTGGCGCTGGCGCTTCCGTCGAGGGAGAAGGTGATGAATTCGGCGCGCCCGCCGATATTCTCCCACGGCACCGGTCCGCCGAGCCCGTTCTCGGCGAGCGAGAAGCGGCTGTCGGCGCTGTTGTCGCGATTGTCGCCCATCAGGAAGACGCGATCCTTCGGCACGCGGATTTCGGCGAAATTGTCGCGCGGGCTCCAGCCGAGATCGACGGTATCGTAGGATCGGCCATTGGGCAGCGTCTCACGAACGATCGGCAGCCTGCAATAGGCCCGGCCGTCGGCGCCGCGGACCAGCCGGTCGCGATAGTGATCGGCGTCGCAGCGCGTATTGGCGTCGACGGGGATGTCGCGCGTGCCCATCGCGCGCCGGGGCACCGGCTTGCCGTTGAGCCAGACCACGCCCTCGCGCACCGCGAGCGTGTCGCCCGGCAGGCCGATGACGCGCTTGATATAGTCGGTCCGCGTCCCCGGCGGGGTGACGATCACCACGTCGCCGCGCTCGGGCAGCCGGCCGAACAATCGACCGGATATGGGCGGCAGCAGATGGAAGGTCGGCGTGACGAAGCTGTAGCCGTACGGGAATTTGGTGACGACGAGCCGGTCGCCGACCAGCAGCCCGGGCATCATCGATTCGGACGGGATATAGAAGGGCTTGGCGACAAGGCTGTGGAAGCCGAGCACCGCGAGCACCAGCCACAATATGCCGCGCAACTCGGCCCACCAGTCGGTGCCGCGGCCGCCCTCGGCGACGTCCTCTTCGAAACCCTGTTCGTCCGTCAACGCCAACTCATCCGCGGCCATGGCCATCAATCGTCCTTCCCGACCGCGATCGCCTCGATCATCACCATGGCGAAGGCCCAAGGGTGATCGTCGGTCAGGGTGAGATGCACCTTCGCGACGTGGCCGTCGGGAGTGAGGGCGTCAAGCCTCGCTTTGGCTCCCCCGGTCAGCGCCAGCGTCGGCGCTCCCGAAGGCGCGTTGACGACACCGATGTCCTTCAGGAACACCCCCTGTTTGAACCCGGTTCCGACCGCCTTGGAAAAGGCCTCCTTGGCGGCGAAGCGCTTGGCCAGCGTGGCGGCGTAATTGTGCGGGCGCCGCGCGGCCTTTTTGAGCTCGATCTCGGTAAACGCCCGCTGCTCGAAGCGCGCCCCGAACCGATCGAGCGAATTCTGGATCCGCTCGATATTGCACAGGTCGGAGCCGAGCCCGAGGATCATGTGATCCTCCCCGGAACGGGGAGGGGGACCGCTCGCGCAGCGAGTGGCGGAGGGGGCGTGCCACGAAGGATGTCGCTGGTGAAGAGCTCCCTCCACCAGCTTGCGGCTGGTCCCTCTCCCCGTTCCGGGGAGAATCTGAAGAGGCTCGTCACCGCGCCTCGTCCATCAGCGCGCGCATGCGCTGCACCACCGGTGCCAGCCCGTCGAAGATCGCTTCGCCGATCAGGAAATGGCCGATGTTGAGTTCCATCACCTGCGGGATCGCGGCGATCGGCACGACATTGTCGAAGGTGAGACCGTGCCCGGCGTGTGGCTCGAGCCCGGCCTTGGCGGCGAGCGCGGCGGCGTCGGCGATTCGCTTCAGTTCGGCTTCGCGTTCATCCTCGGCGAGCTCGCAATAGCGCCCGGTGTGGAGCTCGACCACCGGCGCGCGCAGGCGGAGCGCCGCGTCGATCTGGCGTTCGTCGGGCTCGATGAACAGCGACACGCGGCAGCCCGCGTCGAGCAGCTTGCCCACCATCGGCGCGAGATGATTGTGCTGCCCTGCGGCGTCGAGCCCGCCCTCGGTGGTGCGCTCCTCGCGCTTCTCGGGGACGATGCACACCGCATGGGGCTTGTGGCGCAGCGCGATCGCCAGCATCTCCTCGGTCGCTGCCATCTCGAGATTGAGCGGGACGGTCAACTCGTCGACCAGCCGGGCGATGTCGTCGTCGGTGATGTGGCGCCGGTCCTCGCGTAGATGCGCAGTGATGCCGTCGGCGCCCGCCTCGACCGCGAGCAGCGCCGCGCGTACCGGATCGGGATAGCCCGATCCGCGCGCGTTCCGCACCGTCGCGACATGGTCGATATTCACCCCCAGGCGAAGCCGCCTCCCGTCGGCGTGGCGCAGCTTGCCGGTCATGCCTCCGCGCGGCTCCCCGGCTTGATCGCCGGAATCGCGGCGAGTTCGGGCGGCAGCGCATCGGGCGCATAGCTTGGCACGTCGAGCTGGATGAGGGGGAAGAACGGAATGTCGAATTCGGCCTTGCCGTTCGAGCGGTCGACCAGCGACGCCATCGCAACCACTTCGCCGCCGGCTTCCTCGATCGCCTTGATCGCCTCGCGCGAGGAGAGGCCGGTGGTGACGACATCCTCCATCATCAGCACCTTCTGCCCGGGCGTGAGCCGGAAGCCGCGGCGCAGCTCGAAGCTGCCGGTCGGGCGTTCGACGAACATCGCCTCGACGCCCAGCGCGCGCGCCATCTCATGGCCCGCGATCACCCCGCCCATCGCCGGCGAGACCACCGCGCTGATCTGATCGCGCAGCGCCGCCGGGATCCGCGCCGCCAGCGCCTCGGCCAGCCGCGCCCCCCGCCTCGGATCCATCAGCACCCGCGCGCACTGGAGATAGCGCGGGCTCCTCAGTCCCGACGAGAGAATGAAATGCCCCTCGAGCAGCGCGTCCGCCGCACGAAACTCCTCCAGAACCTCGTCTCGGGTCAACGCACCCACTCCCATGCTGCACTTGCGTGCTCTCTTAGGGTCGCCACCCCGCCGCCGCAACGGCCACGCAAAAAGGGTTGAGAATGGCCTATAGCTGCGTATAGGCCGCTTGTTCGGTACCTTCCTTCCTTGCCTACGCAGCCACGCGAACAGGGTGAATATAAACGATGCGCATGCTTGGGTTGACTTCGATTGTCCTGGCTGCGGGGTTGGCGCTGGGGGCGCCGGTCCACGCCCAGAATAGCGCGGCGCCTGCCGCTCCGACGGCGGAGGCCGCGGCCACCCCGGCCGCTGTTGCCGCGCCGACTCCGGCGCCCGCGGCCGCGCCGACTCCGGCCGCCGTGCCCGATCCGACGCTCGATGCTGCCGGCCTGCCTCTGACCAAGCCTGCGCCGACCATCGGCCAGCCGCAGGACCGGCTGTTCGGGCTGCAGGAGCAAGTCACGCCCAATGGCCGCGAGGCGCACTGGTTCCACAATGTGATCCTCGTCCCGCTGATCACGATCATCTCGATCTTCGTGCTGGCGCTGCTGATCTGGGTGATCATCCGCTATCGCCGCGCCGCCAATCCGGTGCCGTCGCGGACCAGCCACAACACCGCGATCGAGATCGTCTGGACGCTGCTCCCGGTGCTGATCCTGATCGCGATCGCGGTCCCCTCGATCAAGCTGCTCGCCGCGCAGTTCAAGCCCGCGCCCGACAATGCGGTGACGCTCAAGGCGATCGGCAATCAGTGGTTCTGGACCTATGAATATCCCGACCATGGCGACATCAAGCTGACCGCCAACCTGCTCAAGGAAAAGGACGATCCCGCCCTCGCCAAGGGTGCGCGCTTCCGCACCGACGCCGACGGCCCGCGCCTGCTCGCGGTCGATCAGCGCGTCGTGCTGCCGGTCGGCGTGCCGATCCGCCTCATCACCACGGCGCAGGACGTGATCCACAGCTGGGCGATGCCCGCTTTCTGGATCAAGCTCGACGCGGTCCCCGGCCGCCTCAACGAGACCAGCTTCATCATCGAGAAGCCCGGCCTCTATTTCGGCCAGTGCTCCGAGCTTTGCGGCGCGCGCCACGCCTATATGCCGATCGCGGTCGAGGCGGTGAGCCCCGAAGTGTTCGCGCGCTGGGTCGCCTCGAAGGGCGGCAAGATGCCGGGCGCCGCGGCCGAGCCGCAGTCGACCACCGCGGCGGGCAACGACGCCTCCGCCGAGCCGGGCAATGCCGCAGAGGCCGGCCCGGTCGTCAACGCGACCGCCGCGCCTGCGGTCACCAACAAGCCCGCGACGCAGAACCCGGCGGGCCTCGGACAGACGGGCAACTGATACCATGACCGACACCGCTCTCCAGGCGCATGACGCCCACGCGCACGCGCACGACCACCATGATGCCGATCACAAGCCTGGCTTCTTCCAGCGCTGGTTCATGTCCACCAACCACAAGGACATCGGCACGCTCTATCTGATCTTCGCGATCGTCGCCGGCATCATCGGCGGCGGCATCTCGGGCCTGATGCGGCTCGAGCTGGCGGTGCCGGGCATTCAGTGGCTGCCGACCTGGCTGGCCTATCTGCACGGTGGCGACGTCAAGCTCGACGACGCGCTCCACTTCTGGAACGTGCTGATCACCGCGCACGGGTTGATCATGGTGTTCTTCATGGTCATGCCCGCGATGATCGGCGGCTTCGGCAACTGGTTCGTGCCGATCATGATCGGGGCGCCGGACATGGCGTTCCCGCGCATGAACAACATCTCGTTCTGGCTCCTCATCCCGGCCTTCACGCTGCTGCTCGCCTCGCCGTTCGTCGGCGTCGGCGCGGGCACCGGCTGGACGGTCTATGCTCCGCTCTCGACCTATGGCGAGCCGGGGCCGTCGGTCGACATGGCGATCCTGTCGCTCCACCTCGCGGGCGCCAGCTCGATCCTCGGTGCGATCAACTTCATCACCACCATCTTCAACATGCGCGCGCCGGGCATGACCCTGCACAAGATGCCGCTGTTCGTCTGGTCGGTGCTGATCACCGCCTTCCTGCTGCTGCTCGCGCTGCCGGTGCTCGCCGCGGCGATCACCATGCTGCTCACCGACCGCAACTTCGGCACGGCGTTCTACGATGCCTCGGGCGGCGGCGATCCGACGCTCTACCAGCATCTGTTCTGGTTCTTCGGCCACCCCGAAGTGTACATCATGATCCTGCCGGGCTTCGGCATCGTCAGCCAGATCGTCGCCACCTTCAGCCGCAAGCCGGTGTTCGGCTATCTCGGCATGGCCTACGCCATGGTCGCGATCGGCTTCGTCGGCTTCGTGGTGTGGGCGCACCACATGTTCACCACCGGCCTCTCGGTCACCGTGAAGATGTACTTCACCGCCGCGACGATGGTGATCGCGGTGCCCACCGGCGTGAAGATCTTCTCGTGGATCGCCACGATGTGGGGCGGCTCGATCAGCTTCAAGACCCCGATGGTCTGGGCGATCGGCTTCATCTTCATGTTCACCGTCGGCGGCGTGACCGGCGTCGTGCTCGCCAATGGCGGCGTCGACGATTACATGCACGACACCTATTATGTCGTCGCGCACTTCCACTATGTGCTGTCGCTCGGTGCCGTGTTCGGCCTGTTCGCCGGCTTCTATTACTGGTTCCCGAAGATGTCGGGCCGGATGTACAGCGAGCTGCTCGGCCAGCTGCACTTCTGGGTGTTCTTCACCGGCGTGAACGTGATGTTCTTCCCGATGCACTTCCTCGGGCTGCAGGGCATGCCGCGCCGCTATCCGGACTATCCGGATGCCTATGCGCACTGGAACCAGGTCGCTTCCTACGGCTACCTGATCATGTTCGCGGGCGTGGCGATCTTCTTCGTCAACATCATCTGGTCGCTGATCGCGGGCAAGAAGGCGGAAGCCAACCCGTGGGGCGAAGGCGCGACGACGCTCGAATGGACGCTGTCGAGCCCGCCGCCGTTCCACCAGTTCGAGACGCTGCCGGTGATCGACAGCGGCTCGCACCACTAATCCCGGCGCACGCCGGAAACCGAAGCGCCCCGGGGGAAACTCCGGGGCGTTTTCATTTGGGCTTTGCGGGCCCTTCCGCGACAATGGTTCGTTGGAAGCCGGGTTGCCGGAGTCGGCTCGGGCGGGTGAGGGACCTTATGACCAAATGGCCTTATGGCGGCTGGGCGAGCGCGGGGCTCGACGCGTGGGCGCTCGGCATGGAGGCTTCGGCGGTGATCGGCCTGCGCGTCATGCGCCTGGCGGCGGGCGGCGCCGACGCCGCGGCCGAGGCGCAGCTGATGGTCTCGGAAAAGATGCAGGCGGCGCTCGAGCTGCAGACCGCGATGGTCGCCGGCCAGCTCGGCGCGACGCCGCTCGTCGGCACGCGCAAGGTGCTCCGCCATTATCGCCGCAAGGTGAAGGCCAACCGCAAGCGGCTCGGCTGAGCGCAAGCGAGGCCTTTCCCCTTGCGCAACCGGCGCTTATAGCGGCCGCGAGTCATGACCAGCACCGCCGCCCCCGTCACCTTGCCCGCCGATTGGCGCGACTTTCTCGCGCTCACCAAGCCGCGCGTGATGACGCTCGTCGTGTTCACCGGGCTGTGCGGGATGCTCGCCGCGCCGGTGCCGATCCACCCCGTGCTCGGCTTCACTGCGATCCTGTGCATCGCGCTCGGCGCGGGCGCCGCGGGGGCGCTCAACCAATGGTATGAGGCCGATCTCGATTCGAAGATGCGCCGCACCCAGAAGCGGCCGCTTCCGGCGGGGCGGATGGATCGCCAGTCGGCGCTGCATTTCGGCGTCGGGCTAGCCGGGTTCAGCCTCGCGCTGATGTATTTCGCGATCAACCTGACCGCGACGATCATCCTCGCCGTCTCGATCCTGTTCTACGTCTTCGTCTACACGATCTGGCTCAAGCGCCGCACGCCGCAGAACATCGTGATCGGCGGCGCGGCGGGCGCCTTTCCGCCCATGATCGGATGGGCGGCGGCGACCGGCGACGTGACCTTGATGCCGGTGCTGCTCTTCGCGCTGATCTTCCTGTGGACGCCGCCGCATTTCTGGGCGCTCGCGCTGTTCGTGAAGACCGATTACGCCAATGCCGGGGTGCCGATGCTGCCGGTGGTGGCGGGCGAGCGCAGCACGCGCCTCCAGATCGGGCTCTACACCTTGCCGATGGTCGCCGCGGCGATCTTGCCCTGGCCGCTGGGGCTCGCCGGCGCGCTCTATGGCTGGTCGGCGGTGGCGCTGAACGCGATCTTCCTCGGTCTCGCCGCGCAGGTGGCGCTGCGCAGCTCGGTCGCGGACGACGCGATGGTGCCCGAGAAGCGGCTGTTCAAATATTCGATTTTCTATCTCTTCTTGATGTTCGGCGCGCTGGTCGTCGACAGGTGGTGGCTCGCATGATCGACAAGGACTCGACCGACCTGATCCGTGCGCGCCAGCGTTCGCGCGCCCGGGTGATGGCGCTGCTGCTCGGCGGCTTCGTGGTCCTCGTCTTCGCGATCTCGATCGTGAAGATCCAGCTCGGCCACCCCGGATGAACCGCAATCTGCGCACCGCGCTGCTCGCGGGGCTGGGCGTCTGCACGATGACCGGCATGGGCTTCGCCAGCGTGCCGCTCTACCGGATGTTCTGCGAGGCGACCGGCCTCGGCGGCACCACCCAGCGCGGGCTCAGCGCCCCGGGCACGATCGGTCGGAAGGTCACCGTCGCGTTCGACAGCAATGTCAGCCCGAAGCTGCCCTGGAAATTCGTGCCAGAACGCCGCGCCGACACGATCGACATCGGCGGCCGCGACATGGCGTTCTTCACCGCGAAGAATCTCTCGGACAAGCCGGTCACGGGCACCGCGACCTTCAACGTCACTCCCGAGGTGGCGGGCAAATATTTCACCAAGATCCAGTGCTTCTGCTTCACCCAGCAGACGCTCAAGCCCGGCGAGGAGGTCCGCATGCCGGTGATCTTCTATGTCGACCCGGCGATCGCGAAGGACCCCGACGCGCGCGACATTCAGGAGATCACGCTCTCCTATACATTTTACCCGGTAGATTCCGGTAAAACTGCAAGCTAGAGCAGCCCCAAACCAAGGGAACAGGGACGAGCCGATGGCGGGTGCCAAGAACCATCAATACCACATCCTTCCGCCGAGCATCTGGCCGTTGTTCGGCGCGATGGCGGCGCTCGTGCTCGCCTCGGGCGGCATCATGTGGATGCACAGCATGCCGAGCGCGAACCTCGTGTTCTTCGCCGGCGTCGCGGGCGTGCTGATCACCTTTTTCGGCTGGTGGTCCGATGTGATCCGCGAGGCGCATGCCGGCGATCACACCCCGATCGTCCAGCTCCACCTGCGCTACGGCATGATCCTGTTCATCGCCTCCGAAGTGATGTTCTTCGTCGGCTGGTTCTGGGCGTGGTTCGATTTCGCGCTCTTCCCCTCCACGGTCGAGGCGGTCGGCGGGCAATGGCCGCCCAAGGGCATGGAAGTGCTCAACGCGTGGGAATTCCCGCTGCTCAACACGCTGATCCTGCTGCTCTCGGGCTGCACGGTCACCTGGGCGCACCACGGCCTGCTCCACAATGAGCGCGGCGGCGCGCTCAAGGGCGTGTGGGGCCTGCTCGGCGTCGGCGAGAACGACAGCGTCAAGAAGGGCCTGTGGCTGACGGTTCTGCTCGGCCTGCTGTTCAGCAGCATCCAGGCCTATGAATATGTCCACGCGCCTTTCCCCTTCAAGGCGGCGAGCGAGGGCGGTTCGAGCTATGGCGGCGCCTTCTTCATGGCGACCGGCTTCCACGGCTTCCACGTGCTCGTGGGCACGATCTTCCTGATCGTGAACCTCGTGCGCGTCTACAAGGGCCATTTCACCCCGCGGCAGCATTTCGGCTTCGAAGCCGCCGCCTGGTACTGGCACTTCGTCGACGTGGTGTGGCTGTTCCTCTTCGCCTCGATCTATGTCTGGGGCGGTTGGGGCGCGCCCGTCCACGGCGGCTGATTTGGCCGACGATCCGGACGCATCATCGGGGGGAGGCAGCACCGCGCTGCCTCCCCCCATCGATTCCGGGCTGCGCGGCTGCTGTCCGCGTTGCGGCGCGCGAACCTTGTTCCGCAACGTCGTCGCCTTCGCCGATGCCTGTCCGGGCTGCGGGCTCGACTATCGCGGCTTCAACGTCGGCGACGGACCGGTCGTCTTCCTGACGCTCGGCATCGGCGCGCTCGTCACTGCGCTCGCGTTGTGGGTGGAATTCACCTTCGAGCCCGGGCTGTTGATCCATATCCTGCTCTGGGTGCCGCTCACCCTCGCGCTCACCGTGATGGCGCTGCGTCTCGGCAAGGGCTGGCTGCTCGCGCTCGAATATCGCAACCGCGCGGGCGAGGGCCGGATCGCCGGCAAGCCATGACGCGGCGCATTCCGCTGATCCCCACTGCGATCGTCGCGCTCGCCGTTGCGGCGATGATCGGGCTCGGCCTGTGGCAGCTGACGATCCGCCTGCCGCAGAAACGCGCCCAGCTCGCCCAGCTCGCCGCCAACCCGGCCAAGCCCGGGATCGCCTTTCCGCGCCTGCCCGACGACAATCTGCTGTTCCGCCGCGCGCACGGCATGTGCGTCGAACCCGTGTCGGGCAGCCTCACCGGCGCGGGCAAGGCGGGTTTCCGCTACATCGTCGAGTGCCGCACCGGCGGCGCCGAGGGGCCGGGGATGCTCGTCCAGCTCGGCACCACCCGCGATCCGATGGCGAAGCCGGTATGGCGGGGCGGCGAAGTGCGCGGGATCATCAGCCACGCGCCCGACAGCCGCTCGATGCTCGCCGCCCTGTTCGATCGCACGCCCAAACGGCTGATGCTGGTCGCCGACGCGCCGGCGGCGGGCCTCGCCCCCAACGCCGCGCCCGATCTCTCTTCGGTGCCCAACAATCATCTCGCTTATGGCGTGCAATGGTTCCTCTTCGCGGCCGCCGCGCTGGTGATCTACGCCCTCGCGCTGCGCTGGCGGGGCCGCGGCCGCGCCAAATAGCCACCAGTAAAGTTTGGCTTCCTTGCCCCGCCTCGCCGGCCCCGCTAACCCCGCCGCCATGCGCTACCAAAGCACCCGAGGCGCCGCGCCCCAGCTCGGCTTTCGCGATGTCACGCTCGCCGGACTGGCAAGCGATGGCGGGCTCTACGTCCCCGAGACCTGGCCGAGCCTGACCCGCGAGGCGATCGCCGGGCTCGCCGGCCTCTCCTATGTCGAGACCGCGGTTCGGGTGATGCTGCCGTTCGTCGGCCCGGACCTCAGCGAGGACGACCTCCGCGCGCTTTGCACCCAGGCCTATGGCCGCTTCAGCCACGCCGCGGTCACCCCGCTCGTCCAGCTCGACCACCGGCATTGGCTGCTCGAGCTGTTCCACGGGCCCACGCTCGCCTTCAAGGACGTCGCGCTCCAGTTGCTCGGGCTCCTCTTCGAGAAGTTCCTGGCGGGCAGCGGCGATCACCTCACCATCGTCGGCGCCACGTCGGGCGACACCGGCAGCGCCGCGATCGACGCGGTGGCGGGCCGCGCCGGCATCGACATCTTCATGCTCCACCCCAGGGGCCGCGTCTCCGAGGTCCAGCGCCGCCAGATGACCACGGTGCTCGCGCCCAACGTCCACAACATCGCGATCGAGGGCAGCTTCGACGACGCCCAGGCGCTGGTGAAGGCGATGTTCAACGACGCCGACTTCGCCGGGCGGTTCCAGGTCACCGCCGTGAACTCGATCAACTGGGCCCGGCTGATGGCGCAGGTGGTCTATTATTTCTACGCCGCGGTCCGCCTCGGCGCGCCCGACAAGCCCGTCGCCTTCGCGGTCCCCACCGGCAATTTCGGCGACGTGTTCGCGGGCTATGTCGCCGCGAAGATGGGGCTGCCGGTGGCGAAGCTGATCGTCGCGACCAACGTCAACGACATCCTTCATCGCGCGCTCACCTCGGGCGACTATTCGACCGGCACGGTCACGCCCACCGCGGCGCCGTCGATGGACATCCAGGTCAGCTCGAACTTCGAGCGGTTGCTGTTCGATCTCGCCGGTGCGCCGGTCGCGGGGCAGATGCGCGGCTTCGAGGCGGCGCGCGCGATGCAGCTCACCAACGCCCAGCGTGATGGCGCGGCGGCGCTGTTCGCCAGTGACCGGATCGACGCCGATGCGATGAACGAAGCGATCCGCTGGGGCTATACACAAGCGGGCGAGGTGCTCGATCCGCACAGCGCGATCGGCCTCGCCGCTGCGCGGCGCGCGGCGCTGCCCGACGACGTGCCCGTGGTCACGCTCGCCACCGCGCACCCCGCCAAGTTCGCCGACGCGGTCGAGCGCGCCACCGGCATCCGCCCCTCGGTGCCCCCACGGGTCGGCGATCTCCACCAGCGCCAGGAGCGCTACGACGTGCTCCCCGCCACCTTCGAGGCGGTGACCGCCTATATCGCCGAGCGCGCGACGCCCAAGGCGTAATTCCTCCCTCGCGAAGCGGGGGAGGGGGACCAGCGAAGCTGGTGGAGGGCTAGTCGCCACGGGCGTGTCGCTCGCGGACAATACCCCTCCGTCCGCCTCTGGCTGCCGCCTCCCCGCCGGGGGAGGATTTGAGAAACGTGCGCGTCCTTCTATGGACGGCCCCATGAACCTCATCACCCTCACCGGCGAGCCTTGGGCCGATTACGGCCTGCTCGACTCCGGCCATGGCCGCAAGCTCGAGCGCTACGGTCCCTATCGCTTCATCCGCCCCGAACCGCAGGCGATGTGGGCGCCCGCGTCCGCGGACTGGGGCGCGCATGGCGAGTTCCTCCCCGGCTCGGACGAGGAAGGCGGCGGCCGTTGGGTATTCCACAAGCCTACCCCGCGCGAAGGCTGGCCGCTCGCGTGGGAAGAGGTGCGCTTCACCGCGCAGACCACACCCTTCCGCCATCTCGGCTTCTTCCCCGACATGGCGCCGGTCTGGCACTGGATGCGCGGCCAGATCGCCGACAAGCCCGAAGCCGAGTGCATGAACCTGTTCGGCTATACCGGCGTCGGCACGCTCGCGCTGGCGGCGAAGGGCGCGCGGATGACCCATGTCGACGCCTCGAAGAAATCAGTCGCCGAAGGCAAGGCCAATGCGGCGCTGTCGGGGATGGAGGACAAGCCGATCCGCTGGATGATCGACGACGCCGGCAAGTTCGTCGCGCGCGAGGTGCGCCGCGGGCGGCGCTATGACGGGATCATCCTCGATCCGCCCAAATGGGGCAGGGGTCCCAATGGCGAGGTGTGGAAGCTCGAGGAAGGCCTGCCCGGGCTGATCGCCGACACGCGCAAGCTGCTCGACGCCGAATCGCGCTTCCTCTTCCTCACCGTCTACGCGGTGCGCATGTCGGCGCTCGCGATCGGCGAGCTGGTCCGCCAGCATTTCGCCGATCTCGGCGGCGTCGTCGAGGCGGGCGAGCTGACCGTCCGCGAGGAAGCGCGCGGGCTCGAGCTGCCCACGGCGATCTTCGCGCGGTGGCGCCGCCAGGCGGTGGATTAGCTCCGTCCCATCCGGATCGCGGCTCCCGCAACCAAGGGGCACCCCGCCACCAGCAACAGGCTGACCGCGCCGAGCAGCTTGAACGCCCCCGGCTGACTCGCGGCCGCACCCGCGCCGAAGATCAGCAGCGGCACGGCGAAGGGCAGCATCACCAGCCCCGCCAGCGCGCCCGCGCCGCGCAGTCCCGCCACCAGCGCCGCGGTGGCGATGCCCAGCGCCGCGAGCCCCGGCGTGCCGATCGCGAGCCCCGCGAGGATCGGGAGCAGCGCGGCGCCGGGCAAATGCAGCAATGCCGCCGCGATCACGGTGGCGACGAGCAGGGCAGGGCCGAAGCCGAGCCAATGGCCCAGCATCTTGGCCGCCGCCACGCCCGCATCGGGCAGTCCGCGTGCGGCGAACTGGTCGAGCACGCCGCTTTCGGCATCGGGTGTCACCAGCCGCTCGACCGGGAGCAACGCGGCGAGCAGCGCCGCCGCCCAGATCACGCCGCCGCCCACGCGCGCGAGCAGCTTGCCGTCGGGACCGATCGCGAAGGGAAAGAGGATCGCGACGAGCAGGAAGAAGGTGATCGGCATCAGCAGCCCGCCGGTGCTCCATGCCCGGCGGAGCTCGCGCCAGACGATGATGGCGTAGGCGCTCATAAATCCTCCCCCGGAGGGGGAGGTGGCAGCGAAGCTGACGGAGGGGTAGCGCACCCCAAGCGACGTCGCCCGCGGGAGCTACCCCTCCACCGCGCGAGCGCGGTCCCGCTCCCCCTCCGGGGGAGGATCGAGACACTCGCGATCACAGGTCCACCTCGACCGCATCGGGCAGCGCGATCGGCAGATGGGTCGCGACCAGCGCGATGCCGCCGGCGCGGCGGTGGCCGGCGATCAGGTCCTCGAGCGTCCGCACCGAAGCCGTGTCGAGCCCGTTCGCCGGCTCGTCGAGCAACCACACCGGCGCGCCGCTCGCCACTACCCGCGCCAGTGCGGCGCGGCGCCGCTGGCCGGTCGAGAGCAGCCGCACCGGCACTTGCGCGAGGTCGCCGAGTCCGACTGCGGCCAATGCGGGCGCCACCGCCTCGACATGCCCGTCGATCCGCGCCCAGAAGCGCAGCGCCGCGGCGACGCTCAGCTCGGGGTCGAGCGCGTTCGTCTCGGTCAGCAGCGCGCGGCCGCCTTCGCCGTCGGCGCGGCCCGCAGCGGGAGCGAGCAGCCCGGCGGCGATGCGGATCAGGCTCGATTTGCCCGCGCCGTTGGGGCCGCTGACCAGCGCGGCGTCGCCGGGCCCGAGCGCGAAGGTGACGCTTTCGAACAGGAGCCGTCCGCCACGCACGCAGCCGACTGCCTCGAAGCGCAATGCGCTCACCCCGCGGCGTCCTCGAGCGCGTGCATGTCGTCGTCGGAGAGGCCGAAATGATGTCCCACTTCGTGCACCACGATGTGCGTCACCAGTTCCTGCAGCGACACGCCTGTGTCGCACCATTCGTCGAGGATGGCGCGGCGGTAGAGGTGGATGCGGTCGGGCAATGCGCCCGAATCGAACGAAGATTTCTCGCCGATCGGGCGGCCGTGATAGAGTCCGCTGAGGTCGAACGGGTCCTCGATCCCAAGCGCGTCGAGCGTCTCGTCATCGGCGAATTCCTCGACGATCAGCACCACGTCGGCAAGGTGCTCGGCGAAGGGCGAGGGGATGCGTGCCAGCGCGTCGCGGGCCAAGGCCTCGATCGTCGCCGCATCCGGCGCAGTGGAAGGTGCTTGCCCGCGCATGGCCGAACCCATAGGCGGAGCGGTGAAGCCAGGGCAAGGAGGGCGATCATGGTGGCACGATTGACCGAAGGACACCGGCGCGAGTCGCTCGCCGCCATCCCCGACTGGAGCTATGACGAAGCCCGCGACGCGATCACCCGGCGCTTCACTTTCGAGGATTTCAACGTGGCGTTCGGCTTCATGGCGCGCGTTGCGCTGCTCGCCGAGAAGGCCGATCACCATCCCGAATGGTCGAACGTGTGGAACCGCGTCGACATCCTGCTCACCACCCATGACGCCGGCGGCCTGTCGCAGCGCGACATCGCCATGGCCCAGGCGATCGACGCGCTCCTGTAAAATTCCTCCCCCGCTGCGCGAGGGAGGATAGTTGTCGTTTACCGGATCGCCCCGCGCCGCATCTGCTTGCGCAGCGCCCCCGGCATCCAGCGCGAGGCGAAGGCGAGCCGCCGCGCGGTCTTGCCGATGATCACATGGACCTTGTCGCGCGCGATGCCGGCCCAGATCGCCTCGGCGACCTCTTCGAGCGGGGTGAACTCCAGCCCCGCCGCCTGCACCGATTCGCGCGCGGTGCGGTTGGTGCCCGATACGGTCGAATCGAGCAACGGCGTGTCGATGAAGCTCGGCATCACCACGCGCACGCGGATCCCGTCCGCCGCCCATTCGGCGTCGAGCGCTTCGGAGAGCCCGCGCACCCCGAACTTGACCGCGGCGTAGAGCGCGAGCCCGCTCGATCCATAGATCGCCGCGGCTGACGCGGTGTTGACCAAGGTCGATCCCGGCGTCGCCTTGAGCAGCGGCCAGGCCGCGCGCGCGCCGTTGATCACGCCGACGAGGTTGATGCCGACGATCCGGTCGATCTCGTCGTCGGTCGCGCCCGCCAGCGGGCCGCCGATCGCGATCCCGGCATTGTTGAACAGCACGTCGAGCCGGCCGCCGCTCGCCTCCGCGAAGGCGGCGAGCGCCTCGCGCCATTGGTCGCGATCGCGTACGTCCATCACGTGCGTGGTGGCGAGGCCTTCAGGAAGCAGCGCCCTTGTCTCCTCGAGCCCCGCGGCGTTCACATCGGCGAGCCCGACCCGCCAGCCGCGACCGGCGAAGAGCTGCGCCACCGCGCGGCCGATCCCCGATGCGCCGCCCGTGATGAAGATCGCCTTCTCGCCTGCCATCCGTTCCCCCTGTCGCTTTGACCTTTGGGTTTTCATCCCGCACTACTCTAGCCGATGCCAGAGCAATCGCGCAGCGTTACCTTCAAAAATGTCAGTAAGGTCTATGCCGGGGGCGTGAAGGCCGTCGACGGGGTGTCGTTGGAGATCGTCGGCGGAAGCTTCGTCGCTCTGGTCGGCCCCTCGGGCTCGGGAAAGTCGACCTTGCTCAAGACGGTCAATCGCCTCGTCGAGCCCAGCGCCGGCGAAGTGCTGATCGGCGACGCCTCCGTCGCGGCCGAGCCCCCGCATCTGCTCCGCCGCCGGATCGGCTACGTCTTCCAGAATATCGGCCTCTTCCCGCACATGAGCGTCGCGCAGAATGTCGCGATCGGGCTTCGCCTCGCCGGTCAGCGCGACACCGCCGCTCGCGTCGCCGAGCTGCTCGAACTCGTCGAGCTCGATGCCGCATTGGCCGAACGCATGCCCGACGCGCTCTCGGGCGGCCAGCGCCAGCGCGTCGGCGTCGCCCGCGCGCTCGCCTGTTCGCCCGGGTTGCTGTTGATGGACGAGCCCTTTGGCGCGCTCGATCCGGTCACCCGCGACGGCCTCGGCAAGGCGATCCGCGCGCTCCACGATCGCATGGGCCTCACCACGATCCTCGTCACCCACGACATGGCCGAGGCCTTGCTCCTCGCCGATCGCGTGCTGGTGATGGCCGCCGGCCGCATCGTCGCCGACGCCACTCCGCGCGACTTGCTCGCGGGCAAGGCCGGCGCAGAGGCCGATGCGCTGGTCGCCGTCCCCCGCGAACAGGCCCACCGGCTGGCGGAGCTGGGGAACCCCTCGATCCTCCCCGGAACGGGGAGGGGGACCGCGCCCGCCGGGCGTGGTGGAGGGGGAGCGCCACAAAGGACTCGCCCGGCGGAGAGCCCCCTCCACCAGCCCGCGGCTGGTCCCCCTCCCCGTCCCGGGGAGGAATGACGATGACCCCCGCCTTCGCCCGGGTGCCGGAGCTGCTCGCGCAGCACCTCCTGCTCGCTTTCGCCGCGCTGCTCCTCGGCCTGCTCCTCGCCATCCCGCTTGCCGTCCTGTCCTCGCGCAACAAGACCATCGCCCGCGTCGCGCTCGGCCTCGCCAGCCTCGTCCAGACGATCCCCAGCCTCGCTTTGCTCGCGCTTTTCTATCCGATTCTGCTCTGGCTCTCGGCGCTGGTCGGCGGCGGCATCCCGGCGCTCGGCTTCCTGCCGTCGCTGCTCGCGCTGTCGCTCTACGCGTTGCTGCCGATCCTGCGGAACGGCGTCACCGGGCTCGCCAATCTCGACCCTGCAGTGCTCGAGGCGGCCGACGCGACGGGGATGACGCGCAACCAGCGGCTATGGCTGGTCGAGGCGCCGCTCGTCGCGCCCGTCCTCATGGCCGGTATCCGCACCGCCGCGGTCTGGACGATCGGCGCCGCGACGCTCTCGACTACCGTCGGCCAGCCCAGCCTCGGCGACCTGATCTTCGCTGGGCTGCAGACGCAGAACTGGACGCTGGTGCTCGCCGGCTGCATCGCCGCGGCCGCCCTCGCGCTCGGTGTCGACGCGCTGCTCGGGCTCGCCGAGCATGGCATCGCCCGGCGCAAGCGCGGCCTCGTCTGGGCCAGCCTCGCCACGCTGCTGATCGCCGCCGCGGTCGCGCTGGCGCCCGCCTGGCCCGCCGCGCGCGGCACCGTCACCATCGGCGCCAAGGGCTTTTCCGAGCAATATATCCTCGCCCGGCTGATCGGTCATCGGCTCGAGGGCGCTGGTTACAAGGTCCGCTACCGCGAAGGGCTCGGCTCGGCAGTGGCGTTCGGCGCGCTCGCGGCGGGCGATATCGATGTCTATGTCGACTATTCGGGCACGCTCTGGACCAACCAGATGAAGCGCAGCGACGTGCCCCCGCGCGCCGCGATCGTCGCCGGCGTCGCCCGATGGGCGAAAGCGACTCACGGCGTCACCCTGCTCGGATCGCTCGGCTTCGAGAACGCCTATGCCTTCGCCATGCGCGGCGACGACGCCCGGCGGCGCGGCATCGGGACGCTGACCGATCTCGCCCCCCAGGCCGGCGACCTCGATTTCGCCACCGATGTCGAGTTCCTCGAACGCCCCGAATGGGCTGCCGTCCGCGCCGCCTATGGCCTGCGTTTCAAGTCCGCGCGTCCCTATCAGCCGACTTTCATGTACCGCGCGCTGGCGAGCGGCGAAGCCGATGTCATCCCGGCCTTCTCGTCGGACGGCCGGATCGCCGCCGACAAGCTCGCCATCCTCGCCGACCCCAAAGGGGCGATCCCCGGCTATGACGCGATCCTGCTGCTCGCGCCGCGCCGCGCCGGTGATGCGCGTTTCCAGGCCGCGCTGCGCCCGCTGATCGGCGCGATTCCGGTGGAGAAGATGCGCGAGGCGAACTATCGCGTCGACCGCGATGTCGGCAAGCAAAGCCCCGATCAGGCGGCGCTTTGGCTGGCCGATGGACTCGGGCGATGAATTTGCGTTATCGCTAACAACAAAGAACGAACACGGAGGGAGATGCCCATGCGGCCCGCAACCAAGCTCTTGCTTGCCACCACGATTTTCTGGGCCGCGCCGGCTTTGGCGCAGCAAGCGCCGACAGCGCTGTCGGAGGGGCCGACGGTCGCCGATCCCGCCAAATGGCCCAAGGCCGCGAGCGAAGGACTGGTCGATCCCGCGACCGAGAAGTTCGTCTCCGATCTGATGGCGAAGATGACGCTCGAGCAGAAGGTCGGGCAGATGATCCAGGGCGATATCGCCAGCGTGAAGCCCGAGGATCTTCGGAAGTATCCGCTCGGCTCGATCCTCGCCGGCGGCAATTCGCCGCCGCTCTCGGGCAATGATCGCTCGCCCCAGGCCGATTGGGTCGCCACCGCGCGCGCCTTTCGCGCCGTCGCGATGGAGCCGCACCCCGGCAGCACCCCGATCCCGCTGATCTTCGGGGTCGACGCCGTCCACGGCAACAACAACGTCATCGGCGCGGTGATCTTCCCGCACAATATCGGCCTCGGCGCCGCCAATGATCCCGCGCTGATCCGCCGCATCGGCGCGGCCACCGCCGCCGAGACCGCCGCCGCCGGCCCCGATTGGGCGTTCGGCCCGACGCTCGCGGTGCCGCAGGACGATCGCTGGGGCCGCAGCTATGAGGGCTATTCGGAGGATCCCGCAATCGTCCGTTCCTATGCCGGCGAGATGGTCCGCGGGCTGCAGGGCGAGCCGAACACCGCCAATCGCATCCAGAAGGGCCATGTCGCCGCGTCGGCGAAGCATTTCCTCGGCGATGGCGGCACCTTCAACGGCATCGACCAGGGCGACACGCGCGTCAGCGAGGACGAGCTGATCGCGATCCACAGCGCCGGCTATCCGGGCGCGGTCGATGCCGGCACGCTCACCGTGATGGCGTCGTACAACAGCTGGAACGGCCAGAAGATGCACGGCAACAAGTCGCTGCTCACCGATGTGCTCAAGGGCCGGATGGGCTTTCAGGGCTTCGTCGTCGGCGACTGGAACGGCCATGGCCAGATCCCCGGCTGCACCCCCACCGATTGCGCCGCCACCTTCAATGCCGGGCTCGACATGGCCATGGCGCCGGACAGCTGGAAGGGGCTGTTCGAATCCACGGTGAAGCACGTCAAGGACGGCACGATCCCGATGAGCCGCGTCGACGACGCGGTCCGCCGCATCCTCCGCGTCAAGGTCAAGCTCGGCCTGTTCGATCCCGCGCGCCCGCTCGAGGGCAAGACCGGCGTGCTCGGAAGCGCCGAGCATCGTGCGATCGCGCGCGAGGCCGCCGCCAAGTCGCTCGTCCTGCTCAAGAACAGCGGCGTGCTGCCGGTCAAGGCGAGCGCGAAAGTGCTGGTCACCGGCCCCGGTGCCGACTCGATGGGGATGCAGACCGGCGGCTGGACCTTGAGCTGGCAGGGTGACGGCAACGGCAACGAGCTGTTCCCCAATGGCGAGACGATCTTCGCCGGCGTGAAGAAGGCAGTCGAGGCCGCGGGCGGCACCGCGACCCTATCGGCCGACGGCAGCTTCACGTCGCAACCCGACGTCGCGATCGTCGTGTTCGGCGAGCAGCCCTATGCCGAGATGCGCGGTGACATCCGCACGCTCGAATTCCAGCCCGGCGACAAGCAGGCGCTCGGCCTGCTCAAGAAGCTCAAGGCCGCCGGCGTGCCGGTGGTGTCGGTGTTCCTCTCGGGCCGCCCGCTCTGGACCAATCCCGAGATCAACGCCTCGGACGCCTTCGTCGCGGCATGGCTGCCGGGCAGCGAAGGCGGCGCGGTCGCCGATGTGCTGGTCGGCGATGCCGCCGGCAAGCCGCGCAGCGACTTCAAGGGCCGCCTGTCGTTCAGCTGGCCCAAAACCGCGGGCCAGTTCGCCAACAACAAGGGCAAGCCGGGCTACGACCCGCTCTTCCCGCTCGGCTATGGTCTCAGCTACGCCAGGGGCGGCACCGTGCCGGCGCTCAGCGAAGAGGCCGGCCTCGATCCTTCGCTCGGCAACACCAGCACCTTCTTCGCCAAGGGTGTGACTCCGGCGCCCTTCTCCTTCGCGACCGACAGCAGGATCACGAGGCGGACCGTCGACGGCCCGCAGACGCAGGAAGGCGCACAGCAGCTGGTCTGGCCGAACGGCCCCGCGACGCTCCGCATCGGCGGCGGCGATCTCGATCTGACGCGCGAGGCCAATGGCGATCTCTCGCTCCAGATCAGCTACCGCGTCGATCGCGCACCGGCCGGCAAGGTCGGTCTCTCGATGGAAGGCGGCAGCAACAAGGGCAGCATCGACGCGACCAGCCTGTTCACCGGCCAGACCGGCACATGGCGCACCGCCAAGGTCTTCCTGAAATGCTATCAGCAGAACGGCGTCGATCTCGCCAAGGTGAGCGCGCCCTTCGTGCTGCAGGCCTCGGGGCCGTTCACGGTCAGCATCGCCGATGTCCGGATCGTCTCCGATCCCAACGCCTCGGTCTGCCCCAAGCCGTGATGGCCGACGCCCCGATCGACACCGTCGAGATCGCCCATGGCGGCATGCGCGCCGAGCTGCTCACGCTCGGCGCGACCTTGCGGCGGCTCGACGTGCCCGGGCGCGACGGCAAGCCCGCCAACGTCGTGCTCGGCTATCGCGATCTCGCCGAGTATCGCGCGCATCCGCGCTTCTACGGCGTGGTCGCCGGCCGCTTCGCCAATCGCATCGGCGGCGCGCGCTTCTCCCTCGACGGCACCGAATATCGGCTGCCCGCGAACAGCGGGGCCAACAGCCTCCATTCGGGGCCGAGGGGCTTCGATTTGCAGGATTGGACGATCGAGGCGCACGATGCGCATTCGGTGACCTTCGGGCTGGTGAGCCCGCATCTCGATCACGGCTTTCCGGGCAAGCTCGCCGTCCGCGTGCGCTATGCGCTGGGGGAGGGCGGGCTCGCGATCAGCTTCCGCGCGACCACCGATCGCGCGACGGTGATCAACCTCACCCATCACGCCTATTTCAACCTCGCGGGCGAGAGCAGCGGCACGACGATCCTCGATCATCTGCTCCAGATCCCGGCGAGCCAGATCACTCCCACCGATGCCGCCTTGATCCCCACCGGCGCCTTCGCCGACGTCGCGGGCGGCCCGTTCGACTTCCGTCGCCCCAAGCCGATCGGCCGCGACATCGCCGCCGACGACGTCCAGCTTAGACAGGGCGGGGGCTATGATCACAATTTCGTGCTGGCCGGCGCCGCGGGCGCGATCCGCCGCGTCGCGACCTTGTTCGACCCCAAATCGGGCCGGGTGCTCGATTTGCATTCGACCGAGCCAGGGCTGCAATTCTACACCGGCAACCATCTCGCGAACGGCGCCCCCGGCACCGGCGGGGGAACCTATCCCGCGCGCGGCGGTCTCTGCCTCGAGCCCCAGAAATTCCCCGATGCGCCCAACAAGCCGAACTTCCCCTCGGCGCGGCTCGATCCGGGAAAGGAATATCGCCACGACATGGCCTTCCGCTTCCGGACGGCGAAGGACGCGACCGAGGCGTTCGGCTAGGTTTCCGAATTAGCGCGGCGGATGCTTCCCACTTTCCCTCTCCCTTTGGGAGAGGGAGGGAGCCGACGCAGTCGGCGGAAGGGTGAGGTCAGAGATATACCGCTGCGCCCGTGCTCCTGCGAAAGCAGGAGCTTAGGGTAGGGTAGTCCGGCGTCGTCCTGGGCTCCTGCTTTCGCAGGACCGCAAAGAACCAGGCGCCATTCCCTATTCCTCAGCGCTTGCTCACCCGTTGCTCATGTCCTTCATCCCGCTCCACGCCACGATGCTCCCGTGATTCCCACAGGAGGCGAACATGACTGGAGCAAGCGAGCGGGCCGGCGCGGCGGCCCCGAATTACTGGCGGATAGCGCGCTGGACCGGGATCCTCGCGTTGCTGCTCACCCCGCTGGTGATGATGCAGATCAGCGACGGCTGGCACTGGACCTTCGGCAGCTTCGTCTTTGCCGGCATCGTCATGGGCAGCGTCGGGCTGCTCTACGAATTCGCCGAACGGGCGAGCGAGAGCCGCGCCTATCGGGCGGGCGCCGCCATCGCGCTGATCACGGCATTCCTCACCGTATGGACCACGATCGTGCGCGACGACGGCAACGGCATCGGCTTCCTGATGCTGGTCGTGACCGCGGCGATCGGCGCCTTCACGGCCTGGTTCCGCGCCGCGGGGATGGCGCGGGCCATGTTCGGCGTGGCGGTCATGCAGGCCTTGGTCAGCATCGCCATCGCCACCGCCCCGGTGACCGCGCGCGTGCCCGACGCCCCGTTCCGCTTCCTCGCGCTCGGCGCCTTCTTCACCGCGCTATGGCTGGTGTCGGCGAGCTTTTTCGGGGTCGCCGCGAGGGGCGAGCGCGCGGTGCCCTAGACGACAGGCGCGTCCGATCCGCCCTTTTCTCGATCGCGCGAATCTCGGCTTTGGTCGAAACGCGCGCGGTGCGCCGATCGAAGCCGGGCACCCGATCGGGCTCGACACCGGAAGGCCGCCATGAAGATCTTGCTCGGGGCGCTCGCCTCCCTCCTGCTCGCCCCCTCCGCCGCCGACGCGCAGCCGGCGTCCGTAGCCGGGCCCGAAGTCGTGATCGCGATGAAGCCATGGCGCACGCGCTGGGTTCTCGAGGCCGAAGTAGCGGGCAAGAAGGGGCTCTATCTGTTCGACACCGGCGCCGGGCTCACGCTCGTGTCCAATGCGTCGCTCGCCCGCACCGGCTGCAAGCCCTGGGGGCGGGTCACCGGCTACAACATGATGGGCAATCGCGGCGACGGGCCGCATTGCGAGGGCATCGCGATGACCGTCGGCGGGGTGAGGCTCGAGCCGCCGATGCTCGGACCGATCGAAATGGGCGCGTTGAATCCGAAGGACGCCGAGCTCGATGGCATCATCGGCCTCAATCTGTTCGAAGGCCGCACGATGACGATCGATTTCGCCGCGGGCACGCTCACGCTCGAATCGGAGGCGAGTCGCGCGCAGCGCATCGCCGCGATGCGCCGGCTGCGTGTCCGGCTGAAGCGCGAGGCCGATGGCCGAGCCCTCGCCGTCGCCGCGGCAGTGCCGACGGCGAAGGGCACGCTGTGGATGGAATTCGATTCGGGAAACGGCGGCACGGTGCTGGTGTCCAAACCCGTCGCCGAACTGGTCGGGATGGACCCCAAGCTCGAGGCGAAGCAGCCCGCCGATTTCGCGGTGATCGACGGCGTCCGCGCGACCACGGCCGATGCCTTCACGCCAGACCTGATCATGGACGGCAATCTCGGCATGCCGTTCCTGCGCAACTGGGTCGTCACGCTCGATCTCGATCGCGGGCGCGCATGGATCGGCAAGCCGCCGGTGCCGCCCAAGCCGGCCGCGCCGCTCGCAAGGTAGGAATGTACCCGCCGCCCCGTCGTCGTGCGTGCGCTACGGCGCCTTGCGCTCGACGTTGAAGATCTTGTTGACGATTCGCCACTCGCCATCGGCCTTCACCAGCGAGAGATAGTCGGTGAATTTCACGGTCGGATAGTCGAGCACCACCTTGGCCATCGCGGCATTGCCGGTGACGTCGAGACTCTCGATCGCGCGGCGCCGCTGCGCCTCGTCGGCTGCGGGCTTGCCCGGCGCGCCCGCGATATAGTCGGCGATGGTCCGCTCGGCGAAGGCGCCGTCGCGGTTCCAGTAGAGCATCGTCTTCGGGTGGAAAGCCGCGCGGAACTCGTCCGGGCTGCCGGTGGCGTGGCCGGCGAGATAATGATTCACCGCGGCGCGCGCGCCCGCCTCGTCCTTCTCCTGCGCCAGTGCAGGGGTGGCGATCGTCAGTGCGGCAAGCAGCAGCATACGCATAGGCTGGACTCCTCGGAGTTGAGGCGCCCAGCCTAATGGCTTCGAAAGCCGGCGCAACGTCGGGCGGGCCCAACGTCGCGCCGGCGGGATGAACGCCACGCCCCTCCCTGTCGGGAGGGGCGAATGTCGAAACTTACAGCGTCGGCTTGCCGTCGATGCGGCGCGGCACGCCGGCATCGCCGTCGCGCAGCTCGGTCGGGAGCAGCGCGGCCGGCAGGTCCTGATAGGCGACCGGACGCAGGAAGCGGTCGATCGCCAGCGTGCCCACCGAAGTGCTGCGGCCGTCGGCGGTCGACGGGAAGGGGCCGCCATGAACCTGTGCGTCAGTCACTTCGACGCCGGTCGGCCAGCCATTGGCGAGGATCCGCCCGGCGAGCCGCTCGAGCAGCGGCAGCAGCGCGCGCGCGGTGTCGGTATCCGATTCCTCGAGATGCAGCGTCGCGGTGAGCTGACCCTCGAGCAGGCTGACCACCTGCTTGAGCTCCTCGATATCGGCGCAGCGCACGAGCAGCGAGGCGGCGCCGAACACTTCCTCGGCATGGCTCGGATCGGCGATGAAATCGGCGCCGGTCATCGTGAACAGCGCACCGCGGCCCGAGGTCGGACCCGCCGGCTCCTGCCCTTCGGCGACGAGCTTGAGCGCGGGCGCCGAGGCCCAGCGCGCGACGCCGCTCTCATAGGCCTTGTGGATGCCCGGGGTGAGCATCACCTGCGACGGCGCGCCGCACAGTGCGTCCGAAGCCGAGGTCACGAAGCGGTCGAGATCGGGCCCTTCGAGCGCGAGCACGAGGCCCGGATTGGTGCAGAACTGGCCTGCGCCCATCGTCAGCGAGGCGATGAAGCCCTTGCCCAGCGCCTCGGCGCGCGAAGCGAGCGCACCGGGAAGCAGGAACACCGGGTTGATGCTGCTCATCTCGGCATAGACCGGGATCGGCACCGGGCGGTTGGCGGCGAGCTTCATCAGCGCCGTGCCACCGCCGCGCGAGCCGGTGAAGCCCACTGCCTTGATCCGCGGATCGGTGACCAGCGCCGAGCCGACCGTGTTGCCCGCGCCGTTGATCAGCGAGAACACGCCGACGGGCATGCCGGTCTTCTCGGCCGCGCGGGTGATCGCGCCGGCGACCAGCTCCGAAGTGCCGGGATGCGCCGAATGGCCCTTGACGATGACCGGGCAGCCCGCCGCGAGTGCCGAGGCGGTGTCGCCGCCCGCGACCGAGAAGGCGAGCGGGAAATTGCTCGCGCCGAACACGGTCACGGGGCCGACCGGGATCATCCGCAGACGCAGATCGGGCTTGGGCGCCGGCTGGCGATCGGGGATGGCGTGATCGATGCGCGCACGCAGATACTCGCCGAGCCGCAGCTCCTTGGCAAACAGCCGAAGCTGGCCCGCGGTGCGGCCGCGCTCGCCGGCCAGCCGCGCCTGCGGCAGACCGCTCTCCTGCATCGCGCGCTCAACCAGCGTATCGCCCAGCGCCTCGATCTCCTCGGCGATCGCCTCGAGGAATTTGGCGCGCTCCTCGCGCGGCAGGTTCGAATAGATCGGAAAGGCGGCCTCGGCGGCAGAAGTCGCGGCCTCGACATCTTCGAGCGTCGCGACGGTGAAGCTCGGCTCGATCTCGGCGCCCGTCGCCGCGGCGACTGCCTTGAAGCCCGGACCGTCCCGGCGCACGCGCTTCGATGCGACGAACAATTCCCCAGTCAGCGCCATGCGAACTCTCCCAATCCCGTAAATGAAGGTAGCGGTAACAATGTCTCGCGGTGCGACTTAGGGATGGTCGCCGCGCGGTTCAATCCTGCGCATCAGCAGCACGCGGCGATCGGCCCCCGGCCGGCGCCCTCGCGCGCTTCCATCGTGTCGCTCAGGCCGCGTTCGACCAGCCGTGCCATCGCGTCGTGCGCGCGCTCGGCATCCTGCGCCTCGATCGCCTCGAAGACGGCGAGATGGACCGGCAGCGCATCGTGCGGCGCGGGCAGGCGATGCTGCTTGAACGCCGTGGTGATCGCGATCGCGGCGGCGACGCCGCTGGTCAGCGAGACGATGAAATCATTGGCCGAGGCTTCGAGCAGCGCCGAGTGGAACTCCTCGTCGCAGCGCCGGCCGATCTCGGTGGCGAAGCCGTGCTGCGCCACGCCGTCGAGCCCGGCCTTCATCCGCGCGAGCTGCTCGGGGGTGCGGCGGGTGGCCGCGAGCCGGGCCGCGTCGGGCTCGACGATCCGGCGCAGCTCGAACAGATTGGCGATCAGCCCGGCATCGGGTTCGCCGGTGAAGATCCAGCCCAGCACATCGGGATCGAGCAGATGCCATTCCTTGCGCGGCGAGACCTGCGTGCCGATCTTCGGCCGCGAAGTGACGAGCCCCTTGGCGGCGAGGATGCGGATCGCCTCGCGATAGGCCGTGCGCGAGACGTTGAACTGGCTGCTCGCGGCGATCTCGCCCTCGAGGATCTCGCCCGGCTTGAGCAGCCCCGAGACGATCCGGGTACCCAGTTCGCGCGCCACCGTGCCGTGCAGCCGGAGCGAGCGCGGCCGCGGCGGGCGCCGCCGCACGCGCTTGGGCCTGGCGTCGGGCTGAGACTTGGGCTGGGCGGTGGCCATCGGCTCCTGGGCTGACCTGCGGCAGCCGGGCGACGCTGGCGCCCGGACGGGAAAGAACTTCGGCACGGTTACGCAACGCGCGACGCGCCAGAGCGGGTCTTAGCCATATTTGGCCGATGTCGAAAGAGCATCTGGAAGCGGAGGGCGCTCGGGTCGCGGAATGCTATCGCGCCGGTCCCGCCTCGAAGCCCAGTATCTCGCCCTCGCCGCCGACCTTGCAACGGAAGGTCCAGGGGCCACGGCCGCGCCGGCGCTGTTCGTCCCGGTTTGGCGCGATCGTGCCGCTGATCAGGAAGGTCCGGTACCCGGCGAGGCGCAGTTCCTTGTACGTCGCCGCGCCATGGCGCGCCGCACGGGTTCGGCAGGCTGCGATCGCCAGGCTCTCGCGGCTCACGCGACCTTGCCGGCCGACGGGCTTTGCGGACTCGGTCGCGACCTGCGGCGTATCCCGGCGGAAGCCGGCAGCCTGCGACTCCGCCGGCGCGGACGACGACAGGATCATGGCGGTCACGAAAGCCTCAAACACGATCGGTGCCCTTGTTCTGCGCGGCTGACACGGGGCGTCCGCGAGGCGATCTTGCCCGGGATATCCTGAATATGGCCCGACTCGATCCTCGACCGCCCGGTCGGCGATGGGTTCGCGGCCGCGGCCGGCGCAAGCCGACCGCAGCCCGAAGTCCGATCAGAAGAGAATGTCGCTCTGGGTCAGCTGAACATTGCCCAGCGCGACGACGAAATCGGCGACCCCGTCGCCATTGACGTCGCCGGCAACATAATAGTCGCCATGGTCCTTGTAGCTCCGCAGCTGCCCGGAAACGCCGCTGAACGCGCTCGCGCCGATCCGGTTGAACGCATCGTCCGCGGCGGTCCCGCTCTTCGCGTCGATCCCGCTGAGGTCGAGCTTGTCCTGCCCGCGGCGGAAGTCGGTGATGCTGTCCCAGCCGCCGAGATCGCTGAAGGCGAAGACATCGTTGCCCGCATTGCCGGTCAGGATGTCGTTGCCCTCCCCGCCGTTGAGCCGGTCGTTGCCGTCACCGCCGGCGAGTGCGTCGATATCGGCACCGCCGAACAGCAGGTCGGCACCGCTCCCGCCAAGGAGGAAGTCGCGCCCGTCGTCGCCATAGAGGGAATCATTGCCGTCATCGCCGTACAGCGTGTCGCTGCCGCCGCCGCCGTGCAGCACATTGGCGATATTGTTGCCGAACAGCGTGTCGTCATGCGCCGAGCCGGTGACATTCTCGAAGTTCAGCAACCGATCGCCGGTGGCGTAGCCGCCGATGCCGTCGGCGAGATAGTCCTCGATCGCGCCGCCGAGATTCTGCCAGAACGAGCCCGATCCGCTGCGGACATTGTCGAGCCGGACGAGCACGCCGGCGTCGGACGCCTCGTAGCTGACCGTATCGATCCCCGCACCACCGTCGAGCAGGTTCTTCTGATCATTGGCGATGATCAGATTGTCGAGCGCGTTGCCGGTGCCGTTCTTCGCAGTGCCGACGAGCTCGAGGACCTCGAGATTGGCACCGAGCGTGTAGTTGATCGAGGCGACCACGCGGTCCGCGCTGCCCTCGCCGGCCAGCTCGGTGATCGCTTCGCCGGTCTCGCCCACCACATAGACGTCATTGCCCGCGCCACCCTTGAGCGCGTCCGCCAACCCGTCCGAGCCGCCTTCGAGACGGTCGTCGCCGGCGCCGCCGTCGAGCGAGTCGAGCCCGGCGCCGCCGCGCAGCACGTCGTGGCCGTCACGCCCGAGCAGCGTGTCGTCGCCGTCATTGCCGGTGAGCGTGTTGGCCGCGGCATTGCCGATCAGCACATCGGCCGCGCTGCCGCCGGTGGCGTTCTCGATCACCACGCCGCGGGCGATCGTGTAGCCGCCATAGACGCCGTCGGCATGCGAGATCACGCCCGCGCCGGTCGCCGAGAAGTCGATCGTCGCCGCGGTGAGATCGATCCGCGCCGATTGCGTGCCGTTGTGCTGGATCGTGTCGTTGCCGCCGGTGTCCCAGATCGTCTGGAAGAAACCGTCGCCGGCGTTGACCGCCGGCAGGACATAGACATTGTCGCCCGCATTGGCGGTGGTGTTCGCGCCGTATTTGATCTGCAGCAGCGCGATGTCGAGCGCCGAGAGCGAGCCGTTATAGGCCTCGTCGATCTCGAGCCACGTGCCCTCGTCGTCGATGTACCACGGCACGCCATAGGGATCGTTCGCCGGGTCGAGCGGCCAGCCGGGATTGTACGACATGACCGTGTAGACGCCCTGGTTCAGATCATAGGCGCCGTAGGAGTCGAACGCGCCGAACACGCCCGGCAGGATCGTCGAGCCGCCGCCGGTGTCGTGCGGATGGGCGAGGCCCATGCCGTGACCGAACTCGTGGACCAACGTGTAGAAGGCATAGCCGCCCTGTTCGAGGCCGCCATTCTCGCGATTGGCCGTGTCGACCCCCGGACCGTCCTCGTCCCAGCCGAACCCGTCGCGCCAGAACACGCCGACGCCGGCATTGTCCTCGCCCGGCGGGTTGAAATAGCCGAGCACGCCCGCGGTATCGCCCGCCGTGGTGTTCTTCACCACCAGCTTGAAATCGGCTTCGGCGGCGTTGGTCGTCACCGTGTAGTGGACCGGCAGCGCCTTCTCATATTGCTGGAAGGCGAGCATCGCTTGCTGCTGCTCATATGCGGTCCAGCCGAGCGACGTATTGCCATCGAAGGTCTCGCCGGCGGCGGCGAAATAAACCTTGATCTCGCCGTCCGCGGCGCCGGGCACGACATTGTCGTTGCCGCCCCAGTTGATCGCGTCGAGCGGGTTCATGCCGCTGAGGTCGAACGTCTTGACGCTGAGCTCATAGCCCGCATTGGCCGCTGCGCCGGCCGCACGCGCCGAGGCGACGTCGTGGCTGACGCGCAGATAATAGGTGCCGCTCTCTGTCGGCACGAACGAAACGGCGGCGTTCTGGTCGCTGCTCGAGATGTCGCCGCTGAAGGCCGCGATCGTCGTGCCGTCCGGGGCCATCACGTGCAGCCGCAGATCGTTCTCGGGGCCGACATAATAGTCCCACCCGCCCGAGGCCTGGAATTCATAATATTGGCCGGCGACCAGATCGACCTTGTAATAGTCGACATCGTTGAAGTCGGTGGCGCTCGCGGCATCCATGAAGCCGAGGGTCGAGGAACCCACCGCCACTGCCTGCGCGCCGGCGGCCGTATTCGAGACGTCGGCGCCGCGTTGCGCCACGGCCAGCGTGTAATCGCCCGGAATGCCGTCATTGGCATCATCGAACCAGGGGCCGGCCTCGATATAGACCACGCCGGTATAGGTCGCGGTATAGGTCAGCAACGCGTTCGAGCCGGTGCCGCCTTCGTCGTCCGCGGCGATCGCACTGCCGCCGCTGTTGTAGAGGAAGATTTGCGGGTCGGGCATGGCGTTGGGCCCGGTGCCGTTCAGCGAGATCACATAGGTCTGGCCCGCCACGACATTGAGCGTGTAATAGTCGAGGTCGTTACCGGGATCGACATGCCCGGTTTTCGGTGTGCCCGGCGTGATCGGCTGGAAGTCCGGCTCGTCGGCGAGGGCGCCATCCGCAGTCAACGCCAGCACGGCATTGCCAATTTCGCGCTCGGTCTCGCTGGTCGAATCAATGGCCATCGCTTGTTCCCCTGAAAGAGTGAAGCGCATCGCCCGACGGCGATGACGCTAAGCTGCTGCGACCCCGGGTAGTGCCCGGTATTGAGCGACAGGAAAGGATGGAGATGATGATCAGTCTAGGCTTGCCCCGAGGTCCTAACCGTCGATTCTGATTACACTTTCACACGCATATTGAGTCTCTGCAACACCGTTGGCGACACCCGGCGCAAAGAAGTTTGCCCAAGTGCCCAAGGTGCCGGCAGTCCGCTGAATTGGGAAGGATGGCGTCTGCAGGCCCGCAAACGAGCTTCGCTTTCGTTTCGAAATCGACGGCCTCCGCCTTCTATTGGTCACGTACCTGCCGCAAATGGACGGTCGAATGCGTTCGCCGCTTGGGAAGGGCGCCGATGATATCGCTCGCAGTGACGCTCGCTCTCGCCCCGGCGCAGACGGTCCCGCTCGTTCCGGGCGCCGATGACGAGGCCGCGCGGTCGGTCGCCGCCGAACCGCGTTGCGATCCGTCGGCCGACGAGATCGTCATTTGCCGCAGGGCCGATCGCGAACAATTCCGCCTTCCGAAGCTCGAACTGCGCTATCGCGAGGCGCCGGTGCGCGCGGCGCGCGGAATCGGGCCGGGCGAGCTTTCGGTCGAAGCCGAGCAGCGCGAATTTCCCGGCGCCAGCGGCCCCGCCGCGATGGTCCGTTTCCGGATTCCGCTGGGACGCAAGCAAAAGAAATAATCGCTGTCGCTGTGCCCGGCTCCTGTGCCACAGCATCGGGCATGACGAGCATCGGCATCTTCGGGAGCATGGGCCGGATGGGCAAGGCGATCGCCGAGATCGCGCCCGGCCTTGGCGCAACGATCGCTGGCGGCAGCGATGTCGGCGACAACCCCGCCGATCTCGCGCGCAAGGCCGATGTCCTGGTCGATTTCTCCGCGCCTGCCGCGCTCGAGGCGCATCTCGGCGCGGCGCGGGCGGCGTGGACGCCGATCGTGGTCGGGACCACCGGCCTCAATCCGCACCAGCATGCGCTGATCGATGCCGCGGCGGCCGAGATCCCGGTGCTCCAGACCGGCAACACCTCGGTCGGCATCGGATTGCTCGCCCGGCTGGTGCGCGAGGCGGCGGCGCGGCTCGGTCCCGATTGGGACATCGAGATCGTCGAGATGCATCACCGCAACAAGGCCGACGCGCCTTCGGGCACGGCGCTGATGCTCGGCAACGCCGCCGCGCACGGCATCGGCACCACGCTCGCCGAGGCGGGCGTGAGCGATCGCGCCGGGCTCACCGGCCCGCGCGCCGAGGGCACGATCGGCATGGCCTCGCTGCGCGGCGGCTCGGTGGTCGGCGATCACAGCGTCGTGTTCGCCACCGCCGGGGAGCGCATCGAGCTCACCCACCGCGCCGATGATCGCGCGATCTTCGCGCGCGGCGCGATCCAGGCCGCGCTCTGGCTCAAGAACCAGCAGCCGGGCCGCTATACGATGGATCAGGTGCTCGGGATTTGAAGAAGCCGGAGGTCGTCGAGTTCTTCGCGCGGCTCGCGGCCGACAATCCGCACCCCGAGACCGAGCTCGAATATTCGAACGCCTATACCTTGCTCGTCGCGGTGGTGCTCTCGGCGCAGATGACCGATGTCGGGGTCAACAAGGCGACGCGCAGCCTGTTCGCCGAGGCCGACACGCCCGAAAAGATGCTCGCGCTCGACGAGGAGACGCTGCGCGAACGGCTGCGCACGATCAATTTCTACAACACCAAGGCGAAGAACGTGCTCGCCTTGAGCCGCGCGCTGATCGAGGAACATGGCGGCGAAGTGCCTGCCGATCGCGAGGCGCTGGAGAAGCTGCCGGGCGTCGGGCGCAAGACCGCGAACGTCGTGCTCAACTCGGCCTTCGGACGCGAGACCTTCGCGGTCGACACGCACATCTTCCGCGTCTGCAACCGCACCGGGCTGGCGCGCGGCAAGACTCCGCTCGACGTGGAGTTGAAGCTCGAGAAGGCCGTGCCCCAGCCGTTCCGCCTCCACGCGCATCACTGGCTGATCCTGCACGGGCGCTACACGTGCAAGGCGCGGACGCCCGAATGCTGGCGATGCATCGTCGCCGATCTTTGTGCGTTCAAGCCCAAGACCCCCGCGCCGACCGGGCGCAAGCCCGCCCGCGGCGCCCGCATCGAAGGATAGGTCCATGCGTATCCTGCTCGCCGTGTCCGCCCTGGTCCTCGCCGCCGCGCCCGGCACCGCCGGCCAGCGCCCCGCCGGCGTCCCCGCCGCCACGCCCGACGGCGATCCGGTCAATTGCGTCCGCCTCAACCAGATCCTGCGGACCGCGGTCCGCGACGGCGGCACGATCGACTTCATCATGCGCAACGGCCGCGTCTATCGTAACCAGCTCGACGGCGGCGCCTGCCCCAGCCTCTCCTCGGAGAAGCGTTTCCTCTACAAGACCAGCTCGGGCGATCTCTGCTCCTATGACACGATTACCGTGCTCCGCGATCCGGGCCCGACGCGCGGCGCGACGTGCGGGCTCGGCCAGTTCCAGCCGGTGAAGCTAGCCGCGCGCTGAACGGAAACGACTGGCGCGCTCCGTTTCGCTTTGCTAGGCGCGGGCTTCCAGGCACCCGTAGCTCAGCTGGATAGAGCGCTGCCCTCCGAAGGCAGAGGCCACAGGTTCGAATCCTGTCGGGTGCGCCAGTTTTCTGCCGTTTCTAACGACCGCGTAGCTTCGCCTGTGACAGTTATGTGGTCGTTACGCCCCTCGGCGCGGCCGTGTCCTCTATCAATCGCGGACGCCCAGTCAGTGTGATCTCACCTTGGCGAACTCCACGCCGAGGGTCTTCTCGTCACAGAGAAAGAACTCGCCCCCAAGGCTGCGGTACAGGTCCTCGAAATGCCGCTTCATCGCGTTCTCCGCGCTTAACGCGGTGTCTCCATCGGGTAGGGGCCGCGATCGAAGAAGCAACTTCCACCGCATCCGAGCAGCCGGAGGTAGGCATTTGTTGTGCTGCTCGCATCGCTCGTCGGGGTTCTTCGCCAATCCCACCTTTACGATGATCTTCCCGCGCAGCGCGTGAGAAGGCTCTCCCATGATCGCAGTCACGTCGCCGTCAAGTTGGAGAGCGTACAGGAAATGCGCGCCGTCCGTCGTCTCCGAAACGCGCTTACCGAAACTCATAGGAAAGCCCCGGGAGGGGACGTAGACCCGCTGCTTCTCCTCATCAGAGAGTAGAGCTTCGCCGTACACGTCCGCCGGTCGAACACGCATCGCGAGAGCCGTTGCCGCCTCTTCCGGCAGCAGGGCCACGCCACGCTTCGATATCAACTGCCAGTTCGCCCCCTTGCCGAGCGTCGTGGGAGCAATCTCCCGCACGTCGGGGGTGTCAATTGAGCGCCACGCTCGAACGACAGGGACCGCATACGTCCAACGGCCAGTCACTCGATTGTCGATTTTCCACTGGCGTCCCTGCGCATCGGTTCGGGCGGTGTCACGGATCGTCTTCGGCTCGATTTCAAGGAACCCCATGACCCGGCCACGCTCGGCTTCGTCGGTGTTGTCGCCCATCGTCGCGTACACCATCGCGAGATCACCGCGTCTCCACTCACGCAAAAACCATGTGCGGTCTCCCTCGTGCGTGAAGCCGAGATACCCTTCGCCCTCCGGCCTGAACCCCCAAAAGGACGTGACCCACACACGTCCCGAGGGCAGCTTCATTTGAGGCTCCGAAAGTTGGTCGTCGTGTGGCACTTCGCCCCCCTCATTGCAGCCCAACTCCTACGGGCGCGACGTTAGGCACGCTATTGTCACCATCCTCACTGACAAGGAAGAGTTGCAACCAGTTGCACCATGACTGTCCCGCACGATTAAGCTGCCATATGATCGCGCAGCGAGGGGGGGGTAAAGCATGGGGATACCGACACATTACTCGACGCAATTACCGGATCGGTGTTGGCACCTGATCGAGAGTCTGCTGCCCGAGGTTGAGAAGATCGGGATGCCGGGCGAGGATGCACTGGGGCCACTCAAGACCACGTTCCTGCTATCTATGGCGACGCCGCTGGTGCTGATCCCCATCGAGCGCATCGAGCGTCACCGGTGCGCGGAAATGACCGGCTACATGGATGAGCGCTTTCGCGATGATGACGTGACTGCCGCAATCGATCGCGCTCTCGGCGGGCATCCGATCCGCAAGGCCCCCTTCTTCACGCAGGGAAGCTGGCATTTCGCCTCGATCCCCTATGAGGCCCACATGAACCTCGCCTTCCACTTCCCCCACGCCCTGGAGGATAAACTGGCCTCGGCCGATGCTGCGATCGGCGCTTGCCGGATGCCGGGATCACAATGGGCAAGCTGCCTGCGCAACGCGCTGGCGCATGGCGGGATCGTCTATCTCGACCGCGACGGACGGCATACGCATGGTCATGCCACCGAGATGTTGGCTTTCGTCAGCGCGCGCTATCCAGCGGGCAGCAAGGTGCCCTCAGACATCCTTTGCCTCCGCATAGGGCGCGAGGATTTCCTCGCCTTCCTGCGCGGCTGGGTGTCGTGGCTTCAAAGCTCGGGGGTTGCCGAAAAGCTCGCTGCATAGCGTCACGCGTTGCAACGGGCTGCAACTCGCTGGCGCAACCCGCCCCTGCTGTTCTAGACCGACGCCGAACACCCAAGGGAGGGCAGTAAAGCGTGGCGAACGGCGATCTCAACTGGATCACCAATTTCATCTGGGGGATCGCCGACGATGTGCTGCGCGACCTGTACGTCCGGGGCAAGTACCGTGACGTCATCCTGCCGATGACCGTGCTCCGCCGCCTCGATACGGTGCTGGAGCCGGTCAAGCAGGCGGTGCTCGACACCAAGGCCACGCTCGACAAGGCGGGGATCACCAATCAGGAGCTACCCCTGCGCGAGGCCGCCGGGCAAGCATTTTACAACACCTCGCCGTACACCCTGCGCGACCTGCGGCACCGGGCCAATCCGGCGAGGTTGAAGGCGGACTTCGAAGCGTATCTCGACGGCTATTCCGCGAACGTGCAGGACATCCTCGACGCCTTCGAGTTCCGCAACCAGCTTCCCAAGCTCACCCGTGGCGACGCGCTCGGCACGTTGATCGAGAAGTTCCTCGATCCCCGGATCAACCTCGGCCCTGCGCCGGTGCTAAACGGCGACGGCATTGTCCGCCATCCCGGCCTCGACAACCACGCCATGGGTACAATGTTCGAGGAGCTGGTGCGCCGGTTCAACGAGGACAACAATGAGGAAGCCGGCGAGCATTGGACCCCTCGTGACGCCGTTGGGCTTATGGCAGACCTGCTATTCATGCCGATCGCCGACCAGATCAGGTCTACGACCTACCTCCTATACGACGGCGCATGCGGTACAGGCGGAATGCTCACCGTCGCGGAAGAGCGCCTGATCGAGCTGGCACAGGAGCGCAAACAACGCGTCTCGATCCACCTCTATGGGCAGGAGATCAACGCAGAGACCTATGCCATCGCCAAGGCAGACCTTCTCATCAAAGGCGAGGGCGAGGAGGCGGACAACATCATCGGCGGCCCCGAATGGTCTACCCTTTCCAACGACGCGTTCCCCTCGCGCGAGTTCGATTTCATGCTTTCAAACCCGCCCTACGGCAAAAGCTGGAAGAGCGATCAGGAGCGCATGGGCGGCAAGGCGGGCATCCGCGATCCGCGCTTCGTGATCGAGCACGCGGGCGATCCCGAGTACAGCCTCGTCACCCGCTCTAGCGACGGACAGATGCTGTTCCTCGCCAATCTGCTCTCCAAGATGCGGCACAATACCACGCAGGGCAGCCGCGTCGCCAGCGTCCACAACGGGTCGTCGCTGTTCACGGGCGATGCCGGGCAGGGCGAGAGCAATGTCCGCCGGTGGATCATGGAGAACGACTGGCTGGAGGCGATCATCGCGCTCCCGCTGAACATGTTCTACAACACCGGCATCGCCACCTACATCTGGGTCCTGACAAACCGGAAGCCGGAACATCGGCGCGGGAAGGTCCAGCTCATCGACGCCACCGCGTGGTCCCAGCCGCTGCGCAAGAACCTCGGCAAGAAGAACTGCGAGCTGGCCTCCGAGCACAGGGAACGGATCGTCCAGACTTTCGTCGCCTTCGAGGAGAACGAACAGTCGCGCATCTTCGACAATGCGGAGTTCGGATACTGGAAGCTTACGGTCGAACGTCCATTGCGGGTCCGCGTTGATCTGACAGAAGACCGGCTTCGGGCATTCCGGTCCGTTTGCGCTGAGGAGAAGGAAGCGCCGCTCGCCAATCTCGCGGAGCACGCGGCTGACGAGCTTGGCGCGGGGCCGCATATGGACTTCAATGCCTTCCTCGAAGCGCTGGAGCCGCTGGCGAGCAAGGCAGGCATCAAGATGACGGCCAAGCGCGAGAAGCTGCTGCGCGGCACGCTCGGCGAGCGCGACCCCAATGCGAAGCAGGTCATCAAGCGGGTCTTCAATCCCGGCAAGGCCGAGGCCGACCCCAGAACCGGCCTGTTCGCGGCGACCATCGGCGGCAAGAGCGGCGTGGTCGAGTACGAGGTGGACGCGGCGTTGCGTGATTGGGAGAATGTGCCACTTCTGGAGCCGGGCGGGATCGACGCATTCATGCGGCGCGAAGTGCTGCACTATGCCCCGGACGCGTGGATCGACGCGTCCAAGACCCAGATCGGCTACGAGATCAGCTTCACCCGCGTGTTCTACAAGCCGCAGCCCTTGCGCTCGCTGGAGCAAATCCGGGCCGACGTCGTGGCGCTGGAGCAGGAAACCGATGGCCTTTTGCCGCAGATCATCGGGACAGAGGCATGAAGGCCGTCACGACTACAGGGCGCTGGAGAGTGCCGTGGATTGAAGCATTGCCGGACGACTGGCAATTCCTGTCTGCCAAGCGGCTGTTTCAGGCGCGAACGGAGTTGGCATCGGCGGATGAGCCGCAGCTTGCCGCTACCCAAGCCTACGGGGTGATCGAGCAGGCCGAATATGAGCGGCGCGTTGGCCGCAAGGTCACGAAGCTGAACAAGAACCTCGATAAGCGCCGCCTCGTCAGGGCAGACGACTTCATCATCAGCATGAGGAGTTTCGAGGGCGGTTTGGAACGCGCGTGGGCCGAAGGCGGCATTCGTTCGTCCTATGTGGTTCTGAAACCGACCGCCGAGATCAACGTCGGCTACTACCAGCACCTGTTTAAATCCCAGCCCTACATTCAGGCGCTGCGGGCGACCGGCAACTTTATCCGCGATGGGCAGGACCTCAACTTTTCTAACTTCGCCCTCGTGGACCTGCCCTATCCGCCACTCGAAGATCAGGCTCTGATCGCTCGTTACCTCAATTGGCACGGCGCGATGACGGGGAAGTTGATCCACGCTAAGCGACGGCTGATCGCGCTGCTGAACGAGCAGAAGCAGTCCATCGTCCATCGCGCCGTCACGTGCGGCCTCGATCCAGCTGCGAAGCTCAAGCCCTCCGGCGTCGATTGGCTTGGCGACGTGCCAGAGCATTGGGAGGTCAAAAGGCTCAAATGGGTGGTCAGGCTGCAACGAGGATATGATCTGCCAGCCGACAGCCGCATCGACGGTGATTTTCCTGTCGTGTCGTCGGGCGGCATGATTGGTCGCCACGCAGAATGTCGTGCACCGGCTCCCGGTGTGGTTATGGGTCGATACGGCTCGACGGACGCCGTGTTCTATATCGAAGAGGCATTTTGGCCGCACAACACCTCTCTATTCGTGACTGACTTTCAGGGGAACGATCCGAGGTGGTGCTTCCATATGCTTCGCACCATCTCCAAGGCGGATCACTCCGGGAAGTCGGCGGTCCCGGGTGTGGACCGCAAGGACCTCTATGACATCCTCTTATCGGTGCCTCCGCCGGCCGAGCAGCAACATGTCGCTTCCGTCATTGACGCGGAATGTAAGGAGTTCGACCAGACAGTAGCGAAAGTGAACGGCGAGATCGCCCTCATCCAAGAGTTCCGCACCCGCCTGATCGCCGATGTTGTCATCGGCCAACTCGACGTGCGCGCCATGGCTGCGAACCTGCCCGACGTCGCCGATACCGAGGCGGTGGACGATCTGACCAACGAGGACGATCTGGACAACAATGCGGAAGCCCTCATCGACGAGGAAGAAGCCGCCTGACCATGCCCCCGCCCGCCAATCCCAAAATCTACCACATCGTCCACGTGGACAAGCTGGCCTCGATTGCGGCGGAGGGGTTTCTTTATTCCGATGCCATCATTTCCGCCCGCCCGGCCACCGGCACGATGATCGGGATGAACCACATCAAGCGGCGTCGTCTGGAACAGCTGCGGTTGACCAGCCACCCGGACCTGTTCGTTGGGCAGTGCGTGCCATTCTATTTCTGCCCTCGCTCGGTGATGCTCAATATCATCTCCCGAGGCAGCTCCGATCTGGAATATGCGGGCGGCCAGCGCCCGATCATCCACCTTGTCGCCGACCTCCGTCAGACCGTGAACTGGGCGGAAGACAACGATCTACGCTGGGCCTTCACCCTCTCAAGCGCGGCCTCAAAGCACTTTGAGGACCGCTGCGACCTCGGCAGCTTGGGCGACATTGATTGGAACGCGGTTAATGCCCATTATTGGGCAAGCGTTAGGGACCAGAAGCAAGCCGAGTTTTTGGTCGAAAACAGCTTTCCTTGGCATCTCGTGGAAGAGATCGCGGTCATCAACCAACAGACCGGCCAGCGAGCCGTGCAAGCCGTCGCCGGGGCAGCTCACAGGCCCGGTGTTCAAATCCGGCCAGCATGGTATTACTGAAAGCAGAGGGCATGACACAGTTCGACATCACCACTGGCGACATCTTGAGGACGGATGCGGAAGCGCTCGTCAACACGGTGAATTGCGTCGGCGTGATGGGTCGCGGCATCGCGCTCCAGTTCAAGAATGCCTATCCGGCGAACTTCCGGGCTTACAAGGTCGCGTGCGACGCCGAGCTGGTCCAGCCGGGTCACATGTTCGTGTTCGAGACCGGTAAGTTCACCCCGCGCTACATCATCAACTTCCCGACCAAGCGCCACTGGAAAGGTAAGAGCCGGATCGAGGACATCGATAGCGGTCTGCGCGCGCTGGTCGAGGAAGTGCGAGAACGCGGCATTAAGTCCATTGCCATCCCGCCCCTAGGCGCGGGCCTTGGCGGGTTGGATTGGCGCGAGGTGCTGCCGCGGATCAAATCCGCGTTGAATGACATACCCGACCTGCGTGTGACCGTGTTCGAGCCGAACGGCCCGCCGGACACCATCCGCGCATCCTCGGTGCCGCAGATGACAGCAGGCCGCGCGGCCCTTGTGACTCTAATGCACCGCTATCTTCAAGGGCTGATGGACCCGTTCGTCACGCTGATCGAAGTGCAGAAGCTGATGTATTTCATGCAGGAGGCGGGGCAACCGCTGAAACTGAATTACGTCAAGCACCACTACGGCCCCTACGCGACCAACCTGTCGCATGTGTTGCACCGGATCGAAGGTCACTTTGTCGCAGGCTATCAGGATGGAGGCGACCAGCCGGACAAGGAACTGAGCATCGTGCCCGGTGCCATCGCCGAGGCCGAGGCTGCCTTAGAGCATGAGCCACAGACCCACGAGCATTTCAACCGGGTCGCCGATTTGGTCGATGGGTTCGAAACGCCATACGGCCTCGAACTGCTGGCGACGGTACATTGGGTGGCAGTTCGCGAGGGTGCAGATACCCCTGAAAAGGCATTGGCCCGCATTCATAACTGGAATGAACGCAAGAAAGCCTTCACTCCGCGCCAAGTGAGCATCGCGTTTGATACGCTCATGTCAAAAGGCTGGCTCGCCGCCGCATGAAGTCCAACACCTCCGAGCTTGCGCTGGAGGCGTTGATCGTCGCCGAAATGACCGGTGTCCGCAGACCGGAAGCAAGCGGTGCCCGCGAAGAAGCGGGTGGCAAGCTGCGGGATTGGCTGCTGGGCGATCCGCGCGACTACGATCGGGCGTGGACGATCGACCTGCACCAGTTTGTCGAGTTCGTTCGAGGCACCCAGCCCACCTTACTCGACACGCTCGACCTGCTGGAGGATAGCCCCACCCGTCAGAAGTTCCTCGCGCGGCTACAGGGTGAGATCAGCAAGCGGGGTGTCGTCGATGTCCTGCGCAAGGGCGTCAAGCATGGGGCGCACCACGTTACCCTGTACTACCCGTCGCCCTCGCCGGGTAACACAGTGGCGGCGTCGTACTTCCGGCTCAATCGCTTCTCCGTCACGCGACAGCTCCGGTACAGCCAGAACGACACCGCACACGCTCTCGATCTCGCGCTGTTCGTCAACGGCCTGCCGGTCGCTACCTTCGAGTTGAAGAATAGCCTGACCAAGCAGACCGTCGCCGACGCGATCGAGCAGTACAAGCGCGATCGCGACCCCCGCGAGAAGCTGTTCGAGTTCGGGCGCTGCATGGTTCACTTCGCCGTGGACGATGCCGAGGTTCGCTTCTGCACCCACCTGCAAGGCAAGGCGTCGTGGTTCCTGCCGTTTAACAAGGGCTGGAAGGACGGCGCGGGCAATCCGCCGAACCCGGATGGCCTCAAGACCGATTACCTCTGGCGCGACATCCTCACGCCGCTGGGGCTGGCCGACATCATCGAGAACTACGCGCAGATCACCGAGGAGCGCGACCAAAGGACCGGCAGGACCAAGCGCAAGCAGATATTCCCGCGCTTCCACCAGCTCGACGTCGTGCGCGAGCTGATCGCCGACGCGCGGGCCAATGGGGCCGGTCAGCGGCGACTGATCCAGCACTCGGCCGGATCGGGCAAGTCCAATTCCATCGCTTGGCTGTCGCACCAACTCGTCGAGGTCGAGCGCATGGGCCAGCCGCTCTTCGCGTCGATCATTGTGGTCACCGACCGGCGCATCCTCGACCAGCAAATTCGCGATACGATCAAGCAGTTCGCCCAGGTCGGCGCGACCGTGGGCCATGCGGAGCGCTCCGGTGACCTCCGGCGCTTCATTGCCGAGGGCAAAAAGATCATCATCACGACGATCCAGAAGTTTCCCGTTGTGGTGCAGGACATAGGTACCGATCATGCCGACCGCCGCTTCGCCATCGTAATAGACGAGGCCCATTCAAGCCAAGGCGGGAAGAGTGCCGCAGCCATGAACGAGGCGCTCCTCGGCAAGGAGGCCGATGAAGAGGCGACCCCAGAAGACCGCATCAACGCGATCATCGCGGCACGGAAGATGCTCCCCAACGCAAGCTACTTCGCTTTCACGGCGACGCCCAAGAACAAGACGCTGGAGGTGTTCGGCAAACCATGGCCCGAAGGCGACAAGGTCAAGCACCGGCCGTTCCACAGCTACACGATGAAGCAGGCGATCGACGAAGGCTTCATCCTCGACGTGCTCAAGAGCTACACGCCGGTCCAGAGCTACTACAAGCTGGTGAAGAAAGTCGCAGACGACCCCCAGTTCGACGCGAACCGAGCGACCAAGAAACTCCGCCACTTCGTCGAGAGCAACGATCACGCGATTGGGCTCAAGGCAGAGATCATGGTCGATCACTTCCACGATCAGGTGATCGCGCCGGGCAAGATCGGCGGTGATGCGCGGGCCATGATCGTTACCTCGGGCATCGAGCGCGCGATCCAGTATTACCGTGCGGTAAGCGCATATCTGGAGGAGCGCAAAAGCCCCTATAAGGCCATCGTGGCCTTCTCCGGTGAGGTGGAGTTCCGGGGCACGAAGATGTCCGAGGCGACCCTCAACGCCTTCCCGTCGAAGGACATCCCCGATCGGTTCGAGAACGATCCATACCGCTTCCTGATCTGCGCCGACAAGTTCCAGACCGGTTACGACCAGCCGCTGCTGCATACGATGTACGTCGATAAGACCCTGTCGGGCATCAAGGCGGTACAGACCCTGTCGCGCCTCAATCGCGCCCATCCCAAGAAGCGTGACGTGTTCGTCCTCGATTTCATGAACGACACCGCGACGATCCAAGCCTCGTTCGAGACCTTCTATCGCACCACGATCCTCGCCGACGAGACCGACCCCAACAAGCTCCATGACCTCAAGGCCGTGCTCGACGGTCATCAGGTCTATGATACGCCCACCGTGGACAAATTCGTCGAGCTTTATCTTGCCGGGGCAGACCGCGACCGGCTTGATCCGCTCCTCGACGGTTGTGTGGCGGCCTACAAGCATACGTTGAACGAAGACGAGCAGGTCTCGTTCAAGGGCGGGGCCAAGGGCTTCGTTCGCACCTATGAGTTCCTCGCCGCGATCCTCCCCTACGCGAACGCCGAGTGGGAGAGCCTGTCGACCTTCCTCACGTTCCTAGTACCCAAGATGCCCGCGCCGCAGGACGAAGACCTGTCCAGAGGCATCCTCGACGCCATCGATATGGACAGTTACCGGGTCGAGAAACAGGCTGTGCAATGCCTTCGTTTGACTGACGCCGACGCCGAGATCGATCCAACTCCGCCGGGTGGTGGCGGGGGTAAGCCAGAGCCGGAGCTAGACCGCCTCTCGAACATCCTGCGCAGCTTCAATGACCTGTTCGGCAATATCCGGTGGGAAGACGGCGACCGTATTCGCAAGCTCATCACCGAGGAAATCCCCGAGCGCGTCGCAGCGGACGATGCCTACCGGAACGCCCAACTTAACGGCGACAAGCAGAACTCGCGCATCGAGATGGACCGAGCGCTGCGCAACGTCATCGTCGGCCTCATGCGGGACGATACGGAGCTTTTCAAACAGTTCAGCGACAACCCGGGCTTCAAGCGCTGGCTTACCGAAGCCGTATTCAGCGCCACCTACAAACCCGGCGCGCGGTCGCATTCACCCACGCCTTAGGTCTCGGCTGATGGCAAGCGGGCCTGCATCAAGTTTAGCCGCGTGAGCACCACATCATGCCAGATGCGGTCGCATCCCGTGGCCGGTGACTGCCCCCGACGCTCATTACAGCGCCGATGCTTGGCGAGCCCGTTAGCCAGCTCCTTGCGGCCACCATCGCGAGCCAGCGTCACGTGGTCAAAAGTCGCGGCCTCTGCATGGTTCGGTCTCTTGGCGTAGCGCCTTCGGAACACCTCACCGCAGCCTGCGCAATAGCCCCGCTGAGCCCACCGCAAGAGAAACAATCGCTCGGAAGGCGTCACCCGTCACGCCAGCTCCTCTGCGAACACCGTGTCCGAGATGCTCAGGATCGGACGCCCCTGCGCGTCGGCCAGATGGCACTGGCGCACCCCATCGGCTTCTACCCCCGTCACCACGAGAGTGTCGCCCGGCCAGAATACCGGCGGAACGCCCTCTCGGATATCCACATATCCGGCGAAACGCACCAGAACTCCGATCGATGTTCCCAACTTAACTCTCCGTTCTATAATTATAGGCACCGTATAATCGTAGTAAGTTTAAGTCAAACTGAGATTTATCCTAGTGCAGCGCCGCCAACACATGTGGCACTTACGGCAGTATTTCTTGCACGTCGCGACATACCATGATATTTAGCGTCTCAATTTTGACGATATTCAAGGAGCATCATGCCCGAACGTCACCATATCACCGACATCCTGATTGAACGCATTTTAGAGAACTCGAATGGGAAGGAGTTCAGGGATCTGCGAGACCGGGCGAGTTACGTGTTCGTGACCGGCACTCACCCGTCACACCTGCGGCGGCAGGGAACGCAGATACTGACCCGCATCAGCCGGCTATCCAACACAGCGACCGCACTCGATCGCCGCCACGGCAATCTCCGGCTTGATGATCGCATCGCAACCAAGCTCAACCTCGAAGCCCACCCGATGGTGACTAAGGTGCGGGAGTATCTAGCGAAGGGCTACGTGATCACCGTCTCGCTCGGTTCCAACGAGCGCAAGCCGTACACCAAGATCTTTCTGTCGCGCGGTAGCGGGCCGGAAGAGGATCGCATCACCGTTCAGATCGACGGCTCCGTCCTCGATCATTGGCCGAAGAGATAAAAGACAGACGTCACGCCGCGCGAGCCGCATTCCACTCCAAGCCAGCGTCACGCCGTGCGAACGCCCCTAGCGCCTCTTCGGCCACTGCAACGCGTTGCAACGCGGACCGCTCCCACGCCCGTACGCCCTCCCAGTAGCGCCAATCCGCGGCCACACCTGCGATAGTCTTCCTCACCTTTTTGAGCTCACTCAGGTCGGCCGTCATCAGATCGCGCAGGATCGCGTCCATGCGGCGCTTGGCGACGATAGGTAGGACAAATGGCACCACCTCGCCGCCATCCAACCTGAACCAGTAACCGAGAAACCCAAAGGGTTCAGATAGTGGCTTCGGGGGCGCTGCCCGAAGCGAAAACGGGCCAGCGGCAGAAGACGCGAACGCCTTCTGCAAGAGGTCCACAATGGCGTCCGCCTGCGCCCGATCCACGAACACGCCGAGGTTGTCGGAGTAGGTGTGGAGATTGTGACCGTATGTGTGGAGCAGCGGCCCCTTGGGGCAGTCAGCCAAACCCCGAAGCACCTCTGCTACTACATACTCGCCAACGAGCGCGGACAGCGCCGACCCCGGAGGAATGCCCCGCCGGCCCAAGTGCTCAACCGCCCCGCCTGGAAGGCGGGCTCTGACGTTCTTCCCGATAGGAACAATCGTCATGCCTCCCGTGTGCACTTGGCATCGGGTGATACCCTTGGGCAGCGGAAGGTTCTCCTCCAACCATGCGTGACTGATGTTAGAATAGAAGTTCTGCACATCGAGCTGCACGAATACGTGGTCCGCCCTCATCAGGGGCAGCTCACGGCGGAGGGCTTCGAGGACTGCTGATCGCCCACGCCCATCCGGCGATCGCCGAAGCAGATGCTGGGAGGGGTGGAAGTCCACGAACGGGGATAGGGCCAAGCGGATCAGGCGCTGGCGCGCTTGGTCGATCCACTCGAACCTGAAAATCGGACGGTAGCGCCGGTCGGCGGGACCATCAAAACTCTTGCGCTTGGCGTATAGCTCGGCGCAGCCGGGTTGATCGAGCTTGCCGACCAGCGCCAGCCCGACCCTGAGCAGTTGCCAGCGGCAGACGCGCAGCTCGCTGCGATCATCCGGCGACAACTCCGATCGGTCCTTGAGGTAGTCGGGCAGCGACGACCAAAGCGCCACAAACCGACCAGCAAGACAGCGCCGCAGATCATCGGCCTCACGGCGCGCAGCGCGGAAGCCGCCATACAGGAGCTTAGCCTCGATCCTTGCTACGCGCTCCTGCGCGCGCCCGCGCGCCGCACCAACGATCAGACGCTCCTGCGCGGGGTCGATCTCCTCTGGCCGCAACTCGCCCCGCGCCACTGCTGTCAGCAGATCGCCGCCGTCGTCGCCGTGTGTGCCAGACCTAGAAATCGCCCCACCTCATCAACAAGTGTCGGGTGAGCGACTGCAATCAAAGACAGGCCATGTCAAACAGAATTATAAGCAAGTAGTTCTATTGCCTTTTTGATAGAATGGTAATGACTATACCAAAAGCGTGGTATGCACTCACGCTTGAAGGTTGGTATTTTGCAACCCGTTGCAACCGAAAGTTGTTGATGCCTACTTGTCGAACTCTTAGAGACCGTTTCGTTACGCGTACGAGGTGTCGGGATGTTACTTACAGCGAGGCAGGTGACGGAGCGCTACGGCCTCCCCTCGTTGAGCACTGTCGCGACGATGCGCCGTCGCGGCCTCCCCTTCATCCGCATCAGCAAGGAGCATCTGTTCGATCCGGCGGATGTCGAGGACTTCATCGCTAACCTTAAGGAGGTGCAATGCCGCGCCGAAACCGTGGGCCATATCTCAAGTTCATCGCCGAGCGCGGCGTCTACTACGTCTTCTGGGCGGAAAACGGCGTCACCCGACGGAAGAGCACTGGCACGACTGACAGCGGACAGGCTCAAGAAGCGCTCGCACAGTTCATCGCAGCGCGGCGGCGGATCGGCTCCGACGGCAGCGGTCCTTGCGATCCCTCAACGTTCAGCGTCGCCGACGCTCTAGCGCTCTACGGCGATCTTCACGCGCCGACCACGGCTGACCCTGCGCGGATTGGCTATGCGATCGACGCGCTACTCGACTTTTGGGGTAACAATACCCTCGGCGAGGTCACGAAGCAGACCTGCAAGGCGTATGATCGTGCGCGAGGGAGAGCCACGGGTACGGTCCGGCGCGAGCTTACGACCCTGCGCGCCGCGATCAATTTCGCTTACGCCGAGGGACGGTTGACGCGAACGGTGCCTGTCTGGCTCCCAGAGGTTCCCGCTGGCCGGGACAGGTGGCTATCGCGCACCGAGGCCGCCGCCCTACTGCGCGCATCTCGATCCGTCGGGAAAGGCGCTCGACTCTACCTGCCGTTGTTTATCGTCCTGGCGCTCTACACTGGCGCGCGGAAGGAAGCGATCCTGTCGCTGCGATGGCCCCAAGTGGACCTCAAGCGCGGGATGATCGACTTCAACTCGCCCGGCCATCGTAGAACAAACAAGCGCCGGTCGCGCATCCCAATCCCCGACCACCTAATGACGTTCCTGCGCCTCGCACGCCGACGGGGGTCGGACCTTGGGCATGTCGTCCATCGTGACGGGTCTCGCCTTCTGGACGTCAAGCGCTCTTTCGCCACAGCCTGCGAAAAGGCGGGACTGGAGGATGTCACACCTCACACCCTCCGGCACACCTGCGGCACTTGGATGGCCCAGAGCGGCGTTCCGCTCTTCGAGATCGGTGGCTGGCTCGGCCATTCGCATGAACGTACGGTCGAGCTTTACGCCCATCATTCGCCCGACCATCTGCTGCGGGCAAAACGCGCGGCAGATCGACGGTCTGTCCAATGATGGCAGTAGCTTCGCGGTGATTTGGCCGCCGGGGCCATCGCTGCGAGAGTTACCCCCCGAAGAAGGCGGAGCTGATCAGGCCCGGACAGCGCGGTCTGCCACCCCCCTATAGGGCCTCGATTTGGATCAATATTGCAACCGGTGCGCGTCCGAACTCGCGATTAGTCCCTGAATAGAATGAACCCGCCAAGACACTGGCTTTGCAGCCGGTTGCCGCGAACCTGCGCTCTCCCGCATCCGCGCGACACGGCCCTTGGCCTCGCCGATATTTCGACGTGTGCGCGTGAGCGCTATGAGAACGGGTGCGGTCCCGCACAAGGTCCGAGGCGGACGTCGGGCTGCATCTAGGTGGGTGGCACGCCTTCCCTCATGCAAGGAACTGCCCATTCCGGCGATGTGCGAACCCCGTCAACATGACGCCCACGCCTTCCGCCGCGCGCCTGTCCCCGTGTCAGTTATGTGGTCGTTACGAACCACGGACGCGCTTCCGCGTCCCTTGGAAACTCGCGAATTTCGGGGCATTTGCTCTAGCACACTTGTTCGGCAGAGCCCTCCGAAGGCAGAGGCCACAGGTTCGAATCCTGTCGGGTGCGCCAGCCACAATCCTAGGGTTTTGCGCCCTCGCCAAGTTCCTTGCTCCGGTGACAGTCCGGTGTCGGGACGTGGAACATCCTTGCGGGTCCCTCCAAACTTTGTAGCCTCGAAAAAACAAAGGGTCGCGATTCGGGTGGGGAGAGACCGAGTTGCAAACGACTTTTGAGAGGGTCAAAGTGATCCTCGACCAGCTGTGTCCGGCGCTGGACGAGCCGGTCGGGCAGGCGCAAGTTCGAATGAAAGGCTTTCTAAACAGCCTTTCTGCCGCATACCCTTCCATTTGGAACGCGTCTCAACCGGTAGTCGACTACAGCGATCCGGCATGTCACGCCGCGTACATATTCAAATATGTGACCGCCAACTCGGATCTGATCTATCAGGCCCTTCGGGCGTCTGGGTCGACGGCGAGCGCAATTTGCAAGCAAGACTCAGTAACGATCGCATGCATCGGCGGCGGCCCAAACACCGAGCTCCTCGCGCTGTTCAAATATCTTGAGCGCATTCCGAATCCTGCGAAGCATGTTCGATGCATCATGCTGGACCACTTTGCGCCGTGGGAGCAGACCTTTGAGGCGGTGTTGTCGACCAAGCCGGACTGGCTGACAGTCGACGTTGAGTTCGTGCCCATGACGCTGACCGATCCGGCCTCGGTGCCGCGGGCGAAAATCGCCGCCGCGGACATCATCACATTCAGCTATAGTCTGTCGGAGGTCTGGCGCTACAATGGCGGGGGTGTGGTGACCGCGGCCCTGGATGCGATCCTAGGGGTAGCGAAAGCTGGGTCCATGATCATCTATTCGGATAATGCAGGGCAGCACTTCGACCCTCACATGGAGCGCGATTTTTCGGGTCGAAGCGACCTTACACAAGTCGGGCGATCGGATTACACCCATATGCTCATCGGCTCCGAGGAGCAGATGGACACCGTAGGCAGTTATAGGGATTGGCTGGATATGCGCCCAAAATTGCGCGGCAGGGCAACGACAGCGACGTTCGTCAAGAAATGATGGCGGACCTCTTCGCCTCGGACGTCTCGTTTACGAGAGTGCCGATGCCGGACGCAGATGTGCAGTTTTTACAACGATTGCCGATGCCGCAATCCGACGAGAAAATATTTGAGCAGTTGTTTCGGGAAACGAAATGGCTCCACGAGAAAGTGATGGTGTGGGGCAAGGAGCATCTGCAACCGCGCCTCACGGCTTGGCACGGCGATCCCGGCCGCAGCTACACATATTCGGGGACGGTCATGTTTCCGATGCCGTGGACGAACCTTCTCCTCAGCCTTCGCCGCGAGTTGGAGGAGTTGACCGATGCGCGTTTCAACAGTGTCCTCTTGAACCTCTATCGAGATCACAACGACAGGATGGGGTTCCACAGCGATAACGAGCCGTCTCTCGGGAAGGAGCCCACTATCGCGTCGTTGAGCTACGGCGTGACCCGGACGCTGATATTCAAGCACAAGAAGCGCGCAGACCTCGAGCGCAAGCGGGTGCCTTTGGTTTCGGGTAGCGTTTTGCTCATGAAGGGCGCGACGCAGTCGAACTGGGTGCACGGGATCGATAAGGAATCGCGACCCTGCGGGCCCCGCATCAATCTCACTTTTCGGAATATCTTGAAGTGATGGCGACCTCCTGACTGCGGGGCTTCGTCCATCATGCTTCCTACTTCTCCATGGCCTTGCGCATCGACCATGGCGGCCCGAAGGCGCCGGGCGCCAGCTTCTCGATTTCGCTGATGATCGCCTCGGTCACCTCGAGCGCACGGGCGAGATAGCCCGCCGATCAGTCGGTCAATCGAGCCGCTTCACCTCGATGTTGCGGAATTCGATCTGGTGGCCCTCGCTCTGCAGCGCGATATAGCCTTGGCCGAGCGCGACCTTGCCGCCGGCTGCGGCGATCAGCGGCTGCGCGTCCTTGTCCGCGGGATCGAGCTCGACTCCCGAATAATGCAGCACGGGCTTGCCGTCGACGAAATGGGTGATTGCGCCGCTGGGCAACACCTCGAGCTCGATCTTCGTCCAGCGGCCGAGCGGAATGAGCGGCGAGGTGGAGAGAATGCAGTGGCGCGGGTCGCGCTTGCCCTCGAACACCACGGTGGTGCCAGGGGTGCAGAGATTGGCGGTCGGCTCCTGCGTCGGGCGCGGAACGCCGAGCAACTGCAATTCGAGGCTCACCGGAAAATCCTGATCGCGCCGCATCGTCTCGGGCGCCTGCGCATGGAACATGAGGCCCGAATTGCTGGCCTGCCAGACCTTGATCCCCGGCAATGACTCGCCGAACAGCCGATAGTCGAAGCGGATACGATAGGCCTTGAGCGGCGTCTTCCAGAAGAGATGGCCGAATTCGCCCTCGAACTTTGTATAGTTGGCATGCGAGACGCGGATCGCGCCGTCCTGCACGACGAACATGTGCAGCGGATCCTCACCCAGCGCGCGGCCGGTGATCTTGGGCGTCCAGCCGGCAAGGCTCTTGCCGTCGAAGATGCGCTGCCATTGCGGCGCGGGGGCCGCGCCGAGCAGCGCCAGCATGGGGAGAAGCAGAAGTCTCATGCGCGAACGGCTCCAGTTGCTGGGGTTGTGGCTTACCGGGGTCTGGCCGGTGGCGCGAAATGCACCCGCTCGGCGGCGGCCTGGCGATCCCAGTCGGCGCGCGTCCGGAACCCGCCATTGCCGAGGCTCCATGCCGAGCCCGAATAATAGACGAACGGCTGGCCCGGCGTGACGCGAAGCAATGCGAGGTGATTGTCGGCGTCCTTGACGACATCGATCAGCATCGCCGGATCGACGCGCAGCGCGACGGCCATCCGGCCGTGGCCGGCCTGCTCCGGCCCCCACCAGGCGAGCAGCCCCTGCGCCTTGTCGACGGTCAGCTCGCCCTCGGCGCCGGTCGGCTTGCGCGCGATGCCGATCCCGACGACCAGCGGCCCCGGCTTGTCCGAGCGGATCGTCGAGATCATCCGGGTGAAATGCGTGCCCATCGGCAGCGTGAAGCGCCGCGTCTCCCAGACCTTGCGGTTCACGTCGACCGGCCAGGGCTTGTAGTCGACTTCGAAATCGGCGGCGTCGGGACCGTTTTTCAGGATGCGGTGCGCAGCGTAGTTGCGGCTGGTCCACAGCTTGTTGTCGAACCAGATGCCGAGCCCGCCGGCGCCGCGCGAGGTGCCGACGTTGTAATAGTCGAGGCCTTCGCCGTGGAAGCCATGCTGGTCGCCGCTCTTGAGCTGGCGGTCGGCGAAGGGCCAGGCGACGGTCTTGCCCCAGCTGTCGACTCCCGATCCCGAAGGCGGCTCATAGGCCTCGAGCGCATGGCCGTAGATGCGGTGCGCGGTCCGGTCATTCTCCCAGAGAATGTCGTCGTAGCGATAGTCGGCGAGGATCACGCTGGCGCGCGGCGTGCGATCGGGCGCGGGGGGCAGCGGCTTGTCGATCGGCGGAAGTTGCGGCGCGGGCATATCCTGCGCGGCGAGCGCGAGCGGCGCGACGGCAAGCGCCGCGACGGCAAGCAAGCGGACCCATGCCATGCGCATTCCTCCCTGCGCCGGCTTGTCCGGCCTCCTGGTCAGACCACGCTAGCCACGCGCTCCGGCGATGACAAGCTCAGGCCAGCGCCGCCACGGCGGCATCCCAGGCGCGCGCCTCGTCCTCCCGCCGCGCATGCACGACCGGGGCCTCCGCGACTCCCCGCGTCGGATCGACCTCGACGCTCGCGTCGTAGAGGAAGGTCGCATTGCCGCTGATCGTCACCATGCGGTCGGCGCCGGCGCGCCCGCGCACCAGCCCGCCCTTGTTGAACACGCGGACGTCGCTGCCCAACGGCACGCGCCCGGCGAGGCCGGCGGCGAGCACCGAAGCGGCCATCGCGCTCCCGCAGCTATCGGTCAGCCCGACGCCGCGCTCGAAGGTCCGCACGAACAGATCGCGCCCGCGCAGTTCGACGAACGAGACGTTCGCGCGGCCGGGGATCAGCGCCGGCGCGCTCTCGCAATATTCGCCGAGCGCGATCAGCTCGGCCTCGTCGATCCGGTCGACAAAGGTGACGAGATGCGGATTGGGCATCGCCACCGCCGTAAAGCTGCGGCGGCTCGGCAGCTCGGCGAGCGTGCCGCGAATGCCGACATCGGCGAGATCGGTCGAGGCGGGCCCCGCCACGGTGCGCACCGTCGTCACGCCCGGTGCCAGATCGGCCTCGCGCGCCACCTCCGCCGAGCTCGTCTTGAGCTTCACCCGCGCCGCGTCGATCCCCAGCGCCTCGAAGCCTGCGCGCGCCACGCAGCGCAGGCCGTTGAGGCAGGTCTCGGCCTCGGAGCCGTCCGAATTGAACATCCGCATGCCGAAAGCGTGCGTCTCGTCGCCCGCGACCAGCAGCAGCAGCCCGTCGCCGCCCACCGGCCCGTCGCGATCGGCCAGCGCGCGCGCGATGCCCGCCCATTCGGCATCGTCCAGCGCCAGCGCGCGCGCGTCGATCAGGGGGAAATCGTTCCCCGAGCCATGGCATTTGGTGAAGGCGAGCCGCATGCTGCCCATCTAGGGTGACATGCGGCGCCTGGCTACTCCCTCACGCCGCCTGTTGCGCAGTCACCGGGCCGCCCATCGCGGCGACGGTTGCCTGATCGCGCGCGACGATGTCGGCGAAGCTCGGCCGCGCGAGGATCGCCTCGATATAGGCCGCGGTGCGCGGATGGCGCGCGGCGTCGGCCTTGACGCCGATGCAGCCCAGCGTCGCGAACGGGCTCGCCACGGCGATATCGGCCAGCGTCAGCCGGTCCTCGACGAGGAAGCCGGTCGCCGGGATCATGTTCTCGAGATAGTCGAACAGCGGCGGCAGCAAATCGCGCTCGGCGACATCGGCCGCCTCGTGGTCGCATTCCTGCTTGAGCACGCGCGGCCGGACGAAGCGATTGCCGAAGATCGCGGTGCCCGCGGCCATCATGATCGTGTCGGCGAGCTCGTCGTACCAGATCGTTCGTGCCCGCGCGCGCGGCTCGAGCGGAATCAGGTTGGGCTCGGGATATTTGGCTTCGAGATAGGCGACGATCGCGGACGAATCCGAGATCAGGAAATCCTCGTCCTTGAAGCCGGGTATCTTGCCGAACGGGCTGGCGGCCTGAAAATCGGGTCCGCCGCGTCCGAGGCCGGCGGGCTGGAGTTCGAGGTTCAGCCCTTTTTCCGCCCCGAACACCATGCATTTGCGTACATAAGGCGACAGCGTCGAACCAAATACGATCATGGGACATTCCCCTCCATGATGCCGCAAAACCTGGCACTCCGGACCCGGGGAACACCTAGTTTGCCACGACAGCGCGAATCCGCTGTGCCAAGGAGAAGCAAGTGATCGTCTTCACGCTCCTGCTCGCCCTTGGTGTCGGCGCGGCCTTCTTCGTGGTCCTGCGTCGCCTCGCTGTTGTGGAACAGGAGTTGCGCCGCGTCGAGTCACTCGTCGCGCGCCTCGAGGGGCGCGAGTCCCGTTTCGTCGCAACCGCCGAGCCCTTCGTCGCGCCGCCTCCCCGCGAGCCTGCGCCACCGCCTGCTGGGGAGGAGATTCCGCACGCCGCTGCGCGCGTGGTGACCTCTGCGGCGCAGGCCGCAAACGCGCCGCCGGCGCCCGCGCGTACCGGTCGCGCCGTGCCGGCGATCCAGCTCGAGGCGCTGATCGGCGGCAGCCTGCCGATCTGGATCGGAGGCGCGGCGCTCGTGCTCGCGGGCTTCTTCCTCGTGCGCTATTCGATCGAGAGCGGGCTGCTCGGGCCCGCCGTGCGGACCTTGCTCGCCGCCCTGTTCGGCGCCGCCCTGATCGCCGCGAGCGAGGCCGCGCGCCGCCTGCCCGCAACCGCGGAAGACCCGCGCGTCGCGCAGGTGCTCGCCGGGGCCGGCGTCGCCAGCCTCTACGGCACGCTCTACATGGCGGCGGCGCTCTACCATCTGATCGCGCCGCTCACGGCCTTTGGCGCGGTGGTGCTCGTCACCGCCGCGGCGATGGCGCTGGCGCTGCGCCATGGCCCGCCGACCGCGGTGATGGCGCTCACCGGCGGGTTCGTCGCCCCGCTCGTCGCCGGGTTCGACGCCGCCGGGATCGGACCGTTGCTCGTCTATCTCGGGCTGTTCACCGGCGCGCTGTTCGGGCTCGCCATTCACCGGGGCTGGGGCTGGCTGGCGCTCGCCGCGAGCATCGCCGGTTTCGCGTGGATCAACTATCTGATCGCGGCGCTCGCCGGGCGTTCCGCCGATCTGTCGGCGGTGGGGGGCTTCGCCATGCTGCTCGCGGCCTGCGCCAGTGCGGCGCTGCCGGCGACGGGGTTGCGCAATCCATGGTTGCGGCTGGCGCCGCTCGTCGCGGGCTTCGTCCAGCTGCTCGCGCTCGCGCCATCGCTCGAATTCGGTGCGCTGGCATGGAGCTTCTATCTCGTCCTCGCCGCGGCGGCCTTGTTCCTGTCGTGGCGCCAGTCGCTCTATTTGCCCGCCGCGCTCGCCGCGCTCGGCTTCCTGCTGGTGCTCGAGGCGCTGGCGCTGCTCCAGTCCTACGATCTGGGCGCTACGCACCTCGCCGCCGCGATCGCCGCCTTGCTGTTCGGCCTGCCCGGCCACCTGCTCGCTCGGCGCAGCCGCGGCTGGGCGGCGCTCGCGCTCGGCGGCAGCGCGGGGCCGCTGCTCATCGCGCACGCTTTCATGCCGTGGCCGCTCGCGCCGGCCGCATGGGGCGCACTCGAGCTGCTCGCGGCCGCGGCCTGCGCGCATCTCGCCTGGCGGCTCAAGCGCGACACCGATGACCCGGTGCTAACCGCCGCCAGCCTCGTAACCGGACTGCTCGTTGCCGTGGGGCTCGCCCAGTTCGTCCCCGATCCGTGGCTCAGTCTGCCGCTGACTCTGGTGCTGCTCGGCCTCGCCGGCTGGGCGCGCTTCGTTCGGGCACCGGCGCTGTTCGAGCTGCCGGCGCTGCCCTGGGCTGCCGCGGTGCTCGCCGCCTGGACTCCGCTCTCCCAGCTGGCGACTATGGTCAGTGCCTCGCTCGCCGGAGACCGCCTCCCGCTGCTCGCGTTGCCGCCGCTCGGCGAGCTGTTCCGCGCGCTGGCACTGCCGACCGCTGCCGTGCTCGCCATCCTGTTCGACCCACGTCAGCTCGGCCGCGCACGCCGGTTGGCCGGCAGCCTCGCCATCGCGATCGGTATCCTGCTCCTCTATGCGCTCGCCAAGCAATTGCTCGCGGTCGCCACGCCCGAGCGCTTCGCCGTGCTCGGCTTTACCGAGCGCGCGCTGCTCACCCAGGCGTGCATCGCCGCCGGCTGGTATCTGCTGCGCGTCCGCCGGTTCCCGTCGCTGGCGTCGTTCCTGCTCGGGCTCGGGCTGATGCGCTTCGTCTGGTTCGATCTGCTGCTCCTCAATCCGGTCATCGAGCCGCAGACGGTGGGGCCGTTTCCGCTGCTCAACGCCGCCGTGCTCCATGCCGCGCTCACGGCCTTCTGGCTCTGGACGCTGCCGCGCACGCCGGCAGCGCGCGCGGGCGCCGCGCTGGTCACCATCGTCGCCGCGCTCGCCCTCGTCCGGCAGGCGACGCATGGCGCCCTGTTGATGGGACCGGTCAGCACGCTCGAAAATACCGGCTATTCGGCGGCGCTGCTCGGCGTCGCGCTGTTCTGGCTGTGGCGCGGGATCACCGCCGGGGTCTACGATCTGCGCATCGCCGGGCTCGCGCTGCTGACCTTCGTCACCTTCAAGGTCTTCCTGCTCGATGCCGCCGCGCTCGACGGGGTGCTGCGCATCCTGTCGTTCCTTGCACTCGGCGTCGCGCTGATCGGGATCAGCTGGGCCTATGGCCGCTTCCTCGCCCGCCCCGCCGCGACCGAAACCGACGTGTCCGCGCCGTCGGGCTAGGCTTCAGCGCAGACCATAATGGTCCGCGATCCGGTCGAGCGCGAGCCCGAGCACCAGCTTGCCCGCACGGCTCGGCCAGCCCAGTTCCCTTTCGGCCGCGACGAGTCCCTCGCCCGCGCAGACGACGCGCCAGAGAATGTCCGAGAGCCCCGGACCCGCCGCCGCCACCGCATCGTCGAAGCGGCGCCGTGCGGCGATCTGCGCGAGCGTCGGGTCGAGGCCCGCGGCCGGCCCGTGCCTGCCGCCGGCGCGTGGGCTCGCGTCCCAGCGCATCGTCACCCGCGCGCCGAGCGACGCGATCTCATAGTCGCCGCGCAACCGCTCGCCCGCCTCGAACTGGCGCGCATCGACATGCCCGCGCGATCGCAGCCAGCTCAGCGGCGATTCGGCGAGGTTGACTGTCACGCTCCGCCGCGAACGCCGCGCCGGCGCGCCCGCGCCGGCCAGATCGTGAATGTCGCGCTCGATCAGCTCCCGCATCGATGATCTCCTTTTGTTCGCATCATCGCTCTTGCCATGGAGTCCTGTTTGTAGGAAAGATAAAAAACCAAATCGGTTAGGAGTTGCGTCATGATCACGGCGATCCGCGAAGTGAGGCGCGCCAAGGGGCTCACGCTCGAGGAGGTCGCGCAGCGCTGTGTGCCGCCGACCACCGCGCAGACGGTTGGCCGGCTCGAAACGGGGACGCGCACCGTCTCGGTAGCCTGGCTCAACCGCATCGCTGCGGCGCTCGGAGTCGATGCAGCGGATCTCGTTCGCCTCCCCGATCGCCCCGAGATCGCCGTCGCCGCGATCCTCGACGCCGGCGGCGCGCAGGCACCGCGCCGTCCCGCTTCGGTGGTTCCGCCGCGCGGCGCACCCGGGATGGTCGCGGTCACCGTCGGCGGCGGCATCGGCGACTATCGCGCCGGCGACGAGATCTGGTGCGAACGGCTCGGCCCCGATGCCTATGCGCGCGCGCTCAACCGCGATGTGCTGGTCCCGCGTCCGGCCGGACGCTTCCTGTTCGGGCGTTTGATCGGGCGCGAGGGCGACAAGCTCCATCTGCTCCCCCTCGGCGCCGGCGCGCGCCAGCAGGTGGTGACCGATCCGCCCTGGATCGCCTGCGCGGTACGGCTGGTCCGCGCGCTCTAGGCTCTTGCCCGGCGCCGCGGGGAGGCGCACTCTGCTCTGCAGAAAAGGGGCAAGAACAGGAGGGGATTGCGATGATCAGGACGGCAATGATGCTGGCTGCCACGCTGACGTTCGCCGCGCCGGCGCTGGCGGAGGATTGGGACTTCATGCTCACCAACAGCACCGGCAAGACGATCAAGTCGATCGAGATCTCGGCCGCGGGCGCGGGTAGCTGGGCGCCGAACAAGTTCGATCCCGAGCTGCGCAAGGAGGCCTCGGTCAAGACCGGCGGCAAGACCACGGTCCATTTCGACAAGGGCCCCGGCTGCAAATATGACCTCAAGGCTACTTTTGACGACGACACTTCGGCGGTGTGGTCGGCGATCGACATCTGCGCCAACAGCTATGTGACGATCAGCTACGCCAACGGCAAGCCGAGCTTCAAGGTGAGCTGAGCCCGGGCGCGTCCCGGCCGGGCGCGTCTCGAGATCAGGGGCGGAGAACCGCGAGAGCGCGGCTTTCCGTCGCCCGGGCGCGGCGTCCGGATCGATCGGCTTCCTCGATGCACCCCCGGGGAGGTCGGGCGTCGCCGGAACACTTGCGGCGGCGGAACCATTATGGGGATGAGGACGATCCAGCCCCTGTCGAGCGCGGAGCGCTCGTGCCGTATGCCGGGACCGCGGTCTTCTTCGCCCGAAGCCATCCATCCGAGGAGGGGTTATGGTCACCGTGCCACAAGCGACCGACCAGCGCGGCACGTTGCTGCGCTACACCAACGGTGCGATCGCAATCCACTGGATCACCGTCCTGCTCGTGCTGGCGCAGCTCTATATCGGTTTCACCTTCGCCGACATGCCGCGGGGTCCCGCACGGGGCGAGCTGTTCACCTGGCACAAGACGATCGGCGCGACGATTCTCCTGCTGAGCCTGGTCCGGCTTGGCTGGCGGCTCGGGCACAAGCCGCCGCCTTTCCCCGAGGAGTTGCCGCGCTGGGAACGCATGCTTGCGGTGTGGAACCACCGCGCATTCTACGCGCTGCTGATCCTGCTACCCGTGACGGGCCTCGCGACCGTTTCGGCGGGCCGGTCGGGCACCACCGCTCTGGTCGGCGGCATTCCCCTGCCGTTGATCCCCGGGCTGCCCGACGCGGCCGGCGATGCGTTCGAAGGCGCGCATGTCGTGCTGGTGTTCGTGACGCTGGCGCTGGTCGTGCTGCACGTCGCCGCCGCGCTCAAGCACCAGTTCGTCGATCGCGCGCGCGTGGCGGGGCGGATGCCGCCGTTCCGGGCGCCCGCGGGCGAGGCCGCGCAGCCGCTCGATCGATAGCGCGCATGCGGTCGCGCTGGTCGTCGGTCATCGGGATGGCGCCGGAGCCCAAGGCTGCCACCGTGACACATCGGATGCCGGATTGCGGTGCTGCTCACCAAATCTGAAGCGCGGCTAGGGCGTGGATGGGGACAACCCGCCCATCTCTCCTGTCGAAGGGCATGTGCTCAGCCCGGCGCGAGGCCATGACCCGACGGACGGGTCTCGCCATTTGGGATAGCTACCGAAACCCGCATGACAATTCGAGCATGGCGGGATGACATGACGCCGCACAGGTGACGATGCTCGACCCCGGCCGGGATCGCCGCCGTGACGGGGGAGGATTGCCATGCCCATTATCGTCGTCACCACGCCCGGTCAGACCACCACCGGCACCGCCACCGCCGATACCGTCACCGGCACCGCCGGCAACGACGTGATCAACGCCGGAGGCGGCGACGACATCGTCAACGCCGGCAACGGCAACGACACCGTGCGCGGTGGCGACGGCAACGACATCCTCTATGGCGAGGGCGGCAACGATATTCTCGATGGCGGCACCGGCGACGATACGCTGGTCGGCGGGACGGGCAATGACGTCTATATCGTCGATTCCGACGGCGATATGGTGACCGAGCTGGATGGGGAGGGCGTGGACCAGGTCAAGTCCTGGATCAGCTACACGCTGGGCGCCGCGATCGAGAATCTCCAGCTGATGGGCAATGACCGGATCGACGGCACTGGCAACGCGCTTGCCAATTCGATGGTCGGCAACGGCAACGACAACCGTCTTTGGGGCAGGGCAGGCAACGACCAGCTCGATGGCGGCGCAGGCAATGACTGGCTCGCCGGCGGATCGGGGAATGATTGGATGGCGGGCGGGGCGGGCGCCGATGTCTTCGCGTTCGATCGCGGCGATATCGCCAATGGCGGCGGCGTCGATCAGATCTCGGACCTCAATTTCGGCGCCGGCGACCGGATCGAGCTCACCGGCTATTATGAAGGGGGCGCGCGAATCCTCGCCAGCTATGCCGGTCTCGTCCAGCTCATGGACGCCCATAGCAATATCACCGTCGCGAAGAGGAATGAGGGCGGCGCGATCAACGTCACCCTCGCGCAGCCCAACGGCGTGTCGCAGGTGATCACGATCGCCGATGCGAGCGGCAACGGCACGGCCTGGTCGCAGTTCGAGGCGGCGGCGGTACGGCCCCTTGCCAACGCCGATACCGCCACGACCGACGAGAGCCACGCGGTCATGATCAATGTGCTCGCCAACGATAGCGGGCCGGGGCTGAGCATCGCCGGCGCCTCTTCCGCGAACGGCGGCGTCGCGATCGTCAACAACATGCTCGTCTTCGACCCCGGGAACGACTTCAACTATCTGGCGGGCGGCGAGACGGTTACCACGACGATCAACTACAGCATCGTCACTGCGGCAGGGCGCAGCGCATCCAGCACGGTCACGGTGACCGTGACCGGCCTCGACAACGCGCCGGAATTCGGCGGAACCCTCGCCGGCGAGGTGTGGGAGGGCGGTGTCGCCACAGTGACGGGTCAGGCGATCGTCCACGATCCGGACCACGATCAGTCCAGCTTCCGCGCGGAAAGCGTGGAAGGGGAATTCGGCACGCTGACGATCAACGCGGCGGGCGAGTGGAGCTATGCGCTCAACGAGGATGCCGAGGGGCTGCGCACGCTCAATAGCGGCGAGAGCGCGGCCGAGCGCATCGAAATACGCAGCGAGGACGGCACCTTCCATTCGGTGGAGGTCACCGTCCATGGTTCGGACGAGCTGGTGACGCTGCCGGGCACCTATGCCGGCGCCGATCCCAACGACTATGACGGCGTGACCGGCGGCGGCGTGCTGTTCAGCACGCTGACCACGGGCGCGCTCAATGGCGCCAATATCGTCTACGGCACCGGCGGCGCCGACACGATCGATGCACGCAACGGCAACGATGTGGTCTATGGCTGGGGCGGCGACGATTTCATCGCCGGCGGCAATGGCCTCGACAGCATCTATGGCGGTTCGGGCAATGACGAGATCCAGGGCAATCAGGCGAACGACACGCTCTATGGCGGCTCGGGCGACGACAAGATCAGCGGCATCGCCGGGGATGACGTGATTGTCGGCGGCTTCGGCGCGGACCAGCTGACCGGCAATGCCGGCGCCGACACCTTCCGCTTCCTCGACATCCGCGACACCAACGACGTGATCGCCGACTTCACGCCCGGCAGCGACAAGATCGACCTGTCGAACCTCACCGCGAACGGCAGCGCCTATCATTTCGACGCGCCGGTCGAGGCGCACACCTTCACCGCGGCGCGCGATCTGATCTGGTATTTCGACGGCGCAAACACCGTGATCCTCGGGAACACCGACGGTGATTTCGCCACGGCCGAATTCATGCTGACGCTCACCGGCAACCCGCATCTGCAGCCGGGCGACATCCTGTTCTGACGCGACTCCGGGATCGGGCCGATTCCGCCGCCGATCCCGGAGACGATCGCGAATATTCGCGCCCCATCGGGGCCCGCACCTTTTCCGTGCTCGGCAACGGGAAGCGGATGGTGGGCGCTGACGGGCTCGAACCGCCGACCCTCTCGGTGTAAACGAGATGCTCTACCAACTGAGCTAAGCGCCCGCCCGTGCGCGATGCCAAAAGCGACGCGCCGGGGCAAGGGCGCTTACACCAAATTGAGTCCCGCGCGCTTCACGGCGCCGGCATAGCTCCGCATGCCTTCGAGCCCTTTCGCGCTCAGCCCGATATAGGCGCGCCGGCGGTCGCTCGGATCGGCCTGCCGCTCGAACAGCCCCGCCTCGTGCAAGGTCCCGATCCAGCGCAGCGCGGTCGTCGGCGGCACCGCGGCGGCGATGCACAGGCTCGACACCGATACCTGCCGCCGCTCGAGCGCGGCCGCGAACAGATCGAGCAGCATGTCCCAGGCGGGATCGGCGAACAGCTCGTCGGCGAAGAATTGCGCCCGCAACCGCCGCGCGCGGATCACCGAGCGGACCTCCGCCGCCGCGATCTCCACGGCGGGGCCGGCATCGGGCCCGCGATAGCCGACGCCGCGGTCGCGCACACCGGGGCGCGGCTCGGCATCGTCGCCGCGCGTCAGCCGGGCGAGCGTGTCGGCGATCCGCGCGACTTCCTCGCTCAGCCGCCGCAGCCGCGCCGATTCGGATTCGCGATTGACGTCGTCCATCACCCCGCGCGCGCGCCACTTCGCCGCCGCGAGCGCACTGACGCGCTCGGCCTGGCCGGGATTGCAGAGGATCTGCGCGCGCGGGCCGAGCAGCTGCGCCGCAGCGGCGTCGATCTGCCCGGGCAGCACCGTCGCCACGATCCCGAGCGCGCGTTCGCACGCGATCGTGTCCGCCCGCGCGAGCACGAGATCGAGCAGATCGTCGGGCGCTCCCGCCGTCTCGATCACGATCAGGTCGAGCCCGTCATAGTTGCTGATGTCGGCCGCGGCCTCGGCGAAGCCGACGGGCCGTCGCGCCGTACAGCCGGCCAGTTCGAGTGCCGCCAGTGCTTCGGCGGCGGCGTCCGCACGATCGGCGATGATCAGCGCCGTCGGACCGTTGCCGGCATAGCCCTGGACGGCCCCTTCATGGACCATGGTCAGTCTCGCCATCGCCTGCCTCAAGTTCGTCTTCTGTTCCGGAGATGCCGCAAGGCCCCGGAACGGGTGAGTCCGATTTCCTCCGTTTCGGAGGTTATGAGGCGACCTGCGCGGCGTGTCGGGAGTCGAATATCCGTTTCGGAGCGAATGGCGGCGCACCCATAGGCGGGAACGCCACGATCCGGTTCCGATTTACGCGAACTAATCCAGCGACTTCACGATCTCTTCAACCATCTTCTTGGCGTCGGCCAGAAGCATCATCGTATTGTCGCGGTAAAACAGCTCATTGTCCACGCCTGCATAGCCGACGCCGCCCATCGAGCGTTTGATGAACAACACGGTCTTGGCTTTTTCGACGTCGAGCACCGGCATGCCGTAGATGGGCGAGCTCTTGTCGGTCTTGGCGGCGGGGTTGGTGACGTCGTTGGCGCCGATCACGAAGGCCACGTCGGTCTGCGCGAACTCCGAATTGATGTCCTCGAGCTCGAACACCTCGTCATAAGGCACGTTCGCCTCGGCGAGCAGCACGTTCATGTGCCCCGGCATGCGTCCCGCGACCGGGTGGATCGCATATTTCACCCGGACGCCATGTTCCTTGAGCTTGTCGCCCATCTCGCGCAGCGCGTGCTGCGCCTGCGCCACCGCCATGCCATAGCCCGGAACGATGATCACCTGCTCGGCCTGCTGCATCAGGAATGCCGCGTCCTCGGCCGAGCCGCGCTTCCACGGCCGGTCGGTCGCCGCCGCGGCGGCCCCGCCGCCGCTGTCGCCGCCGAAGCCGCCCGCGATCACGCTGAGGAAGCTGCGGTTCATCGCCCGGCACATGATGTAGCTCAGGATCGCGCCCGAGCTGCCGACCAGCGCGCCGGTGATGATCATCGCGGTGTTGTGGAGCGTGAACCCCATCGCCGCCGCCGCCCAGCCCGAATAGGAATTGAGCATCGAGACGACCACCGGCATGTCCGCGCCGCCGATCGGGATGATCAGCAGGAAGCCGATCGCGAAGCTCAGCGCGGTGATCGTCCAGAATACCCACGGGCTCTGGTCGGTGAGGAAATAGCCGATCAGCCCGAGGATGCCGGCAAGCACGCCGAGATTGATCACGTGCCGGCCGGGCAGCAGGATCGGCTTGCCCGACATGTTGCCGTTCAATTTGAGGAACGCGATCACCGATCCCGAAAAGGTGATCGCGCCGATCGCGACGCCGAGCCCCATCTCGACCCGGCTGACTTGATGGATGCTCACCCAGGGATCGCCGATCAGCGGGATCACCAGCTCGCCGATCCCGAAGGCCTGCGGATTGAGGAAGGCCGCCGCCGCGACGAGCACCGCGGCCATGCCGACGAGGCTGTGGAATGCGGCGACCAGCTGCGGCATCGCGGTCATCGCGATGCGGCGCGCCGTGATCCAGCCGATCGCGCCGCCGATCAGGATCGCGGCGCCGAGTTCGATCGGGCTGGCGATCTCATGGGTGATCAGCGTGGTGATCACGGCGATCGCCATGCCGATCATGCCGAGCCGGTTGCCACGGCGACTGGTCGACGGGCTCGACAGCCCGCGCAAGGCGAGGATGAAGCAGATGCCCGCCACCAGATAGGCGAGCGCGACCCAAGGGTTCACGGGAGCGGCTCCGGCCAGGTCAGTATGGCCCAACTCAGCGCTCCTTCTTCTTGTACATCGCGAGCATGCGCTCGGTCACCGCGAACCCGCCGAAGATGTTGACGCTGGCGAAGGCGACCGCGACCAGCCCGAGCCATTTCGCGATCTCGGCCCCGGCCGCCATCGACGCAATCAGCGCGCCGACGATGATCACCGACGAGATCGCATTGGTCACCGCCATCAGCGGCGTGTGCAGCGCCGGTGTGACCGACCACACGACATAATAGCCGACGAAGCACGCCAGCACGAAGATCGACAGGATCGAGATGAAGTCCAACTATTCCTCCCCGGAACGGGGAGGGGGACCATGCGAAGCATGGTGGAGGGGGAGCGCGGCAAGGGCGACGATCGAAGTAACGACCGCGTCCAGATCTCGTAAGACATCCGCCGCATTCACCCGGGTCACCCTGTACCCGTTCTCTTCCAAAAACCGGTCCCGCCGCGCGTCGCGCTGCGGTCGGTCACCAAATCCATGCGCCTCACCATCTACTTCAACGATGAGCGAGGCCGCTCGACAATAGAAATCAACCACGTAAGGCCCCACCGGATGTTGCCGGCGAAACTTGATCCCTGTCCTTTCCCCTCGTAGCGCCCGCCACAGCAGCCCCTCCGGAAGAGACATTTCCCGCCTCAACTTGCGAGCGGCGGAAACTTCGGGCCTCAGCATTCGCTGCACTCCCCCTCCACCGCCTTCGGCGGTCCCCCTCCCCGTTCCGGAGAGGAATATCAGAGCAACCTCTCGTTCACGACCTTGCCGCCCTGCGTCAGCCGGATCGCGCCACCGATCTCGTCGTCGAGCACGGGCTTGCCGGCTTCCTTGTCCCAGAAGGCCGAGAGGAAGTTGAACAGGTTGCGCGCGAACAATGCCGAGGAATCCGCCGCGAGCCGCGACGGCACGTTGCGATGCCCGACGATCTTGACGCCGTGCCTCTCGACCACTTCGCCGGCGACCGCGCCTTCGACATTGCCGCCCGCCTCGACTGCGAGATCGACGATCACGCTCCCCGGCTTCATGCTCGCCACCTGCGCGTCGCTGATCAGCCGCGGCGCCGGGCGCCCCGGGATCAGCGCCGTGGTGATTACGATGTCCTGCTTGGCGATATGGCTGGAGACGAGTTCGGCCTGCGCGGCCTTGTACTCGTCGGACATCTCGGTCGCATAGCCGCCGGTGCCTTCGCCCTCGATGCCCTTCACGCTCTCGACGAAGATGGGTTTCGCGCCGAGCGACAGGATCTGCTCCTTCGTCGCCGCGCGCACATCGGTCGCCGAGACCTGCGCACCCAGCCGCCGCGCGGTGGCGATCGCCTGGAGCCCCGCGACGCCGACGCCCATCACGAAGACCTTGGCGGCCGAAACGGTGCCCGCCGCGGTCATCATCATCGGGAAGGCCCGGCCATATTCCCCCGCCGCGTCGAGCACCGCCTTGTAGCCGGCGAGATTCGACTGCGAGGAAAGGATGTCCATCGATTGCGCGCGGGTGATGCGCGGCATGAACTCCATCGCCAGCGCCTCGGCGCCGAGCGCGGCATAGCGGTCGACCCGGGCACGCTCACCGAAAGGATTGAGCCCCGCGACGATCCACGCGCCCTGTTTCAGACCGGGAAGCTGATCGGGATCGGGCCCCTGCACGCCGAGCACGATATCGGCATCGGCCAGCACGTCGCTGCGACCCCCGATCGTGGCGCCGGCATCGGCAAAGGCCTGATCGGCGATCGACGCCGTCGCTCCCGCCCCGGCTTCGACCGCCACGGTGGCGCCGAGCCCGACGAATTTCTTGACGGTCTCGGGAGTCGCGGAGACGCGCCGCTCGCCGGCGGCGGCCTCCTTGAGCACCGCGATCTTCACCTCAGCTGGCGATCATCAGGACGACGAACGCGCCGATCGCGAACGACCCGATGGTTCCCCACAGCATGAGCCTGGTGAAGCCGCTATAGGTGGCGGCATGTGCCTGGACTTCGGTGCTGTTCTCGCCCGTTTCGGCCATGCGTCTCGATCCCCTCTGCGTCAATTTCGCGGGACCTTAACGGCGGCGCGGCAGCGCCTCAACCCCGGCGGCGCAAACATCGGCTGCGCGCAGGCTTAAGCCGACCTTTACCGATGCCGGTTAGAGATGCGACCTGAAACGGGACAACAGGGACACGGGGATGACGCGCAACGGGCAGCGCCTCCTGATGCTGATTGACGACGAACCGGCGCAGCGGCGCCTTGTCGCGGCGATCGCCGCGCGTCGCGGTTGGCGCACCATCTTCGCGGGCGAATCCGAAACCGCGATCGCGACGCTCGGCACGCCCGACGGCATGGCGCTCGATGCGATCATCCTCGATCATGCCGCGTCCGATGCCGATGCCGCCGCGCTGATCGGCGAGCTGCGCGCGCGCCGCCCGCAATTGCCGATCCTCGTCCTCACGGCCAACAGCTCGGCCGCCGCGGCCGTCAGCGCGATGCGCGCCGGCGCCACCGATTTCCTCGTCAAGCCGATCGCCTCGGAGCGGCTGCTCGCCGCGCTCGAGGCGGCGATCGGCGGGATGAGCGCGGGCGAGCTCCGCCCGCTCACCGAAAAGCTTTCCGCCAGCCTCGCCTTTGACGAGATCGTCGGCAGCGCCCCGCAGTTCCGCGCCGCGCTCGCGATCGCGGCCAAGGCGGCGCGCGCGCGCGTGCCGATCCTGATCGAGGGCGAGAGCGGCGTCGGCAAGGAAGTCGTCGCCGAGGCGATTCACGCCGCCTCCCCGCGCAACAAGAAGCCGGCGATCGCGGTCAATTGCGGCGCGATCCCCGCCAATCTCGTCGAATCGGAGCTGTTCGGGCACGAAAAGGGTGCGTTCACGGGGGCGTTCGAGCGCAAGATCGGCCGCTTCCAGGATGCCGATGGCGGAACGCTCTTCCTCGACGAGGTCGGCGAGATGCCCCTCGACGCTCAGGTCAAATTGCTCCGCGTGCTCCAGACCGGCGAGATCCAGCCGCTCGGCGCGCGCCACCCCCGCGAAGTCGATGTGCGGGTGATCGCGGCGACCAACAAGAGCCTGCTCGCCGAAGTCGAGGCGGGGCGCTTCCGCGAGGATCTCTATTACCGGCTCAACGTCGTCCAGGTGACGATCCCGCCGCTGCGCGAACGCGCCGGCGACATCCCGGCACTCGCCCGCCATCTGCTCGCGCGGATCGCCGAGCAGCCGGGCTTGCGTCCGCTCGGCATCACCGACGACGCACTGGCGCTGCTCGGCAGCTATGATTGGCCGGGGAATGTCCGTCAGCTCCAGAACGCCTTGTTCCGGGCCGCGGTGCTTTGCGACGGCGACGGTCTGGCCCGCGCCGATTTCCCGCAGATCGCGCAGCTCGCCGCGGGCCGACCCGCAGGCAGCGGGCCGCACCCGCAAGGCTCGACCAATGCAGGCGTGACCCTGTTCCGACCCGACGGCAATCTGCGCGCGCTCGACGAGATCGAGGCCGATGTGATCCGCCTCGCGATCGGCCATTATCGCGGACGCATGACCGAAGTCGCGCGCCGCCTCGGCATCGGCCGCTCGACGCTCTATCGCAAGCTCGGCGAGCTCGGCATCGACCAGAGCGCCGCCTGACGCTCAGCGCGCCGGCAGCGTTCGCGCGCGCCACAGGCTGAGCCGCGGCTGCCGTTCGCGCACCGTGTCGGGCAATGGCTGCGCGATCCCGATATCGGCGAATAGTTTCCCGGGGTCATAGTCGCCGCGTGCGAGCGTGAAGAGCCGGCCCTGCCGCAGCAGCAGCGCGCGCGCCGCGGCGGCGTCGGCATGCGGACCCGCGGCGAGATTCTCGGCCCAGCGATCGATCGCGCCCGACGGGCGCTCGAGGATGACGATCTGCAGACCCGGCGCCTGCGCGCGCCAATAGTGTCTCGCGGCCACGCCCATCGCGTCGCCCTCCACGAGCAGCGTCGCGTGCGGATCGATCCGCGCCGCCGTCGCGAGCGCCTGCGGCCAGGCCTCGGTCTCGCGCTCGGGGAGCCAGCGGAGCAGCGCGCCGGTTTGCAGCACGAGCAACGTGCCGACGAGAATCACGCGCAACATTCGCGAATGCAGGCCGGCGAGCGCGACCGCCACCAGCACCAGCGCCGGCCCCGCGGCCCAGAACAAGGTGCGCGGGAGAAAGATCGGCAGGCGCTGGCTCACAACCCAAAGCAGCAGCGGCGCGGCGACCGCCAATGCCGCGAGCAGCACCACCGTCGGCCGCCGGTCGCGCGCCGCGAACCACGCCAGCCCGCCCAGCCACACCAGCGCCAGTGCCGGTGCGAAGGCGATCTTCTCGCTCGCCAGATACAAGGGCAGATAGATCACCGCCGTCATGTTCAGCGCGGCGAGCATGTCGGGCTTCTCGATCCAGCCGAATGCGGTGTCGGCACCCGCCGCCTGCGTCAGGCTGATCGAGGCCCACCAGCTCCACAGCGCCGCGACGAGCAGGTTGGCGGCGATCCAGCGCAGCAATGCGGGCAGGTCGCGGCGGAGCAGCCAGACCATCGCCAGATTGGCCAGCGCCACGAACAGGAGCATCGTGGTGTGGGCATAGAGCGCGACCAGCGCGGCGGCGGCATAGCCGGCGAGGGGCGCCGGGCGCGGACGTTCGAGATAGGCCGCCATCGCGATGCATCCGAACAGCGCGGCGGTCTGGGCAAGGATGTAGCTGCGCACTTCCTGCGAGAAATCGAGATGCGCCGCCGATGTCGCCAGCAGCAGCGCCGCGATCAGCCCGGCCCAGGTCCCGCCGATCCGGCGCGCGAGCCACCACGCCGCGGCGATGCCCGCGGTGCCGATCGCCACCGACAATAGCTGCACCGCGCGGTCGCCCGCGCCGAACAGCGCGATCCAGCCCTTGAGCAGCGTGTAATAGAGCGGCGGGTTGGCCTCGCGCGTCATCCAGCCGCTCCACAGATGATCGAGCGGCTGGCGCGCCAGCGTGACCGCGGCGATCTCGTCGAACCACAAGGAATAGCCCGCGCTGGCGATGCGGAGCGCGACGGCGCCCAGCAGCACGGGCACGACGAGCCAGTCGCCGCGGCTCCATTCCGCCCTTGCCGCGCCGCGCGTCAAACCCGGTTCCTCCCCAAGCTCCCGGCGCCGGTGTCGCGGCGTCCGGGGATGGCGTCAAGGCGTCAAGCGAGCGGCCGCGCGACCAGCGCCGCGTCGCGCATCCCGCGCCACACGCGCAGCGCCTGCGCGGTCTCGAACACATCGTGGACGCGGATCAGCTGCGCCCCCAGATCGGCGCCCTTGAGCGCCACCGCGAGCGAACCGCCGAGCCGCGCCTCGGCCGGCGCTTCGTTCGACAGCGCGCCGATCATCCGCTTGCGGCTCGCGCCGAGCACCACCCCGCAGCCGATGCCGTGGAAGAGCGCCAGCCCGTTGAGCAAGGCGAGATTGTCCGCGAGCGACTTGCCGAAGCCGATCCCCGGATCGATCAGCACGCGCGATCGATCGACGCCTTTGGTCACGACGTCGTCCACCCGCCGGGCGAGCCAGTCATAGACCTCGATCAGCACGTCGCCATAGCTGCCGCCTTCATGCCCGGTCTTGCGCGGGTCGGGCGAGTGCATCAGCACCACGGGACAGCCGGCTTTCGCCACCATGTCGAGCGCGCGATCGTCGTAGAGCAGCGCCGAGACGTCGTTGACGATGTGCGCGCCCGCGCCGAGCGCCGCTTCCATCACCGCCGCCTTGCGCGTGTCGATCGACACCGCCGCGCCGCTCCGCGCCAGCCGCTCGACCACGGGGACGGTGCGCTTGATCTCGTCGCCTTCCCACACGGTTTCCGCGCCCGGCCGCGTCGATTCGCCGCCGACATCGACGATCGCCGCCCCCGCCACGGTCATATCGACTCCCGCCTGCGCCGCCGCGGCCGGATCGCCGACATGCTTGCCGCCGTCCGAGAAGCTGTCGGGCGTCAGGTTGAGGATGCCCATCACCTGCGGCTGGTCGAGCCGCACCACGCGTTCGCCGAGCTTCAGCGGCGCGCGCGGGGCCGAGATGCGCGCGGCGAGCGCCTGCAGCCGTTCGTCGGTGGGGAGGTCCGCAACCGCGATCGTGCGCTGGAGCGTGCGTTTGCCGCCCTCGACCGCGATCAGCTCGAAGGCGCCGAACCAGCACAGCCCGCCCGCGAGCCGCGCGACGGTGCCTTCGTCATGCCCGATGGGCGTGTCGACGAACTGGACGGGCCGAAGGTAGAGGCGGGCGGAGGCGGGGAGGTCCATCTGCGGGTCCTACTAGATCCTCCCCGGCACGGGGAGGTGGCAGCGCGCAGCGCTGACGGAGGGGGGCGCTCCACCAAAGACGCCCCATGTGGCGCGCCCCCTCCACCATGCTGCGCATGGTCCCCCTCCCCGTGGCCGGGGAGGATCGAACTAGGGCTGCGTCGCCAGCAAATAGGTCTGCCGCAGCGCGTCGATCGGCTTGAGCTCGCCCTCGACTTCGTAATGCCACCAGGTCCAGCCGTTGCACGACGGCGCGTTCTGCAGCGTCGCGCCGAGCTTGTGGATCGATCCCGCCGCGTCGCCGCATTTGAGCGAGCCGTCGGCGCCGACCACCGCGCGGTGCCGCCGCTTCGCATCGGTGAGCACCGTCCCCGGCGCGAGGTAGCCATTCTCGACCAACTGGCCGAACGCCACCCGCGGCGCCGCCTTGGGCGCCTGCATCGTGGTCAGCGCGCTCTCGTCGAGCGGCAGCGCCGCGTCGATGCGCGCCTGCGCCGCCTCGACATAGACGCCCTCGCGATCGATCCCGATCCAGCGCCGGCCGAGCCTTTTGGCGACCGCGCCGGTGGTGCCGGTGCCGAAGAACGGGTCGAGGATCACGTCGCCCTTCTTCGTCGATGCCAACAGGATGCGATAGAGCAGCGCCTCGGGCTTCTGGGTCGGATGGACCTTGTGCCCGTCCTTCTTGAGCCGCTCCTGCCCGCCGCAGATCGGGAACTCCCAGTCGCTGCGCATCTGCAGTTCGTCGTTGAGCGTCTTCATGCTGCGATAGTTGAAGGTGTAGCGCGCCTTTTCGCCCGTCGACGCCCAGATCAGCGTCTCGTGCGCATTGGTGAAGCGCGTGCCCTTGAAATTGGGCATCGGGTTGGCCTTGCGCCAGATGATGTCGTTGAGGATCCAGAAGCCGAGATCCTGGATCGCCGAGCCCACCTTGAAGATGTTGTGATAGCTGCCGATCACCCAGATCGAGCCGTCGTCCTTGAGGATGCGGCGCGCTTGCGTGAGCCATTCGCGGGTGAACTTGTCGTACGCCGCGAGGCTGTCGAACTTGTCCCATGCGTCGGTGACCGCGTCGACATGGCTGCCGTCGGGGCGATTGAGGTCGCCGCCCAGCTGCAGATTATACGGCGGATCGGCGAAGATGCAGTCGATCGACTTGTCGGGCAGCGCCTTCATGTGCGCGATGCAGTCGCCGCGCAGGATCTGGTCGAGCGGTAGCACCGGCACCGGCTTCGCAGCCGTGCGGCCTCGCACATTTACCTTTTCCAGAACCCCCATTTCACGCAACTCCCTTGCCCGGAACCCCCGTATTCGCGGCTGGCGGAGTCCGCCGTCAAGCAAACATTGGTTAACGAGAAAGGCTGCTAAGCCGTTAACGGCTCAGAACATTCCGGCATCCGACCAGATATTGAGTCAAGAAGTTATCCACAGGCTCAACCGCTGGTGGGTGTGGCACGAAAGACTCACCCCGCCCGCCCGCGAAAAAATCGCGTCGGAGGCCGATGCGGAGCGGTTCCGCTGGTCCCTTGGCCGGCGAACGGGTGCGCAATCGATCGGAAGAGAGGCGTCAGGCCTCGAGCTCGACGTCCCAGTAGAGCCAGTCGCGCCAGGTCTGGTGGAGGTAATGCGGCGGGAAACGGCGGCCATGTTCCTGAAGCTGCCAGCTGGTCGGCCGGATCGGCTCGATATGGAGCGGCATGTGCGCCTGTTTCGGGGTGCGCCCGCCTTTGCGAAGGTTGCAGGGGGCGCAGGCAGTGGCGACATTTTCCCAGGTGGTGCGCCCGCCCTGGGCGCGGGGGATGACATGGTCGAAGGTGAGGTCACGCGGGCTGCCGCAATATTGGCAGGAGAATTTGTCGCGGAGGAACAAATTGAAGCGCGTGAAGGCAGGGAATTGCGAGGGTCTGACATATTGTTTGAGCGCGATGACCGAAGGAAGCTTCAGCCTCGCGCTGGGACTTCGGATCTCGCGTTCGTAATAGGAGACCACGTCGACGCGTTCGAGGAACAGCGCCTTGATCGCGGTCTGCCAGGGCCACACGCTGAGTGGATAATAGCTGAGGGGTGTGTAATCGGCATTCAGGACGAGCGCGGGGCAACTGTCCGGATGGCGGATCAGATCGGGATGGTACATACGTTCCCTCGCCCGTTTTGCTTGCCGCACTCCCTGATCGGGAATGGTGACGTCCACATGACAGCATATGCCGCGACTCGCGGTCAAGGGCGGGTTTGATGCTTATCCACACGCGATTTGCGCCGAGCCCCACGGGGCGTCTTCACCTGGGTCATGCCTTCTCCGCGATCCAGGCGCATGATTATGCGCGCGCGCTGGGCGGCCGCTTCAGCCTGCGCATCGAGGATATCGATGGCACCCGCAGCCGCCCCGAGCATGTCGAAGCGATCCTGCGCGATCTCGAATGGCTCGGGTTGCGCTGGGATGGCGAGGTCACCTTCCAGTCGCAGCGGCTGCACCTCTATCAGGCCGCGCTCGATCGGCTCCGCGCCATGGGCCTGCTCTACCCCTGTTTCTGCACCCGCGCCGACATCGCCGCGAGCCTGTCGGCACCGCATGGTCCGGAGGGCGCGGTATATCCCGGCACGTGCCGGGGGTTGCCCGATCCGGACCTCACCCGCCCCCACAGCTGGCGGCTTGATGTGGTGAGGGCGCTGACATTCCTCCCCGGCACGGGGAGGGGGACCATGCGAAGCATGGTGGAGGGGGCTCTCCACCAGCGACATCCTTTGGGGCACGCCCCCTCCACCACCGCCTTCGGCGGCGGTCCCCCTCCCCGTGCCGGGGAGGAACTATTGTGGCACGACACCCCCGCCGGCTGGATCCGCGCCGACCCGGTTTCGCACGGCGACGTCATCCTCGCCCGCAAGGACGCCCCCGCCAGTTATCACCTCGCCGTCACTATCGACGATGCAGCGCAGGGCATCACCCATGTCGTCCGCGGCATGGACTTGTTCGAAGCGACCCATGTCCATCGCCTGCTCCAGGCGCTGCTCGATCTGCCCACGCCCGAATATCGCCACCATGCGCTGCTGCTCGGCCCCGATGGCACGCGGCTCGCCAAGCGCCACGGCGCGCCGAGCCTCGAGGCGATGCGCCTCGCCGGCGAGGATGGCGTCGCGCTCGCCGAACGGCTGCGTCAGGGTTTGCTCCCGGTTGGCTTCGCGCCGGCAAAGGCGTAGGGAAGGGGAATGACCTTCTTCCTCGCCGCTTTGCTCCTCGCCGCGATGCTCGCGGTGGTCGTCGTGCTCATCAAGGGGCTGGTCAACATGGCGCAGACCACGACCCAGGATCTGGAGGGCGAGGGTCCCAGCGATCGATCGCTCCGCTCGCAGAAGCTGATGCAGCAGCGCATTTTGCTGCAGGGCGTGGCGATCGCGATCATCGCGCTGTTGCTGCTGATCCTCTCGGCCAAGGGCTGAGCCCGCACCGCCGGCGCGGCGTTCAGCGGTAGAGCGTCACCACGCACCAGACGAACGCGACGAGCAGCAGTCCGATCAGGACCATGAGTTCGAGGTCGAGCAGCGATGGCCGACGCATCGCCTCGCCGCGATCACAGAAAGCCGAGGTGCGTCACCAGCGATTGGTGGAGCGTGCCCTTGAACTTGAGCCCGACCACGCCCTCGCGTGACCAGACCACGGTCGCGGGCATCGGTGCCAGATGGGCGATCGCCACCCAGACCTCGTCGCCTTCGCGCAGGCCCCAGGTGAAGATCTTGCAGCCTTCGACCGAGACATCGGCGACTTCGCCCTTGATCCGCCGCACGTCGCCGCTCGCGCGGATCGTCGCGGTCAGCGCAGTCGAGGTGCGCGGATTGGCGCGGCGGTCGGCCAGATCGCTCCGGCCGAGCAGCGTCCCATTCGCATTCGGGTCATTCGAGCGCATACGGAGTTCCTCTGCTTGGGCGAATACGCTCGCAGGGGTTTACGCGCGGTGTGGGTTTACGCTTACCCGCGCATAAATTTTCGGCCGCCGGCGAGCCAGGCGGGCGGCTGGCCCTGCCCGAGGAAAAGCGTGCGGGTCGCCGCGAAGCGCGTCATCAGCAGCCAGACGAGATACGGTCCGATCAGCGCTGCTGCATAGGTGGCGGGCTCGGTGAGCCGGCTTCCGGACAGGACCATCACGCCCATGTGCAGGAAGAGGATCGGCAGCGCGGCGCGGCCGAAGCTCGACAAAATGGCAGCCGCCATCCGGCTTCGCGCCGCCAGCCGTGCCGTGCGCAACAGCATGGCTATGCCGCCGAGCGCGACAACCAGGCTTACGACCGGCCAGCCGAAGAGCATCAGGCGCATGTCGATCGGCGGCGCCCACAGGATGCCCGCGGCGAAGCAGAGGGCGCCGGGGATCCACACCCCGTCCGGTGGCGCGCGCTGCTGCCAGGCCGCGCCGAGCCAGAAACACGCAAAGGCGAAGGGCACCTGCCCGAGGCCGAGCGGAGTCGCGACCGGCGGGAGCAGCCAGGCGAGCGCCAGAGCAAGCGCCGCGAGTGCCGCCATCGCGGGGTGGAGGGCGGCGCCGAACCGCCGCGCCGCCGCCGCATAAGCGAGGCTGGTCCAGAACAGGCAAGGCGCGAACCATGCGATGGCCAGCGCGCCGCCGAGCGCCGATCCGCCATAGGCAAGGGTCGCGGCGAAGCCCAGGGCCGTCTGTCCGGAGGGGCGCGCCGCGAGCAGGTAAAGCAGGAACGCCAGCAGCAGAAAGCTCGCATAGGGCAGCAGCAAGGTCATCACGCGCCGCGCGGCGAACGCGCGCAAGGGCCCGGGGCGGAACATCATGCCCGAAAGGAAGAAGAACAGCGGCATGTGGAACAGGAAGATCGCGTGCCGGAGGGGCGGCGAGGTGAAGACATGCCCTGCCACGACGATCAGGATGCCGAGTCCGCGAAGCGTGTCGATCCAGACGATCCGCGCGCGCGGATCGGGCAGCGGCTCGACGGGCTCCGCTTCGGCCCTGCCGGCGGCTTCGAGGGAAGGTGACGTCGCGATGGGGCAGGGTCTGGCACAGGCCGCGCGGTCTTCGCAATCTGCGCTGCCGCCGCTTTCGTGCCGCGCGCTCCCGGCGTAGGACGTCGCCTATGGTCAAGCTCAACAAGATCTACACGCGCACCGGCGATGACGGCACGACGGGGCTGGTCGACGGCTCGCGCCTGTCCAAGGCCGATCCGCGCATGGCGGCGATCGGCGATGTCGACGAGGCGAACAGCGCGATCGGCGTCGCGCGCGCCGCGCTCGGGCCCGGGACGTTCAGCGAGATGCTCGCGCGCATCCAGAACGATCTGTTCGATCTCGGCGCCGATCTCGCCACGCCGCTCGAGATCGAAGGCGCGCTGCGCATCGTGCCCGGGCAGATCGAATGGCTCGAGGAGCGGATCGATCATCTCAATGCCGCGCTCGATCCGCTCACCAGCTTCATCCTCCCCGCCGGCGAGCCCGCCGCGGCGGCGCTGCATCTTGCCCGCGCGGTCGTGCGCCGCGCCGAGCGGACGGCGGTGGCGGCGGCGGCGAAGGTTGCGCTTCGTGCCGAGGCGCTCGCCTATCTCAATCGTCTCTCCGATCTGCTCTTCGTCGCCGCGCGGGCGATGAACCGCAACGGGGCCGGAGACGTTCTGTGGGTGCCCGGAGCGTCGCGCTGACATGGGTTGATACGGGTTGACGCTCTGACGGCGGAGTCGTAGGGGGAACATTATGAGAACGGAGCGCGACGTACATCCGGCTTCCTCCGCACTCGCGTCGCGCTTCGCCGCGGTCCGGGGGCTCAGCGCCGATCTCGTCGCGCCACTTTCCGATGCCGATGCGACGATCCAGTCGATGGACGATGCCTCGCCGGCGAAGTGGCATCTCGCGCATACGACCTGGTTCTTCGAGACCTTCGTGCTGCGCGATCATGTTTCCGGCTATCGCCTGTTCGACGAACGCTGGCCCTTCCTGTTCAACAGCTATTACGAGGCCGAGGGGCAGCGCCATGCGCGGCCGCGCCGCGGCATGCTGTCGCGCCCGCCGCTCGCGGAGATCCTGCGCTATCGCGAGACGGTCGACGCCGCGTTGCTCGCGGCGCTGCCGGATCTGTCTCCGGCGGTGCAGGCGCTGGTCGAGCTGGGGTGCCATCACGAGCAGCAGCATCAGGAGCTGCTGCTCACCGATATCCTCCATCACCTCTCCATAAATCCTTTGGAATCAGCTATTTGGCCCGGGGCACCCAAGGTCCCGGTCGCGGTGCCCGGCCCGATCCGCTGGCGCGAGCAAGTTGCCGGCCCCGTAGAAGTCGGCTCCGCGACAACTTCGCAACCTTTCGCCTTCGACTGCGAAGGCCCGCGCCACACCCAGTTGCTCCACCCCCACGCCCTCGCCGACCGTACGGTGACCAACGGCGAATGGTCCGCCTTCATCGCCGATGGCGGCTATCGCGATCCCCGCCACTGGCTGTCCGACGGCTGGGCGTGGGTGCAGGCAAACGGGATCACGGCGCCGCTCTATTGGGAGCAGCGCGATGGGGTCTGGACGCGCTTCGGGCTCGACGGGCGCCGCCCGGTCGATCCCGCCGCGCCGGTCACGCATGTCAGCTTCTTCGAGGCCGATGCCTATGCGAGCTGGGCCGGGGCGCGGCTGCCCACCGAGTTCGAATGGGAGGCCGCTGCGGCCGGCGAAGATCCGCACGCCGGCAACCAGCTCGATCGCGCCGGAGCGGTCGAGCCGCGCCCGTCGGAGGGCGGCCCCGCTTTTTTCGGCGATGTCTGGGAATGGACGGGCAGCGCCTATCGGCCCTATCCCGGCTTCCGTGCCGCTAAAGGCGCGGTCGGCGAATATAATGGCAAGTTCATGAGCGGGCAGTTCGTGCTGCGCGGGGGCAGCTGCGCGACTCCGCGCGGGCATGTCCGCGCGAGCTACCGCAACTTCTTCTATCCGCACCAGCGCTGGCAGTTCACCGGCGTACGCCTGGCCAAGGATCTGTAACGATGCTCAAGCAGGAAACCGTGGACGGCGAACGCGGGCTCGCCGATCCCAATTTTCGCGCCGATGTGCTGACCGGGCTCGCCGCCACGCCGCGCGCGATCCCGGCGCGCTGGTTCTATGATCGCCGCGGCTCCGAGCTGTTCGAGGCGATCACCGAGCTTCCCGAATATTATCCCACCCGTACCGAGACCGCGCTGCTGATGCAGGTCGGGCCGCAACTCGGCGCGCTGGCCGCGCCCAATGCGGCGATCGTCGAGTTCGGCTCGGGTTCCTCGACCAAGACGCCGATCCTGCTCCGCGCGATCGACCCCGCCGCCTATGTGCCGATCGACATCTCGGGCGAGTTCCTGCGGCATTCGGCGCGCGCGCTGTCGCAGGCGTTTCCGGGGCTTCCGGTATTCCCGGTCGAGGCCGATTTCCTGCGCCCGGTGCCGCTTCCCGCGCAAGTGACGGGACTGCCCAAGCTCGGCTTCTTTCCCGGTTCGACGATCGGCAACATGAACGCCTTCCATGCCGTGAATCTGCTCCGCGCGATGCGCGAATGGCTGGGGGAGGGCGCGCGGCTGCTGATCGGAATGGATCGGATCAAGTCGCCCGACATCCTGATCCCGGCCTATGACGATAGGCAGGGCGTCACTGCCGCGTTCAACCGCAATCTGCTCGAGCGGATCAACCGCGAGCTCGCGGGGACGATCCCGGTCGACGCCTTTCGCCACCGCGCGATCTGGAACGTAGACGCCGCCCGGATCGAGATGCATCTCGAAGCGCAGCGCGACATATCGTTCACCGTCGAGGGCCGCCCCTTCGCGATCGCCGCCGGCGAAACGATTCACACCGAGAACAGCCATAAATACGGCCCCAATGGCGGCCGGTTGCTGCTGCGCGCGGGCGGCTGGACGCCGATCGCCGAATGGACCGATCCGCAGGACTGGTTCGCGTTGGTGCTGTGCGAGGCGCAAACGCTGCGGATGGCGCCCTGAGGCGTCAGCGCGCGACCGGCTCGGCCTTCCAGACGCGCAGCCAATTGGCCGAGCCGCGGCATTCGCCCATTGCCCGCATCTCGACGAGCCGGAACATCGCCCCGTCCCAGACGAAGGTTTCCGAACTGCCGCAATCGCCGATCCCGCGACCTTTGGTATAGCTCGAGAGCTCGCCCTTGCCCGGCTCCCAGCCGGCATTGACCAGGGTCGCGATGCCTTCGCTCTCGGTCCAGCCGGGTACCTGATCGAAACGCGCGACCACGGCTTTGCCGCGCTCGATCACATAGGGGACGGTGGAGAAATTATAGGCGCCGCTGCCGCACGGGAGCAGCGCCAGCGTCTTGCCGCCGCCGAGCGCATGGGTCTCGACCCCAGGCTTCTCGCCCTCACCACCCTCATAGACCGAGTCGCAATCCGATTGCTTGCCCATCGCCGCGCGCAGCGTCGCCGTAATCGCCTCGGCCCTGCCCGCGGGCCGGACGAAGCGGACCTGCGGTTCCGGTGGCGCGGCGGGTACCGTGGTCGCGGCCTTGGCGCCCTTGGCCACCAGCGCGGTCACCGTTCCCGCGCGCGCCTGTCCAGCGTCGAAATAGCGAAGGCTCGCCGAGATTCCTTTGAGCGAAGCCTGGCTCAGCACCTTGCCGTCGCTCGCGCGCGTCGTCATCGCCTGCCCCTTGAGCATCGCATCGACGAGTTCCCCCGCAGCCGCGCCGCGGAGGATGATGCTCGGGCCCGCCAGCGTGCCGCTCGAAACCGGCTTGCCGTCGACCTCGATCCGCCAGGCGCCGCGATACTCGGCATTGGGGGTGACCTCGACGGTCAGCGCTCCCGCCGGTCCGCCCTCGCGGGCGATCGAAACCTGCGGCGGATCGTCGGACAGCTCCTCTCCCGGCATCAGCGACGTCGCTTCGCAGCTGCGCAGATTGTCGCAGGCCACGGCCCAGTCGCCATATGCCTTGACGTCGGAGGGAGCCGGTGCCGCCTGTGCGGCGGCGAAGAGCGCGAGGATCAGCATGGCCCCGGTCTAGCCGAACCGCCTCCGCAACGGTAGGTGGCGCAAAAGCGACGGAGATGGACGATGCAGACGGTGGGCGTGATCGGTGCGGGGCAGATGGGTGCGGGCATCGCGCAGGTCGCGGCGCAGGCGGGCTATCGCGTGCTGCTCTCCGATGTCGATCGTGCGCGCGCCGAGGCGGGCAAGGCCGGGATCGGCAAGCAGCTCGCGCGGGCGGTCGAGAAAGAGAAGATCGCCGCGGCCGAGGCCGAGGCTGCGCTCGGCCGGATCGAGCCGGTCGACGACGTCTCGGCGATGGCGCCGTGCGGCTTGGTGATCGAAGCCGCGACCGAGCGCGAGGGCGTGAAGCGCGCGATCTTCGAGGCCGTGGGCAAGGTGCTCGGCCCCGACGCGATTCTCGCCAGCAACACGTCGTCGATCCCGATCACCCGCCTCGCCCAGGCCGCGCCCGATCCCACGCGCTTCATGGGCGTCCATTTCTTCAATCCGGTACCGGTGATGGGACTGATCGAGCTGATCCGCGGCCTCGCGACTTCGGACGCGACCGTGGCCGCGGTCGAGAAGTTCGGCCAGTCGCTGGGCAAGCGCATCGTCCACGCCAATGATGCGCCCGGCTTCATCGTCAACCGCGTGCTGATGCCGATGCTCAACGAGGCGTGCTTCGCATTGGGCGAGGGCGTCGCGACGATCCCGGATATCGACGCGGCCTGCCAGCTTGGCCTCAACCATCCGATGGGGCCGTTCACGCTCGCCGATTTCATCGGGCTCGATACCTGCCTCGAGATCACCCGCGTGCTGTTCGAAGGGACCGGCGACCCCAAGTTCCGCCCCGCGCCGCTGCTGGTGAAGTATGTCGAAGCCGGCTGGTATGGCCGCAAGACGAAGCGCGGCTTCTACGACTATTCGGGCGCGGAGCCCGTGCCCACGCGCTGAAGCCGTTCGCGGTCATGCGGGCTGGCTTCGATCCAGTTGTCGGCGATCATCCGATCGACCCACTTCTGCTCGATGAAGTCCAATCTCGGAGCGCCGCTGAAGCCGATCACTCCCGAAAGACCCTTCTCTACCCGTGCCACGGCAACGCCGCAGGGCATGGGTGGGCGCCACTTGATGGTCAGGATAGCGCCGGGCTTCAGTGTTCCCTTGTAGGCGTGCTGCACCTTGAACCGAACGTCGCCGCGCGTGCTGCCGCCTCGGATCACCGTGCCATAGACGATCTCGCTGGATTGGCGGAACAGGCTCTCCGCGATCACCGCTTCGGGCGGGGGCGCAATTTTCGGCACACCGATTGGCGGAGGCGAACAGGCCGCTGCGGGCGCGGCTGCAAACGCCGTCAGCGCGGCGAGGGCGGCCGCGATTGGCTTCACGGCAATAGCAATCCCGCCAGCGCCGCCGACATCAGATTGGCGAGGCTGCCCGCGATCAGCGCCTTGATGCCCAGCCTCGCAATCATCGGGCGCTGGTTCGGCGCGAGGCTGCCGGTCGCGGCCATCTGGATCGCGATCGAGCTGAAATTGGCGAAGCCGCACAGCGCGAAGGTGATGATCGCCACGGTGCGCGGCGCGAGGTCCTTCATCTGGCCGAGATCGATGAACGCGACGAACTCGTTGAGCACCACCTTGGTGCCGAACAGCCCGCCCGCCGCGACCGCTTCGTGCCACGAGATGCCGAGCAGGAACATCACCGGCGCGAAGATCGTGCCGATGATCTTCTGGAAGCTGAGCCCCGCGAACCATTGCGCCCAGGCCGCGTGCCCGCTCAGCTCGTAGATCCAGTTGCCCAAACCCCCGAGCAGTCCGTTGGCGAGCGCGACCAGCGCGACGAAGGCGAGCACCATCGCGCCCACCGCGACGGCGATCTTGACGCCGGTCGAGGCGCCCGTCGCCGCGGCCATGATCAGATTGGCGGCACGCTCTTCCTCGATGTCGTGCTCGGCGACCTTGATGGCCTCTTCCTCGGCGTCGCCGCCGAGCGGAAGCTCGCCATTCGCCGGGGCGAGTTCGTCGGGCATGATGATCTTGGCCATCAGCAGTCCGCCCGGCGCCGCCATGAACGAGGCGGCGAGCAGATAGGGGAGCGAGGCGGGGCCGAGCAGGCTGGCATAGGCGGCGAGAATCGTCCCCGCGACGCCGGCCATGCCGACCGTCATCACTGCGAACAGCTGCGAAGGCGTGAGCCGGGCGAGATAGGGCCGGATCACCAGCGGCGATTCGCTCTGGCCGACGAAGATGTTCGCCGCCGCGCACAGCGATTCGACCTTGGTGGTGCCCACCACCTTCTCGATCGCGCCGCCGATCCACCGGATGACGAATTGCATCACGCCGAGATGATAGAGGATCGAAACCAGCGCCGCGAAGAAGATGATCACCGGCAATGCAGCGATCGCAAAGCTCTGGCCGCCGAGCTCCGGCTTGGCGAGCGGGCCGAAGAGAAACGCGGTGCCTTCGCCGGCATAGCCGAGCAACGCCGAGACGCCGTTCGAAAGCGCGTGGAGCGCACTCTGTCCCCAGCCGGTCCGCAACACGAGGATCGCGACACCTGCCTGCAGCGCAAAGGCTGCGCCGACGACGCGCAGGCGGATCGCACGGCGGTTGCTCGACAGCAGCCACGCGATCGCGAGAATCGCCACGATGCCGAAAATGCCGATCGGAAACTGAGTCATCCGCTGGTTCGCGCCCCCAAGCCGGCCGCCAGGATTTGGCCAGCAAAACCGGGACCATACACGCTGCGCGCGGCGAGGCCAGAGGGTGCGGCGCGGCATCTTTCGCAGCCGCTTCTTTCCCGCTAGCGTCCGCCGATGGAAATCCGGCCCAACATCACGCGCTCGCTCTTCTTTCTCTCGATCTTCTACGGCGGCATGGTCTGCATTGCGGGCGTGCTCGGCAACAAGCAGGTGTCGCTCGGGCCGATCTCGCAGATCGGCACCTGGGTCGGCGTCGGGCCGCTCGCGGTCGAGGCGGGGATCTTCGCCTTCCTGCTGCTCGTGGCGGTATCGAGCGCGGTCGCCGAATTGAACGGGCCCGATACCGCGCGCCGCCTCGTGCTGTGGGGCTTCGTGCCGCTGATCACCTCGGTGGTGCTGTCGGTGCTGGTGCTCGCGCTGCCCGCCTCGCCGAGCATGGAGCCCGATCGGCTCCACGCCTTCGAGCTGATGATGTCGGGAACGCCGCGCATCTGGCTGGGCGGCATCGTCGCCTATGGCATCTCGCAGATTCTCAACGTGACGATCTTCAGCGCCTTGAAGAGCGGGGGCGGCAAGCTGCTGTGGCTGCGCGCCGCGATCGCGAGCATGCTCAGCCAGATCGCCGATACGCTCATTTTCATCAGCATCGCCTTTTACGGCGTGTTTCCGATCGGCGAACTGCTTGTCGGCCAGATGCTCACCAAGGTCGTGCTCAGCCTCGTGCTAGTGCCGCCGCTGATCTATTTCTTCGTCGGGCTCGGGCGCTTCCTCGATCGCCGGCGCTCGCTCTGAGCGCGGTGGCGCGGACGGGCTTGGGGTCGCGGCAACTTTGCCCTAAGGGCGCGCGATGACCGACCACGCACCCGATCCCGCGCTGCTCGCCAAGGCCGAGACCCTCACCGAGGCGCTGCCCTATCTGAAGCGCTATGCCGGCGCGACCTTCGTGGTGAAATATGGCGGCCATGCGATGGGCGATCCCGAGCTTGCGCGCGATTTCGCCGAGGACGTGGTGCTGCTCCAGGCGGTCGGCATCAATCCGATCGTCGTCCATGGCGGCGGTCCGCAGATCGGCGCGATGCTCAGGCGGCTCGGCGTCGAATCGCAGTTCGTCGGCGGCCTGCGCGTCACCGACGCCGAGACCGCGCGGATCGCCGAGATGGTCCTCGCCGGATCGATCAACAAGGAGATCGTCGGCTGGATCGGTCAGGCCGGCGGCAAGGCCGTGGGCATCTCGGGCAAGGACGCCGCTCTGGTCACTGCCGAGAAGGTCCAGGGCCGCGATGCCGATCCGCTGCAGGGGATCGAGCGGCACGTCGATCTCGGCTTTGTCGGCGAACCGGTTGGGGTCGATCCGGCGATCCTGCGCTCGCTGGCGGCGCAAGGCTTCATCCCCGTGGTGGCCCCGATCGCGCTCGGCACCGACGGCCACACCTACAACATCAACGCCGATACGATGGCGGGGGCGATCGCCGGCGCGTGCGGCGCCAAGCGCTTCTTCCTGCTGACCGATGTCGCCGGCGTGCTCGACAAGTCGGGCGAATTGATGACCGATCTCGATCCGGCGGGGATCGCCGCGCTCAAGGCCGACGGAACGATTTCCGGGGGCATGATCCCGAAAGTGGACACTTGCGTCGCTGCGGTCGAGGCGGGGGTCGATGCCGCGGTCATTCTCGACGGGCGCGTGCCGCATGCGATGCTGCTCGAGATCTTCACCCGGCGCGGCGCGGGCACGCTGGTCCACGCCTGAAGCACGCGCTATCACCACCGAAACCAACCGCTCCGGAGAACGGGTTTGATCCTGATCCTCGACATCCTGCAGATCGTCCTCACCGTCATCTGGTGGGTCATCATCGTCCAGGCCATTTTGTCGTGGCTGCTCGCGTTCAACGTGATCAACACGCACAACGAATATGTCGGCGCGGTCTGGCGCGCGCTGCAGAAGATAACCGATCCGATCTACCGCCCGATCCGGCGCGTGCTGCCCGATTTCGGCGGGCTCGATCTCTCGCCGATGGTGGTGCTCGTGGTGCTGTGGATCATCCAGCGTGCCCTGATCCCTGCGCTCTATCGCGCCGCCTTCGGTCTGCCGCTCTGAGCCGGGCCGGCGCGGCGTGGACGCTGCGCCGCGAGGGCATCGAAATCGCCGTGCGGGTGACGCCGCGCGCCTCGCGTGACTCGTTCGCCGCGGGCACCGAAGAGCATTTCGCCGTACGGCTGGCGGCGCCGCCCGTCGATGGAGCGGCCAATGCCGCGCTGGTGGCGGTGATCGCCAAGGCGTTCGAGGTTCCGAAACGGGCGGTGACTTTGCTCTCCGGCGATACGGCGCGCCGCAAGCGGCTCGCCGTCGCGGGCGACCCCGACGCGCTGGCGAAGATCGCCGCCAACCTCTATGGACGCGAGCCATGAGCGCAGCACTGATCGACGGCAAGGCATTCGCAGCGGGACTTCGCGCCCGCGTGGCGGAACGGGTTCCCGCATTTCGCGAAGCGGCGGGCAGGGCGCCCGGCCTCGCGGTGGTGCTGATCGGTGAGGATCCCGCCTCTGCGGTCTATGTCCGTTCCAAGGGCAAGGCCACGCGCGAGGCGGGAATGGAGAGCTTCGAGCACAAGCTCCCCGCCGACGTCGATCAGGCCAGCCTGATCGCGCTGGTCGACCGGCTCAACGCCGATCCGGCCGTCGACGGCATTCTCGTCCAGCTGCCGCTCCCCGCGCATCTCGACGCCGACGAAGTGCTGCTGCGCATCGATCCCGACAAGGACGTCGACGGCTTCCATCCGGTCAATGCCGGCCGGCTCGCCACCGGATTGCCCGGCTTCGTGCCGTGCACCCCGCTCGGATGCCTGATGCTGCTCGAGGATCGGCTGGGCGATCTTGCGGGGCTCGACGCGGTGGTGATCGGGCGCTCGAACATCGTCGGCAAGCCGATGGCTGCGCTGCTGACCGCGAAGAGCTGCACCGTGACGGTCGCCCACTCGCGGACGCGCAACCTCCCGCATTTCCTCCAGCATGCCGACATCGTCGTCGCCGCGGTCGGTCGCGCCCATTTCGTCAAGGGCGAGTGGCTCAAGCCGGGTGCGACTGTGATCGACGTCGGGATCAACCGGACCGAGAACGGCCTCACGGGCGACGTCGATTTCGACAGTGCCGCGAGCGTTGCGGGTGCGATCACGCCGGTGCCGGGCGGGGTCGGCCCGATGACGATCGCTGTGCTGCTACGCAACACGCTGGTGGCGGCGCATCGCCGCGAGGGAGTCGCGCTCGACGAAGGGGAGATCTGATGCTGGCGCTATTGCTGCTCCAGGCCGTCGTTTCGCAGACCGCGGTCGATGCGGAGCTCGCCTTCAACCGGACGGCACAGGAGAAGGGCCAGTGGACGGCGTTCCGCGCATTCGCGGCGGAAGACGCGACCATGTTCGTGCCGGAGCCCGTAAAGGCACAGAAATGGCTCAAGGATCGCGAAGATCCGCCCAAGTCGGTTGAGTGGTGGCCCACTGAAAGTTATGTTTCGTGCGACGGCAAGCTCGCGGTGAACACCGGCGGCTGGCAACGACCCGATGGGTCGGTCGGCTATTTCACCACCGTCTGGCAGCGCGAGGCCGACGGGCGCTGGAAATGGATCGTCGATGGCGGCGACAGGCTCACGCTTCCGCGTAGTCGTCCTGCCGAGCCCAAATTGGTGCGCGCCGCCTGCACCCCACCGCTCGACGCTCGCGTGCAGGTGCCGTCGATGGACATCGTCAAGGCGGGCGTCGCGAAGTCGTCCGACGGTTCGCTCGAGTGGTTTTGGGGCACTACGGCCGATTTTAGCCGAACCTTCACCGCCAGTCTCTGGGATGGCAAGCGCTACAAGGCGGTGATCTCTGACCGGATTGCGGCGCCCGCCAAATGATCGAACTCTTCCTTTCCTCCTTCGTCACTTTCTTCGTGGTGATCGATCCGCCCGGCTGCGCACCGATCTTCGCGGGGCTCACCACGGGTGCGACCGCAGTGCATCGGCGCGCGATGGCGGTGCGTGCGGTGCTCGTCGCCTCGGCGATCCTGTTCGGCTTCGCGCTGTTCGGCGAGGCGTTGCTCCGCGCGCTCGGCATCAGCCTCAATGCGTTCCGCATCGCGGGCGGGATCATGCTGTTCCTGATCGCGCTCGAAATGGTGTTCGAGAAGCGCACCGAGCGGCGCGAGGACCGCGCCGAGAAGATCAAGGCCGACGAAGTCGCCGACATCTCGACCTTCCCGATGGCGATGCCGATGATCGCGGGCCCCGGATCGATCGCTTCGGTGATGCTGCTCATGTCGCAGAACAATGGCATCGAGCGCTCGGCGGTGGTGCTCGCCGCGATGGCATCGATCCTCGCGCTGACGCTGGTCGCGCTGCTGATCGCCGGGCCGATCATGCGCGTCGTCGGCGCCAAGATCGAGGCGGTGGTGTCGCGGCTGCTCGGCGTGCTCCTTGCCGCGCTCGCCGCGCAGTTCGTGATCGACGGGCTGCGTGCGAGCTTCAGTGCCGGGGCGGCGCTTTCGGGGCACTGACCGGCGCGTCGGGCAGGTCGTAGCGGATCCGCCACAGCCGGAACGGCGATTTCTCGGGCAGCGCCACCGGCTCGAGCCAGTTGGGCACCTGCCCGCGATGGAGCTGACCGTAGAAGCCGTTCGGGCTGCGCGCGCGATAGACCGTGGTTTCGGACATGTCCGGGCAGATCAGCAGATATTGCGCCTTGTGCCGCGCCGCGATCGACCGGAAGCCGCTCGCCGGCCCGGTGAAGGCATGGTGCACCGCGAGGATAGCGTCGCCGTTGCGATGATAGGGGCCGGCCACGCCGTCGTGATGCGTGATCGTGATCAGCCGCGGCCCCATGTCGACATGGCTGAACAGGATCGCCTTCGGGATCGCGTCGAGCGGCCGCAGCGAGCTCATCCGCGCGCAGGCGGCGTTGGCCTGCGCGACCTTGTCGGAGCCTGAGACGCCGCCCTTGCCCGCGGGCAACCAGGGAAGGATCAGCCCGGCGAACAGTCCCGAAACGATCAGGAAGGCCAGCGCCGACCCGAGCACGCGGACGAGCAGCGAGGACCGGCGCAGGAACCAGGGGACGATCAGCCAGGCCAGCGCGGTCGCGCCCGGCACGCTCAGCATCTGCGCGGCGGGCGCGGCGCGAATCTGCCAGAGCAGCATCGCCGCGGCGAAAGCGGTGAACAGTGCAATCGCGGCCCAGGCCACCGCCGCCTCGCTGCGCCGCGCGCGCCATGTCGCGACCAGCGCGCCGATGATGCCGATCACCGGCAGCACCGCGATCGGGAAGCCGGTCTTGAACGGATGGCGATAGATCGGTCGCGCCTCGCGGACATTGTTGAGCCAGGTCCGCGCGAGCTCGTCCGAAACCTGTTCGGGCCGGCCGAGGCATTGCGGGAAGAGCATGACGAACCCCGCTACGATCGCGGTGCCCGCCGCAGCGGCGAGCGCGAGCCGCAGCCAGCGATTGGCCGGGCTCAGCAGCGACAATCCGAACAGCAAGGTCCCCGCCGCGACCATCACGGTCAGCCAGACCGGAGTCAGCGCATCGCAGCGCAGCGCCTGGTTCGCGTTCGAGGCGAACAGCGCGAAGCCCAGCGCGGTGCCGCCGGCGAGGCTGAGACCATAGACCTGCATCCGGCGCGCATCGCCCGCGTCCCACACCCAGCGCAGCGCGATGATCGCTCCTGCCATCGCGCAATAGGGCAGCATCTCGAGCCCGATCGTCAGCGACAATGCGCTCGACAGGCCGACGGTGGCGCCGCCGCGCGCGCGTCGCGTGTCGGCCAGCCCCGCGACGGTGAGCGCGAGGCAGGCGAGCTGCCAGCCATGATGGTCGATGCGCATCGGCGCATACATCAACATGGTCGAAGTGCAGCCCATCAGGATGATCAGCGCGAGCGGCCATGCCTGGGGCGCCACCAGCCGTCGCACGGTCAGGCAGAGCCCCGTCATCGTCACCGCCAACGGCAGAAGCGGAGCGATCCCGCTCGCCCATTTTTCCGCATCGGCCATGCCGATGAAGGGCTTGAACAGCAGAATCAGCCCCGCGATCGGCAAGTCGACGATGCGCGACCAATGGATGTCGAATCCGCCCATCGCCGGATCGAGCCGATACTGGCGCAGATCGTACCAGCCTTGGCCCGCAAGCCAGGCGCGGACCTGCATCAGCCGCATATTGTCGTCGGTGTCGCCGAGCACCAGCCAGTGGATGTTGCCCTGCCGCTGCCACAGATACCAGGCGACCACGCCCAGCCAGAAGAGCAGCATGCCCACCCGCCAGCGCCGGTCCAGTTCCTCTTCCAGGCGCAGACCGCCAATGCCGCTCAGCTTCAAAATCGCTTTCCTCGCTCTACGCTCCGCATTAGGGCGGCGGCCTGCGCGAGGGCAAGCTAGACTAGTGACCGCAATCTTCCAGCGATTGGAATCCGTGATGGCGAGCGGCATGCTCGGCCAGCTGATCCGCTTCGGCATCGCGGGGGTGATCTCGACCCTGATCTATTCGGCGGTCTATCTGCCGCTCGCCTATTTCGTGCTGCCCAAGAGCTGGGCGGTGCTGGCGGTGCCGCCGGCCTTCGTCGTCGCGGTGATCTGCGGCTTCTTCCTGCACAGCTTCTGGAGCTTCAGGGGACACGGCACGCGCGATTCGAGCGGGCGCCAGCATCTCAAGTTTCTCGTCGTGCAGGGCTTCGGTCTCGTCCTGAACGCGCTTTTCACCTGGGGGATCACCGGACCGCTGCACGGCCCGCAATGGCTGCCGCTGATCCCGATCGTGCTGATCACGCCGCTCGCGACTTTCGCGCTCAACCGTCAATGGGTATTCGGCTGAAATGGCCAGGGAAATCTGATGGATCGTATTGTTTATGAGCGCATGGCCGCGCACGACACCACGCATTGGTGGTACCGCGCGCGCCGCGACATCCTCGCCGATTATCTGAAGTGCTGGGGCGATCTGCCGCAGGGCGCGCGGATCCTCGAGATCGGCTGCGGCACGGGTCACAATCTGCCGATGCTCGCCCAATTCGGCGAGATCGACGCAATCGAGATCGACGAGACCGCGCGCGCCAAAGCGAGCGAGCGGCTCGGCAAGCCGGTCGGCACCGCGCCGCTTCCCGAACTGGTGGGCGTCGCGCCCGGCAGCTACGATCTCGTCGCGGTGCTCGACGTGATCGAGCATGTCGAGGACGACGTCGCCGCGCTGAAGGCGATCGCAACGGCATTGAAGCCCGGCGGCAAGATCCTGATCACCGTTCCCGCCCACCAATGGATGTGGAGCGCCCACGACGTGGTGAACCACCACAAGCGCCGCTATTCGAAGGCTGCGTTCGAAGCGCTGCTCGAAAAGGCGGGGCTGAACGGCAGGAAGCTCGGCTATTTCAATTCGCTGCTCTTCCCGGTCGCGGTCGCGGCGCGCTTCGCCGGCAAGCTGATGGGCAAGGACGACAGCGACGATTCGCCGCCGCCCAAGCCACTCAACGCGCTGTTCGAAGGCATTTTCCGGCTCGAGCGCCATATGGTCGGCCGCATGCCGCTGCCCCCCGGCCTCTCGTTGATCACGCTGGCTTCGGTGAAGAACTAAGATCCTCCCCCGCTACGCGAGGGAGGCTTGGCTTACTCCGCGGCTTCGCTCCGGATCGTCTGCGGCGAGACGCTGACCTCGCCCGAATCCTCGAAGCGATAGCCGAGCGAGGCATGGCCGCGCACCGGCCCGGCGACGTCGGCGACGAGATAGAGCGGGCGCCGCTTGGACTCGACATAGAGCCGCCCGAGATACTCGCCGATCAGGCCCAGCACGAACATCTGGACCGCGCCCAGCACCACGACGACCAGCATCAGCGAGGTCCAGCCGGGGATCGCGCTGCCGAGCAGCCAGCCGACAAGGATGTAGAGCACGAGAAGCACCGAGGCGCCGGTGAGCAGCAGCCCGACATGGCTGGCGAAGCGCAGCGGCGCGGTCGAGAAGCCGGTGATCGCGTCGAGCGCGAAGCGGATCATCTTGCCGAGCGGATATTTGCTCTCGCCGGCATGGCGCTCGTGCCGGTCATAGGGGAAGGGCACTTGCTTGAAGCCCACCCAGGCGACCATCCCGCGGATGAAGCGCGCCTGCTCGGGCAGCGACAGGAACGCGTCGAGCGCGCGGCGGGTCATCAGCCGGAAATCGCCGGTGTCGAGCGGAATCGGCGTGTCGGTGATCCGGTCGAGCATCCGATAGAAGAATGCGGCGGTGATCTTCTTGAAGATCGTCTCGCCGTCGCGCTTGCGGCGCACCGCATAGACGACGTCGGCGCCCTGGCTCTTCATCGCCGCGCGCATGTCGGTCAGCAGTTCGGGCGGATCCTGCAGATCGGCATCGATGATCAATATCTCTTGGCCTGAGCAAAGATCGAGGCCTGCGGTTAGCGCGAGCTGGTGACCATGGTTGCGCGAGAGGTTGATCGCGACGAGGCGAGGATCGGCTTCGGACAGCCGCTGCATCACCTTCCAGCTCGCGTCGCGCGAGCCGTCGTTGATCAGCACGATCTCGTAATCGTCGCCCACCGCAGCCTGCGCCGCGGCCGAGATGCGCCCGTGCAAAAGCTCGAGGCACGCCTCTTCATTGTAGCAGGGGACGACGACGGAAAGCTTGGGCCTCTTCATGACCGGCCGCTGTAGCGCCGCGCAGGGCCGGCGTCACATGAAAATCCGCGGGACCGATCGGCGCTGCGGCAAACTCGTTACGGGATTGACCCGCGCCGGCAACGCTCCTACCGAGACTAGCTAATGCGAATCAGTCGCAGTAGCGAAAGGGGCATGATGAAGCGGTGGGTGGCAATGGGGATCAGCGCGGCAGCATGCGCGCTGGCGATGCCGGCATGGGCACAGCAGGGGACGCAGGGGGCGGGGGGAGAGATTGAGGAAGCAGCGGACCAGGATCAGGTCACCGTCACCGCGACCCGCCAGCCGATCGCGACGGTCGATGCGCCGGCCACCGTCACCGTGATCGACGAGCGCCGCATCGCCGACGAGCTCGCGACCGACATCAAGGACCTTGTCCGCTACGAGCCCGGCATCACCGTGCCGCGCGGGCCCGCGCGCTTCGGCGCGGCGCTCGGCGCCACCGGGCGTGCAGGCAATGAAGGGTTCAACATCCGCGGCATCGGCGGCAATCGCGTGCTGATCCAGGTCGACGGCATCCGCACCCCCGATGGCTTCGCCTTCGGCGCGCAGGCGGCCGGGCGGGGCGATTATGTCGATGTCGGGCTGGTCAAATCGGTCGAGATCCTGCGCGGCCCCGCCTCGGGGCTCTACGGCAGCGACGGGCTGGCCGGCGCGGTCAGCTTCATCACCAGCGATCCCGTCGATTTCCTCGAGGGCGGCACGTCGATCGGCGGGCTCGCGCGCGCGGGCTGGAGCTCGGCCGACAACGAGTTCGCCGAGACCGCGATCCTCGCGGGGCGCAGCGGCGACTGGTCGGCGATGGCGGCCTATACCCGCCGCGACTGGTCCGAGCTCGACAATATGGGCGAGGTCGGCGGCACGGGTGCGTTGCGCACCGAGCCCAATCCGCAGGACGGCCAGTCGAACGCGCTGCTCGGCCGCATCGTCTATGCGCCCGGCAATCACAAATTCCGCCTGACCGGCGAGTATCTCGACACCTTGGTCACCACCGATGTGCTGAGCGGGCTCAGCCCGACGGTCGAGCTGCTCCACGGCCGCGACACCGGCGAACGCAAGCGCCTCTCGGCCGATTGGACATGGCAGGGTACGGGCACGATCAACTATGCGCGGATCGCGGCCTGGTGGCAGGATGCCGAGGACCGCCAGTTTACCGACGAGGATCGTACGCCCGCGGTCGATCGCGAGCGGCTCAACACCTTCGAGAACCGAGTCTATGGCGCGGCGGCCGAGGTCCGCGGCGGCGTGGGCGCCGTGCGCATCGTCGCCGGCGGCGACATCAGTTTCACGCACCAGCAGGGCCTCCGCGACGGCATCGTCCCGCCGGCGGGCGAGGTGTTTCCCACCCGGGCCTTTCCCGAGACCGATTTCATGCTCGCGGGCCTGTTCGTCGCGGGCGAGCTCGAGCTCGGACCGCTGACCGTGTATCCGGCGCTGCGCTACGACGCCTATGATCTCGATCCCGAGGACGATCCGTTGTTGCCGACCTTCCAGGGCGCCGCGCAAAACGGGTCGCGCGTGTCGCCCAAGCTGGGCGCGGTGCTCAGGCTCCCCGCCGATTTCCGGCTGTTCGCCAACTATGCCGAGGGCTTCAAGGCGCCCTCGCCGAGCCAGGTGAACAACTTCTTCGAGAACCCGCCGGTCGGCTATATCAGCATTCCCAACCCCGATTTGCGACCCGAGACGAGCCGCAGCTTCGAAGGCGGGCTGCGCTATGCCGGCACCTTCGCTTCGCTCGAGCTGACCGGGTTCCACGCGGAATATGACAATTTCATCGAGCAGATCGAAACCACCGGGCGGCCGTTCCCGACGCCGGGCAGCCCGTGGATCTATCAATGGGTCAATCTCACCGGCGCCGAAGTGAGCGGGTTCGAGGCGCGCGGATCGGTCCGGCCGGTGCCCGGAGTCAGCGCGACGCTGGCGCTCGCCTATGCCGATGGTTCGGCGATCTCGGGCAGTGGCGCGAAGACCCCGCTTCAGTCGGTCGATCCGTTCCGGGCGGTGCTCGGGCTAGGCTATGAGGCGCGGAGCTTCGGCGGACGGATCGTCGCCACTTATGGCGGGCAGAAGGAGAATCGCGAGACGCGCGGATCGTCCTGCTTCCCGTTGCCGACCGTCGCGGCGCCCAATCCGGTGCCGGCCTGCTTCACCGGCAACGAATATGTCGCGTTCGACGTCACTGCGTGGTGGCGGGTGCTGCCCGGCGTGACGCTACGTGCCGGGGTCTTCAACCTCACCGATCAGAAATACTGGCAATGGGCCGATATTCGCGGCCTCGCCACCAGCTCGCCGATCAAGGACGCCTATAGCCAGCCGGGCCGTAACGGCAGCGTCTCGCTCAGCGTCCGTTTCTGAGGAGGGAATCACGATGAAAAGCCTTCGCTTCGCCGCTGCGCTCGCGCTCGTCGCCGCGCCGCTTCCCGCCTTCGCGCAAGCCGCGCCTACCGTCGCGCCGGCCTCTACGTTCGACGCCGATCGCGCCGACATTCTCGGCATGGCCGGCAATTACAAGGTCAAGTTCGACATGCAGGAGGCGACGTCGTGGCGCGCCGACTATACGCCGATCCCGGTCAAGGTCTCGGGCGGGTTCGAGGCGGTGCGCGTGATCGAGGATAGCGGCCGCGTCATACGCCTCCAGCATCTGCTCGTCGTCGATGCCGGCGGCAAGCCGATGGTGATCAAGCATTGGCGGCAGGATTGGGAATATGAGCCGGCGCGCGTGCTCACCTATGCCGGTCCCGATGCCTGGACTTGGACCGCGCTCTCCCCCGAGCAACGCAGGGGGGTCTGGTCGCAGACCGTCTATCAGGTCGATGACAGCCCGCGTTATGGCGGCTGGGGCAAATGGGAGACGGTCGGGGGGGTGCGCCGCTGGCAGTCGGGCGAGAGCTGGCGCCCGCTCGCCCGCCGCGATGCGATCCGCGGGCCGGTCTATGATCGCTATCTCGGTATCAACCGCCACGCGCTCGCGCCCGCCGGCTGGATCCATTGGCAGGACAATCTGAAAATGGGCGAAGTGAGCGGCAAGCTCAGCCCGATCGTCCAGGAATATGTGCTCAACAGCTATTCGAAGAACGATGGGTTCGAGATCAAGGCGGCCGAGGATTATTGGGCGGCGACCAAGGGCTATTGGGCCGCGATCCGCGCCGAATGGGATCGCATCGCCAATGCCAAGGGCGGCATCCGCATCACCGAGGAAGCCGATCACGGAACCGTGATCAGCGGCCGCGTGCTCGAGATCGCCGACGAGCTCCAGACGGGCAAGATCAAGGAGGCCGACGCGATCCGCACCGCCAAGGCACTGATGGATCAGGCGACCAAGGCCGCCGGCGGCTGACCCTCTACTCCCCTCCCTGTGCGCAGGGTGGGGAGACCCTAAACCCGCTCGGCCGAGTTCACCACATCCGCCGCCCGCAGTGCCGCGAGCAGCTTCATCAGATGGCTGGCATTGCGCACCTCGAGATCGATCGTGTTGGTGTGGAAGGTCGTATCGCGATTATCCATCCGCAGCCCGAGGATGTTGGCCTTTTGCGCGCCGATCAGCGTCGCCACCGCGCCGAGCGCGCCCGGCTCGTTCTTGAGCGTCACGGCGATCCGGGCGATGCCGGTCTCGGCCTTGTCGCCCCAGGTCAGGTCGACCCAATCCTCCTCGTCGGTGTCGATCAGGCCGGCGCAATCGATGCGATGCACTTCGATCGGCTCGCCGGGGCGGCGCACGCCGACGATGCGGTCGCCGGGTACGGGGCGGCAATCCTCGGCGAAATGCACCGCGACGCCGGGCGTCAGCCCCTTGATGTCGATCGCCCGCGCCTGGCTCGGCAGCTCGTGCTCGGTGCCGTCGGTGGAGCCCGGCATCACTGCTTCCATCACCTGCGCGTCGGTGAGCTTGCGGCGTGCGATCGCTTCCATGAAGGTGGGTTCGTCGGCGAGCTTGAGCCGCTTGAGCGCATCTTTGAGCGCGCTCTCGCCGGTGGGCGCGGGTAGCCGTGCGACGATCTCGTCATAGAGCTTGCGCCCGAGCTTGATCGTCTCGTCGCGCTCCTTGTGGCGGATGTGGCGGCGGATCGCGGCGCGCGCCTTGCCGGTGATCGCGAAGTTGAGCCAGTTGGCCTGCGGCTCCTGCGCCTTGGATCGCAGGATCGCGACCTGGTCGCCCTGCTCGATCTCGGTGCGGAGCGGCACGACCTTGCCGTTGATCTTGGCACCCACCGCCTGATCGCCGAGATCGGTGTGCACGGCATAGGCGAAGTCGATCGGCGTCGCGCCCTTGGGAAGCTGGATCAGCTCGCCTTTGGGGGTGAAGGCGAAGATCCGGTCCTGGTACATCGCCATCCGGGTATGTTCGAGCAGCTCCTCGGGGCTCTCGGCATGTTCGAGGATCTCGATCAGGTCGCGGATCCAGCTGACTTGCGTGTCGGGGCGCACCGAATCCTGCTTGTACGCCCAGTGCGCGGCGAGCCCGAACTCGGCCTGGGCGTGCATGTCGCGGGTGCGGATCTGGATCTCCACGCGGGTGTCGCCGGCGTGCATGATCGTGGTGTGCAGCGAACGATAGCCGTTGCGCTTGGGAGTCGAGATGTAATCCTTGAACCGGCCCGGCACCATCGGCCAGCGCCGGTGCACCACGCCGAGCGCGCGATAGCATTCCTCCTCGGTGTCGACGATCGCGCGAAAGGCCATGATGTCGGAGAGCTGCTCGAGCGACACGTGCCGCTCGGACATCTTTTTCCAGATCGAATAGGGATGCTTCTCGCGACCCGAAATCTCGGCGTCGACGCCGCCGCGTGCGAGCAGCAGCTTGAGGCCCGACGCGATCTTCGCGATCCGGTCTTCGCCCTCGACCTGCAGGCTGTCGAGCCTCTTGGAGATGCTCTCATAGGCCTCGGGTTCGAGCTCCTTGAAGGCGAGCGTCTGCATCTCCTTCATGAACTCGTACATGCCGATCCGCTCGGCGAGGGGGGCATAGATATCCATCGTCTCGCGCGCGATGCGCTTGCGCTTGTCCGGATTCTTGATGTGGTGGAGCGTGCGCATATTGTGCAGCCGGTCGGCCAGCTTGACCAGCAGCACGCGGATGTCGTCGCTCATCGCGAGCAGGAACTTGCGCAGGTTCTCCGCGGCGCGTTCGCTCTCGGTCTGCGCCTCGATCTTGGAGAGCTTGGTGACGCCGTCGACCATCCGCGCGACATTGTCGCCGAACAGCCGCTGGATCTCCTCGGGGGTCGCGACCGTGTCCTCGATCGTGTCGTGGAGGATCGCGGTGGCGATCGTCTCGTCGTCGAGATGCAGATCGGTGAGGATGCCGGCCACTTCGATCGGGTGGCTGAAATAGGGGTCGCCCGAGGCACGCTTCTGCGTGCCGTGCGCATTGACCGAGAACACATAGGCGCGGTTGAGCAGCGCCTCGTCGGCTTCGGGGTCGTAGGACAGGACCCGGTCTACAAGTTCATATTGACGCAGCACGGGACCTAGATGGCGTCCCGTGCTGCGGCAATGCAACGTATTTGTTGTTTTAGCGGGCCTTGGCGTTGCACTTGGCGAGCGCGTCGGCGTCGAAGTCGGCACCGTTGGCGCGGAAGGCGGAGAGCTGACCCACCTCGCGGGCAACCAGCTCGCAGACGATGTTGTCGCGCGCATTGGCCTTCGAGGCCACGCACACGCCTTCGCCGCACTTCCAGATCGTGGAGCGCGTGACGAGGCTGGCCTTTTCCGGCGAAGTCACCGGAGTTGCGGCATAATAGCCGCGCGCAGTCTGGGCGAAGCCGGCCGTGGGGGTGAGCGCCAGCGTTGCCGCGGCAGCTGCCGCGACGGCAAGATAACGGGTCATTTCGTCCTCCTGGGGAACCTTTGGACGCAACATCAGTTGCGAATCGATACTTAATTGACATACAAGTAAGTTGCAAGCAGAAACTATTGCTGCGTTGCAATGCGTTATGCCGTTTCCCTGCATGCGCGAATTGGAGTAAGGTATTTAGTCATGGGTGGTGCGATCCGAGAGTCGCTGCGCGAGCTGGCGAAAGACTGCAGCCTTCCGGCGGCGCTGGAAGCGATGGGCGAGCGATGGTCGTTCCTGATCCTGCGCGGATCGTTCAATGGGCTGCATCATTTCGAAGAATTCCAGTCCGAGCTGGGCATCGCGCGCAACATCCTCGCCAACCGGCTCGCGCGTCTCGTCGACAAGGGCATTCTCGAGCGGCGCCCCTGTCCCGAGGACCGACGCAAGATCGAATATCGCCTCACCGACAAGGGCTATGCGCTGCTCCCGACGATGATCGCGCTCCGCCAATGGGGTGAGCGTTGGGAAACCTGCGTTCCCGCTTTCCCCGTGCTGGTTGACGCGCGTGATCGCAGGCCGATCGCGCCGGTGACGGTGCAGGCACATGACGGCCGCGTGCTCCACAAGGGCGACCTGCTCTGGGCGCTGCCCGAGGACGTCGCGCAGGACGAGCCGGAGATGCGCGCCGCCGAATAGCCGCGCACCGGATTTTTCTGGTTTGCAGTGCAACAAATCGGCCGTTCGTCGATTCTGGTCGAGCCGATGCCGCGCGTGCCCGGCGTTTTTGGGTTGCGGCATCGGTGCGTACCCCTGGCGGGGTACCTCGGCCAGCTGTCCTCCACCCCACCCTAACGCGATGTTGCGGCGCAACGGCGTCGGGCGCTATTTACTATTCGTTAACTTCTTGCCTTCATCTTTTGGTAACGATTTTCGGCAATTCGGACGAGGATCGGGAGGGTCGCCAATGTATCGGCGCATCGTCGCGCTTGCCCTGTGTTCGACGTTGGCCGCCTGCGCGACCAAGGCGCCGCCGCGCATCGTGGTGGTGAGTCCGGTCACGATCGAGGAGCCGCCGGCGTGGCGCACCTCGATCACGCCTGAGGGCGAAGCGCGGCTCGAGGGACTGCGCGCGCATTGGAATGGCCTTCACGCCCGGCTCTCGCCGCGTGTCCGCACCGCACAGGGCAGGCTGGTCGATCCTGCCGCAGGCCTCGATCTTCCTGCGCTGAGCCCCGGTTCCTATCGCTGCCGCGTCGTGCGACTGCGCACTCCGGCCCGCGGTCCCGCGACGGTTCGCAGCTCAACGAGCGATTTCTGCTTCATCTCGAGCGCCCCCGAAGGCGTCGCATTCATCAAGCAGACCGGAAGCGATCCGGCCGCAGGCTATTTCTATCCCGACGGCAAGCGTTACGTCTTCCTCGGTGCTCGGCAGCGCCGCGCCGGAGAGAATTCGGTCGGCTATGGCAACGAGGCTGCGCGGGACCTGGTGGGCGTGGTCGAGCGCGTCGGCGGCTTCCGCTGGCGTGTCGCCGTCGCGGGCGCCGACGCCCGCGCGCTCGACATCTACGAGCTGACGCCGGTCCCCGCCGATGAGCAGCCGAAAGGCTGAAGGGGCGTTCAGCACCAGGGCTGGCGGCGCCCCGTCCACTCCCGTGCCAGTCCTTCCTTGACCAGCTGCGCCCCCAGCGAGCGCCCGCCGCGTCGGACGACGCGCAGTTTGCGGCCGTAGCGATCGGTGTCGCGACCGGCGATCTCCATCCGCACCGGCCCCGCGTTGAGCAGCGCTCGCAGCCTTTGTGTCGCGGCCTTTCCGAGCCGCGCTTCGTCGGGGCAACGCGGCGGGTGTGTCTCGGGCGCGTCGATATCGGCAATGCGGATCCGTTCGCCGTCCATCCAGAAGGTGTCGCCATCGACGACGCAATTGGTCCCGCCGCCGCGGTGGCAGAAACCGAACCGGCGTGTGACGTCGGTGCCGGGGTCGGGTGCGCGGGTCGTTGCGACGGTTCCGGCCCGGAGCAAGGGCCAACCGACCAGGCCGCCGATTGCCGCGAGGATGGCCAGCGCGACGCGCAAATTCAGGCCGCGGCGACGGTCTCGCTGCCCGCGTGCGCCGCGGTGGAATTCGATCGAATGGCGCACTGGCTCCGCCTAGATCCGGCAGGGCTGGGAAAGCGGATACGGGCCAGTCCTGAGGCTGGCGGGCAGGACAGGCCTCACGCGACAAACTTCTCCGTTTCGGAGCCACTTCCGTCCGAAGCGGACGCGAACCATGCCACCATGCGCGCGTGGCGGAAGGCGGCACTCCTCGGGTAGAATATGCGTGCGAGCGCTGCGGCAGCGTGGCGGTGACGCGCGACGCGTGGGCCGAATGGAATCTGGAAAGCCAGGCCTGGGCTCTCAGCGAGATATTCGACTTCGCCTTCTGCCACACTTGTCACCGCGAGACGCGGTTGGCCGAGCGGGCACGCCGTTAGGCACGCAATCGGAGGCCCTCCTCCGCCGGGGGAGGGTGGAAGTTTCGCCATCACCCCCTATTGCGCCACGCCCAGCTGCCACAGCACGAACGCCATCTCGTCCGCGGATTCCTTGAGGCTCTCCCAGCGGCCCGATTTGCCGCCATGCCCCGCGCCCATATTGGTCTTGAGCACCAGCACCTTGTCGTCGGTTTTGGTCGCGCGCAGCTTCGCCGCCCATTTGGCCGGCTCCCAATAGGTCACCCGCGGATCGTTGAGCCCGCCCGAGATGAATATCGGCGGGTAGGGCTGGGCGGTGACATTGTCGTACGGCGAATAGGAGCGGATCAGCGCGAACGCTTGGGCGTCCTCGACCGGATTGCCCCATTCGGGCCATTCGCCCGGGGTGAGCGGCAGCTCGGCGTCGAGCATCGTGTTGAGCACGTCGACGAACGGCACGTCGGCGACCACCGCGCCCCAGAGCTCGGGATCCGAATTGACCACTGCGCCCATCAGCTCGCCGCCGGCCGAACGCCCCGCGATCGCGATCCCGCCCTTATGGGTGAAGCCGCGCTCGATCAGCCCTTTCGCCACATCGACGAAATCGTTGAAGGTGTTGGCGCGCTTGTCGAGCTTGCCGTCGAGATACCATTGCTGGCCGAGATCGTCGCCGCCGCGGATATGCGCGATGGCGAAGGCCACGCCGCGATCGAGGAACGACATCCGGCTGGTCGAGAAGCCCGGCGGGATCGCATAGCCATAGGCGCCATAGGCATAGAGATAGAGCTTGCCGCTGCCGTCGCGCGGGAAGTCCCTGGGATAGACGATCGAGACGGGGATTTCGGTCCCGTCGCGGGCCGCGATTTTGAGCCGCTCGGTGCGGTATTTCGACGCGTCATAGCCGCTCGGGATTTCCTGTACCTTGAGCGTGGTGATCGCGCCGGTGGCGACGTCATAGTCCTGCACCGTCCCCGGCGTGACCATCGATTCATAGCTCAGCCGCAGCTTGTCGACCTGATATTCGGGATTGTCGCCGAGCCCCGCGACATAGCTCGCCTCAGGGAATTTCAGACGCACCGGCGCGATCGTCGCGTCGTAGCGATGCAGCTCGACCTGATCGAGCCCGTCCTCGCGGCCCTCGACGATGAAGAAGTCGGCAAAGCAGGTCACGCCGGTCATATAGAAGTGCTTCGAAGGCGCGATGCGCTCGCGCCATTCGCCGGGGTTTTCGATGGTGGCCGTCACCAGCCGGAACTGCGGATCCACATCGTTGGTGTGGATGAACAGAATGCCGTCATGCTCATCGACGTCATATTCGCGGCCCTGCTTGCGCGCGCTCACGCAAAGCAACGGCGCCGAGGGATCGTCGGCAGGTAGCAGATAGACTTCGCTGGTCACATGGTCGCCCGTCGCGACCACCAGATATTTGCGCGAACTCGTCTCGCCCACCGCGACGCGATAGCCCTCATCGGCTTCCTTGAAGAGCTCGACATCGCTCTCGACCGGCTCGCCCAGCCTGTGCCAGCGCGCATTGTCGGTCCGCCAGTTCTCGTTGGCGACGCCGTAGAGAAAGCCTTTCGAATCACTGGTCCAGACGATCTCGGAGAGCATGCCCGGAATCGTGTCGGGCAGCAGGTCGCCGGTCTCGAGGTCTTTGACCCGCACCTCGAATCGCTCCGAACCATTGTCGTCCACGGCATAGGCGAGATACCGCCCGTCGTGGCTGACGCTGAATGCGCCGAGCCGGAAATATTCCTTGCCCGCGGCGAGCGCCGGCTCGTCGAGGATCAGCACGCCCTCGCCGCCGTTCACGGGCTTGCGCCACCAGCGCGGATATTCGCCGCCGGTTTCGAAATCGGTCCAGTAGAGCCAGTCGCCGTCCTTTTGGGGAACGGTCGATTCGTCTTCCTTGATCCGCCCGCGCATCTCGGTGAACAGCATGCCGGACAGCGGCTTCAACGGCGCCATCACCTTCTCGAAATAGCTGTTCTCCGCCTCGAGATAGGCGAGCACGTCCTTGTCGGTGACCTCGGGATAGCCCGGGTCGCGCAGCCACGCCCAAGGGTCTTCGATCGTGACGCCATGTGCCGAGAAGCTATGGGGCCGCGTGGCGGCGACGGGGGGTGTGGGAAGATCGGTCATTCCCCGCCCTTATCGCAGCTTGGCGCCGTGTCGAACCCCCGAGCGTCAGGCGAAGGGCAGCAGCACCTGCCCGGGGCGTCCCGCGCACGCCACCCGGCTCCGTCCCGCCTGCCGTGCGACGCCGAGCGCGTTATCGGCGTTGGCGAGCGTTGCATCGACCGCCTCGCCGCCGAAGCGGCAGACGCCGGCGGAGAAGGTCAACGCTTCGCCGTCGAGCAGGATCAGCGGATTGACGATCAGTCGCCGCGTCACGCGGCTCAGCACGCCCGCGGCCTCGTCCTCGGTGGCGCCGCGGAACAGCACCGCGAACTCCTCGCCGTCCCAGCGCGCGATCAGGTCGCCGCGGCGCAGCTCCGACGAAAGCCGGCCGGCGAAATCGCGCAGCACGCGATCGCCCACTTCATGGCCGAACTGATCGTTGATCCGGCGGAATCCGTTGAGATCGAGCAGTGCGATCGCGCCGCGCCGCTCGGCCGGAAGCAAGTCGGCGATGTCCGACAGGAAGCCGTGCCGGTTGCGGATGCCGGTGAGCAGATCTTCCTTGGCGGCGAGATCGAGCTCGCGCGTGCGCGCTTCGGCGGCGCTCGCCCGGCCGAGCAGATCGCCGATCACATCCTCGCGCCGGCGCGAAAGCGGCGCGATCGTCGCGACGCGCGCAGGCATCTCGGGCGCGTCCTGGGCGAAGGGCATCCGCCCGAGCACCGCACTGATTCCGGTCAGCGCGATCACCGTACCTGCCAGTGTCGCCAGGGCCAGCAGCGCCAGTTCGGCGAGCACGATCTGTCCCGCCATCGCGCTCCAGCCGATCCAGGCGAGCAAGGGCACATGCGTCGCGACGCAGCACGAAACGAACATCTGCAGCCGCAGGCTATGCGGAAGGGCGGACGAAGAGGCGAAAAAGAAGCGCATCGATCGCCATCCTGACCGCAGCCCGCTCAAAATAGTCGGAACAGTCAGCCTTAACGCGCCGGAAGCCTTTTCTCAGGTCGAGCGGCCGCGCGCCGTCACCGGCCAGCTGTCGACGACTTCATCGCCCTCGACCAGCTGATAGCGATCGTAGAGATTGACCGTCGGATCGCAGTGCGGCGGCATCAGCGTCACCCGTTCGCCGAGCCCGGGCAGCGCGCCGCCGCGCAGCGCGCCATGTTCGTCGCCGGTAAATGCATAGCCGCTGCCCTCGGGCGCGCCGGCGAGCACCACCGGCACGCCGGCATCGGTCGCGAACGCCTTGAGCCCTGCGTCGATCGTCACCATTCCCGGCGTGTTCGCACTAACCACCGTCGCATCGACGAACAGCGCGGGCTCGAAGCGTGGTCCGGCCAGTTCGCAGTCGAGATATTCGCGGTCGAGGAAGATGTACGATCCCACCTGCAGCTCGGTGAACACGCCCAGTGACGCGTCGATCGCGAAGGTCCCGGTGCCGCCGCCGGTGACGATCGGCACGGCGAACCCCGCATCCCGAAGCGCATCGAGCACCCCGCGCAGATAGTCGGTCCGCTCGACGATCGCCGCGCGCCGTTCCGCGAGACTCTGGATATGCTGGTGCGACCCGCAATAGAACTGCACCCCGCCGAGGGTGAGCGTTCCCGTCGCGGCGATCGCCTGCGCGAGCGCGAGCGCCGCCGCCGCCGAGGTCACGCCGGTGCGATGGCTGCCGGGATCGACGTCGATGAACACCGCCAGCCCCGCGGCGCCCGCGCCGAGCGCGCGGGCATTGTCGGGATGGTCGACCACCACCGACAGCGCGATCCGCCGGCTCAGCGCCGCGAGCCGCTCGATCGCCGCAGGCGTGACCACCGGCGAAGTGAGGTGGATATTCCCCACGCCATCGGCGGCCAAAGCCTCGGCCTCGGCGAGCTTGGCGCAGCAGATCCCGGCCGCGCCCGCCGCGATCTGCCGCCGCGCGATCTCGCCGCTCTTGTGCGTCTTGGCGTGTGGCCGCAGCGCGACGCCCTGCGCCTCTGCGAACGCGGCCATCGCCGCGATGTTGCGCTCCAGCGCGGCGCGATCGACGATCAGCGCGGGGGTGGGCAGGTCGCGGCGGGGAAGGGGAGCAATCACGTCGGAATACCTATGCCCATTGCGGTGCCGCCGGCCCGGCTTTCGCGGCCTTGCGGGCAATGGGCGATAAGCGCTTCATTTTCGACCTCCAGGAGGGATGGTCGCGTCGCATCGCGACGAAGGCATAAGCCTCGTCCTTCGCAGGATGCCGTCCCTCGCCGCGTTGATATTCGCGAAAGCCGAATTTGCGCAGGAGCGCTTGGCTCGCCTGATTGCGTTGATCGGTCGACGCCGTGATCAATTCCACGCCGCGACCGAAGATATAGTGCAGAAACGCTCGCAACGCCTCGGCGGCATAGCCTTTGCGCCATTCGTCGCGCGCGAGGATGTAGCTGAGCCAAGGCCATCGCCAGATGCCGATCATCCCGATCACGCGCCCCTCGCGCTCGATGACGAACAGATCGCCGGTTTCCGACGGCTGCGACAGCAGATGCGTCAGCCATGTCTCGGTTTCTGCGACCGAGCCGTGCGGGGGATAGTCCCAATAGCGGAGCGCCTCGCCGTCGCTGAAGATCGCATGAAAATAGTCGAGATCGCTGGCCCGCGCCCGGCGCAACATCAGCCTTGGGGTCCGGATGGCCTCGCGCCGGGGCAGCGCGGCCGTGAACGAAATCCACGTGACCGGAATGAGCACGACGAACCACATGAGCAGGAGAAACGCAATGAAATCGGAGCCCCATTGGTTCATCTGAACACTGGCGAGCGCGGATGCGCCTTTTGCGACGACTGCCGGATCGGCCCCGGGACCCAGCGTGCGGGCAAGCCCGGTGGCGGCTTGCCAGCGGAGCATGAGATAGATGATCCAAGCCAGCACGAACGGCGATATCAGCACCGCGGCGGCAATCATCCCTCGTATCAGTCGCCAGCTCACCGCGACGGCTTAATCGAACTGCCTCCCGTAACAAAACAGAAATCGGGCTTCCCATGCGGGAGCGCGTCTGCAATTTCACGGAGATCGTTGCCGTATAGGAGCCCGCCCGCGCTTGGCGGCCGCCGATCGCAGAATGTCCGCGGGCCAGGAGGCGCCAGCGCCCGCTCGAACCGGAAGATTGCACATGTCCAGCTATGCCGATCGTCTCCACGCCCTTCGCGAACAATTGAAGCGCGATCGGCTCGACGGCTTCGTCGTGCCGCTCACCGACGAGCACATGTCCGAATATGTCGGCGCCTATGCCCAGCGGCTGGCGTGGCTCACGGGCTTCCAGGGCAGTGCCGGCAGTGCGGTGGTGCTCTCGAGCGAGGCGGCGATCTTCACCGACGGCCGCTACACGCTCCAGGTCCGCCAGCAGGTCTCGGCCGATCATTGGCAATATGTCCCGGTGCCGCAGGGGAGCATCGCTGCCTGGCTCGGCGAGCATGCGCCCGAAGGCGGCCGTATCGGCTATGACCCTTGGCTGCACACCCGCGCCTGGGTCGAGGAAGCGCGCAAGGCGCTCGCCGAGCGCGGCGCCGAACTGGTCGCGGTCGACACCAATCCGGTCGACACGGTCTGGCCCGATCGCCCTGCGCCGTCGGACGCGACGCTGAGCGTGCAGGACGATGCCGCCGCCGGGCGCACCTCCGCGGCCAAGCGCGCCGAGATCGCCGAATGGCTCGGCGCGCGCAAGGCCGACGCGGTGGTGCTCTCGGCGCTCGATTCGATCGCCTGGGCGTTCAACGTCCGCGGCAACGACGTCAGCCATACGCCGGTCGCGCTCGCCTATGCGATCGTCAACGCCGACGGCACCGCCGATCTCTTCGTGGCCCCCGAGAAGATCACCGACGCGATCCGCCAGCATCTCGGCAATGCGATTCGCGTCCATGATCGCGCCGCCTTCGCGCCGGCGCTCAGGGGCTTCGCCGGCAAGCGCGTCGCCGCCGATCCCGAGCGCGCGGTCGCCGCGATCTTCGATTCGCTCGATATGGGCGGCGCGAAGATCCTCGGCCTGCGCGATCCGGTCGTGCTGGCGAAGGCGCTCAAGAACCCCGCCGAGATCGCCGGGCACAAGGCGGCGCAGGCGCGCGACGGCGCGGCGCTGGTGCGCTTCCTCAAATGGTTCGAGGAGACTGCGCCCGCCGGCGGGCTCACCGAAATGTCCGCCGCCGCCAAGCTCCAGGAATTCCGCGAGGCGACCGGCGTGCTCAAGGATCTGAGCTTCGACACCATCTCCGCCACCGGCCCCAACGGCGCGATCCCGCACTACAAGGTCACCGACGAATCGAGCCTGCCGATTGAGACCGGGCAGCTGTATCTCGTCGATTCGGGCGGCCAATATGCTGACGGCACAACCGACGTGACCCGCGTCGCCCCCGTCGGCGAACCGACCCCTGAGATGAAGGACCGCTTCACCCGCGTGCTCAAGGGCCATATCGGCATCGCCACCGCGATCTTCCCCGAGGGCACCACCGGCGCGCAGCTCGACAGCTTTGCCCGCGCGCCGCTCTGGGAAGTCGGGCTCGATTATGGCCACGGCACCGGCCACGGCGTCGGCGCCTATCTCTCGGTGCACGAGGGGCCGCAGCGAATCGCCCAGCCCTTCTATCCGGGCGGGCAGAGCCTCGAGCCGCTGCGCGCCGGCATGTTCCTCTCGAACGAGCCCGGCTATTACAAAGCTGGCGAGTACGGCATCCGCATCGAGAATCTCGTGCTGGTGGTCGAAGCCGCGATTCCGGGCGCCGAGCAGCCGATGCTGGGCTTCGAAACACTCACCTTCGCGCCGATCGAGCGGCGGCTGATCGATCCTGCGCTGTTAACCTCAAAGGAACTTCAGTGGGTTAATGCTTATCACGCGCGGGTCATGGGAGTGGTCGGCCCGTTGCTGAGTGAGGAAGAACGGCAATGGCTGGAAGCGAAGGTCGCGCCAATCGAGTGATGTGGTTCCTCGCGGGTGCCGTCACCATGGCGGTCTACCTGATGGGTCCCCACACCCTTATCGACAAGGGCTACGACCTGACATCCTTCGCCGCGGGCTGGGTACAGTCGCGCTGAGAATCGCCATTATCGGCGGCCTGGGCACGCGCCTGCGCCTTGCGTTTCCGCAGATTCGCTCGCAGCGCTTCGGCCAGTCGGGCCTGTTTTTCCGCATCGCTCATAATAAGTCTCGATAAACCGGCCGGCTTCGGGTTGACAATCGGTCGGCCCCAAGCACATAGGCCCCTCCCGCCCGGTCCCGGACCGGTGAGTGCTGCCGTAGCTCAGTGGTAGAGCGCATCCTTGGTAAGGCTGAGGTCGTGAGTTCAATCCTCACCGGCAGCACCATTTTCCCTCCTTGCAAGCCGCCTCGGCATCCCCGATCAGGCGGCTGAGCAAGGAGATGCCCCATGAAGACCCGTGCCGCCGTCGCGTTTGAAGCGAAGCAGCCGCTCGAGATCGTCGAGCTCGACCTCGCAGGCCCCAAAGCCGGCGAGGTGCTGGTCGAGATCATGGCCACGGGCATCTGCCACACCGACGCCTACACGCTCGACGGGCTCGATTCGGAAGGCCTGTTCCCCAGCGTGCTCGGCCATGAAGGCGCGGGGATCGTCCGCGAGGTCGGCGCCGGCGTCACCTCGGTGAAGCCTGGCGATCACGTCATCCCGCTCTACACCCCCGAATGCCGCCAGTGTAAGTCCTGCCTCTCGGGCAAGACCAACCTCTGCACGGCGATCCGCGCCACCCAGGGCAAGGGGCTGATGCCCGACGGCACCTCACGGTTCAGCTACAAGGGCCAGACCATCTTCCACTATATGGGCTGCTCGACCTTCTCGAACTTCACCGTGCTGCCCGAGATCGCCGTCGCGAAGATCCGCGAGGACGCGCCCTTCCAGACCAGCTGCTATATCGGCTGCGGCGTCACCACCGGTGTGGGCGCGGTGGTCAACACCGCCAAGGTCCAGGTCGGCGACAATGTGGTGGTGTTCGGGCTCGGCGGAATCGGGCTCAACGTGCTGCAGGGCGCGAAGATGGCGGGCGCGAACAAGATCATCGGCGTCGACATCAATCCCGATCGCGAGGAATGGGGCCGCCGCTTCGGCATGACCGACTTCGTCGACGGCCGCGGCAAATCGCGCGAGCAGACGATCGCCGAGATCCTGACGCTCACCGATGGCGGCGCCGACTTCACCTTCGATTGCACGGGCAACACCGAAGTGATGCGCACCGCGCTCGAGGCATGCCATCGCGGCTGGGGCACCAGTATCATCATCGGTGTGGCCGAGGCGGGCAAGGAGATCGCGACGCGCCCCTTCCAGCTCGTCACCGGGCGCAACTGGCGCGGCACGGCGTTCGGCGGCGCCAAGGGCCGCACCGACGTACCGAAGATCGTCGACTGGTACATGAACGGCAAGATCCAGATCGACCCGATGATCACCCATGTCCTGACCCTCGACGAGATCAACAAGGGCTTCGACCTGATGCATGCCGGCGAGAGCATCCGCAGCGTCGTCGTCTATTGAGAGGCACGCATGTTCAATCACATCGTGATCGGCTCGAACGACATCGAGCGCTCGAAGCAATTCTATGATGCCGTGCTCGGCACGCTCGGCTTTTCCGGTGAACCGCTTCGCCATGTCGCGGCCAGCGGGCACAAGCGCCTGTTCTATCGCCACGATGGCGGGACATTGGGCATTTCCGAGCCGATCAACGACGAGCCCGCCTGCGGCGCCAATGGCGGCACGATCGCTTTCAAGTGCAACTCGCCCGGGCAAGTGCAGCAGTTCCACGACGTCGCCGTGGCGCAAGGCGGGCGCTCGATCGAGGACCCGCCCGGTGCGCGCGACGGCGGCATTCTGGGGACCATGCACCTCAGCTATGTCCGCGACCCCGATGGCAACAAGCTCTGCGCGGTATGGCGCGCCCCGGCATGAACGAGCCGGTCAACCTCGCGGAGAAGTTCTCGACCTTCACCGAGCATTGGGCGCCGCGCCGCGTCGCCAGCTACAACGGCAATGACGTTCGCATCGTGAAGGTGGAAGGCGAGTTCGTCTGGCACGTTCACGACGATACCGACGACTTCTTTCTGGTTCTGGAGGGCGAGCTCGACATCGAGCTGCGCGATCGAACCGTCACGCTCGGCCCGGGCGAGCTGTTCGTCGTTCCGCGCGGAGTCGAGCATCGCCCGGTGGCGCGTCGCGGCGAGGTGCGGCTGATCAACATCGAGCCCGGCGGCACGCACAATCTCGGCGAAGGCTCGCCGCAGCGCCCGGTGGTGGACGGCTGATGCCGCCCTCGTGGATCCTGACGCTCGATTGCGCCGACCGGGCAGGCATCGTGGCGGCGGTCAGCGGCTTTCTGGCCGAGCGCGGCGGGTTCATCCTCGACAGCCAGCAATATGCCGATCTCGACGCGGGCCGCTTCTTCATGCGGGTCGAGTTCAAGAGCGTCGACGCCCCGCTCGAAACCGCCGCGTTGCGCACTGCCTTTCTCCCGGTCGCCGAGAAGTTGGCGCTCAACTGGGAGCTTTCCGATGCCGCCCAGCGCCCGCGCGTGCTGATCGCGGTGTCGCAGGGCTCGCATTGCCTCAACGATCTGCTGCACCGCTGGCAGACCCACTCGCTCGGCGTCGAGATCGTCGGCGTGGTCTCGAACCACGATACGCTGCGCGCGCTCACCGAATGGCACGGCCTGCCCTTCACGCTGCTGCCTCCGGGCAAGGAAGCGCAGGAGGCCGCGCTGCTCGATCGGTACGAAGCGCTCGGCGCTGACTATCTGATTCTCGCGCGTTACATGCAGATATTGTCGCCCGCGCTCGCCGATCGGCTGGCGGGGCGCTGCATCAACATCCATCACAGCTTCCTGCCGAGCTTCAAGGGCGCGCGCCCCTATCACCGCGCGCACGAGCGCGGCGTCAAGCTGATCGGCGCCACCGCGCATTTCGTGACCAGCGATCTCGACGAGGGGCCGATCATCGAGCAGGCGGTGGAGCGGATCGACCATCGCGCCTCGGTCGATGACATGATCCGCATCGGCCGCGACATCGAGGCGCAGGTGCTGGCGCGGGCGGTGCAATGGGTCGGCGCGCGCCGCGTGTTCCTCGGCGGCATCCGTACGATCGTTTTCCGGTAAAGGACGGGGCATGGAGACCGTTTCGACCAACAAATCCCATGGCGGCGTGCAGGGCGTCTATCGCCACGCGTCGCTCGCCACCGGCACCGAGATGACCTTCTCGGTCTATGTCCCGCCGCACGAGCCAGGCGCGCGGCTGCCGGTGCTCTGGTATCTCTCGGGGCTCACCTGCACCCATGCCAACGTCACCGACAAGGGCGAGTACCGCCGTGCCTGCGCCGAGCACGGCCTGATCTTCGTCGCGCCGGATACCAGCCCGCGCGGCCCCGGCGTGGCCGATAGCGATGCCTATGATTTCGGCCAGGGTGCCGGCTTCTATGTCGACGCGACCGAGGCGCCCTGGGCCTCGCACTTCCATATGCGCGCCTATGTCGAGCAGGAGCTGCCCGCGCTGATCGCCGCGCAATTCCCTGCCGATATGGCACGTCAAGGTATCACCGGCCATTCGATGGGCGGGCATGGCGCACTGACTGTGGCCTTGCGTAACCCGGCACGCTTCCGCAGCGTCTCGGCCTTCGCGCCGATCGTCGCGCCCAGCGTGGTCCCTTGGGGCGAAAAGGCGCTCGGCGGCTATCTCGGCGAGGATCGCGACTCGTGGCGGCCCTATGACGCCTGCGCGCTGATCCTTGACGGCGCACGCATTCCCGAACTGCTCGTCGATGTCGGCGATGCCGATCAGTTTCTCCACGAGCAGCTCCGCCCCGAGCTGCTCCGCGCCGCCTGCGACGCCGCGGGCATCCCGCTGACGCTGCGGCTCCAGTCGGGCTATGACCATAGCTATTATTTCGTCTCCAGCTTCATGGCCGAACATGTCGCCTGGCACGCGGCGCGGTTGCGCGGATGAGCCGCTACGACGTCCTGATCGTCGGCGCGGGCCATGCCGGAGCGCAGGCTGCGATCGCGCTGCGGCAGAACAAGTTCGCGGGTTCCGTCGGCCTGATCGGCGACGAGCCCGAGCTGCCTTATGAGCGCCCGCCGCTCTCCAAGGAGTATCTCGCGGGCGACAAGCCGTTCGAGCGGCTGCTGATCCGCAACGCCGCCTTCTGGGAGGAGCGGCAGGTGACACTCCTGCCCAACCGCACTGCGGTCCGCGTCGATCCGGCCGCGCACACCGTCCTGACCGCCGATGGCGAGATGATCGGCTATGGCCAGCTGATCTGGGCCGCCGGTGGCAAGCCGCGCCGGCTCGCCTGCGCGGGCGGCAACCTCGCCGGTGTCCATACCGTGCGGACCCGCGCGGACGTCGACCGGATGATCGCCGAGCTGCCGGAAGTGCGTCGCGTCGCGGTGATCGGCGGCGGCTATATCGGGCTCGAGGCCGCCGCGGTGCTCACCAAGCTCGGCCGGCAGGTCGTGGTGCTCGAGGCGCTCGACCGCGTCCTCGCACGGGTCGCCGGCGAGCCGTTGTCGCGCTTCTTCGAGGAAGAACACCGCGCGCACGGCGTGGAGATACGGCTCGGTGTCGCAGTCGAGGCGATCGAAGGCGAGGATCGCGTCACCGGGGTGCGGCTGGCCGATGGCGAGGTCCTTCCGGCCGAGATGGCGATTATCGGCATCGGTATCGATCCGGCGGTGGCGCCCTTGCTCGATGCCGGCGCGAACGGCGGCAATGGCGTGCTCGTCGACGCGCAATGCCGCACCTCGCTTCCCGATGTCTTCGCGGTCGGCGATTGCGCGCTCCACGCCAATCGCTTCGCCGCGGATCGCTGCATCCGGCTCGAATCGGTCCAGAACGCCAATGATCAGGCGACCGTGGCGGCGAAGACGATCCTCGGGCTGGAGGTCGTCTATGATGCGGTCCCGTGGTTCTGGTCGAACCAGTACGAACTCAAGCTCCAGACCGTCGGCATCTCGGCGGAGCATGACGCGGTGGTCGTGCGCGGCGAGCCGGCGGGCCGCAGCTTTTCGGTAATCTATCTGCGCGAGGGTCGCGTGATCGCGCTCGATTGCGTGAACGCGACCAAGGATTATGTCCAGGGGCGCAAGCTCGTGCTCGAGGGAGCGGCGATCGATCCGGCATTGCTGGCCGACGCCGCCACGCCGCTCAAGGACCTCGCCTGAACCGGAGTAGGAAGTCGATGTTGAAAATGCTGACGGCCCTCGCCCTGCTCGCCGCGCCCGCCGCGCAGGCGCAGGCGGTCAAGGATGCCGATCCCGCGCTTTGGGTGGTCAAGGATTCGGATACGACCATCTATCTGTTCGGCACCGTGCACGTCCTCAAGCCGGGGCTCAGCTGGTTCGACGAGGCAGTGAAGGCGGCGTTCGACAAGAGCGACGCGCTGGTGCTCGAGATGGTCGAGCCCGATGCGGCGACGATGCAGGGCCTGATCATGAAGACCGCGGTCAACGCCACCGGCCCCGCGCTCTCCGAAAAGCTCCCCGCCGACAAACGTGACGCCTATGCCAGGGCAGTGGCGGATGTCGGCGTGCCGGCCGCGGCGCTCGATCGCTTCGATCCGTGGTTCGCCGCAGTGACGCTGACCGTCGCGGGGCTGCCCAAGCTGGGCTATGATCCGGCGAATGGTTCTGAGCGCACGCTCGCCACCGCCGCCAAAGCGGCCAACAAGCAGATTATCGGTCTCGAGACCCCGGAGCAGCAATTCGGCTTTTTCGATGCGTTGCCCGAGCCGCTCCAGATCAAGTTCCTGATCTCGACCGTCGAGGATTATCCGAAGATGGGCGCCGAGCTCGACAAGATGGTGGCCAGCTGGTCCGCTGGCGATCCCGACACGCTCGCCGCGACGATGAACGAGGGCATGCGCGATACGCCCGAGATCGCCAAGGTCCTGCTCGCCGATCGCAATGCGCGCTGGGCCGAATGGATCGGCAAGCGGCTCGAAACGCCGGGCACGGTCTTCCTCGCGGTCGGCGCGGGGCATCTCGCCGGCCCCGACAGCCTCCAGGCGCAGCTGAAGAAGCACAAGCTGCGGGCGACCCGTATCGTATATTGAGCCTTTCTCGACCGGGCTGAGCCGAACTGCCCGGCGGGCGTTCGACAGTCCATTATTGGAGCAGTGCATGGCCAGCCAACCGCGCCCCTTTCTCGGGCTGTTCGTCGGCATCGCGGCGGGAGTCGTCGCGTCTGCCGCGATGGCGGCCTTTCAGACGCAGGCGCAGAAGCTGCTTCCCGCTACGGATGGCGACGCGGATCCCGCGACGATCAAGGCGGCCGACGCAGTGAGTGAGGCGGTGATCGGCGATCCGGTGCCCGAACCGTATCGCGAGCCGGCGGGACAGGCGGTCCACTACATCGCCGGCGCGGTGATCGGCGGCATCTATGGTGTGCTCACCGAATACCGGCCCGAGGCGAGCGCGGGGTTCGGCAGCGCCTATGGTGTCGCGACTGCGGCATTGCTCGACGAGGCCGCGGTGCCCGCCGCGAGTCTCGCCCCCGCGCCGGAGGAAACGCCGCTCGCGCATCACGCCTATGGCGCGGCGTCGCACCTCGTTTATGGTTGGGTGCTCGAAGGCGTGCGCTGGCTGATCGCCGGCCGGCGCTAGAGCAGCAGTTCCTGCGTAGAGGCGTTGCGTCCCACCGGTCCGCCGCCGGTGCGCCGGATATGCTCCTGCTGTGCGGTGTGGCGCACGTCGACGTCGCGGTCGTTGAGGAACACCGCGAGCGAATCGTCGTCGATCTCGCTCCATTCCTTGCCGCGGTCGGGCCCGTAGCGGACGCGCGGCAGCAGCCCCGGCTCCTTCGACCATGCGATCAGCTGCGCCACGCTCGCTTCATTGAGCATGTCGCGCAGATGGTGCGCGGTCACATAGGCGTCGGGAAAGGCGCGGTGCGCGGGTAGCCCGCGTTCGTGCACCAGTCCCTCGGGCTTGCGCCAGTAGCGTAGCATCTGGTTCGAGAATCCCGGCGAGCTCGGCCAGAGCCGCATCGCGCACTTCCAGGTGCAGATCCAGTCGGCGCCGCGCGTGAGCGCGGGCGTGCAGAATTGCTGCTCGAAATCGGCGCGATGCGCCGCGAGTGCCAGCCTGCGCGGCCACGGGTCGAGCACCGGCCGCGCGACGTCGTGCCACCACGGTGCGTCGGCGACATCCTCGTCGCGGATATGATGGACCGCCATGGTCAGCGGCGGGATCTGGCGCCCCGGATTGACCATCCGGTTGCCGCCTTCGCCTTCGATCTCCCAGCGGCCATCGGGTTGGAGCGCGACGTCCTGCCAGCCGATTTCGCAAACGCCGTGCTGCGGCGGCGCCTGGCCGGTGGTTTCGAGATCGATGACGCGGATGAGGGAAGGGGCGCGGGAGGCCATGCCGGCTAGGTGGGGCGTCGCGCGGGGAAATGCGAGTCGAAACTTGCCGCGGTGAATAGTCCGGCGCGCATCAATCGTCGTCGTTGGCGCCTTGCCGGCCGGCGCGCGCCCTGTGCCGCTGCAGCAAGTCGTCGGTGCGTTCGGCCAGTTCCTTGGTCGCCGCGATGCTCTCGCGCAGTGCCGCCTGCGCGTCCTCGATCTCTGCGATGTCGTTGATTCGATTGTCAGTCACGGCCCAGATCCCACTCGAACGGATGAACCCTTGATGCAAATCAGGGTTCCAGCCGTTCGAGCGGTTCGTCGGGTTTAGTGACCGGCCTGCGGACCGCGCTGAAGCCCGCTCGCGGCGAGCTGCGCATCGATCTGCGCCATCAGCCGGTCGAGCCCTTCTTGGCTCTTGGCCTCGGCGCGTGCGACGAGCACGTCCTGCGTGTTCGAGGCGCGGAGCAGCCACCAGCCATCGGGCGTGTTCACCCGGGCGCCGTCGGTACGGTTGACGTCGGCGCCTTCGGCCTCGAGCCGCTCGAGGACTTCGTCGATCACCGCGAACTTGCGCGATTCGTCGACCTGGAAGCGCATCTCGGGCGTGTTGATCATCGCCGGCATCGCGTCCTTGATCGCGGTCAGCGACTTGCCGATCGAATGCACCGCGCGGATCAGCTGCACGGCGGCGAACTGGGCGTCGTCATAGCCATAATAGCCGTAGAATCTGTCGGCGAAGAAGATGTGCCCGCTCATCTCGCCGGCGAGCGGAGCGCCGGTTTCCTTCATCTTGGTCTTGATCAGGCTGTGGCCGGTCTTCCACATCACCGGCTTGCCGCCGAGCTCGGCGATACGATCGTACAGCGCCTGGCTGGCCTTCACATCGGCGATCACCGTCGCGCCCGGCTCGGCCCGCAGCAGAGGCTCGGCCAGAATGGAGAGGATCTGGTCGCCCCAGACCACGCGGCCCTGCCCGTCGATCGCGCCCAGCCGGTCGCCGTCGCCGTCGAAGGCCAGTCCGAAATCGAGCTGCTTCTCGGCGACGAGCCGTTTCAGGTCGGCGAGGTTCTTTTCCTCGGTAGGGTCGGGATGATGGTTGGGGAAATTGCCGTCCACGTCGGTGAACAGCGTGAAATGCTCCCCGGGCAGCTGCGCGACCAGCTTCTCGATCACCGGGCCGGCGGCGCCATTGCCCGTATCCCATCCGATGCGATAGGCGCCGCCGGCATAGCCCGCGACGAGCCGGCCGACATAGGCGTCGAGGATGTCATAGTCGGTGACGGTGCCGCTGCCTTCCTCCCAATCGCCTTCGGCGGCGACGCGCCCGAGCGTCTGGATGTCCTCGCCGAAGAAGGGACGGTGCTGGAGCACCATCTTGAAGCCGTTATAGTTGCCGGGATTGTGGCTGCCGGTGATCTGGACGCCGCCGTCCACCTCCAGCGTCGCCTCGGCATAATAGAGCATCGGCGTGGGGCCGAGGCCGATCCGGACCACGTCGCAGCCCGAGGCGGTGAGGCCTTCGATCAGCGCCGCCTCGAACTCCGGCGAGGAGACGCGGCCGTCGCGGCCGACCGCGACGCGATGCCCGCCCGCGCGGCGCAGCAGGGTTCCGAAGCTCCGTCCGATCGCGCGCGCGTCAGCAGAGCCGAGCGTCTTCCCCACGATTCCGCGAATGTCGTATTCGCGCAGCGAAGTGGGGTCGAAATGGTGCGTCATGATACCTCCGGGAATGCCGTTGCCGGCCTAAATCGCGAGCGCGGCGAAAGTTCAATTGCGAAGGCGTAACAAGGTCGAAGCGGCGGTCTGTGTCCGCTATACGCTACGCCGAAGCAGCGTGTCGCGCGCGGCGTTGATGCGGCGTGTCAGCTCGGCCGATCCACCTTTGTCGGGATGCACCGCGTTCACCAGCCGGCGATGCGCGCTGCGGATCGTCGCGGCATCGGCATCGGCCGCCACGCCGAGGATCGCACGCGCCTCGTCCTCGGGCATGCGCGGCGCCCGCGGCTTGGGCTTGAGGAACAGATAATAGACCGCAGCGAGGATCAGCGCCGCGAGGATCGCCTTGGCCATCAGGCGAACAGCGGCATTGCGACTTCGGGAAGCGCGAGCCCGGCCATCATCTCGCGCAACTCCTGTCTCGCGGCGACATGGCTCAGGCCCATCTCGCCGAACTCGCGGCTGTCGAGCATGGTCAGGCCCTGCGGGAACAGCTCGCGATAGATGACGCGCTCGGACAACCCAGAGATCACGCGGAAGCCGACGCGCTTGGAGAGCTGGTCGATCGCCTCCGAAACGCGGCGCATGTTGCGCGCCTCGATATGCTGCATGCGGTTGCGCAGGACGACCCAGTCGATCGTCTCGCCATCCGCCTTGGCGCGGCGTTTGCGCGATTCCCAGATCAGCTCCGAATAGAAGCTCGGGCGCGAGACCTTGAAGGTCTCGGGATCGACATGGCCGATCAGGTCGAAATCGACGAAGCTGTCGTTCATCGGCGTGACGAGCGTGTCGGCATTGGTGACCGCGATGCGCGCGAATTTGTCGTCGCGGCCGGGCGTGTCGATCACGAGGAAGTCGGCCTGCCCGCCGAGGCGTTCGAGCGTCTCGGCGAAGAAATCCATGCTCTCGCCGTCGTGCGTCTCATATTCGGGCATCGGCAGATCGCGGCCCATGCGCTTGATCGTGGCGGTGCGGTTGTCGAGATAGCGGCCCAGCGTGCGCTGGCGATGGTCGAGGTCGAAACAGGCCACGCGCGCGCCCTTGGCGGCGAGCGCGATCGCCGCGTGAACCGCCGTGGTCGACTTGCCGGTGCCGCCCTTCTCGTTGGCAAAAACGAGCACGTGCAAGCGCTTAGCTCCGTCGGTCAAGCCCACAACTTCCTTTATTGATCCTGCCGCCCGCGCCCCATAGAAGGCCGCGCTCCTGTCTTATCGAAAGTGTCCAAGCGTGCAAACCGTCCGTCAGCTCGTCGATCTTCGCGCATGCGTCGCTGGATGGCGCGCGGCGGGCGAACGAGTCGCGCTGGTGCCCACCATGGGCGCGCTGCATGACGGCCATATGGCGCTGGTCGAGGCCGCGAAGCGCGCGGCACAGCGCGTGGTGGTCTCGATCTTCGTCAATCCGAAGCAGTTCGGTCCGAACGAGGATCTCGCCAAATATCCGCGCAAGGAACTGGCCGACTCGCGCCTGCTCGCCGGGGCGGGAGTCGATCTGCTCTGGCTGCCGCCGGTCGAGGAGATGTATCCCCAGGGCTTCGCTACCAATGTCTCGGTCAGCGAAGTCGGCGAGGTGCTCGACGGCGCGCATCGTCCCGGTCATTTCGACGGCGTGGCGACCGTCGTGACCAAGCTGTTCAACCAGGTTCGTCCCGATGTCGCGCTGTTCGGCGAAAAGGACTGGCAGCAGCTCGCGGTGATCCGCCGCTTCGTCGCCGATCTCAACCTCGATATCGAGATCCAGGGCGTGCCTACCCAGCGCGAAGATGACGGCCTCGCGCTCTCCTCGCGCAACGTCTATCTGGTCCCCGAGGATCGCGCGCGCGCCGTGGCGTTGCCCCGGGCGCTCGGCGTGGCGGAACGCGCGATCGCCAAGGGCGGCGATCCCGAGGCGGCGCTGGCGCAGGCGCGCGAGATGCTGACCGCGGCGGGCTTCGAGATCGACTATGTCGCGCTTGCCGATGCCGAAACGCTGGGCGATCCGGTTGAGGGGCGCCCGATGCGCCTGCTCGCCGCAGCGCGGATCGGCGGCACCCGGCTGATCGACAATATCCCGGTGAATACGAACGATTACGGTTAACCTCGTTAACCTTTTCTTTTCCGCTTACCTGCCAATTCTCGCAACATTGAGGATAACAAGCGGGTGAGCGGATATGGGCAACAGTCTCAAGAGCGCACGTTTTCTCGTCGAGAGCCGCCTGCGTGACGCGGCGCGCGGCGACGCCAAGGCCTGTTTCGATCTCGGGATCGTCTATTCGAGCGGCGCCGAGGGCGTCGATGTCGATCTCGTCGAAGCGCACAAGTGGTTCAACATCGCCGCCGTCTCGGGCAGCGAGCGCGCCGCAGAGTGCCGCGCCGAGATCTCCGAGGACATGAGCGCGCGCGAGATCATCGACGCGCAAAAGGCCGCCCGCGCCTGGCTGCGGGGTATGGAAGTTCGCGCCGCCTGAACGGCCTGCGAGAATCAGTGCTCCTGCTGAAACAGGAGCCCAGAGTCGCAAACCGGACCACCTGTAATCCTGGGCTCCTGCTTTCGCAGGAGCACATGGATCATTTCTTCGCCGCCGCCTTTTTGGGTGCCGCCTTCTTCTTGGGGGCGGCCTTTTTCTTACCCTTGCCCTTGGCCGGACCCGCCGCGGCGCGCGCGTCGATCAGCTGGGCGGCCTCCTCGAGCGTCAGCTGGTCCTTGTCGATCGACTTGGGCAGCGTGGCGTTGGTCTCGCCGTCGGTGACATAGGCGCCGTAGCGGCCGTCCATCAGCTTGATCTCGGCTTCGGTGCGCGGATGCTTGCCGAGGATCTTGAGCGGCTCGCGCGATGCGCCCCGCGCCGGCCGTCCGCCGCCCGCGGCCGCTTCCGCCAGCTTGACTACCGCCGCGTTCATGCCGGTCTCGAACACTTCGGCAGTCGATTGCAGTCGGGCATATTTGCCCTCATGCGCCAGATACGGACCGTAGCGGCCGATCGAGGCCGTGATCGGGCTGCCGGTCTCGGGGTGGTTGCCGATCGTCCTCGGCAGCTTGAGCAGCTTGAGCGCCCATTCGAGATCGAGCTCGATATCCTTGGGGATCGACGCGCGCGGCGCGTCCTTGCCGTCGCCGAGCTGGATGTACGGGCCGAAGCGTCCCGATTTGCGCTCGACCGGGAGCCCGGTGTCGGGGTCGTTGCCCAGCACTTCGGGACCGCTGTCCTCGCCCTCCGCACCGCCTGGCTGGGCGAAGCGCCGGGTGAACTTGCACTCGGGGTAGTTGGAGCAGGCGATGAACGCGCCGAAACGCCCGCCGCGCAGCGAAAGCCGGCCGTTGCCGCAATTGGGGCAGAGCCGCGGATCGCTGCCATCGGCCTTTTGCGGGAAGAGATAGGGCGCGAGGAACTCGTCGAGCGCCGCGGTGATGTCCGACGGCTTCTGCTCCATCACTTCGGCGGTGCGCGGCTTGAAGTCGCGCCAGAACTGGTCGAGCACTTCCTGCCACGCCGCACGGCCACCCGAGACGTCGTCGAGCTCTTCCTCGAGCTCGGCGGTGAAGTCGTACGAGACATATTTCTGGAAGAATCGCTCGAGGAAGGCGGTCAGCAGCCGGCCCGATTCCTCGGCGAAGAAGCGGTTCTTCTCGACGCGGACATAGGCGCGGTCCTTGAGCACCTGGATGATCGAGGCATAGGTCGAGGGGCGGCCGATGCCGAGTTCCTCGAGCCGCTTGACCAGCGACGCTTCGGAAAAGCGCGGCGGCGGCTGGGTGAAATGCTGCTCGGCGTTGACCGCCTTCTTGGCGGGCGCGTCGCCCGACGACATGCGCGGCAGGCGGCGCGAGTCTTCATCGCCCTCGTCGTCGCGGCCCTCTTCGTAGAGCGCGAGATAGCCGGGGAAGAGCACGACCTGGCCGGTGGCGCGCAGGCCATGCTGGCCGGTGCCGTCCTCGAGGTCGATCGTGGTGCGTTCCATCCGCGCACTGGCCATCTGGCTGGCGAGCGCGCGCTTCCAGATCAGGTCGTAGAGGCGACCATGGTCGCCGCTGCCCGCCTTGTCCTTCGAGAAGTCGGTGGGGCGGATCGCCTCGTGCGCTTCCTGCGCGTTCTTGGCCTTGGTCTGATACTGGCGCGGCTTGTCGGGGACGTACGAGCCGTCATAGCGCGTCGCGATCGCCTTGCGGGCTTCCTGGATCGCGCCGCCGTCCATCTGGACGCCGTCGGTACGCATATAGGTGATCGCGCCGTCCTCGTAGAGGCCCTGCGCGATCCGCATCGTGTGGCTCGCCGAGAAGCCAAGCTTGCGCGCCGCCTCCTGCTGGAGGGTCGAGGTGGTGAAGGGCGGCGGCGGGTTGCGCATCGCCGGCTTGGTCTCGACGCTCGCGACCGAGAAGCGACCTTCCTCAACCGCCTTCTTCGCGGCCTCGGCGGTCTTGCCGTCGCCGATCGAGAGACGGTCGAGCTTGTCGCCCTTCCATTTGACCAGCCGCGCCTGGAACGGCGTGCCGTCCTGTTCCATATCGGCGGTGACGGACCAATATTCCTGCGCCTTGAAGCCTTCGATCTCGCGCTCGCGCTCGACGATCAGCCGCAGCGCGACCGACTGGACGCGTCCCGCCGATTTGGCGCCGGGCAGCTTGCGCCACAGCACCGGCGAGAGCGTGAAGCCCACGAGATAGTCGAGCGCGCGGCGGGCGCGATAGGCGTCGATCAGGTCGGTATCGAGCTCGCGCGGGGCCTTCATCGCCTCGAGGATCGCCGGCTTGGTGATCGCATTGAAGGTGACCCGCTCGACTTCCTTGGGGAGCGCTTTCTTGTTCTTGAGCACTTCCTGGACGTGCCAGCTGATCGCCTCGCCTTCGCGATCAGGGTCGGTCGCGAGGATCAGCCGGTCGGCCTTTTTGGCTTCGTCGGCGATCGCCTTGAGCTGCTTGCCCTTGTCGGCATAGGCCTCCCATTCCATCGCGAACCCGGCATCGGGGTCCACCGATCCGTCGCGCGCCGGCAAGTCGCGGACATGGCCGTAGGAGGCGAGGACGCGATAGTCCTTGCCGAGATATTTCTCGATGGTCTTCGCCTTGGCGGGCGATTCTACGATGACGAGCTGCATGGGGGTAAAGCGTTCCTCACGTGTACGCGTGTAAGGTGGGGAGGTTGGGCAAGGGCCGTCAAGCCGGGGAACGGCGCTTCGGTTCGCAAGTTCTGGCCTGATGCTCGATCATACCGGCATCGTCGTCACCGATCTCGTAAAGGCCCGGCGCTTCTACGACGCGATCGCCGAAGCGCTTGGGCTTGCCACGAGCAGCAACGGCCCCGAAAGCTTCCTGTTCGGCAAGAGCGCCGAGGAGCCCATCCCCTATTTGTGGATCGGCACCTTGCGGCCCTCCTACTGGGTCGAGGGTTCGCGCGCCGGGATCAATCAGATGCACGTCGCCTTCCGCGCCGACCGCGAAGCCATGGTACGCGCCTTCCACGCCGCCGGGCTGGCGGCGGGCGGCCGCGATCATGGCCCGCCGGGACCGCGCGAAGGCGTGCCGGGCTATTACGGCGCCTTCCTGCTCGATCCCGACGGCAACAACATCGAAGCCTGCTACCGCAGCAACTTCTAGGCTCCGGCCGCCTTCATCCGTGCGCGGATCGCATCGATATCGCCGGCGGTGTGGCGCTCGGCAAGCCGAAACTCCTCGGGCCCCGAGCCGCGATTGACCAGCCGGCCGCGCTGCACCGGCTCGCGCGCGGCGACTTCCGCGGCCCAGCGATTGAAATGCGTGTACTCGGCGGTGTTCAGAAACTCTGCCGCATCGCCATAGGCGTCGCCGCGCGCCACGCCACCATACCAGGGCCAGACCGCCATGTCGGCGATCGTATAGTCGTCGCCCGCCAGATAGCGGTGCTCGGCGAGGTGGGTGTCGAGCACATGGTACTGGCGCTTCACTTCCATCGCATAGCGATTGATCGCGTACTCGATCTTGAACGGCGCATAGGCGTAGAAATGGCCGAAGCCGCCGCCGAGGAACGGCGCTGAGCCCATTTGCCACATCAGCCAGCTCAAGGTCGCGGCGCGCTTCGCAGGATCGGTGGGGAGGAAAGCGCCGAACTTCTCGGCGAGATAGATCAGGATCGCGCCGCTCTCGAAGATGCGCAGCGCCGGATCGACCGAACGATCGACCAAGGCCGGGATCTTCGAATTGGGATTTATCCGCACGAACCCGCTGCCGAACTGGTCGCCCTCGCCGATATCGATCTTCCAGGCATCATATTCGGCGCCGGCATGACCCGCGGCGAGCAGTTCCTCGAGCAGGATCGTCACCTTCTGCCCGTTGGGCGTGCCGAGCGAGTAGAGCTGGAGCGGATGCCGGCCGACCGGCAGCTCCTTCTCGTGCGTCGCGCCCGAGATCGGCCGGTTGATATTGGCGAACTGGCCGCCGCTCGGCTGCTCCCATGTCCATACCTTGGGCGGCACATAGCCGGCGGGCTGGTTGGCGGCGGGATCGGGGGCGTCGGCCATATGGGGTCTCCCTGGAAAGCAGGTCGGTTGGTCGCGACGATGTAGGCGGCGGGCAGCGTGGCGCCAGACCTGGCAGGCGGATGGTTTTGGTTTATCCGATCAAACTCGTTCTGCCGCCGGCATGACGTTCGAGCCGTCCGGCGAGCTCGAGTTCGAGCAGCACCGTCTGCACCAGCGCCGGCGCCAGCCCCGACTGGCGGATAAGCTCGTCGGCTGTAACCGGCACGGGCCCGAGCAGCGCGGTGACCGTGCGGCGATCGGAATCGCCGACGTCCTGCGGCGGCGGACCCTCGAACGGGCGCGCCGGCGAGCGGACCGCGCGCGCGTCGATCGGGCGGAGCATCTCGAGGATGTCGTCGACCGACTGGACGAGCGTCGCGCCTTCGCGGATCAGCAGATTGCAGCCCTGCGCGCGCGGATCGAGCGGCGAGCCGGGAACGGCCATCACGTCGCGCCCGGCCTCGGCGGCGATGCGTGCGGTGATCAGCGAGCCCGAGCGCGGCGCGGCCTCGACCACCACTGTGCCCGTCGCCAGCCCGGCGATGATCCGGTTGCGCGACGGAAAGAAGCGCGCGAGCGGCTCGGTGCCCGGCGGCTGCTCGGCGATCAGCAGCCCCTCGCGCGCGACGCGTTCCTGGAGCTCGGCATTTTCGGGCGGGAAGGCGATGTCGATGCCGCTGGCGATCACGCCGATGGTGCCGCCGGCCAGTGCGCCGAGATGCGCGGCAGTGTCGATGCCGCGGGCCAGCCCCGACACCACCGTCACGCCGGCCTCGGCGAGGCCGAGCGCCAGCTGGCGGGCGAACCGGCACGCCGCGGCCGAGGCGTTGCGCGCGCCGACCATCGCTGCGCAGTCGGTTGCAGCCAGTTCGATCCGGCCGCGCACGATCAGCGCCGGCGGCGCGGTTTCCAGCTCGGCGAGCAACGGCGGATACGCATCGTCGTCGAGGAACAGATAGCGTGCGCCGAGCTTCTCGACCCGGGCGATCTCGCGTCGGACCATGCCGAGGTCGGCGATCGCGGGCGGGCGCCCGCCGCCGCGTGCGGCCAGCATCGGCAGCGCCTCGAGCGCCGCTTCGGCGGTGCCGTAACGGGCGATCAGCTGGCGGAAAGTGACGGGGCCGACATTCGCCGAGCGCAGCAGCCGCAGCCGTGCCTCGCGCGGGTCGCTCATGCGTTCCGCGCCAAGGGCGCGTCAGTCACGCTTTCTGCCGATGCGCGGCTCGGTGCCGCTCAGCAGCCGATCGATATTCTCGCGATGCTTCCACAATACGATCAGCGCCAGCGCGAGCAGCAGCAGGACGAGGTCGACCCGCCCCCAGAAGGCGGCGCTAACCGGCGCGCTGATCGCGGCGGTGATCCCGGCGAGCGACGAGATGCGCAGCGCGGCGAGCAGTCCCAACCAGACCGCCGCATAGACCAATCCCGACGGCCAGTGGAGCGCGACCACGATGCCCATCAGCGTCGCCACGCCCTTGCCGCCGCGGAAGCGCAGCCAGACCGGATAGCAATGGCCGATAAAGGCCGCCATGCCGGCGAGCACTTCCGTGCCGGGAAACAGCCAGCCCGCGAGTAACACCGCTGCCGACCCCTTGGCGAGATCGAGCAGCAGCGTCGCGGCGGCAAGGCCCTTGCGGCCGGTGCGCAGCACGTTGGTGGCGCCGATATTGCCCGAGCCGATCTGCCGGAGGTCGCCCGCGCCGGCCATCCGCGTGAGCAGCACGCCGAATGGTATCGAGCCCAGCAGATAGCCGAGCAGGATCGCAGCAACGGATGGCATCCAGACGATTTCGCTCGGCAATTCCAACCCCCAGTCGCCACCAGCATAATCTCTGTCGGGCGAGGCGCAACCAGGGCTTGTGCGCATGGTTGACGCAGCCGCGGCGGGCCGCCATGCGCGCCGGCATGGCCGATCGCCGCCCGATCCTGTTCTTCGATTCCGGCGTCGGCGGGCTTTCGGTGCTGGCCCCGACCGCGCGGCTCCTTCCGCATGCGCCGCTGGTCTACGTCGCCGATTCGGCGGGGTTCCCCTACGGGACGCGCAGCGAGGCCGAGATTGCCGCGCGCGTGCCGGCTTTGCTCGGGCGGCTGGCCGAGCGCTACGATCCACGGCTGATCGTGATCGCCTGCAACACCGCCTCGACGATCGCGCTTCAGCATGTTCGTGCCGCGCTCGACATACCCATCGTCGGCACCGTGCCGGCGATCAAGCCGGCGGCCGAGCTGAGCCGTACCCGCGTGATCGGCGTGCTCGGCACCGAGGCCACGGTGCGCCAGCCCTATGTCGACGATCTTGCTGCGCGCTTTGCCGCCGATTGCCTCGTGCTGCGGCACGGCTCGGCCGAGCTCGTCGCCATGGCAGAGGCGGCTCTCGGAGGCGCCCAGCCCGCGGAGGGGGCCGTGAACGAAGCGCTGCGCGGCCTGACGGATCAGGAGCGCGGGGCCGAGATCGACGTGATCGTCAATGCCTGCACCCATTTCCCGCTGCTCGAGGACGAGCTCCGCGCCGCGACGGGAGGCCGAGTCCGCTTCGTCGACGGCGGCCCCGGCATCGCGCGGCGAGTCGCGCATCTGACCGAAGGCCAGCAATGGCCGGCCGAGCCGATCCCCGGCCGCGCCGTCTTCACGGCGCGAGGCGCGCGCACCGAAAGGCTGACGCCGGCGCTTGCGCGCTACGGTTTGACCGAGGTCGAGGGACTCTAGCCCTGCATCAAGGGCTTGGCGACGGGATTTTGCAGACTCGAATAGCGTTCGGCCATCTCAAGATGGACCCGCCTGGCAATCGAATCGTCGGTACGTTCGGCATGTTCGCGTTCCTGACGCTCGCGTCGCTGGTAATATTCGATGTCCCGGCTGTTGGCGTGCTCGTTCATCTTGTCGCTCCATCCCACAAGCGGGAGCACGAACTGTCTCTCAGCCGCGGACTTGCTTGCGACTCGGGGCCGACCGCGATGCCATTTCCATAGCATTTCGCCGGATCGGGCATCATGATCCGGATCAGTATTTGGCGGTCGGCGGGATCGATGGCGGGATTCTTCGCGTACCTTTGCACGCGATATGCATTTCGCGCATGCGGTGCGAGACATTTTGCCCAAGCCCCATGTCTGGAAATCCGCGGACTTTGAGGTTAGGTGAGGCTCCCATGCGCACCCAGGACAGCCCTTCGCCCGCCGTCGATTATTCGCGGGTCTTCTCGTCCGCGATCGACCGGCTGCATGCCGAGGGCCGCTACCGCGTGTTCATCGATATCCTGCGCAACAAGGGCGCCTATCCCAATGCGCGCTGCTTCGCCGGGCACAACGGGCCCAAGCCGATCACGGTCTGGTGCTCGAACGACTATCTCGCAATGGGTCAGCATCCCGCGGTGATCGCGGCGATGGAGGAAGCGCTCCACGACGTCGGCGCCGGTTCCGGCGGCACGCGCAACATCGGCGGCAACACGCATTACCATATCGAGCTCGAGCACGAGCTGGCCGATCTGCACGGCAAGGAAGGCGCGCTGCTCTTCACGTCGGGCTATGTCTCGAACGAGGCGACGCTGTCGACGATCGCTAGGCTGATGCCCGGCTGCATCGTCTATTCGGACGAGCTCAACCATGCCTCGATGATCGCGGGAATCCGCAATTCGGGCTGCGAGAAGCGCGTGTTCCGCCACAACGACCTCGCGCATCTCGAGGAGCTGCTGGCCGCCGACGACGCGAGCGCGCCCAAGCTGATCGCGTTCGAGAGCGTCTATTCGATGGACGCCGATATCGCGCCGATCGCCGCGATTTGCGATCTCGCCGACAAGTATAACGCCCTGACCTATCTCGACGAGGTCCACGCCGTCGGCATGTACGGCGCACGCGGCGGCGGCATCTCCGAGCGCGACGCGGTGGCCGGGCGCATCACCATCATCGAAGGGACGCTGGGCAAGGCGTTCGGCGTGATGGGCGGCTATATCGCCGCCGATCAGGTGATCATCGACGTGATCCGCAGCTACGCGCCGGGCTTCATCTTCACCACGTCGCTCTCGCCGGTGCTCGTCGCCGGCGCGCTGGCCAGCGTGAAGCATCTCAAGGCGTCGAGCGTCGAGCGCGACGGGCAGCAGGAAGCGGCGGCGAAGCTCAAGACGCTGATGGCCGAGGCGGGGCTGCCCGTGCTGCCCTCGACCACGCATATCGTGCCGCTGATGGTCGGCGATCCGGTCAAGGCGAAGAAGATCAGCGACGTGCTGCTCGCCGAATACGGCGTCTATGTTCAGCCGATCAACTATCCGACCGTGCCGCGCGGCACCGAGCGGCTGCGCTTCACCCCCGGCCCTGCACATGACGAGGCCATGATGCGCGAGCTGGTGAGCGCGCTGGTCGAGATCTGGGGCCGGCTGGAGCTCCGGCTCGCGGCCTGACGCCTTGGCCGCGCACCTGCCCGGCCCCGAAGTCACCCACGACCTCTACCTTCATATCCGCGTGATCATCAGCATCGTGCTGGGGATCGCGATCACGCGCATCCTCGCCGGGCTGGCGAAGTTCGTCCAGCATCCCGGCAAGCTCAAAGTCTATCCGGTCCACCTGCTCTGGGCGTTGATCGTGCTGATCGCCTCGATCCATTTCTGGTGGTGGGAGTTCGGTCTCGCCGCGGTGACGCGCTGGCGCTTCGAGCTGTTCCTGTTCGTGCTGTTCTACGCCTTTCAGTTCGCGCTGATGGCGAACATCCTCTTCCCCGACGATCTCGAGGAATATGAAGGCTATCGCGACTATTTCCTGTCGCGCAGAAAATGGTTCTTCGGGCTGCTGATCGCGTCGATGCTCACCGACTGGTTCGACACGGCGATCAAGGGGCATGCCTATCTGGCGAGCTTCGGCGCCGAATATCCGTTGCGGATCGCGGGCACCGTCGCGCTCGCGCTGGTGGCGATGCGCACGCGCAATCCGCGCTTCCACTTCGCCTTCGCGCTGCTTTATCTCGCCTATTACGTGTCGTGGATCGTCCGCGTGTACGATCCGGGACGCGGCTAGCGGCGTTCGAGCACCGCGCTCCACGCATAGCCGCGATAAAGCGGCGTGAACTGGAGAGTCAGTCCATGGCTTTCCGCCACGCGCTTGAGCACCGCGGGCAACTCGCGACGCGGATAGACGTGGAAATCGTTGAGCGACTTGAAGTGGAGCCGCTTCATCAGGGCGGGCAGCCGCTCATATTGGCCGAAGTCGACGATGTGGAGTCCGCCGCCCGGCGCCAGCCGCGCCGCGCTGTGCTCGATCGCTTCCTGCCAGGGCGGGATCATCGACAGCGTGTAGCTCATGAAGATCCGGTCGACCTTCTCCAGCCCGAAGAGACGTTCGGTATCGAAATTGCCGGCATCGCCCTGCGCGAGCGTGATCCGGTCGGACAATCGGCTGCGCGCGACCGATTTGCGTGCGGTCTCGAGCATTGCCTCGCTGATGTCGAAGCCATGGAAGCGGGCGTCGGGCCAGGCCTTCGCCGCGACGATGAGGTTGCGCGCGGTGCCGCAGCCGACTTCGACCACCGTCCCGCCCGGTGGCGGCGCGAGGTTGCGGATCAGCTGATCGCGACCGAAGAGGTAGAATTTCCGGGTGAGGTCGTAGAAGTGGCGATGGAGCGCATAGACATCGTCCATGAGCAGCTTCTGGTCGTTGATGGCGGCGGTCATGCGTGCGGCTTCAGCATCCAGAGGTGCGTCGCGCCATAGACCGAGGAGCGATCGCGCCGCGTCCAGTCGTCGCGCTTCGCCGCGTCGGCATATTCCCACTGGTCGAGGATCGTCGCGGGCACATGACCCGCCACCACGTCCGGCGCCGCCGCGGTGCGATAGAGCACGCGCGCGCCGGGCTTCGCGGTACGGGTGATCTCGCTCCAGATCCGGGTGAGCTGCGCGTCGGTCATCCAGTCCTGCGCATCGAGCAGGATGTAGCGGTCGAGCGACTGGGCGGGCATGCTCTCGAGATAATCGGCATAGTTGGTGTGCCGGATCTCGACGCGGTCGGCGCGTGCGCGGACATCGGCATGGTTCGCTACCTGGAGATAGGGCGGCAGCGGCGCGTCCGCGTGCTTGCCATAGCCCCGGCCGAACGCCTGCCATGCGTAGAAATTGTCCTTGATGTCGAAATCGCAGGCGAGCTTGCGCAGCCGGCTCCGGAGCGCACCGGTGATGCCCTGCGCGTCGTCGACCTTGAGCAGGTCGTACTGCGCCGGCGGGATGCCGAAGCCGAACAAGGCTGCGGGTTGATCGACCAGCCAGCGCAGGAACTTCTTCTCGAAGAACGGCGCGTAGCGCGTCTCGAAGATCGCGCGCTGCTCCTCGATCGTCTGCGCCTTCAGGATCTCGCGCGGGTCGATGCGGTAGAGCCGGCCGAGGAAATGGACGAAGCCGATCAGCTTGCCGAGCAGGCCTTGCCGGTAGAAGCCCGTCGCGAAGCCCGAGATGCGGCGGCGACCGCTGAGGCCGCGGCCTTCCCAATAGGCGCGCGTCGCGTCGTCGAGATGCGGGCGCAAATGCCGCTCGTACAGCGCGATATTCTCGGCGCGATCGGCATCGGCGAAGAAGCTCCTCAGGCTCGCATAATCGGGCAGGTGCAGCGCCGCCGCCTGTTTGAGCTTGTTGAGCGCGATATGCGCGGGATTGAGATCCACCGCGGTGATCCGCTTCGGATCGGCGGTCAGGTAAGAGAAGACGTTGCACCCGCCCGAGGCGATCGTCACGACATGGCTGTCGGGAGTGATCTCGAGCGCCTCCATGTCGACGACCGGATCTTCCCAGATCTGGGCATAGACCAGCCCGCGAAACGCGAAGGTGAAGGCGCGTTCGAGCAGCCCTTCCTTGCTCAGATGTTCGTGGCGGTGGACTGCGCCGCGGACGGCGCCGTTCTTCGGCGTCTTGGCAAGAGTTCCCATGGCCGGACTCCAGATGCGCACCGCCCGGTCTGCCGGGCGACGTCGCGTCCTGCTAGCCCGGGCATGTGACAGCTGCCGGTCAGTCAGGTCACCGTTTCGTGACGCCGCCCGCCTCGGGCCAGTCGGTGTCGCCGATGCGGCTGAGCGTCATCTCGAAGATCCGGCGGGGCGGCTGGCCGGGCGCGACATAGTCGCCGGTCTCGGTCCATTTGCCGTCCGCGAAGCCGGCGACATAGTGGATCTTGGCCGGACCCGCCGGAATATCCCAGCTCCAGCCATTGTCGGTCACCGCGAGCTGGAAGCGGCCGCTGCGGCCCTGTGCATGGCTGCTCATCCAATAGCTTTGCGTCGCAGCATCGTACGAGATCGCGCCGAAGGCGTGGAAGCCGGTCTTGCCGTCCTCCAGAAATGCCTTGCCCTCGACCAGCGTGAGCGTGCCGTCGAGAAAGGTGCCGACGCGCTCGGTCTGGGTCATGCGGATCTCGCCCTGCGGCGTCTTGCTCACCGCGGGGCCGCGCCAGATGCCGCGCATCGGTGCGAGCTTCGCCATCGCCGCCTGTTGCGCCGCGATCGCCGCCATGTCCGCGGCTTGCGCCCGTGCCGCCATCGGCAAACCGGATGCGAGTGCGCATGCCAATATCATCGTCTTCATGAAGGTCCCCGTTGCTACGCCGGGTCCGCGATGGCAGCCTTTCCGCCATGCCCGCCGCCCGGTCCGATCGCCAAAGCCGTTCTGCCGCCGCCACGGGCAAGCCGCGTTTCGCGAACCGCGTCGCCGACTTCGCGAAATGGGCATGGCGCGATCCGCCGCCGGGCTTTCCGCTGCTGTGGATCGGCTGCCTCGGCGCCGCGGGGCTGATGGTGGTGACCGGCGGTTTCGGCACCGGCCGGCTCGCGCTGGGGCCGCGCATCGGCTTCTGGCTGCTGCTGATGGGGTGGAACGCGCTCAAGTGGCAGCTCTGGTTCGCGTGGCGCGTCCGCAAGCCGACCGATTGGCCGCGCGCATCGCTGATCGGGGCACTGGTGCTCAATCTGCCGCTGCCGATCGAGATCGCATTGTGCGGCGTGGCGGTGGGACAGCCGCTGGTGCTCAACCCGGTCGAGACGTGGAGCCGCGCGCTTGCGATCTCCGCGGTGATCATCGTCGTTGGATCGCTGGCAGCATGGGCGCTGCTCAGCCGGGCGAGGGCGGTCGCGGCGCCGATCCCGGTGGACGGGCTGCTCGGTCGCGCCCGCGTGACGCCCGAGACGCTCGCCGCGGTCGAGGCCGAGGATCATTATTGCCGCGTCCATCGCCGCGACGGGCGCAGCGCGTTGATCCATTATCGCTTCGGTGACGCGCTCGCCGAGCTGGAGGGGCTCGACGGCGCGCAAGTCCATCGTGGCGTCTGGGTCGCGAGCGACGCAGTCGAGGGCGCCGAGCGCGAGGGGCGGCGCTGGCGGCTACGGCTCGTCGGCGGCGCGGAGGTGCCGGTCAGCGCGACCTGGGCGCCCGAAACGCGGCGGCGGGGCTGGTTGCGCCCACCGCCGCGTTTCGGAGATCAGTGAGTCGCATTGTCGATGGCGTTGCCGGTGTCGCGCGCGCCCTGGGCGACCGTATCGCCGACGTCATCGGCGGTATTCTCGATCGCCTGACCGGCGCGATCGGCACCGTTCTCGATCATGTCGCCGGTCTTGGCAGCGGCATTTTCGAGGCTGTCGCCGGTCTGGTCGACGGCGCTGGTGAGATTGTCCTGCGCGCCCTGAGAGCAGGCGCCGAGGGCGAGGCCAAGCGCGAAAACGGGCGCAAGGGCGAGAACAGATTTGCGCATTTCGGTCTCCAGAGATTGTCTCGGTCTAGCCAGCACAAGCCCGAGGGCGTAGGGAGCGCGGCATGTCGCGCCGTATCGCCATCGCCTCGGATCATGCCGCCATCGTCATGAAATCGGAACTCGCCGAATGGTTGCGTGGCCTCGGCCATGAAGTGACCGATCTCGGCCCCGCCACCACGGAAAGCGTGGACTATCCCGATTATGGCTATGCGCTCGCCGGCGTGATCGAGCGGGGCGAGGCCGATTTCGGCGTGGCGCTCTGCGGATCGGGAATCGGCATCTCGATCGCGGTCAACCGCAACCCCGCCGCGCGCTGCGCGCTGGTTTCGGAGCCACTTTCCGCGAGCCTCGCGCGCCAGCACAACGACGCCAATGTCGTCGCGATGGGCGCTCGCCTGCTCGGGATCGAAATGGCCAGGGCCTGCGTCACCGCCTTCCTCGAAAGCGAATTCCTCGGCGACCGCCATCAGCGGCGCGTCGACAAACTCAGCCATCCCGAAAGGAGCCCCGTATGAGCACCAACCCCCAGATGGCAGGGCTCCAGTCCCCCTATAAACTGGATGGCGGCTTCTTCACCAAATCGCTTTCCGAGGCGGACCCCGCGGTGTTCGCCGGCGTTCGCCATGAGCTCGACCGCGAGCAGCACCAGATCGAGCTGATCGCCTCCGAGAACATCGTCTCGAAAGCGGTGCTCGAGGCGCAGGGCTCGGTGTTCACGAACAAATATGCCGAGGGCTATCCCGGCAAGCGCTATTATCAGGGCTGCCACCCCTCGGATGAGGTCGAGCAGCTCGCGATCGACCGTGCGAAGCAGCTGTTCGGCTGCGAGTTCGCCAACGTCCAGCCGCACTCGGGGGCGCAGGCCAATGGCGCGGTGATGCTCGCGCTGACCAAACCCGGCGACACGATCATGGGGCTCAGCCTCGATGCCGGCGGCCATCTGACGCACGGCGCCAAGGCCGCGATGAGCGGCAAATGGTTCAACGCGATCCCCTATGGCGTGCGCCCCGACGATCATCTGATCGACTTCGATCAGGTCGAGCGACTGGCCAAAGAGCATCGTCCGAAGCTGATCATCACCGGCGGCTCGGCCTATCCGCGCCAGATCGACTTCGCCCGCTTCCGCGCGATCGCCGACGAGGTGGGTGCGATCTTCATGGTCGACATGGCGCATTTCGCCGGCCTCGTCGCCGGCGGCGCGCACCCGACGCCGTTCGGCCACGCCCATGTCGTGACCACCACCACCCACAAGACGCTGCGCGGCCCGCGCGGCGGCGCGGTGTTCACCAATGACGAGGCGATCGCCAAGAAGATCAACTCGGCGGTGTTCCCCGGCCTGCAGGGCGGCCCGCTGATGCACGTGATCGCCGCCAAGGCCGTCGCGTTCGGCGAGGCGCTGCGCCCCGATTTCAAGAGCTATGCCGCGGCGATCGTCGAGAACGCCAAGGTGCTCGCCGCGACGCTCAACGAGCGCGGCGCCAACCTCGTCTCGGGCGGTACCGACACGCATCTCGCGCTGGTCGATCTCACTCCGCTCGGCGTCACCGGCAAGGACGCCGACGAGGCGCTCGAGCGCGCCGCGATCACCTGCAACAAGAACGGCATTCCCAATGATCCGCTGCCGCCAGTCAAGACCAGCGGCATCCGCGTCGGCTCGCCCGCGGGCACCACGCGCGGCTTCGGCCCGGCCGAATTCCGCGAGATCGGCAACATGGTCGCCGACGTGCTCGATGGGCTGCGCAAGAACGGCGAGCAGGGCGACGCCCAGATCGAGGCCAATGTCCGCGAGCGCGTCCGCGCGTTGTGCGAACGCTTCCCTATCTATCCGGAGCTGTAATTGCGCTGCCCGTTCTGCGGAAATGAAGACAGTCAGGTGAAGGACAGCCGCCCTACCGAAGACGGGGCGGCGATCCGGCGGCGGCGGCAGTGCGAGGCCTGCGCCGCGCGTTTCACTACGTTCGAGCGCATCCAGCTGCGCGACCTGACCGTGGTGAAGAGCGGAGACCGGCGCGAGCCGTTCGAGCGCGACAAGCTGGTCCGTTCGGTGTCGACTGCCGCGCGCAAGCGGCCGATCACGGCGGCGCAGATCGAGCGGCTGGTGTCGGGCATCCAGCGCCAGCTCGAAACGCAGGGAGATACCGAGATCCCGTCGCAGCGAATCGGCGAGCTGGTGATGCACGGGCTCAAGGGCCTCGATTCGGTCGCCTATATCCGCTTCGCCTCGGTCTATAAGGACTTCCGCGAGGCCAAGGATTTCGAGGAATTCGCCGGCAATGTGAGCGAGGTCGGCAAAGGGTGAACCCCGTCATCGTCCTCGTGCGCCCGCAACTGGGCGAAAATATCGGCAAGGCTGCGCGTGCGATGCTCAATTTCGGGCTGACCGAGATGCGCCTCGTCGCCCCGCGCGACGGCTGGCCCAATCCTTCGGCCGGACCGGCGGCGAGCGGCGCCGACATCGTGCTCGAAAAGGCGCAGGTCTTCGACAGCGTCGCCGAAGCGGTCGCCGATTGCGCGCATGTCTTCGCAACGACGGTGCGCAAGCGCGGCGTCACCAAGCCGGTGGTCACGCCCGAGCAAGCCGCGCGCGATATCCGCGCGGCCGGCGAGCGTTCGGCGATCCTGTTCGGACCCGAGCGTTCGGGGCTCGAGACCGACGATGTCGCGCTTGCGCGCACGATCGTCACCGTGCCGATCAATCCCGAATTCGGCTCGCTCAACCTCGCCCAGGCAGTGATTCTCGTCGCCTATGAGTGGTCGAAGGGTGCGAACCTCGCCAGCCCGCCCGCGACCGATCTCGATCCCCCTGCGCCGCAGGACGAGCTCGAGGGCATGATCGGCCAGCTCGATGCGATGCTCGAGGAGTCGGGCTATTATTTCCCGCCCGATCGCGTCCCCGCCACGCAGCGGACCTTGCGCACCTTGCTCACCAAGCCGGGCTGGTCGTCGCAGGAGCTCCGCACGCTGCGCGGCGTGCTCTCGGCGCTGGACGGCAAGAAGCTTCATCGCGGCCGCTGACGCCTTCGTCGCTACCGACTTCGGCAATTGTTGGACGGCGTTACCCTGCCCGAATCTTTGGGCGGCGGAGAAGGTCGATGCACTTGGGAATCGTTCTTGCCGGGGTCCTGCTCCCGCTTCCCGCGCTCGGGTCGCAGGCTGTGGATCCGGCGGCGCAGCCCGTCGCTGAAAAGCCGGCCGAGAAGAAAATCTGCCGGACCGTGCCCCAAACCGGCTCGATCATGACCAGGCGCGAATGTCATAGCCGTGCCGAATGGGCAGAGATCACCGCACGTTCGACCGCAGCGCGCGAAAAACTCGACCGCGACTATGGCGGCCGCACCGGCGGGATCGGGCTGACCTCGTCGCGCAACTGAGTCCCGGCGCCGGCGCGCCGGCCCGGTCAGCGCGCGTCGAACTGGGCGAATTCGTAAGCGATCGAAGCCTCGACCAGCTGGTCCCACAGGGCGGCGATCGGCTCCTCGGGGATGCCGGCGGCCCGGGCATGCGCGCGGACATTGGCGATGACCTGCGCCTTGCGCGCCTCGTCGCGCACCTGGCCGCGTTCGGGCTTGATGCGCGCGGCGGCATCCATATAGCCGAAGCGGCGCACGAGCAGCGTCACCAGTGCGCGGTCCACCGCATCCACGCCGGCGCGGACCTCCGCCATCGTCGTGCAGGCTTCGGGATCGAGAGTGTCTTGCATGGCCAAGCCCCTTGGCGGGGCGCGGCGTGCCTGTCCAGCTTGACTCATCGCCGCCCGGCCGCTAACCGCGCGCCTTCGCAATGGCCCCGCACCCCGGTGAAGCGGTGGCCCTGCCTTCCCCACAAGGATTCAGCAGGCGGATACCGGGACCAACCCCGCATTCCCGACAGGGAGCGCGGATTACGTCGTTCGTGATTGCAAAGGATTCAATATGTCGAAGCGCTCCAGCGCCAAGTACAAGCTCGACCGCCGGATGGGCGAGAACATCTGGGGTCGCCCGAAGAGCCCGGTCAACAAGCGTGAGTACGGCCCCGGCCAGCACGGCCAGCGCCGCAAGGGCAAGATGTCGGACTTCGGCATCCAGCTCCGCGCCAAGCAGAAGCTCAAGGGCTATTACGGCGACGTCACCGAGAAGCAGTTCAAGAAGGCCTATGAAGAGGCGTCGCGCATGAAGGGCGACACCGGTCAGAACCTGATCGGCCTGCTCGAGCAGCGCCTCGACATGATCGTCTATCGCGCCAAGTTCGCGCCGACGATCTTCGCGGCCCGCCAGCTGGTCAACCACGGCCACGTCCTCGTCGACGGCGAGAAGTGCAACATCGGTTCGCGCCGCATCAAGCCCGGCCAGACCGTTTCGCTTCGCTCGAAGGCGCAGGAAATGGCGCTGGTGATGGAGGCGCAGAGCCTCTCCGAGCGCGACATCCCCGACTATGTCTCGCCGGACGGCGCCTCGAAGATCACCTTCACGCGCGTGCCCACGCTCGACGAAGTGCCCTATCCGGTGCGCATGGAACCGAACCTCGTCGTCGAGTTCTACTCGCGCTAAGCTTCGGCTTCCTCCGGGAAACCAATCGGGGCGGTCCTTGCGGGCCGCCCCTTTTCGTTGGTCAGGGGTTTGCCGGCAGTCCCAGCGATTTGCGCAGGAACTGATCGATCCGGTCGAGCATCGACGCGCGCACCGCGCTGTCGTCGAGCTGGTGGTCGAGGCCCTTATATTCGACCAGCTCGACCGCGCGGCCGGCGCCGCGCAGCCGGGATGCCATCAGCTGCGACTGGCCGATCGCGACGTTCAGGTCCTTGTCGCCGTGGAACAGCAGCACCGGCGCCTTGATCCGCCCCGCATTCTGCGCGGGCGAAGCTTCGTTCCACAGCGATTCGGCGCCGATGATGTCCTTCACCTGCTGGTCGCTCGACGAATTCTTGAGCTCGGTGCGCAGCCGCTCGAGGTCGGTGACCGGGGCGATCGCCGTGATCGCCTTGAACAGATCGGGGTCGAGCATGCTCGACTGGAGCGCGGCATAGCCGCCATAGGACCAGCCGACGATCGCGAGCTTGTCCGGCGAGGTGATGCCCTGCGCCACCATCCAGCGCCCGGCATCGTTGACGTCGCCCATCGCCAGCTTCCACGAGCGAAAGCCATTGTCCTTGAACCAGCGCTCGCCATAGCCGCTCGATCCGCGATAATTGGGCTGGATCACCGCATAGCCGCGCGCCGCGAAGAATTGCGAGAGCCAGTCGAAGCCCCATTCGTCGCGCGCCGAGGGGCCGCCATGCGGCATCACGATCGCGGGAAGGTTCTTGCCGTCGCTGCCGGGCGGAAGCGTGAGATAGGCGGGCACCATCGTGCCGTCGCCCGCGCGATAGGTGATCGCCTTGACCGCCGCGAGCTTGACCCCGGCGAGATCGGGCCGCGAGGGGGCGATCTCCGCCATCTTCCGCGTCGGCTGGTCGAGCAGATAATAGCTGCCCGGGTTGAGGTCGCTGCCGGCGAACACCACGAGCTTCTTCTCGTCGAGGCTCGCATCGGTCACCGCGATGCTCGGCGACCCCGATACGGCCTTGCCGAGCGATGCCACCAGCGCGCTGATCTTGGGGTCGAAATAGTCGACGTGGCGCCGGTCGGTGGCGTAGCTCACCCCCACCACGCGCTGCTGACGACCGATCCGCACCAGCCCGTCGACATCGACATCGGGACGCGCGAGCACGAGATCGCGCTTCAGGCTGCCGTCGAGCGCGATCTTGAACAACGCCTTGCGGCCATCGGCATTGTCGAAGCCGTAGGCGACGTTGAGGTCGCGATCGACGGCGTAGGGCCAGAAGCCGCTGCTCTGGTAACCCGTGAACTTGACGGTGCTGAGCGGCTCCCATTCCTTTCCGGCGGCGCGGCGATATTTATACACCATCTCGTCGCCATAATAGCCGCTGGAAAGCCGGGGCTGGGTTGCCATCACGCGCGTGATGCCATGGCCATCGGTGATATAGTCGGCACCGGTGGAGCGCGGAGTCTCGACGGTGGTGCGCTTGAGCGAGACCGTGTCCACGCGCTCGATGCCCAGGCCCTCGCGAGTCTGCGCGACCAGCGTGCCGGTGCCCTGCTCGGGAACGAACTGTCGCAGCATCAGCACGTGGCTGCCGGCGTCGTCGGGCAGCCAGTCGAGAATCCCGCCGCCATAATAGCGCTCGTACAATTCGCCCATTTTCTGGCGCGCGCTGAGCTCCTTCGCGTTCGAACCGTCGGCGTCGATCGCGATCATGCGCGTCATGCCGGCGGGATCGCCCGCGCGATCGACGATGCCGAACAGGGTGCAGACCAGCCGGGTCGATGTCGACCACGCGCAGCTGCTGAGGCGGATCGGCGGGTCGCCCGAATAATTGAGGACCGATTTGAGCTGCCCGTCCGGGGTGGAGACCACCAGCCCGGTTCCGCGCGTACCGGTCGCCACCACCATCGCCACGCGCTGCCCGTCCGGCGAAACGCTCACGTCCCGCACCATTTCGCGCGCGCCAAATTGCTTCGCCTGCACGCTCTGCGCTGCCGCGGGCGCAGCAAGGCTCAACGACACACCCAGTGCCGCAAGATTTCGGATCATCGATTCCCCCCGATGGAATAGTGGCCAGAGCCTAGAGCCAAATCCATGGCGATCAAGCGGGCTTGCCGAGCGGGAATCGCACTGCCACACTTCGCGCGACCCGAATTTCCGATGGAATTGCTCATGACCGCGCTGCGCCTGTCCGATTTCACCGCCGGGACGGTCTATGATGTCGCAGCCGGCGACGCGGTGTTCCCGCTCACGCTCGACAAGGCGCAGGAACTGTCCGATTCGGGGCGCGAGGGCGGCGCGTTCCGCCTCGAATTCGTCGGGCCGGAAGCGCCGATCCTGCCGCAGTCGATCTATCGCTTCGCACGCGATACGGCCGAGCATGAGATCTTCATCGTGCCGATCGCGCAGGGGGCGGACGGCGTGCGTTACGAAGCGGTCTTCTACTAGGGCTCAGGCCGCCAGGCGCCATTCCCACAGATCATAGGCGCCGCGATCGGCGTCGAGGATCGTGAAGCCGAGCCGCGCGTAGAGCGAGCGGGCGGGGTTGTTCTTCTCGACATGGATGGTGACGCGCCGGTCGCGCGGTGCGGCGTCCGCGAGCACGTCGCGCAGCAGCGCCGCGCCGATCCCCTGGCGTCGTGCCTCGGGCATCAGCGCGATATCGACGATGCGGAGCTCGCCCGGCATCGCGTACAGATAGAGGCGCCCGATCGCCGCCCCGCCGCGCTCGACGATCATCGCCTCCATGCCCTGATAATGCTGCCGGTAATGCGAATGTTGCGCGGCGTGCTGCTGCGCGAGGAACATCCGCTTGGTCTCGGCGGGCCACGGCACCGGCGCCAGCTCCTCCTCGCGCGTCGAGGCATAGAGGATCGCGGTGAAGGGCAGGTCTGCGTCCGACATCGGCCGCAGCGTGACCCCCAGCGCGGCCGCCTCGTTCAATGGCAGCGGCATCGGCGTGTCAGGGTCGGGCCGGGAACACGCCCTGCAACGCGATGCAGAAGTTCAGCGTCAGATAAGGCATCATGTTGTTGTGCGGCAGGCCGCCACCGGCGGGGCCGAGCGCCTCGAACGCCATCTGGACGACCGGAGTCAGCGTCGACGAGTAGACGTTGAGCGTGGACCGCGACAGCGCGCCGTCGGTCGGCACGTTCTTCTCCGCCGAATCGCCGCCGGCGGCCTGCAGAATATGCGTATGCGCCGGAATCTCGCTCTGCAGCAGCGTCACATTCTCCACGCCGCCGGTCTGGCCGAGAAAATATTGCGTTCCGCTCTGCGCCTGCCCCGGATGGAGCGGCACCGAGCCTTGCATGTCGGGAAGCTGAAAGGTGCTCTTGCCATCGCCGCCATAGGTCGTGCCCAGCAGCGAGAAGAGCGCCGTATTCTGCGAAATCGGCAGGAGCTGTCCGTTGCAGAACGCCCAACCGGTGGGCGCGAAGTTGAACGGAAAGACCCGGATTTCGGCAACGAACGGATCGGCCAAGGCAGGGCTCCTCAGGTTTGGCTCGGGAAAATTCCGAACAGCGAGATGATGAAGTCGACGCAGAGATAGGGCTGCATGTTCTCGTGCGGCTGGCTGCTGCCGACGGGCGTGATCGACTGCGCGGCCATCGCGTCGGTGGGCACCGCGCTCAGGAACGCATCGATCGAAGTGGACTTGCCGATCACCTGACTGGTCGGGGTCGGCGAAGTCGCGGTGTTGGTCGATCCGAGCAGGGGGTGGCTGTGGGTCGGGAGCTGCTGCGTGGTCAGCGTGACCTGCTCGACGCCCCCGCTCTCACCGAGGACATAGGTGGCGCCCGTGGTGCCGGTACCCTGATGCAGCGGCGCACGTCCGCACAAATTGGGCAATGCGAAGGTTTCCTGGCCGTCGCCGCCATAAGTGGTGCCGATCAGCTGGAAGAGAACGTCGTTCTCCGAAATGGACAGAAGCTGGCCTTCGCAGAACATCCAGCCATTGGGCGGGAAATTCCCGGCAAACATCCGGATCTCACCGACATAAGGTTGTGCCATCGGCTGGTTTCCTCAGCTCTGCGAGGGGAAGATGCCCTGAAGCGCGATGCACCAGGACAATGTCAGGAACGGCTGCCGGTTTTCGTGCGGCTGGCTACCGCCGACATTGCTCACCGAGCTCGCGACCAGCCCCGTCAAACCCGCGGCGCCCGTATAGAAATCGTTGGGCGCCGAGGTCGACAGAAGCGTGCCGTTGGGGATGTTGGTCGTCGTGGCGGCCGTCGTCGCCTGCAGGAAATGCTGGTGCGTCGGCATCTCGCTGATCGTGACCGTGTGCGCTTCCTGGCCCGCTGCCTGCCCCAGCGTGAAGCCGTTGCCGGAATGAATCGGCACCCGGCCGCGCAGGTTGGGAAGCGCGAAGTTGGTCTGACCGTTGCCACCATAGGTGGTGCCCAGCAGCGAAAACAGCGCCTGATTCTGGTTGATCGGCAATAACTGGCCGTTGCAAAACGCCCAGCCCTTCGGCGGGAAGCCAAAGGAAAAAAGCCTCAGCTCCGACAAATACGGCTCAGCCATGCCTGATTCTCCCCCGTTGGCGCATCGTTTACTACCGAAACGAAATTGGCAAGTCCTATTCTTCGGTTCGTGCGATAGTTGGAAAATATCCTTAAGATCAGTGTAACTTTGATGACAGTTGCACCGCAGCATAATCGATGAAGATGGGCCAATTGTCGCGGTTGTTATGCCCGCCCTGATGCTGACGAAAGGCTATTTTACCGGTGGTTAGCCCAGTCAGCACCGGCGGGAACCCGGTCGCTGCCAATCCTTGTCGTCCGAGCAGCGCCCAGGCCGGCGACGCGGCGGCGGCCGCGAGGAAGCTGCCCTTGGGGTCGACCCAGCCGTCGCCGGTCTCGACGGTGCCGGCACCGATGAAGAGCGGTCGCGGCGCGGCGAGGGCGATCAGCATATGCGCGTCGACCGGCAGATCCGCCGGTGTCAGCGGGCCGGCATATTTGAGGAAATTGCCCGCGAACCAATGATATTCGCCGCTCGCCGCGAGATTGCCGATCCGCTCGCCGAAATCCCGCCGATAGAGCGCCGCACCGCCCGCGCCCGAGGAGCCGATGAAGCCGATCGCGAAACGCGGGTCATAGGCCATGGCGACCAACGCCGCCTTGCCGTAGCGCGAAAGGCCTTCGATGCCGATCCGCCGCGAATCGATCGCGCGATCCGTCGCGAGCGCGTCGAGGCCGCGGCTCGCGCCCCACGCCCAGGCGCGGAGCACCCCCCAATCCTCGGGGCCGCGGGGCTTGCCGCGCAGCGAGACGCCGATCACGCCGGTGCCGAGCTGGCCGCCATTGTCGGGCTGGATCGAATTGGCGACGATCACCGCATAGCCGAAGCCGCGCGCGAGCAATTGCTCGGTATGGGGCGGGCCGGGATCGGGTGCGCGCGGCGGGCCCGGAAAGCGGAAGCCTTCGGGGAAACCGAAGGACAGGATCACCGGAACGGGCTGCTTCGCCGCGGCGGGCAGCGTGTAGCGCAATGCGATCTCGGCCGTGGCCGCGGGCCAGGCGCGATTGTCGGCGATGCCGGTCAGCCAGCGTTTGACGACCGGGATGCCGCCTTCGATCGCGCGCTCCTCCCGGTCGCTACGCCATCGGATCGTCGGCGCGGTTGCGGGCACGCGCCCATAAATCTCGCGGTCGAACCATTCGACGATTTCGCGACGGCGGCGGCTCCAGTCCGCCGCCGTCGCGACCGGCCTTCCATCGGCGAAGCGGAGCAGTGGCGGCAGGGCCGGCGTGCCCGCCTTCGCCTCGTCGTAATTGGCGGCGTTGGGCGCGTCGCGATTGAATCCGTCGGCGCCGGGCCGGGTCTCGCCGATGCCGAGCCGGTCGAGCATCGCGCGTCGGTCGCTTCCTGCGGCGCGATAGTCCTGCTGCGGGGCCGCGGGGGTCCCCGCGATCGCCAGCGCGAGCAATGCCGTCCTCCAGGCCATCGTCCCCTCCGATGTTATCGCTATCATTGCTGCCTGAACTTGTCCCGGCTTGCAATGTCGCGGCGGTCCGGCTTGCCGGTGCTGCAGGGCGCTGCCACACTCGCCGGCATCCTTTTGCCGGAGTTGTCCATGCGCCTAGCCCTTTCCGCCCTGACGCTGCTCGCGAGCACCGCCGCCATGGCCCAGACCGCCCCGCAAATCTCGCTCGATACGCTCAAGCAGGTCACCGAACGCCTTGCCTCGGACGAGTTCGAGGGCCGCGCACCGACCACCCCGGGCGAGGAGAAGACGCTCGCCTATCTTGTCGAGCGTTTCCAGAAGGCCGGGCTCGAGCCGGGCAACAAGGGCAGCTGGTTCCAGGACGTGCCTTTGGTCGAGCTCACGCCGCAGAACGTCTCGCCACTCACCTTCACCGGGGGCAATGCGCCGGTCAGCCTCGATTATCGCAAGGACATGGTGATCGGCACCTACCGCGTGACGCCGAAGGCCGAAGTGAAGGACAGCGACGTCGTTTTCGTCGGCTATGGCATCAACGCACCCGAGCGCGGCTGGAACGACTATGCCGGGGTCGACGTGAAGGGGAAGACAGTGGTCATCCTCGTCAACGATCCCGACTGGCAGACGCAGGGGTTGCAGGGCGATTTCGGTGGCCGGGCGATGACCTATTATGGCCGCTGGACCTACAAATACGAGGAAGCGGCGCGGCAGGGCGCCGCCGCCGCGATCATCATCCACGATACCGAGCCCGCCGCCTATGGCTGGGGCGTGGTGCAATCCTCCTGGACCGGCCCGCAGCTCGAGCAGGATACGCCGGGCGATCACATGGACCAGTCCAGGGCGATCGGCTGGATCCAGCAGGACGCGGCCAAGGCGCTCTTCGCCAGCGCCGGCAAGGATTATGCGGCCTTGCTCGAGGCGGCGAAGCGCAAGGGCTTCAAGGCGGTTCCGCTCGGGCTGAAGGCCAATGTGTCGTTCGACAACGGCATCAGGCGGCAGGCATCGAAGAACGTCGTCGGCGTGCTGCCCGGCAGCGAGCGGCCGAACGAATATGTGCTCTATTCGGCGCATTGGGACCATCTCGGCCGCTGCGACGCCGTGAACGGCGACGACATCTGCAACGGCGCGCTCGACAATGCTTCCGGGACCGCCTCGCTGGTCGCGCTCGCCGAGGCGCATGCCAAGGCGGGGCCGGCGAAGCGCAGCCTCGTCTTCCTCGCCGTCACTGCCGAGGAATCGGGACTGCTCGGCTCCAAATTCTACGCCGAGAACCCGGTCTTCCCGCTTTCGCAGACCGTGGGCGGGGTCAATATGGACGGCGTGAACAATGTCGGCCGCGCGAAGGATTTCGTGCTCGTCGGCGTCGGCAAATCCGAGCTCGAGGATCTGGTGAAACCGTTCGTGGCGGCGGAAGGGCGCGTGATCGTCCCCGAGCCCACCCCCGAGCGCGGCTTCTACTACCGCTCGGACCATTTCAGCTTCGCGCGGCTCGGCGTGCCGATGCTCTATGGCGAGAGCGGCGAGGATCTGCGCGTCGGCGGCAAGGCGGCGGGCAAGAAGGCCGCCGACGACTATACCGCCAATCGCTACCACAAGCCGCAGGACAATTATGATCCCAACTGGAACTGGGACGGCGCGATCGAGGATCTGACGATCTTCTACGGTCTCGGCCGTCAGCTCGCGGAAGGAGCGACCTGGCCCAACTGGTATCCCACCGCCGAATTCCGCGCGGTCCGAGACAAGAGCCGCGCGGGGCGGTAAGGGGCGCGGCATGATTCTGCCGCCTCCGCCCGAATGGGCACCGCACGACGCCGTCTGGATCGGCTTTCCGAGTCACCCCGAGCTCTGGCTCGAGGATCTCGAACCCGCGCGCGAGGAAGTCGCCGCCTTCGCCCGCGCGGTGCATGCCGGCGGGCGCGGCGAGACGGTGATCCTCGTCGCCGCCGACGAGGAAGCCGCCGCCGCGGCGCGCGAATATGCCGGCGACGTCGCCAAGGTCGTCGTCGAGCCGTTCGGCGACATCTGGCTGCGCGATACCGGCCCGATCATCGACGGCGCCGGTGCCGCGCACGACTTCGGCTTCAACGGTTGGGGCGGGAAATACGACCTGCCCGGCGACAGCGATGTCGGCCTGCGGCTGGCGCAGCGCGAAGGCCGCGCGGTCGAGACGCGCGACTGGATCCTCGAGGGCGGCGCGATCGACGGCGACGGCACCGGGCTGGCCGTCACCACCGAGCAGTGCCTGCTCAACCCCAATCGCAATCCCAATCTCAGCAAAGCCGATGTCGAGGCGCGGCTCGCCGCCGATCTCGGCTATACCCGGGTGCTGTGGCTCGGCGATGGGCTGCTCAACGATCATACCGACGGCCATGTCGACAATCTCGCGCGCTTCGTCGGCGAGAACCGGCTGCTGATCCCCGAGGCGACCGACAACGACCCGAACTGGCGCGTCTATCAGGACGCCGCGCAGCGCGCCGAGGCCTTCGGCGTCGAAGTCGTCCGCTTCCCTTCGCCCGGCCGGGTGCTCAGCCCTGAGGAGGACATCATCCCGGCGAGCTATATGAACTTCTACATCGGCAATGCCGCGGTGGTCGTTCCGGTCTACGGCCAGGCGAATGACGCGGCGGCGATCGCCGCGCTCGAGGCACTTTTCCCCGGCCGGCAGGTTGTCGGGCAGCGCGCCGACCATATCTTGACCGGCGGCGGCAGCTTCCACTGCATCAGCCAGCAGCTCCCGACGCACTGAGCGCGGTTGCATCCCATAATCCTCCCCCGGAGGGGGAGGGGAACCGCGAAGCGGTGGAGGGGTAGTCGCCACAAACGATGTCGCTCGTGGAGAATACCCCTCCGTCAGCCTTTGGCTGCCACTTCCCCCTCCGGGGGAGGGTCCAGATTTAACGACGATCCGGCGGCGCCCGCCAGTGCGTCAGCACCCGCGAGGAAGCCGTGCATTTCGATAATCCACCCGCAAAGGGTGGCAAGCGCGGCGACATCCACTAGATAGCGCGCCATGACCGAGATCACCGTCGCGGCGCTCCAGCTCGCCTTCACCAACGATATCGACGCCAACATCAAGGCGGTCTCCGAGCTCGTCCGCGAGGCGGCGGGTCGCGGCGCGCAGGTCGTGCTGCCGCCGGAGCTGTTCGAGGGGGAATATTTCTGCCGGGTCGAGGACGAGGGCCTGTTCGCCAATGCGAAGCCCGTCGCCGAGCACAAGGCGGTGCTCGCGATGCAGCACCTCGCATCGGATCTCGGCATCCACATCCCGACCAGCTTCTTCGAGGCCGACGGCCCGCATCATTACAACAGCCTCGCGATGATCGGCCCCGACGGCCGGATCGAGGGCGTCTATCGCAAGAGCCACATCCCCGACGGCCCCGGCTATGAGGAGAAATTCTATTTCCGCCCGGGCAATACCGGCTTCAAGGTGTGGAACGGCCCGGGTGCCAAGATCGGCGTCGGCGTCTGCTGGGACCAATGGTATCCCGAGACCGCGCGCGCGATGATGTTGATGGGCGCCGAGATCCTGTTCTACCCCACCGCGATCGGCTCCGAACCGCATGACGACAGCCTCGATACCGCGCGGCTGTGGCGCCGGGCGATGGTCGGCCATGCCGTCTCCAACGTCGTCCCCGTCGTCGCCGCCAACCGCGTCGGCACCGAGCATGGCCAGACCTTCTACGGCACCAGCTTCATCACCGACGAGCGCGGCGACATCCTGGCGGAGCTCGATCGCGAGGAAACGGGGGTGATCACCGCGAAGCTCGACCTCGATCGGGTCAAGCGCCACCGCGCCGCGTTCGGCTTCTTCCGCGATCGCCGGCCCGAGCTCTACGGGCGGCTGGTTCAGGACATCTGAACCGCGCCCGGCGTCAGCGCTGGTCCCCGGCGTCGTCGCCGATATTCTCGCGGATCTTGACCGGCTTGTCGCAGCCGTCCTCGAGCCGGAGCACGGTGAGATACTGGTCCGCCGCCGGCTCCTGCCCGAGCTTGCGCGCCTTCACCGGCTTCTTGTCCTTGGCATATTGCGGCACGCTGTTGGCGCAGCCGGGCTTGCCGATCGCGTAGGGACGGACCGGGGCCTTGTCCTGCGCGAACGCGGCGGCCGGCAACAAAGCGAGAGCGAGCACGAGAATACGCACGGGCGGGTCTCCTGAACGAACGCGCCCATCATACCTCATCCGCAACGATTTATCGAGCGTCGCGCAACGCCAGCGCACGCGCGAACACCGCCTCGAACATATCGGGCGTGAGCCGCCCGGTATTCCGGTTGTAGCGCGAGCAATGATAGCTATCGATCAACCGCTGCCCGCGCGGCAGGCGATGCTCGGCGAGATGCTCGAAACGCGCCTTGGGCAGCTTGCCGCCGAGCGCCTTGACCGCCGACTGGTGCGCGATCTGCCCCAGCGCGACGAATATCCGCGCCCGCGGCAAGGCCGCGATCTCGGCGCTGAGGAAATCGCGGCAGGTATGGATTTCGGCGGGGAGCGGCTTGTTGTCGGGCGGCAGGCATTTGACTGCGTTGAGGATGCGCACCCCGCGCAGTTCGTCGCCCTCGGCCAGCCCGAACTTGGCCAGCGTCGCGAACAGCAATTCTCCCGAGGCATCGCCGGTGAAGGCGCGGCCGGTGCGGTTGGCGCCGTGCTTGCCGGGGGCAAGGCCGATGATCACCAGCCATGGATCGGGGTCGCCGAGCGCGGGGACCGGCGCGTTCCACCAATCGGGCTGCTCGGCGCGGAGGCTGGTGCGCAACGCGACCAGCCGCGGGCAGAGCGGGCAATCGCGGCCGGGCTCGGGACTCGTCTCGGGGCTTGGCGCGGGCATGGCGCCGCGATAGGGCCGATGCCGTGCCGACGACAAGCTATGCGATCGCTCTGGGCTCCAACCGCCGCGGCCGCCACGGCAGCCCCGAGGCCGAGATCGCCGCCGCGCTCGCCGAACTGGGCGGAGTAACCGCGGTCTCGCCGCTGCTGCGCACCGCGCCGCTGGGGCCCTCGAAACGCCGTTTCGCCAACGCCGTCGCGCTGATCGAGACCGACGAGGATCCACCCACCTTGCTCCGCCGCCTCAAGGCCATCGAACGCGCCTTTGGCCGCCGGCGCGGGCAAAGCTGGGCGGCACGCGTGATCGATCTCGACATCGTGCTGTGGTCCGCAGGGACGTGGGGACAGAAGGGGCTCACCGTGCCGCACGCTGCGTTTCGCGAGCGCGATTTCGTGCTGCGGCCGTTGCTCGCGGTGGCGCCCGATTGGCGCGATCCGGTGAGCGGGCTGCGCGTGCGCGAGCTCGCCGCGCGGCGGGCGAAGGCGCTGCCCGCCTAGGACGCAGGGCTGTGCGCGTAGCTGAACACGCGCGCGAGCTGCCAGCCGGTCGCGGTCCATTTCCACAGCTGGACGAAATGCGCTTTGCCGACCAGCCTTTCGGGGCCGTCGCCCTTGCGTTCGTAGAAGAGATGATCGCCTTCCTCGATCGCGCCGAAGCCGGGAATCGGGTGGACGCCGAGCGACGCGCGGACCAGCGCGCGGCGCGGGCGCCAGGCGTCGGGTCCCGCCCGCGTCGCGCAGTCCTTGGCGTAGCGGTCGACGAAATCCTTGCGGCCCTTGCCGGTTACGCCGCCGCGATCATGGTACATCTCGAAATCGGGGGCGACCATCGCTTCGACCGCGGCCGGTTCGCATTGGTCGAAGAACAAATGGAAGAACTGCGTGTCGGCCGCCGCGATCGCCGCCTCGAGCGCGGCGCCTTCGGGCATCTTCGGCGTCTCTTGCGCGAGCGCGATCGAAAGGAGGAGGGGAAGCATCGGGCTACCTCGCTAGTGTATTATCGATATAATACAGATGCGGCGCTCAGGGGCAATCCTCTTCGTGAGCGCCGGCAACGCGGCGGTTGCCTGACGGGTCGGGGGTGCGCAGGATCGCGCGATGCCGTCCGACGATTCGCCGCCGCTGCTGCTCGAGGCCGAGTTGTGGCGCTGGACGCCCGCACCGCCGGCCAAAGCGAGCTGGCATTTCGTGACGATCACGGGGGAGGCGGCCGACGCGGTCCGGGCGCGCGCGTTCGAGTTGCGCGCGATGGGGGCAGGGCGCGGCTTCGGGTCGGTGCGCGTCCGCGCGACGATCGACGGCGTCGCGTTCGAGACCTCGCTATTCCCGTCGAAAGAGGCCGATGGCTATGTGCTGCCGGTCAAGGCGGAGGTGCGCCGCAAGGCGGGCCTCGCGGCGGGCGATCGCGTGACGGTCGGCCTGATGCTCTGATCGCCGGCGTCCGCGCGGATCAGCGGCGCGTGGCGTCCGGATTGGGATCGATCATCGGCCGGCCGGCCTCGAAGCTGGGCTCGCCGGGGCGCGTCGGGGCGCTGCGCATCCGGCTGCTCTCGATCTGCATTTTCGCCGCCTCGTCCGCCGCCGCGCTGGCCGAGCGCTGGATCTCGCCGATATTGCCCATCACATAGCCGGCCATCGCCTGCGTCACGACCGCCTTGTCGAATTCGCGATCCTCGAGCCGCGCATCGATCTGCTCGCGGATCGCCGCCTCGCCGACCGCGGCGAACTGCTTGGCCTGCGGCATGAATTTGGTCTTGAGCAGCGCCTCGGCGTCGGGCGACAGGATCATCGAGGTGCTGACGCGGGTATGGGTCGCGTCGACCGCGGCATAGGTGGCGACGAACTTCGCCGCCTGCCCGCCGCGGGCGTGGAAGAAATAGGTCACCGATTTTCCAGGGACCACGTCGCGCGTATAGGCGCCGTTCGGCAGGGTATCGACCATGCCCGTGACCGCGCCCGGCAGCCGCAGATTCTCGAGCACCTGCGCGACTTCGCTCGCGGGCCTCGCATAGGTCTCGCCGGTCGCCAGCGGCCCGTGGAAATACACCCCGCCCGCAATCGCCGCCGGCACGCCGCCGACCATCAGCCATTTCATCGCGCTTCCCCTCGCTTTGATGCGCGGGAGTGTACGCAAACGGCGTGAGCAAAGGGCTGTGGATCGTGGTTAACGCGCCGGTACCGGATGCGCGGGGGAGAGGGCGGCACGGACGCCCAGCGCGTCGCCAGATGCCGCGGACGCGAGGGACGTCGTCGGGAATTGCGTTCAGCCGCCGCCGCGCTTCTTGCCGAGATTGTCCCCGGCGGTGCCGCCAGCGCCGCGATGCGGCCCGCTCGGCGTCTCGGGCCAGATCTGGTCGTGGAAGAGGTAAGCGCCCGCGCCGGCGACGAGCAGCACGAACACCGCTATTCCCAAGGTCCGTCGCATCCTGATCCCCCCTCGCGCAGCCGGTTCGCTGCACGTTCGCGCAACTATGTGCGGGTGGAGACGATGGAGCAAGCGCATCCGGATTGGATGCGGAGGCGATGCGCCAGGTTTCAGGAGCGCCCGAAGCCTGCTAGATTTGGCTGACGATGACGCGCGAAAAGTCCCTTTTCGACGAGAGCGATCCGGCCGCCGAGGCCGCTGCCGATGCGCGCGCGGAGGCGGATGTGAAAGCGGGGCGGCTGGTCGGTCACGACGCCGTCAAGCGATGGCTCGCATCATGGGGAACCGACAAGCCACTGCCGCGGCCGAAAGCCGGCGACTAGCTTGCGCAGGATCGTCTGGACCGAGGAGGCGATCAGCCATCTCGAAGCGATCGTCACTTATATCTCAGCCTTCAACCCGGCGGCAGCGGCGCGTCTCGGCGAGCGGCTGATCGAGGTGGCGGATAGTCTGGCAGAATATTCTGAACGCGGTCGCGATGTTGGCGATGGGCGGCGCGAGATGACAACGGTCTGGCCGTACGTGCTGCGATATCGGGTCGAGGCGGAGACGGTGGTCATCCTGCGGATCCGGCATGGCGCTAGAGAAGAAGGGGCGTAGGCGGCGTTCTCGCTGGTACGGCAACCTTCGCGCCGGGCATTCGCTATCGCGGCGCCCGGCGACGGAGCGATTGATTGGCGTTAGGTGGCGTACTGATCGCGAATGTGAGCGTTGAAATAGTTTCCTTTTGAGCTCGCGCTCAGGAGGCCTTCGAAGATCCAGAGGGGCACGTTGTAATAGGTATACCCCTGCCCACCGCTGGTGAACCACAAGGTAAGCGTGCCTGTCGGGGCGTTATAGCTGGCAGCGCGGACTGCCGTTGAGTTGAAGTAGTGCATGACGCTCTCCGTAAAGGAGAGAGGGGTGGGTCTGCCCACCCCTCCCCGATTAGGCGTACTGGAGCAGCTTCCAGTTCACGGCGAAGCCGTGATACGGCGGCATCACGTTGTTCTCCGCAATCGGCGCGGTGCCATACGGCGACTTCTGCGCTTCCCACACCCCGCTTTCCGGGCACTTCTGGCCGGTGGGCGCGAGAGTTCCGATGGGCTTCTTGGTCATGGTGGCCATATTGGCCTCCTCTAAAGCGGCATTGAACGAATGCGCTTTGGAGCGTATGGCCGTGATGTCGGTCAGGGCATACGTCCTCGACCCGGCCGGTAGGGGCCGCAACCCCACCAGCCAGGAGGCGGGGTCGCTGTAGGAGGCGACCTCGCCTTCGCACTCCTGCAATAGCGCCCACTTCAGATCATCGCAAGCGATTTTAACCGATGGGACTAGCTCCGAGAGGGGTCCCAGCTTCGCAGGTTGGCTGATCGACTCAATTTCTCCTAGGAAAAAGTTCCGGATGGGAGTACTTCGGAATCAAGTTGGAACTTTTCGTGGGACTTTAGAGGTGGGCATGGCAGGAGAAATTGACCTCTCGCAGGGTAGAAGTCCGCGCTATCCAAGATTCCCGCTCATGGCAGCTGTGGCGTACGCGAAGCGGCTCTATGATGGAGCGCACCGTAGTGCGATTGATACCCTTACCGCTTATAAGGTTATGGGTTTTGCTGGAAAGAGTGGCGCGAGCGCGACGGCCTTGGGTGCGGCTCGCCAATATGGACTCGTTGAAGCAGCTAAAGGAGGAGTTCGGGTGAGTGAGCTCGGTCTCCAGATCCTGGAACCGTCTTCTCGGGAAGAGTACGTTCATGCCCTACACGTTGCGGCCAATAAGCCGCAGGTATTCGAACGGATTCTGGAGCACTTTGATGAACTGCCTCGATCAGACGAGCCGATCCGCTCCTATCTAATTCGGGCCTTGGATTTCTCGAAGAGCGGAGCCGATGATTGCATCGAATCGCTGCGCGAGACGATGTCTCAACTGCCTCAGATGGATGATGGGCCAGAAGAGAACTTGCAGCAGCCTGCTTCCGAGGTGACGCAGAATAGCATCTCATCCGGTGGCGAAAATGTACTGTCGATGGGAGTTCCAGCCGAGGCCCCGGCGCAGTCTTCGGCAAATGAGCTAATGAGAATACCGCTAACAAGGGATTGCGTTGCTGAATTAAGGTTTTCCGGACCACTCTCTGTGGCCGCATTGGAACGCTTGGTACGGCACATTGATCTTATGAAAGATGTGTGGGCCGAGTCATAATTCGAGGCTCCGGGCACGGGCAAAGCCCGTGCCTGCGTCGGTCGGCGCTGCTGGCGCCGCCGGTCGGGGTTGCCGCCGAGGAGCGGGGATTAGCTCGCGCTAATCCCCCGCGCGGCAAGCCTACTCCGCCGCAATCCCCGCCTTGGCGAACATATCCCCGCCCTCGCCCGCGCCCGCATCCTCGTTCGCCGCCGGCACCTTCGCCTTCTGGCGCTTGTCGAACGAGTCCCAAACCTCGTTCCAGTTCCCCCGCGTCGCGCCCTTCGAATATTCCGTCGCGCGCTGTTCGAAGAAATTGGCGTGCTCGACGCCGTTGAGCAGCGGGGCGAGCCAGGGGAGGGGGTGTTCGTCGATCATGTAGATCGGCTTGAGGCCGAGCTGGCCCAGCCGCCAGTCGGCGATGTAGCGGATATACTTCTTGATCTCCTTGGGCGTCATGCCGGTCACCGGGCCCTGCTCGAAGGCGAGGTCGATGAACGCGTCCTCGAGGCGGACCGTCGTCTGGCACATGTCCATGATGTCCGACTTGACCGACTTGGTCAGGCAGTCGCGCTCGCGGGCGAAGGTGTGGAACAGGCGGATGATGCCCTCGCAGTGGAGGCTCTCGTCGCGCACCGACCAGCTCACGATCTGCCCCATGCCCTTCATCTTGTTGAAGCGCGGGAAGTTCATCAGCATCGCGAAGCTGGCGAAGAGCTGGAGCCCCTCGGTGAAGCCGCCGAACATCGCCAGCGTCTTGGCGATGTCCTCGTCGTTATCGACGCCGAACTTCTGCAGATAGTCGTGCTTGTCCTTCATCTCGGCATATTCGAGGAACATGCCATACTCGCTCTCGGGCATGCCGATCGTGTCGAGCAGATGGCTGTACGCCGCGATGTGCACCGTCTCCATGTTGGAGAAGGCGGCGAGCATCATCTTGATCTCGGTCGGCTTGAACACCCGGCCATATTTCTCGTGGTAGCAATCCTGCACCTCGACATCGGCCTGGGTGAAGAAGCGGAAGATCTGGGTGAGCAAATTGCGCTCGTGATCCGAGAGCTTCTGCGCCCAGTCGCGGCAATCCTCGCCGAGCGGCACTTCCTCGGGCATCCAGTGGATCTGCTGCTGGCGCTTCCAGAACTCATAGGCCCAGGGATATTCGAACGGCTTGTAGGTTTTCCGCGCTTCGAGAAGGGACATGGGACTACTCCTGGGAATTACTGAAAGCGAATGGGGGCGATGCCGTCCACCGGACCGAGCAGGCCGAAGCAGAGGGCAGCGAAGAACAGGAAGAAGAGCGGCGCGGCGACTGCCTGAACGAGGCCGATCAGGCGCACGCGTCCGATCGGCAGCTCAGATCCTTCGACGTCGAAGCCGAACAGCTTCTTTCCCGCCCACGGGTTGCGCGTCATCCGCGCGAAGCGAATGCCGTTGAGGAGCACGCCGAGGCAGATCAGGCCCGCGATCGCAAGGAAGAGGCGTCCGTCGGTCATGCCGCCCCCGCCATCGTGGCGACGGCCGCGAACCCGCCGAGGAACAGCCCGAGCGCCGCGAGCATCATGCCCGCGATGCGCAGCGCATAGCCGGTCGCCTCGGCGTCGGGCAGGCGCAGCGCGGTGCGGGCGAGCGACGGACGCAGCAGCGTCGTCAGCCCCAGCGCGCCCGCGGCTCCGGCCACACCGGCCATCAAGGCGAGGCTCCGCGTCATTCGTGGTCGATGATCGTGGTGTGCTTCTCGCGCACGATGCGATCGCGATAGACGACCTTCTTGCCGCCGCTGGCGCCGACGCCGAACACGACGATGCCGAGGAAATAGCCGAAATCATACCAGCCGCCATTGTTGGGCACCGCATAGATCGCGACGTCGGGCATGATCAGCGAGAGGAACCAGGCGACCGGGAAGATGAAGCCGTGCCACAGCCCCCAGAAGAATCCGGGCGCGCCGGGGACGACCCCGGCGGCGACCTGCTTCGCGCACGCGGCGAGCAGCACGAGCGCGGCGAGGGCGATACTGTTGCGGAGCCGAATCATTCCCTATCTCCTGCATCGTTCGCGGCGCTGATGCGTTGCGACGCCGAACCAACCCAAGGAGTGAGCCCATGGCCGACGCGAGCGCAATCAGGGAACATATGGAAGTCATCGGCGCCGACGGCGTCCATGTCGGCACCGTCGATCATGTCGACGGCGACCGGATCAAGCTGACCAGGAAGGACTCCGCCGCCGAGATCGAAGGCGCCGAGGGCCGCCATGCCGGGCATCACCACTACATCTCGCTCGGCCTCGTCGCCGATGTCGAGGGCGATCAGGTGCGGCTGTCGGCGAACGCCGATGTCGCGGTGACCTTCGAGGAAGAGGCCTGACTCAAGGCCCTCTCCCGCCGGGAGAGGGAGGGAGGCGCGTAGCGCCGGAAGGGTGAGGGCAGCTCCGTTCATGTGGGGCTGCCCTTTGCCTTTTGCAGTTCTGCAGCGACCATGGTGAGCACCCCGTCCAGGTTGTCCATTGCGTCGCCATTGGCGAAGCGGACCACGCGGAATCCCTCGCGCGCGATGGCTGCGCTACGTGCGGCGTCGCGTTCGACCGTATCGGCATGCGTATCGCCATCCACTTCGATCACCAACGCTTCCGAGAAACAGAGAATGTCGGCGTAGAACGGGCCGACGGGCACCTGATGCCGCCATTTATGCGTAGGAAAAGCTTCGCGTAGCGCCCGGAGCAGCCGCCTCTCCGGTCCGGGAGCATGGCGGCGAAGCTGCCGTGCCCGGGGAACCGTTCCGATTGGCTGCTTTGCGTAGAGACGCATCTGCCCTCACCCTTCCGCCGCTGCGCGGCTCCCTCCCTCTCCCAGAGGGAGAGGGATTAGCTCACTGGCACGCCAGACATTCGTCATAGTCCGTGCTCTCGCCGAGGTTGAACTGCGGCTTTTCGAGCGTGTTGTCGGCCTCGACCCCGCCCGCGAAACCGGCGCGTTGGACCGACTTGGAGCGCAGATAATAGAGCGATTTGATGCCGAGCTCCCATGCGCGGAAGTGGAGCATCAGCAGGTCCCATTTCTCGACGTCGGCCGGGATGAACAGATTGAGCGACTGGGCCTGGTCGATATAGGGCGCGCGGTCGCCCGCGAGCTCGAGGATCCAGCGCTGGTCGATCTCGAAGCTGGTCTTGTACGCGTCCTTCTCTTCCTGGCTCAGGAAGTCGAGATGCTGGACCGAGCCGCCCTGCTCGAGGATCGAGCTCCACACGGCTTCCGAGTTCTTCGACTTCTCGATCAGCAGCTTCTCGAGATAGGGGTTCTTGACCGAGAACGAGCCCGACAGCGTCTTGTGGGTGTAGATGTTCGCCGGGATCGGCTCGATGCACGCGCTGGTGCCGCCGCAGATGATCGAGATCGACGCGGTCGGCGCGATCGCCATCTTGCAGCTGAAGCGCTCCATCACCCCCATGTCGGCGGCGTCGGGGCACGGCCCGCGCTCGACCGCGAGCTGCATCGAGGCTTCGTCGACCTGGCTCTTGATGTGCTTGAACATCTTGAGGTTCCAGCTCTTCGCCATCGCGCCCTCGAACGAGAGCCCGCGCGCCTGGAGGAAGCTGTGGAACCCCATCACGCCGAGGCCGACCGAGCGCTCGCGGCCCGCCGAATAGGCGGCCTTCTCCATGCCCGGCTCGGCGCGCTCGATATAGTCGCTGAGCACATTGTCGAGGAAGCGCATCACGTCCTCGATGAAGCCCTTCTCGCCCTTCCACTCGTCCCAGGTCTCGAGGTTGAGCGACGACAGGCAGCACACCGCGGTGCGCTCGTTGCCGAGATGGTCCTTGCCGGTGGGCAGGGTGATCTCGCTGCACAGGTTCGAGGTCGAGACCTTGAGCCCGAGATCGCGGTGATGCTTGGGCATGTTCGAGTTCACGTGATCGGCGAACACGATGTACGGCTCGCCGGTGGCGAGGCGGGTCTCGACCAGCTTCTGGAACAGCGCGCGGGCATCGACCTTGCCGCGCTCCGAGCCGTCCTTGGGCGACTTGAGCGTCCATTCCTCGCCGTTGCGCACGGCTTCCATGAACGCGTCGGGGATGAGCACGCCGTGGTGGAGGTTGAGCGCCTTGCGGTTGAAGTCGCCCGAGGGTTTGCGGATCTCGAGGAACTCCTCGATCTCGGGGTGCGAGATGTCGAGATAGCAGGCCGCCGAGCCGCGGCGCAGGCTGCCCTGCGAGATCGCGAGGGTGAGCGAATCCATCACCCGGACGAAGGGAATGATGCCGCTGGTCTTGCCGTTGAGGCCGACCGGCTCGCCGATCCCGCGGACATTGCCCCAATAGGTGCCGATGCCGCCGCCGCGCGAGGCGAGCCAGACATTCTCGTTCCACGTGTCGACGATGCCGTTGAGGCTGTCGGGCACCGAATTGAGGAAGCACGAGATCGGCAGGCCGCGCCCCGTTCCCCCGTTCGACAGCACGGGCGTGGCGGGCATGAACCACAGCTTCGAGATGTAATCATAGATGCGCTGGGCGTGCGCGGCATCGTCGGCATAGGCCGAGGCGACGCGGACGAACAGGTCCTGATAGGTCTCGCCGGGGAGGAGATAGCGGTCCTTGAGCGTCTCCTTGCCGAACTCGGTGAGCAGCGCGTCGCGGCTGTGATCGACCTCGAGCGGCCAGGGGCGCGGATTCACGGCGCGGGTATCCTGCTCCTTGGCGGACTTGCGCGGCTTCGCCTTGGTCTCGGCGGCAATCGTGGCTTCGGCGACGGTATCGTTCACGCTGTTTTCCGTGTCCCTGAATTCCATGTCATCCGACCCCTTTTTCGACTCTGCACGCGCCTCCCGCGGGAGGCCTCGATGCGACTCGGGGCGGCTCGACGATGGTACTCGCCGTCATGGCCTGGTGCGAGAACAAAAAACGAACTCGACACCGCACGCCGGGCACAGCAGAGCCTGTTCCGCATATAGGTATGCGGAGGTGCATCTACCAGTGCTTGAGCCTGCCCCTCAATCTTACCACTACAGATTGTGCCAAACCGAGTCCCCGCACAAGGGGTTAAATCGTCACTTAACCAAACGCTTCGTCGCTAAAATGACTCGGTTCATGGACGCCTCCAGGGCGCGACGCATGGTCAATCCTCGGGTCCTGCAAAGGCAAGAGAACATCGCGCGAACCGAAAAAATTTTCCGGTTGAGGAATCGGTGGACACAATCGGTAGTGGCTACCGGCTCAGCGCGGGCGATGCGGTTCCGGCACCCGCACCGGCGCGAGGTGCTGATAGTCATAGGAGAAGTCGGTGTCCTCGGCGAAGGGCGCCAGCCGCATCCGCACCGGGCGCCCGCCGGCATCCGATTCGAAAGTCACCAGCGCGTCCGCGTTGAGGCTGCGATCGGGCCAGCGCGCGAGGAAGGTCTCGCCGCCGAACGGGATCAGCGGCCCGCGCAGCAGCTGCGAGCGGGTCATTGCGAGCATCAGCATCCGCCCGTCCCACACCACTTCGAGATCGCCGTACCAGGGATCGCGATAGCGCCCGGCATAAGACGGCATCGGGTGCGCGGGCGGCTTCGCCCCGGGCGGTGGCAGGCGTTCGGCGGGCGCGCCGGCGGCCGCCTCCGGCTTGAGCCGCCCGGCGACGTCGGCGACCCAGTCCGCCGCGGCGGTTCCGCGCAGGGCGCGATCGATCAACTGCCACGCGAGCATCGTCGCGGGCGCGGTATCGTTGACCAGCACGATCGCCGCGGCGCGCCGCTCGGGGGCGAGCACGATCTGCGCGGTCCCGCCCGGCGCGCTGCCGCCATGCTCGGCGATCAGGCTTCCCTGAAAATCCGACAGCGTCCAGCCGAGCCCATAGAGCGTGAAATGGGTGCCGCCGAGGCGGCGCAGGATCCCCTGCGACCGCATCGGCGTGACGCCGGTGAGGATCTCGCGCATCTGCGCCTCGCTCAGCAGCCGCCGTCCGTCGGACGTCACGCCGCCGGCAAGGTTGAACTGCGCCCATTTGGCCATGTCGCGCACCGAGCAGGCGATCGATCCGGCGGGGTCGGGCTGGGTGAGGCCATGCGCAAGCGCCTGCGCGACGCCGCCGGCGCGGGCATGCCGACCGGCAACATTGCCCGATCGCGGCCGGTTCGGATCGGCGCTGCACGAAGCCATGCCGAGCGGATCGAAGATGCGCGTGCGGGTGAAGTCGTGCCAGGCCATCCCCGAGATGCGCGCGACGAGCAGTCCGGCGACGCTGTACAGCGCATTGTCGTAGATGAATCCGCTGCGGAAGCCCTGGGCCAGCGGCAGATAGCGCAGCGCCGCCATCACTTCCTCGGGAGTTGCGGTGCCGTCAGGCCAGGTCAGCAGATCGCCCGCGCCGCGCGCCAGCCCCGAGCGATGGACGAGCAAGTCGCGCACGCGCATCTCGCGGGTGACATAGGGATCGGACATCGCGAAGCCGGGCAGGCGATCGACGACGCGGTCGTCCCATGCCAGCCTGCCCTGATCGACCAGCATCGCCAGCGCGGTGGCAGTGAAGGCCTTGGTCAGCGAAGCGACGCCGAACACCGTATCAGCGTCGACCGGCACCGGATCGTTGAGGCCGCGCACGCCGAAGCCCTGAACGAACTCCAGCTTGCCCTCGGCGATATAGGCCACTGCCATGCCCACCGGCCGGAAGGCCGCCATGGCGCGGATCGCATCACCCTCGGCGGCGGTGACCGGGTCGATCGGCTTCGCTGCCGCCGGCGACGCGACGGCGAGCAACAGCGACAGGGCAATGCGTTTTCCGAACATGCCCCAAGCGGTGCGTCGCGCGGGCGCGCGCGCAAGCCCGTCACGACCAAAGCAGCCCCAGGCGCGGCCAAGGCCGCTTTCAGCGCAGCCCGGCGGCCTCGCGATAGGCGGCGAGCAGCCGTTCGGCCACGGAGGGACCGGGGCGCGGGGCCGCGCCGAGATGGGTGGCGCGCAACTCGTCCATGAATTGCTCCCAGATCGCCGGTCCGCCTTCCTCGAGCAACTGATTGCGGATCGCGAGCTCGGGGGTGACCGGCAGATGCCTGCGACCCCAGGCACCCATCGTCACCAGCAAGGGCACCAGCTGGATCGCCTTTTCGGTGAGGCTGTAGAGCGTCTTCTGCTTGTGGCTGGGATCGTCGGCGCGGCTCACCAGCCCGGCCGCCTCGAGCCGCTTCAAGCGATCAGCGAGGATGTTCGAGGCGATCCCCTCCATCGATTCGCGCAGCAGCACGCGGAAATGGCGGCGATTGCCGAACATCATGTCGCGGATGATCACGAGGCTCCAGCGATCGCCGAGCACTTCGAGCGCGAGATTGATCGGACAGCCCGAACGCGGCTCTTCCATCACGGCCTCCAAAAAAACCGCTTGCAATATACAATCAGTTTGCGTAACTCGCAACCGGTTGCAAAACGCAAGCAGATGGAGACGGGCAATGTCGAAAGTTCGCGTGAGCGCATTCAGCATCTCGGCCGATGGCTATGGCGCGGGAGTCGAGCAGAGCCTTGAGGATCCGCTCGGCAAGCGCGGCGAGGAGCTGCACGGCTGGGCCTTCCAGACCAAGACCTTCCGGACGATGTTCGGCGAGGATGGCGGCTCGGAGGGGGTCGACGAAGGCTATGCCGCGCGGAGCATGGCCGGGCTCGGCGCATGGATCATGGGCCGCAACATGTTCGGCCCGGTGCGCGGCGAATGGCCGAACCATGACTGGAAGGGCTGGTGGGGACCCAATCCGCCCTATCATGTCCCCGTGTTCGTGCTGACCCACCACGCCCGCCCGCCGCTCGAAATGGAGGGCGGCACGGTATTCCACTTCGTCACCGACGGGATCGAGAGCGCGCTCGAGCAGGCGCGTGCCGCGGCGGGCGAACGCGACATCCGCATCGGCGGCGGCGTGGCGACGGTCCGCCAATATCTCGCCGCGCGTTCGATCGACGAGCTCCACATTCCCGTGTCGCCGGTGCTGCTCGGCAAGGGCGAGGCGCTGTTCGCGGGACTCGATCTCGATGCGCTCGGCTATCGCATCGCGAAGCAGGAGGCCGGCGAGAATGCCGTGCATCTGACGATCGCGCGCAAGGACTGAGCGGCCGCGCATCGGGACTGTTGCGGAGGCGGGATCGTTCGTCCCGCTTCCGCTTTATATCGCTATGGCAACGAGCGGCGAGATCCCCGAGCAGCAATGGCAGCCGGCGCCGCACGAGCGCTCGCCCATTCCCGGCTCGCCGCCGACGCCGTGGCATCCCCCGCACCGCCGCTTCGCCTATGGCGCGGTGGCGACCCTGGTGGTGATGGCCGGCGCGCTCGGCAACGGCATCGTCACCGCCAATCTGATCAATCTGCAGGGCTCGCTCGGGCTCTATCAGGCCGAGATCCAGTGGCTGCCGACGGTCTATGTGATGACCAATGTCTGCGCCAACATGGTGCTGATCAAATTCCGCCAGCAATTCGGCATCCGCCTGTTCACCCAGATATTCCTGATCGGTTTCGTGCTCACCACCGGCGCGCATCTGCTGGTGCACAGCTTCTGGTCGGCGATCTTCGTGCGCGCCTTTTCGGGGATCGCCGCGGCGGCGCTGAGCACGGTCGGCTTCCTCTACATGGTCCAGGCCTGGCCGGCGAAACACCGGCTCAAGGGGATCGTCACCGCGATCACCTTGCCCCAGCTCGCGGTGCCGCTGGCGCGGCTCTTCCCGTCGAGCGCGTTCGAACCCGATCGCTGGCAGACCATGTATCTGTTCGAGCTCGGGCTGGCGCTGTTCTGCCTCGCCGGGGTGCGCGCATTGGCGCTGCCGCCGGTCGAACGGATCAAGGCGTTCGAGCCGCTCGATTTCGTCACCTTCCCGCTGTTCGCGGTGGGCATCGGCCTGCTCTGCGCGGTGCTCGGCATGGGGCGAACCTTGTGGTGGTTCGAGGCGCCATGGATCGCACCGGCGCTGCTCGGCGCGGCGGTGCTGATCCCCGCGGCGCTGCTGATCGAGCATTACCGCGTCAACCCTTTGCTCAACACGCGCTGGCTGGGGAGCGGCGACATCCTCCGCTTCGCGCTGGTCGCGATTCTTGTCCGCGTCGTGCTCTCGGAGCAGGGCATCGGCGCGAGCGGGCTGCTCACCGCGCTCGGCATGGGCCAGGATCAGATGCGCGGGCTCTTCCTCGTCGTGCTGCTCGCCACCTTTGCGGGCGGGGTGGTCAGCGCGCTGACGATCGATCCGACCTTTCTCGGCCGGCCGATCCTGATCGCGCTGGCGCTGATCGCGCTCGGCGCGTGGCTCGATTCGAGCTCGACCAATCTCACCCGGCCGCACGACATGTTTCTGAGCCAGGCGCTGCTCGGCTTCGCGGGCGCGCTGTTCATGGGCCCGGCGATGCTGGTCGGGCTGACCCGCGCGCTCCAGCAAGGGCCGACCCATTTCGTCAGCTTCTCGGCCCTGTTCGGCATCACCCAGAATCTCGGCGGGCTGTTCGGCGCGGCGATGCTCGGGACCTTCCAGGTGGTGCGCGAGCGCGCGCACAGCGCCGAGATCACCGCGGGGCTCAGCCTCGCCGATCCGCTGGTGGCGCAGCGCGTGCAGCAGAATGCGGCCGCCTATGGCCGGGTGCTCGTCGATCCGGCGTTGCGCCAGGCCGAGGGTACCGCGCTGCTCGCGCAACAGGCGAGCCGCGAGGCGAACATCCTCGCCTATAACGACGTTTTCCTGCTGATCGCCGCGATCGCCGTGGGGACGATCATCTGGGCGTCGTTTCACATCGCGCGCGTGCGCCGCGAGAATCTGGCGCGCATCGCCGCGGCTGAGGCAGGAGCGAAAAATGGCTGACCGCACGCCGCCGCCGATGGAGGCCGAGCCCGCCGAGCCGGTGCCGCCCCCCACCACCGAAGGCGCCGATCCGCCGCCCGCGCCCGAAGCGCGGCGCTGGTCGCCGCCGCGGCCGGGGCCGGTCGGGCTGGCGATCATCGTGCTGCTCGTGATCGGCGCGATCGTCGCGATCCTGCTGGCGCTGCGCGTGGGGCCGTTCGCCGGCGGCGTCGAATCGACCGAGAATGCCTATGTTCGCGGCAAGGTCACGATCGTGAGCCCGCAGGTGAGCGGCTATGTCGTGCAGGTGCCGGTGCAGGACTTCGCCAATGTCGAGGCGGGCGCGGTGCTCGCGCGGATCGACGAGCGGATCTACCGCCAGCATGTCGAGCAGGCGCGCGCCAATCTCGCCACCGCGCGGGCCGCGCTCGCCAACAACCCGCAGGACGCGGCGTCGCGCGCGGCGAGCCTCGGCTCGCAACAGGCGGGGGTCGCGGCGGCGCGCGCGCAGCTGGCGCGGGTGCAGGCGGACAATGCCCGGGTCGAGGCGCTGGCGCGGCAGGGCTTCGTCGCGCGCCGCGATCGCGACGCGAGCCGTGCGGCGCTGCGTCAGGCGCAGGCCGATCTGCGTCAGGCCGAGGCCGCGCGGACGATCGCCGAGCAGGATATTCGCAGCGTCGAGGTCGGACGCGGCGGGCTTCAGGCAGGTGTCGAGGCCGCCGAGGCGGCGCTGCGGCTCGCCGAGATCGATCTTGCCAACACCGTGATCCACGCGCCGGTTGCGGGGCAATTGGGCGAGATCGGGGTGCGGCAGGGGCAATATGTCACCGCGGGCACGCAGCTGATGTCGCTGGTCCCGCACCAGCTCTGGGTGATCGCCAATTTCAAGGAAGCGCAAACCGCGCGGATCCGCCCCGGCGCCGCGGCGCGCTTCCGCGTCGATGCGCTGGGGGGTGCGCAATTGACCGGCCATGTCGAGCAGCTGTCCCCGGCGGCCGGCTCCGAATTCGCGGTGATCCGGCCCGACAATGCCAGCGGCAATTTCGTCAAGATACCGCAGCGGATCGCGGTACGGATCGGCATCGATCCGGATCAGCCCGCGGCGGCGCGGCTGCGGCCGGGCATGTCGGTACAGGCGGAGGTCGAGCTGGCGCGATAGGCGGGCGCGGGCCGCGCTTGGCCGGGGACGATCGGCCCCTCTCCCCACCGCGCCGTCCCGGCTTGCAATGTAGGATTTCGCATGGTGCCCTCGGTGCCGGCCCGGCTCCGTCGCGCCCGCTCTTTGACGCCGTCGATTGTCCTGGCGCTCCACGCAATAAACTTTCGCCGCTGCGCAACGAACGAGTCGCTTTTGCGCGACTCTTGCGACTCTAGGCGGCCGAACGCCTACAGCGACTCGCGCGGCATTTCCTACGCTCCGTCGAACCAGCCCGCCGCGCGCAGCTCGGGATAGGCGGAGCGACTTACCGGGGCGGTCACGCCGCCGGGCAGGGCCAGCTCGGCCCGCCCGTCCTTGCGCGTGACCGACTGGACCGCGGCGCGGGCGACCCACCAGCTGCGGTGCGTCCGCGCACCCTCGATCGGGGCGAGCTCGGGGATCGCGTCGCCGAGGCGCAGCAGGATCAGCTCCGATCCGGCATCGGTGTGGATGCGCAGATAATGGTCTTCGGCCTGCACCGCATGGATCGCGGCATGCTGCAGGTGGCGCGGCAGGCGTTCGGACAGGCGCGGCCGGGCCGGCTCTCCCGCCAAGGCCGGTTCGGGTTCGGCCTGCGGCGGCGGCACCGGTCGCGCGGTAGCGTAGTTGATCGCAGTGATCGTCCCGGTGACGACCAGCACCATCCCGAACAGCGCGGCGACATAGCCCGCGCTCGCGGTGCGGCCGCCGAAGAACAACGCGGTGACGATCAGCACCACGAGCGTCAGCGGCAGCGCGATGCCGAGGCTCACTGCGACGGCCTCGAGCCATGCGCGCTCGGTCAGCCCACCCCAGGCGCGAATGCCGGTGGTGACGCCGATGCCGATCAGCGCGCCGGCTTCCATCAGCAGCAGCCAGTAGAGCAGCCGCGATGCCAGCCCGATCGAATCGGTGCCGAACGCGCCGGCCAGCGTCATCACGAAGGCGGCGACGGTCGCGACGACCACGCCGCGGCGATAGCTGTGCTGCGGGACCGCCGTTCGCGAAGCGCGAATGGCATTTCCCTGCAGCTCGCGCATCCCGACCCCCCATGCACGCAAATGCGAATGACGTCCCTCCCTTAGCCGGACCATCTGGCGCCAGTCGAATGCAAAGGGAGGTTTCCATGATCGCCAAATCGCTTCTCGCCGCCGCCGCGCTGATGCTGGCCGCGCCGCTGCCCGCGCTCGCCGGCCAGCCGGCGCTCACGCTCGCGTTCGCCGGGGTCAAGGCGCACCAGGGCAAGATATGGATCGCGCTCTATGACGAGGCGGGCTGGGCCGCCGGCAAGCCGGTGCGCGTGGCGCTCGCCGACGCTTCGGGCGCGCAGGTCGCCGCGACGATCACGGGGCTGGCGCCGGGACGCTACGGCGTGAAGGCGTTCCACGACCTCGACGGCGACGGCAGGATGGGGATGAACCCGTTCGGCATCCCGCTCGAGCCCTTCGGCTTCTCGCGCGACGCCATGGGCAATGGCGGCGCGCCGGGCTTCGCCGACGCGGCGTTCGAAGTGACCGCCGCCGATGCGATCCAGACGATCACGCTGCGCTGAGGAGGCGGACCGATGGAATGCAATCGCCGCCAGCTGCTGGGTGCCGGGCTGCTGGGCGCCGCTTCGATGCTGCTCCCGCCCGAGAAAGCGTTCGCCGCGATGCTCCCTGCCGACTGGACCCTGGGCGTCGCCGATGTCGAGGGCGATGTGGTTCCGCGCGCGATGCGCCGGGTCCACGGCCGCGCGCCGGCGGACTTCAAGGGCGTGCTCTATCGCAACGGGCCGGCGAAGTTCCGCCGCGCGGGGGGAAATGCCACGCACTGGTTCGACGGCGACGGGCTGGTCCGCCGCTTCGCGATCGACGAAGGCGAGGTAAGGCTGGCGGCGCGGTTCGTCGATACCGACAAGCGCCGGCAGGAGAGCAAGGCCGGCGCGGTGCTGCTGCCGGGCTTCGGCACGCCGCAGCGGTCGGGCGCGGTGGTCACGGGTCCGGACTCGGCCAATGCCGCCAATACCAGCGTGATGCTGGCGGGCGATCAGCTCTGGGCGCTCTGGGAAGGCGGCTCGGCTTATGCGCTCGATCCCGACAGCCTCGCGACGATCGGGCCGAAGGCGCTGCGCCCCGATCTCGCCCGGATGCCCTTCCTCGCGCATCCGCGGGTCGAGCCCGACGGGACGGTATGGAATCTCGGTCTCGCCGGCGCCCGGGCGCTGGTGTGGAAGCTGCGGCCCGACGGCAGCCTGATCTCCGCCACGCCGCTCGCGCTGCCGCGCGCGAGCTATATCCATGATTTCACTGCGACCGCGCGGCATCTGGTGATCGTGCTCCAGCCCTGGGTGCAGGTGCGGCACACCATGCCCTATGCGGCGATGTTCGAATGGCAGCCCGAGACCGGGACGCAGGTGCTGGTGGTCGACAAGGACGATCTGACCCGCAGCCGGATCTTCGATCTGCCCGCGTTCAGCTTCTTCCACCTCGGCGACGCCTGGGAAGAGAGCGACGGCACGATCCGCTTCGACGGCTGCGTGTCCGAGAATCCGAGCTTCGCGATGAAGGAGGCGGCCGACCTGCTGCTCGGCCACAACCGCGTCGCTTCCCCGCCGCTGCTGGCGATGGTGACGCTGCATGCCGACGGCCGCGGCGAGCTGGCGCGGACGGGGATCAAGGCCGAATTCCCGCAGACCGACCGCCGCCGCTCGGGACTGTCGCGGCGCTTCACTGCCTTTGCCGGGCTGTACGATGCCGAGCGGCCGCTGGCGCGGGGGGTAGGGGTGTTCGACTGGGTGCAGGGCAGCGCGAGGACCTATGATTTCGGCGCGCGCCAGCTGGTCGAGGAGTTCCTGTTCGTGCCCCGCGGCGCCGGAGAGGGCGATGGCTGGCTGGTCGGCACCACGGTCAACCTCGATGCCCGCGCGACTGAACTGCATCTGCTCGACGCGCGCCGGATCGAGGCGGGACCGGTCGCGACATGGCGCGCCGACGTGGCGCTGCCGGTCGGCTTTCACGGGACTTTCCGCCGCGGTTGAGCCGCTCTAGGCTGCGCGTCTGGCTTTGGGGGGACGGCGCATGCGGACAGGTTTGCTGGCATTGGCGTTGATGGCGAGCGCGCCCGCGGCGGCGCAGGACCAGGGGGCCGGGGCGGCGGTGGTCGAGAAGTCGATCGACGAACTGCAGACGTTGCTCGCCTCGGGCAAGTCGACCAGCGTGAGGCTGACCCAGGCCTATCTCGACCGCATCGAAGCGCTCGATCGCACGGGGCCGACGCTGCGCTCGGTGATCGCGGTCTCGCCCGACGCGCTCGACCAGGCGCGGGCGAGCGACGCGCGGCGCAAGGCGGGCAAGCGCCTCGGGCCGCTCGACGGCGTGCCGGTGCTGATCAAGGACAATATCGACACGCGCGAATTGCCGACCACCGCGGGCAGCCTCGCACTTGTCGACAACCACACGCATCGCGACGCGCCCGTGGTGGCGCTGCTCCGCGCGCAGGGCGCCGTGATCCTCGGCAAGACCAATCTCAGCGAATGGGCGAACATCCGCTCGAACAATTCGATGAGCGGGTGGAGCGCGGTCGGCGGGCTGGTGAGGAACCCCTATGCGCTCGATCGCTCGGCGTGCGGCTCGTCGAGCGGATCGGGCGCGGCAGTGGCGGCGAGCCTCGCGGCGGTGGCGGTGGGTACCGAGACCGATGGCTCGGTCGTGTGCCCCTCGGCGATGAACGGGCTGGTCGGACTGAAGCCGACGCTCGGGCTGGTCAGCCGCACCCATGTCGTGCCGATCAGCCATAGCCAGGACACGCCGGGGCCGATGGCGCGCAGCGTCAAGGACGCCGCGATCCTGTTCTCGGCGATGATCGGCGGCGATCCGCAGGACGCGGCAACCGCCGGGGCCGACAAATATCGCAGGGACTATGCCGCCGGGCTGACGACCGACGCCCTCAAGGGAATGCGCGTCGGATATTGGAAGCCCGAGATGGACGCGGATCTCGCCGCGCGCTTCGACAAGGCGCTCGACGAACTGCGCGCGGCCGGCGCGATCATGGTCGAGGTCAAGATGCCCGAGCTCAAGGGCCTCGGCGATGCCGAGAGCGAAGTGCTCTACACCGAGCTCCGCGACGATCTCGCCGCCTATCTCGCCACCACCCCGGCATCGGTGAAGGTGCGTACGCTCGCCGATGTCATCGCCTTCAACGACGCGAACAAGGCGACCGAGATGCCCTTTTTCGGGCAGGAGAGCTTTATCAAGGCCGAGAAGACGCGCGGCACCAGGGACGCCGAATATCTCGGGGCGCGGGCGAAATCGCTGCGGTTGGCGGGGGTCGAGGGGATCGACGCGATGCTCAAGGCGGCGGATGCGCAGATGCTCGTCACCCCCACCTATGGCACGCCGTGGCTGAGCGATCCCGCGCATGGCGATCAGTTCGGCGGTCCTTCGGCGAGCGAGCTGCCTGCCATTTCGGGCTATCCGCACCTGACGGTACCCATGGGGCTGGTCGACGGGCTGCCCGCGGGGCTCTCGTTCATCGGCACCGCCTATGCCGACGGGCTGCTGCTCAAGGCGGGCTATGCCTATGAGCAGGCGAGCAGGGCGCGGGTCGCGCCGCGCTATCTGCCGAGCGCCCCCGCCGATCTGGGGCCGCAAAGGCGCTGATTATTTGCCGTCGAGTTCGAGCAGCTCTTCGCGGACATGGATCGCGCCGAGCGACATGCGGACCTCGATCAGGAAATAGACGAGGCAGGTCATCAGCAGCAGCATCGAGATGACGAACGCGACCGCGACGATCGCGCCGACATGGAGCCCGAACAGCCGCGAGACGAACATCAGCGCGACGACGAAGCAGGTGGCCAGCGCGCTCGACACGCACAGGAAGATCGCCATGTTGATCACCGAGATGCGCTTGTCGATCAGGCGCAGTTCCCAGACATGGCGGTCATGCTCGGGCCCGGTCGAGCGCGGATGGATTTCCTCGAGATTGCGCGCACGATCGACGATGCGCGCGAGGCGGCCGACCATGACGTTCAGGATCGCGCCGATGCCGGCGAGCAGGAACACCGGGGCGATCGCGCTCTGGATCGTGTCGGCGACGGTGGAGAGATAGGGACCTGCCATCATGTCCGCGGGTTATGGCGTGCTCCCGCGGCCACGTGAAGTCGTTACGCGCGCGAGGCTCACCGCTTGGTAACCGATCGCCGGCTAGAGTGGCGCGATGACCAAGCCGATGCCGCTCGACGCGTTCACGCGCCTGCCGCCCGCGCTCGCCGCGGATTGCGTCGACGGGCTCGCGGCAAGCATCGACGCGGTCGCCGGCAGCGCGGCGTCGTCGCATCGCTTCCTGCGCTATGGCTGGTTCGCCGCCGCGCTACAGGCCTATGGCGGCGCGGCGCGAACGCTGACCGTCGCGCGCGAGGGCGAAGCGATGGCGGCGCTGCCGATCGTGCAGGCGGGGCCGGGCTGGCTGGGGCTGGCAAGCGTGCCGGGCTGCTATTGGCCGTTCCGCAGCTTCCCGGTGCGCGCAGATGCTGGAGTCGAGGTCGCCGAAGCGCTGCTCGCCCGGTTGGCGCGCACGGTGAAAGCATTGCGGCTCGGGCCGATCTATGACGGGGATCCGGGGCTCGAACTGCTCAAGGCGGCGGCGCGGGCGCAGGGTTGGGCGGTGCTCGATCGCTTCGTCGCCGATTCCTATCTGCTCGATATCGCCGCGCAACAGGCCGAAGGAATCTGGCCGCGCAATTCGACGCTTCGGAAAAACCGCTTCCACGAAAAGCATCTCGCCGACCATGGCGCGCTCGACTGGCGCTTCGTCTCGGGCACGGACTGGGACGCGGCGGCGTTCGACGCGCTGGCCGAAATCGAGCGCAAGAGCTGGATCGCGGCGCGCACCGACGGCTCCGACGCCAAGTTCACCGAAGACGGGCATGGCAGCTTCTGGCGCGCCGCTGCGGCGGACCCGGTGGTCGCGGGGATGATGTGGGCGGCGGTGCTGCGCGTCGATGGCGCTCCGGCAGCCTTCTCGTTCGACCTCAATGCCGGCGCGCTCAAATATGCGATCGCCAACAGCTACGATCCGGCATTCGCCAAGCATTCGCCGGGGAAGCTGCTCTATTACCGCAACCTCGTCCGCGCCATCGAGGACGGCATCGCCAGGGTCGACTGGGGGGCCGGCGACAGCGGCTACAAGCGCGTGATCGGCGCCGAGCGCGGCCCGGCGATCCGCGACTGGCTGTTCGTCCGCCCGGGCCTGCCGGCGCTGGCGGGACGGATGCTGCGCGGGCTGTGGCGGCGCAGCGGGCATCGCGAGGGCTAGCAGCACTTCGGTTGACGGCGCCGGCCCCGCGGCTATTTGCGGGCCGGGGGGCGTATGACCGATCGGTTAGAGGAAAATGACGGCCACGGTTGGCGCGCCCGGGCAGTGCGGATCGTCGCCGCCTTCGCCGCTGCTGCAGTGCTGGGGATCGGTTGCTACTGGCTGCTCGAAGCCACCGAGCCGGAAGGCGGACTGGTTTCCTTCTCCTTTCTGCTGATCCTGCCCGCCGCAGTCTGCGCGCTCGCCTGCTATGTCGCAGATCCGTTCGGCGAACGTAGCGCGGCTTTTTACCACACGATGCCCGTCTGGACGTTGGGAGGCGTGACCGCGGTGGCCGTCCTTTTCCTCCGGGAAGGCCTGATCTGCATCATCCTCTTGGCCCCCCTGTGGTTCGTGTCCGCCCTGGCAGGGGCGACGCTCGCTTATCGGCTGCGTCGGCGATTGCAGCGCGACCGGACACTGTGCTGCGCCATCATTCTCGCGCCGCTGCTCGCGATGCAGCTGGAACCGATGATCCCGCCGCCGGAGGGCAGCTACAGCGTGGCCCGCTCGATCGTGATCGAGGCCGAACCCGCCCGGATCTGGCCGCTGCTGCGTGGCGTCCCCGATGTCCAGGCCGGCGAAGGTCGATGGAATTTTTCTCAGGATCTGGTCGGCGTACCCCGACCGCTCGGCGCGGAGCTCCTCGGCGAGGGAATCGGAGCCACGCGGCTGGCGCATTGGCAGCGCGGCATCGATTTTCGCGAGCGGATCATCGAATGGCAGCCGGGCCGCCGCATCGGCTGGACCTTCGATTTCGGCGGCTCGCAGGGCTGGCATTTCGCCGACCGGCACCTACGCCCCGACAGCGCCTATTTCCGTGTCACGACCGGCGGCTATACGCTGGAGCCGCTCGGTCCGGGGCGGACGCGCGTCACGCTCGACACGCGCTATGCGATCCGTACGCCGGTGAACGGCTATTCGGCGCTATGGGGGGAGCTGTTCCTCGGCGATCTCGAGAACAATCTGCTGGCGATGATCAAGCAGCGCGCCGAGCGCGTGCCTCAGGCGGCGAATGCCTCTGCGTCGATCGAATAGAGCACATCCGCGCGTGCCATCGCGGCGGCCTTGTGCCCCATCGCCTCGGGGACGATCTGCTCGACATAGAAGCGCGCGGCGGCCTGCTTCATCTTGAGGAAAGCGGGATCGCCTTCGGAGCGCGCGGCGATGCGGCCGCTCTCCTCCATCAGCCAGCCGCACACCGCGATCGAGAGCATCGTCAGGAAGGGATAGCTCGCCGCGAGCCGATCGTCGGTATCGGCGCCGAGCAGATGGCGACCGACTTCCTCGCACGCGTCGATCAGGCGGAGCAACTCGCCGTCCTCGGCCTCGTCGCGCATCTGGCTCAGCAACCCGAACAGCGTACCGCCATTGTCCATGCTCAGCTTGCGGCCGACCAGATCGGCGGCCTGGATGCCGTTGGTGCCTTCGTAGATCGGCGTGATGCGCGCGTCGCGGAAATGCTGGGCGGCGCCGGTCTCCTCGATATAGCCCATGCCGCCATGGACCTGGATGCCGAGGCTCGCGACTTCGTTGCCGAGATCGGTGCCATGCGCCTTGGCGAGCGGGGTGAGCAGCTCGACCCGCGCCCTGGCCGCGGCGTCGCCGGCATGGCCGCGATCGAGCTGGCCGAAGGCGTAATAGACCAAAGCGCGCGCCGCCTGGGTCTGCGCCTTCATCCGGAGCAGCATGCGGCGGACATCGGGATGCTCGACGATCGCGGCAGGCGTGCCGGCGCGCACGCCCTGGACGCGCTCGCGGGCATAGGCGACCGCGCGCTGGGTGGCGCGCTCGGCGACCTGCACGCCCTGCAGGCCGACGTTGAGGCGGGCATTGTTCATCATCGTGAACATCGCGCGGATGCCGCCCATCTCGCCGCCGATCAGCTCGCCGATGCAATCGTCATGATCACCGAAGCTGAGCACGCAGGTCGGCGAGGCGTGGAGCCCCATCTTGTGCTCGATCGAGACGACGCGGACGTCGTTGAAGTCGCCCGGCGTGCCGTCGGGCTTGAGCCGGTATTTGGGGACGAGGAAGAGCGACAGACCCTTGGTGCCGGCGGGCGCGTCGGGAGTGCGGGCGAGGACGAGATGGACGATATTGTCGGCCATGTCGTGGTCGCCGAACGAGATGAAGATCTTCGTCCCCTTGATCCGATACTTGCCGTCGCCGATCGGCTCGGCGCGTGACTTGAGCGCGCCGACGTCCGAGCCCGCCTGCGGCTCGGTGAGGTTCATCGTGCCGGTCCATTCGCCGGTGGCAAGCTTCGGAAGATAGAGCGCCTGCTGCTCGGGCGAGCCGTGGTGCGTCAGCGCCTCGATCGCGCCGACGGTGAGGATCGGGGCGAGCGCGAAGCCCATGTTCGCGGTGCCGAGCGTCTCGAGCACCGCGATCGACAGGCTGACGGGCAGGCCTTGCCCGCCGAATTCGGCCGGCGAGCCGATCGTGCCCCAGCCGCCCTCGACATAGGCCTTGTACGCGTCCGCGAAGCCCTTGGGCATCGTCACGCCGTCCGCGCTCCATTTCGGGCCGTCGGTATCGCCGAGGCGTTCGAGCGGCGCCCATTCGCCCGCGGCGAACTGGCCCGCGCCCTCGAGCACCGCATCGGTCATTTCGGCGGCCTCGGGGCTGATCTCGGCGAGGCGGACGAGGTGCTCGAGCACGAAACGCTGCTCGGCGGTGGCGGGGGTGAACATGGGGCCTCTCTTGTGGTCTTGTTTCCCGCGCTATAGCCCCCCTCGCGTGAACCCGACAAATCCCCGGATCTTACCCTACGGCACGGCCGCTATCGCCGAAGCGGCGGCGGTGATTCGCGCCGGCGGTTGCGTCGCGGTGCCGACCGAGACGGTCTATGGCCTCGCCGCGGACGCGACCGATTCGCGCGCGGTGGCGGGGATCTATGCCGCCAAGGGCCGGCCGAGCTTCAATCCGCTGATCGTCCATGTCCCCGAGCTGGCCGCGGCCGAGACGATCGCGATCTTCGACGATGCCGCCCGCGAATTGGCGCGGCGCTTCTGGCCGGGACCGCTGACTCTGGTGCTGCCGCTCCGGCCCGGCGCCGGGATCGCCTCGTTGGTGACCGCGGGGCTCGAAACGATCGCGATCCGCGTGCCCGATCACCGCGCGATGCAGGCGCTGCTCGACGCGGCGGGTGTGCCGCTCGCCGCGCCTTCGGCCAATGCGAGCGGGTCGATCAGCCCGACGCGCGCCGCGCATGTCGCGACGAGCCTCGCCGGGCGCATCCCGCTGGTGATCGACGACGGGCCGACGCCGGCGGGGGTGGAATCGACGATCGTGATGGACGGCCGAATCCTGCGGCCGGGGCCACTGAGCCAGGCCGATCTGTTCCCCTGCGAAACCAGGGGTCCAGAGTCGCAGGCAGCTTTGGCCGATAACTCTGGGCTCCCGCTTCCGCAGGAGAACGTGACTGCGCCGGGCCAGCTCGCCAGCCATTATGCACCGGGCAAGCCGCTACGGCTCGATGCGCGCGAACGCGAGGCGGGCGAGTGGCTGATCGGCTTCGGCGAGGTCGCGGGTGACGATACGCTGTCGGTGCGCGGCGATCTCACCGAGGCGGCGGCAAATCTGTTCGATGCGCTTCACCGCGCCGACGCTTCCGCTGCCAAGGCGATCGCAGTGGCGCCGGTACCCGCGATCGGCGTCGGCATCGCGATCAACGACCGGTTGCGCCGGGCGGCACATCCGCGCTCCTGATATTGGCCCGGCCCTGACATCGGGACTTATCCCGATGCGCCCCGATGCGCGGACGCGGCATGCTGTCCGAAATCGCAGGAGGATGGGGATGACCAACGTGCAGCGCGGGTTTGCCGAGGCGATCGGCACTTTCTGGCTGGTCTTCGGCGGCTGCGGTAGCGCCGTGCTCGCCGCGGGGATCCCCGAGCTCGGCATCGGCTATGCCGGCGTGTCGCTCGCCTTCGGGCTCACCGTGCTCACCATGGCCTATTCGATCGGGCATATCTCGGGCTGCCATCTCAACCCGGCGGTGACGATCGGACTATGGGCGGGCAAGCGCTTCCCGGGGCGGGACATCCCGCTCTACGTCTCCGCGCAGCTCGTCGGCGCGGTGGTCGCGGCGGCTTTGCTCCAGATGATCGCCAGCGGCGCGCCGGGCTTCACCGGCGGGCTCGCGTCGAACGGCTTCGGCATCCATTCGCCGCACGGCTATTCGGTGACCGCCGCGGCGACGATCGAAGTCGTGCTTACCTTCGTGTTCCTGCTCGTGATCATGGGCTCGACCGATGCGCGCGCGCCCGCAGGGTTCGCACCCATCGCGATCGGGCTGGCGCTGACGCTGATCCACCTGATCTCGATCCCGGTGACCAACACCTCGGTGAATCCGGCGCGGTCCACGGGGCCCGCGTTGCTCGAGGGCGGGATCGCGCTCGAGCAGCTCTGGCTGTTCTGGCTCGCGCCGATCGCAGGCGGCGTGATCGGAGGGACGGTGTATCGCGTGCTGGGCGCCGAGGCCGGCAAGCGCCCGCCGATCGAAGGCGAAGCGCTGCCAGTGGAGTAGCGAAACTTAAATCCTCCCTCGCGTAGCGGGGGAGGTGGCGCCGAAGGCGACGGCTGCGCATGCCACCTCCCCCGGTTCCCGGGGGAGGATCTTTTAGCTACGCCGTCGCGCCTTCCTTGGCGCGCGCCGCGAAGCTCTTGCGGAGTTTCCGCAGCTTGGGCGGGATCACTGCGAGACAATAGGGATTCCGCTGGCCTTCGCCTTCCCAATATTGCTGGTGATAGTCCTCGGCCGGGTACCACTCGCTCAGCGGCTCGATCGTGGTGACGATCGGCGCAGGCCAGTCGGGGCGGGCGCGCTCGATCGCGGCTTCCGCCTCCGCCTTCTGCGCTTCCGAATGCGGGAAGATCGCCGAGCGATATTGGGTGCCGATGTCGTTGCCCTGGCGGTTGAGCTGGGTCGGGTCGTGCGTGGCGAGGAAGATGTCGAGCAGCTCGCCATAGCTGATCTGATCGGTGTCGAACGTCACCCGGATCGCCTCGGCATGGCCGGTGTCGCCGCCGCAGACCTGCTTGTAGGTCGGATTGGCGACGGTGCCGCCGATATAGCCGCTCTCGACCTTGCTCACTCCGATCACGTCGTTGAACACCGCCTCGGTGCACCAGAAGCATCCGCCGGCGAGAGTCGCGGTTTCGACTGTCATTTCATTCTCCTTGTCGCGACCAAGATAGGTGGGGGTTGGCGGAGCGCAATCGCGCCTCTAGGCGAAGCGCGGCAAAGGGAGATCCGAATGCGCGACGGTAGTGTGCTGGTGACGGGCGGGGCAGGCTATATCGGCAGCCATGCGGTGCTCGCGCTGCTCGACGCTGGCTGGAAGGTCGTGGTGGTCGACAATCTCGTCACCGGCTTCGACTGGGCGGTCGACAAGCGCGCCAAGCTGGTCGTCGCCAATATCGAGGACGAGGCGACGGTCCGCCAGACGATGCGCGACGAGGGCGTGATCGCCGTGATGCACTTCGCCGGATCGGTGGTGGTGCCGGAGAGCGTGAGCGACCCGCTCAAATATTATCGCAACAACACCGTCGCGAGCCGCTCGCTGATCGAGAGCGCAGTGGCGAGCGGCGTAAAGCACTTCATCTTCTCGTCGACCGCGGCGACCTATGGCATCCCCGAAAAGGTGCCGGTGTCGGAAGACAGCCCCAAATCGCCGATCAACCCGTACGGCATGTCCAAGCTGATGACCGAGTTCATGCTCCGCGACGTCGCCGCGGCGCATCCGCTCAACTATTGCGCGCTCAGATATTTCAACGTCGCCGGCGCCGACCCGCAGGGCCGCTCGGGCCAGTCGACCGCTGGTGCGACGCACCTGATCAAGATCGCCGCCGAGGCCGCGACGGGGAAGCGCAGCGCGGTCTCGGTGTTCGGCACTGACTTCGCCACCGAGGACGGCACCGGGGTGCGCGATTATATCCATGTCACCGATCTCGCCGCTGCGCATGTCGACGCGCTCGACCTGCTGATCGCGCGGCCGGAGGAGAGCCACACGATGAATTGCGGCTATGGCCGCGGCTTCTCGGTGCTGCAGGTGCTCGACGCCGTCGACCGGGTGACCAACCGGACGATCGAGCGCAAGCTCGAGGGGCGCCGCGCGGGCGATCCCGACGCGTTGGTGGCCGATAACAGCCGCATCCTCGCGACCTTGCCGTGGCGGCCGAAGCACGACGATCTCGAGGGCATCGTCAAGGACGCGCTCGCCTGGGAGCGGAAATTGGGCGAGCGTTCCTGATTCGATGGTCCCCCTGCGTGCGGGAGGGTTTTAGCGCCTCGCGAGCAACCCCAGCTCGATCCCCCACCAGAGCAGTGCCCAGCTCGCGCCGAAAGCCCAGCCGGCGAGGACGTCGCTCGGCCAATGGACGCCGAGATAGACGCGGCTGACGCCGATCAAGGCGACCAGCAGCATCGCGACCGCGAGGACGAAGCCGCGCATCCGCCAGCCGCGCACCACCGGGAAGAGCAGGGTGGCGAGCGTCAGATAGACGATCGCGCTGTTGGCGGCATGGCCGCTCGGGAAGCTGTGTGAGGCTTCCTCCATCAGCTGGCCGACGAGATCGGGGCGCGAGCGGCCGATCAGTACCTTGACGAGAGTCACTGCCAGCGCACCCAGCGTGGTTGCCGCGAGCACGAGCAGCGCCGTTCGGGCACGACCGCGGAGCACGAGGAAGCCCGCAGTGACGAGCACGACCAAGGTGAGCACCGTGGTGCTGCCCAGCGCGGTCACGTCGCGAACCGCCGAAGGCAGCCAGTGCGGTCCGATCGGCCGATCGGGATGGCCGGGGACGCGCATCGCGAGGATGATCGCGCGATCGACCGCGGCGGCATCGCCATTCATGATCTCGCGGCCGAACCAGACGATTCCGAGCAGCAGCAGCGCCACCGCGCCGAGGATCACGATCGGCCAGGGTATGCGGCGCGAGGCCGTTTTTTCGGTTTCGAGACCGATGACAGGTTCGGAGGGCGGACGGTCCATCCGCCCCCTCTTACTGCGTGCGGATCAGAGTTGCACCCGCAGCGTCGCGCGCAGATCGCGCCCGGCGAGCGGGGCATAATCCTTGAGCACGCTGGTGTGGCGGCGCGCCTCGACGTCGAAGAGGTTGTTCGCCGACAGCATCAGGCTGGTGTTCGAACCCGCGCCGAACGGTTTCCACGAGATCGAGGCGTTGACCAGGGTGAAGCCGTCGGTGGTGGTCTCGAAATCGGTGACCCGATCCTGCGCGAAGCTGTGCTCGACCTCGACGCGGCCGGTGAGCGCGTCCGACTGCGCCTCGAGCCCGCCCATCACGCGGAGCGGCGGGATGCGGGGGACCGGGCCCTGATCGACCAGCTCGGCATGGACATAGTCGGCGAGCGCATCGGCGTTGATCGCGAACCCGCCGAGCTGGGCCAGCTTGGCCGATCCCTCGACTTCGAAGCCGTAATAGCGCGCATCGGCCTGGTTGTACTGGAATACCGGCAGATCGTCCTCGATCGCTCCGGTCGGCGCGTCGTAGATATAGTCGGTGAACCAGTTGTAATAGGCCGCGGCCGACAGGCTCCAGCCATTGCCGGTGCCCTTGAGCGTGCCTTCCACGCCCCACGCCTTCTCGGTGGTGAAATCGGGATTGCCGATCTCGAAGGCCTGGGTGCCGGCGTGCGGGCCGTTGGCGAACAGCTCCTCCTGTGTCGGTGCGCGCTCGCTGCGCGAGACATTGATGCCGAGCCGAAGATGATCGGCGAGCGCATAGCTGGCGCCGAGCGAGGCCGAGAGGCTGTCGAAGCTGCGATCGAGCAGGGGGTTGCCGATATCGGCATCCGCTTGCGCGCGGAGCGCATTATGCTCGTACCGCAACGCCGCCTCGGCCTTCAGCTTGCCGAAATCGAGCGACTGGAGCGTGAACAGGCCATATTGATTGCTCTCGGTGCGCGGCAGGAACTTCTCGTCGCCGACGATGCGCGTGTTGCGCGTCGAGAATTGTCCGCCGGTGACGCCTTCCCACTCGCCATGGGTTTCCTGGACCAGCTCGAGCCGGCCCTCGAGGCCCTGGCTGTAGAAAGTGGTGCCGACCTCGCCCGTGTCCTCGATCTCGCTATGCTGATAGTCCGCGGCAGCGAGGCGCAGGCGGATCTGGTGGATGCCCGCGGTCTCGGTGAGGATGTCGCCGCGCACGTCGAAGCGGGTCTGCTTGGCATGCAGCCGGACCGCCTCGGCCTCGATCGCGGGATCGAGCGAATAGCGGATCGGCACGCCGTAGAGGCTGTCATAACGCGACACCGAGAAGCCGAGGCTGCCGCGATCGTCGACGATCGCCGCGCCGGCGGCCACGTCCCAGGTGCGCGCGGCGGTGTTCGGGATCTTGCCCTTGAGGTCGGCAAGCTCCTGGATCTCGGGATCGGCGCTTGCGGCGGCCTGCGCGCGCAGCTCCGGAGTCAGCACATAGCCGCCGCTCCTGAGGTCGCCGGTCTTGGTATAGCTGCCATCGGCATGGACGACGATCTTGCCGGCGACCGGCACGTCGGCGACGCCCGAGACCGAGCGCTCGTCCGATGCGCTGCCATAGGTGGCGATGCCGTCGAAATGGAGCGGGCTCTCGGCCATACGGCGCGGGATGCGGCTGTCGATGACGTTGACCACGCCGCCGATCGACGAGGGGCTGAACAGCAGCGCCGAGGGGCCGCGCAGCACTTCGATGCGATCGGCGGTGAGCGGGTTGATCACCGCGGCGTGATCGGCCGAGGTGTTCGACACGTCGATGCTGCCGATCCCGTCGATCAGCAGCCGCGCGCGATCGCCGGTAAAGCCGCGCAGCACCGGCCGCGAGGCATTGGGGCCGAACGAGGTCGCCGACACGCCCGGCTGGGAGGCGAGCGTCTCGCCGATGGTCGGGCGCAGATCGCGCGTGAGCTCCTCGGCCGCGAGTACCGCGGTGCCGCCGAGCAGGTCCGCAGTGGCGCGGGCGCGCGTACCGGTGATGACGACTTCCTGCGCAGGCTGGTCATGGTCCTGGGCATCGGCTGCGGGCGCATCGGCCGGAGCATCGCCGCTCGGGGCGGGAACCGGTTTTTCCTCGGCATGGGCAGGAAGGGCGAGCAGAGCGGCAGTGGCAAGCAACAGGGTACGCAACATGGACAGGTCCCGAACCAGATGATGTCGGTGCTCCGCTAGCTGCGATGATATAAAGTATCAAGCCCTTTCGTCGCGGATCGTGCGCGGTCCGGCGCGAGCGGCACCCGCGGTCCGGAATAGCATCGCTGCGCCACTTTTGTCGTTGTCCCAGATCGGAGAAGTTGAAAGCACGGGCGTCCGAATCTCCCGAACGCAGTTTAGCGAATTGTACCAATCGACAGCCGCCGAACATCCGTTATGGAGGGATGCCCGCAGCTATACTGCGTCGCTTGAAACACATGTTATAACGATATGGAGTCGCCCATGCCGGAAGATAACGCATTGAATGCAGTCGAGCTTGCCACCGAGCTGACAATTGCCTGGCTCGGCAATCAGAACAATCGGGTGTCCGCAGAGGAAGTTCCGGCATTTCTCCGTAACATGCATGCAACGGTTACCGAATTGTCGAGCGGATCTTCGGGAGCGACCGGCGGCGATGAAGAGGCTGGGTCGCAGGCCGAGTTCACGCCGGCTGTATCCGTCCGCAAGTCGCTCGCCTCGAAGGATCACATTATTTCGATGATCGACGGCAAGCCCTACAAGACGTTGCGCCGTCACCTTTCGACGCACGGCCTGACGCCGGAGGATTATCGTCGCCGCTACAATCTGAAGCCGGATTATCCGATGGTGGCGGAGAGCTATTCCGAGGTGCGGCGCGCGATGGCGCACAAGATCGGCCTCGGCGCGAAGGGCCGGCAGGCCAAGGCTGCCGCCGCGCGCACCGATAGCCCCGCCCGGCCCAAGCGCACGCCGCGCGCCGGCAAGGCGAACTGACCGGGCAAGCGCCGCGCGATCGTTCGTGCGGCGCAAGCTGGCGCGACGGCAAGGATCTCGCCGTGGCCTAGACCGCGACCTCGGCGCTGATCGAGGCGTGCGGCGCATAGTCCTCGACCTCGAAATCGGTGATCCGATAATCGTCGATATCGGCAGCGCGGCGGTTCAGCATCATCTTCGGAAGCGGCCGCGGCTCGCGCGTGAGCTGGAGACGCGCCTGCTCGAGATGATTCAGATAGAGATGAACGTCGCCGCCGACCCAGACCAGCTCGCCCGGGGCGAGACCGGCCTGTTGCGCGAGCATCAGCTGCAGCGCCGCCGCGCCGACGAAGTTGAATGGCGCTCCGAGCAGCAGATCGACCGAGCGCTGGAAGAGCAGGCAGTTCAGCTTCCCGCCCGAGGTCACATGATATTGATAGACCATGTGACAGGGCGGGAGCGCCATTTCGCCCAGCTCGGCGACGTTCCAGCCGTGGAAGAGCATGCGCCGGCTGGCCGGACTCTCGCGCAACATCCGCACGAGCTCGGCGATCTGATCATGTTCGCGACCGTCCGGCCCCAGCCAGCGGCGCCATTGCTTGCCATAGACCGGTCCGAGCTCGCCCCAGCGCGCGGCGAACACATCGTCCTCGACGATTCGCTGCTCGAATTCGGCCTGGCTGACGGTCTCGCCCGTCTCGCGGCGATAGGTGGCGAGCGGCCAGTCGGTCCAGATCCTGACGTTGTCGCGCAGCAAGGGCTGGATGTTGGTGCCGCCGGTCAGGAACCACAGCATCTCCTTGACCGCGGTCTTCCAGAATACCCGCTTGGTGGTGAGGATCGGCGCGGTGCCGTCGGACAGATCGAACCGCACCATCGCACCGAAGATCGAGCGCGTGCCCACGCCGGTGCGATCGCTGCGCTCGTCGCCCTTGTCGAGGACCTGGGCGAGCAAATCGAGATATTGGTATTCGGGATGTCGCATAAGCCTGTCTTCGAGTCCTCGCGCCGGGCGGTCCGCTGTCATCGCACGCACAGGAACCGGCGCGGCTCGCTGACGATCGATCGGATATGGAGCTTCCTCGCGTCCTGCCCGGGCGCGGGCGCCCTCCGGTCGAGATACTGAAGCATGGATCGAGCCTAGCGGCGCGGCGCGTGCGCGCCAAGCGGGTCGGTGTTCGTCGCAACATCGCCGAACCGGAGCGGACTCCGTTTCTGCGCCGCCGTCGAGGCTGGCAGCTAGCGGGAATGCCGCTCGATGCGCTCGCAGCACCGCACCACCTTGCCGATCCCGCCGCCGCGGGCGCCTTGTTCGCGTGCCTTGCCGACGAGCCGGGCGAAGTGATCGCCGCAGTCTATCTCGACGGAAACCAGCGGGTGCTGGGGTTGCGCCACGCCCGTTCGGCTGCCGTCGACCGGCTGATGCTGCCGATCCGCGAGATTGCCGTCGATGCGCTGGCGTTCGGCGCGGTGGCGGTGGTGATCGCGCACAACCATCCGAGCGGCGATCCCACACCCAGCGCGGCCGATCGCGAAGCGACGCGGCTGCTCGCGCGCGCGCTCGAAACGCTCGGGGTGCGGCTGCTCGACCATCTGATCGTGGCGCGGGGCGGAATCACCAGCTTCCGCCGGCTCGGGCTACTCTGAGCCTTCCCCGGACTGAACGGCTACCGGCGTAGCGCGCGCGCCGCTCTTGCAGGCCTTGATCATGCCCGGCTCGGGCCGCTCGCCCGCGGCGCGGAAGATCGCGATATAGCCGCCCGCCGACGGCATGGGCCGCATCGATTCGAGCGTGTAGCCGACCGCGGCGAATTCGCATTTGAGCAGATCGGGCGGGGTGCCGTGATGCTCGGTCGGACGATCGGCATCGACGACGATCACTTGCCCGTCGGGTCGGAGCGAGGGGCGCAGCCGCCACAGGAACTCGTAGGGCGATTCGATCTCATGGTACATGTGCACCATCAGCACGCGATCGAAGCTGCCCTCGGGCAGCCGCGGATCGGCGGGAAGGCCGAGCCGGACGCTGACATTGTCGAGTCGTTCCTGGAGCACGCGCTTGCCCAACGCCTCGATCGTCTCGGGAACGATGTCCTCGGCGACGACGCGCCCTTCCTTGCCCACGCGCTGGCCGAGACGGATCGTGTAATAGCCTTCGCCCGCGCCGATATCGGCGACGGTCATCCCCGGCTTGATCCCGGCGAGGCCCATCACCTTCTCGGCTTCGTTGAGCCGGTCGCGCGCCTCCTCGGTCGACCAACGCGCCGAGACGATCGTCGCGACGGGGCGATCGGCGGCGGGGAAGCCGGTATTGGTCTGTGCCTTTTGCCCGTTCGGCACCGCGCTGCCGCCGTCGCACGACGACAGCAGCATCATGGCAATGCCCAGAGCGAGGGCTGACCTCAATCGACATCCTCCACTTCGACCGTCTCGCCGGTCACGCGTTGGGATAGCGCAGCGGCCATGAACGCGTCGAGGTCTCCGTCGAGCACGTCGGACGGGGCGGTGGACGTCACGCCGGTGCGCAGGTCCTTCACCAGCTGATAGGGCTGGAGCACATAGGAACGGATCTGATGGCCCCAGCCGATATCGGTCTTGGTGGCGTTCTGCGCGTTCGCGGCCGCCTCGCGCTCGGCGAGCTCGCGCTCGTAGAGGCGTGCGCGGAGCTGGTTATAGGCTTCGGCCTTGTTCTTGTGCTGCGAGCGCTGGTTCTGGCACTGGACGACGATGCCGGTGGGAAGGTGCGTGATGCGCACCGCCGAATCGGTGGTGTTGATGTGCTGGCCGCCCGCGCCCGAGGCGCGATAGGTGTCGATGCGCAGCTCGCTCTCGTTGATCTCGACTTCGATATTGTCGTCGATCACCGGATAGACCCAGACGCTCGAGAAGCTGGTGTGGCGCCGCGCCGCGCTGTCATAGGGCGAAATGCGGACGAGGCGATGCACGCCGCTCTCGGTCTTGGCATAGCCATAGGCGTTCTCGCCCTTGACCAGCAGAGTCGCCGATTTGATCCCGGCCTGCTCGCCGGCATGATAGTCGATCAGCTCGACCTTGAGGCCGTGGCGCTCGGCCCAGCGCGTGTACATGCGCTGGAGCATGCCCGCCCAATCCTGGCTCTCGGTGCCGCCGGCGCCCGAGTTGATCTCGATATAGGTGTCGTTGGGATCGGCCTCGCCCGAGAGCAGCGCCTTAACCTTGTCGACCTCGGCGCGTTCGGCGAGCGCGGCGAGCGCGGCGGTGCCTTCGCTCGCCATCTCCTCGTCGCCCTCGGCCTCGGCCATCTCGATCAGCTCGGCGGTGTCGTTGAGCTCGGTCTCGATCGCCCGCGTCGCGCTGACCGCCTCGTCGAGGCGGCGGCGCTCGCGCATCACGTCCTGCGCCTGTTTCGCGTCATTCCACAAGGTCGGGTCTTCGACGCGCGCGTTGAGCTCGTCGAGCCGGCGCAATGCACGGTCCCAATCGAGGAAGCGGCGCAGCAGCGCCAGCGCCGCCTTGATGTTGTCGACATGAGCCTGCGCTTCGGCGCGCATGGGAGTACCTTTCAAACCAATCAATCATCATCCCGGCGAAGGCCGGGATCTCGTGCCCCGGACCGTTCGCTCGCGGCCCGGGATCCCGGTCTTCGCCGGGATGACGTTATGTAGGGAGCGCTAGTAGATTCCGCCCTCGCGTTGCAAGAAGTCGCTATCCGCAGGCGCCTGGGTGGCGGGTGCGGCCTTCTTCTGGACGGCCTTCTTTTCGACCTCCTCGGTCTCCCCGGTGCGGCGGCGGCGCTGCGGCTCGACCTCGGGCTTGAACGCTTCCCAGATCACCGATGCGAGCGGATCGCTGGTCGGCCAGCCGCCGGTGACCGGGCGCCCGCTGCCGCGATCGATGCGGACCATGCGGATTCCGGCAGGGGCGGTGAAGGGCAGGACCTCCATGTCCTTGAAGGCGGGAACCGCGAACTGCTTGAAGATCGGCGCGGCGATCGATCCGCCCTGGGCATAGCCGCCGAGATTGGTCGGGTTGTCGTAGCCGAGATAGAGGCCGCCGATCATCTGCGGGGTGCCGCCGACGAACCACACATCGGTGGGTCCCGAGGTGGTGCCGGTCTTGCCCATGATCGGTCGGCCGAGATCGCGCAGCACCGTGGCGGTGCCGCGCTGGATCACGCCCTCGGTGATGTGGACGATCTGGTACGCGCTCTGGGCATCGACCAGCTGGCGCGCGCGGGTCGCCGGGCGCGGCATCGCGCCGCCGTCCCAGTCGCGCGCGTTGCAGCGATCGCAGGCGCGCCAATTCTCGGGCCAGATCACTTCGCCGCGGCGGTTCTGGACGAAGTCGATCACCGTCGGGTTGAGCGCGCGGCCGTGATTGACGAGGATCGAATAGGCGTTGACCATGCGCATCACGGTCGTCTCGCCCGCGCCCAGCGCATAGCTGAGATAGGTCGGGAATTTCTGCTTCGACACGCCGACGCGCTGGATCAGGTCGACGACGTGCTCCATGCCGATCTGGTTCGCGACCTGCACCGTCATCAGGTTGCGCGACTGCTCGACGCCCCAGCGCAGCGTCTTGGGGCCGGCGCCGCGCTGGTTGCCGAAATTGCGGAAGCATTTGTTGCCGAGGCCGGCGCCTTGCCAGACGCAGAAGGGGCCGTCGACGACGATCGAGGCGGGGGTGAGCCCCTGTTCCATCGCCGCGGCATAGACGAGCGGCTTGATCGTCGAGCCCGGCTGGCGCTGCGCCTGGGTGGCGCGGTTGAACGACTGGATGCGCGAATCGAACCCGCCCTGCATCGCATAGACCTGCCCGGTGCGGGGGTTCTCGACCACCATGCCGCCCGAGACCTTGGGGATCGAGCGGAGCGCCCAGCTGCCGCCCTCGGGCGCGACTGCGATTATGTCGCCGGGCTTGATCGCGTCGTACGCCGCGCCGCCCTTGCCGCGTACCGGCATGGTCGCGAGGTCGCGCGGCAGCGTGCCGGTCTGGCCGTTGTCGAAGCCGATCTGCCAGCCGCCGGCACTGCGCTCGATCGCCACGGCGGCGCGCCAATCCTCGTAGTCGACGCCGATATTGGTGTTGAGGAAGGGCTGGAGCCAGCCGTTCGCGACTTCGACATGGTTGATCGGGCCCGACCAGCCGCGCCCGCGATCATAGCGGAGCAGGCCGTCGCGCAGCGCCTTCTGGGCATATTGCTGGAGCCGCGGATCGAGCGAGGTGCGCACCCACAGGCCGCCGCCATAGACGCTGTTGGGGCCGTCCTCGGCCTGTTCGCCGAACTTGTCGATCAGCTGCCGGCGGACCTCCTCGACGAAATAGCCGCCGACGCGTTCGTAGCGCGGCGTCTGGCGCGGAATGGTCCCCAAGGGCTCGGCGCGCGCCGCGTCGCGCTCGGCGGCGGTGATGTAGCCATTGTCGTGCATCTCGCCGAGCACCCAGTTGCGCCGTTCCAGCGCGCGCTCGGTGTAGCGATCGGGGTCGTAATTGGCGGGGCCCTTGGGCAGGATCGCCAGATAGGCCATCTGCGGCAAGCTGAGCTGGTCGAGCTCCTTGCCGAAATAGGCCTGGCTCGCCGCCTCGACGCCGCCGGCATTGCGGCCGAGCTCGATCGAATTGAGATAGAGTTCGAGGATCTGCTGCTTGGTGAGCGTGTTCTCGATCTTGTAGGCGAGGATCGCTTCCTTGAGCTTGCGGACCGGCGAATATTCGCTGCCGATCAGCAGGTTCTTGGCGACCTGCTGGGTGATCGTCGAGCCGCCCCGCGCGCGTTGGCCGCTGCCCATCTTGGTGACGTAATCGACCACCGCGCCCACGGTGCCGGGAATGTCGACGCCATAGTGGCTGAAGAAGGTCTTGTCCTCGGCCGAGAGGAACGCCTCGACCAGTTGCTTCGGATATTCGGCGTAGCTCAGCTGGACGCGGCGCTCGCGGGCATAGCTGTGGATCGGCAGTCCGTCGACCGAGCGGACATTGGTCGGCAGCGGCGGCTCATAGGCGCGCAGCGTGTCGACCGAGGGAAGGTTGCGCGCGACGAGCAGCCAGATCAGGAACCAGAAAACGCCCGAGAGCAGCGCCAGCCAGGCGAGGATTCGGAACCACCAGCGACGATGCACGCGCTGGTACCAGCCGCGAATGCCGCCGGCCCCACGCTTGATCGTCACCGTTTCGCTGGAAATGCTGCCGTCCGCCATGCGGGGTGCGGTGTAGCAACTTTCTCGGGCGATGAAACCCGATCAAAACGCACCCGAAACCAACCCGCCGCATTCGCCTCTATAAGGAGTGGGTGGGAAGCAGCGGAACAGCCGGATCAGCGCGACGCCAGTCGGGTCGCGAAATGGATCTCGACCGCTTTGCGGACGCTTTGGGCAACCTTGCGCTGCCCCTCGCTCGAGGCGAGGAAGCCGGCATCGGCGATATTGGAGATATAGCCGGTCTCGAACAGCACCGATGGCATGTCGGGCGCCTTCAACACCATCAGCGACGCCATGCGGTGATAATTCGCCTTGATCGGCATCAGCGGCTGGGCCTCGCGGCCGAGCAGCCGCGCGAAATTGGCCGACATGTTCATCGTCTCGCGCTGGGTGAGGTCGATCAGGATCGACGAGATGTCCGGACTGGCCGCGCCGAGATCGACTCCGGCGAGGATATCGGCCTTGTTCTCACGCGCGGCGAGCCGGGCCGCCTCCTTGTCCGAGGCGACTTCGGAAAGCGTATAGACCGTCGCGCCGGTCGCATCGGGATTGCCGGCGCTGTCGCAATGCACCGAGATGAACAGATCGGCCTTCAATCGGCGGGCGAGACCGTAACGCTCCTGCAGGACGAGGAAGCGATCGTCGTCGCGAGTGAGCGCGACCCGCACGCGCCCCGAGGCAAGCAACGAATCGCGGATCGCGCGGGCGACCTGAAGCGTCAGATCCTTTTCGCGCAGGCTGCCATCGTTCGAGAGCGCGCCGGGGTCGTGGCCGCCATGGCCGGCGTCGATCACCACCAGCGGCCGCCCGGCCTCGCCATAGACGCGGGGCAGCGGCGCGCGCGAAAGGCGCTTCGGCACGGCCATCGCCACGCTGTACGGGTGGCGGCTCGCGGGCTGGAGATAGGTGAACGGGGGCAGGAAGCTCATCCGACGTTCGGCCGCGGCACGCGCGAAGCGTTCGTCGTCGACGGTGCGGAGCTGGAGCGTGAGCGTGCGGCCGTCGGGACCGAACCGTCCTTCGGAGACGATCGCGGGGCGTGCGAGATCGAGCACGATGCGCGCGCCGTCGCCCTGCGCGCCTTGGCGGATCTTCGCGACGGCGCCGCCCGCCATCGCTACCTGGCCGGGTTCGGCACCCGTCACGTCGAGCGCGATGCGTTGCGGGCCGGCGAGGAGGAACGTGCTCGCCTGTGCGACCGGCGCGTCGAATTTCACGACGACGCGATCGCCCTGAACGCGCACTTCCTGCACGGCGCCCGCCCAGCTCGGCACCCCGGTCAACCAGCCGGAGAGAAGGGCAAGCAGGAATAGCACCCGCGCGATATGCCGCGCCGGGCCGCGAAGGGTCCAGCCCAAATGCATGAGGATCAACTCTCGAACACGTCTTCCCTGACGGAGCCGAGGTAGAGAAGGACCTTCAAATCGAAGTGAAACAGCTTGGTTAACCGGCATAAATTTGCCGGAAGCCGGCACCGGCTTGCCGCTACGCTATGTTGCACTTAAGCGCCCGCCCGCGGTTGCCGCATGGCGCGGGGGGTGCTAGCAGGAGTTCGCTCCGATCCTTGTATCGGGCCGTATTCGCGACCAAATCCGTCGCGACAGTTCAGGTTGACGCTCGCATGAGGCAATTTCCCCATCGTCCCACCCGCCAGGCCCAGGTGGCCGGCCGCGTGACGACGGCGGAGCTTCCGGACCACGCGTCCGGGCGTGCCCTTCGAGCAGCAGCAGTTTTCGAAACCTGCGAGACCACAGCCGGCACCGCCGGCCAAGGCCGCATCATGTATCGCGCGCATGCGCCCCACCCCTTCAGGGATGCCACCTTCAGGGGTTCAGGCCGGCGCGCCCGGAGAACAATAAATGACAATGCGTATGCTGATCGACGCACGCCACCGGGAAGAGACCCGCGTGGCCGTCGTCAAAGGGAGCCGAATCGAGGAGTTTGACTTCGAGTCTGCCGAACGAAAGCAGCTCAAGGGCAACATCTATCTGGCCAAGGTCACGCGGGTCGAGCCGTCGCTCCAGGCGGCGTTCGTCGACTATGGTGGCAACCGCCATGGCTTCCTCGCCTTTTCGGAAATCCATCCCGACTATTACCAGATCCCCAAGGAGGACCGCGAGGCGCTCCTGCGTGAGGAGGCCGAGCACGCCGCCGAGGAAGCCGCGCTCCGCGCCGCGGACGATGGCGACGAGGACGAGCATCTCGAAGGCGAGGACGGCGTAGAGGTTCTCGAGCGTCCGCACGACGACGAGGAGCATGACGAGGACGCCGACGGCGAGACCGCCGAGGGCGAGGAAAGCGCCGAGGGCGATCGCGGCCGCGGCCGCGGCCGTCGTCGCGGGCGTGGTGGCAAGGAAGACGAGGCCGAGGCGCTGCGCCAACGCCGCATGAACCTGCGCCGCCGCTACAAGATCCAGGACGTGATCCGCCGCCGTCAGGTGCTGCTGGTCCAGGTCGTCAAGGAAGAGCGCGGCAACAAGGGTGCGGCGCTGACCACCTATTTGTCGCTCGCCGGCCGCTATTGCGTGCTGATGCCCAACACCGCGCATGGCGGCGGCATCTCGCGCAAGATCAGCTCGGCCGCCGACCGCAAGCGGCTCAAGACGATCATGTCGGAGCTCAAGCTGCCGCCGACGATGGGCTGCATCGTCCGTACCGCGGGGCTCCAGCGCACCAAGACCGAGATCAAGCGCGACTTCGACTATCTCGCCCGGCTGTGGGACGGGATCCGCGACACGACGCTGCAATCCTCGGCGCCCGCGCTGATCTATGGCGACAGCGATCTGCTCAAGCGCGCGATCCGCGATATCTACAACAAGGACATCGACGAGGTGATCGTCGAGGGCGAGGACGGCTATCGCCAGGCCAAGGAGTTCATGCGGCTCCTGATGCCCAGCCATGCCCGCAAGGTGAAGCAATATGCCGATGCGGTGCCGCTGTTCCAGCGCGCCGGGGTCGAGGAGCAATTGTCGGCGATGTATCACCCGGTGGTGCAGCTCAAATCGGGCGGCTATCTGGTGATCAACCCGACCGAGGCGCTGGTCTCGATCGACATCAACTCGGGGCGCTCGACGCGCGAGCATTCGATCGAGCAGACCGCCACCCAGACCAATCTCGAGGCCGCGCAGGAAATCGCGCGCCAGCTGCGGCTGCGCGACATGGCCGGCCTCGTCGTCATCGACTTCATCGACATGGATCACGGATCGAACGTCCGTAAGGTCGAGAAGGCGATGAAGGAGGCGCTCAAGAACGATCGCGCCCGCATCCAGGTCGGCCGCATCAGCGCCTTCGGCCTGATGGAGATGAGCCGCCAGCGCCTGCGCACCGGCGTGCTCGAGGCTTCGACCCGCCAATGCCCGCATTGCGAAGGCACCGGTCTGGTGCGCACCGCGTCGTCGGCCGGGCTTTCGGCACTGCGCATGATCGAGGACGAGGCCGCGCGCGGCCGCGGCTCGCAGCTGGTGCTGCGCGCCAGCCAGGAGGCCGCCTTCTACGTGCTCAACCGCAAGCGGTCGGAGCTCGCCGAGATCGAGGATCGCTACGGCGTGATGGTCGAAGTCGCCTCGGACGGCGAACTCGAGGGCGCACGCATGTCGGTCGAATCGAGCGGTCCGCCGCCGGCGCATGCGCCGCGGATCGAGCGCCTCATCGAAGAGCCCGAAGACGAGTATGTCGAGGAAGTCGACGAAGAGGAGATCGAGGAGGAAGAGGAGGCCGAGGCGCCCCGTGCGCGTCAGCCCCGCGAAGCGCGCGAGCGCGATGAAGGTGAGGGCGAGGGTCGCGGCAAGCGCCGCCGCCGCCGCCGTGGTCGCGGTCGACGCGGTCGCGAGCATGAGGGCGAGGGCGGCGAGGACGCGCCCGAGGCCGAAGCTGGCGAGGGCGAGGAAGATCTCGCCGAGACCGAAGCGGACGGCGTGGAAGCCGCCGAGGGCGAGCGCGACGAGGCTGGTGAAGCCGGTCGCAAGCGCCGTCGTCGCGGCCGTCGCGGCGGTCGTCGCGGTGCCGGCCATGCCGAGGACGGCGTTGGCGAGGCAGCCGAAGGCGAAGAGGCCGAAGCGCCGGTGAGCGATGTGGCGGCACCGGCGGAAGCCGAGCCGGCAGCCGAGGCCGTCGAGGCACCCGCGAAGCCGAAGCGCAGCCGTCGCAAGAAGGCCGATGCCGAGGCGCCCGCAGAGGCGGTCGAAGCGGCACCCGCGGCCCCGGCAGTCGAGCCGGTTGCCGAGGAAGCCCCGGCCGAGAAACCCAAGCGCAGCCGTCGCAAGAAGGCCGATGCCGAAGCGGCGCCGGTCGAGGCGGCCACGGTTCCGGCGCCTGAGGCCGTCGTCGCGGAAGCCCCGGCAGAGAAGCCGAAGCGCTCGCGTCGCAAGGCAGCGGCGCCGGCAGCCGAAGCGGCTCCCGAGGTTCCGGCCGAGGCCGTGGCGCAGGATCTCGCGCCCGAGGCGACCGACGCCGAGGGTGGCGACGCCGAGGGCAGCGACGCGGACGGCACCCCGCGTCGCGGCTGGTGGCAGCGGACCTTCGGAGCCTGATCCCGGTGCGGGCGGGCGTGCCCAGGGCACGCTCGCCCGCACGGCGGCTTCACGACATGTTCATCGCGGATATTCGACAGCCCGGTTCCTGGAGTTCGCCCCGATGATGAAGCGCCTTGCGGCCCTGACGGCCCTGCTTTGCCTCTGCTGCTTCGCGGCACGGCCGGCGATGGCGCAGTCGGTGCTGCGCGACGCCGAGACCGAGGCGCTGCTCGCCGACATGTCGCGTCCGCTGATCGAGGCGGCGGGGCTGTCACCCGCCAATGTCCGCGTCGTGCTGGTCAACGATCCGTCGATCAACGCCTTCGTCGCGGGCGGGCAGATCGTCTATATCCATTCGGGGCTGATCGACGCCGCGGATAGCGCCAACGAAGTCCAGGGCGTGATCGCGCACGAGATCGGCCATATCGTCGGCGGCCATGCCGTGTTCCAGAACGACGGCGGCTATACCAACATCTCGATCCTCAGCCTGCTGCTCGGCGCGGCGGCGATGGCCGCGGGCGCGGGCGAAGCGGGCACCGGCATCCTGATGATGGGGCAGCGCGCGGCGATCGGCAAATATCTCGCCTTCAGCCGCGTCCAGGAATCCTCGGCCGATGCCGCGGGCGTGCGTTTCATCACCACCGCCGGGATCAGCGGCAAGGGCATGCTAAGCTTCTTCAACAAGCTGACCGCGCAGATGCACCGCTATGGCTATTACGCGACCGCGGACAATCCCGAGGTCGATCCTTTCGCCCAGACTCACCCGATGTCGGCCGATCGCGTGGAGACGCTCAAGACCGACCTGCAATCGGCCCCGTCGTGGAACAAGCCGATCGATCCGAAGATCGAGCAGCGCTTCAAGCGGGTGCAGGCCAAACTCAGAGGCTATGTCAACGAGCCCCAGGCGACGCTGCGGCGCTATCCGACCACCGATCAGTCGGCGCCGGCGCATTATGCGCGTGCCTATGCCTATCACAAATCGGGCTATCCCGAGCAGGCGGCGGCCGAGACCGCGGCGCTGGTCAAGACTGCGCCCGACGACCCCTATTTCCTCGAGCTCGAGGGCCAGATCCTGCTCGAATCGGGCAAGCCGGCCGACGCGCTGGCCCCGCTGCGCGAGGCGACGCGGCGCTCGAACAACCAGCCGCTGATCGCCGCCACCTTCGGCCATGCGCTGCTCGCGACCGAGGACAAGGCGAACCTGACCGAGGCCGAGAGCGTCCTCCGCCAGGCCGTTGCGCGCGACAAGGAGAATCCCTTCGCCTGGATGCAGCTCGGCACGGTCTATGAGCGCAAGGGCGACGAGCCCCGCACCGCGCTCGCGACCGCCGAGCGCGCGCATCTGATGGGCGACGTGCGCACCGCGCTGGTGAGCGCGCGTTCGGCGATGGCCAACCTGCCGCAGGGTTCGAGCGACTGGGTGCGTGCGCAGGACATCGCGATGGTCGCCCAGACCGCGATGGAAGAGCAGAAGAAGAAGCGCCGGTGAGCGAACGACTGTTGCGCAGCCCGCTGGCGCTCGCCGGTGCGATGCTGGTGTCCGCGCTGCTCGGCGCCGGCGCCTTTGCGCTGTTGCTGAGCTGGATGCCCGGCCTCGCCGGTCCGGCGATCCGCGGCTATCTGCTCGAGCATCCCGAAATCCTGCCCGAGGCGATGGACCGGCTCCAGGCCCGCGAGGCGGCGCGCTACGAAAAGGCCCAGCAGGGCGCGCAAAAGGCGGTGCCGCAGCATCGCGCGCAGCTCGAGACGCCCTTTGCGGGCGCCTGGGCGGGCAATCCGGACGGCGACGTCACCGTGGTCGCGTTCATGGACTATGCCTGCGGCTATTGCCGCGCGAGCCTGCCGGGGATCGCGGAGCTGCTCGCCAAGGATCCCAAGGTTCGCGTGGTCTATCGCGAATTCCCCGTGCTCGGGCCCGAAAGCGTGGTCGCCGCGCGCTGGGCGCTGGCCGCGGCCGAACAGGGCAAATTCCGCGCCTTCCACGACGCGCTGTTCGCCGCGGGTCCGCCGACCAGCGAGAATATCGCGATCGCTGCCGGCAAGGCAGGGCTCGACAAGGCGGCGGCGACGAAGGCGATCCAGTCGAAACCGGTCGTGCAGGAGATCGCCGCGAACCACAAATTCGGCGAGTTGCTCGCGATGACGGGGACGCCGAGCTGGGTGGTCGGCGGCAAGCTGCATTATGGCGCGCGGGACTATGCCGGGCTGGCGCAGGCGGTGGCCGAGGCGCGGGCGGGGAAGTAACGTGATCCTCCCCCGCCAGGGGGAGGTGGCATGCGCGGCATGGCGGAGCGGGAGGAATCGCTGAACGCAGTGAGTCCGCCCCCTCCGTCGCCTTTGGCGACACCGCCCCCTCGCGGGGGAGGATCTTTTCGGCCCCGCTTGTCCCGGGCCAGCCCCGACCCTACGTAACGGCTCCGTTCCGTTCTGGGGGCCATCCCGAATGCAATCCATCTTGTCGGTTTCGCAGGTCAGCAAGACCTATGGGTCGGGCCAAAAGGCGCTCGACCATGTCGATCTGGAGATCCGCCGCGGCGAGATCTTCGCGCTGCTCGGCCCCAATGGCGCGGGCAAGACCACGCTGATCAGCATCATCTGCGGGATCGTCACGCCCAGCACGGGGACGATCCTCGTCGACGGCCATGACGCGATCCGCCAGCCGCGCGAGGCGCGCTCGCGGATCGGGCTGGTGCCGCAGGAGATCGCGGTCGACATGTTCTCCAGCGTCGGCTCGACCTTGCGCTTCTCGCGCGGGCTGTTCGGCAAGAAGCCCGACCAGGCGCATCTCGATCAAGTGCTCAAGGACCTGTCGCTCTGGGACAAGCGCGACGCCAGGATCATGGAATTGTCCGGCGGCATGAAGCGCCGCGTGATGATCGCCAAGGCGCTCAGCCACCAGCCCGACATCCTCTTCCTCGACGAGCCCACCGCCGGCGTCGACGTCTCGCTGCGGCGCGACATGTGGAAGATGATCGGCAAGCTGCGCGAGCGCGGCACCACGATCATCCTGACCACCCATTATATCGAGGAGGCCGAGGAGATGGCCGACCGGGTGGGCGTGATCAACAAGGGGCAATTGCTGCTGGTCGAGGAAAAGGCCGCGCTGATGAAGAAGCTCGGCAAGCGCGAGATGGACATCGCGCTGGTCGAGCCGATGACCACGATCCCCGCGGCGCTCGACGAATGGCATCTCAGCCTCGAGGATGAGGGGCATCGCCTGCGCTACGTGTTCGACGCGCAGGCCGAACGCACCGGCATCCCCTCGCTGCTTCGCAAGCTCGGCGAACTGGGGATCGCCTTCAAGGACCTCGACACCTCCAAGTCGAGCCTCGAGGATATCTTCGTCGATCTGGTCGAGCACAAGGAAGCTTCGAACGAGGGGGCCGCGGCATGACCGGCGTCAATTTCCACGGCATCTGGGCGATCTACAAGTTCGAGATGGCGCGCACGCTGCGCACGCTCTGGCAGAGCGTGGCGACGCCGGTGATCACCACCTCGCTCTATTTCATCGTCTTCGGCGGCGCGATCGGCAGCAAGATCCAGTCGATCGGCGACGTCAATTACGGCAGCTTCCTCGTGCCCGGACTGATCATGCTGTCGCTGCTGACGCAGAGCATCGCCAATGCCTCGATCGGCATCTATTTCCCCAAATTCACGGGCACGGTGTTCGAATTGCTCTCGGCGCCGATCTCGGCGGTCGAGATGGTGATCGGCTTCGTCGGCGCGGCGGCGACCAAGTCGATCGTGATCGGGCTGATCATCCTGATCACCTCGGCCTTTTTCGTCCCGCTGCGGATCGATCATCCGGCGGCGATGCTGGCGTTCCTCGTGCTGACGTCGGTCACGTTCAGCATGTTCGGCTTCATCATCGGCATCTGGGCCAAGGGTTTCGAGCAATTGAACGTCGTGCCGGCACTGCTGGTGACGCCGCTGACCTTTCTCGGCGGCGCCTTCTATTCGATCGACATGCTGCCCGAGCCGTGGCGGACGGTGAGCCTGTTCAATCCGGTGGTCTATCTGGTCAGCGGCTTCCGCTGGAGCTTCTTCGGCGCGGGCGATGTCAGCGTGGGATGGAGCCTCGGCGTGACGGGCTTCTTCCTGCTGCTCTGCCTCGGGCTGATCATCGCGATCTTCCGGACGGGGTACCGATTGAAGAACTAGGGCGCGAACCGCGCGGGGCTCGAAAAGGGCTGGCGCGCGTCGACCACGAACAGGACGAACTGATCGAGCGGGGCGGTGCCGCAGCTGCGCAGCTGCATCGTCATTCCGGGCGCGTGGCCGTTCATCGCCTTGCCCGCCTCGAGCCGCGCAGTGCCGTATTCGGTGCGCTGGCAGAACGTTCCCGAGAGCACGTAAAAGGCCTCGGAGCCGGGATGGGTGTGGACGGGCGTCTCGACGCCGGGCGGGCCGCCGGCGCGATTGACCCGGAGCAGATACGCGCTTGCCCTTGGTGCGGGGATGGGGCCGATCTCGGCGATCAGCCCGGCGGGGGCCGCAGCGCGCTTGCCGCTCGCCAGGGTGAAGCGCCAGACCGTATCCGGAGTCTCGGCGAACAGCGCGTTTGGGTCGGCATCGTGGCGGGCGGTAGCGGAATCGGCGAAACGTTCGACTCGCCAATAAAGTGGTGTGGCGGGGAGGCTGGTCACGATCTTCTCGGCAACGGGCGTGACGACGAAGGCCGGATCGGCGGGCGCCGCCTGCTGCGCGAGCGCGGGCGCGGCAGTCGCCCCGAAGAGAAGCAGCCAGCCTGTCGACGCCATCGGGAAACCCCCAAATTGCCTCGGCCGGCATTTAGCACCAAAGCTGCGGCATGACGAATGCACGGGGCGAATGGCGGCCGATGCGGGCGGAAGACCTCGCCGCGGTTTCGGCGGTTTCGGATATGGTGCACGGGCGCTTCACCGAGCCGCTGGCCGTCTATGCGGAACGGCTGGCGCTCTATCCGTCCGGTTGCCGCGTGCTCGAGCAGGACGGTGCGGTCGTCGGCTATCTGATCAGCCATCCCTGGCACCGCGACGATCCGCCCAAGCTGGGCGCGATGCTCGGCGCGATCCCCGCCGCACCCGACAGCTATTACCTCCACGACATCGCCTTGCTGCCCGCCGCGCGCGGCGCCGGCGCCAGCAAGGCGGCGCTCGACTTCGTCAAGGCGCAGACCCGCGCGCTGGGGCTGGTCGACATCGCGCTGATGGCGGTGGGCGGCGCCGATCGCTTCTGGGCCGCCCACGGCTTTGCCTATGTCCCCCGCGACACCGACCCGTCCTATGGCGCCGATGCCTATCTGATGCTCGGCGCGGTCCTGCCTATTTGACCACCGGCAGCGTCACCAGCGATCCGCCGCAGACGCGCTGGGTCGCCTTCACGAAGTCCTCGGGCGCGGCCTTGTAGATATTCGGCACGAACTTCTGCGGATTGCGATCGACCACGGGGAACCAGCTCGACTGGACCTGCACCATCAGCCGGTGGCCCTTCTTGAAGACATGGTCATGGCTGCGCAGCGGCACGTCCCACGCGACGACCTGGTTCGGCGTCAGCGGCGTCGCCTTCTCGAAGCTCTGCAGATAGCGGCCGCGGCGGACCTCCATCGCGATCGGGAACTGATAGCCGTTGAGCGTGCGCGGATAGTCGCCGAGCGCGCCCTTCGGAGCGGGTTCGTAATCGTCGGGGAGCACGTCGATCAGCTTGACCACGAAGTCGCTGTCGGTGCCCGAGGTCGATGCCATCAGCTTCGCCGCGACGTCGCCGGTGATCGTCAGATCGGCTTCCAGCGGCGCGCTCGTGTAGGTCAGCACGTCCGGGCGATGATCGACGAAGCGCTGGTCGGCGGCTTCCCACCAGCGCCATTCCTGCGAAGGATAGGTGCGCGAGATGGGGCGCTCGCGGAACGGCACCGGATTGGCGGGATCCGAGACATATTCGCGGCACTGGCCCGCATCGGCGGGCGGCGTGAAGGAGAGGGTGCCGTCGCTCTGGAGATAGAGGTTGGTCGCGGTCGTGCCCGGCGCCGGCCATTTGGGATAGGTCTTCCACTCCCACGATCCGCTCTGGAACATCCGCGCCTCGCCCGCCGGCTTTGCACCCTTGCCGTGCAGCCAATGCGCGAAGAACGGCGCCTCGATGTCGCGCATGAACTCGGTGCCGCTCTCCTTGCCGTGTTTGATGTAGCCGACGTCATAGCCCATCGAGTGCCAGGTGCCGTGCGCCCAGGGACCCGCGACGATCATGTTCAGGCCGTCGGGGTCCTGCGGCTCCATCTTCTCGTAGATCTTCCACGTGCCGAGCGGATCCTCCTGATCCCAGAAGCCGGCGACATGGAGCGTCGGCACGGTGGTCCGGCCGAGCTGCTCGGTCCAGCGCTGGCGCTTCCAGAAATCGTCGTAATCGGGATGCTCGATCATCGCGGTGAACTGCGGCACCGAACCCTTGAAGTAGAGCTTGTCGAGATTGGCTACGGGTCCGAGCTTGAGGAACCAGTCATAGGTGTCGATCGGGGCCTTGCCGCCATAGTCGAAGTCGTTGCCCTGATCGTTGTTCTGCAGGCTGAACAGCCAGTCGGTCAGATAGGAGAGCCGCGCGGCGCCGTAGCGGTGGAGATCGTCGTTGATCCACCAGTCGTTCCACGCCGCCTGCGGGCTCACTGCCTTGAGCGCCGGATGCGGCCGGGCGAGCGCCACCGCCGAGGCATAGCCGGGATAGGAGACCCCCCACATCCCGACCTTGCCATTGTTGCCGGCGACGTTCTTCACCAGCCAGTCGACCGTGTCGTACGCGTCGGTCGCCTCGTCGACGCCCTTCTTGCCCTTGGCGTCGAGCGCCATCGACATCTTGAAATCGCCGTCCGATTTGAACTGGCCGCGCATGTTCTGGAAGACGATGATATAGCCGTCCTCCTCCAGAAAGCGGATCGTGTTCGGCATCTTGGGCGGAGCGGCGTCGGGCACGCCATAGGGCGTGCGCTGAAGCAGGATCGGCAGCTTGCCAGTCTTGCCCTTGGGCCGCCAGATCACCGTCTGCAGCTTCGCGCCGTCGCGCATCGGCACCATCACTTCTTCGAAAGTGAAGGGCGATTCTTCCACCGCGGCGGCGGGCGCTGCCTGCTGGCGCGCGCCCGCCGCCATCGGAAGCGCGGCAACGCCTGCCGCGAGCACGATCATCAGCTTGTTCATGTCGATCCCCGTCCGGTTTGCGGGGACTAGAGAAGCGCGCCGCGCGGCTGTCAATCGGCGTGCGGCGAAGGTGCGCGCTATGCGTCATCCCCGCGAAAGCGGGGATGACGAAGAAGTGGAAGACCAGCTCAGTCGAGCCGGTGCTCGCCCTTGACCCAGCGCACGGTGCCCGAGCTGGCGCGCATCACCACGCTCTCGGTGGTCATCTTGCCGCGCACGCGCTTGACGCCTTCGAGCAGCGAGCCGTCGGTGACGCCGGTGGCGGCGAAGATGCAGTCGCCCTTGGCCAGGTCGGTGAGGTCGTAGATCTTGTCGAGATCCGCGATCCCCCATTTGCGCGCGCGGGCGCGCTCGTCATCGTTGCGGAAGAGCAGCCGGCCCTTGAACTGGCCGCCGACGCAGCGCAGCGCCGCGCAGGCGAGCACGCCCTCGGGGGCGCCGCCCGAGCCCATGTACATGTCGATCGTGGTCTCGGGATTGGTGGTGGCGATCACGCCCGCCACGTCGCCGTCGCCGATCAGCACGATGCCGCAGCCGATCGATCGCAGCTCGGCGATCAGCTTCTCGTGGCGCGGGCGATCGAGCACGCAGACGATGATCTCGTTGGGCTGGACGCCCTTGGCGGCGGCGAGCGCCTTGACGTTCTCGGTCGGCGAGCGGGCGAGGTCGATCGTGCCTTCGGGATAGCCCGGGCCGATCGCGACCTTGTCCATGTAAACGTCAGGCGCGTTGAGCAGGCAGCCTTCCTCGGCCACGGCGAGCACCGCGAGGGCATTGGGGCCGGCCTTGGCGCAGATCGTCGTGCCTTCGAGCGGATCGAGCGCGATGTCGATCTTCGGACCCGAACCGATCGCCGAGCCGACCTTTTCGCCGATGAAGAGCATCGGCGCCTCGTCGCGCTCGCCCTCGCCGATCACCACGGTGCCGTCGAGATAGAGCTTGTTGAGCGCCTCGCGCATCGCCTCGACCGCGGCATGGTCGGCCGCCTTCTCGTCGCCGCGTCCGACGAGGCTCGACGCGGCGATCGCCGCGGCTTCGGTGACGCGCACCATTTCGAGCACGAGGACACGATCGAGAATATGGCTGGCGGTCGGCATCGGCTGGTGATCCCCTTTGCGGATTTTCCGCCGCGATAGGGGGCGCAAGTTGCAGTGTCGAGGCTGCTAGCGCTGTCAGGCCGATCGCATTTCCGCCACAACCGCGCGCCAGCCTCGTTTCGTCGCAAGCCCAGCGATGAGGCGTCCGCGAACGGGCGCCCCGGTCTCGCCGGATCACTCTCCCAGAATATGCATCCACATCGGCTCGCCGACGAGGCTCTGCGAGCCGCGCAGCTTGTCGAGCGCCTGCGCGACGCTGCGCTCGGGGCCTTCGTGCGTGACGATCGCGACGAGCACGCTGCCGTCGGGATGGGCGCCGCGCTGGATCAGGCTCTCGATCGAGACGCCCGCATCGCGCATCGCGGCGGCGATCTCGGCGAGCACGCCGACCTTGTCGGCCACGGTCAGGCGGACATAGGCGCGGGCGCGGCGCTCGCCGCTGTCGGCGGCTTGCTGCGCGGCGAGCGCGTCGGCGGGCATCGCATAGGGCGGGCCGAATTCGCCGCGCGCGATGTCGATCAGGTCGGCGACTACGGCGCTCGCCGTCGGGCCGTCGCCTGCGCCGGCGCCCTGGAAGAGCAGCCGGCCGACGAAATTGCCTTCCGCGACCACGGCGTTGGTCGAGCCGAGGACGTGCGCGAGCGGGTGGCTCAAGGGCACGAGGTGCGGGTGGACGCGCTGGAACAGCCCGTGCGGGCCCGCATCGGCGACGCCGAGCAGGCGGATGCGATAGCCGAGCGCGGCGGCCTCGGCGATGTCGGCGGCGATGACGTGGCGCACGCCGGTGATCGCGACGTCGTCGAACGCGGGCTGCGCGCCGAACGCGACGCTGGCGAGGATCGACAGCTTGTGCGCGGCGTCGACCCCGTCGATGTCGAAGCTCGGATCGGCCTCGGCATAGCCGAGCGCCTGCGCCTCGCTGAGGATCTCGGCGAAGTCGCGGCCCTCGGCCTCCATCTTGGAGAGGATGAAATTGCAGGTGCCGTTGAGGATGCCGTAGACGCGGGCGATCACGTTGGCGGCGGCGCCTTCGCGCAGCCCCTTGATCACCGGCACGCCGCCGGCGACCGCGGCTTCGAACTTGAGCGCGAGATTGGCGGCCTCGGCGGCGCGCGCGAGCTCGAGCCCGTGATGCGCGATCATCGCCTTGTTGGCGGTGACGAGGCTCTTGCCCGCGGCGAGCGTCCCGCGCGCCAGCGCGAGCGCCGGCCCGTCCGAGCCGCCGACCAGCTCGACCACGACATCGGCATGCGGATGCCGCGCCAGCTCGGCGGGATCGTCGATCCAGTCGAAGCGGCCGATGTCGACGCCGCGGTCCTTGGTCCGGTCGCGCGCCGAGACCGCCACCACTTCGATCGGCCGCCCCGCCCGCCGCGCGATCAGCTCGCCATTGGCGTCGAGCAGGCGAATCACGCCCGCGCCCACGGTTCCAAGGCCGGCAAGTGCGATGCGGAGCGGTTCGGTCATGTCTTCTCTCGGTTGCGGAAGCGGCGGGCGAGGCATTCAGCCCCGTCCGCCGCGGCCCACCCCTAGCCCCTCGCCGGGAGGGAGGGGAACAAGTTTTACTTCTTGATCAGCCCGATCTCGGCGAGGCGCTCGGCGAGATAGTCGTGCGCGGTGATCGGCGGCTCGCGCTCGGGGTTCTGCGCGGTCACGCACTGCGGCAGCGCCTTGATCAGGAAATCGGGCGCGGGATGCAGGAAGAAGGGCATCGAATAGCGCGAATGGCCGCGGCGCTCGGCCGGCGGGTTGACCACGCGGTGGGTGGTCGAGGGCAGGACATGGTTGGTCAGCCGCTGGAGCATGTCGCCGACATTGACCACCATCGCGCCTTCGGGCGGCTTGACCGCGAGCCATTTGCCGTCGCGGTCGAGCAGCTCGAGCCCGGCCTCCTCGGCGCCGAGCAGCAGCGTGATCAGATTGATGTCCTCATGCGCGCCGGCGCGGACTTCGGGGGCATTGGCGTCGACCGGCGGATAATGGAGCAGGCGCAGCACCGAATTGCCGTCCTTGACCGCGGGATCGAACCAGTTCGGCGCCAACCCCAGATAGCGCGCGACCGCCGCGAGCAGCTTGTCGCCGGCATCGTCGAACGCCTGGAACAAGGCGAGGAAGGTGTCGCGGAACCCCTCGGGCCGGTCGGGCCAGATATTGGGCGACATCGCATCCGCGAAGCGGTGGCCCTTCGCCAGCTCGCGGCCGACATGCCAGAACTCCTTGAGGTCGACATATTGCGCGCCCTTGGCGATCTCGGTCTTGAACGGCGTGTAGCCGCGCGCACCGCCGCCGCCCTCGACGAAATAGCCGCGCTTCTCGTCCTCGGGCAGATCGAAGAACGCCTTGGTCGCCGCCCAGGCGCGGTCGATCAGCGCCTGCGGAACGCCGTGATCCTTGACCACCGCGAAGCCGAAGCGCTGGAAGGACTGGCCGAAGGCCTGGGCGAAGCCATCGGGATCGGACTGCTGGTCGGCGAGCGACAGCGTCGGGATTTCATTCAAGGTGTCGAGCATGCGAGTCTCCGGAGTTGGAGATCGCTTAGACCCGCAGGCCGGTGCCGAACAAGCGGGCGGGCGGCGCTATTTGCTGCCGACCTCGAGCTTGCCCTTGGTCTTCCGGTCGCCATCGGCGCTGAGCGCGAGGCGGAAGGGCTCGCCTTCGTTGGTGGTGCCCTTGAGCCCGGTGCCGTCGGCCTCGACCTTGAAGCCGCGTGCGGTCATCTTGTCGCGGAACCATCCCTGCACCGTCGCCAGCGCCGCGGGGCTCTCGAAGGCGATGTCGACAGTTCCCTGGTCCTTGCCGCCGTCGCCGCTTTTCGCATCGACGTTGAGCGACCTGACCTGCGAATTGGGATAGAGCTTCACGCCGTTCATGTCGAAATTCTCGGCGTTGACGTGGATCTGCGGCAGCTTGATCGCGCCCTCGAAGCCCGGGACCTTGATCGCCGCCTGGCCGTTGCCGTCGGTCGAAACCGTGGTCGAGCTGCCATTCTCGTCCGATTTGGCGTTGATCTTGATGCTCGTGCCCGTCCCCGATCCGTCGCAGGCGGCGAGAGGGAGGAGCGGGAGCAGCAGGGCGAAGCGCAGCATCGGGATCTCCGTAACCGTGTTATTTGTGCAATACACTAGAAGCAGCGTGCCGCAGCGTCAACCAAGGGGGTGACGCCCGCGCGGCGATCCGCCATGGGACGCTGGCATGTCCGAGCCGCATCTCTCCACAGATTCCGCGAACCGCGCGCCGCTCCGCTTCGGCGAGTTCGTGACGCTGATCGCGTCGATGATGGCGCTGACGGCGCTCGGGATCGATTCGATGCTGCCGGCGCTGCCCGCGATCGGCGAGAGCCTCGACGTCCTCGAGCCCAATCATCGCCAGTTCGTGATCACGGCCTTCCTGCTCGGCTTCGCCTTTGCGCAGCTGATCTATGGACCGCTGTCCGACCGGTTCGGGCGGCGGCCGGTGCTCGTCGTCGCGCTGGTCTCCTATGTGCTCACCAGCGCGCTCGCGGCGATCTCGGGCAGCTTCGAGCTGCTGCTCGTCGCGCGCGCGGCGATGGGCGCTTCGGCGGCCGGGGCGCGCGTGGTGACGGTGGCGCTGGTGCGCGATTGCTTCGCCGGGCGCGCGATGGCGCGGGTGATGAGCCTCGCCTTCATCGTGTTCATGGCGGCGCCGATCTTCGCGCCGGCGTTCGGCCAGGCGGTGCTCGCCGCGGGGGGCTCGTGGCGGATGATCTTCTGGGGCGTCGCCGGCGTCGCGGCGCTGGTCGTGCTGTGGTTCTGGCTGCGCATGCCCGAGACGCTCGACTCCGCCAATCGCCAGTCGTTGCGGCCGGCACGGATCATCGCCGATTACGGGCTGGTCCTCCGCGATCGCTGCGCCGTGGGCTACACGATCGCCGCCGCGCTGCTCTCGGGCGGGCTGTTCGGTTTCATCGGCTCGGTCCAGCAGATCATGGCCGATGTGTTCGGCCGCCCCGAGCTGCTCACCCTGGTGTTCGCGACGGTGGCGAGCACGATGGCGGTCGGGTCGTTCCTCAATTCGCGGATCGTGATGAAGATCGGCACCCGGCGCATCTCGCACAGCGCGCTGTCGGCGCTGATCCTGTTCGCCGGGATCCATCTTCTCGTCGCTTTCACCGGCCACGAAAATCTGTGGACCTTCGCGATCCTGCAGGCGCTGATGATGGCGAGCTTCGGCCTCGCCACCTCGAATTTCTCGGCGATGGCGATGGAGCGGATGGGCGAGATCGCGGGGACCGCGTCGAGCCTGCAGGGCTTCGTCACCACCTTGGGCGGGGCCCTGATCGGCGCGCAGATCGGCCAATCGTTCAACGGCACCACCGTGCCGCTCTATGCGGGATTTCTCGCGATGGGCGTGCTCGCCTTCGCCGCGATCGCGGTCGCCGAGCGCGGGCGGCTTTTTCGCCCGAGCTGAGCAGCTTCCGGCCGCGTCCACGGAACGGAAATGCCTCGCTTTCCGTTCGCACATCGGACGGGGGGAGTTTTCGCCCTCCACAGCAAAAAAGGACAGGCGATGGGCGGTCATCAGGTTCCGATTCAAGGTCCGGGCGACGACGGGTTCGACGACGACGGCTATGACGAGAGCCAGCGCGCCGAGATCATCGAGGCGACCAACGACGCCCCCAGCGACGGCAACATCCTGACCGACATCCCGATCGATCTCGGCGACGACGGCGACGATGACGACACCGACGATCTGCGCATGGTCGACGACGAGCTGGGCGAGGAGGACGACGAGCTCGGCCTCGACGGCGAGGATCTGCGCGAGGACGAGATCCAGGCCGATCTCGACGACGAGGATGTCGATCCGGAGGATCTCGATGAGGAGCTTGACGACGGCGACGACGCCGCGCTCGCGCCCTGACCGCGCTTGACGCGGCGGCGGGGCGAAACCAGCATGCCGCCGGACCATCGGGAGGGGACGCCATGCCGCGGGACTCGCGCGTCGACAGCTATATCGCCGGCCGGGTTGAATTCGCCCAGCCGATCCTCGCCTGGATCCGCGAGCGCGTGCATGCCGCCTGTCCCACGGTCGAGGAATCGATCAAATGGTCGATGCCCGCCTTCACCTATAACGCCCGGCCGCTCGCCCATATGGCGGCGTTCAAGGCGCATGCGACTTTCGGCTTCTGGTATCGCGACGCGATGGCGACCGGCAAGGAAGGCGAGGCGATGGGCCAATATGGCCGGATCGAATCGCTCGACGATCTGCCCGCCGCCGAAGCGTTCGAAGCGCAGGTGCGCGAGGCGGCGGCGCAGATCGATTCGGGCGAGAGGCCCGCACGCGCGGCCAAACCGCCCAAGCCCGAGGCCGAAGTGCCGCCCGAGCTCGCCGAGGGGCTGGCCGGCGATCCCAGGGCGGCGGCGACCTTCGCAGGCTTCCCGCCCGGCTGCCGCCGCGAATATTGCGAATGGATCGCCGAGGCCAAACGGCCCGAGACGAAAGCGAAGCGCGTCGCCGAAGCAGTCGAATGGCTGCGCGAGGGCAAACGCCGCAACTGGAAATACGAGAGCTGCTGAGCGAGCCGGCTGATCAGTTTCCATTAAATTCCTCCCTCGCGCAGCGGGGGAGGGGGACCGCGAAGCGGTGGAGGGGGCGCTTCCACGAGCGACGTTGCCCGCGGCCGAGCCCCCTCCGTCATGCTGTTGCGCAGGCCGATTGATCAGTCCCCGCCAAATTCCTCCCTCGCGCAGCGGGGGAGGGGGGCCGCGAAGCGGTGGAGGGGCGCTTCCACGAGCGACGTCGCCCGCGGGCAGGCTCCCTCCGTCATGCTGCGCATGCCACCTCCCCCGCTGCGTGAGGAAGGAATTTTGGGAGGCTTGCGCCCCTATTTTCGTATGATACGTTACATCATCAACAAGGAGGAGAGCTGTCATGGTCAAGGCCGCACGCATTCCCGAGCCGGTGCCGTTCAGCGCGATCAACGTCACGCCGTTCATCGATGTGATGCTGGTGCTGCTGATCGTGATGATCCTCAGCATGCCGATCGCGACGCACAAGGTGCCGATCGAGCTGCCCGTCGACGGCGGATCGACCATGATCGAGCAGCCGCACAAGCTCGCGATCGATCGCGCCGGGGCCTTGTTCTGGGACGGCGGCCGCATCTCCGACGCCGAATTGCCCGCGCGGCTCGCCGCGCTCCAGGCCGATGCCAGCGCCGTACTGCATATGCAGACCGATCCCGATGCGCGCTACGAACGGTTCGACGGGGTGCTCGCGGTGGTCAAGCGCGCGGGCGTCGAGAAGCTCGGCTTTATCGGGAACCAGCCGCTTCCCGATTGAGGCGGAACAGGCGCGGCAGCGGGCGCGTTCGTCGCCCGCTGTCTAACTGGATCATCCCATGCGCCTGTCCTTGCCGTTGCTTTTCACCCTCGCCGCCTGTTCTTCCCAACCCAGCCAAAACGCCGCCGCCCCGGCCAATGACGTCGCCTCGGTGCCCGTCGGCATGGCGAGCCCCGAACCTACCGAACGCCCTTCGACCGAGGCGCCGGCGACACCCACGACGCCCGCACCGCTCAATCCGCCGGCGCCCGGCCAGCCCGGCGGGCTCGACGACGATCGGACGCCGGTCAGCGAGGCGCCGTTCACCGAAGACAGCGCACAGGGCGCGGCCAATGTCGTGCAGACCTATTATGCGCTGCTCGAGGCCGGGAAATATGGGCAGGCCTATAAGCTGTGGGAGCCGGGCGCGGCGGGGATGAGCCCGGGCGCTTTCGCCGCGAGCTTCGGCCGCTATTCCGAATATCACGCCAATATCGGCGCGCCCGGCCGGATCGATGCCGGCGCGGGCCAGCGCTATGTCACCGTGCCGGTGCAGGTCTATGGCCGGCTGAAGGAAGGTGGACGACCGTTCAACATGCGCGGGTCGGTCACGCTGCATCGTGCCGGCGATGTCGATGGCGCCACCGTCGAGCAGCGAAGCTGGCGGATCCGCAGCAGCGACATCAAGCCGCGCCCCGGCGAAGCGACGTCCACGCCGCAGCCGACCGAGGACAACCGCTCGACCGCGCGCTATCGCTGCATGGACGGATCGCGCCTCGTCGCGCGCTTCGATCCCGACAACAACCGCGTCGCGGTGTCGCGCGGCGGCAAACCGCTGGCGACGCTGGCGGGCCAGCGCGTCGCCTCGGGAATCCGCTATGCGGCCAACGGCTATGAGCTGCGCGGCAAGGGCGACGCGATGACCTTCACGGCGCCCGGCCTGCCGCCGGTCGCCTGCACGGTCATTCGCTGAGCGCGTTGGCGAGTATTGCGAGGTCGGCGTTGCTGACGTCGACGCCGGTGGCGTCGACCAGCTTCGATTCGACTGTCTTGCTCTCCGAGTCGCCGAGCCCGATGAAGCTCACCGCCGTGAAGAGCACGCCGGCAGCCCAGAACAGCGCCGCCCAGCGGCTGCGGAAAAGGCGAGCGGGACGTAGCGGAACCATGCTTCCCGCATAGCCGCCACAAATGAAGGCTGACCTTCGAGGACTGGTTAAGCTAGCCTTGGGCCATGGCATCCTACACCAGCATGATCACCGCCGGGCCCGAGGACATCGATGTGCTCGGCCACGTCAACAATGCGGTCTGGGTCAAATGGATTCAGGACGTCGCGGTGGCGCATTGGGACGCGGTCGCCGCGCCCGAGCATCGCGACGCCTATATCTGGGTCGTGACGCGCCACGAGATCGACTATCGCGGCAATGTTTCCGAAGGCGAGACCGTCACGGCGCATACCTGGGTGCCCGAGCCCCCGCGCGGCGCGCGCTTCGATCGCTACATGAAGTTCACCGGGGCCGACGGGAAGGTGCGCGTCGAGGCGAAAACCACCTGGGCGATGCTCGACAAGGCGACCGGCCGGCTGGTCCGCGTCACGCCCGAGATCGCGGCGCCGTTTCTGGGGTAGCTAGTTCCTCCCCGAGCTCGCTCGGGGAGGGGGACCATGCGCAGCATGGTGGAGGGGCGGCGGGCGCAGTCCGCCGTCTGACGACGGCGGCCCCTCCACCACCGCTTCGCGGCGGTCCCCCTCCCCCAGCGAGCTGGGGGAGGAATTTGTCACCCGCTATTCCTGAGCGCCGTCGCGATCGCGTTGATCGACAGCAGGATGCCCTCGCCGATCCGCGAATCGTCCTCGCCGCGGCGGTGGCGCTTGAGCAGCTCGACCTGGAGCAGGTTGAGCGGCTCGATATAGGGCAGGCGCAGCCGGATCGAGGTCTCGAGCCCAGGATGCTTTTCGAGCAGCCGGGTCTGGCGAGTGACGGTGAGCAGGCCGTCATGCGTCTGGTTCCAGCCGTCGCGGATGCGGCCGAAGATGGTGTCGCGCAGCGCCTCGTCCTCGACCAGCGCGGCATAATGCTGCGCCACGGCCATGTCGGACTTGGCGAGCACCATCTCCATATTGGCGAGCGTCGAGGCGAAGAGCGGCCAGCCCGCGGCCATCTCGCGCAGCAGCCCCTTGTCGGCGAAGGCGTCGATTGCCTGGCCGACGCCGTACCAGCCCGGCAGCATCACGCGCGCCTGCGCCCAGCTGAACACCCAGGGGATGGCGCGGAGATCCTCGATCGCGTCGGACTTCTTCCGGCTCGCCGGGCGCGAGCCGATCTTCAGGCCCGCGATCTCGGCGATCGGGGTCGCCTGGCGGAAATAGGTGGTGAAGCCCTCGGTCTCGTAGACCAGCCCGCGATAGGCCTTGAACGCCGTCGCCGAAAGTTCGTCCATCGCCGCGGCGAAACGTTCGGCATCGGCCGGGGCGAGCTGCTCGGGCTCGAGGCTGGCGAGCAGGGTCGCCGAGGCCATCGCCTCGAGATTGGTCATCGCGCTGGCGCGGGTGCCGTATTTGGCGGCGATCACTTCGCCCTGTTCGGTGATGCGGATGCGGCCCTGCACCGTGCCCGGCGGCTGGGCGAGGATCGCCGAGAAGCTCGATCCGCCGCCGCGCCCGACCGCGCCGCCGCGGCCATGGAACAGCTGCATCGCGACATCGGCCTTCTCGAACACCGGCTTGAGCGCGGTCGATCCGCGGGAAAGTTGCCATGTTGAAGTGAGATAGCCGCCGTCTTTATTAGAATCGGAATAGCCGATCATCACTTCCTGATACCCGCGCTGCGCGGCAACTTTGGCAACTTCGGGCAGGCCCAGCCAGGCCGCCATGATCGCCGGCGCGCCCTCGAGGTCGGCGATCGTCTCGAACAGCGGGATCGCCATGATGTGCGCCTGCGGCTTCTCGCCCGGGACATAGAGCCCGGCTTCCTTGAGCAGCACATGGACCTCGAGCAGGTCCGACACCGACTGCGCCATCGAGACGATGTAATGGGTGATGCACTGGCGTCCGTACTTGCCATGCGCCTCCGCGGCGGCGCGGACGATCGCGAGCTCGGAGGCGGTCTCCTCCGAATAATCGGCATAGGGGCTGGTGATCAGCCTCGGGCTTGCGAGTTCGCGGCGAAGCAGCGCGACGCGCTCATCCTCGCTCAGCGCGGCATAGTCGTCGCAGACGCCGCCGGCCTTGAGCAGCTCGGCGATGACGCGCTCGTGCACCGCACTGTTCTGGCGCATGTCGAGCGTGGCGAGGTGGAAGCCGAAGGTCTCGACCGCGCGGATCAGCCGGCCGAGCGCGCCGCCGCTGGCGAGCGGGCCCTGGCCCTCTTCGGCGAGCCCGTGCGCGATCGCGACCAGCTCCTCGCGCAATTCGCCGGGATGCGCATAGGCCTGGCCGGCGAGCGGCGCGGCACGGGGCGGCGCCTTGCCGGTGAGCGCCTGATAGGTCGCGGCGACGCGGGCATAGATGCCGGTCAGCGCGCGGCGATAGGGTTCGTCGGCGCGGCTGCGGCCGGTGTCGTGGCTCGCCTCGGCGAGCTTGAGCACCTCGGCATTGACCTGGGTATGCTCGGTCGAGATCGACAGCTCGGCGCCGAGCGCATGGATCGAATCAAGATAATGGCCGAGCGCGGCCTCGGCCGATCGCGCCAGCGCGAATCGGAGCGAATCGGCCGTGACGAAAGGATTGCCGTCGCGGTCGCCGCCGATCCAGGTGCCGGCGCGGAGGAACGACGGCGCCCGCGCGCCGAGCGCGCGGTCCCAGCGCGCATAGAGTGCGGGCAACACCGGCAGGAACACATCGCGGAGATAGGAGAGCGCCGTCTCGACCTCGTCGGCGACGCCGAGCTTCTCGCGGCGCAGCACGCGCGTCTGCCAGAGCAGGGCGATCTGGCGGAGGATCGCCTCGTCGACCTTGTCGCCGTCCTCGGTCTCCTCGATCCCCATGTCCTTGAGCGCCATCAGCTCGGCGATCCGGTTCTTGTGGTCGATCATCGACTTTCGGCGGACTTCGGTGGGGTGCGCGGTGAGCACTGGAACGACCAAAGCATGATCGAGCAACGCCATCACCGCATCATGGCCGATGCCGTGCGCGGTCAGCCGCTCGAGCGCTGAAGCAAGATCGGTTTCCTCCTCGGTCGCGACGCCTTGCCGGTCCTCGGCGAGGTTGGCGAGCATCGAGAAGAGCATGAAGCCGCGGACGAAATCGAGCGTTTCATCGAGGCTCAGCCGATCGAGCCCCGAATCGATCGCGCCGGCGCCGGCGACGCCGCGGTGGCGATCGACCGAAGTGGCGCGGATATATTCGATACGCTTGAACAGCTCTTCGCCACCATAGGCGCGGATCACGTCGCCGAGCAGGCGTCCCAAAAAGCGGATGTCGGGGTTGTTTGCGATCGCCAGGCTAGCCATGGCGCGTGTTGCTGCACCGCAAAAGGCGCGCGGTCAACGCCCTCCGGTGACCGCGTCGTCGGCGAGCCATTCCTCGATCAATTCTTCGTCGCCGAACAACTGGCGTGGCAGGGGCATCGCGCCGATCCCGGCGGTGAGGCTATCGGGCACGACGAGCATCGTCGCGCCGGGGGCGAGCACCGCGCCGAGCGCGCGCTGGAACGGGTCGGCGTCGATCGCCGGATCAGCCGGCATCGCTTTATCGGCCTGTGCCGCGGTCGCCTCGCCGGGCAGCGATAGGCGGACCCAGCCGCGGTCCGCGCGCAGCACCCAGGCCTGGCTGCGCTCGATCGCGCCGTCGAACGCCACCGGCGCAGAGCCGATCTGCACGCCATCGCGCAGCACGATCATCCGTCGGTCTGCGCCGCTGACTACGATAGTGACCGGGCCCTTGCTCGCCAGTCCGGGACGCCACCATGCGGGACCGGGGACCGGCCGGCTCGACGCAGCACGTCTGCCGCCAGTCACCAGCACCGTCATCCCGGTCCGCGTCTCTGCGAACAGGGACCGCGCGAAATCGTGCGGCAACCGGATGCAGCCATGCGAGGCGGGATAGCCGGGCAGCGCGCCGGCATGCAGCGCCACCCCTTGCCAGGTCAGTCGTTGCATGAACGGCATCGGCGCGTTGCTGTACTGATTGGAGCGGTGAAAGCTCTTCTTCTGCAGGATGGTGAATACCCCCGCAGGAGTGCCGTAGCCGGGCTTGCCGGTGGAGACCGGAGAGGCGGCGACGGGCTCGCCGTCGCGATAGGCGACCAGCCGCTGGCTGCGGACATCCACCACGACGAGCAACGGGTTCTGCACCGAGGTCGAGGGCGCGGCCATGCCCGTGCCTGCATCGCCGGCGAGCAGGGCAGCGGCCATGAGCGCCGGCGCACAGGCAGGCCTGAAGCTCAACAAGAACGGCAATCCCCCCCCCCACATGGTTAACGGCAAAGCTATCAGCGAAGCGCCGGAGGTGAAACGATCCTTTTGCGGGTTGCAGGCGCCTTGCAACACCCTAGCTTGGCTTCGATGACTCCGGCCACGCCCGTCGCCCGCAGGCTCAAGCGCGCCCTGATCGGGCAGGTGCGCGCGGTGTTCAACGACCAGGCCAAAGGCGAGAGGCCGGTGCAGCGCAAACCCGAGGAGAGCCTGTTCGGGCCGCGGTCGGTGGTGTGGCGCGTCCATGGCGACGTAACCACGATGATGGTCGGCGGCGTCGCGGCGCTGCTGCTCCAGATGCTCCATCCGGCGGTACTCGCCGGCGTATGGGACCATTCGAGCTTCCGCGGCGACATGCTGGGTCGGCTGCGGCGTACCGCACGGTTCATCGCGGTGACGACCTATGGCTCGGCCGGCGAGGCCGAAGCGATGATCGACAAGGTTCGCGACGTGCATACGAGGGTGAAAGGCATCTTGCCCGACGGCACGGCCTATGCGGCCGACGATCCGCGGCTGCTCGCCTGGGTGCATGTCACCGAAGCGGTGAGTTTCCTCGACGCCTGGATCCGTTACGCCGAGCCGGGGATGACCGCGGCGGATCAGGATCGCTATTTCGCCGAGTTCGCGCGGATCGCCGAGGCGCTGGGCGCCGACCCGATCCCGTGCAGCCGCGCTGAGGCCGACGCGCTGATCCTCGCGATGCGTCGCGAGCTGGTGGCCGATGCGCGCACCCGCGAAGTGGCGCGCATGGTGCTCGATCAGCCGGCGCCCAGCCTTGCGGTAAAGCCTTTCCAGGCGCTTGCCTTCGGCGCGGCGGTGGACCTGCTTCCCCCTTGGGCGCGCGCGATGCACGGGCTGCAAGGGCCGGGGCTGGCGACGCCGGCGGTGCGGATCGGCACGCGGAGCGTCGCCAGCACGCTGCGCTGGGCGTTCGGCTAGGTCAGGCGGCGTCGAGGCGAGCGCGCAGGTGTAGCTGCGACACGGGATGGCGGCTCCGGCAGGCGCTTCGCTGCGATGGCGTACGAGGATCGGATAGATGCCCGTACCGGCCGAACAATCGCACAGCAGATCCGGGCCGACGAACATCGATAGCGGCGGGCATGACCGGCGCCAGCGGTCCCTGGTCTGTCGCCGATCGACCCCGCCTGCGCATGCATCCGGCAGCGAATGCAACGCCGCAGGGCCGGAGGGAAAAGCGCCAGGATGGACCGGTTCCCGGGTTGCAGCGATCCGGTTTCGCCGGTGCGCAGGAATATTCCGCCTCGAATCAGCTCGTTCCGGTTACGATCCGGTTTAGATCATTTTCTGTGGACTCGAAGTCATTGGCGAGTAACTTGTCCGTGTTCCGATACGAAACAAGATCGAGTCGCGCGGGGCACAGTTTCGTTCGACTTGTCGAACAGCGCGATCGGGTGGGGGATTCGGATTCCAGCAATATTTCCGGAAGACGCGGCCTGCGGCGTACGGATGTTTGCATCTGCGATTCCTCGCTCTTTTCGGCGTGAACTGATTGCATCCCGCGCGCCAACAAGAGGAGACGGATGTGCCTACCTACACCGGAAATAATGGCAACAACACCATTAACGGTTCTAACGGTGACGATACGATCTATGGCCTGGGCGGCAATGATCATCTCAACGGCCGTGGTGGCAATGATACGATCTATGGCGGTACCGGCAACGACGACATCGAAGGCAATGACGGTAACGACACGCTCTATGGCGAAGACGGCGATGACGACATTTCCGGAGGTAATGGCAACGACGTGCTGAGTGGCGGTGCGGGCGCGGACGAACTGTACGGCGACGCCGATGACGACACGCTCACCGGCGGCACCGGCGGCGACGAACTGCATGGCGGCACCGGCAACGACAATCTGGACGGCGGCGCCGACAACGACACGCTCTGGGGCGACGACGGCAACGATTATCTACATGGCGGCGCCGGGCTCGACCAGCTGTTCGGTGGCAGCGGCATTGATACGCTCGACGGCGGCGACGGCGACGACGAGCTTTCGGGCGGCACCGGCAACGACAATCTCAGCGGCGGCGAAGGCAACGACCAGCTTTCGGGCGACGACAATGACGATATTCTCTCGGGCGGCGCCGGCAACGATGCGCTCTATGGCGGCAATGGCAACGACCGGCTGACCGGCGGGGGCGGGATCGATTATCTCGACGGCGGTGCTGGCACCGACACCGCGGTCTATTCGGGCTCGCTGTTCGAATATTCGATCTATCACTTCGGTCCGCTCGCCAGCGTGGTGCACAACGGGGCCGGCGGGCCGGGATCGGGCGCCGACGGCGCCGATCTGCTGCTCGGCGTCGAGCGGCTGCAATTCGCCGATGTGACGATCGATCTCACCGCCAACAACGCGCCGATCGCCTTCAACGACGCGGCGGCGCTCACCGAGGATGCGGGCAGCTACAGCAGCGGCAGCGCGAGCGTGCTCGACAATGACTATGACTTCGATGGCGACACGCTGACCGCCACTCCCGGCGTCTTCAACGGCACTTATGGCACGCTGACGCTCAACGCCAACGGCACCTACAACTATGTGCTCAACGCCACGGCGCAGACGCTGGCGCAAGGCCAGATCGGACAAGACAGCTTCACCTATACCGTGTCCGACGGCAGCGCCTCCGACACGGCGAGCCTGACCTTCAACATCACCGGCCTCAACGATGCGCCGGTCGCCAATCCGGACAGCGCGACAACCGGCGAGAATGCGAGCGTGCTGATCGACGTGCTCGCCAACGACAGCGACGTCGACAATGGCGCCGTGCTCAGCGTCACGGGCGCTTCGGCACCCGCGGGGCAGGGAACCGTGGCTGTGGTCGCGAACCAGCTTCAGTTCAATCCGGGTGCCGACTTCGATCATCTCGCCGTGGGGGCGACCGCCTCGGTCACTATCAGCTATACGATCCAGGATCAGTTCGGCGCGGCTTCGGCCTCGACGGTGACGGTCACCGTCACCGGCACCAATGACGGCCCGGTCGCCGTTCCCGATAGCGCGACCACCAGCGAGAATGCGAGTGTATTGGTCGACGTGCTCGCCAATGACAGCGACGCCGATGACGGCGCGGTGCTCAGCGTCACCGCCGCCTCGGCGCCGGCTGGCCAGGGCACTGCTTCGGTGGTGGCCAATCAGGTCCAGTTCGTGCCGGGCGCCGACTTCGATCATCTCGCGGTCGGCGACAGCCAGGTGGTGACGGTGAGCTACACGATCACCGACGAGCATGGCGCGACGGCGTCCTCCACGATCGACGTCACCGTGACCGGCACCAACGATGGGCCGATCGCCAATCCCGACACCGCTACGACCGGCGAGAATACGGTGGCTCTCGTCGACGTGCTCGCCAACGACAGCGATGCCGATGATGGTGCGGTGCTCACCGTCACCGCCGCTTCGGCGCCCGCGGGACAAGGTAGTGCCGCAGTGGTGGCGAACCAGGTCCAGTTCGATCCTGGCGCCGATTTCGATCATCTCGCGGTCGGCGACAGCCAGGTAGTGACGGTCAGCTATACGATTTCGGACGAGCATGGCGCGACCGCGTCGTCGACGATCGACATCACCGTGACCGGTACCAATGACGGCCCTGTCGCCACGCCCGACACCGCCACGACGAGCGAGAATGCCAGCGTCGTGATCGACGTGCTCGCCAATGACGACGATGCAGACGATGGCGCGGTACTGACCGTCACTGCCGCCTCGGCGCCGGCTGGCCAGGGCACTGCTTCGGTGGTGGCCAATCAGGTCCAGTTCGTGCCGGGCGCCGACTTCGATTATCTCGCAGTGGGCGAGAGCACGGTGGTGAGCGTGAACTACACGATCACCGATGATCAGGGCGCCACGGCGGCGTCGACGATCGACATCATAGTGACCGGCACCAACGACGCGCCGGTCATCGATGCCGGCGGTACCGACGCCACCGGCGCGGTCACCGAACTGCCCAACAATGATCCGAACGAGAACGCCTTCACCCATGAAGACAGCGGCACAATCGCGTTCGACGACGCCGATCTCAGCGACACGCACAGTGCCAGCTTCGCGCCGCAGGGCGGCGGTTATCTCGGCACCTTCAGCCTCGATCCGGTCAACCAGGCCGGAGACAATGTCGGTTGGCATTTCGAGGTCGACGACAGCGCGATAGATTTCCTCGACGAGGGCGAGACGCTCACCCAGACCTACACCGTGACGGTCGACGACGGGCATGGCGGCACGACGACGCAGGACGTCAGCGTCACCATCACCGGCGAGGCCGACAATCTGCCGCCCGACGCGGTCGACGACAGCTATGCGGTGACCGGTAACGTCACGCTCACCGTCGATGCGAGCGAAGGCGTGCTCGCCAACGACACCGACGATGGCGGGGTCGGCACCGGTCCGGGACAGGCCTCGGTCACGGGGTTCGACGCGACCTCGACCAATGGCGGGACGGTGACGGTCAATCCCGATGGCTCGTTCAGCTACGAGCCACCGGTGGGGTTCAGTGGCGCGGACAGCTTCACCTACACGCTCACCGATGCCGATGGCGAGACCGACATCGCGACGGTGACGGTCAACGTCGCCGCGACGCAGGTCTGGTTCATCGACAATGCCGCGACGGGCAGCGCCAATCTCGGCACCCAGGCCGATCCGTTCACCTCGCTCGCCGCGTTCAACGCGGCGCAGGGCACGCCCAACGGCCCCGGCGCTGGTGACACCATCTATCTGCGCGAGGGCACCGGCACTTATTCGGAGGCGGATGGCATCAATCTGCTGAACGGCCAGACCCTGGTCGGCGGCGGGCAGGATCTGGTGATCGGCGCGGAGACGATCGAGCAGGGCACCGGCCGTCCGACGATCGTCACCACCGGCGGCGCCAACAACGGCATCGATCTCGCCCAGAACAATCATGTATCGGGGCTCGACATCGGCGACACCACCGGCGCGGGCATCGCCGATGGCGGTGGCAGCGTCGGCAGCCTGACGATCAGCGACGTCGGCAAATCGGGTGCAGGCCAGATCGTCGACATCGATCAGGGCGGCACGCTCGCCGTCTCGCTCAACAGCGCGGCGTCGACCGGCTCGAGCGGCGGCGCGATCGATCTCGCCGGCGTGGGCGGCAGCTTCACCGTCACTGGCGCGACGTCGATCACCGGCACGCATAGCGGCGGCGGCATCGACATCACCGGTTCGTCGCTCAGCGCGAGCTTTGCCGGGGGCGGCACGGTCTCGACCGGCGCCACCACCGCAGTCAACTTCACCGGCAACAGCGGGGCGCTGGCGCTCGGCGGCGGACTCGACATCGTCACCACCAGCGGCGCGGGGCTCAACGCCAGCGGCGGCGGCTCGGTGACCGCGACCGGCGCGGGCAACAGCGTGACCTCGACCACCGGCGTCGCGATCACGGTCAGCGGCACGGCGATCGGCGCGGCCGATCTGACTTTCGAGAGCGTCTCGGCCGATGGCGGTTCCTACGCGATCCGGCTCAATGGCACCGGCGCGGCGGGCGGATTGCACATCACCGGTACCGGCGCCGATGGTTCGGGCGGCACGATCCAGAATATCGGCGTGCGGGGAATCGAACTGATCAACACCGCCGAGGTGAGCATCGCCAATGTCGCGCTCACCAACGCCAATCTGACCAACGGCACTTCGACCGACCTCGACGTGAGCAACTCGAACGGCGCGATCTATCTGAGCGGCGTCAACGGTGCATCGTTCGACAATGTCGACATCGACGGCGCGGCCGACAGCGGCGTGGTTGGCATCAACGTCGCCGATTTCGTGATGAACAACAGCACGATCACGCAGGCCGGCAACGCCGTGAACGAGAGCGGGCTCGAGTTCAGCAACCTGTCGGGCGATTCGTCGATCTCGAACACCGACATCTCCTTCTCGGAGACCAACGGGCTCGACATCGTCAACACCGATGTCGGCCTCAATCTCGTGCTCGACAATGTCACCATCCGCGATAGCCAGACCGTTTCCTCGGGCGGAGCGGCAAACGGCAATGGCGATGGCGGCCTGCAGTTCCGCAGCTTCAGCAGCGCCCCGGGCGCGCCGGCCACCAATATCGACATCGTCGACAGCGACTTCGTGCGGCTGCGGACGCAGGCGATCCAGGTCATCGGCGACGACGACTCGGTGGTCAGCGTCGATATCGTCAACAATCTGATCGACAGCGAGGCGGCGATCGGCACCGGCATCGATCTCAATGCCAGCGACGGTTCGCAATTCGCGTTCAACGTCATCGGCAACACGATCCAGAGCCGCGGCGGCAATGCCGTCAACGTCACGGCATCGACCGGTGCGGATATCGAGGGCCGGATCAACGACAACAGCATCACCGCGAACGCCACCGGCTCGGGCGTGCGCATCCTGCCGCAGGACACCGGCACCACTGCGATCGTCGAGGTGCGCGACAACAGCATAACGATGGGCACCGGCAACGGCAGCTCGGCGATCGAGGCCCAGGCACGTTTCGGCGATGCCCGGCTCGATCTGACGCTCGACAACAATATCCTCGATTCGAACCCGACCGCGCTCGCCGACATCAACATCACCGCGGGCTCGTCGACGGCGGGCGAGACCAATCAGGTCTATGCCAACATCATCAACAACGACGTCGTCGCGGGCGGGCCCACCAATTTGCTCCGGCTACGCACCTCGGACCTCGACGCCACAACCGATCCGCGGATCTTCCTCCAGGGCTTTGTCGAGGGCGGTGCCGGGCTCGACGACGATGCGGTTGCGACGTGGAACGCCAACGGCAACACCCCGGTGGCGACTGCGGCGAATATCGTCGTCACGCAGACCGGCACCGCGACCGCGCCCGCGGGCGGCGTCGCGCAGACGCCCGATAATCCGACTCCGCTCATGGCGGGTTCGGTGGCGAACGGCGCTGCGGCGGGGGCGTTGCTCGGTCAGGCCGATCTCGACGGCGTCGTCAACGCGGCGATCACGCGCTGGATCGATGCCGGCGCGAGCGACTGGCAGGTCGCCGCGATGCGCGGCACCAGCTTCGCGGTCGCGGGGCTGGCGGGGCTCGATCTCGGGCTCCACACCAGTGCGGGCGTGTTGATCGACGGCAATGCCGCGGGCTTCGGCTGGTTCGTCGACGCATCTCCGTTCGACGACGACGAGTTCGATACGCGCGGCGATGCGCCCGCGGGGATCGACTTGCTCACCGTGGTGATGCACGAACTCGGGCACGTGGCGGGACTCGGCGATCATTATTCGGTCGCGGGCAGCGACGATCTGATGCACGGCTTCCTCGAAATGGGCGAGCGCCGGACGCCGGGCGGGGACGAACCCCAGGCCGCTGCGTTCGCTCCCGAGCTGGCGAAATGGAGCGATGTGGGGTTGCAACGCTTCCAGCTGCCCGAGCACCAGTTCGACCCCTGGCTCTGATTTCCGAGGTCATGGGATCGCGGCGGCGCGTGGGCGCCGCCGCGATCCGCGTGCCCGCTGCCATGAGGCGGGTGGTCAGCTTTCGACCAACAAGATCATGCGCTACCCGGCGATTTCGCAAGTCGCTGACAAATGTCGGCAGTGTGCTGGTCGGCGGGGAAAGCGCAGTCGATGCGCAATTCGTCCAGAGTAACATCCAGCGGTGCGGCGAAGGTCGTGATCGTTTCGAAGAAGCGCAGATGCCCGGCCGGGCTGCGGAAGACGAGGCCAAGGACCGGTTCCTCGCGATCGGACGTGGTACCGAAGCGCCACTCGGGCGGGACGCCGGGGTAGCGGAGCAACTCGTCGAGCAGCGCGCGCCCGCGCGCGTCGCCCGGGTTGGAGGATAATTCGGCCTGCAGCCGTCGCAGGAACCCCGCGGCGACATCCTGCCAATTGTCGATCGCCGTGCGAAAATCCTCGGGATCGAAGATCTGCCGCAACAGGTTCGTATGACGGCTCGCGCGCCCCTGCATCACCAGTTGGTTCACGCGGGCCGCTGCGTCGTTCGCCATCAACACGTCGAAATGGCGGTTCAGCACGAACGCCGGATAGGGTTCCTGATGGCGCAGGATCAGGTTCACCGCGCCCTGCATCCGTTCGAGCGCAGGGTTCGCGAGATCGGTTTCGGCATGTTGGGGCGCGTAGCCGGCGGCGAGCAGCAGCGCGTTGCGCTCGCGCAGCGGCAGCGAGAGCGCGGCCGCCACGCGACCCGCCGCATCGCGCGAGAGCCGCGCCTTGCCCAGCTCCACGAAGCCCAGATGGCGCGTCGACAAGCCGCTCTCCAACGCGAGGTTGAGCTGGCTCATTCGCCGCGCGTCGCGCCACTCGCGCAATAGCGTTCCGATCGGAGGATAGGTTCTGGCCGGGAAAGTCATCGCGCCTGCATCGAGCCCTTGCCGAAGTCGGGACGGAGCACCTTCGCGCGTCGCTGCATCAAGGGCAACGACCTTCCAGGTAGTTGAGAGCCGCCCCTGCGAGTGCCACCGCTTTGGCGAGAACCCAAGATTGGAGGACGCGCATGAGAAGCCCAGCCTGTCTCACCCTTGCCGCGGCGCTTTTTGCGGCGCCGCTGTCCGCTCAGGACAGGGGCAGCGACGCGCTGGACCGGGAGCATCGGCTGCTCGCCTCGCTCGCCGGCAAATGGGAGGTGAAACAGTCGCTGTGGCTCGCGCCGGGACGGCCGCCAAAGCGGGATGAGGGGATGGCGGACCTGGCGATGGTGCTCAACGGCCGGCACCTGCGTCAGACCCTGCACATCGTTGACGGCACGAACTTCGAAGGCTTGAGCTATATCGGCTACGACAACGCCGCCCGCCGATTCTTCAGCACCTGGATGGACGTGAACTTTCCCGGTCTCGTCGTCGCCTATGGCGGCCTCGACGGCACGGCGAAGGCGATCACGCTCCGCGGGAACATGGCCTTCGCGGGAGAGCGCGATCCCGTCCCGGTCCGGGAGGTGCTCACGATCATCGACCCGGATCATTTCCGATACGAATTCTTCGAGACGCATGGCGGGACCGAAGCGCTCGCCGTCAGGCTGGACTATGTGCGCCGCTGATCGAGCCGTGGAGTAGCAGTCCCGCGGGTGAAGCCGATGGAAGGGGGCGTCGGCCCGAGCCTCATCGTGCCCGGCTACACGACTGGACGAAGCGATTCCCGCTTCCTAGCGTGGGTCAATGCATATCCTCCTGCTTGCGCCAGTGCTGCTTGGACTTCCTCAGGCGACGCCGCTCCCCGTTCATGTCGGGGGACGGGTGGTGACGGGCGCGAAGGCGACATTCTTCGGCTGGCCCGGGGTCTATTTCGAAGCCCGTTTTCGCGGCCCGACGCTCCGGACGATCGCCCTGCCCAACGCGGATCATCTGCAACTGCTTGTCGACGGCAAGCTACGGCATATTCTCAAAGGCGAGGGGGTTGTCGTCATCACCTTGACCGGTCTTGGGCCCGGGGACCATGTCGCGCGGCTCGAAAAACGCACCGAAAGCCAATCGGGCGTGGCGCGTTTCGGCGGCTTCTTCGCCGATGGTGGCGTGCCGCTGCCGGCCGTGCCACGACGACGGCAGATCGAGTTCATCGGGGATTCGCACAGCGTCGGCTACGGCAACACCTCGCCGACGCGCGAATGTACCGAGGCGCAAGTGCACGATACCACCGACACGCAGCAGGCCTTCGGGCCGATCCTCGCGAAGCGGCTCGACGCAGACTATCGCGTGATCGCCTATTCCGGCTACGGCATCGTGCGAAACTATGCTGGCAACAAGCCGGGCGAGAATCTGCCTTTCCTCTACGGCCGCGTGATCCCGGCCCAGCCCGCGCCCAGCGTTTCCACCGACCCTGCATGGCGGCCGCAGACGATCGTCATCAACCTGGGAACGAATGATTTCTCGACGCCGCTCAAGCCGGGCGAAGCCTGGGCCGACGCGGCCGCGCTACGCGCGAGCTATCGCGCAAACTATGTCGCGTTCATTCGCCGGCTTCACGCGGCGCAGCCTCAGGCGCGCTTCATGCTGATGGCTGCGGAGAACTTCCGGGCTGAAGTCGATCAGGTCGCCGCGGCGACCGGCGCCGTCGTGGTGGACGCCGGACGGCTCGCGCTGACCGGCTGCAACTGGCACCCGTCGCTCAAGGACCATCTCGCAATGGCCGATCGCCTGCAGGCCGCGCTTTTGCCGCCATAGAAGGACCGATGGATCAAACGTCGAGATTGGCGACGCTGAGCGCATTCTCCTGGATGAATTCGCGGCGCGGCTCGACCACGTCGCCCATCAGCTGGGTGAAGATCGCGTCGGCCACGTCCGCCTGATCGACCTGAACCACCAGCATCGAGCGGTTGGTCGGATCGAGCGTGGTTTCCCAGAGCTGCTCGGCGTTCATCTCGCCGAGACCCTTGTAGCGCTGGATCGCGAGTCCCTTGCGGCCCGCGGCGAGGATCGCGTCGAGCAGCTGGCTCGGGCGCGAGACCAGAGCCTCGCCCTTGGCGACGGTGACCGCCTCGCCATTCTCCTCCGCCTCGAGCGCCTGCGCGGCCTCGATCTCGGTCGCGGGGATCGCCCGCGAGGGCACCAGTTTCGAAGGGACGAGATAGCTCGCGGCCTGCTCGGCGGCGAGCGCGTGGAGCTTGCGCGCTTCTGCCGAGACGAGGAAGGCGGCCTCGACGATGTGGTGATCGGTCACGCCGCGCCACAGCCGCTCGAAATGATAGCCGCCTTCTTCGGTGACGCGTGCGGTCCAGCGCGCATCGGCGTCGGCGGCGTCGAGCCGGGTCACCACCGACTTCAGGCTCTCGCCATGCTGCTCGCGCGACGCGGCGGGATCGAACGCGCCGCCCAGCGCCAGCGCCTCGATGATCATCGGATCGTAGCGGCGCGGCACGTAGCGCATCAGCGTGCGCATGCGGCGGGCATGCTCGACCAGCTCGCGCAGATCCTCGCCGCTGCGCGCGCCGCCCGAAGCTTCGAGCACGTTTGCGCCGACCCCGGCATCGACAAGATACTGGTCGAGCGCGCTATCGTCCTTGAGGTAGACTTCCGAGCGTCCGCGCGTCGCCTTGTACAGCGGCGGCTGGGCGATGAAGAGGTGCCCGGCTTCGATGATCTCGGGCATCTGGCGATAGAAGAAGGTCAGCAGCAGCGTGCGGATATGCGCGCCGTCGACATCTGCGTCGGTCATGATGACGATCTTGTGGTAGCGCAGCTTCTCGAGGTTGAAGTCGTCGCGGCCGATGCCGGTGCCCATCGCCTGGATCAGCGTGCCGATCTCGCGGCTCGACAGCATCCGGTCGAAGCGCGCGCGCTCAACGTTGAGAATCTTGCCGCGCAGCGGAAGGATCGCCTGGAAATGGCGATCGCGGCCCTGCTTGGCCGAGCCGCCGGCCGAGTCGCCCTCGACGAGGAACAGCTCGGACTTGGCGGGATCGCGTTCCTGACAGTCGGCCAGCTTGCCGGGCAGCGAGGCGATGTCCATCACGCCCTTGCGCCGGGTGAGCTCGCGCGCCTTCTTGGCGGCTTCGCGCGCGGCGGCGGCGTCGATCACCTTCTGGATGATCTGGCGCGCGACCGCGGGGTTCTCCTCGAGCCACTCGGCCAGCTTGTCGGCCATCAGGCTCTCGAGCGGCTGGCGCACTTCGGACGAGACCAGCTTGTCCTTGGTCTGCGAGCTGAACTTCGGGTCGGGCAGCTTGACCGAGACGATCGCAGTGAGCCCCTCGCGCATGTCGTCGCCGGTGAGCGTCACCTTCTCTTTCTTCAGCGCGCCCGACTTGTCGGCATAATTGTTGATCGTGCGGGTCAGCGCCGCGCGGAACGCCGCGAGATGGGTGCCGCCGTCGCGCTGGGGAATGTTGTTGGTGAAGCAGAGGACGTTTTCGTAATAGCTGTCGTTCCACTCGAGCGCGACGTCGATCGTCACGTCGTCGCGGGTGCCGGCGATCGCGACGGGGTCGGGCATCAGCGGCTGCTTGTTGCGATCGAGCCACTTCACGAAGGCGGCGATGCCGCCCTCGTAATAGAGCTCGACTTCCTTGACTTCCTCATGCCGCGCATCGCGCAGGAACAGGCGGACGCCCGAGTTGAGGAATGCCAGCTCGCGATAGCGATGCTCGAGCTTGTCGAAATCATACTCGGTCTGGTTCTTGAAGGTGCCGCCGTCGCCCGGGGTCTTCTCGGTGGAAGCCAGGAAAGTGACGCGCGTGCCCTTCTTGCCCTGGGGCGCGGTGCCGATCACCTTGAGCGGTGCGACTGCGTCGCCATAGGCGAAGCGCATGTAATGCTCCTCGCCGTCGCGCCAGATGTTGAGATCGAGCCACTCCGACAGCGCGTTGACCACCGACACGCCCACGCCGTGCAGGCCGCCCGAGACCTTGTAGGCATTGTCGTCGCTGGTGTTCTCGAACTTGCCGCCGGCATGGAGCTGGGTCATGATGACTTCGGCCGCCGAGACGCCTTCCTCGGCGTGGATTCCGGTGGGGATGCCGCGGCCATTGTCCTCGACCGACACCGATCCGTCGGCGTTCAGCTGGATGATGATCTTGTCGCAATGGCCGGCCAGCGCTTCGTCGATCGCATTGTCCGAAACCTCGAACACCATGTGGTGGAGGCCCGAGCCATCGTCGGTGTCGCCGATATACATGCCGGGGCGTTTGCGCACCGCATCGAGGCCCTTGAGGACCTTGATCGAGTCTGCGCCATAGGCGTTCGCGTTGGGGAGGTTTTCGGGAGTCTGGTCGTCGGTATTTGCCATGCCGAGCATATAGGGTTGAGCGTCACGAAACGGAAGCAAAATGGCGCGGCCGCGGGCGGGTTTCAGCCGATCTTGCCGTCTTGCACGACATATCGCGTCGCATCGCCCGGTACGGCCTCGAACAGCGCGAGCTCGGTACCCGTCATCCACACCTGTCCCTTGCCCGCCAGCCGGTCGAACAACGCTGCGCGGCGGCCCGGATCGAGATGCGCGGCGACTTCGTCGAGCAGCAGGATCGGCGCGCGGCCGACGCGATCCGCGACGAGTTCGGCATGCGCGAGGACGAGGCCCAGCAGCAGCGCCTTCTGCTCGCCGGTCGAACAGAGATGCGCGGGCTGGTTCTTGCCGAGATGGGTGACGAGCAAGTCGGCGCGGTGCGGCCCGGCGAGCGTGCGGCCGGCGGCGGCGTCGCGGCGCCGGCCCTCGGCGAGCGCGCGAACGAATGCCCCGGCATCGCCTTCCCAGCCTTCGAGGGCGAGTCCGGCGCGGGCGAACACGCTCTCCGGCTGGTCGGCGATCCGATCGGCGAGCGCGGAAACGGTGTCGCGCCGCGCAGCGTCGATCGCGGCGCCATGTTCGGCCATGCGAGCCTCGAGCGCGGTCAGCCATTCGGGATCGGCGGGCGCTTCGTCGGCGAGCAGCCGGTTGCGCTGGCGCATCGCGGCTTCGTAGCGCGTCGCGTGATGCGCATGGCCGGGTGTCAGCGCCAGCGTCAGGCGGTCGAGGAAACGGCGCCGCTCCCCGGGACCTTCGACGAACAGCCGGTCCATTGCCGGGGTGAGCCAGAGCACCGTCACCCATTCGGCGAGGGCGGTCGCCGCAGCGGGCGCGCCGTTGATCCGCACGAGACGGCGCTCGGGGGCGTCGGCCTGGGTACCGGTGCCGATCTCGATATCGCCGAGCGTTGCGGCCACGCCGAACCCCCCGGGGGCATCCTGCCGAACCATCTCCGAAAGCGAGGCGCGCCGCAGCCCGCGGCCGGGCGCGAGCAGCGACACCGCTTCGAGGATGTTGGTCTTCCCCGCGCCGTTCTCGCCGCTGAGCACGACGAATCCGGCGCCGGGCGCGAGCACGGCGTCGCGGTGGTTGCGGAAATCGGTGAGGACAAGTCGCGTGACAGCCATTTCTACGCATCCTCTAGCGCAGCCACTTGCCGCCGGACAGCGCTTCGCCGATGAAGGCCGCAAAGGAGACCCCATGATCCGTATCTGCCTCGCCGCCGCCGCGGCGCTCGCCCTCGCCGCCTGCTCGAAGGCGCCCGAGGATGTCACTGCACGCTATACGCTCGGCGGTGGCATCGGAACGATCACTGTCCAGGCCGCGGGCAACGGCAATGCGCGCGTCGAGGCCGGTCCGCAGGTGTTCGTCCACAAGGACGGCAACGACTATATGGTGCTCACCGACAACAAGGGCCGTTTCGCGGTCAACATGACCGATTTCATCGCGGCGCGCGGCGAGATGCTGAAGGAGGCCGGGATCAAGCCGGCGGGCATGCCGCCGCAGGGCGAGTATGATCTCACCAAAACGGGCACCGAGACAGTCGCGGGTATCACCGGCGACGTCTGGAAGGTGACGGCGAAGAAGGGGCCGGCCGATCAGAATTTCGAGGCGGTGATCAGCAGCGATCCGGCCTATGCCAATATCGGCAAGGCGCTGGCGATGCAGACCCGGCTCGGGCGGGCGGGCGCCGAGCAGATCCAGGGCGGACAGGGCAATCTCGAGAAGCGCGTCGAGGAAATGCTCGGCAAGGGCACGGTGCTGCGCTTTGCCGACGCGCTCAAGCTCGACAAGATCGAGAAGGGGGCGATCGACGCGAACAGCTTCACGCTGCCGACGGTGCTCGACAAGGCTGCACTCAAGGCGCGAATGACTGCGGAGCGCGATCGCATGCGCGCCGCCGCGCCGCAGCCGCCGGTCGCGGTGCCGCCCCCGGGTGAATCGGCACCCGCGACGCCGCTTCCGGCGCCGGCGCCCAAGGCGAAGTGATGCATTGGAGGCCGGCGCTGGCAGTGGCGTTGCTGTTCGCGCCCCTGCCTGCGGCGGCCGACGTCACGGCGCGCTACCGATTCGGGAGCGCCGAGCTCTCGGTCGAAGTCGATGACGGCGGCGACTATCGCGTCGAAGTGGCGGGAACGTTCGCGCTGATCCGCCGGGGCGGCGCCGATTATGTCGTCGTATTCGACGGCCAGGAGCCCCGCGTTTTCGAACGTCAGCCGTTTCTGGATCTCGTCAAGGCCACGTTGGGTAACGACCAGCCGACGCCGGCGACGGTGCGGCGGGAAATGGTTCTCGCCAAGGGCGACGAAGAGCAGGTCGGGGAGCGTCGCGGTATCCGTTGGACGCTCCAGGCGGCGAAACCGGCCGCGAACACGAACAAGATCGAAGCGGTGATGAGCACCGATCCCGATCTCGCACCGGTGGCCGGGGTCCTCGCCGAGACGGTCGACGTCGCGCTGCGGAACTTCGGGACGCTCTTGCCCGGATCGAATCTCGACACGGCGCTGCGCGCCTTGTTCGCCAAGGGCGCGCCGCTCCGTCTGGTGCTGATGCAGGAATTGCGGCTCGGTTCGGTAAGCACCGCGGCGATCAGCCCGGCGCGCTTCGAGCTTCCCGGGGCCGTGCTCGATCCCGAGGTGTTGCGCACAATCGAGACCAGGTCCCGGAAGGTCGAAGTCAAGGTCGAGACGCACCCGGCGCCCTGAATTTCAGATACCCGTGAGCCCCGCTTCGGCGAGGCTCGCCTGCGCGATGCGATATGCCTTGGGCTCGGCGATGTTGAGGCGGCGACGCACCGAATCGAGCGGTTCGGCAAGGAGTAGTTCATAATCCTCGCCGTGCAGCCAGCCGGCCTTCTTGCCGTTGCGATAGCCCTCGCGCACCGCACGGATGAAATCGAGCTTGCCGGTGATGCGGATGCTCTTGAGCGCCGCGCCGGCGGCGATGAACGCCCAGCCCAGCCCGCCGGTCTGCGCATAGGAGAAGGCGACGAGACACGCCTCACCGAGATGCTCGTCGGCCTTGTAGCCGGTCAGGACGTGCCACAGATCGTGGATGTCGCGCTCGCGGCGGCCCATCCACGCATAGGGGTGCTCGATGGTGAAAGCCTCGACGCCGATCGCGTTCATGCTCACTTGCTCGAGTCCCTTCGCCGAATAGCCGGTCGCATCGAGGAAGTGGCGATAGGCCGCGCCGACGCTGCCTTCAGCAAAGCCGTCGATCCATCCGCGATCCGAGAGCCGCTCGGCAAGCTCTAGTCGGCGATAGGCGAGCTTGCCGCCACCAGGCATGGTGAGCAGCTTGCGGTAATTCTTCTGCGTGACGTCGCCGTTGAGCGCGCGCATGATGCGGAACACCTGCTCGGTATCGTCGCCATTCGACAGCAGCCGGCGCAGCGCCGACAGAGCGGTGCCCCATTCGCGCTTCATCGGGATGCCCGGATTGAACGGCTCGGGTGCCTGCGTCGCCATATCCTGCCTGCTCAGATTACTGACATCTGTGTAAATAGCAAATGTTGCCGGAAAGTTCAATTCGGTCCATCGTCATCCTGCAACAGGGAGAAGTCGATGCCACGCTGGATCACGCCGGCTGCATTTTTCGGGCTGCTGCTTGCGGGCTGTGGTCCGCAGACTCCCGAGCAGGCGCAGATCGCCAATATCCAGGACGCCGCAAGGGCCGAGGCCGATGCGATCCGCTCGGCGTCGGGAAACGAGGCGGCCGCCATTCGCGCCGAAGCCGACACGGTCGTCAGTCAGGCCGAGATCGCCAATGGCTTCGAGGCGCAAAGGCTGCGCGCGCGTGCCGAGGCACTGCGCAAGGATGCCCGGATCGTAGAACGGCATGCCGATGCCAAAGTGCGTGCGGTGAACGATCGCGCGCGTGCCGATGTCAGCGCCGTCAAAGCGCAGTGAGCGGGCTTACTGGAGCAGGCGCTTGCGGACCTCGGCGCGGCGCTGGAAGATCGACGCCATTTCGAGGTGGAGCGCACGATCGCGCGAATTGGCCGCCCGTTCGGCCCGCTCACGCTCTTCGCGTGCGCGTCGGTCGTTGAACGATACCAAGGCCTCGAGTCCGTGCATGACAACGCTGTAGCACGGCAGGTGGAAACAAAACCCTACGTATTGATGCGACTCGCGGAAATACGTGGATAACCGGGTTTCGCTCCGCCCGAATCACACGCGCATGGGCATCAGCACGTAGAGCGCTGGGGCGCTGTCATTCTCGCGGATCAGCGTCGGCGCGGCCGCATCGGCAAGGTGGACCTCGACGAGATCGCCCTCGATCTGGCCGAGAATGTCCATCAGATAGCGGCTGTTGAAGCCGATCTCGAAGGGCAGCGCGGCATATTCGCCCGGCACCTCTTCGGCCGCGGCGCCATTCTCGGGGCTGGTGACCGACAGGGTGATCTTGTCGCGATCGAGGGACATCTTGACCGCGCGGGTCTTCTCGGTGGCGATCGTCGAGACGCGGTCGACGCCCTGCATGAAGCTTTTCGGGTCGATCTTGAGGATCTTATCGTTCGCGGTGGGGATGACGCGGCTGTAATCGGGGAAGGTGCCGTCGATCAGCTTCGAGGTCAGGATCGCCTGGCCGAGATCGAAGCGGATCTTCGAGCCCGACAGCGAGACGCCGACCGAGCCATCGACCTCGTCGAGCAGTTTCCGAAGTTCGGCAACGCACTTACGCGGCACGATCACGTCGGGCATGCCGTCGGCGCCGTCCGGGCGCGCCACGGTGACGCGTGCGAGCCGGTGACCGTCGGTCGCCGCGGCCTTGAGCAGCGGCGTCGCCTCGTCGGTGACGTGGAGGAAGATGCCGTTCAGATAATAGCGCGTCTCCTCGGTGGAGATCGCGAAGCGGGTCTTGTCGATGATCTGCTTGAGCGTCTCGGCGGGGAGCTCGAACGTCGTCGGCAGCTCGCCCTCGGCGATCATCGGGAAATCGTCGCGCGGCAGCGTTGCCAGCGTGAACCTCGCGCGGCCGGCGATGACCGTGATCCGGCCCTCGGCCGCATTGAGTTCGACCTGCGAACCCTCGGGAAGCTTGCGGACGATGTCGAACAGAGTGTGCGCCGAGACGGTGATCGCGCCGGGCTGGTCGACCGCGGCGGGGATGGTCTCGTCGATCTGCAGATCGAGATCGGTCGCCATCAGCCGCATCGTGCCGCCGGCCTGCGCCTCGATCAGCACGTTGGAGAGGATCGGGATCGTGTTGCGCCGCTCGACCACCGACTGGACGTGGCTGAGGCCCCTCAACAGAGTTGCGCGTTCGATCGTCGCCTTCATCACTAAAAACCCCCGGTGCCGCGCTCGAATCCGGGCGCTGACGATTGGCTCGACCCTAATCTCTAACGGCAAAAAGGGCCGGGGCAAGCGCCCCGACCCTCTCGTGCACAGCAAAATGCTGCGATTTGGCTCAGAAGCGGAAACCCACGCCCGCCACGATCTGGTGCCGGTCGGTGTCGACGTCGAACGTGTCGGTGACCGCGCCGTTGGCGAACTGGAAGTCCGCATTGGTGTAGTTCGAGTAGCGATACTCGAGCTTGGCGTAGGTGTTGCTGCCGATCGACTTCTCAACGCCCGCGCCGAGGCGCCAGCCGTCGAGCTGGAAATTCTCGTCCTGCGTGGTGGTGCCGTTGTCGGCGGTCACGTTCAGGCGGGCATTGGTGTAGCCACCCTTGGCATAGAGCAGCGTGCCCGTGCCGACCGGGACGCCGACGCGCGCACCAACATAGATGTCGCGGCCTGCCTTGACGCGGCCATAGCCGAAGTAATTGGGATCACTGGTGTCGGTGGTGACCTTGGCAGTCGAACCGCTCAACTCGCCTTCGATGCCGAGCACAACGCCGCCGAGCGGGATGTCATAGCCCGCTTCGACGCCGTACAGGGCGCCCTCGATGCTCTGGTCGTCGCCACGGATGCGCGAATCCTCGCTGTCGCCCGGACGGACGATATCGAGACCGCCGACAACGCCGACACGGAAGCCGCTGGGGGCCGAATCCTGCGCAAAGGCAGGGGCGGCCAGCGCCGACGAGGCGGCGAGGGCGGCGACGAAAACAAGCTTACGCATAACTACTCCTTGGGTAATCGGCCCGCCTTGCGAGCGAGCCGGAGCATAACTGGGGACGCGAGTCCCAAGTTGCATGAACCTCAGATAAACAAGAAAAACCGTGACTTAAGGGCAACATCTTCAAAGATGCGGAGATGTTGCAATCTCCACCCGCGCGCGCGGGTGGAGATTGCATGGCGCATCAAAAGCGGATGCCGAGCCCGCCAACGACCTGATGGCGGCCGTCGCTGCCATAGTCGCTGTAGCGATATTCGGTCTTGAGATAGGCCTTGTCGGTCAGCTTCACCTCGGCGCCTGCGCCGAGACGGTAGCCGCCCTCGATCGCCCCGTATTTCTGATCGACGGTCGCGGTCTGATATTCGAGCTGGTTGCGCAGGTTGGTATAGCCCGCCTTGGCGTAGAGCAGCGTGTTCGGGTTGACCGCGACGCCGACGCGCCCGCCGATGTAGAGGTCGCGGCCCACCGCGGCACGGAAGCGGGTGTCCGGCGGACTCTGCACGGTCTGCTTGAGCGTCGAGCCGGTGATTTCGCCCTCGATGCCGAATACGGTATTGCCGCGTTGCAGGTCATAGCCGATCGCGCCGCCATAGGTCAGCGCGTCGTGCATCTCGCCATCGGCGGCGCTGGAGGCATGATCCCACCCGGCAATGACTTCGGCGCGTGGACCGCTGAACGGCGCGTCCTGCGCCAGGGCCGGAGTCGCCGCCGCCGATGCCGTCAGCGCGGCGAGAATAAGCTTACGCATAAGATACTCCACTTTTACTCACGCTCCCGAGAGCGCTGTCGTGCTGATGGCGTAACGACTCTGTTCGTTGCCTGAACGAAACGAGGCCAAATCCGGGCGTGCCGCAATTCGGCCATTGCCTTTGCCGCGCGGAGGCGCTGAGGAAGGAGCATGCCAGCCAGCCACCGCAAGGGCCGCGACTTCATCGCCCGCCATGGCGAGACCGTGTTCAACATCGCCCGCCGGATGCAGGGTGATCATCCGCACACCCCACTGACTCGCGCGGGCTTCGCGCAGGCCGATGCGATGGGCGTGGCGCTGCGCCAGTTGCTCGGGCCGAGGCCGAAGCTGACGCTCTGGTCGTCGAGCGCAGGCAGAGCGCTGCAGACGCTGGCGATCATCGCCGAGCATCTCGAGCTCGACTGGCATCAGGTGAAGACCGACGACCGGCTGGTCGAGATCGGCATGGGGCGGTGGAGCGGCCGCTATTATGCCGACCTGCATGCGGAGGTCGGTCCGTTCCTCGATCCCGAGCACGGGCTCTACACGCGCCCGCCCGAAGGCGGCGAATGGTATGACGCGATCGCCGCGCGTGTCTCCGGCTGGCTCGCCGATACCGACGACGATCCCGGCGATCGGCTGGTGATCATGCACGGCATGTCGAGCCGGATCCTGCGCGGAGTGATGACCGGGCAACATGTGATGCCGCAGTTCGACGCGCCGGTTGCGCCCGATCTGCCGCAGGGCTCGATCGTGCGGATCGAGCACGGCGTCGAGCATGTCGTGCACCTCGGCACCGGCCGCGGCGCCGCGCCGGCATGATCGCGCTGGCGCTGCTCCTCCTCGTGCAGCCGCGCGACGCGCTCGGCACCTATGGCGGCTGGGGCGCGTTTCGCGATCCCTCGCCGCTCCGTTGCTTCGCGATCGCCGAGCCCGTCGAGCGCAATCGCCGCGGCCAGCCCTTCGCGAGCATCGCCAACTGGCCTGGACAGGGCGTGCGCAACCAGCTCCATATCCGCTTGAGCCGTTCGCGCGCGGCCAATGCGCGGGTAACGCTGGCGATCGGCGAGCGCCGCTTCGAGCTGCGCGCCGGCGACGCCGACGCCTGGGCGCCCGATGCCCGTACCGACGCGGCGGTGGTCGCCGCGATGCGCGAGGGACGCAGCATGAGCGTCGAGAGCATCGCCGCAAACGGCGCGCCCTTCGCCGATACCTATGCGCTCAAAGGCGCGGCCACCGCGATCGACGCGGCGGCGCTGGGATGTGCCGGGCGCTAGCGAAATCCTCCCTCACGCAGCGGGGAAGTGACGCGTGCAACGCGACTGAGACGCTTCTCCAAGCATGACCGCTCGCTGCGGCGCCTCCCCCATTGCCTCCGGCAATGATCTCCCGCTGCGCGAGAGAGGCGCTTTCACGGCAATACGCCCACATACCCTCTCAACCCCATCACCAGCGCGTCGAACACCGCGCGCACTCGCGCGACATTGCGTAGATCCTCGTGGCAGATCACCCACGTCTCGAGATCATAGGCGAAGGCGTCGGGCACCAGCCGCACCAGCCCGTCGCGCTTGCCGATACCGGTCTGGCAGACGCCGATGCCGAGACCGGCGCGGATCGCGGCGAGCTGGGCGAGATCGTTGTCGCTGCGGAACGCGAAGTCCTCGCGAGCCACTGACAGCCCCTTGGCCTGAAGCGCGCGGAGCACTTCATGGTCGTGCTCGACGCCGATCAGCGCGTGGTGCCGCATCGCCCCGAGCGCATGCGGCGTGCCGCGTTCGGCGAGATAGTCCGGATGCGCGTGGAGCCCGAGCGTCACCGCGCCGATACGCCGCGCCACGAGCGCTTCTTGCCGCGGGCGGATCATGCGGACCGCGACATCGGCTTCGCGGCGCAGCAGGTCCTCGGTGCGATTGCTGGGGCTCAGCTCGATCACCAGCCGCGGATGGTGGCGCATCAGCCTGGCAAGGATCGGCGGGAGCACCTCGACTGCGATCACCTCGCTCGCCGAGACACGGACGCGGCCGGCAACTTCGGACGCCTCGGCCGAAGCCGAGCGCGCAAAGGCCTCGGCGGCGAAGGCCATGGCACGGGCATGCTCGGCCAGCGCGTGCGCGTGCTCGGTGGGAAACAGCCCGCTTGGCGAACGCGTGAACAGCGGCGTGCCGATCTCTGCCTCGAGCTCCTCGATCCGCCGCCGCACCGTCGGCTGGGCGACGCCGATCCGCCGCGCCGCGGCCGACAGGCTGCCTTCGGTAATCACTGCGAGAAAGGCGCGCTGACGCTCCCAGTCGCGGCCTGAATCGAGCGAGCTCATCAAATTTATATAGGTGAGCTGAACATACTAGACAATTTTATTTGAGGTGCGCCGCGTGCATCTTCGCCTCCACACATAATCGAAGGAGGCGGGAATGAAGAAGACGGCATTGGTACTCGGCGCGACCGGCGGCGTGGGCGGCGAGACGGCGCGGGCCCTGCGCCGGCATGGCTGGACAGTGCGCGGGTTGGTGCGGACGCTCCGCCCGGGTCTCGATCCCGATATCGCATGGTTCGAAGGCGATGCGCTCGACGTGGTGGCGGTCTCGCGCGCCGCAGAGGGGGTGTCGGCGATCATCCACGCCGTGAACCCGCCCGGCTATCGCGACTGGGCCGCCCTGGTGCCCGCGATGCTCGCCGCCAGCATCGCCGCTGCACGGGCGAACGACGCGCGGCTGGCGCTTCCGGGGACGATCTACAATTACGACCCCGAGGCGACGCCGGTCGCGCTTCCGGATTCGCCGCAGCGACCGCACAGCCGCAAGGGCCGGATCCGCGTCGCGATGGAGCGCAGCCTGGATGCGTCTGGCGTGCGCACGCTGATCCTGCGTGCGGGTGATTTCTACGGTCCGCGGCCGGGCAATAGCTGGCTGTCGCAAGGCATGGTCAAATCGGGGCGAACCCGCTCGATCCTCACCCCCGGCGGCAAAGGCGTCGGTCATGCCTGGGCCTATCTGCCCGATGTCGGCGAGAGCTTCGCGCAGTTGCTCGACCGCGATCGCGAGATGCCCCATTTCGCTCGCTATCATTTCGCCGGCCATTGGGATCCCGACGGCAGCCGCTTCATCGCCGCGATCCGTGCGGCGCTGGAAAAGGAACTGCCCGTCCGCCGTCTGCCGTGGTGGGCGCTGCCGCTCGCCGCGCCGTTCAACCCGACGATGCGCGAGATGATCGAGATGCGGCCCTATTGGCGCCATCCGCTGCGGCTCGACAACGAGGCGCTGGTGGCGTTGCTTGGCGAGGAACCGCGGACGCCGCTGGTCGAATCACTCGTCGAGACCTTCGCTGCGCTCGGGACGGTGGCTTAATGGGGCGAGCGTTCGCCGAGCAGCTCCGCCTTGCCTTCGCGGAACCGCACTTCCATCGCGGGTTCGTCGGCGCGGCCGGGGGCGAACAATTCGTAGAGTATTGAGCCGTCGGTCTGGGTGCTTTCGACGACCCGTTCGGGCGTGAAGGCGCCGGGCGCGGCTTTGGCGGCGGCAATGACGGCGGCGGGCGCATTGTCCCAGGCGATGTCGCGCTGGATCTCGACCAGCCGCCAATTCGCGCCTTCCTGCAGCACGTCGAGCTCGACTTCGCTGCCGTCGGGACGCTTGCCCTCGACGTCGAGATAGATGCGGCCTTCGCGTTCCTTGCGTTCGACATCGCCGATGATCATGCCGGGAACGTTGCGCTCGATCAGCGCAACCAGCTCGGGATCGAGCGAATCGGGGGCTAGATGAGTCGTGTTGGTCACCGGTCCGGCCGGCAATACGCCGTTGGCGACGGGCACTTCCGCGTCATTGCCGGCCGGCGTGGCGGGTTGGTTGCAAGCCGCAGTCGCGGCGATCAGCGTAGTGGCGATGATCCAGCGCATCCCTCGTCTCCCTGCACCCGCGTAGATATCGCGCGCGGTAGGGGTCGGGAATTGGGGCAACCCCTGAGGTCCGGGCGGCGATCGCACCGCCGCCCGAAAGACCTCAACGCTGCGCGGGTGCGGCAGCGCCGGCCGCGGGCGCTTGCTTGGCGGCAGCGTCCTGGATCCGCTTGTTGAGTGCCGGATCGCCCTGCATCGCCTGCGCGATCTCGTTGAAGCGCGCGGCGGTGAGGCCGGTCGCGGTGATCGCCGAGACCGATTTGGTATTCTTCTCGGCATCGGGAACTGCCGCGTCCTGACGGATCTTCGACACTGCGAGCGCCGCGGTGGCGAACTGCGTTATTTCGCTCTCGCTGACGGTGGCGGTTGCCGCGGTGCCGGCGCCCGAAGTGCCGGGTGCGGGTTCCGTTTGCGGGGTGGCGGGGGGAGCCGGGCTGGTCTGTGCGGTCTGCGCAAGAGCCGCCGGTGCAGCGAGCAGCGCCGCGGCGGTGATCAGCGTGGAATTGCGAAACTTCATATGTCGCTCCAATTGGGGGTGCCCTGTTGTCCACAAGCTGGTCAGCCCGGGGCGCAACAAGCAACCCGTTCAGCGATGCGGCGTTCCATTCGCGGGACAGGGGCACCGGAGTCGCCCGAATCCGTCGATAGGGCGCGGGAGTGGAAAAGCGGCGCCAAATCGACTACATGGCGCGCATGCAGACAGAGTCGGCCGCCCTCATGCCCATTCCGGGGCATATCGATCCCGTGCCCGTTCCGCGGGAATTCAAGCCGCGCGCCGATGGCCGCATCGACTTGCTCGGCCTCTCCAAGACCGATCTGCGCATGGCGCTCGAAACCGCGCAGCTCGAGCCCAAACAGGCCAAGCTTCGCGCCAAGCAGCTCTGGCACTGGATCTACAATCGCGGCGTCACCGATTTCGCCCTGATGACCGACATTTCCAAGGCGATGCAGCCTTGGCTCCAGCAGCGCTTCGTCATCTCGCGCCCCGAAGTGGTCGAGGCGCAGGTCTCGACTGACGGCACGCGCAAATGGCTGCTCCGCTCGGACGACGGCCAGGATTATGAGATGGTCTTCATACCCGACGCAGACCGCGGCACCTTGTGCGTCTCGTCGCAGGTCGGCTGCACGCTCAACTGCCGCTTCTGCCACACCGGCACGATGCGGCTGGTGCGCAACCTCAACCCCGGCGAGATCGTCGGGCAGGTGATGCTCGCGCGCGATTCGCTGGGCGAATGGCCGAGCCAGCCCGAGGGGCGCATGCTCACCAACATCGTGATGATGGGCATGGGCGAGCCGCTCTACAATTTCGACCATGTCCGCGACGCGCTCAAGATCGTCATGGACGGCGACGGCCTCGCGCTCTCCAAGCGTCGCATCACGCTCTCGACCTCGGGCGTGGTGCCGATGATGGCGCGCGCCGGCGAGGAGATCGGCGTCAATCTCGCGGTCTCGCTCCATGCGGTGACCAAGGAAGTCCGCGACGAGATCGTTCCCTTGAACCGCAAATACGGCATCGAGGAACTGCTCGAGGCCTGCGCCGCCTATCCCGGCGCCAACAATGCCCGGCGCATCACCTTCGAATATGTGATGCTCAAGGACAAGAACGACCGCGACGAGGACGCGCGCGAGCTCGTCCGGCTGATCAAGAAGTACAAGCTTCCCGCCAAGGTGAACCTGATTCCGTTCAATCCCTGGCCCGGCGCGCCATACGAATGCTCGACGCCCGAGCGGATTCGCGCCTTTTCGAACATCATCTTCGAGGCGGGCTTCTCGGCACCGGTGCGCACCCCACGCGGGCGCGACATCGACGCCGCCTGCGGCCAGCTCAAGACCGCCGCCGAGAAGAAGAGCCGCGCCGAGCTCGATCGGCTGGCCGAAGAGAAGCAGGCGGCGCTGGGCTAAGCGCTTTTCGTCAGGACGAGCCAGGTCCAGCGTACGCCCTTCGCCCGGCTTTCGGCGTGCACGGCCTCGGCCTCGGCCTGATGAGTCAGATTGAGGCCGGCGGCATGTGCGAGGCCGATAGCCTCTTCGGGCGGCGCGGGAAAGCTGAGGCGACCGTCCGCATCCGGATCGTGGCGCAGCGACAGGATTAGCCGGCCGCCTGGCGCGACGACGTGCGCCAGCGCTGGCATGGCGCGCGCTCGGCCGGCCGTGTCGAGATGGTGCCATACCGCGCATAGGAGCACGAGATCGAACGGCCCGCGCGGTTGCAGCCGGGCGAGCTGGGGAAGCTGGTCGTCCAGCCACTCGACCCGGTCGCCATGGAGTTCGGCCCCCGCTTCACGAAACGCCGAGACCGGCTCGACCGCCAGCACGCGATGCCCTTGCCGCGCGAACCACGCCGCGTCGCGGCCCGTGCCCGCGCCGATATCGGCGATCCGGACCGGGCTGCGCGGCAGGAAGTCGCGCACGGTTGCATAGATTTGCTCGGGCGGAAGGGCATCATAGCCCGCGATCAACTCCGGCGTCGCCGATGCGGCATAGTCGGCCAGGACCTCATCCACGCGCATTCTCCTGCGTCGAAACTTGCCGCGCGACCTTGAGCGTGGCGCGCGTTACGGCATAGGGCGTTTCGGTGAGCGTGTCCGGTCTTCTTCTCGCCGCCGCAGCAGGCATTGTCGGCGGCGCGATGAACGCGCTTGCTGGCGGGGGCACCTTCGCGACGCTGCCGGCGCTGATCGCGCTCGGGCTGCCCGCCAACATCGCCAATGCCTCCTCCAACGTCGCGCTGCTGCCCGGCGCCGGCACCAGCGCCTGGGCCTATCGCGACGAACTCGGGCCGGTCGCCGGCCTGTCGGTGCGGCTACTCGCCGCGATCACCTTCGCCTTCGGGCTGGTCGGCAGCCTGTTGCTCGTGCTCACGCCCACCGAGACCTTCGACCTGCTCATCCCCTGGCTGCTGCTCTTCGCCTTCGCGGTGATGGTATTCGGCAAGCGCGCGGCCGACTGGCTCCATGCGCGCGTGACGATCGGCCGGCCGACCCTGCTCGTCACCCAAGCGTTGCTCGGTATCTATGGCGGCTATTTCGGTGGCGGCGTGGGGCTGATCACCACCGCGGTTTACGGCCTGCTCGCCAATATCCGCCCGCGCGAGCTGTTCGCGATCCGCACCACGATGCTGGCGGTGGCGAACCTCGCCGCGGCGTTCGTGTTCGTCGGCTTCGCGATGGTCTGGTGGTGGGCGTGCCTGCCGATGCTGTTCGGTTCGATCGTCGGCGGCTGGCTCGGCGCGTTGCTCGGCAAGAAACTGTCGCACCGCATGGTACGCGCCTGGACGCTGCTGGTGACCGGCGCGACGACCATCGTCTTCTTCGTGCGCGCGTACGGCGGTTAGGCTATGGGGAGGGGCATGGAGCCCGCGCCCGAGCCCGGCATCGTCTATCGCCATCGGCTGTTCACGCGGCTCTGGCATTGGGTCAACGCCCTCGCGATCATCGTGCTGATCCCGAGCGGGCTGATGATCTTCAACGCGCATCCGCGGCTCTATTGGGGGCACTATGGCGCCAATTTCGACCGTGCCTGGCTCGAGCTGCCACGTTTCCCTGGCTGGGCGACGATCCCGAGCCACTACAGCCTCGCGGGGGCGCGGCACTGGCATCTCTTCTTCGCGCTGGTGCTCGGCTTCGGGCTGCTCGCCTATATGCTCGTCGGGCTGCTCAACCGCCATTTGCAGCGTGATCTGCGCATCCGCGCCCGCGAGCTCGGCCCCGCTGCGCTGTGGGCCGACTTCAAGGCGCATCTCGCGCTGCGCTTCCACGATGCGGCGCATCCCGGCGCGTACAACATCTTCCAGAAGCTGAGCTATGCCGGGGTGGTCTTCGTGCTGATCCCGCTGCTCATCGCCTCGGGACTGGCGCTCTCGCCCGGCATGTGGCCGTGGCTCGCCGATTTGTTCGGCGGGCGGCAATCGGCGCGCTCGGTGCACTTCATCGCGATGGCCTGCATGACGCTTTTCGTCGTGGTCCACCTTACCCTGATCATCCTCGCTGGCCCGATCAACGAAGTGCGCTCGATGGTCACTGGATGGTGGCAGGTGCCGGAGGACGATTCATGATCACCCGGCGCACCCTGATCGTCGGCACCGGCGCCTCCTTGCTCACCGGCTGCGATTCGCTCACCGATAGCCCCGCGCTGATGCGCGCCGAGGATGCGCACCGCTTCCTCCAGCGCTCGATCACCGGCCGTGCCGCACTCGCCCGCGAGTTCCGCGCCGAGCAGCGCAGCCCGATCTTCCGCGTCAACGGCACCGCCAACCCCAACACGCCCGAGTATAATTCGCTCGCCGCCAATCGCTTCGCCGACTGGCGGTTGCGGGTCGACGGACTCGTCGCGCGACCGCTCGATCTCAGCCTCGCGCAGCTTCAATCGCTGCCACAGCGCGCGCAGATCACCCGGCATGATTGCGTCGAGGGCTGGAGCGCGATCGGCAAGTGGCAGGGGCCGCGGCTCGAGACGGTACTCCAGCTCGCCGGCATTCGCGATGCCGCGCGCTACATCGTCTTCCACTGCGCCGATCGCTTCGGCGGTCAGCCCTATTACGAGTCGATCGATCTGGTCGACGCCTTCCATCCACAGACCATTCTCGCCTGGGCAATGAACGATGCGCCGCTGAATGTCGGGCATGGCGCGCCGCTGCGGCTGCGCGTCGAGCGCCAGCTCGGCTACAAGCACGCCAAATACGTCATGCGCGTCGAGGCAGTGGCGAGCCTTGCCGCGATCGGTGCCGGCAAAGGGGGCTATTGGGAGGATTCGAACAGCTATGAATGGTACGCCGGAATCTAGCCAGGCACACTTTTCCGCATTGAAGAAAGTCGTTACGCGCCTAGTTTAAGGAGCGGGCGGGGCTGTTGTGTAGGACGGTCTATGGCGTTGATCGATCGCTTTTTCGCCCGTGCAGTGAAGCGTGGGCAGCTCACCCTATTCCATGCCGACGGCAGCAGCCGCAGTTTCGGAAGCCCCGATCCCGATTTCCGGCCGGTCACGATCCGCTTCGGCCCCGGCGCCGAAGCGGCGATCCTGCGCAATCCTTCGCTGGGCGCCGCCGAGGCCTTTATGGACGGCCGGCTGACGATCGAGCAGGGCGACATCCTCGACCTTATCGTGCTGATGACCGGCAACAATCGTTGGGAGGACGCCACCGCTGCGCTCGACCCCAAACCGCTCAGCCGGCTCGCCAATGCGATCGCGCACCGGATCGGACGCTACAACATGGCGCGCCGGGCCAAGCGCAACGTCGCGCACCATTATGATCTCTCGCGCCGGCTCTACGATCTCTTCCTCGACGCCGATCGCCAATATAGCTGTGCCTATTTCACCGATCCGGCGAACAGCCTCGAACAGGCCCAGCTCGACAAGAAGGCCCATATCGCCGCCAAGCTGGCGCTCGAGCCGGGGATGCGGGTGCTCGACATCGGCTGCGGCTGGGGCGGCCTCGCGCTCTATCTTCACGAGAAGACCGGTGCCGAGGTGCTCGGCATCACGCTCTCCGAGGAGCAGCTCAAGGTCGCGCGCGAGCGCGCCGCAGAGCGCGGAGTCCATGGCAAGGTGCGCTTCGAGCTGATCGACTATCGCGCGGTCACCGGCCAGTTCGACCGGATCGTCTCGGTCGGCATGTTCGAGCATGTCGGCACGCCGCAATACCGCACCTTCTTCCACAAGGTCCGCGAACTGCTGACACCCGAAGGCGTGATGCTGCTCCACACGATCGGCCGCGCCGGCGGTCCCGGCGTCACCGACACCTTCACGCTCAAATATATCTTCCCGGGCGGCTATATCCCGGCACTGTCCGAGATCGTGCGCGGTTATGAGGGGCTGCGCATGTTCCCGACCGATATCGAGGTGCTGCGGCTCCATTACGCGCATACGCTCAAGGCCTGGTACGATCGCACCGTCGCTGCGAAGGACGAGATTGTCGCGCTCTATGACGAGCGCTTCTTCCGCATGTGGACCTTCTATCTCGCGGGTTCCTATGCCGCGTTCCTGAACGGCGGGCTGGTCAATTATCAGCTTCAGCTGTCGCGCTCGCGGACGGCGCTGCCGATCGCGCGGGATTACATGGTCGAGGCGGAGGCTGCCCTGCGCGCCGAGGCTGCGCCGGTGCGCGAGCAGCGGATCGCCTAGCGAGGATAAGCCTCGTCCATATGCGCGATGCGCGCGCGAATGATTTCCTCGAGCACGGTCATGTCCACATCGGCGAGCTTCTTGATGTAGAGGCAACCCTTGCCGGTCTTGTGCTTGCCGAGCCTCGCGAGCAGCGCTCCCTGGTCGGTATAGGCGTTGAGCGCGTAGAGGACGAGCTCGGCCTTGCGCGGCGAGAAGCCGATTCGGCACGATTCGCCGCCATGTCCGCTCTCGTAGCGATAGCGGTAGCTGCCGAAGCCGATGATCGACGGCCCCCACATATGCGGCCCTTCGCCGGTGATCCTGGTCATCAGCGCGACGAGCGCGCGCGCGTCGGCGCGGCGAGCCTCATCGGGAACGGCCTCGATAAAGGCATCGACGCTCGCGTCGGTCGCCTGGGTCTTGTTCTGCGCCATGGGCTCCTCCCGCGGGCCACCCTACCACAATGGTTGCACGACCGGGCATGGAACCCTAGAGCGCGCCGGTTCCATACCATTCCCCGGGAGTCGCCTGCCTCATGTCCGACAAGATCAACCGCGTCGTTCTCGCCTATTCGGGCGGGCTGGACACGAGCGTGATCCTGAAGTGGCTCCAGCAGGAATATCAGTGCGAGGTGGTGACCTTCACCGCCGATCTCGGCCAGGGCGAGGAGCTCGAGCCCGCACGGCGCAAGGCCGAGATGGCAGGCGTGAAGCCCGAGCACATCTTCATCGACGATCTGCGCGAGGAGTTCGTCAAGGACTTCGTCTTCCCGATGATGCGCGCCAATGCGCTGTATGAAGGCCTCTATCTGCTCGGCACCTCGATCGCGCGCCCGCTGATCGCCAAGCGCCAGATCGAGATCGCCAAGCTGGTCAATGCCGATGCGGTCAGCCATGGCGCGACCGGCAAGGGCAATGACCAGGTCCGTTTCGAGCTCGGCTATTACGCGCTCAACCCGGACATCAAGGTGATCGCGCCGTGGCGCGAATGGGACCTGACCAGCCGCACGCGCCTGATCGAGTTCGCCGAGGCGCACCAGATCCCGGTGGCCAAGGACAAGCGCGGCGAATCGCCCTTCTCGACCGACGCGAACCTTCTCCACACCTCGTCCGAGGGCAAGGTGCTCGAGGATCCGTGGGAGGAAGTGCCCGACTACGTCTATTCGCGCACGGTCAATCCCGAGGACGCGCCCGATACGCCCGAGACGATCACGATCGATTTCGAGCGCGGTGACGGCGTCGCGTTGAACGGCGAGGCGATGAGCCCCGCGACGCTGCTGACGGCGCTCAACGAACTGGGCCGCAAGCACGGCATCGGCCGGCTCGATCTGGTCGAGAACCGCTTCGTCGGCATGAAGTCGCGCGGCATGTACGAGACTCCGGGCGGCACCATCTATCATCTCGCGCATCGCGGCATCGAGCAGATCACGCTCGATCGCGGCGCAGCCCACCTCAAGGACGAGCTCGCGCCGCGCTATGCCGAGCTGATCTACAACGGCTTCTGGTTCGCGCCCGAGCGCGAGATGCTCCAGGCCGCGATCGACTACAGCCAGGAGAAGGTGACGGGCACCGTTCGCCTCAAGCTCTACAAGGGCAGCGTCATCGTCACCGGCCGCAAGTCGCCCTACAGCCTGTACAGCGAAAAGGTCGTCACCTTCGAGGACGATCAGGGCGCCTATGACCAGCGCGACGCGGCGGGCTTCATCAAGTTGAACGCGCTGCGGCTTCGTCTGCTCGGCCGGCGCGAGGGCTGAGCGACGCGCATTTTCACTGTGCGTTAACCAGACTTTCAATCCTGTAGCTGCATGTCCGGATCCTGAGTTTCAGGGGTTTCGGACATGCTCGGCGCAGTTCACGAAAAGCTCGTCTTCGGACGAAGAGTCCGCACGCTCGCCGCGGCATTGGCCGAGCGGCTGCCCGCCAATGCGCACGTGCTCGACGTCGGCTGCGGCAGCGGCGATCTCGCCGCGCTGATCATGCGGTTGCGCCCCGATGTGCGGATCGAGGGCATCGATGTGCTCGTCCGCCCCGAGACCGCGATTCCGGTCAGTGCCTATGACGGCAGCAACATCCCTTTCGAGGAGGGTGCGTTCGACGCGGCGATCGTCGTCGATGTGCTCCACCATACCGATGATCCCGAAGCGGTGCTCGCCGAGATCGCCCGCGTGGCGCCGATCGTGGTGATCAAGGATCATCTGCGCGACGGCATCGCCGCCAACGCGACGCTGCGCTTCATGGATTGGGTGGGCAATGCCGCGCATGGCGTGCGGCTTCCGTACAATTATCTCTCGCGTCGCCAATGGCAGGCTGCCTGGGATCGGCTCGGGCTCAACGCCAGCGCCTTCGCTACGCGCCTCGCGCTCTATCCGCGCCCCTTCTCATGGCTGTTCGATCGCGAGCTGCATTTCGTGACGATCCTCTCGCGCTGAGCGCGGGCAACGTCAGTCCTGGCGGCTGTCGATCAGCCCGATCAGGAAGCTGGTGAACACCGTCTGGAGGCCGAGCACCGTCGCCAGCATCGCTGGGATCGCCAGCCGCATCAGCTGTACCGGCTCCATCGCGCCGAATCCCGCGTCACCCCATTGCACCAGCGCCGCGCCGGTACCGGTCAGTCCGAGCGCCACCAGCGCGCCGCCAAGAACGCATCCCCGCTCGACGCTGAAGCGCGCGCGGAACCGCTCGACCGAGGCGCTGGACGGCCACAAATTGCTCGCCACGCCATAGAGTCGGGCGAGTACGCCGAAGCCGATCAGCTGGCTGCCGAGCAGCACCGCCATTGCCGCGAACAGCAGAGTCGTTGCGCTCAGTTCGATGCCGGCGATGCCGACGCTTCCGGTTGCCAGCACGCCGACACCGATCGCACCGGGCACGGCAAGCGCGAGCCCCGGATAGAGGAACAGATAGCGCGGCGCATAGGTCAGCAGGAAGCGCAGGTGCCGCCAGCCATCGCGCCAGGTGCGCAGATGCGGTGGCCGGCTGCGGCCGTCGCGCGCGAGCGTCGTCGGCACCTCGCGGACGTCGAGCCGGTGCAGCATCGACTTGACCACCATCTCGCTGGCGAATTCCATTCCCGGCGCGCGTAGCCCGAGCGAGAGGATCGCGTCGCGGCGGAAGCCGCGCAGCCCGCAATGGAAATCGCCGACGCCCGAATTGAAGAAGCGGCGGCCGAGGAAGCTCAGCACCGGATTGCCGAGATAGCGGTGCAGCGGCGGCATCGCGCCGCGATCGATCCCGCCAAGGAAGCGATTGCCCATCACCAGCTCGCCGCCCGCGCGCAGCGCCTCGACGAACGAATCGAGCGCCGAGAAGTCATAGCTGTCGTCGGCGTCGCCCATGATCACATAGCGCCCGCGCGCTGCGGCGATCCCGCCGAGCAGCGCCGCGCCATAGCCGCGCCGCTCGACGCCGATCAGCCGCGCGCCGAGCGCGTTGGCGATCTGGCGTGAACCGTCGGTCGAACCATTGTCGGCGATCACAACCTCGCCGGCGATTCCCGCGCGCGTCAGATATGCCTGGGCCTTGCGGATGCACAGCGCCAGCGTCTCGGCCTCGTTGAGGCAAGGCATCACGATCGAGAGCTCGATCGCCGCATCGCCCGCGGGCGCGCCCGTCGCTTCGGGCAAAGCCGGCTGGTACGCTGGCGATGTCGGCAATGGTCGGCCCTCCTGATCGAACCGCGACACTAGCGTGGCAGGGCTGAAAAGATGGTTAAGCATTGGCTGCTAGGCAGGCGCTTCCCGGGAGTCGACGCGGCGATGCAGCACCAGAAGATTGTCACCAGCCAGCGCGCCTCCGACGGCCTGTACGTCGACGGGATCGTCGCGCTGGCGATCGCCGCGTTGCTCTCGATCTGCTGGGCGGTCGCCGACTGGAACCAGTTGGTCCGCCTCGTTCTTCCCGATCCTGACGACATGATGCGGCTCGCGCAGGTGCGCGACTGGCTGGCCGGGCAGGGGATCAACGACTGGACGCAATATCGCCTCGCGCCGCCCGAAGGCGCGCCGATGCACTGGTCGCGGGTCAATGATCTCGGTCTTGCCGCGATCATCGGGGCGCTCACGCCGCTGGTCGGTCGGCACATGGCCGAGCTCGCCGCGATCCTTCTCTATCCCGCGCTGCTCTTCGCCAGCGCGATCTTCCTGTCGGCGCGAATCGCGCGCGGGCTCTGGGGTGCGCCCGCCGCGCTCGTCGCGGCTATCCTCGCGGCGCTGGCCTTTCCCGGCACCACGTTGTTCGTTCCCGGCCGGGTGGATCATCATGCCCTGCAGATCGTGCTCACGCTCGCCGCGGTGCTCGCGCTGATGCGACCGGCGGACATCGTCGGCGGCGCGCTGGCCGGCGCGGCGCTGGCGCTCAGCCTCGTGATTGGTCTCGAAACTGCGCCGCAAGCGGCTGCACTGATCGCCGCGATCTTCGCGCTCTGGGTCGTCGGCGGTCCGGCCGAGCGGGACCGATTATTGGGCTTCGCCGCCAGTCTTGCCGGCATCACGCTGATCTTCCTCATCTTGCTCCGTCCGATCTTGTGGAGTGCCGAGCTCTGCGATGCCTTCACGCCCGCTTCCGTCACCGGCGTGGTCGCGGGGAGCGCCGCCCTGCTCGTGCTGGGCCTCGCGACGCCGCATCTCCGCGACTGGCGGTGGCGGCTCGCTGTCGGAGGCGTTGCCGGCGTCGTGGTGATCGGGGGCACGCTCGCCGCCTTTCCGGCGTGCGTCACGGGTCCGTACGGCAAAATGGATCCCTTCCTGCTCCGCGAATATATGCCGCACATCGTCGAGGCGAACAGCGTGTTCGCATTGCCCTTCCGCCAGGCCTGCTCGGTCGCGGGCCTGCTGCTGGCGGGTGCCGGCGCCTCGCTATGGATGGTGGCGCGGCGCCCCGAACGTTGGGCGACGATGCTTCCGATCGTCGCGGTGATCGCGATCTCGCTGCTCGTCGCGATCGCGCAGGTCCGCGGCACCTATATCGGCGCGCCCGCGGCGGTGCCCGTGCTCGCCGGCCTCGTCGTCGCCGCGCGCGGGGCACAGCGCTGGCGGCTTCCCGCGCTTGCCGCGGCATGGCTGGTCTCCGCCGGGATCGCGTATCACGAGCTGCCCGGCGCATTGCTGCGTTTCGTCGATGGTCCTGCGCCGCCCGTGTTCGCCAACGCCGCGCTCGGCGATTGCCTCAAGGGCGATGTGTGGCAGCAGGTCGACCGCTACCCGCCCGGCGTGACGATGGCGCCGACGACGCTGGCCGCCCATGTGATCGGCGCGACGCGCATGTCGACCGTCGGCGCGAGCTATCATCGCAACAATCGCGGCAACATGGCGATGTACCGGTTCTTCCTCGGCACGCCCGAACAAGCCGCTGCCGTCGCACGTGCGTGGAAGGTCCGCTACGTGCTGTTCTGCCCGGGGGATTTTGCGGAAATGGAGGTCGATCGCCGCTTCCCGCACAGCGTGGCGGCGATGCTTCGCGCCGATCATACGCCCTCCGGCCTCGAGCAATTGCCGCTCGATCGGACTGCGCTGCGTCTCTACAGCGTCCGGCATTGAACCGCGCGGCGCGGCGGCGCCGCTTGCAGGCCGAACCCAACAACGCCTAAAGGCGCGCGATGGATCGGGGTGAAAGGTTGCACTGGTGGCAGACGCGGTGGTTCGTGGCACTTGCCACGTTCATGGCGATCGTGCCGTTGCTATGGCCGGACATCCCGCCGCTGGTCGACCTGCCGGGGCATATGGGGCGCTACCGCGTCCAGCTCGACTATGCCCAGTACCCGCATCTCCACGACTGGTATAATTTCAACTGGAGCCTGATGGGCAATCTCGGGGTCGACCTGCTGGTCATCCCCTTGTCGAAGCTCTTCGGGCTCGAGCTCGCGGTCAAGCTGATCGTCATCACCATCCCGGCGATGACCGTCGCCGGGCTGCTGATGATCGCGCGTGAGGTGCATGGCCGCATCCCGGCGACCGCGCTGTTCGCGCTGCCGCTCGCCTACGCCTTCCCCTTCCATTTCGGCTTCGTCAATTTTGCCTTGTCGATGGGGCTGGCGCTGCTTGCTTTCGGCTGGTGGTTGCGGTTGGCCCGGCTTGGAAAATATCAGTTCCGCAGCCTCGTGTTCCTGCCGATCTCGGTGCTGATCTGGATCACGCATACTTTCGGCTGGGGTGTGCTCGGCGTGCTCGCCTTCTCGGCCGAACTGATCCGCCACCACGACGCGCATCGGGGGCAGGGCTTCGTCCGTTCGTGGCTGCTCCCCTGGTTCAAGGCGGGCATCCAGTGCCTGTCGCTGGCGCCGCCGGTGCTGCTGATGCTGCTGTGGCGCAGCGGCGGTCATGTCACCGGCCAGACCGGCGACTGGTTCAACTGGCGCGCCAAGATGCTGTGGATCGTCCAGGTCTTCCGCGACCGCTGGCAGCTGTTCGACATCGCTTCGGTGGGCGTGCTGTTCCTGCTGCTGTTCAAGGCGATCCGCGACCCCAATCTCCAATATTCGCGCAACCTCAGCCTGTCGTTCCTGTTCCTCGCGGCGGTCTATGTCCTGCTGCCGCGGATCGTGTTCGGATCGGCCTATGCCGATATGCGGCTGGTGCCGTTCCTGATGGCGATCGGCATCATTGCGATCCGCCCCAAGCCGGGCATGTCGATGCGCGGCGCTGCGGTGGTGGCGGCGCTCGGCATGACCTTCTTCACTGCGCGGATCGCGGCGACGACGTGGAGTTTCCTGCTCTACGACCGGTCGTACGATCGCGAATTGAAGGCGCTCGAGCATCTGCCGCAGGGCGCACGCCTCGTCAGCTTCGTCGGCGAGACCTGCTACAACGAATGGAAGATGACGCGCCTCCAGCACGTCCCCGCGCTCGCGCTCGAACGCAAGCTCGCCTACACCAACGATCAATGGTCGATGCCCGGCGCGCAGTTGCTGACGGTGCGCTACCGCGACGCGAAGCGCTTCGCGCACGATCCCTCGCAGATCGTCACCGACGTCCAATGTCCTCGCGAATGGTGGCGGCCGGTCCCTTGGGCGTTGGCACGTTTCCCGCGCGACGCGTTCGACTATGTCTGGATGATTCGCCCGCCGCAGTTCGCGGCGAAGTTCATGCAGGGGCTCGTCCCCGTCTATGTCGACGGACCGAGCGGGCTCTACCGCGTCGACCACAATGTCCCGGCGCCGGTCATCGCGCCCGGCGAGCTGCCTTTGCCCAAATGGGAGCGGCAGATCATCCTCAACGACGGCCGGCAATTCACCAGCAATCTGCCCGAGCCCGAGGCTTCGGGCTCGCCCTTCGGCAACGTGTTCGACAACGTCTCGCGCTGACCTTCAGGTGCTAGTCACCGCGACGGAAGGGCATCATCTCGCCGAGCCATTGCTGTTCATGCGCGACCGCTTCGTGCTCCCGGCGCAGGAAATCGGCGACGGCGCGGCGGAATCCGGGATTGGGGATATAGTGCGCCGACCAGGTGGTGACCGGCGCATAGCCGCGCGCGAGCTTGTGCTCGCCCTGCGCGCCCGCCTCGACCCGCGCCAGCCCGCGCGCGATCGCGGCGTCGATCGCCTGATAATAGCAAAGCTCGAAATGGAGGAACGGCACTTCCTCGATCGCGCCCCAATAGCGGCCATAGAGCGCGTCGGCACCGATCAGGTTGAGTGCGCCTGCGATCGGCACGCCGTCGCGCTCGGCGAAAATCAGCAGCACCTTGTCCGCCATCTCGGCGCCGAGCAGCGAGAAGAAGGCGCGCGTCAGATAGGGCCGTCCCCATTTGCGCGCGCCGGTGTCCTGATAGAAGGTCCAGAAGGCGTCCCAATGCGCCTCGGTGATCTCCGCGCCGCTGAGGTGGCGCACCGTCAGCCCATCGAGCGCCGCCGCACGCTCCTTGCGGATCGCCTTGCGCTTGCGACTCGACAGCGCCGCGAGGAAATCGTCGAAGCTCGCATAGCCGTGATTCTGCCAGTGGAACTGGGTGCCGGCACGCGTCAGCCAGCCCGCGGCCTCGAACCAAGGTAGTTGCGCCGCGTCGACGAAGGTCACGTGCGCCGAGGAGAGTTGGTTCTGGTCGGTCACGGCTTCGATCGCCGCGATCAGCGACGGCGCCGCACTTTCGTCGCGTAGCAGCAGCCGCGGCCCGGGCACCGGGGTGAACGGCACCGCGACCTGCAGCTTGGGATAATAGTTCCCGCCCGCGCGCTCCCATGCGTCGGCCCAGCCGTGATCGAAGACATATTCGCCTTGGCTGTGCGATTTCACATAAGCGGGCGCGATCCCCGCCGCGCATCCGTCGGCGCCATCGATCACGATCGGCAGCGGTTGCCAGCCTGCATGCGCCGTCGCCGAGCCCGATCGCTCGAGGATCGCGAGAAAGGCGTGACTGACGAACGGATTGCCGTCGCCGGCGCAGGCATCCCATTCCGCCGGGGGGATCGAGACGACGCCGTTGGCGATGCGGGCGGTAATCGGTTGGGAACTCACCGTCGCAAGATAGGCGCATATGGGCGAGGAGGGGAGGGGCGGGCCGTGCGCTTTTCGCACCGCCGAGATCCGTGTTCGTCGTGTCCGCACGGCGCCTTCGTCGCAAAGCGCATGAACGCCGCCACGATGCGCGCGCATCTCCCTCCTCTCAATTTCACTGTGATTTTAGCGAGGAAAAACCCGTGGCGCTCATCCGCTTCCGCCCCGCGCCGCTGGCGCCTTTACTACTGACCGTACTGATCGCCGGATGCGGCACGGGTGGCACGGGCGGCGCGCCCGCCAACGGATCGGCGGGCGCCGACAAGGCAGGAGCCGAATCGCTTCTCGCCGGCGGGCTCAAACCCGGCCTGTACGAAGTCGTGCAGACCGGGGATGTCGAAATCACCGAAAAGGAATGCCTCAGCGCGGAGCAACTGGCCAAGGGGCAGCTCGCGCCGGAGGAAAGCCTGCAAAAGGGCTGGCGCTTCGTGCGGAACAGCATGTCGGGCGGGCGCTTCGATGTCGAAGCTACCGGACCCTCGAACGCGCGGATGGTCGCCGCCGGCACTTATGGCCAGACCAGCTACCAGGGCGAATGGAGCATGACCTTCGATCAGAATGGCGAGAAGCAGGCGATCAACTTCACCGCGAAGGCGAAGCGCATTGCCGATAGCTGCGAAGACAAGGAGGGATGACGCGTCCGCTGCGCGTCATTTCTCCGTTGCCGGCCATTCCCTGACCCGCACGTCGCGTGCGGGGTAGGGAATGGCGATGCCATGTTCCCGAAACAGCGACCAGAGCCGGTTGAGCACGTCGCTCTTCACATTTCCGACGCCGCTCTCGGGATCGCTGATCCAGGCGAGGATCTCGTGCTCGACGCCGCGCTCTCCGAACGCCATCAGCCAGACATTGGTCTTGGGGTTGTTGAGCACGCGCGGGCTCTCCGCCGCGGCGCGCAGCATCAGCTCCTGCGCGAGCTTGAGGTCGCAATCATAGGCCACGGTCACCGGGATCCGCACGCGCACGTTGCGATCGGTGTACGACCAGTTCTCGACTTCCTGCGTCATCAGATTCTCGTTGGGAATCAGATGCTCCTTGCCGTCGCGCGTGACCACCGAGACCGCGCGCACGCCGATCTTGTTCACCCAGCCGAAGCTGTCGCCGACGACGATCACGTCGCCCGGCTTGATCGAGCGGTCCATCAACAGGATGATCCCGGCGATCAGATTGCCGATAGTCTTCTGAAGGCCGAAGCCCACTGCGAGTCCGAAGGCCCCGGAGAAGACCGCGAAGGCGGTGAGATCGATCTCGAGCAGGTCCACGCCGATGAAGAAGGCGAGGATCACCACCGCTATGGCGGCGAGTTTCTGGACGAGCAGCTTCTGGGTGGGGTCGAAGCCGCGGGCGCTGGCGATCGAGTGGCCGAGCAGCTTGTTGGTCAGCCGCACCCCGGCGAACAGAAGCAGCACCGTGATCCCGATGGTCAGCGCCGAGAGCAGCGAGAACCGCCGCTGCCCGACCTGGATGCCGACGCGATCGAGCGTCACTTCGACCACCGAGAAGCCACCGATCGCATTGCTGAGGATCGCAGTGAAGGCGAGCGCGGCCAGCGTCCACGCTGCCCAGCGCGGCAGATTGAGCCCGCGCAGCACCGCCGCGACCAGCATCGCCACGGCGAGCGCCTCGACAAGGCCGATCACCAGCGCTGCGAGCGCCGTCCATGGCCAGCTCACCGCAGCCAACGCGAGCAGGATCGCGACGACGCCCCAGCGCACGATCGCGCAGACGCGCACATGGAATGCCGCCGCGTTGCCGTTGATATGCTCGGCCCAGGCCGTGGCGATCCGCGTGCCGATATGCCGCCCGGCCAGCCAGCCCAGAAACAGGGCCAGCGTCGCCAGGCCGGTGGCGATCGCGGCTTCGGTCAGCTCGGCGGTGCCCGGCAGGTTGTGCCCCGCCAGCCAGGCGCCGAGCCGTTCCATCAGCCGCGCGCCTCGGTGAAGCGGTCCAGCCCCGCTTCGAGATCGGCGATCAGATCGTCGGCGTCCTCGAGCCCGATCTGCAGCCGCACGAGCGGGCCTTCGGATTCCCAGCGCGTCGCGGTGCGATAGCGCTGCGGATCGACCGGGATGGCGAGGCTCTCGAAGCCGCCCCAGCTATAGCCGATGCCGAAATGCTTCAGGCCGTCGATCAGCGCCGCGCGCGCCGCTTCCGAGCCGCCGTTCAGCACGAACGAGAACAGCCCCGAGGCACCGCGGAAATCGCGGACGAACGCCTCGTGGCCGGGGCAATCGGGCAGCGCCGGATGGAGCACGCGCGCCACTTCGGGCCGGCCTTTCAGCCATTCGGCGATCTTCAGCGCGGAGCGGCCATGCTGGTCGAGCCGCACCGCCATCGTCCGCAGGCCGCGCGCGCCGAGCCAGGCATCGTCGGGGCTGGCGGTCTGGCCGAGCTGATAGGTCGTCGCGCGCAGCCGCTGATACTGGCCCTCGGCCGCGGTGACCGATCCGAGCATCACGTCCGAATGGCCGACGACATATTTGGTGCAGGCGAGAATCGAATAGTCGATCCCGAGCGGCATCGCGGGCAGCAGCAGCGGCGTCGCCCAGGTATTGTCGAGCAGCGTGGTGATCCCGCGCGCCTTGGCCACCGCGACGATCGCCGGAATGTCCTGCACCTCGAAGGTCAGGCTGCCCGGGCTCTCCATGAAGATCGCCTTGGTCCGCTCGGTGCAGAGATCGGCGATGCCGGCGCCGATCATCGGATCGTAGAAGATCGTCTCGATGCCGAACTTCTTGAGCAATCCGCCCGCGAGGCTGCGCGTCGGGTCGTAGACGCTGTCCGCGAGCAGCAGCTGGTCGCCCGGCTCGAGCACCGCGAGCAGTGCCGAAGCGATCGCCGCGACGCCCGACGGGTAGAGCAAGGTCGCTTCGGCCCCCGGCTCGAGCTCAGTCAGCGCATCGGCGAGCGACCATTGCGTCGGCGTGCCGCGGCGGCCGTAGAAGAGCTTGTGATGCGTGTCGGCAGCGCCGCGCGCGCGCAGCTCGGCGACCGTATCATAGAGGATCGTCGAGGCGCGCCATACCGGCGGGTTGACGATGCCCTGCGTCCACTCGGGCTTGCGCCCGGCCTGGACGATTTTGGTCGCGTCCTTCTCGTCGCTCATGCCGGCCCCAGCGCCTTGGCCGTGGCCGGATGCGCGCCCCATTCGGACCAGCTGCCGTCATAGACTGGCACGCTGCGCCCGAGCAGGTGCGCGGCGAAGGCGATCACCGAGGCGGTGATCCCGGAACCGCAAGTCGCGACCAGCGGCTTGTCGAGATCGAGACCGACCTCGGCGAAGACCGCGCGGATCGCGTCGGGCGACTTCCACGTCCCGTCGGCTTCGAAGAAGCGGCCATAGGGAATGTTCTTCGAGCCCGGAATATGGCCCGGCGCGCATTCCTTGCGCGGATCCGGCTCCTCGCCGGTGAAGCGCGCCGCCGAGCGCGCATCGACGATCTGCTCGTCGGTCGCCTGCATTTCGGCAAGGCTGCGCACTTGCGTCCGCGGCATCCCCGCCTCGAAGCTGGAACGTGCAGGAGAGGATGCCGCCTGTTCGAGCGGGCGTCCTTCGGCCTTCCACTTGGCGATCCCGCCGTCGAGCAGCGCCGCGGCGATGCCGAACCGCCCGAGCACCCACCAGGCCCGGCAGGATGTATGGTGCGGGCTGTTGTCGTACAGCACCACCCGGCTCCCGGCGGTGATGCCGAGTTCGGCCATCCGCGCTTCGAACAGGTCGCGCGGCGGCAGCATCGAGGGGAGCGGATCGTCCGCATCGACCAGCGTATCGAGATCGAGCAGCAGCGCGCCGGGGATATGCCCTTCGGCATATTCGGCCCCGGGGTCCTGCTTCGCCGACCCGGGCAGGGTCGAGGTATAGGTGGCGTCGAGCACCACGAGATCGCCGGTGCCGAGGGCATTCGCGAGCCACGCTGTCGTTACGAGTCCGTCCATCGCTCCTGCTCCTAGAAGGATGCAAAGCGCTCCGCAAACGCCTACATGGCGCGCATGGAACCCAAGCATCTCGGCCAGACCTCCGCCCTCCCCGCCACGCCCGAGGAAGCAGAGCTCGATTACGTCCCCAATCCGCGCCCCGGCAGCCGCTACATGATCCGCTTCGCCGCGCCCGAATTCACCTCGCTTTGCCCGATCACCGGCCAGCCCGATTTCGCGCATCTGGTGATCGACTATGTCCCCGGCGAGACGATCGTAGAATCGAAATCGCTCAAGCTCTTCCTCGGTTCGTTCCGCAACCATGGCGCTTTTCACGAGGATTGCACCGTCGGCATCGGCGAGCGGCTGTATGGTGAGATGAAGCCCGAATGGCTTCGGATCGGCGGCTATTGGTATCCGCGTGGCGGCATCCCGATCGACGTGTTCTGGCAGTCGGGCGAGCCGCCCGCGGGCGTCTGGGTTCCCGCGCAGGAGGTGCCCGGATACCGCGGCCGAGGCTGAACGCCAGATTTACAGCACGCTTCAGCCGATTCATTTGTGTTGCGTTGCAACAAGAATGAAACCATATTCCTTTGCGCGAGTTGAGAGGGAGACCAGCCGCTCAGGCTGCGAAATTATTGCAGTAGCGAAGGAACCGGAATGGCGCCGTTCATGCTCGATACGGGGATCAGGCATCTCGCGCTCATCGGCAATTTCCTTCCGCGCAAATGCGGTCTCGCGACCTACACTACCGACACCTATGATGCGCTGCGGCAGCGCTACCCGGAGATCCGGGTAGACGTCTATGCGATGGACGATCATCCCGGCCGCTATGCCTATCCCGCCGCAGTCACCCGCGCGATCCCGCAGCACGAGCGCGCGGCCTATCTCGACGCCGCGCGCGCGATCGAGGCGAGCGGCGCGCAGGCGCTGTGGATCCAGCACGAATACGGCATCTATGGCGGCCCCGCCGGCGAGTTCCTGATCGCGCTGATCGACCGGCTGTCGATCCCGGTGATCACCACGCTGCACACCGTGCTCGAGCGCCCGAGCCCCGACGAACGCCGCGTGATGGAGGCGTTGCTGCGCCGCTCGTCGCGGATCATCGTGATGGCCGAGAAGGGCCGCGATATCCTCAAGCGCATTCACGGTGCCGACGACAAGAGCATCGTCATGATTCCGCACGGCGTGCCCGATCGCCCCTTTGTCGAACCGGACAGCCTCAAGCCCGAATTCGGCTGGGCAGGGCGCGAAGTCATCCTCACCTTCGGCCTGCTCGCCCCCAACAAGGGGATCGAGACGATGATCGCGGCGCTGCCGCAGGTTGTCGCGAACCACCCGGAGGCGCTCTACGTGATCCTCGGCGCGACGCACCCCAACCTCGTCGCGCATGAAGGCGAGGCCTATCGCGACGGCCTCAAGGCGCTCGCGGCGGAGAAGGGTGTCGCCGACCAAGTCCAGTTCATCGACGCGTTCGTCGAGCATGACGAACTGATCGACTATCTTCAGGCGGCCGATCTCTACGTGACGCCATACAACAATCCGGCACAGATCACCTCGGGCACGCTTTCCTATGCGGTGGGTGTGGGGAAGCCGGTGATTTCGACGCCCTATGTCCATGCCGGCGAGATCCTCGCGGACGATCACGGGGTGCTCGTCGATTTCGGCGACAGCGCGGGCTTCGCGCGCGAGATCGATCGCCTGCTCGGTGACGAGGTCGATCGGCTGGCGCTTGCGCACCGCGCCTATGCCCGGGGCCGCACGATGGTCTGGCCCCGCCTCGCCGAAAACGCCGTTGCCGAGCTTGCGGCGATCATCGCCGCCAGGCCGCGCCGCTTCGCGCGATCGACCGCCGAGTTGGCGACGCTCGAGCCCGACATCGCCGCAGTCGAGCGGATGAGCGATTCGACCGGCATGCTCCAGCATTCGATCTATTCGGTGCCCGATCGTCGCCATGGCTATTGCATCGACGACAATGCCCGCGCGCTGATCCTGATGTGCAGGATCGAGGGGATCGACGAGGCGGTGCGCGACAAATGGACGACGATCTACGGCGGGTTCGTGCAATATGCCTGGAACCCGGATCAGCGCCGCTTCCGCAACTTCATGAATTTCGATCGCAGCTGGTGCGAGGATGTCGGCTCGGAGGATTCGAACGGCCGCGCGATCTGGGCGCTCGGCGTCACTGCGCGCGATGCGCGGGCGCAGAAGCATCGCGACTGGGCCTCGGTGCTGTTCGACAATACGGCCTCGATCGCGCTCGAACTGCAGGCGCCGCGCGCGCATGCCTTCGCTATGCTGGGCGCCGCCGCGATGATCGAGGCGCATCCCGGCCACGCGCTCTCGCGCACCATCCTGACGCGCTACGGCGAGGAGCTGATCACGCTGCTCGACGAGGCGCGCCGCCCGGAATGGCAATGGTTCGAGATCGTGCTCGCCTATGACAATGCGCGGCTGCCCGAAGCGCTGCTGCGCGCCGGCGAGGTGCTGGGGCGGCGTGATTTCATCGATGTCGGGCTCGAGACGCTCGGTTGGATCACCGAACGCCAGACCTCGCCCGAGGGGCGGTTCCGGGCGGTTGGCACCGAGAGCTTCGGGCGGTCCTACGCCGATCCGCTGCCGTTCGACCAGCAGCCGCTCGAGGCGCAAGCCACCGTCGATGCGTGCGTCGCCGCCTGGGAGGTCACCGGCGATAAGCGGTGGTACGAAGAGGCGATGCGCGCCTATCGCTGGTATCTCGGCGCGAACGATCTCGAGATGCCGCTGGCGACGGCGCAGGATGGCGGCTGCTTCGACGGATTGATGCCCACCGGTTTGAACCGGAATCAGGGCGCTGAGTCGATTCTGGCGCTCCAACTGGCGAATTGCGCCATTTCCGGACTTTCAAAGCCCGCCGAAAACGTGGCAAGCACCCCGCGCACCGCCGTCGCGTGAACCCTCCGCGCCGTCGCGGAGGATCAAGCGGGGTACGAATGCAGGATTTGTTCAATCACACGCTGCGGCTTCGGGCAGATCCGTCGCGCGTGGTGGTTCGTCCTTTCCATATCGCCTGGGCGCATAACGGCTCGGGGCCGAGCCGCTCGGAGCGCATCGTCAACGAAGTGCTGGCGATGTCGCCGGGCGAGGCGAGCGCGCAACTCGAGATCGTGCTCAAGGATTTCGAGGCGCGCCATTGGCAGACCCGCCGCGTGTTCATGACGCGCTATGACGAGATCGAGGAGATGCTCGGTCTGGACGGCAGCACGATCGGCGACGAGAAGCGCCAGCTGCTCGGCGCCTATTTCTGCCACGAATATAGCTATGCCGCCGCCGCGCTGATGAACCCCAGCGCGGTGCCGCACTACGATCAGACCGGCATGCCCAAGGGCAGCATGCGGATCCTCATGTCGCTGCGCGCGGTGGGCGAGGGGCATATTTCCTCTGTCGCCTTCCGCGAAGGCATCATCACCGACAAGAACGAGCTGGCGCTCGCGCCCGAGCCGCCCTTCGCCACTGCTGCCGATGCGCGCGAGGAAGAGGAGGACAAGATCCCCGAAGGGCCGGTAACGGTCTATCGCCATCGCGACTCGACGCTGTCGGGCACGGTGATCTTCCCGATCACCAAGGCGCAGTCGAACGGGCTCGAGGATCTGCGCATCTGCCATTTCACCCATGACGACGGCAGCGAGGAATGGATCGGCACCTACACCGCCTATAACGGCTCGGTGATCCAGTCCGAGCTGCTGCGCACCCGCGACTGGCGCGCGATCGATCTGGTGCCGATGAGCGGCGGCGCCTCGCGCAACAAGGGCATGGCGCTGTTCCCGCGCAAGATCGACGGCAAGTACATGATGCTCGGCCGGCAGGACGGCGAGAATATCTTCCTCCATTCCTCGGACGACATCACCCATTGGGAAGGCGGCGAGCTGCTGATCAAGCCGCAATATCCGTGGGAGCTCGTCCAGATGGGCAATTGCGGCCCGCCGATCGAAGTCGCCGAGGGCTGGCTGGTGCTCACCCACGGGGTCGGCGCGATGCGCAAATATGCGATCGGCGCGGCTTTGCTCGACAAGAACGACCCCTCGAAGGTCCTTGCCCGCTCGAAGGAACCTCTGCTCGCCGCCGCCGATCAGGACCGCGAGGGTTATGTCCCCAACGTCGTCTACACCTGCGGCGCGATCCGCCACGGCGAGAAGATCTTCATCCCCTATGGCGTGGCGGACAGCTCGGTGGCGTTTGCCTTCGTGCCGATCAAGTCGCTGCTCGAGGCGATGGGCTGACCGCCTTCACTCCTCCCTCGCGCAGCGGCGGAGGGGCTATCCGCAAGCGCGGCCGTGTTAGGTCCCCCACGAAACATCCCTCTTTGAAGAGGGGCTGACTTGGCGGAGCATGGTATGGATGGGGAGCAGCGGGGCCGCCCGGACCCGGACTATGAAATGCGCGTCGTAGCGTTCCTGGACGTGCTGGGCTTCAGCGCGCTGGTGACACGGGCGGACCGCGACGATTCCAAGCGCGAGGTGATCCTCACAATCATCCGCACGCTCCGCGAAACGCTGGCACGCAATCCGAGCGTGGGCTTCGAGTTCACGCAATTCTCGGATTCGATCGTGATCTCGGCGAACGTTAATCTCTACGGCATGCATGCGGTATTCGCAGGCTGTCGAATGCTGGCGGTCAACCTGCTCCAGCACGGCGTGCTGTTGCGCGGCGGGATCTCGGTCGGGAATCTGACCCATAGCGACGACGTATTATTCGGGCCTGGATTGCTGACCGCCTATCGCTGCGACGCGCGCGGGGCGCCGCCGCGTATTGCGCTGCACACCTCGATGAAGGAGACGGTGGACGATTATTCCGCAGCCTATGGCCTTGGCGAGATGATCCGGCGGGACCATCACGATCTCAGCCCGATGCTCGACACGCTGCTCGACTTTGCCGAGTATCGACAAGTGCCGAAGCCAGGCCAGCCTGTCTGGGACGGGCCGGCGAGTCTGATCGTGGCGCATATCGACCGCCACACGCAGGATCTCACCCTTGAACCCGGCGTTAGGGCCAAATGGCGCTGGATGCGCGACTATTGGAATCGAGCCGTGGCGCGGCGCAATATCCTTCCTCTCGCTGCGGTCGACGAAGAGGATTGAGAAGGCAGGAAGGGCTTGTAGTCATCAGGACAAAATGAAACGGCCGAGGCGTCAGGCCCCGGCCGTTTGAAACCCATTGCTCGTCCCCTTTCGGGGAAGAGCATAGGCAAACCTCACCGATAGCTCGCGATCTCCTGGTCCAACGGAGGCTCGCTCGCCAGCGGCGCGGTGCGGACCAGCCGTCGCGTGGTCGCATAGGCGATCGCGATGAAGCCGAAGAACAGCAAAGGCGCGATCCACAGCGCAATGCCCTCGAAGCTCTCGGGCATGATCGCGAGCGGCGCATCGTTGGGCGGGATCGGCGAGTTGCGGTTGGCCCAGGCGAGGATGCCGGCAAAGGCCACCCCGAACAGGCTCTCGCCGACGATCAGCCCGGTCGCGGCGAGCACGCCCATCCGCTCGGCGAACTCGGCATTGGGCCGGCGCTTGGCCCAACGGTCGTAGAAATGGCCGATCAGCGCGCCGACCGGGATCAGCAGGGTCAGCGCCATCGGTAGATAGATGCCCATGCCCACTGCGAGCGGGGGCAGCCGCATCCGGCCCGCCTTGCCGAGCAGCTCGTCGATCACGATCACGCCCGCGCCGATCAGCGCGCCGAGTCCGATGAGCCCCCAGTCGATGTCCCCGCCGAGCACGCCCTTGGCGATCGACGAGATCAAAGCCGCCTGCGGCGCCGAGAGCGCGTTGGGGCCGGCGCCGGGCATGCCGACGAAACCGAGCGTGTCCTTGAGCAGGTCGAGCACCAGCGGGATCGCAAGGCTGCCGAACACCACGCCCAGCACCAGCGCGACCTGCTGCTTCCACGGCGTCGCGCCGACCAGCTGGCCGGTCTTGAGGTCCTGGAGATTGTCGTTCGAGATCGTCGCGATCGAGAAGATGATCGCGGTGGTGAACAACGCATAGGCGATGAGCGCGTTGGTCCGCGTCGGATCGGCCTCGTGCCCGAAGATCAGCACGAGCAGCAGCGAGGCGCCGAGGACGGCGAGGATGCCGACGCCCGAGACCGGCGAATTGGAGGCGCCGATCAGGCCCGCCATATAGCCGCAGATCGCCGCGATCAGCACGCCGACGACGAGCAGATAGGCCAGCGAGCCGCCGATCACCGCGAACGGATAGTCGTGCACCGGGCCGCCCGCAGAGAAGTCCCAGAGCAGCCACGCGATCGGGGCGAGGGTGAGCAAGGTGACCAGCGCGACGATGCCGATCGGCAGGTCGCGCTCGGTCAGCGCCAGCGTCTCGCCCGCGGTGCGCGCGCGCGACGCGGCGAGCGCCGAACGCAACCCAGAGATGATCGGGCCGATGATCTTGAGCAGCGACCAGATCGCGGCGACGCCGATCGTGCCCGCGCCGACGAAGCGCACTTCGCCGCGGAAGGTGCCGCCGACCAGCGCGTCGACGCCCGCGGACAGGTCGCCGCCCGCGGCGAAATACGGCACCAACGTCGTCCACGAGATCAGCATGCCGAAGAACATCGCCGCGCCGACCGACAGGCCGACGAGATGACCGACGCCGATCAGCAGCATCGACCAGCTGGTCGAGAAGCCGGTGGCGGTGCTGCCCACCGCGAAATTCTTGCCCGCTTCCTCGGCGACGACCTTCATCTTGCCGAGCAGTGCGAACAGACCCGAGAAGAGCGAGCCGAGGATCAGGATACGCAGGCCCCGGGCATTCTCGACATCGCCCTCGGCGGTGTTCGAGCCGACCTTGAGCACTTCGGCGGCGGCGACGCCCTCCGGATAGGGCAGGTCGGAGCCGGTGACGAGTGCGCGCCGCAGCGGCACCGAGAACATCACGCCGAGCACGCCGCCGGTGATGCACACCGCGACGGTGGTCCAATAGGGAAAACCCGACCACCAGCCGACCATGATCAGCCCCGGCAGCACGAACACGATCGCCGCAAGCGTGCCCGCCGCGCTGGCGATCGTCTGGACGATGTTGTTCTCGAGGATGTTGGCGCCCTTGAACAGCCGCAGGATCGCCATCGAGACCACCGCGGCGGGGATCGAGGTGGCGAAGGTCAGGCCCACCTTGAGCCCGGCATAGACATTGGCGGCAGTGAACAGGATCGTGATCAGCGCGCCCAGAACGACGCCGCGCAGCGTCAGTTCGGAAAGGGGACGGGGGGCTGTGGCCATTCGGCGCTCCTCAAAGGCATTTTGCCGAGCTTAGGCATAAGTTGCTGGGCTCGGCAATTTTATTGCGGAGTGCCGGCTGTGCCGGCGCGGGTCAGCCCCGGAAGAGTCCGCCGAGGATGCCACGGACCAGCTGGGCCCCGATGCCCGAGGAGCGCCGCCCGCGCCCGCCGAAGATTTCGCGCCCGACTTCGTTGGCGACCTGCCGCCCGAGCGACGAGGCCGCCGCGCGTCCCGCCGAGGTCGCCGCTTTGGTCCAGGGAGAGGTCGCGGTCGCCTGTGCGCGCTCGGTGGCGAGGCGGGTGCGCTCGGCCTCCTTGGCGAGCCGCGCCTCTTCCTTGAGCCGCGCCGCCTCGGCCTTGTCGGCCTCGCTCTCGGCCTGTGCCTCGGCGGCCGCGGCGACGGCTTCGTCGGTCTTGGCCTTGAGGATCTCCTCGGCCGATTCGCGGTCGATGGGGGTGTCGTACTTGTCGCCGACCGCGTCGGTCGTGATCAGCATGGCGCGTTCGTCGGGGCTGAGCGGCCCGACCCGCGTTCCCGGCGCGCGGATCAGCGTGCGCTCGACCGGCGAGGGCGATCCATCCTCCTGCAGCACCGACACCAAAGCCTCGCCGACCTTCAATTCGGTGATCGCGGTCGCGACATCCACCTTGGGGTTCGTGCGGAAGGTCTCCGCCGCCGAGCGCACTGCCTTCGCATCCTTGGGAGTGAACGCGCGCAGCGCGTGCTGGACGCGGTTGCCGAGCTGCCCGGCGACATCTTCGGGGATGTCGATGGGGTTCTGGGTGACGAAATAGACGCCGACGCCCTTGGAGCGGATCAGCCGCACGACCTGCTCGATCTTCTGGAGCAGCGCCTCGGGCGCGCCGTCGAACAACAGATGCGCCTCGTCGAAGAAGAAGACGAGCTTGGGCTTGTCCGGATCGCCGATCTCGGGGAGCGTCTCGAACAGTTCGGAGAGCATCCACAAGAGGAAGCTGCCATAGAGCCTGGGGCTCGCCATCAGCTTGTCAGCGGCGAGGATGTTGACCACCCCACGGCCGCGCTCGTCGGTGCGGATGAACTCGGAGATGTCGAGCGCGGGCTCGCCGAAGAAATGTTCGGCGCCCTGCGTCCGCAGCTGGAGCAGCTGGCGCTGGATCGTACCGACGCTCGCCTTGGTGATGTTGCCGAATTTGGTCGACAGCTCGGCGGCGCGCTCGGCGCAATGCGCGAGCATCGCCTGGAGGTCATCGAGGTCGAGCAGCAGCAGCCCTTCCTCGTCGGCGACATGGAAGGCGACGGTGAGCACGCCCTCTTGCGTGTCGTTGAGATCGAGCAGCCGCGCGAGCAGCAGCGGGCCCATCTCGGAGACGGTGGCGCGGATCGGATGTCCCTGCTCGCCGAACAGGTCCCAGAGCTGCACCGGCAATTCGCCATAGCGCCAATCGGCATCGCCGATCTCCTGCGCGCGCTTCGCGAAGACCTCGTGCATCTTCGCGGTCGGCGATCCGGCCATGCCGAGACCCGAGAGATCGCCCTTCACGTCGGAGACGAATACCGGCACGCCAGCGGCCGAGAAGCCCTCGGTGAGCACCTGGAGCGTCACGGTCTTGCCGGTGCCGGTGGCGCCCGCGATCAGCCCGTGGCGGTTGGCGCGGCGCAGCACCAGCTCCTGGCGCACGCCGTCGGCCGCGCCTACGAAAATGCCCGTCTCTCCCGCCATACCGAACTCCTTTTCAGAAGGTCGGTTCTACGAGAGAAACGGGCATTAGTCAGCCGTTCAAGGCAATCGATCAGCCGGGAATCTGCACCGTCACATAGCGGCCGAGCCCACGGCGCTGGACGAACAGCAGCACCTGCTTGGACCCGCCGCTCTTGGCCTGACCCACGATACGCGCCAGATCCGCCGCGGTGCGCACGGGCACGCGGTTCGCGGTGGTGATCAGATCGCCGCGCGTGAGGCCCTTGCCGGCGGCGTCGCTGCTCGCGTCGACCCCGAGCACCACCACGCCCTGCGCATTGGCGTCGGCGCCGATCGAGCGCGCGATCTGCGGCGTCAGCGGCGTGACCGCGATGCCGAGCGATGCGGCACCCATCGTTTCGCCGTCCTGCGGATTGGCGCTATTATCTTCGAGGTCGAACTGCTGCGCGAGCTGCTCCTCGGGCGGGCGCGTACCCACCGTAACGGTGACCGTCTGGCGCTTGCCGTCGCGGATCAGCTCGATTGGGATGCGCGCACCCGGCGAGACATTGGCGACGAGATAGCTGAGCGTCTGGTCGGGGGTGACGTCCTGGTTGTTGACGCGCACGATCACGTCGCCCTGGCGGATGCCGGCCTTCTCGGCGGCCTGGCCCGGCTCGACGCGCGCGACGATCGTGCCGGTGTTCTTCGGCACGCCGAACGATTCGGCGAGGTCGGCGGTCAGATCCTGCATCTGGATGCCCAGATAGCCGCGGGTGATCGCGCTGCCCTTCATCAGCGTCTCGACGATCGGCTTGGCCTGCTCCGCGGGAATCGCGAAGCCGATGCCGACATTGCCGCCGGTGGGCGACAGGATCTGCGAGTTGATGCCGATCACATTGCCCTTGAGGTCGAACATCGGGCCGCCCGAATTGCCGCGATTGATCGAGGCGTCGGTTTGCAGGAAGCGGTCATAGGCGCCGCCCTGACCCGTGACGCGGTGCGTCGCCGAGATGATACCGGCGGTCACCGAGCCGCCAAGGCCGAACGGATTGCCGATCGCGACGACCCAGTCGCCGACGCGCGCCTCACGCGAATCGCCGAAGCGGACGAAGGGCAGGTTGTTGCCTTCGATCTTGAGCACCGCGAGATCCGACTGGACGTCGCGGCCGATCAGCTTGGCCTTGAACTCGCGGCGATCGGGGAAAGTGACGGTGATCGATTCGACCACTGCACCGCGCTGGCCGGCGGAGATCACGTGGTTGTTGGTGACGACATAGCCGTCGGCCGAGATGACGAAGCCCGATCCGAGCGATTCGGCCTGCCGGGTCACCGGCTGGCCGCCCTGCTGACCGGGGACGAGGCCCTCGAAGGGCGTGCCGGCGAACGGATTGGTGTTCACCTGCACGCGCTGCGTGGTCGAGATGTTGACCACGGCGGGCTGGAGCTTGGCGACCATGTCGGCGAAGCTCATCGGTGCGCCGGCACGGGGCGCCGATGCCTGGATCGCGCCCGGCTCGTTCTGCGCGGTCTGCGCGCCGGCGGGCTGGTGCAGCGTCATCGCGGTGGCGGCGCCACCCAGAGCAAGGGCAGTGGTAAGAGCGTAAACGTAACGCACGTGGACGAATCCTCTCAGGGAACGGGGTAGCATTCGGGTCAGCTTGTCGCGCCCGATTGCTGAACGCCGATTGAATATGAACGAAGTTGCAGGATCATCGTTGCCCCATGAACTCGCGCAGATAGCTGTTCTGGGGCGACAGGACGATCGCCGTGTCGCCCTTGCCCTCGCCCTGGGCGAGGAAGGTCGTCCGATACGACTGCATCGCGCGGTAGAAGTCGTAAAAGGCCGGGTCCTTGTTGAACGCTTGGGCATAAACCTGTGCGGCCTGCGCCTGCGCGGTGGCGCGGATGATCTGCGCTTCCTTGAGGCCCTGCGCCTTGATCGTCGCCGCCTCCTGCCGCCGCGCCGTCGCCATGCGGTTGAGCGCACTGTCCAGCGGCGATCCGCTCGGCAGCTCGGTCTGCTTGATGCGCACGTCGACGATCTCGACGCCATATTGGTTGGCGAGCCGCTGGAGCGCGGCCTGGATATTGTCCATCACCTCGCCGCGCTCGGGGCTGAGCAAGGTCGCGGAGGTCCGCTTGCCGAGCTCGTTGCGCAGCGATGAGCCGAACAGCGGCTGGAGCTGGTCGCGCACGCGTTCCTCGTTGCCGACGGTCACCACCATCCGCAGCGGATCGACCACGCGGAATCGGGCATAGGCGTCGACCTCGAGGCGAAGCTGGTCGGTCGAGAGCACCTGCTGGTTGGGCAGGTCGATGTCGAGCACCCGCTTGTCGACCCAGACGACCCGATCGACGAAGGGGATGTGGAAGATAGGACCGGCCTGGGTGTGGCCGAATTGCTCGCCGGGCTTGTAGGCGTTGATCGTCCGGAGCGGCTGCTCGAGGCGGAGGATCACGACCTGCTTGCTCTCGGGAACGATGGCGATCGTGCTCATGATCACGACGAGCACGAGGATCACGCCGATCGCGATGCCGATCGGGCTGCGGAACCAGCTGGCGGTCATCGTGCTGCTCCTCCCTGCGGCTGGCTGCGGACCGTGGCATCCGGCGGCGGCGTGCCGCCGCCTCCGCGCAGCGCGGGAAGCGGCAGGAAGGGATTGACGCCCGGCGACTCGACGATCGTCTTGTTGGTGCGCGAAAGCACCTGTTCCATCGTCTCGTAATACATGCGGCGACGCGTCACTTCGGGTGCGAGCTTGTACTGTTCATAGATCTTGTCGAACTCCGCGGCTTCACCCTGCGCCTGCGCGAGCACCTGCTGGGCATAGGCATTGGCGTTGTTCTTGTTGGCCTGCGCCTCCTGCTGCGCGGCGGTGACTTGCTTGAAGTCCTCGTCCACCGCCTGCGGCGCCGCGGCCTTCTGGATCGCCACGCCCTGGATGCGGATCCCCGAATGATACTGGTCGAGTATCTCCTGGATCTTGGTCTGCACCTCGCCTTCGATGCGGGCGCGGCCCTGGCCGATCGCCTCGTTGAGCGTGGTCGTCGCGATCACCGCGCGCATCGCGCTTTCCGCGGTCGCGCGAACGGTGTCTTCGGGCTTGGCGATCTGGAACTTGAAGTCGACCGCGCTACTGATGTCCCAGCGCACCGAATAAGCGAGATCGACGATGTTCTGGTCGCCCGTGAGCATCAGATTCTCGCCGCTCTGGGGGAAGCCCTCGCTGCGGATATTGGCGACGTCGACGACGTCGACCAGCTGGAGCGGCGCAGGGAGCGTCAGCCGCACGCCGGGGGTGAGCGTGCTCGAATAGCTGCCGAGCGTGGTCACCACGCCGCGCTCGCGCGGGCCGATCGGATGGATGCTGGTGTAGAGCACCCAGACGAGCAGCAGCGCGCCGATGACCAGCATCCACAGCCGGCTGCCGGTGGGCAGGCCCGGAACGCCAGGTCCGCCACCGCCGCGCGCGCGGCGCAGCAACTCGTCGAGGCTGGTCGCGCCGGGACGCGGGCGCTTGCCGTCGGGCGGGAAGGACCAGGGGTTGCGCGGGCCACCGCCACCGCCGCCGCCATTGCCGGAGCCGCCGCCACTGCCGCTTCCGCCACCGCTGCCCCACGGACTCTTGGGGGCCTCGTTCTTGAAGATGCCGGCCAGTCCGCGCCAGCCCGATAGGTTCACCATGCCTGTCTTTATAAGGACGCATACGCGGATTTACAGTGGCAGCCGCCGATTGTGCGCCTATCTGGCGCGTAATGACTGACCAAGAGAGCTTGAAAGCGGCGCTCGCGCCGATCGCGGCGGGCCGCGCCACTGTCCGGATCGAGGGCGGAAGGGCGAGCATCGTCCTCGACGTCACCGGTCTCGGTAAGGCAGCGGGCGACGAGCTCGAGGCCGATGTCCGGCAGGTGGCCGAAGGCATGCCTGGCATCGGCGAGGTGCGCGTGCTGCTCACCAGCGAGCGGCGGACCCGGCGGCTGATCGCAGTGGCGAGCGGCAAGGGCGGAGTGGGCAAATCCACCGTCGCGGCCAATCTCGCGATCGCACTGGCGAAGCGGGGGCGGCGCGTCGGGTTGGTCGATGCCGATATCTATGGCCCGTCGCAGACGCGGCTGCTCGGCGTGGATGGCATCCGGCCCGAGGCGCGCGAGAAGACGCTCATTCCGGTCCAGACTAAGTTCGGCGTGCCCTTGCTCTCGATGGGCGGGCTAGTCGCGGAGGGGCAGGCGATCGCGTGGCGCGGTTCGATGGCGGGCGGCGCGCTCGGCCAGATGGTCGACGCCGATTGGGGCGATGCCGAGATACTGATCCTCGATCTTCCGCCGGGTACCGGCGATCTCCAGCTCACCATGGTCCAGAAGCACAAGCCCGCGGGCGCGATCATCGTCTCGACGCCGCAGGATCTCGCGCTGATCGACGCCACCCGCGCGATCGATCTGTTCCATAAAGTGAACGTGCCGATCGTCGGGGTGATCGAGAATATGGCCGGCTATGCCTGCCCGCATTGCGGCGAGGTCTCGGACCCGTTCGGCAGCGGCGGCGCCGAGGCGGCGGCGGGCAGGCTGGGGCTGCCGTTCCTCGGCCGCGTCCCGCTCGAGCTGGCGATCCGCACCGCTTCGGACGCGGGCGATCCGCCCGCCGCGGGGAACGGGCCGCAGGCGGAGACGTTCGCCGCATTGGCGGCGGGACTGGATGGCTGGCTCGCCCAAAACGGAGGCTGACAATGCCGCTGACGCGTGACGAGGATATTCGCCAATTGCTCGAGGAGACGCGGACGATCGCGATGGTCGGCGCGTCGGACCGGCCCGATCGGCCGAGCTACGGCGTGATGGCCTATCTCCAGAGCCGCGGCTATCGCGTGATCCCGGTCAATCCCCAGATCACCGGCGAGCATATCCATGGCGAGTTCGTCTTCCGCGAGCTTTCGCAGATCGGCGAGCCGATCGACATGGTCGACATCTTCCGCCGCCCGATCGCGGCGGGCGAGGCGGTCGACGAGGCGATCGCCGCGGGGGCGAAGTCGGTCTGGTTGCAGATCGGCGTGATCAACGAAGAGGCTGCCGCGCGCGCCGAGGCAGCAGGGCTCAAAGTGGTGATGGACCGCTGCCCCAAGATCGAGATCCCGCGGCTGGGAGTGCCGATGATAGGTGGCGCGCACTGACCCAAAAATCCTCCCCCGCTTTAGCGGGGGAGGATCTAGAGCGCCCGCAACACTTCGATTAGCCCCTCCAGATCCCGCATATCCTGGTACAGACCGAACCCGATCCGCAGCACGTCGCCGCGCACATCGACGATGACATCCTCGGCCTCGAGTCGCGCCTTCCACTGCGCCGCCCTTGGGGATCGCAGCGCGAGAAACCGTGCCGGCGATCCCGGGTTGAGCAGCTCGGCCTCGATCGGCAGCGCCGCCAGCAGCGCGTCGCGCAACCCGGCCGCATGCGCCGCGATCGCCGCGGTCGTCAGCCCTTCCTGCCGCAGCATGTCGCGCACCGCGACGAAGCGGTAGATCCCCGAAGGGTCGAAGGTCGCACCGAGGAAGCGCCGCGCATCGGGCGCGTAGCCGATGCTGCCCGGTGGCAGCGAGAGGTCGTCGAATTCAGCATACCAGCCCGTCACTTCCGGCCGCGGCCCATAGCCCGGCGGCGCGTGGAGGAACGCGCAACCTTCTCCCGCCATCGCATATTTATAGCCGCCGGCGAGGTAGAAGAGCCGGTCGGCGACCGTGGACAGATCGGTCTCGAGCGCCATGAAGCCGTGATAGCCGTCGATCACCACCCATGGCCCCTCGGGGCGCGCCAGCGCCGCCAGCTCGGCTAGGCCGTCGAACACATGGCCGGTACCGAACTGGACCTGGCTCACGAAGATCAGATCATATCCGCCCGAACGCGCCGTCTCGACGACTTGCTCGAGCGGCACGCGCGCGACCCGCGCGGTGCCGGCCTCTTCCCAGCGCGCGCTCTGCCGTCGGAAGCTGTGGAACTCGCCGTCGCTGGCGAGGATGCGCAGCGGGCGCTTCGGCAGCGCCGAGACGATCCGCAGCAGCAGCTCGTGGGTATTGGGCGCGAACACGATCGTCGAAGGATCGGGCAGGCCGAGCTCGGCGGCGACATGTCGCTGCGCCGCAGGCCAGATCTCGCCCATGACCCGCTCCCATTTGCGGTCGGCGAGGCGCACGCCATCCTCCCACGCGGCCAGTTGCCCGACATAGGAGGCGTCGGGCCAGAGATGATGGCTGTGCGCGGCGAAGTGCAACCTTTCGGGCGCCGCGGCGATCGCGCGCTGGAACAGGCGCTTGTAGCTGGCGGTCACAGCTGGGTCCGTAGCGACCATAGCTCGGGAAAGGCGCGCTTCTTGAGCGTCGATTCGAGATAAGGGACGCCGGGCGTGCCGCCGGTGCCCTGCTTCATGCCGATCACGCGGCTGACGGTGAGCACGTGCTTGTGCCGCCAGGTCGCCATGGCATCATCGATGTCGACCAGCTTCTCGGCGAGCTGGTACAGATCCCAATAGGTGTGCGGATCGCGATAGACCTGGACCCAGGCCTCCTCGACTCCTTCGCTCGGTGCGTAGGGCTGCGGCCAGTCGCGATCGAGTGCTTCGGCGGGCACCGCGAACCCCGCTGCGGCGAGCGCGGCATTGGCGTCGTCCCACAGGCTCGGCAGGGCGGCATATTGCTGGGTGAGCGCGCCGGGCATGCCGCCGCCCCGTACCCCCAGCAAGGTCTCGACCGCGCGGAACTGATCCGACTGGAAGCCCGAACTCGGCCCGAGCACTTCGCGGAAACGCGTATAGTCGCTCGGCGTCATCGTCGCGAGCACGTCCCAGCTCAGTGTCATCACGGCCTGGATGCGGCTGATGCGTGCAAGATTCTTGTACGCCTCGATCAGCCGGCCCTGGCGGACCAGCGCCTTGGCGGGCAGCAGCTCGGCGAGAATCTGCTTGAGCCACAGTTCCTTGGTCTGGTGGATGATGATGAACAGCAGCTCGTCGTCGAGGTCGGACAGCGGGTGCTGCGCGGCAAGGAGCCGGTCGAGCGCGAGATAGCGCCCATAGGTCATGGGTTCGGTCATGAACCGCTCCTACGTCATCCCGCCACCGCGACGAAAGCCGTAACGAACGAAACGATCAGTCGCGCAGCAACTCGTTGATCCCCGTCTTGCTCCGCGTCTGCGCGTCGACGGTCTTGACGATCACCGCGCAGTAAAGCGCCGGCTTGCCATCGCCGCCGCCGATGCTGCCCGGCACCACCACCGAATAGGGCGGGACATGCCCGCGGTGCACTTCGCCGGTCGCGCGGTCGATGATCCTGGTCGACGCGCCGAGATAGACGCCCATCGAGAGCACCGCGCCCTCGCCGACGCGCACGCCCTCGGCGACTTCAGCGCGCGCGCCGATGAACGCGCCGTCGCCGATGATCACCGGATCGGCCTGGAGCGGCTCGAGCACCCCGCCGATGCCGACCCCGCCCGAGAGATGGACGTTCTTGCCGATCTGCGCGCAGCTGCCCACGGTCGCCCAACCATCGACCATCGAGCCTTCGCCGACATAGGCGCCGATATTGACGAAGCTCGGCATCAGCACCGCGCCCTTGCTGATGTGCGCTCCGTGGCGGACGATCGAGCCGGGGACCGCGCGGAAGCCTGCCTCGCGGAACGCGGTCTCGCCCCAGCCCGCGAACTTCGACGGCACCTTGTCGAACCAGTTGGCGCCGCCGGGCCCTTCGATCACGACGTTGTCGTTGAGCCGGAAGCTCAGCAGCACGGCCTTTTTGAGCCACTGGTTGATCTGCCAGCCGCCGTCGGCGGTCGGCTCGGCGACGCGCGCGGCGCCGCGGTCGAGCAGGTTGAGCGCCTCGGCGACGGCCTCGCGCACCGCGCCTTCGGTCGAGAAGCCGAGATTGGCCCGGTCTTCCCAGGCGGCGTCGATGGTTGCGGCGAGGTCGGTCACGTCAATCCTCCAAAATCGCGTGGAGCCAGGCTCCAAGGTCGGTCACGGTGAAGTCGATGAAGCTGCGGTCCTGGTCCGGCGTCTGCTCGGAGCCGTTGTCGATCCAGACAGTGGCCATGCCGATCGCCTTGGCCGGCTTGAGGTTGCGCGCCATGTCCTCGACGAACAGGCTCTCGCCTGGTTCCAGCCCATAGGCGTCGCATAGCCCTTGGTATGCCGCGGGGTCGGGCTTGGGCCGATATTGCGTCGCGTGCACGTCGTGGACCGCTTCGAACGTCTCTCCCAGACCGAGCTTGTCGAGCACCTTGATCGCATAGGGCGCGTCGCCATTGGTGAAGACCAGCTTGCGGCCCGGCAGCCGGGCCAGCGCCTCGATCAGCGCCTCGTTGCGCTCCAGCACGCTCATGTCGATGTCGTGGACGAAGTCGAGATAATGATGCGGGTCGGTGCCGTGATCGGCCATCAGTCCCGACAGCGTCGTGCCATGGGCATGAAAATAGCCCTTCTGGATGCGGTGCGCCTCCTCGGGCGAACAATCGAGCAGGGTACGGACATATTCGCCGATCCGCGCGTCTATCATCGCGAACAGGTTCGCGCTCACCGGGTAGAGCGTGTTGTCCAGATCGAAGATCCAGTTGCGGATATGGCGGAGCTCGGGAAGCATCGGACCGGGGCTCTACGGAGTGGACGCCGGAGCCGCAAGGCGGCAGGGAGGAATACAGTTAACGCACGGTAAAGGCTGCACATTCTATACGCGCTGCCGTGCATGTTCGAGCAAGGGTAAGCGTTATGCGGGCGGTTTTACACGCGCGATTGATGCAGAGCGTCGCGATCGGCGGCTTGCTCGCGCTTACGGCATGCGGCGGCGGCGGCGGCAGCAGCCGGCCTGCACCGATGCCCGCCCCGGTGCCGACGCCAGCGCCGGTTCCTGCGCCGACGCCGACACCTGTGCCCACGCCGACCCCGGTTCCAACCCCCACGCCCACGCCAGGCGTCAACTACGACACCGCCGAATATCGTGCGACCATCGGCGCGGTCTCGATGAACGCGCTCACCGCCTATAACCATGGCGGCACCGGCGCCGGCATCCGGGTGGGCGTGATCGACAGCGGCATCGATCTGCAGAGTGCCGAGTTCGGCGATTGCTCGGGCGGGCTCGGCACCGGATCGTGCCGCATCCTCGCCGCGTCGCGCGATACCGCCGGCAACGGCACGCTCGACGACGAGGGCGGGCACGGGACCGCGGTGGCCTTCACCGTCGTCGGGCGGCGCAACGATGCCGGCACGCACGGTGTCGCGTTCGACGCGCAGCTGATCGTCGCGCGCGCCGACAGCCCCGGCAGCTGCGCCACCGACGACCCCAACGATCCCGACAGCGGCTGCAGCTTCGGCGACAACGCCATCGCCGCGGGGCTCGACGCCGCGCGCACCGGCGGCGCGCGCGTGGTCAACATCTCGCTCGGCGGCGATCCGCCCAATTCGCGGCTGCTCCAGGCGATCAACGAGGCGACCGCCGCGGGAATCGTGATCGTCATCTCCGCGGGCAATGACGGCGAGGAGCCCAAGGGCGTGAACCCCGATCCGTTCGCGGGAGGTGCCGCGGCGAGCGCGGGTGCGCGCGGGCTGGTGATCATCGCGGGATCGGTCAACACCGCCGACAGCATTTCGAGCTTCAGCAATCGCGCGGGCACCGGCGCGAATACGTATCTCGCCGCGGTCGGCGAGCGGGTGCGCGCGCCGGATCAGACCAATACGCCGATGCTCTGGTCGGGCACTTCCTTCTCGGCGCCGCAGATCGCCGGCGCGGTGGCGCTGCTCGCCCAGGCCTTTCCCAACCTCAGCGGCGCGCAGATCGTCCAGCTGCTCTACGCCACCGCGCGCGACGTCGGCGCCGCAGGCGTCGACCCGGTCTATGGCCGCGGCGTGCTCGACCTGACGCGCGCCTTCCAGCCCGTCGGCACCACCTCGCTCGCCGGCTCGACCGGCGTCGTCTCGAGCGGCGTCAACGGCGCGCTGTCCGGCCCCATGGGCGATGCCAGCCAGGGGCCGCTCGGCGCGGTGGTGCTCGATTCGTTCGATCGCGCCTTCGCGACCGAGCTGGCGCGCACGATCGTCCGCCAGGGACCGGCGCGCCGGCTCCCCGCACTGATGGCGACGCGCCAGCGCAGCTTCTCGGCCGGGGTGCGCGACCTGAGCATCGCGGTCTCGCTCGTCCCCGCGCGCGACACGATCCGCATCGAGCGGCTCGGCATCGGCACGCGCGACGCCAATGTCGCGCGCATGCTCGCCGCGACGGTGAGCGGCAGGCTCGGCAGCAGGGTGCAGTTCGCGATCGGCGCGTCGGAGAGCGGCAACACGCTCACCGCGCGGCTCGCCGGCCGCGACGAGCCCGCCTTCCTCGTCGCGCGCGATCCGCTGCACAGCGCCGGCTTCGACGTTGATGTCAGCGGATCGGTCGCGGTCCGCCAGGCGCTGGGGGCATGGGGCATCAGCCTCGCGCAGGAGCAGGGTCAGGTGCTCAGCCGGCGCGACACGCAATTCGCCGCGCTCCGCTGGGATGCGCAGCGCTCGGGCTATTGGCGCACCACGCTCGGGATCGACCGCAGCTTCGGCAATCTCCGCGCCGGCCTGTCCTTCACCCGATTGAGCGAGCGCGATACCGTGCTCGGCGCGCGGTTCAGCGGTGGGCTCGGGGCCGCGCGCGCGGACAGCACTTTCGTCGATCTCGGGCTGCGCTACGACATGGGCGCGGGCTGGTCGCTCGGCGGTTCGATGCGGCAGGGCTGGACGCATGCGAAGCTGCGCAGTGGCGTGGAGGGTGGTGGCCTGATCCGCACCAATGCCTTCGCCGCGGATATCGGCAAGGACGGCATCTTCGCGCCGGCCGACAGCTTCGGCTTCCGGATCGCCCAGCCGCTTCGCGTCGCCGGCGGCGGGATCGGCATCGCGCTCCCTGCCGATTGGGACTATTCGACCATGACGGTGAGCGCCTGGGACCGCGGCTTCATCAATTTGACGCCGCAGGGCCGCGAGATCGATTACGAGCTGCGCTATTCGTGGCCGCTCGCCGGCGGCATGCTGAGCAGCAACCTGTTCCTACGCCGCAATCCCGGCAACTACGCCTCTTTCCCGACCGACAAGGGCGGCGCGGTCCGGCTGACATTGGGTTGGTAGGTACAAACCAACTCCGCTTGCTCCCCTGAAAGCAAAGCTTCGGCTGGCGCGCCGGCCACGCGCCACCCATCTCCCCGGCCATGACCGCCTATTCGCTGCTCGACCTCGTTCCCATCGTCCAGGGCGGCAGCGCCGCGCAGGCGCTCGCCAATGCCGCCGATCTCGCGCGCCATGCGGAGAGCTTGGGCTTCACCCGCTATTGGGTCGCCGAGCATCACGGGATGGAGGGCATCGCCAGCGCCGCCACCGCGGTGGTGATCGCGCATGTCGGCGCGGCGACGTCGACGATCCGCATCGGCTCGGGCGGGATCATGCTTCCCAATCATGCGCCGCTCCAGGTTGCCGAACAGTTCGGCACGCTCGACGCGCTCTTCCCCGGCCGGGTCGATCTCGGGCTGGGTCGCGCGCCGGGATCGGACCAGCGCGTCGCCGCCGCGATCCGCCGCGGTTATGGCGGCGACGGCAACGAATTCCCGCAGGACGTGGCCGAGCTGCAGAGCTATTTCGCCGATGACGGCCGGACGGGTATCCGCGCGACGCCTGGCGCGGGCGCGGATGTCAGGATCTGGATCCTCGGCTCGAGCCTCTTCGGTGCGCAGCTCGCCGCCGCGATGGGCTTGCCCTATGCCTTCGCCTCGCATTTCGCGCCGGGCCTGCTCGACGATGCGATTGCGGTCTATCGTCGCAACTTCCGTCCCTCCGCGGTACTCGACAAGCCCTATCTGGCGCTCGGCTTCAACGTCTTCGCTGCCGACAGCGACGACGAAGCCGAGTTCCTCGCCAGCTCGCAGCAGCAAGCGTTCGTGGCGATCCGCACCACCGGGCGCGGCATCCAGCTGCCGCCGCCGGTGCAGGGCTATCGCGAGAGCCTCGGCGCGCACGGCAATGCGATGCTCGATCAGGTGCTCTCGGCGAGCGCGATCGGTGGGCTCGACACCGTCCGCAACCAGCTCGGCGCCTTCGTCGCGCGCACCGGCGCCGACGAGTTGATCCTCACCAGTGCGATGTTCGACCACGCGGCGCGGAAGAAGAGCCTGAAGATCGCCGCGGATGCGATGCGGTCACTCTGATCAATTCTCTCCGCCGCGCGAGGGAGGACGCTAGGAGGCCATCGCTTCCCGATCCCGGGCGATCCGCTCGCGCGTGCTCATGAAGGGCCCCACCGGCGCGCGTTCGGGGGCGAAGCGCGCCAGTCCAACCGGCTGCATGTCGAGATAGACTGCCTCGATTCCCTTTCGCGAGTACGCCTCGTGCCAGAAGCCCGCGCCGCCATTGTCGGCGAGGAAGCTTTTCCACCAGCCCGCATGCGGCGCGCTGCGAGTGAAGGCTTCGAGGCTCTCGAGGTCGCGCCAATATTGGCGAATGCCGACATGCGTCAGGCTCCACAGGAAATTCTCGTGGCCGAGCAATCCCTCGGGCGGGTTGCGCTGCACCTCCGCCAGACCTCGACCGATCCGCAGCACCGAGAAGAGCCCGCGCACGCTACGGACGCGCAATCCGAGCAGCACCATCACCAGATCCGGATAACCTGAAAGATCGACCGAACGGCGTTCCACCTTGGCTTGCATTCCATCTCTCCGCATTGTTTACTGTGTAAACATAGCTCGAACTGCTTACGGTGTAAACATGCTGCGCGATGCGCTGGTCAAGGCGGCGTTGGAGATGCTCGAACAGGGCGAGGAGCCGAGCCTGCGTGCGGTCGCGCGCGCCGCCGGGGTCTCGGCAATGGCGCCGTACCGCCATTTCGCCGACAAGGCGGCGCTGCTCTCGGCGGTGGCGGAACGGGGATTCGCTGCGCTGGCCGAGGTGTTGGCCGCCGCAGATACCGATCCCGATCCACGCGCGGCGCTGGTTGGGCAGGGCCTTGCCTATATCGCCTTCGCACGTGCGCGGCCGGCGCTGTTCCGGCTGATGTTCGCGAGCGACTTCAAGCTGACGCTCGGCGGTGATTCGGGCGCCTTCGCGACGCTGGCCGATCGCGTCGCGAGCCTTGGCGCACGCGATCCGCAGGCGGCGACGGCGCTGAGCTGGGCGGCAGTGCATGGGCTGGCGATGCTCGAGCTCGATGGCCGGTTGCCCGATTTCGGACCGGGGGAGGAGCGGCGCGTGGTGGCACTGCTCGCCGCGGCGCTGTAGCCGTCAGCCTGCCGCGGGCAGCCGCAACCGCACCAGCAGCCCGCCCAGATCCTCGCTTTCCTCGAGGCTGACGGTGCCGTCATAAATCTCGGCGACGTCGCGGACGATCGCGAGGCCGAGGCCGGTGCCCGGCTTGCCGCTGTCGAGCCGGACGCCGCGATCGAAGATGCGGATGCGATCGGCCTCGGGGATGCCTCTGCCGTCGTCCTCGACGAGAATCTCGACGAACCCGGCTTCGATCCGCGCGGTGATGAACACGCTGCCCCCGCCATATTTGGCGGCGTTCTCGACGAGGTTGCCGAGCAGATCGTCGAGATCCTGTCGCTCGATATGCGCGACGAGATCCTTCTGGCCGTCGATATCGATCCGTACTGCAGGATAAAGCCGCGCCACGGCGCGCTCGACCGCTTCGATCGACGGCCAGACCTGCGCGCGGCTATGCGCGCTGCCGCGCCGCCCCACCGCGCGGGCGCGGGCGAGGTGATGGTCGATCTGGCGGCGCATCGTCCGCGCCTCGCGGATCACGGTGGGGGCGAGGTCGTCCTGCCCCGCAGCGGCCGCGTTCATGATCACGCTGAGCGGGGTCTTGAGCGCATGGGCGAGGTTGCCGGCGTGGCGGCGCGCCTCCTCGGCCTGCCGGTCGTTGTGCTCGACCAACGCGTTCAGTTCGTCGACCATCGGCGCGATCTCGGCGGGCATGCGGTCCTCGATCCGCCGGGCCGTACCGGCGCGCAGCCGGGCGATCTCCTTGCGCACTTTCCGAAGCGGCAGGAGGCCGTACCAGGTCTGGAGCCCGACCATCACGATCAAGCCCAATCCGAGCAGCACGAAGCTGCGCACCAAGGTCCGCCGCAAGGTCGCGATCTGCGCGTCGAGCCCGTCGCGGCTCTGCGCGACCTGGAATTTCCAGCGCACCGGCGAGCCGGGGAGCTTGAGGTCGCGCTCGGCGATTCGCAGCATCTGGTTGCTGGGATCGTTGGGATCGCGATCGGCGCGCGGGGTTTTGTCGACGAACTCGTCGCTGTCGTAGATATGGAGGTCGCGATCGTCGTGGCGCTGGTTGACGCGCAGCTTGCGATCCCAGAGCGAGCGCGAGGGGAAGGGCTCGAAGCCCTTGCCGCTGATCTGCCAATAGGCGCCCGAGCCGGGCTCGAGGAAGCGCTGGTCGGCAAGCTCGCGATTGAGCACCACTTCGCCGCCCGGGCCGAGCTCGGCCGAGACGATCATCGAGGTGAGCAAATAATCGAGCTGTTCGTCGAAATTGCGCGTGATCGCAGTGGTCAGCACCCGATCGAGCGCGACGCCGCCGCCCACGAGCAGCACGAAGATCCATGCGGTGGCGATCAGGATCATGCGCCGGCTCACCGAGCCGGTTGCGCGCGGCGCATAGTTCCGCGGCTGCGGCTCGAGGCCCGCGTCGTTCACGGGGGACGGGACGCTGTCCCCGGCTTCGGCCATGTCAGGCGCTCGCGGGTTCCTCGAGGCTGTAGCCGAGGCCCCGGATGGTGGTGATCACGTCGGGTCCGAGCTTCTTGCGGATCCGCGTGACGAACACTTCGATCGTGTTCGAATCGCGATCGAAATCCTGATCGTAGATATGCTCGATCAGCTCGGTGCGGCTGACGACCTTGCCCTTGTGGTGGAGCAGGTAGGACAGCAGCTTGTACTCCTGCGCGGTGAGCTTCACCGGCTCGCCCGCCTTGGTGACCTTGCCCGAGCGCGTGTCGAGCCGGATATCGCCGGCCATGAGCTCGGCCGAGGCATTGCCCGAGGCGCGGCGGATCAGCGCGCGGAGGCGGGCGATCAGCTCTTCGGTCTGGAAGGGCTTGGCGACATAATCGTCGGCACCCGCATCGAGCCCGGCGACCTTGTCCGACCAGCTGTCCCGTGCTGTGAGCACGAGAACGGGCGTGGTCTTGCCTTCCTTGCGCCAGCGGTCGAGCACGGTGAGCCCGTCGATCTCGGGCAGGCCGAGATCGAGGATCACCGCGTCATACTGCTCGGTCGAACCGAGGAAATGGCCTTCCTCGCCGTCGGTCGCGAGGTCGACCGCATAGCCCGCGCCCTCGAGCGCGTTGCGAAGCTGTTGTCCGAGATTGGGTTCGTCCTCGACGATCAAAAGTCGCATTCTCTAGTTCCTGTCCCCTCGCGCGCGTCTCCCACGCGCTCAATCGCCAGTACGCCGGATGATGTTTCCCGTCCGCCCGTCCGCATCCACCCAGATCACTGACCCATTGCGCAGGAACTTGAGCGTGTAAATGTCCGTGGCCGGATCATAGTCGAATCCGAGATATTGCGCCCCCGGCATGCGGGGGACGACACGGCGCTCGATCTCGCGCACCGGCAAATTCTGACCCTTGAGGCGGCGCTGGCTCGCTGCTTCCTGATTGCTGTCCTGCGTCGTCGGCAGCACGCGCGCGTCGGCACCCCCGACCAGCGAGAGGGCTGCCAGGCACGCACAGAAAACGGGCTTAACCAGCATCTTCATCCGCATGGCATAGGGTCCGGCCATTGAATAGCCCCTGAACGCTGGCGTCAGCCGTCTGTAACTTGCGGTGTACCGGCCAGCGCCCTAGGTGCGCGGCCATGGCTGCACCTGTACTTGCATATGAGGGCCTCGGGCTGATCCAGGGCTCGGGCTGGCTGTTCCGCGAACTCGACCTCTATATCGGCGCGCGCGACCGGCTGGCGCTGATCGGGCGCAACGGCGCGGGCAAGTCGACCTTGCTCCGGCTGATCGCCGGCCGGATCGATTCCGACGAGGGTCGCCGCACGATCCAGCCGGGCACGCATGTCGTGCTGCTCGAGCAGGACCCGCAAGTCACCGGCTTCGCGACCTTGCTCGATTTCGTCCTCGCCGGCGACGATGCGCCCGAGCGGCATGAGGCAGAGGCGATCGCCGGCCAGCTCGGCATCGATCTCGGCCGCGACGCGGCCACCGCCTCGGGCGGCGAGCGCCGCCGCGCCGCGATCGCGCGCGCGCTCGCGCAGAATCCCGACGTGCTGCTGATGGACGAGCCGACCAACCATCTCGACATCGCCGCGATCGACTGGCTCGAGAGCTGGCTGAGCCGCTACAATGGCGCGTTCATCGCGATCAGCCACGATCGCACCTTTCTCACCCGCCTGACGAAGCAGACCTTGTGGCTCGACCGCGGGACGATCCGCCGCGCCGAGATCGGTTTCGGCGGGTTCGAGGCGTGGACCGAGGCCGTCTATGCCGAGGAGGAGCGCAACGCCCAGCGGCTCGACGCCAAATTGAAGATCGAGGAGCATTGGCTGCTCCGCGGAGTCACCGGGCGGCGGCGGCGCAATCAGGGCCGCCTCTCCAAGCTCAAGGAAATGCGCGCCGAGCGCGCCGCGATGATGGGGCCGCAGAGCGCCGCCAAGCTCGCGATCGGTTCCGACGACGCCCAGACCAAAGTAGTGATCGACGCCAAGAACATCACCAAGCGCTTCGGTGATCGGACGATCATCAAGGACCTGACACTGCGGGTCACCAAGGGCGACCGTATCGGCGTCGTCGGCAGGAACGGCGCGGGCAAGACCACCTTGCTCAAGCTGCTCACCGGCGAGCTCGCTCCCGACGAAGGCAGCGTGCGGCTCGCCAAGACGCTCGACGAAGTGATCATCGATCAGCAGCGCAGCCTGATGGACCCGGCCAAGACCGTGCGCGACGTTCTGACCCAGGGCGGCGAATGGATCGAGGTGCTCGGGGTCAAGAAGCACATCCACGGCTATCTCAAGGAGTTCCTGTTCGAGCCCAATCTCGCCGATGCCAAAATCGGCACGCTATCGGGCGGCGAGCGCTCGCGGCTGCTGCTCGCGCGCGAGTTCGCGCGGCCCTCGAACTTGCTCGTGCTCGACGAGCCGACCAATGATCTCGACCTCGAGACGCTCGACCTGCTCCAGGAAGTCATCGCCGATTACGAAGGCACGGTGCTGATCGTCAGCCACGATCGCGACTTTCTCGACCGCACCGTCACCGTGACGCTCGGGCTCGATGGCAGCGGCAAGGTCGATGTCGTCGCGGGCGGCTACGCCGATTGGGAGGCGCGGCGGACACCGCGCGTCGAGGCGAAGAAGGCGGCGGCTCCCAAGCCGGCCGCCGAGGCGCCCAAGGCGAAGGCGACCAAGCTCAGCTACAAGGATCAGCGCGATTACGATCTGCTCCCGAAGCGGATCGAGGAGATCGAGGCGCAGATCGCGAAGGACGAGACCGCGCTCGCCGATCCCGAGCTCTACACGCGCGATCCCGGCAAATTCGCGAAGCTGAGCGAGACGATCGGCACGCTGCGCGACGAGAAGGACGCCGCCGAGATGCGCTGGCTCGAGCTGGCCGAGCAAGTCGAGGCTTTGGGCTGAGGATTGGGTTTATCGATGGGCACTGGTCCGCAGTTCAGGCCTCGAGATCGACGGTGACCGTGGTGCCTTCGGTCCCGGTCTCGACGTGCATCGTGCCGCGCGCCTGGCGGACGAAGCCGTCGATCAGGCGTTGGCCGAGCCCGCCGGGGCGACCCTTGGTGCGGGCCTCCGTGCTCATCCCGGTGCCGTTGTCGGTCACCGTCAGCCGCCAGCCCGGCGCGTGCGTGGCGAAGCGCACTTCGATCAGCCCGCCCTCGCGCCCGCCAAAGGCGTGCTTGGCGGCGTTGGTGACGAGCTCGTTGACGATCAGCCCGATCGATACGGCGCGATCGCGGGGCAGCGCGGCATGGTCCGAATGGCAGTCGAGCGTGATCGCGCCGCGCAGGAACAGCGCCTCGGCAAGCGCGGTGCAGAGCTCGTGGAGATAAGTGGCCGTGTCCACCGCCCCGGGCGCCGTGCCGCCGCGATAGAGGTGCCGGTGCGCCCGGGCGATGCTCTCGACCCGGGCGAGCGCACGCGCCAGCGCCTCGGCGGTCTCGCCTTCGCCGGCGCGGCGGCGCTGCATGTCGAGCAGCGAGGCGACGAGGGTGAAGTTGTTCTTCACCCGATGGTCGAACTCCTCGAGGAACAGCTCGCGATCGGCGATCTGGCGGTCGCGCTCGTGCGCGGCGCGGCGGACCGAGCGGCGGAACAACTCGGCGAGCGTGACGGTGATCGCGGCGGTGAGGATCACCGACGCCATCGTCACCGCCTGGCCGGCGGTTTCGAAGCGGAACGAGCCTTTGATCGGATAGAGGTAAAACCAGCCGAACCCGATCGACACGACGCTCGCGCTCAGCCCGGCGAGCCAGCGCGCGAACAAGGTCGCGATCATCGCGGCGGGGAACACCCAGGTGAAGATCGCCGCGCCGGGCACCAGCGTGTCGAGGATGAAGCGGATCAGCGCGGCGCAGGCGGCGGCGAGCAGCCCGACCGCGATCGACGTTACCCAGCGTGGAAGCCAGGGCGCCAGCCAGTCCGGTAGATCGAGTTCCCCCAGTCGCCCCATAGTCTAAGGATGAGGCGGTGTGGCGATCGACAAGTCAAGCGACTCGCGTGGTGAAGTTAATTCATGTCAGTATTTTTACAGCGATTTGCCCGATCTTCCGGCGAGATCGACAACATATTGCCATGCGACCCGACCGGATCGACTGCCGCGGCGCGTTGCCCAGTTGATCGCTTCGGCGGGATCGAATTCGAGTTCATGCGCTTCGGCATAGCCGCGGACGATGTCGACATAGGTATCCTGATCGATCGCATGGAAGCCGAGGCTCAGCCCGAAGCGGTCGGCGAGGGCGAGGCTGTCGTCGACCGAATCGCGCGGATTGATCGCGCTCGCCTGCTCGGCGATGTCGCGTGGGATCAGATGGCGGCGGTTCGACGTGACGATCAGCCGCGTATTGGCCGGCCGGGCCTCGGCGCCGCCCTCGAGCAGCGAGCGCAGCGCGCGGGCATCGCCGGCGGCATCGAAGCCGAGATCATCGAGGAAGATCACGAAGGGCCGCGCCGCGGCGGCGAGCAGCGCGAACAATTCGGGCAGCGCATCGAGATGCTGGGTGACCGCCTCGACCAGCGCGAGATCGCCGCCCGCGGCCTGCACCGAGGCGACCGCGCTCTTGACCAGCGCCGACTTGCCGGTGCCCCGCGCGCCCCAGAGCAGCACGTCCTGCGCGGCATGGCCGCCGGCGAGCCGCTCGAGATTGGCGACCAGCGCATCGCGCTGCGGCTCCATCCCGCGGAGCATGCCGAGCGGCAGCGGCGCGAAGGCGCGTGCCGCGGCGAGATTGTGCCCGCGCCAGACATAGGCGGGATGGGCGAGCGGATCGGCGGGCGGCGCGGGCGGCGGGGCGAGGCGTTCGAGCGCTTCGGCGATGCGAATCATCGGGTCGGTCATCGCGGGCGGCTATAGGGCAGGATGCGCCGGGCGGAAATCCTACGCCGCGGCGCGAGTCGTGTAGGATTTGCGGGGTCTAGAGTCGCAAGAGTCGCGTAAAAGCTTTCCGACAATTGCGCGGGTTGGAAATATTATTGCTGTGGAAAATCCAACAATGGGGTTCGACGATATCAAAGAGCGGGACGGGATTGTGACAGCGTCGGCGCTTGTAGGAAAGGTGAGGTCAGCCGCCGGATGCGCGCCGGCCTCCGCCCCCACTAGCGGACCTTCGCGCTACCGCTATGTTCGCTCGATGCGAGCCCTCATCGTGATTGCGGCCTTGGCATTTGCCTTCGACCTTGCAGTGACAGGCACGCTGATCGACCCGCCGACCATATTTGCGATTGAGGTGGCGTTTGCCGTCGGTTGGGGAGTCGCGTGCTGGCGCGCGCGGCCCGTTGCCACGGTTCGGTGGATCGTTTTGGCGACAGGAGCGGTCGCCCTCTTTGGCCCACTCCGGGGGGTGCTGTTTAATTGGTGCTTGCTGACCGGTCAGTGTGTGGCCTGACGGCCGCAGTCCACGCGATCTCGGGCATCGGGCGTCGGGAAGCGGACACCAAAAGCGGATTGGCAGTACGCGCTCCGATTGCTGACATGGATCCTCCCCGGCACGGGGAGGATCTTCGGTCGTCAGGCGCCGTCGGCCGCCAGCCCCTTGAGCCGGTAGAGCGTCTCGAGCGCCTCGCGCGGGCTGAGCGCGTCGATATCGAGCCCGTCGAGCTCGGTGCGGAGCGCATCGACCTTTTCCTCCTCGGCCTCCGCCGCCGCCGCGAACAGGGGCAAGTCGTCCAGCCCCGCGGCGATGCCGCCGGTCTTCGCGCGGCCGGCCTCGAGCTTGTCGAGCACCGCCTTGGCGCGCTTGATCGTCAGCGGGGGGAGGCCGGCGAGGCGCGCGACGGCGAGGCCGTAGCTGCGATCGGCGGGCCCCTCGGCGACTTCGTGGAGCAGGACGAGGTCGCCCTTCCATTCGCGCGCGCGGACATGGTGGAGCGTCAGCGCGTCGCAGCGCTCGGCGAGACGCGTGAGCTCGTGATAATGGGTGGCGAACAGGCAGCGGCAGCGATTGTCCTCGTGGATCGCCTCGACCACCGCCCAGGCGATGGCCAGCCCGTCATAGGTCGAGGTGCCGCGGCCGACCTCGTCGAGGATGACGAAGCTGCGCGGCGTCGCCTGGGCGAGGATCGCGGCGGTCTCGACCATCTCGACCATGAAGGTCGAGCGGCCGCGCGCGAGATTGTCCGAGGCGCCGACGCGGCTGAACAGCCGGTCGACGAGACCGAGCGTCGCGCTCGTCGCAGGGACATAGCTGCCCGCCTGGGCGAGGACCGCGATCAGTGCGTTCTGGCGGAGGAAGGTCGACTTGCCGCCCATATTGGGACCGGTGACCAGCCAGAGGCGTGAGTCCTCGGAAAGCCTGCAGTCATTGGCGACGAAGCGTTCGCCCGAGCGCGCGACTGCCTCCTCGACCACCGGGTGGCGGCCGCCCTCGATCTCGAAACAGGCATGATCGACCAAAGCGGGGCGCGCCCAGCCGCCCTCGGCGGCGCGCTCGGCGAGGCCGGCGGCGACGTCGATCCGGGCGAGCGCGTCGGCGGTGGCGGCGATGGCCTCGCGGCGCGCCAGCGCCTTGCCGGTCAGATCTTCGAGATGCGCGGCCTCGGCAGTCAGGGCGTGCGCGCCGGCCTGCGTCACCTTGAGCGCGACGTCGTGGAGATCGGGGGCGTTGAAGCGCACCACCCCGGCGAGGGTCTGGCGATGGGTGAAGCCGCTGTCGGGCTTCATCAGCGGATCGGCGGCACGCGCCGGAACCTCGATATGATAGCCGAGCACGCCATTGTGGCGGACCTTGAGCGCGGAAATGCCGGTACGGGTGCGATACTCGGCCTCGAGCGCGGCGATCGCGCGACGGCCGCCGGCGCCGGCGTCGCGCAGATCGTCGAGCGCGGCGTCATAGCCTTCGGCGATGTAGCCGCCGTTCGAGGTGTCGATCGGCGGCTCGGGGACGAGCGCGCGCGCGAGCAGGTCGATCAGCGCGCCATGGCCGCGCAGCTGGGGGATCAGCTCGGCGAGCAACGGCGGCGCGTCGGCGAGCGCGTCGAGCCGCTCGCCGAGCCGCCACGCGCCGTCGAGCCCGTCGCGCAGCTGGCCGAGATCGCGTGGGGACCCGCGCCCTGCCGCGAGCCGGCCGAGCGCGCGGCCGATATCGGGGAGCGCGCGCAAGGCGCCGCGGACCATGTCGCGCAGGCCCGAATCGTCGTGGAAGCGCTGGACGAGATCGAGTCGCGTCTCGACGAGCGCGCGGTCCATCAGCGGCGCAGCGACGTCCTGTCCGAGCAGTCGCGCGCCGGCGCCGGTGACGGTGCGGTCGACCGCGTCGAGCAGGCTGCCCTTGCGCGTGCCGGCCTGGCTGACGCTGAGCTCGAGGCTCTCGCGGGTCGCCGCGTCGATCGCCATCGCCGCGTCGGTGCGGCTGACGCGCGGCGGGCGGAGGAAGGGCAGCGAACCCTTGGCAGTATGTTCGAGATAGGCGACCAGTCCGCCCGCGGCGGCGAGCGCGGCGCGCGAAAAGCCGCCGAAGCCGTCCAGCGTGGCGACGCCGAACAGCCGCTTCAATCGCGCCTCGCCCTCGGCGCTGTCGAAATCGAGCCTCGGCCGCGTGACGGTGGCGAGATCGGCGAAGCCGGTCGCGTCGCAGACGATCGTCTCGGCGGGGTTGAGCCGCGCAAGCTCGGCGGAGACGCGGTCGGGGCTGGTCTCGATCACTTCGAAGCGGCCGGTCGAGATGTCGGCGCAGGCGATCGCGACGCCGCTCGCCGCTTCGCCGATCGCGGCGCACCAGTTCGCGCTGCGGCTGTCGAGCAAGGCCTCTTCGGTGAGCGTGCCGGCGGTGACCACGCGGATGATCGCGCGGTTGACCAGCGCCTTGGAGCCCATGCGCTTGCGCGCCTGCTCGGGAGTCTCGGTCTGTTCGGCGATCGCGACGCGGTGCCCGGCCTTGATCAGCCGCGCGAGATAGCCGTCCATCGCGTGGACCGGCACGCCGCACATCGGGATGCGCTCGCCCTCATGCTCGCCGCGCGCGGTGAGCGCGATATCGAGCACCGCGCTGGCGACCTTGGCGTCGTCGAAGAACAGCTCGAAGAAATCGCCCATGCGATAGAAGAGCATGCAGTCCCCGGCCTCTGCCTTGAGACCCAGATATTGCGCCATCATCGGAGTGGGGGCCGCGGAGGACATGCCGCGACTGGGTAGCCGAAGCAGGCGGGCGATCAACACCCGTGCGGCGGATTTCCTGGGGACAAGTCGGTCGGACGAGCAGGGCGCAATCCTCCCCCGCGAGGGGGAGGTGGCAGCCTTGGGCTGACGGAGGGGGAGGATGCCAGAACATGACGGCGTGCCTCCTCCCCCTCCGCCGCGCTGCGCGCGCCACCTCCCCCCTGGCGGGGGAGGATTTGATCCGCCTCGCGACTCGCGATTGTGGTAGCGCTATCATTTTTTCGTATACGTTGGGTTTCGGACGTGTTGCGGCTCCGGAACGCCGCTCCTAAAGGAACGCTGTCAGGAGAGGTGCATGGCTGAGGAATCGAACGTCCAGTTTTCGGAGCGCGAGGCGCTCCTCTACCATTCCGAAGGCCGGCCGGGGAAAATCGAGATCATCGCCTCGAAGCCGATGGCGACCCAGCGCGACCTCGCGCTCGCCTATTCGCCCGGGGTCGCGGTGCCGGTGCGCGCGATCGCCGAGGACCCGGCGCTCGCCTATGACTATACCGCCAAGGGCAATCTGGTCGCGGTGATCTCGAACGGGACCGCGATCCTCGGCCTCGGCAATCTCGGCGCGCTCGCCTCGAAGCCGGTGATGGAAGGCAAGGCGGTGCTGTTCAAGCGCTTCGCCGACGTCGATTCGATCGACCTCGAGCTGAAGACCGAGGATGTCGACCGCTTCATCGACGCGGTCGAACTGATGGAGCCGAGCTTCGGGGGCATCAACCTCGAGGACATCAAGTCGCCCGAATGCTTCGTGATCGAGCAGACGCTGCGCGAACGCATGAACATCCCGGTGTTCCATGACGACCAGCACGGCACGGCGATCATCGCCGCGGCGGGACTGATCAACGCGCTCCATCTGACCGGGCGCAGCTTCAAGGACACCAAAGTGGTGATGCTCGGCGCCGGCGCTGCCGCGATCGCCTGCGCCGAGCTGATCAAGGCGATGGGGCTGCCGCACGACAATCTGCTGATGCTCGACCTGACCGGCGTGATCTACCAGGGCCGGCAGGAGCATATGAACCAGTGGAAGTCGGCGCATGCGGTGGCGACCGACAAGCGCACGCTCGCCGACGCGCTGGACGGCGCCGATGTGTTCGTGGGCCTCGCCTCGGCCAATTCGCTGTCGCCCGAGCTGCTCAAGACGATGGCGCCCAACCCGATCGTCTTCGCGATGGCCAATCCCGATCCCGAGATCAGCCCGCCGCTCGCCAAGGCCGCGCGGCCCGATGCGATCATCGCCACCGGGCGTTCGGACTATCCGAACCAGGTCAACAACGTGCTCGGCTTCCCGTTCATCTTCCGCGGCGCGCTCGACGTGCGCGCGACGACGATCAACGATGCGATGAAGATCGCCGCGGCGCGCGCGCTCGCCGAGCTGGCGCGCCAGCAGGTGCCCGAGGAAGTCGCGGCCGCCTATGGCGTCCAGCACAGCTTCGGCCCGGAATACATCATCCCCGCGCCGTTCGATCCGCGGCTGATGGAGGAAGTGCCTGCGGCGGTGGCGCGCGCGGCGATGGATTCGGGCGTGGCGACCAAACCGATCGAGGATTTCGCGGCGTACCGCCAGTCGCTCCGCGCGCGGCTCAACCCGACCACCTCGGTGCTCAGCCTCGCCTATGAAGGCGCGCGCACCAATCCCAAGCGGGTGATCTTCGCCGAGGGCGAGGAGGAAGTGGTGCTGCGGGCCGCGATCGCGTTCAAGGACGGGGGCTATGGCACGCCGGTGCTCGTCGGGCGCGAATCGGTGCACGACCGGCTGCGCGCATTGGGCGCCGATCCGGAAGGGTTCGAGTTGCACAACAGCGTCAATTCGCCGCTGGTGCCCGAGATGGTCGAGTTCCTCTACAAGCGCCTCCAGCGCCGCGGCTATCTGCGCCGCGACATCGAGCGGCTGGTCAATCGCGACCGCAACATCTTCGGCGCGCTGCTGCTCCAGCTGGGCCGCGGCGACGCGATGCTCACCGGCGTGACGCGCACCTATGCCGAGACGATGCGGCAGGTGCGGCGCGTGATCGACTATCAGCCCGGGCGCACTGCGTTCGGGATGCACGTGCTGGTCGGCCAGTCGCACACGGTGTTCATTGCCGACACCACGGTCAACGAGCGCCCGAACGCCGAGGAGCTCGCCAAGATCGCCCAGGGCGCGGCGCAGGTCGCGCGGCGCATGGGGCACGAGCCGCGGGTGGCGTTCCTCAGCTATTCGAATTTCGGCAATCCCGAGGGGCGCTGGCTCGACAATGTCCGCGGCGCGGTCAAGCTGCTCGACGAGCAGGGCGCCGAGTTCGAATATGAGGGCGAGATGTCGCCCGACGTCGCGCTCAATCCGCGCCAGCTCGCCAATTATCCGTTCGCGCGGCTTTCGGGTCCGGCCAACGTGCTGATCATGCCGGGGCTCCAGTCGGCCAATATCTCGGCGAAGCTGCTCCGCGAGCTGGGCGGCGACTCGACGATCGGGCCGATGCTGATCGGGATGGAGAAGCCGGTCCAGATCGCCCCGATGACCGCGACCGCGGGCGAGCTGGTGACGTTGGCGGTGCTGGCGGCAGGGGGGATTGCGCGCTGATCGCAGATCCTCCCCCAGCTTGCTGCAGGGGGACCATGCGGGGCGCGGTCCCCCTCCCCGGGACAAGCTCGGGGAGGAATTTGCAGACCCTCTTGCTGCTACATTTGTAGCATGTTACAAATGTAGCATCTTGGAGCAGGAGGGTCCGCGTGATCGAGTCGCTGCCGCGCCGTGAGCGCGAGGTGTTCGAAGTGCTGTGCAGCCTGGGCGAAGGCACCGCCGCGGCGGTGCGTGGCGCGCTCGCCGATCCGCCCAGCGACTCGGCGGTGCGGACCTTGCTGTCGCGGCTGGCGACCAAGGGGCTCGTCGCGCATCGCACGGTCAACCAGGCCTATGTCTATGCCCCGGTCGTCGAGGCCGAGGCGGTCGCCGAGACCGCGCTGCAGCGGTTGGTGCAGACCTTCTTCCAGGGCTCGGCGGCGCAGGCCGCGACCGCGCTGCTCGGCATGGAGCCGCGGCTCGACGCGCAGGAGATCGAGATGCTCCAGCGCGCGATCGACAAGGCGCGGAAGGAGGCGGAGTGATGCTCGACCTTCTCGTGGATCTCGGCTGGAAGTCGGCGCTGATCGCCGGGCTCGCCTTGCTCGCCAACCAGCTGCTGCGGCAGCGCCCCGCAGGCGAGCGCGTGGCGCTGCTCCGCGCGGCGCTGGCGGCGCTGTTGCTGCTGCCGTTGCTCGCGCTGGCCGGGCCCGAGCTCGAACTCGCGGTGCTTCCGGCGATCGAGGCGGCACCGGCCGCGCTCGCGGTGCCGGATATGAATGGAGCCGGGGCGGCGGTCGCCGAGCCCGCGGCGCCGTTCGACTGGCTGCTCGCGCTCTACGGGGCGGGCGCGGGGCTGTTGCTGCTGCGCCTCGCTTTCGGGCTGGCCACGCTCTGGCGCTGGACGCGGGCGGGTGCCCCGGCGCGCGATCCGCGCTGGATCGCAGCGATGCGCGCGGCACGGCTGAAGCGGCCGGTGCGGCTGCTCGTCTCGCCCGCGGTCGCAGCGCCGATGAGCTGGGGGCTTGCTCCCGCCTGGGTGCTGATCGGTCCCGCCACCGAGCGTCAGGCCGGGCAAGCCGAGGCGGTGATCGCGCACGAACTGGCGCATGTGCGGCGCTTCGACTGGCCGGTGCTGATCGCCGCGCGGCTGGCGGTGCTGTGCCTGTGGTTCAACCCTTTGGTCTGGCTGCTCGCGCGCGAGCTGGCGCGCCAGACCGAGCTGGCGGCCGATGCCGAGGCGATCGGACGGGTCGGCCGCGCCGACTATGCCCAGACCTTGCTGGCGCTGGCGGGCGGCGCGGCGCACCCCGCGGCGTGCGGCATGTCGATCGGCCATAGCGCGTTGGGGCGGCGGATCTGCTGCGTGCTCGATGCCGGCGCGGCGCGGCCGGCGAGCCGGCTGGCCTGTGTCGCGATGCTGGTCGGCACGCCGCTCGCGGCGGCGCCGCTTGCCGCGATGCAGCTGGTGCCGGCGCCCGCCCCCGCGCCGCGCGCCACGGTCGCGCCGGTTCCGGCGCCGGCCATCGCCTTGCCCCGGATCATTCCCGCGGCGCGGGCGGCGGAAGCACCGGCGGCGCAGCGGCCGCTCCGTTCTGCCCGTCGGGCCGCGCCTCCGCGGCAGCCGGTCGCGGCCGGTGCGGGGCCGAGCGCACCCGTGACGCCGGCCCCGGCGCGGCGCGATCTGCAGCGCCATGCGGGGCACACGCCGCCTGCGCCCACCGGCCCGAACCCGACGCCGCCGGAGCCGGGAAGCGAGGCCGCGGCGTGGCGGGAAGCGCTGACGCCCAACATCAGGCCGCCGGCCCCGCCACGCCCGCGCGCCGTGGCGATGCGCCGCGAGGGCACGCAATTCACCGCCGGACGTGAGGAGCGCGATCTTGCCGGATCGATGGCCGAGGCGGCGAAGGGATTGCGCCTGAGGGCACAGGAACTCGAGCGCGTCGCCGCCGACGGCAATGTCGCGCCGGAGATCCGGGGTGCGCACGCCCGGGCGGCGGGCGCGTTACGCAATCAGGCGGAGAAGCTCGACCTGCAGGCGCGGCGGAAACTCTCGGGGGCCTGACCCCACCCACGCCAACCGAAGACCGAAAGCAAAAGCGCGATTTCGCGCCACGGGGCCGGCTTGTCCGGCGATCAAGGAGACTTGCCATGCGGACTCTGTTCTTCCTGCCGTTCGCCCTGCTCGGGGCCTGCGCGTCCGGCGCATCGGCGCAGCCGCTCGAGCCGGCCGCGCGTCTCGCCTTCGGCGATCTGGCGCTCGAGCAGCCTGCGGGCCGGGCCGAGCTGCGCGCGCGGGTGGCGACCGCGGCGCACGGTTTCTGCCGACATCACGAGGACGAGGTCACGCCGCAGCTGTTGCAGAGCGATCGCTTCTATTGCCTCGAGCAGGTGCGCTCGACGCTGGTCGCCGACATGCCGCCCGCGGTCCGCCGCGCCTACAAGCAGGCGCTGCGCGAGGCCGGCGTGTCCGGGCGTCGGCTCTAGCCGTCGATGCTGCCGCCGAGCGAGGCGTTGACCAGCCCGCCATCGACGGTGAGCGTCTCGCCGACGACGTAGTCGCCCGCGCGGCTGGCGAGGTAGATCGCGGCCCCGGCCATATCTTCGTCGACGCCGATCCGGCCTGCGGGGATGCGCTTCGCGACATTGTCACCGAAATCGCGCGCGACCTTGTTCATGTCGCTCGGAAAGGCGCCGGGTGCGAGCGAGGAGACGACGATATGGTCGCGGATCAGCCGCGCGGCCATGCGCCGGGTGAGATGGATCAGCGCGGCCTTGGAGGCCTGATAGCTGTACGTCTCCCACGGATTGACGCGCTGGCCGTCGATCGAAGTGATGTTGATCACCTTGGCGGGGCGCCCGGCCGCGCCGCCCGCCTTGAGCAGATCGTGCAGCGCCTGGGTGAGGAAGAAGGGCGACTTGACGTTGAGGTTCATCACCTTGTCCCAGCCGTTTTCGGGGAAGGTGTCGAAATCCTCCCCCCATGCCGCGCCGGCATTATTGACGAGTACGTCGAGCCGCTGCTCGCGCGCGGCGATGTCGGCGGCGAGCGCGCGGCAGCCTTCGACGGTGGAGATGTCATGGGGAAGGGCGATGCAGTTCTCGCCCAGCGCCGCGGCGGTCTCCTCGCACGCCTCGGGCTTGCGCGACGAGACATAGACCTTCGCGCCCTGCGCGACGAAGCCGGTGGCGATCATCCGCCCGATCCCCCGCGAGCCGCCGGTGACCAGAGCGACGCGGCCGTCGAGGCGAAACAATGCATTCGTGTCCATATTAGCTTCCTCTCCTCTTCAAGGGAGAGGCAGGGGAGAGGGGCATATCGCCACCGTCCCGCACTGCCCCTCTCCCGGCTTCCTCCGGCTTTCGCCGGGGCCGCCACCCTCTCCCCTGAAGGAGAGAGGGAAAATTATCCGCCCCGCTTCAGCGTTTCCCTCGCGATGATTAGCTGCTGGATCTGGCTGGTGCCTTCATAGATCCGGAACAGCCGGACGTCGCGATAGAGCCGCTCGATGCCGTAATCTTCGATATAGCCCGCGCCGCCGAAGATCTGCACCGCTCGGTCGGCGACGCGGCCGACCATCTCCGATGCGAAATATTTGGTCGCGGCGGCTTCCATCGTGGTGTTCTCGCCCGCGTCCTTCCTCGCCGCGGTCTCGAGCATCAGCGCGCGCGCGGCCATCGCCTCGGTCTTCGAATCGGCGAGCATCGCCTGGATCAGCTGGTGCTCGGCGATCGGCTTGCCGAACTGTTTGCGTGTCGACGCATAGGCTACGCAATCGGCGATCAGCCGCTCGGCGACCCCGACGCACACCGCCGAGATGTGCAACCTTCCGCGATCGAGCACCTGCATGGCGATCTTGAAGCCCTGGCCCTCTCCGCCGAGCCGGTTGGCGACGGGGACGGGGGTGTCGTCGAACACCACATCGGCGACGCGCGCGCCTTTCTGTCCCATCTTCTTCTCGGGCTCGCCGATCGCGACGCCGGGCAGGTCGCGCGGCACGAGAAAGGCCGAGACGCCGCGGCCGCCGGGTTCGTCGCCGGTGCGCGCCATCACGGTGAAGAGCTGCGCCTTGTCGGCATTGGTGATGAAGCGCTTGGTGCCGGAGAGACGATAGACGTCGCCCCCTTTTTCATCCTTGGCACGGACGGCGCGGGTCTTCACGGCGCCGCTGTCGGAGCCGACATCGGGCTCGGTGAGCGCGAAGCTGGTGATCACTTCGCCGCTGGCGATCCGCGGCAGCCATTCGGCTTTCTGTTCGGGGCTGCCCGCCATCACCAGCCCCTGGCTGCCGATCCCGACATTGGTGCCGAAGGTCGAGCGGAAGGCCGGGGTGGTGCGGCCGAGCTCGATCGCGACCTTGCATTCCTCGAGCATCGTCAGTCCGAGCCCGCCATATTCCTCGGCGATCGACAGGCCGAACAGCCCGAGGCCGCGCATCTCCTCGACGATCGCCTCGGGGATGGCATCGGCCGCTTCGACCTCGCCCTCGAGCGGACGCAGCCGCTCGCTCACGAAGCGGCGGATCGTATCGATCAGCGTATCGAAGACTTCGGGGTCGAGCGCCATCTGAAAGCGTTCCTGCTGTTCGAAGGCGAAAGCTATAGCTCCCTATTTGGATGCTGCAAGCCGTACCGAATATTCCAATACGCGTGATTGACGGGGCTGACACACCACCTATGCTGATCCGCGCAATCGTAAGCGTGAGAGGATCGTGCGATGGCGGCGAAGCAAGCGAGCACCGGCGCCGCGGCGATCCCGCCCGTGCGCCGGGTGCGGCAGGGCACGATGCTCGCTTATGGCTTCGGCGCGGTCGCCTATGGGGTGAAGGACTTCTGCTTCTCCACCTTCCTGTTGCTCTTCTACAATCAGGTGCTCGGCTTGCCGGCGGCGCAGGTGGGCTTCGCGATCATGTGCGCGTTGCTGCTCGACGCGTTCATCGACCCGGCGATCGGCTTCCTTTCGGACCGGACGCGCGGGCGCTGGGGGCGGCGGCATCCCTGGATGTACGCGTCGGCCGCGCCGATCGCGCTCGGCTGGCTGCTGCTGTGGAACCCGCCGGCCTGGTCGCAGGGGGCGATGCTGGTCTGGGTGTTCGCGAGCGCGGTGCTCGTCCGCACCGCGGTCTCGGCGTACGAGGTGCCGTCGCAGGCGCTGAGCCCCGAACTCTCCGCCGATTATGACGAGCGCACGCGCATCATGGCCTATCGCTATCTGTTCGGCTGGGCCGGCGGCATGGCGATGCTGATCGCCTCGTACAGCTATTTTCTGGCGCCCGAGCCGGGGCAGGATACCGGGCTGCTCAATCGGCAGGGCTATGTCGGCTTCGCCTTTGCCGGGGCGACGGCGATGTTCGTCGCGATCCTCGTCTCGGCGCTCGGCACGCATCGCGAGATCGGCCGGCTGCCGCGCCCCGAGATCGAGCGCCAGTCGCTCGGCGCCAATTTCCGCGAGCTGCGCGAGAGCGTGCGCAACCGCGCCTTCCTCATCCTGATGGCGGCGGGGATCTGCTATTATTCGGCGCAGGGGATCAGCTACGCGCTGTCCAACTATCTCTATGCGCATGTCTGGGGATTTCGCGGCGCCGATTTCCAATGGCTCGGGCTGATCCTGCTGCTGGGGGTGGTCGGCGCCTTCCTGATCGCGCCGCGGGTGGCGAAGCGAACGGGCAAGCCGGTGGCGGCGATGGGCTTCATGCTCGCCGCGGCGATGCTGCTGACCTTGCCCTATTGGCTGCGGCTCGCGGGGCTGTTCCCGCAGCCCGGCAACCCGATCCTCGTGCCGCTGCTGCTCTCGATCTTCACGATCAACGCGACCTGTTCGGTATCCTCGACGATCCTTGGCGCGTCGATGATGGCCGATGTCGTCGAGCATTCGGAGGTCGAGACCGGGCGGCGTTCGGAAGGGGTGTTCTTCGCCGGGGCCTTCTTCATCCAGAAGTGCACGAGCGGGCTCGGCATCTTCGTCGCGGGATCGATCCTCGCGATCGCCGGCTTTCCCCAGGCCGCGCAACCGGGCACCGTTCCGGTCGAGACCGTCGACCGGCTGACGATATTGTTCGCTTCGCTCTATCTCGGGCTCGGCTTCGCGGCGGCGTTCTTCTACCGGCGCTTCCCGTTCGGCAAGGACGAGCATGTCGCGCGGGTGGCGCGGTTGGCGAGCGGGGAAATGCCCGCCGGGGGCTGAACCCCGGCGGGCATCCTTTCCTCCCCAGGAAAGTCCGGCCTCAGGCGACGCGGCCGAGGCGGTGATAGAGATTGGCGTATTTGGTCGATTCCGGCTGATCCTTGATCTTGTGCAGATGGGTGCCGACGGCTTCGCGGAGCAGGCGGAAATCCTCGGTCGAGAAGACGGCGCGGCTGCGTTGGGGTTCGGTCATGGTCGTGCCTCCTTTCAGGCAGCTTGCTGGTTGAACTGGGCGGTCTCGGTGCTTTCGGCGAGCGCGGTGGTCGAGCTGGCGCCGCCGGCCACGGCCTGGGCGATCGCATCGAAATAGCCGGTGCCGACCTCGCGCTGGTGGCGCGTAGCGGTGTAGCCGTTCGCCTCGGCGGCGAACTCGGCCTGCTGGAGCTCCGAATAGGCCGCCATGCCGCGATCCCTGTACCCGCGGGCGAGCTCGAACATGCCGTAATTGAGCTGGTGGAAGCCGGCGAGCGTGACGAACTGGAACTTGTAGCCCATCGCGCCCAGCTCGCGCTGGAAGCGGGCGATGTCGTCGCGGTCGAGATTCTTCTCCCAGTTGAAGCTCGGCGAGCAATTGTAGGCCAGCATCTTCTCGGGATATTCGCGCCTGATCGCCTCGGCGAAGCGGCGGGCGTCGGCGAGATTGGGCTTGGAGGTCTCCCACCAGAGCAGGTCGGCATGCGCGGCGAAGGCGAGCCCGCGCTGGATGCAGTGATCGACGCCGGTGCCCTCCTTGAGACGGAAGAACCCCTCGGCGGTGCGCTCGCCGGTGAGGAACGCGTGGTCGCGTGCGTCGACGTCCGACGTGATCAGCCGGGCGCTTTCGGCATCGGTGCGCGCGCAGATCACCGTCGGCACGCCGGCGACATCGGCGGCGAGGCGCGCCGCGTCGAGGTTGCGGATATGCGCCTGGGTGGGGATCAGCACCTTGCCGCCGAGGTGCCCGCATTTCTTTTCCGATGCGAGCTGGTCTTCATAGTGCACCCCGGCGGCGCCTGCGGCGATGTACGCCTTCATGATCTCGAAGCAGTTCAAGGGCCCGCCGAACCCGGCCTCGGCATCGGCGATGATCGGCGCGAACCAGTCGCGCGTGGCGCCGCCTTCCATATGCTCGATCTGGTCGGCGCGCTGGAGCGTGGCGTTGATCTTGCGCGCCAGCTCGGGGCCGGCATTGGCAGGGTAGAGCGACTGATCGGGATACATTTGCCCGGCGGTGTTGGCGTCGGCCGCGACTTGCCATCCCGAGAGATAGATCGCCTTCAATCCCGCGCGGACCATCTGCATCGCCTGATTGCCCGAGAGCGCGCCGAGGGCGTGGACATAGTCCTCCGACTTGAGCAGCTCCCACAGCTTGAGCGCGCCGCGGCGGGCGATCGTGTGCTCGATCGGCAGCGAGCCGCGGAGCCTCGCCACGTCGTCGGCCGTATAGGGGCGGACGATGCCGTCGAACCGGCCGGCAGGGGCGGGGACGAGATCGTCGAACGGCGTGGTCATCTGTGTGATCCTTCACAAGGTGGCAGCGAATACAGCCTGTTTGACGCAGCGCGCTGCGGAAAGAGAGGCCCCGGCCCGCGGATTTGGAGTGTTCGGGTGACCTTCCGAGCATCCGCATCTTGTCTGATTGTAAAGAATCATACAGATTGGCCGCATGGCCGATCCCAAGCTCTTCGCGGGTCATGCGGTGCGCCGGCTGCGCCGCCGGCTCGGGCTCACCCAGGCCGCGATGGCGGAGGGGCTCGACGTCTCGCCGAGCTATCTCAACCTCGTCGAGCGCAACCAGCGCCCGGTCTCGGCGACCTTGTTGCTGCGGCTGGCGCAGACCTATGACTTCGATCCGCGCGCGCTGGCCGCGAGCGAGCCGGGCGGCGGCGCCGAGGCGATGCGACGGCGGCTGGCGGATCCGCTGTTCGCCGATCTCGAGATCGACCGGCACCAGCTCGAGGAATGGCTGGCGGGCGCGCCGGGTGGCGCCGAGGCATTCGCGCGCGCCTATGACCGGATCGGTGGCGGCGGGGCCGTGGCGGAGGGGCCCGACGATGCCGGCCGGCAGGCGCGCCGCGAGATCGAGCGCTGGCGCAATCATTTCGCCGATCTCGACGCGGCGGCGGAAGCGCTGGCCGACGAACTGCGGCTCGCCGCGGGCGATCTCTATGGCGCGATGGCCGAAAGGCTGCGGGTCAAGCATCAGCTGTCGGTGCGCATCCTGCCCGCCGATGTGATGCCCGACCGGACCAGGCGGCTGGACCTGCACGCCCGCCAGATCCAGCTCTCCGAGATGCTCGACGCGCCGGCGCGCAGCTTCGCGCTCGCCGAGCGGCTGGCCGAGGAGGCGCGCGGCGAGATCGATGCGCTGGTGAAAGGGGCGGGGCTCGATCGCAGCGCCGGGCGGCTGTATCGACGCCATCTCACCGCCTATTTCGCTGCGGCGGTGATGATGCCCTATGCCCGCTTCCTGCGCGCGTGCGAGGCGAGCGGCTATGATCTCGACCTGCTCCAGCGCCGCTTCGGCGCGAGCTTCAGCCAGGTCGCGCACCGGCTGACCACGCTCCAGCGCGTCGGCGCGCGCGGGCTGCCCTTCTTCCTGATTCGAGTCGATCGCGCGGGTCAGGTGTCCAAGCGCTATGCCGGCGCGAGCGGTTCGCCGCTGGTCGAGGGGCCGGGAATCTGCCCGTTGTGGAATTTATTTGAGGCCTTTGCGCGGCCCGATGAAACGCTCGTCCAGCTGCTCGAGCTCGAGGATGCCGGCCGCTGGTTCACATTGGCGCGCGCGGTCCGGCCCCACGGCGCGCGCGCCGGCCTGGCCGCACGGTTCGCGATCGGGCTCGGCCTGGCGGCGAACGAGGCGCGTGGCCTTTCCGTAGCGGCGGGGCATGATCTCGCCGGACGCGCGGTGCCGGCCGGGCTGGGCTGCCGGGCCTGCACGCGGCCCGATTGCCCGCAACGATCAGCGCCGCCGGCGGGTCGCGCGCTGCTGCTCAACGAGCGCGAAAGCGGGCTGACGCCGTTCGGTTTCGCCGGCGATTGAGCCGGCACGACGCAATCTCGCGGACATAAAAGGACATAATTGGGTCGGTTTCGTTTGGAACCAGCGCCTTCCGCCCGCGGTTGCGCGTGCGGAGTCCGGGTTTGTCCCGGCTGCACTCCATACCTCACAGGGTTAAAGCCCGGGGGCGTTTCGAGAGGACTTGTATGTTGCTTACCCTGGTTGGCCTGTCGATCGCGGCGGCCGCCCCGCAATCGGCCGATGCTGCAATCGGCCGCTGGCGCACCGAGACGCGCGGCGGGATCGTCGAGATCCAGCGCTGCGGCGCTTCGATCTGCGGACGGATCCTCACTTCCGACAAGATACGCACCGACCCGAACCTCAAGGACGTCAACAACAAGGACGCTGCGCTGCGCGGCCGGGCGCTGCGCGGGCTCCAGATCCTCGCCGGCTTCACCCGGAGCGGCGATGGCTGGACCGGCGGCAAGATCTACAATGCCGAGGACGGCAAGACCTATGGCGCCGACGTGACGCCCGCGGGGCCGGACACGCTCAAGGTCCGCGGCTGCGTGTTCAAGCCCTTCTGCAAGACCCAGACCTGGACCCGCCTGCGCTGACACGCGCACGCCCGTTTGCTTTTCAGTACCTGCGTACAAGGACCATAAAATGTCGCATCTCAAGCTTTCGCTCGTCGCCGCAACCGCGCTGGCGGGCGCTTTCGGATTTTCCGCATCGGCCAACGCCCAGGCCTTCTACCTCCAGGAACAGTCGGCCCGCGCCGCCGGGCGCGCCTTTTCGGGCGAGGCCGCCGATACCGGCGCCGCGTCGCTCTGGTGGAACCCCGCCTCGATCGCCGGCATGACCGATGCCGAGGCGACGGTGAACGCCTCGCTGATCCTGCCGCGCGGCGAAGTTAGCGACACCGGCACCCTGATCCGCCGCCCGGGCGGCACCTTCGCGCCGGTGGGCGGCGACGCGGTGACGCGCAACCCGATCAACAACGGCGTGCTGCCTTCGGGCGCGATCGCGATTCCCCTGGGCGATCGCGTCGCCGTGGGCCTGTCGGTGACTTCGCCCTACAGCTTCACCACCGACTATCCCGAGACGAGCTGGGCGCGTTACAGCGCGCTCAAGACCAGCCTGCGCACGATCGACATCCAGCCGACGCTCGCCGTGGCGGTGACCGACTGGCTGCGCGTCGGCGCGGGCGTGAATGTCGAATATACCGATGCCAGCCTCGCCAACGCATTGCCCAATGTCAGCGCGGCGCTGCCGGACGGGCGGCAGGAACTGAAGGGCGATGGCTGGGATCTGGGCTGGAGCGCCGGCTTCCAGATGCACAACGACTTCGCCACGATCGGCGTCACCTACAAATCGGCGATCAAGCACAATCTCAAGGGTGACCTCGAAGTCAGCGGGCTCCTCGGTCCGCTCGCCGGATCGAACATGTCGCTCTCCGATATCGAGGCGAATTTCTACACGCCGGCGCAGGTGATCGTCGGCGCGCGCTTCCGGTTGAGCGATCGGCTGACGCTCAACGGCCAGGTCGTGCATTATGGCTGGAACAAGTTCGACGCGATCCGGCTGGGCGCACCGGTGAACCAGGCCCTCCCGCAGAACTATCGCGACAGCTGGAGCCTCGCGACCGGCTTCGATTATGCCGCGTCGGAGAAGCTGACGCTGCGCGCGGGTATCCAGCACGCCCAGACCCCGACCCGCGACGGCGAGCGCGACGCGCGCGTGCCCGATTCGGATCGCTGGAACTATGCGATCGGCGCTTCCTACGCGCTGACCCCGGGCTTCACCCTCGATGCCGGCGCGAACTATGTCGACTTCAAGGACGCGACGATCGACCGCGTCACCGCGGCCTATGCGGGCACCGCGGCGCAGACGCCGATCCTGACCTCGGGCACGCTCACCGATGCGCGTGCTCTGGTGTTCTCGCTCGGCGGCCGGCTGCGCTTCTAGCAATGGCTGCCCGCCGCCGCTGAACCAAAGCGGCGGCGGGCAGTTAGTTTCCCATAGGCGGTACGTTACGATTGGTTGGGAGTTGTCGAATAGCGCGGGGTTCGATCCGGGAATCGAGGATTTTTCAACGTGTTATCATTTCTGAGGCCAGCCAACCCCGCAAATGAGGCAGAACGGCAGGCCGCCGTAGACCGCTATGGCGTGACGAAGAAGCGCTCGCGTGTCGCCGACGAATTGGTGGCCGAGGCGGCGAAACTGTTCGACGCCAAATTCGGCATCGCGACGATCATCGATCGCGAGAAAATGATCGTCACTTCGCGTTATCGCAGCGATCTGGAGGAAGTCGATCGCGCCATTTCCTTTTGTGGCCATACGATCCTCAATCCCGACAATGTGATGGTGATCTTCAATGCGCGGCTCGACCGCCGCTTCGCCGGCAATCCGCTGGTGCGCGGCGAGCCAAAGATCGCTTTCTATGTCGGGGCGCCGCTGATCGCCCCGACCGACGAAGTGCTGGGCGCGCTATGCGCGATCGACACCCTGCCGCGCGCGCAACTGCTGCCCCGGGCGCGCACCGAACTGCAGAATCTCGCGGGCCGGGTCACCGACGCGCTGCTCGCCTGATCCGCGCACTGCATTCGTATTCGTAACCGCGCGGCGGCGGCTTCGCTTGTCAGGCCGTGCGGCCGACCGCTATCCTGATCTGTAAACGGTTACATTGTACGATTGCAGGAGAGGCATGATGCTGCGTGGGCTATTCGCGCTGTGCGCGATGATCGTCGCGGTCCCCGCCGCGGCGCAGGTCGAGCAATCGACCGGTGCGATCGCCGATGCCAATGCGCCGGGCGTGGCCTCGCCGAACGGGCGGATCACCGTCTCGGTCACCACCGATGGCGACGGGCGGCCGCTCTACAGCGTCAGCCGCGACGGCAAGCAGTTGATCGCGCCCTCGGCGCTGGGCTTCCTGTTCACCGACGCGCCCAAGATGCAGCGCAATTTCAGGATCGAGAGCCGTGCGACGAGCAGTGCGGATTCGAGCTGGGAGCAGCCCTGGGGCGAGTGGAAGACGATCCGCGACCGTCACAACGAGCTGCGCGTGCGGTTCAAGGAGACCAAGGCGCCCGGGCGCGTGATGGACGTGGCGTTCCGCGTCTTCGACGACGGCGTCGGCTTCCGCTACGAACTGCCCGACCAGCCCGATCTCAAGACCGCGCACATCGCCGACGAGATGACCGAATTCTCGCTGACTGAGGACGGCGAGGCGTGGTGGATCCCCGGCTCCGAATGGAACCGCGACGAATATCAGTGGAACCGCACGCCGATCTCGTCGGTGCCGCTCGCGCACACGCCGTTCACGGTGAAGCTCAAGGACGGCACGCATATCGCGTTCCACGAGGCGGCCCTGGTCGACTATTCGGGGACGTGGCTCCAGCGGGTCGAGGGCACCCGGTTCAAGACCGTGCTGATCCCGGGCGCGGGCGGGGCCAAGGTGGTGCGCGGCACGCCGTTCGTGACGCCGTGGCGGACGATGATCATCAGCGACGATGCGCCCGGGCTCTACATGTCGCACATCGAGCTCAATCTGAACGAACCCAACAAGCTGGGCGACGTCAGCTATTTCAAGCCGTCCAAATATGTCGGCGTGTGGTGGGAGATGCATCTCGGCACCGCGGGCTGGGGCTCGACCCCGCGGCCGGGTGCGGCGACCGCGAACGTGAAGCGCTATATCGATTTCGCCGCGAAACATGGTTTCCCCGGCGTGCTGGTCGAGGGCTGGAACGTCGGCTGGGACACCGACTGGTTCGGCAACGGCAAGGGCTTCAAGTTCGATACGCCGGCGCCATGGTTCGATGCCGATGCGCTCGCCGCCTATGCGAAGAAGAAGGGCGTGCAGCTGATCGGGCATCACGAGACCGGCGGCTCGCCGAGCCATTACGAGGACCAGCTCGAGCGCGGCATGGCGTTCGCCGCGGCGCATGGTGAGAGCGTGGTCAAGACCGGATACGTCACCGATGCCGGGCAGCTCGAGCGAGTGGGCCCGAACGGCGAGCCGCTGCGCGAATGGCATGACGGGCAATTCTCGGCGCAGCATCATCTGCGGGTGCTCGAGATGGCGCACAAATACCGGATCGCGATCGACGCGCATGAGCCGATCAAGGACACGGGGCTGCGGCGTACCTGGCCGAACTGGGTGAGCCGCGAAGGCGCGCGCGGGCAGGAGTACAACGCCTGGGGCGAGCCCAAGAACGCGCCCGAGCACGAGGCGAACATGGTGTTCACGCGCATGCTCGCCGGGCCGATGGACTTCACGCCGGGCGTGCTCAGCCTGGCGGGCAAGGGCGGCACGCCGATCCTGTCGACCGAGGCCAAGCAGCTCGCGCTGTACGTGGTGCTCTATTCGCCGGTGCAAATGGCGGCCGATCTGCCCGAGAATTACGCGAAGCACATGGCGGCGTTCCAGTTCATCAAGGACGTGCCGACCGATTGGGAGGACACCCGCGTGCTCAACGGCGAGGTCGGCGATTACGTCACCTTCGCACGCAAGGCGCGTGGCGGCGCCGACTGGTATCTGGGCGCGGTGGGCGACGAGCAGGCGCGCAGCATGGAGGTGCGGCTCGACTTCCTCGCGCCCGGCAAGAGTTACGAGGCGCAGATCTATCGCGACGGCGACGATGCCGATTATCGGACGGAGAAGCGGCATTCGATCGTGATCGAGCGGCGCCGCGTGACGGCCGCGGACACGATGACCCTGAAGCTCGCGCCGGGCGGCGGCGTCGCGATCCGGTTCAAGGCGCTGACGTAAGGCTAAGGCGTTCCTCCCCCGGAGGGGGAGGGGGACCGCGAAGCGGTGGAGGGGTAGTCGCCCCAAGGACCGAACCATCGCTTGTGGAGATTACCCCTCCGTCAGCCTGCGGCCGCCACCTCCCCCTCCGGGGGAGGATCGAAAGGCGCGGTAGATTCCGTTTCGGAAACGTGTCTATGATCCCTCCCGGAGCGGCGCCAACGGAGGGATCATGGCCACCGATTTCACGCTCAACGGCAAGCCCGCATCGTTCGACGGCGACCCCGAAACCCCGCTGCTTTATGTGCTGCGCGACCATCTCGGGCTGACCGGCACCAAATATGGCTGCGGCATCGCCCAGTGCGGCGCGTGCACCGTCCATCTCGACGGCAAGAACCGGCGCGCGTGCGTGACGCCGGTGTCGATGGTCTCGGGCAGGCAGGTCACCACGATCGAGGGCGTCGCGGGCAAGGAAGCCAAAGCCGTGCAGAGCGCTTGGGTGGCGATCGATGTGCCGCAATGCGGCTTCTGCCAGTCGGGGCAGGTGATGTCGGCGATCGGGCTGCTCAAGGCGAAGAAGAAGCCCAGCGATCAGGATATCGACGCGGCGATGGCGGGGAATATCTGCCGCTGCGCGACCTATGTCCGGATCCGCCAGGCGATCCACGACGCCGCGCATGCGCTGGAGGCCTGAGCGATGAACGCCATCACTCCCACGCGCCGCGACTTCCTCCGGTCGACGGGCCTCGTGCTCGGCCTGATGCTGCCGCTCGGCAAGGCGGCGCGGGCCGCGCCGGGTCAGGCCGCGGCGGCCTTCGCTCCCAATGCCTTCGTCCGGGTGAGCCCGGACAATCTGGTCACCGTGATCATCAAGCATGTCGAGTTCGGCCAGGGGCCGGCGACCGGGCTCGCCACGCTGGTGGCCGACGAGATGGATGCCGATTGGAGTCAGGTCCGGGTCGAGATGTCGGGGGCCAACGACCCGCTCTACAAGAATCTGATGTTCGGCACGATGGGCACCGGCGGCTCGACGGCGATCGCCAATAGCTGGATGCAGATGCGCAGCGCCGGGGCCTCGGCCAGGGCGATGCTGGTCGATGCGGCGGCGAAGCGCTGGGGCGTGCCGGCTTCGTCGATCACGGTGTCGAAGGGCGTGGTCTCGAGCGGGACGCGCAAGGCGGGCTTCGGTGAGCTGGCGGCGGACGCGGCCTTGCTCACGCCGCCCGAGAAGCCGGTGCTCAAGACCCCCGATCAGTTTACGCTGATCGGCCGCGACACGCCCAAGGTCGACAGCGTCGCCAAGACCAACGGCACCGCGATGTTTACGATGGACATCCAGCGGCCCGGCATGGTGCAAAGCGCGATCGCGCACCCGCCGGCGTTCGGCGGGACGGTCAAATCGGTGATCGACACCGCCGCGCTGGCGATCCCCGGGGTGCTCGCGGTCAAGACGATCCCGCACGGCGTCGTGGTCTATGGCAAGGACAGCTATGCCGCGCGCAGGGGAGTCGCCGCGCTCGACGTGACCTGGGACCTGTCGAAGGCCGAGAAGCGCACCACCGACCAGCTCTACGCGCAGTTCGCCGAGGCGACCGCGAAGCCCGGCAAGCAGGTCGAGAAGACCGGCGACACCGCCGCGGCGCTGCTCGGCGCGGCGAAGAAGCTCGAGGCGGTCTATCAATTCCCCTATCTCGCGCATGCGCCGATGGAGCCGCTCGACGCCGTGATCGAGATGAACGGGGACAGGCTCGACGTATGGCTGGGCAGCCAGTTCCAGGTCGGCGAGCTCACCGCGATCGCCGCCACGCTCGGCGTTCCGTTCGAGAAGGCGACGCTGCACCAGCAATTCGCCGGCGGCAGCTTCGGGCGGCGGGTGACTCCGGCGATGGAGTTCGCAGTCGAAGCGGCGCTGGCGTTCAAGGCGTGGGGCAAGGGCCCGGTCAAGCATGTCTGGACCCGCGAGAACGACATTCGCGGCGGGCGCTATCGGCCGCTGGCGGTCCACACGATCCGCGGCGGGCTCGATCCCGCGGGCAAGATCATCGCCTGGGACCAGGTCGTCGCCGCGCAGAGCTTCATGAAGGGCACGCCGATGGAGGGGCCTGAGCTCAAGAACAAGGGGATCGACGACGCGCTGACCGAAGGGATCGCCGAGAGCTACAAATTCGCCAATCATTATGTCGGCCAGCACATCATGGAGGCCGGCGTGCCGACCCTGTGGTGGCGTTCGGTGGGCAACACGCACACCGCCTATGCGGTCGAGACCTTCATCGACGAGTTGCTCGAGATGGCGGGCAAGGACCCGGTCGCGGGCCGGCTCGCGCTCATGGAGGACGAACGCACCAAAGCGGTGCTCGCCAAGGCCGCCGAGATCGCCGGCTGGGGCGGGAAGGTGCCCGCGGGGCGGGCGCGTGGCGTCGCGGCGTGGAAGAGCTTCGGCTCCTATGTCGCGCAGGTCGCCGAGGTGTCGAAGGGCGCCGACGGGCTGCCCAGAGTGCACAAGGTCTGGGTGGCCGTGGATTGCGGGATTGCGGTCAATCCCAACGTCATCCGCGCGCAGATGGAGAGCGGGATCGGCTATGGCCTCGGCCACGCGCTCTATTCGGAAATCGAGCTCGGCGAGGGCGGGATCGTCAAGCAGGAGAATTTCGACTCCTATCGCTCGCTGAGGATCTCCGAGATGCCCGAGGTCGAGGTGGCGATCATCGCGTCGGACAAGAACCCGACCGGGGTGGGCGAGCCGGGGCTGCCGCCGCTCGCCCCCGCGGTCGCCAATGCATGGCGCAAGCTCACCGGCAAGGCAGTGCGGCGGCTTCCGTTCAGCGTGGGAGGCAAGGCATGAAGGCGGGGGTACTCGCATTGGGCGCTGCGACGCTGACGCTCGGTCTCGCGCTCGCCAGCCAGGCGCGCGAGCAGAAGGTGGAGGGGTTGAAGCCGGTGAGCGCCTTTGCCGGCATCGCCGATCCGGCTGCGCGCTCGGCGGCGATCTTCACCGAGATGGGCAAGGTGATCCAGCATCCGCGCTGCGTGAACTGCCACCCGCGCACCGATCGCCCGCTCCAGGGCGACGCGCAGCAACCGCATAACCCGCCGGTCTCGCGCGGGCCGCAGGATCGGGGCATGGCGGGGCTCGAATGCGCGACGTGTCACGGGCCGCGCAACGTCGCGCTCGTCAATGGCACGGGAAGCGTTCCCGGCCATCCCGAATGGCATGTCGCGCCGATCGCGATGGCGTGGGAAGGCAAGACGCTCGGGCAGATCTGCGCGCAGATCAAGGACCGCAGGCGCAACGGCGGCAAGAGCCTCGATCAGATCGTCGAGCACAATGCGCATGATTCGCTGGTCGGCTGGGGCTGGAACCCGGGGCCGGGGCGCACGCCGGTGCCGGGGACGCAGGCGCAGTTCGGGGAATTGACCCGCGCCTGGGTGGCGAGCGGGGCGAAGTGTCCGGCGGAGTAGAGGGTAGGGCCTGTCCGCGGCTTTTGCCGCCTTGGGCGTGAGTCCCTCCTTCTCCCACAAGGAGAGAAGGCGCTATTTCGTCTTTCCACCCTTTGCGGACATGCAGACCTTGCAATGTAGGATTTCGCCTGCTCGGCTTGCCGTCGGACCGGCAGCCGCCGCCGCGCTCTTTGACGCCGTCGATTTCTCCTACCGATCCGCGTAAGTTTATTTCTTGGCTGCGCAATGAACGAGTCGCTTTTGCGCGACTCTTGCGACTCTAGACCGGCGAAATCCTGCAAAATGCCGGCGCCCGCTTCCTACAGGAAATGCCGATCAGGTCGCTGCAGGACCCGGGGCGCCGGCAGCCCGGATTGAGTCAGCGGCGAACCAGCAACACGCCGATCAGGATGCAGGTCACGCCTGCCACGCGGGCGAGCGTGATCGGCGAGCGGTCGAGACCCAGCAGCCCGAAATGGTCGAGGATCACCGCGGCCGTCAGCTGCGCACCGATCGTCAAGGTGAGGGTGAGGGCCAGCCCCAGCCGCGGCGCGGCAAATGCGACGGCCGCGACGAAGAACGCGCCATAGAGGCCACCGACCCAGGCCCAGGGCGGGGCCTGCCGCACCGAGGCGAGCGGGGTGCGATCGATCAGCAACCACGTCGCGACGACCACCGCAGTGCCGCCAAGGAACGAGATCGAGGCGGCCAGCCAGAGCGACCCGGTGCTGCGCGCGAGCATCGCATTGCTCGGGGTCTGAACGGCGACGCACAGGCCGGCAATGAGGACGAGGATGATCGGGAAGATGTTCTGCATCGGCTCCACGAAGATTGCGCCCGGCAGGGAGCGAGGGGCTTTGTCAGGCGCCCTATAGGGTCGGTCGGTGGACGCCGGAAGCGGGTCGCGGCCCATGCCCGGCAAATAAGGCTGTTCGCTTGCTACTCCAGGATCCGCGAGGCATCATCGGCGAATGACCAAGTATCTCATCTCCTTCCCGAGCGAAGCGATGGTGCATACGGCCGAAGAGCGCCCGGCCGTCTCCGCCGCGGCGCATGCGGTGATCGACGAAGCCAAGGCGGCTGGGGTCTACGTGTTCGGCGGTGGAATCGAGGAGCAGGTCGATCCCGTACTGGTCTCGGGCGACGGATCGGTTTCCTCCCAGGTCTATCCGGGCAGCTACCTCAAAGGCGGCTTCACGGTGCTGGAATTGCCGACGCGCGAGGATGCCGTCGAATGGGCGCGAAAGATCGCTGTCGCGTGCCGCTGCGCGCAGGAACTCCGCGAGTTCATGTACGACCCGGCGAGCTGAGGGTTGATACCCTGGGACAGGGTCCTCAGATCTCCCGCTTCGCGGGCGCGTCGGTCACCCAGCCTACCTTTGGATCCTCGAAATCCACCACGTCGCGCAGTTCCCAGACATTGGCATAGCCATAGCCGACGAGATTGATGAAGGTCTGGATGTTGAGCGCGAGCGCAGCCCGTTTGAGCATCACCGGCGCGCGATGGTTCGAGAAATTGTTGTTGCAGTAGATCAGGATCGGGCGGTCGCGGTTCGGGCCGATCGCCTCGGCCAGCGCTTCGGCGGTGAAATCGGTGAGCGGCAGGTTGACCGCACCGGCGATATGCCCCGCAGCGAACTTGTCGGCAGAACGCGCGTCGAGGATCAGCGCGTCCTTCTCCGCAGCTTTGGCCTTGAACGCGGCGAAATCGACCAGCCGCTTCGCGCGCAGCGCGTGGACATCGCCGGTGAGCGCGGCGAAGCCGGCATAGTCGATCTGGGGATTGGGTGCGGGATCGTCGGGGACGGCGAGCAGCAAAGCGAGGGCGGGGAGCAGCATCTCAGGGCCTCCAGCGATCGATTGACTCAATGATTCTCCCTCGCGCAGCGGGGGAGGATTTGGCGGCAGCGTCGCCTGCCGGGCCTGCACCGGCGATGAACGCGATTGCACGCGGGTTCCTCGGCGCTATCACCTCTGCTCAAACCAGATGGGGGAGATCGCATGGCCAGCCTGTTTCGTCTGAAGGCGATCGTCGCGGAGGAGGATCGGCCGCACGGCCACCGCCTCCAGCGCACGCTCTCCTGGCCGCATCTCGTCGCGCTCGGCGTGGGGGCGATCGTCGGCACCGGCATCCTGACCCTGATCGGCGTGGGCGCCGATCGCGCGGGGCCGGCGGTGATCCTGTCCTTCGTCGTGGCCGGCGCGATCTGCGCCTGCGCGGCGCTCGCCTATGCCGAGATGGCGACGATGATCCCGGCCTCGGGCAGCGCCTATACGTACAGCTATGTCGTGCTCGGCGAGATCGTCGCCTGGGTGGTGGGCTGGAGTCTGCTCGCCGAATATACGCTCGTCGTCGGCACGGTGGCGGTCGGCTGGTCGGGCTATGCGACTCCGTTCCTGACCGGGATCGGCGTGCCGGCGGCGCTGACGCACGGCCCGCAGATGGACGGCTGGCAGGTGGTGCAATGGGGCGTCAACGTCCCCGCGCTGTTCGTCGTCTGGCTGGTCGCCGGCTTGCTGATCCTCGGCACGCGCGAGAGCGCGACGCTCAACGCGATCCTCGTGGTGGTCAAGCTGATCGCGCTCGCGGTGTTCGTCGCGGTGGCGCTGCCCTATTTCAACAACGCCAATCTCGAGCCCTTCGCGCCGTTCGGCTTCGCCAAGCATATGAGCGAGGACGGCGTCGAGCGCGGGGTGATGGCCGCCGCGGCGATCATCTTCTTCGCCTTTTACGGCTTCGACGCGATCTCGACCGCGGCGGAGGAGGCCAAGAACCCCGGTCGCGATCTGGCGATCGGCATCGTCGGGTCGATGATCGTCTGCGTCGCAATCTACATGATCGTGGCGATCGCTGCGGTGGGGGCGCTCCATTACACGCGTTTCGCCGACAGCCCCGAGCCGCTCGCGCTGATCCTGCGCGAGATCGGCCGGCCCGGCGTGGCGGCATTCCTCGCCGGCAGCGCGATCATTGCGCTGCCCACGGTGATCCTCGCCTTTCTCTACGGCCAGAGCCGCATCTTCTTCGTGATGGCGCGCGACCATCTGCTGCCTGCCGAGCTCGCCACCGTGTCGCGGCGCGGCACGCCGGTGCGGATCACGATCTTCACGGCGGCGGTGGTGAGCTTTTTCGCGGCCTTCTTCCCGATCGACGCGATCGCCGCACTCGCCAATGCCGGAACGCTCACCGCCTTCGCGGCGGTGGGCATCTGCATGCTGGTGATGCGCCGGCGCGCGCCGGACGCGGTCCGCCCGTTCCGCGCGCCGGCAGTATGGCTCGTCGGGCTCGGCGCGGCGTTCGGCTGTCTCTATCTTTTCATAAGCTTGCCCCATCAGACCCAGCTGTTGTTCGGGGCGTGGAACCTGATCGGGCTGCTCGTCTATTTCGCCTGGGCGCGCCGCAACGTGGACAAGGGGGCAATGTGAGCGGCTGGACGATCGGGATCATCGGGGGATCGGGGCTCTACGACGTCGAGGGGATCGAGGGTGGCGAATGGGTCGAGACGGCGAGCCCCTGGGGCGCGCCTTCGGACGCCTGCTTCGTCGGTCGCGTCGGGCATGTCCGGGTCGTGTTCCTGCCGCGCCACGGTCGCGGGCATCGGATCAGCCCGTCCGAGCTCAACGCGCGCGCCAATATCGATGTGCTCAAGCGGCTCGGCGTGACCGATGTGCTCGCCATCTCCTCGGTCGGCAGCCTCGTCGAGGATCGGCCGCCGGGCAGTTTCACGGTGGTCGACCAGTTCATCGATCGGACCAAAGGGCGGCCGTCGAGCTTCTTTGGGACGGGGCTGGTGGCGCATGTCTCCATGGCCGATCCGGTCTGCCCGCGCCTCTCGGCGCTCGCGGCCGAAGCGGCGCGCGCGGCGGGCGCCGAAACCCATGTCGGCGGCACCTATCTGGCGATGGAGGGTCCGCAATTCTCGACGCGCGCCGAGAGCCATCTCTACCGCAGCTGGGGCTGCCACGTCATCGGCATGACCGGCATGCCCGAGGCCAGGCTCGCCCGTGAGGCCGAGCTACCCTATGCGCTGGTCGGCATGGTCACCGATTATGACTGCTGGCGCGAGGGCGAGGAGGCGGTCGATGTCGCGCAGGTGATCGCGCAGCTCTCCTCGAACGCGGCCAAGGCGCGTGCGCTGGTGATGCACCTTCTCCGCGACCTGCCGGTGGAGCGTCCGGCTTCGCCGATCGATACTTGCCTCGACGCTGCGCTGATCACCGCGCCTGCCGCGCGCGATCCGGCCTTGCTGGCGAGGCTCGACGCGGTCGCCGGGCGGGCGCTGGGCTGACGCGCATGTGCGGGATCGGGAATATCCATAACGCATAAGATTCTGGCGCGATCGTTTCGATGCCGATAACCTCCGCGCTTCGGGGGGACATCATCATGGCAGATTCGAGTCGCAGTTCGCGGCGTGCGTTCGTTTTGGGCGGGACCGCGGCCGCCTGCATCGCGCCGCTGGCGGCGGCACAGTTCGGACATGGCGGCGAGCCTCGGTCCAAAGGCCCGGCCAGGACGACGGGCGGAGTCAGCGAGGTCGGCGAGTGGGAGCGCCTCGTGGGCGCGAGCTTCCTCATCGCCGGAGAGGCGGGCAAGTCGGTGGCGACGCTCGTCGCGGTGGTGCGTCCGCCCGTCAATCCCAAGCGGCCGGCGGAGCTGGCGCGCTTCCAGCCCTTCACGGCCTGGTTCGAAATGGACGCGCGGAGCGCGCCTGTGGGCCAGCTGACCTACCCGGTCACGCGCCCGTCGCGCGACGTGATCGAGCTGTTCCTGAGCCGAGGCAGCGACAAGGGTGGCAAGGCAGTCGTGCAGGCGCTGTTCAACTAGTTGTTCTTCACGCTATGGCGCTGCCCCGATACCTTTTGGGGACGGAGATCAGCTTGAAGAACATGCAATGGGTGGGGCTCGGCATTGCCGCGGCGTTCGTCTGCACGGCGGCGGTGGCGATGCAGGCCGGGGGTCAGGATCATTCGCAGGACACGGCGTGGCACAACCGGCAGATGCTGGCGCTGGCGCAGCTGAAGGCGAGCGATGGCTGGCAGTCGCTGCCCGGCGGGCTGCGCTGGCGCCGGATCAAGGGTGACGGCCGCGGCGCACACCCGACCGTGCAGGACGTGGTCAAGATCCATTATGCCGGCACGCTGATCGACGGCACCGAGTTCGACAGCTCCTTCGCGCGCGGCGAGCCGGCGAGCTTCCCGCTCGGGGCGCTGATCCCCGCATGGCAGCTGGCGGTGCCGATGATGGGCGTGGGCGACACGATCGAGATCGCCTCGCCGTCGGACCTCGCCTATGGCCCCGAGGGCAAGGGCCCGATCCCGGGCGGGGCGACCCTGTTGTTCAAGATCGAGCTGCTGGGGATCGGGGAGGAGTAAAGCCGACGCTTCGGGCGGCAAAAAGGCCGCGGTGGGATGCCACCGCGGCCTTTTTGTTTTCCGGCTTTTCCTTACGCGGCGAGCTTGCGCAGCACGTAGTGCAGGATGCCGCCGTTGAGGAAATATTCGAGCTCGTTGACCGTGTCGATGCGGCAGCGGGTCGAGAAGGTCTCGGTCTTGCCGTCCTTGCGGGTGAGCGTGACTTCGACGTCCTGACGCGGGCGCAGATTGGCGACGCCGGTGATGGTGAAGGTCTCCGAGCCGTCGAGCTTGAGCGTCTCGCGGGTCACGCCTTCGGCGAACTGGAGCGGGACGATGCCCATGCCGACGAGATTCGAGCGGTGGATACGCTCGAAGCTCTCGGTGATCACCGCGCGGACGCCGAGCAAATTGGTGCCCTTGGCCGCCCAGTCGCGCGAGGAGCCGGTGCCATATTCCTTGCCGGCGATCACGACCAGCGGGGTGCCGTCGGCCTTGTGGCGCATCGCGGCGTCGTAGATCGGCATGACCTGGTCATGATATTTGGTCATGCCGCCTTCGATTCCGGGGACCATCTCGTTCTTGATGCGGATGTTGGCGAAGGTGCCGCGGACCATCACTTCGTCATTGCCGCGGCGGGCGCCGTAGCTGTTGAAGTCCTTCTTGCTAACCTGATGTTCCTGAAGGAAAATCCCGGCCGGGCTGTCCGCCTTGATCGAGCCGGCGGGCGAGATGTGATCGGTGGTGATCGAATCGCCGAGGATCGCCAGCGGCTTGGCGTCGATGATGTCGAGCACCGGCGCCGGGTCCATCGTCATGCCCTCGAAATAGGGCGGGTTGTGGATATAGGTGCTGCTCGCGGGCCAGCGATAGGTGTCCGAGCCCTCGACGGTGATGCCCTGCCAGTGCCTGTCACCCTGATAGACATTGCCGTAGCGCGACCGGAACATGTCGTCGTCGATATTGGCGGCGATCAGCCCCGCGACTTCCTCGTTCGAGGGCCAGATGTCCTTGAGGAACACCGGGCCGTTGGTGCCCTCGCCGATCGGCGTCTCGTACATGTCCTCGGTCACCGTGCCCTTGAGCGCATAGGCGACGACGAGCGGCGGCGAGGCGAGGAAGTTGGCGCGCACGTCGGGCGACACGCGGCCCTCGAAATTGCGGTTCCCCGAGAGCACGCTCGCCGCGACGATGTCGTTGCCGTTGATCGCCGCCGAGATCGGCTCGGCGAGCGGTCCCGAGTTGCCGATGCAGGTGGTGCAACCATAGCCGACCAGATTGAACCCGATCGCGTCGAGATCCTCGCTCAGCCCGGCCTTGTTGAGATAGTCGGTGACGACCTGGCTGCCGGGGGCGAGCGAGGTCTTGACCCAGGGCTTGCGCGTCAGGCCGAGCGCGCGCGCCTTGCGCGCGACGAGGCCCGCGGCGATCAGCACCGAGGGGTTCGAGGTGTTGGTGCACGAAGTGATCGCGGCGATCACCACGTCGCCGTCGCCGATGCCGTGCTCGGCGCCCTCGACATCGGCGCGCTCGGGACGGTCCTTCTTGTAGACCTTGAGCAGATCGGCGTTGAACACTTCGTCGACCGCGTCGAGGCTGACGCGGTCCTGCGGACGCTTGGGGCCGGCGAGCGACGGGCGGACGGTGCTCATGTCGAGCTCGAGCGTGTCGGTGAACACCGGCTCGACGCTGTCGACATCGTGCCACATGCCCTGCGCCTTGGCATAAGCCTCGACCAGCGCGACGGTCTCGTCGGGACGGCCGGTCAGGCGCATGTAATCGAGCGTCTTGTCGTCGATCGGGAAGAAGCCGCAGGTCGCGCCGTACTCGGGGGCCATGTTGGCGATCGTCGCGCGATCGGCGAGCGTCATCGCATGGAGGCCGGGGCCGTAGAACTCGACGAAGCGGCCGACCACGCCCTTGGCGCGGAGCATCTGGGTGACGGTGAGCACGAGATCGGTGGCGGTGATGCCTTCCTGCAGCGCGCCGGTCAGCTTGAAGCCGACCACTTCGGGGATGAGCATCGACACCGGCTGGCCGAGCATCGCGGCCTCGGCCTCGATCCCGCCGACGCCCCAGCCGAGCACGCCGAGGCCGTTGACCATCGTGGTGTGGCTGTCGGTGCCGACGAGCGTGTCGGGATAGGCGATCGTCTTGCCGTCCTCGGCCGCCGACGACCAGATCGACTGCGAGATATATTCGAGATTGACCTGGTGGCAGATGCCGGTGCCCGGCGGCACGACCTGGAAGTTGTTCAGCGCCTTCGAGCCCCATTTCAGGAACTCGTAACGCTCGGCGTTGCGGTCGTACTCGAGGACGACGTTATCCTCGAACGCCTTGGGCGTGCCGAACTCGTCGACCATCACCGAGTGATCGATGACGAGATGGACGGGGACCTGCGGATTGATCTTGGCGGGGTCGCCGCCGAGCTTGGTGATCGCGTCGCGCATCGCGGCGAGATCGACCACGCAAGGCACGCCGGTGAAATCCTGCATCAGCACGCGCGCGGGGCGATACTGGATCTCGCGGTTCGAGCGCGCGTCCTTCTGCCAGTCGACGATCGCCTGGGCATCGTCCTTCGTCACGGTCTTGCCGTCCTCGAAGCGCAGCATGTTCTCGAGCAGCACCTTCATCGAGAAGGGCAGGCGGCTGATGTCGCCGAGCTTCTTCGCCGCCTTGGGCAGCGAATAGAAATCATAGCTGCGCGCACCGACGGTGAGCGTGTCGCGGGTGCCGAGCGTATCGTTGCCGATGGCGGTCATGGGGCGCGGGATCCTTTCTTTGTCCGGCCCGGGCGCTCGGGGGACGCAGGTCCGAGGACCGCGCGGGCGCGCCGGATTGTGCGAATGCGAGATTCGAGGGGGCCCTTAGCAAGGGGTGCGGGAGAGGGGAAGGGGAGGGGCGATAGTGGGGGCGGGGATTTGCGGATGGTTGGTGCCGCTGTCGCTGGATGTCGGCTGGGCGCCTCAGTCGCAGACGTTCATGGGCGGCGCGACAAGGCCCCCAAGCGGACGTCTATTGGAGCGGCGGCGCTCTTGTCCGTCGGACGGATGAACCTCACTCCGGAGCAAAAGCTTGGGCGCCGCGATAGAAGGCCACTATTTCGTGCGGCGAGACTGTTCGGCTCGACCGGCGCCCGAGGAAATAGACCCCGCTCGCCGCGTCCGAAGCATAGGAGGGCGGCACAAAGGCATCGAAAAGCCGGAGCCAGCTGAAGGCGAACTTGAATATTTTGCCTGCCATTCGTGAGCGGAACAGCGCCCGCGCGAAATAGTCGATCGACCAGGTGAGTTGCGTACCCGGTCCGCCGCTGCAGCCGGAATCGACCAGCTCGAACCGGCGGAACAAGAAGCGATGTCCACTTTCGGTGAATCGGGTGAAGTCGTAGGCGCCCTCATGTACGTGTTGGAGGAACGGCGTTTCGGCATAGACCAAGCCATCGGGTTTGAGCACGCGCCAAATCTCGTCGACCACCTGAAGCGGGTCGAGCACGTGCTCGAGCACCGCCTGGATCACCACCGCATCGACCGATCGGTCGCGAAGGGGGATGCTGTGCGCGTCGGCTATGAACTGGATGTTGGGCGAGTAGTAGATGTCGAATGCGACAATGCCCAGGTCGGGATGCTCATAGAGAGCGCCCATGCCCTGACCCACCGTCCCGCCGCCGATGACCAGCACGAGCGCAGCACGATCGTGCGGCAGCGCCGCGATGAGCCGATCTATATTGCGGCGCGTGCTCTTCTTCTCCGGCGAGAGAACACGCTTGACCGCGCGCTTGAGGCCCCGCGCCACGCGGCGACGAACCGGGCTGCCGATGTCATTTTCGGTGACTTCTTCGAAGGACAGGATCGATTGGGCGAAATCGACGAGCACCGGCGCGCCCCGGACTGCGGAATAGCTGCAGCGGTCGTCGTCGGCGCAACGAAGCCCGGCCCCGTCGCGAACCAGCGGGACGCGGGTGCGCGGACAGCAGAGGAGCGGTTCGAGCTGATCGATGTCCACCAGCATGTCTGTTCCTGATACGGGCGGCAGCGGTGCCGACCTGCATCAATCGCTGTAGAGAATTTCGTGCCCCCGAAAATCTACCGGTTGATATACGTCGGAGGGTGGCCCGCTCTACTCCTTTTGGCGGTAGTCCCGGTGGCCATCTCGCGGGGGCGCTATTGCAGCTGGTCGCGTGTGAACAGGATCGCCACCGCGGTGCGATTGTCGACGCCCAGCTTCGAATAGATGCTGTGTAGGTGGATCTTCACAGTGCCTTCGGACATGGCGAGCCGCGCCGCGACGTCCTTGTTCGAGAGTCCATCAGCGATCAGCCGAGCGACCTCCTTCTCACGTCGCGTCAGCAGTTCGAAAGGTGAGGTCCGGCATGCCGCCGCGGAGGCCCGGCTGATCGCCGGCTGGACGATGCTCGACGGCAGCCATTTCCGGCCCTCCGCGACGTGGTGCAGGCAATCGACCAGGCTTGCCGCGGCACTCTCTTTGAGCACGATGCCGTACGCGCCGGCGGCGATCGCCTGAACGACCTGCTCGTCGGTGATGCAGCCGGTCAGGAACACCACGCGCACCGGCCATTGCTCGCGCGCGACCTGTTTGAGTACGTCGATCCCGTCACGCTGTGGCATCGAGATGTCGAGCACCGCGACGTCGGGCATATGCTCCAGGATCGCGTCGATAGCCTGCTGCCCATCGCCGCAGGTGGCGACGATATCGATGTCGGTGTCGGCCGCAATCAGGTCGGCCAGCCCGCGCAAGATCAGCGGATGGTCGTCGCAGAGCACGAGCGACGTCATGATGCCGCGCGCTCCAGCGGGATTTCCATGCGTACGCACAATCCGAGGTCCTGGAGCAAGACCGCCATGCTGCCCCCCAGATTCTCGATCCGGTTGCTGAGCGACGCCGGGCGGGGGACCCCGCGTAGACTATTTCCGCTACCGTCGTCACGGATCGTCACGTCGAGCAGCTTGCCGCGGCGCCGGATCGCGATGGTCACCTCCCTGGCACCACCATGCCGGGCGGCATTGGCGGTCGCTTCCGATAGCGCGAGGCACAATTCGGTGGCGATTCGGTCGGTTACCTCGAGTCCGGGCGGGTCGATGCGGATCGCCACACGGCAGTCCCATTGCGAGCCGAGCGGCTCGACGAACATTTGGAGCTGGTCCGCAAGGCAGCGCTTGCGGTTCGATCCATCGCCTGCCTCACCGACAAAATGCCGAAGGCGTGCCTGGTGGCCCTGCAACGTGTCGCGGATCTGGAATAGCGTTCCGCTCGCGGGCTGAGACAGGGACCGCGCGGCGGCATTGAGCTGGAGCACCGCCGCGGTCAGGTCCTGGAGTACACTGTCGTGCAGGTCGCGGGCGAGGCGAACGCGCTCCCCGAGACCGGCGGACGAGACATATTCGCGCACCAGAGAGAATTGCTCGAGCTCCATCGCGATGCGAGAGGCGACGATCTGCAGTAACAGGGTCACGTCGCGATCGCGGAACCTCGGGTCAATCACGATCACGCTGCCCCGGTAGCGGATCGTGCCGAAACCCGAAGCATAGGCGCATTGCCAATCTTCTCCGACCAGCGCTTGCAGCGTATCGCGCTGCCTTCCCCCGACGAGCTCGACCATGGGCCCCGGGCCCGGGCTGACCAGCGCCTCGTCGGGCAGGGCGACCTGATCGACGAAGCGAACGCTCTCATCGCTCCAGATCGCAGCACGCACGGCTGACTCATCCTGGTCGCGCCAGAGCACCAGGATGCGGTCGGCACCGAGCACCCTCGACGCATGGCGCAGCGACGAAGACAACCAGGGTCGATCGTCCTCCGGCACGATGTCGTGTGGCCAGGAGGCGAGCTCGCGAAGCCGGGCGTTGCTACGGCTGCGATAGCTGCCGAAATAGCCCAGCATGATCACCGTCACCCAGCAGAAAACCGAGCGCAGGATAAGAATGTTGAGTTCGGACTCACCATCCTCGACATCGGGTACGCCGACGAAGATCAGGATCGCCTGTAGCGCCAGCGCAGTGGCGATCGTGCCGGTCCATTCCCAGCGGATCGCAGCGGCGATCAGCACGAAGGTGTAGAAGACGAAGAAGGGGCTTTCGAGCTCGCCGGTAATGTAGATCAGCACCGCGACGACGAGCACGTCGACCATGACGGTGACAATGTTGAAGACATCCTCGAGCCGGGCCGAGGGCCGCACGAACAACAGGGCGAAGGCGTAGACGGCATAGCCGCCAAGGATCCAATAGGCGCCATCGAGCAGGTTGGCGGGTTGGGTCGGGTCAATGTAAATTGCGGCGATGGCGAAGACGGAGACGATCAACCGGCCGCCATTGATCAGATGCGCCGGGTTGCTGACATAGGGTCGTAGCCAAGGCGGGATACCGAGACGCCGGCGCGGGGTGGCGGGATCGCTCATGGATGCCCGGCCAAAGCGGCAGCCGGGGACGAACACTCCAGGTTGTCCGGCGCGGCGCGGGGGATGAGCTCGTCATAAAGCGCCATCACCGCTTCGGCATGCCGGTCTTCGCCGAAATGGCCTAGCGCATGGATTCGCGCCGCTGCGGCCAGCCCGCCATATCGGTTCGCATCGCGCAAGAGCTCCAGCGCGCCGACGGCCAGCGCATGGGGGTCTTCAGGTGCGACCAGTACACCGAGCCGCCCCTCCTGCAGCGCCTCGATATTGCCGCCAGAGCGGGACGCGACGATCGGCGTGTCGACCAGCATCGCTTCAATCAGCGTTCGTCCGAACGGCTCGTCGATCGCGGGCACCATCAGCAGATTGCACGCAGCGATCCAGTCGGTGCCGGGATAGCGAAAGCCTATCAGTCGGATCGCATCGAGGACGCCGTTGCGCTCGGCATGGGCGCGGACCATGGTCTCGTCGATCTCCATCGGCGTGCCGAACACCACCCCTTGCACCGGCAGGTCGGGTGCGAGCCGCCGCAGAGCGGCGATCGCCTCGACGAACAGCAGGGGCCGTTTGCGAGGAATCAGCGCGCCGAAGAACCCGATCAGCCGGGTGTCGTCGCCACAGCCGAGCTCGTCGAGCAGCGCCGCGCGGAGCACCTTGCGGTCAACGCGAACTTCGGTGTCGAAAGGGCTGTGAATTACCCGCGCGCGCGGATTGTGCCTTCCTGCCTCGCCCATTGCAAAGGCCGAGACCGAGACCACAGCATCGGCGATGTGCGGCGCGACGAAGCGGAGACCGCGGGCGTCGGGGGATCCGCGGTGATGCCAGACCAGCTTGGCGCCCGCGCGCTTGGCCGGCAATGCCCAGGTCGCGTGCGTGCGACCGTCATTGGTGTGTACGATGTCGACCGCGCGCGCGGCCAGCAGCCGGACCAGCCTGCCTGAGGCCCGGACAATGCCGAACGCGTCGCGCAGACCGGCGCGGGCGCCGTGTCGCGGCGCGGACAGGGGGCCAGCCGAAGCGATCTCGACATCGGCGCCGCGCATCAGCCCTGCGATCTCGCCTTCCGGCTCTTCGACCACCACCAACGGATCGAAACGGTGCCGATCGAGATTGCGCAATAGCCCGAGCACCGAGATGTGGCTGCCGCCGATCAGATTGCCGCAAAACGGAAAGCAGATTTTCGTCCGGCGCTCCGCCACGCTCTGCACCTTCCCTGGCCCTTGCTCTGGCTACCACTTATGCGAGCTGTCGCCGCTGGTTTCCTTGCGGTCTACCGGGCAATTCGGAGCTACGCCTTCGTGGTGCGAAGCCTGGGCAGATCTGGCCGAGTGCGGACGTTCCCCGTTCCACCGTTTGCTGCGCATCCCCTCCCCGAGACGAACTCGGGGAGGAGTTTCCGATGGGTTACAACCGAAGGCTCGCCCGCACGTAGATATAGCGCCCGGGGATGTCGTGCACCGTCGGGTCGATATTGTTGAGGTCGCAGGTGATGCAGCCCGGCGCGCTGACGTTGAACAGGTTGTTGGCGCCCAGCGCGAAGCCGAACTGGTCGTCGGCGCCGGTGGACAGGCGCAGCTGGAGGTCGGTGTAGAAGCGCGAGGGGAGGACGTTTCCGCCGGCTTCGTCGAGGCTGGAGATGTAGCGGCCGGTGACCGTCGCGCCGAAATCGCCGAGATCCCAGTCGATGACCCCGATGGCCTTCCATTTGGGGAAGCCTTGCGACGGGCTGCCCTGCTCGGTGCCCGCGCGCTGGATCGTCTGGGTGCCGTCGGTGCCGGGGACGATCACGTCATAGTTGAACAGGAAGCTGTTGTTCCAGGTGAAGTTGAAGCTGCCGAGCCGGGTGGCGCCGGTGCGATAGGCGACATTGACGTCGAGCCCGTCGGTCTCGATCCCGGCGATGTTCTGGAGCAGGCCCGAGACCTGGGTGAGCTGCGCGCCCGCCCGGTTGATCAGCGCGCAGGCGGCGGGATCGTTGCTGACGACGCAATTGGCGACGGTGACCTCGGCATCGACCGTCTGGATCGCGCCGGTGATCTTGATGTTGTAGTAATTGGCCTCGAGCGAGAAGCCGCGGAACCAGGACGGGCTGTAGACGCCGCCGACCACCCAGCCCTTCGAGGTCTCGGGCTCGAGCGCCTGATTGCCGCCGACGAGCACCGAGATCTGCGGATTGGCCTGGCTGTAGCTGCCATTGGCGGGGACGCCCGCGGCGATGCAATTGGTGCGCACGGTGGCGTCGTTCTGGAAGTTGCGCGGCGCGGTGTTGCCGGCGTGCGAGGAGCAGGGATCGTCGAGCGTCTGGTCGAAGCGCGACTGGGTGCCGAACAGCTCGCCGATCGAAGGCGCGCGGAAGCCCTCCGAATAGGAGCCGCGCAGGCGCAGGTCGCGGATCGGCTTCCAGTTGAGGCTGCCCTTGAACGTGGTGGTCGAGCCCGAGGTCGAATAGTCCGAATAGCGGACCGCGCCGTTCAATTCGAGCAGCTGGAAGAAGGGGGTGTCGGAGAGGATCGGCGCCTCGAGCTCGGCATAGGCTTCCTTGACCGAATAGTCGCCGCGGGTCGGCTGGGCGGGAATGTCCGAGCTGAAGCCGGCGGCGACGATCGGATCGGGATCGAAGCGGCCGCGGAGCTCGCGATATTGCGCGCCCACCGCGATGCCCAGCCGTCCGCCGGGCAAGTCGAACAGCGAGCCCGCGATATTGGCGGAGACGTCCCACGTCTCCTGCTTGCTGCTGTCCTGCTGGACGAAGGTGACATAGTCGAGCATCGGCTGGGTGATCGAGCCGGCGCCGCCGAACAGGTTGAAGGGGACGCAGGGCGCGGTGCAGCCCGCGAGGGGCCCCAGCGCCTGGCGCAGCCGGCCCGAATGGATGTTGCCGAACATCTCCTGCTCGGCCTTGTTGCGGCCGTAGCTGGCGTTGATGTCCCAATACCAGCGGCCGCCGCCGATGCCGAAATCGCCGTCCAATGTGACGACGCTGTAGAGGGTCTCGACTTCCTGGTTGAAGCGGCGCGGGCCGCCTTCGACGAAGCGGCGGAAGATGAAGTCCATGTTCGTCGCGTCGAGGGTGACGCCGAAGGGGTTGTAGGGGTTGGTGGCGTCGACGGGGGTGCCGTCGAGCACCGGGGTGATGCCGGCGGCGGGGCCGACGCCGAAGGGCAAGGGCGCGGCCTGGTTGCTCGACTTGCGCTTGTTCCAGATGCCCTTGACCGAGAGGTTGATGTTGTCGGTGATCTCGTAGCGCAGATTGGCGAAGGCGCCGTAGCGCTCGAGCGGAATCTGGAGGTAATTGTAGGGCGCGAAGTTGAAGCGGTCGCCCGGATCGGCGAAGGCGCGGAAGTCGGCGGGCGTCGCGGCGCGGCCGAGGACGGGCGCGATCAGCGTGAGGTCCTGACCGAAGATCGCATAGCGGCCATTGGGGAGGAAGCCCGAGCAGCCGCCCGCGGCGCAGCTATCGGCATAGGGCGCCGGATAGCGCGAGATCGCGCGCGAGGCGGCGGTGACGCCTTCCTGCTTCACGTAATTGCCGCCGATCACGATCTGGAACGGGCCGCTGCCGCCATTGCCCCAGCTGAGCTGGTAGTTCTGGCTGAAGCCGTCGCCATCGTCGAACATGCCGTGCTGCGCGGAGGCCATCAGGCCGTCCTGCCGCTTCTTGGTGATGATGTTGACCACCCCGGCGATCGCGTCCGAGCCGTAGATCGCCGAGGCGCCGTCCTGCAGCACCTCGACGCGCTCGATCGCGCTGTCGGGGATGGCGTTGAGATCGGTCGAGCCGGGGACGCCGCTCGCCGAGGCGCCGTTGACGAAGCGGATGCCGTCGACGAGCACGAGCACGCGGCGCGAGCCGAGATAGCGCAAGTCGATCTCCGCCGCGCCCGCGCCGACGCCGCCGCCATCGGGCGGATTGCCGAGATTGCCCGAATTGTTGAACCGCGAATTGAGCCCGCCGCCCGAGCTGGGCAGGCGCTGGAGGACGTCGTTGATCGAGCTGAGCCCGGTCTTCGCGATGTCGGCCTGATCGACCTGCACCACCGGCGCGTCCTGCGCGAGCGGATCGCGGCGGATGCGCGACCCGGTGACCACGACTTCGTCCTGCGTTTCGGGTTCGGCGGCCGCCTGTGGGTCGGCGGTCTGCGCATGAGCCGACGGGCTCGCGAGCGTCATGAGCGCGATCGCGGCAAGCGACACGCAGCCCGATTGTGCGGATTTCGACATGGTAGCACCCCGGCTTGATCCAACAACTGGCCGTTGGTCGCCGCGGTGTCGCGTCCGGGTAATGCGGGAAAACGCCGACTTGCCGCGGGATTTGTCGGTATCCGGGCCCGTTTTGCCGGGGTCTGTTGCACGGCCGCCACGAACCGGCCCGGACGCGGCGAGGCCGGGCCTTTCGATAGGTAGCGCGCCGGCGCGGGATCGGGATTTGTGCCGATAGTGCCGATCGGGGCGCGCGCCTAGCTTTCCGGGCGGGCTGGGGCCTGACCCCGGGAGGTCGACATGAAGGGCAAGGTCACGACGATCGCGATGCTGGCGATGCTGGCGGTGCAACCTGCGGAAGCCCAGACCCGGCCGAGGCCGGACCGGCCGGGCTCGGACCGGCCAGTGCCGCTGCCGCAGCCGGTACCGGATCGACCAGGCTCGGACCGGCCAGTGCCCTTGCCGCAGCCGGTTCCGGACTGGCAGCGGCCGACGCCCTTGCCGCAGCCCGTCCCGGATCGGTGGCAAGGCCGACCCCCGCGCGGCGACGGCTTCGCGGGGCGCGTCACCTGCGAATCGCGCAACAACCGCACCCAACGCTGCAACGCGCGCACCCAGAACCGCGTCGAACTGCTCACACGATCGGCGGCGTGCACGCGCGGGAACTGGGGCTATGACCAGCGCCATATCTGGGTCTCGCGCAACTGCCGCGGCACCTTCGCCTATGGCCGCGGCAACAATTGGTGGGACGATCGCCCCGACCGCGGCGGCGGGCTGAGCACCGGCGCGATCATCGGCGGCGCGACGGTCGCCGCCGGACTCGCCGCGATCCTCGGCAATCGCAACAATTCGCGGCCGCCCTCGGCGGTGGGCAATTATCCGCCACCCCCGCCTCCGCCCCCGCCGCGCGAGCCCGACATGCGGCCGTTGCCCGAACCCGAGCCGGAAGCGCCGCCGCCGCCCGCGGGCCCGTTCCCCCCGGGGCCGCCCGCCAAGGTGGTGGCCGATCTGTCGGTGCTGCCCGCGGACTCGCGCCCGTCGATGAACACCTGCCTGCAGGAAGCGGCGCGACAGGTGGGGATGACCGGCGGCACGCAGCTGCGCTTCGACCGGCTGACCTGGATCGAGCCGGGCAATGGCGGCTGGCGCTTCCGCGCCCAGCTGATCGCCACCTATCCCGACGCCGAGCGCATGCTGCCGCTGTTCTGCCGCGCGACGCCGACGCGCGTGGTGGAACTCGATTTCCGGAACTGAGATGCGGGCGAGGGGGCGGCGGCTAGAGCCGGTCCATCCTCAGCCAGTTCCGGTCGCCCGACCAGGCCCTGCCCAGCGCGGCATCCGCCGCCTGCGCCTCGGCGCGATGGCCGAGCGCGCGCTCGGTCGCGGCGAGGCCGTAGAGCGCCCAGCCATTGCCCGGCGATTGCGCGAGCGCGGCACGGAACGCGCTGCGCGCCTCGTCATAGCGCCGGGCCTGGTACAGGACCGCGCCGAGCGATTGCTGGACGGGGTAATACCAGAAAGGCGGCTCGGTATAGGGAATCCGGTTCTCGATCGCGATCGCCGCCCGATATTGCTCCGCGGCTTCGGCGAGCCGGCCATTGGCCTGCGACCAGCGGGCCCGCGCAACCAGTTCCGCGATCTGCGCGAGATCGCGTGCCGGCGCTCCCTGCTCGACCATGGGCTGCAGCGCGTCGCTCTCGCGCAGCGCGCGCAGCCCGGCCAGCTCCTGCGCATAGCCGGCGCGGTTCCGCAGACGCGCGAACGCGGTCGCCCGGGCATAATGCCGCATCGCGGCTGCATAGGGGAGACGCGCGTCGGGTGCGCGCATCGCGAGGATCTGGGCCGGAGTCGCGAACTGGGCGGCGGCGAACCACGGCGCGGCGCTGATCGCCTGGATCCACGCGACCTTCGCGCTCGTCTCCGGATCGAGGATCCGTTCGAGCCTCCGCGCCTCGCGGATCGCGGTCGCCATGTCGCCCGCCATCTGCGCGGAGGTGACGATGAAGTGCACATTGTGCGGATAATAGCCGTAGCGGACGAGACCCTTGTCGCCGCTGGCCCTGATCCATTCCTCGTCGGCGCGCGCCGCGGCGACGTTGAGCCGCATCGCGTCGTTCCAGCGCCCGACACGCAGATAGATGTGCGCGGGCATATGGACGAGGTGTCCCGATTGGGGCGCGAGCGGCGCCAGCCGGTCCGCCGCAGCCTCGGCACGCTTCGGATCGGGACCGTTCTCCATCAGATGGATGTAGAGATGCGCCGCCTGCGGATGCTCGGCATTGCGCGCGAGCACCGTCTCCACCAGCCGCACCGCCTCGCCGATCCGCGGATGCGGCGTCTGGCGATCGGCGGACCAATAGTCCCAAGGACGCGTGTCCATTGCCGCTTCGGCGGCGAGCAGCGCGAGATCGTCCTGCTCGGGATGCGCCCGCGCCGCGGCGAGCATCGCATCGGCATAGGCTGCGTCCAGCGCGGAGCGATCGGCGCCCGGCGCGTCCGAATAGCGTTCGAGCATCGCAGCGGTCAGCGCCCGCTCGACCGGCGTGGCGCTGTGGGCGAGCCGATCCGCCTTGCGGGCGACCAGCAGGATCGACGCGTTCGCCGATGCGTCCATCGGCGCATTGATGTTGGGGCCCTGCGCCATCGCCTCGCCCCAGAAACAGAGCGCGCAATCGGGATCGAGCCGCTGCGCCTCGCGGAAGGATGCGATCGCGCCGGCGTGATTGAACCCATAGGCGAAGGACAGCCCCTGATCGAAATAGCGCTGCGCGCGCGGATCGGAGGTGGTGATCGGGAAATGGACCTTGCCCAGCCGATCGTAGAGCGGCACCGAGGCCATGGGCGCGGCCTGCACCGCCGCCGCGGCCTGTATCAGCCTGGCGCGCATCGATGCGCTGCCCCTGGCGCCGCAAAGTCGCGAAAGCTGCTGCCCCGGATCCAGAAGGCGCAGCAGCTCGGACGAATATTCGGGTTCCCGTGCCGGATTGAAGCTGGTCAGCGCACCGGCTGCGAAAACCAGTGTCAGCATACGCATCATCATCTGCACCACCACTCCCCCCCGACGTGATTGGTGAGGGCTCAATAGCATGTCTCGCGCGAACGCGCGCGTCTTTCCTGCTTCGGAGGTTACGTACGCGATCGGCCTATGATCCGGTGAAACATCAGTTTCACGCAAATGACATAATTAACATCGAAGACTTGGTAATAGATCTGTTAGTCAAAATCGTGTCTGGACTCTCTTCGGAGTTGCAATAGAATTGATCACAGCTGTTCGCTTTTAGCGTAAGGAGTGAGGCGATGTCTGTTTGCACGACCATTCAACAGCAAGTATATTGTCTAGCCATCGAAATTTGCGCGGCGGCGACGCAGACCGGCGATTCGGCGAAGCTGGAGGCCTATCTTCAGACCGAGCTGCAGGATCTGCTGAGCAATCCTGACTTCAACAATGGCGACGATTGGCAGATCGTATGGGGGCCGGCGGTGTGGCAGGCGCCGTTCAGCACCTTCTCGGATCAAGCCGCGGCGGTTTGCTACAACAGCACCCAGAATACCTATGTCGTGCCGCTATCCGCCACCAATCCGAACGCGCCGTACAATGTGTTCTTCGAGGACCTCGCGGCGGCGCCGCACTATATGGTGCCCATGCCCGGCGGGAATGCGGGCAACGTGACCGTGGGCAATTATGCCGGGCTGCAGGCGCTGCTGAGCCTGACCGCAGGCGGAAACACGCTGGCGGATTTCCTGAGCAGCGTGGCCGGCGCGTCCGACACCCTGGTATTCTGCGGGCACAGCCTCGGCGGCGGACTGACGCCGCTGCTCGCCTATACGCTCTATCCGAAGGGGACGTCGGGCAGCGGCTGGGGGAATGTCTACACCTTCCCGACCGCGGGACCGACCACCGCCGATGCGGGCTTCGCGAGCGCGTTCGATGCCGCCTATCCGATCGTCTCCGGCAGCGGCTACGCGATGTGGAACGCCAACCAGTACAACGCGCACGATCTGGTGCCCAATGCCTGGGCGCCGGGCGACGGCAGCACGCCGGGGCTGGCGCAGGTCACCAGCAGCGTCATCTCGTGGATCAGCGCGATGTACTATACGGGCGTGGAGATGAGCGCGGAGATCGCCACGCTGCGGACGATCGCCGAGACCTATGCGGGCGGATCGGCCAACCCGTTCGTCGCGTGCAACAACAACAATCTGTTCACCGGCGCGCGCGAATATGGCCAGATCACCGACAATGCGACGCTGGTGAAGGAGATCCTCTACCAGCACACGACGGCGTATAATATCGAGTTCGGGGTGACCGCGCTGTTCGACGACGCGACCGTGCAGGCGACGATCGCGCCGCCGCTGCTCCCGCTGGTACGCGGGGTAAGCGGCGTCGGCAACGCAGTGGCGGCGGCCACCGCGGCTGCGCAGGCCGAGGCGGAGCCCGAAACCGACGCGGCGTGACGGCACGGCGCACCGCCTGCCCGGCCGGGCGGGCGGTGCGCCAGCCAGGCTAGAGCCCGACCAGTTTCCGCAGCGCCGCGTTCACTTGCGTCTGCCAGCCAGGGCCCATCGCGCGCAGCCGCTCGAGCACCTCGCGATCAAGGCGGAGCGAGACGAGTTGCTTGGGATTCTCCGATCTGGGTCTGCCGCGACCGGTGAGGGTGCCATCGGCAGGGCGGAGGACGCGATCGCCCTGACGGAGTTCGGCGCGGGCGAAGGCGTCGGCATCCCATTCAGGGGCCTCATCCGGATCGACCCAGCTGGGCTTCGTATCGCGCCCTTTCGCGCTCATTGCACTTCCTCATCGAGATGATGTGGCGTGCCGCCCCACGTTCGGTCCAGATCAGCGTGACCAGCCGATCGTCCTGCAGCGTGAGGATGGTGCCCGCGAAGACGCGCGGCGCGTCGGCGAAGTCCAGCTCGCGTTCGGCGAGCGCGCGTTCGCGTTTTGCGGGATCGTACGTGATCTCCCTGGCGCGTCTTCCCTGGCGCGTGGTGAGTCATCGTTACGCTCCCGTGCGGGAAAGAGCGGCGTTACAACGTCGTAATCCGAAGTCGGATCGACGATTTCGTGTAGCTACGAATAATCGATCCGTCAATATTTGTAGCTACGGAAAATGTGCGCGCGGCATTGGACGGGACGTCGGCCGCACGACGGGCGCATCGGCGATCCGACCCGCCCTGACGACCATCAGTCGGCCGGTTTGGCGCCTTCGCGGGCGGCGCGGCCGCGCTCGGTGCGTTCCTGCCGCTCGGCCATCTGCAGCCAGGCCTGGGCGGCGCGGAGATTGCGCTCGCGGACATTTTCGAGCGTCGCGGCGTCGGCTTCGGCCTTCGCCTTGTCGGCATAGCCGCGATAGGTGGTGACGAGATCGGGCATCGCGGAGACTCCGGGAATCGGGAACGGGAAGCGCGGCGCCCCGGGACGGGACGCCGCGACGTTCCGGTCAGATCGCCTGGAGGTTGACCGCGGCCATCTTGCCCTTGCGATCGGGCTCGAGATCATAGGTCACGCGCTGGTTCTGATCGAGCGTGCGCAGACCGGCGCGCTCGACTGCGGTGATGTGGACGAACGCGTCCGGGCCGCCATTGTCGCTGGCGATGAAGCCATAGCCCTTGTCGGCGTTGAAGAATTTGACGGTGCCCTGCTGGGACATTTCTGGTGATTCCTTCTGTGATCGGCGCGCCCCGTGCGGACGGACCTCGTGCTGCTGAGGCGAGGAGAAGGAAAGAAGGAGCCGCAAAGCGCCCAAAGACCGTCTGATTGCGACTGTAGCGCAGATCATATGGGCGTCCGGGGCGCCGATTGCGAGTCCCTTGCCCGGAAGCGCGCCGGTCGTGCGGTGAGCCGCCCCGGTCGACGGGGCTTTGCGGGCGCCGCGCGAGACCGCTTTGCCGGCACGATCGACAGGATCGGAGAAAGGGAAGCTATGCGGGTCGGTCTGGTGCTCGCCGGGGTCGCCGTGCTCACGACATGGGCGATGCGGCCGCCGCCGCTGTCGGCCGCGCAGGCGGCGTGCGCGGCGGCAAATACGGGAAGATAGTTCCCATTTGGTTCTTTTAATGTAGGAATAACGACTATAAGTGGTTTGCTCCCGTGACCAAAGGAGCAAGCGATGGCACCAAGCGACCGCCAGTATCTGCCGGACCGCCGGCCGCGCACCGATGGCTGGACGCCGGCACGCCAGCGCAAGTTCCTCACGGCGCTGCGCGCCACCGGCGTGGTGCGCGACGCCTGCCGGGCGGCGGGAATCTCGAGCACCTCGGCCTATCGCGTGCGGCGCGATTCGGAGGCGTTCGCCGAGGCCTGGAACGCGGCGCAGGCCCGCGGCCTCGCCAATGTCGAGGAAGCGGCGTTCAAGCGCGCGGTGCTCGGCTGGGAAGAAGTGGTGCTGCGCGAGGGCAAGGAAGTCTCGCGCAAGAAGCGCTATTCGGATTCGCTGCTCCAGCTGCTGCTCAAGCGCGGCGACCTGAAGCAGGTGCGGCAGGGAATGAGCCAGTCCGAGCTCGAGCTGATCGCGGAGCAGGCGGCCAAGGCGGCGAACGGGCAGTTCGTGCACCCGCGCGGGACGAATTCGGCCGGGCTGCGGCTCGAGCGCATGCTGGCCGCGATGGCGGTGCGGATGGTGGCGGGGACGGTGGCGTGCCGGGCGTGCGGCGGGAGCGGTCGGGTCGCGGCGGAGACGCCCGAGGCACTTGCCGAGGCCGAGGCGGAACGCGCGGAGCGAGTCGCGGCGCTGGCGGCGCTCGACGGCGAGGCGACGCGGCGCGCGCTGGCGGCGGAGGCGGAGGCGGCGGACGACGTTGCGGGCGAGGAGGCGACGCCCTAGGCTCGCGGCGAGGGGGAGGCGATGATGGGGAAGCTCGGGACCGGGTGGCGCGGTGCGATCGCGGCGGCGCTGCTCGTCGCGGCGGGGCCGGCGCAGGGCGCGTGCGGCGGCGCGACGCAATTGCTGATGCCGATCGAATTCGATCCGGGCAGCGCGGCGCTGGAACCGCTGGCCCCGCGCGTCCGGCGCTTCGCACTGGCCTATGGCCCGGCGGGGACCGAGATCGACAGCATCGCAGTGACGGTGATGGGCGATCTGGGCGAGGGCGCCGAATATGACGGCGCCTCGGCCGAAGCGCGCGCGGCGGACAAGGCACTCGCCGAGGCGCGGCTCGCGGCGATCCGCGCGCGGCTGGATTTCGGCAAGCCGCTGACCGACGTGAAGATCCGCGCGACGCGGCAGATCTTCAGCGCGCAGGATGTGGCGGCGAATCCGATGCTCAACGATCGGGTGCGGGCGGGGCTGTTCCTGTCGATGATGGTGCCGCGGGGGCCGGTGAAACCGGGGGAGCCGGTACCGACGTGCTGAGCGGCGCGGGTGCGGCGCGGAGGATGCGGAAGCCGGTATAGCCGAGCGCCAGCGTGACCAGCGGGCTCGCGATGTTGAAGAAGCAATAGGGCAGATAGAGCATCGTCGGCACGCCGAGCACCACGGCCATATAGGCGCCGCACGAATTCCACGGGATCAGCGGCGAGGTCACGCTGCCCGCGTCGCACACCGCGCGCGAGAGATTGGTGCTCGCGAGGCCGCGCGCCGCGAACTCCTCGCGGAACATGCGCGCGGGGAGGACCACCGCGACATATTGATCGCCCGAGACGAGGTTGAGGCCGAGCGCGCTGCCCACCACGGTGGCGATCAGGCTGCCGGCCGAGCGCGCGCGGAGGAGGACCGGCGCGATCAGCTTCGCCAGCAGGCCGAATTCGTCGAGCAAGGTGCCGAACACCAGCGCGCCGATGATCAGCCAGATGGTGAGCAGCATCGAATCCATGCCCCCGCGCGAGAGCAGGCCGTCGACCATCGGAATGCCCGAATTGGCTTCGAAGCCATTGGCCAGCGCGAGCCAGCTGGCTTTGACGAAGACGAGCGGCTCGGTCACGTCGCTTTCCGCGACGAAGCGCAGCATCGCCGCGGTCTGGGTGAAGGGGGCGAGCGCCGCCGCGAGCAGCGCGGACAGCATGATCGCGATCGACGCCGGCGTCTTGCGCACCGACAGGATCACGAGCAGCAGCAGCGGCAGCAGGTTGACCGGCGTGATCCAGAACAGGCCGTCGAGCGCCCCGAGCTCGGACGTGATCACGCTCTGATCGAGTCCGTCGGTGCCGTCGGTGAGCCCGAGGACCGCGAACAGGAGGATCGCGATGATCAGCGCCGGGATCGAACTCCATGCCTGCTGGCGCAGATGGGTGTAGATGTCGGTCCCGGTGAGCTGCGCGGACAGGATCGCGGTTTCCGAGAGCGGCGACAACTTCTCGCCGACATAGCAGCCCGAGATCGCCGCGCCGGCGGTGATCACCGGCGAGACGCCGACCATGACCGCGAGCCCGACCAGCCCGACGCCCATCGTCCCCGCGGTGGTCCAGCTGCTGCCGATCCCCATCGAGATGATCCCGCAGATCAGCACCGAGGCGAGATAGAACCAGTTGGGGTGGATCACATGGACGCCGTAATAGACGAGGGTCGGGATGGTGCCGGCCATGTTCCACGCGCCGATCAGCGCGCCCACCGCGAACAGGATGAAGATCGCGCCGACCACCGAGGCGACGCCGCGGGCGCCGGATTCGGCGATCGCTTCCCACGAATGGCCGTTTTTCATGAGGATGAACGAGGTGGCCATCGCCGCGAGCAGCAGGCCGACCTGGATCGGGCCATTGATCGCATGGAGCCCGAACAGCGCGACCGAACTCATGATCATCACCGCGAGCAGGACCAGCGGCGCGATCGCGTCGAACCAGGAAGGCGGCCGGATCGGGCGGTGGGGCTGCGGGACTTGTTCGGGCACCTTCTCTCCCTTTCCGGGCATAGCGCGCGGGGACGGAGATCCCCGACTGCCTCATGCGGCGCGGGCGGCGCGGGCGCAGTCGGCAATTCCCCCGGGTTCGCGACGGGAGGACCGGTAGCCCGGCGGTCATTCCGTGCTAGCAGGAAGCGGACCGGAGGAGAGGCGGATGGGGATCGCGACTTTTGGGCTGGCGCTCGCGGCGATGCTGCAGACGGCGCCGACCGCGATGCAGGCCGTGCCCGTACCCGTCGCCGCGCCGGTACCGCCGCCGTGCCGCCGGGTGGGCGAGGAGGCGTTCCTGCGCATCGACGCCGAAGCGGCGGCGCGGCTCGCGGAGATCGGGCTCGACCGCGCGGCGATCTTCGAGCGCATGGCCGAGACGTCGATCCCCGAGACGATGGGCTGCTGGGCGATGCCCGTGGGCAATTTCGACAGCCAGCTGATCTCGGTGGGGATGAGTCAGTGGAACTATGGCACCGGCAGCCTCCAGCCGGTGCTCAAGGCGTGGAAGAAGGCGCTGGGCGGCAGGTTCGGCCGGACGCGCAAGGCGCTGGCGCCGGTCTATGGCAAGCTGCTCTTCTCACGCGACTGCCTCAAGGTGCCGGTGAAGGACAAATGCCGCGCGGGGGTGCTCGCGGCGCATGGGCCCGACGGCAAGCTCAATCCGGTGATGCTCGGCGAGCTGACGGCGATCTTCGAGAGCGACGCGATGCTGCAGGTGCAGACCGACGCCTATGTCGCGCTGCTGCTCGCAGTGCGCGCGGACCTGCTCAGGGTGTTCGCAGGGCAACCGATCACGATGCGCAAGGTGCGCTGGGCGATCGACACCAAGGTGCAGCAGGGCTTTTTCCCCGCCGACGAGGATCTCGCGCGGCTGCGCGCGAAGCTGGCGGCGATGCCCGAGGCCGAGCGCTGGGACCGGCTGCGCGCGATCTTCGCGTGGTACGAGGCGCTCAGCCGGACGATCGACCAGGACGGGGTGGGGCGCGACTGGGCGTGGAACGTCGCGCAATGGCGTTGCATGATCGACAAGCGCCGGATCGATCCCGAACAATATGAGATGCTCCATCTGACCTTTATCCGCAGCCGCACCGCGGTGGGGAACAGCGGGCGCTGGCAGGCGCTGACCTTCTCGCGGCGGGGCAAGATCGTGCTCGGCATCGGCAGCGTGAGCGGGAAGCGCGACGGGGATTGCCTCGGCGGCAGTTGAGGCCTTGGAACCGCGCGCCCGCGGGTCCATTAGGGGACATCGGTTAAGGGAGTTGGCGATGAAGAGCGTTGCGATGGTGGCGGTGGCGGCTGCGGCGGTGTTGGGCGGGTGCGCTACCCCCGAGCAGAATGCCCGCTATATGGCAGGGCATTTCCGCGCGCAGGCGGACATTACCAATCCGGCGGGCGAGAAGATCGGCACCGCGGTCGCCGAGGAAGTCGACGGTGCGATCCGCGTGATGATCGAGGCAGGCAACCTCCCCGCGGGCGAGCACGGCACCCATATCCACACGGTCGGCAAGTGCGAGGCCCCCGATTATGCCAGCGCCGGGCCGCACTGGAACCCGACCGCGCACCAGCATGGCCGCGAGAACCCTGCCGGTCCGCACGCCGGCGACATGCCCAATCTCAACATCGGCGCGAGCGGCCGCGACCGCACGATCTTCACCTTGCCCGGCGGCACCTATCAGGGGCTGCTCGATCAGGACGGCGCGTCGATCGTGATCCACGCCAATGCCGACGACTACAAGACCGACCCCTCGGGCAATTCGGGCGGACGGATCGCGTGCGGGGTGTTCCAGGCGATGTGAAGCCGGGCGCGGGTCCGCGATGTCGGGATCGCGATCGCAGGTCCGCGCAACCCGGAGCGAGCCGACAGGTTGACGAGGCTCATGGCGCCGGATCGGACGCCCGGGCTTCCTTCTGCTCTTCCCGGTCGCGGTCGCGAAAGGCGAACGCGCCGAGAAAGGCCGCGTCGGCGATCAGCTCGAGCCCCAGCACCACGCCGATGAAGCCCGCCGAGACCGCCGCCCAGTTGAACAGCACCAGCAGGCCCATCACGACCGAGATCGCGCCCGCGCCGAGGAAAATGAGGAAATAGCGCGACCGGCGCAGATCGAGCACCGTCAGCAGCTTGGCAGCGCCGCCGCCCACCAGCACCAATGCGAAGAGGAAGGACAGGCCGATCGGCCCCACGGTGCGCGGATCGCCGAACTTCATGCTGAGCCCGGCATAGACGAGGAACACGCCCACCAGACCGGGCAGGATCATCGTCACCGGCCGCCGCCTTTTGCGCAGCACCACGCCGAGAAGATAGATCGCGCCCGCGCCCAGCAGCAGCCAGGGAATGGTCCCGGCTACCAGCCCGGTGACGCTCACCGGATTGAAGAGCACATAAAGCCCGAGCGCGGCCAACACGCCCGCCAGCACTGCCTGTACCTGCCATTTCATGAGGCTCGCCTCTTGCTGCGCGGTCGGCATGGTGCCGGGGCCATCGCGGCGCTGCAATCGGGACAAACCCCCCGGCGTCGCAGTCGGAAGCTAGCGGTTGCCGCCGCGCATCGGATGTAGGTCGCCATGCCCATTTTCCCCCGAACGCGGGGGATGTCGCCGTCGCGCGCGACGCGCAGGCCGGGACCCGCAACCATGGCCGCAATTGGTTTCCCACTGGCGTGCGGGCGCGCGGGGCGGCATGAACGGCACCGAGGTTCACCACGCAGATGACCGTCGCCAGCTATCGCTTCGAACGCTTCGTCCTCGATGGCGGCGACCGCCAGCTGCGGCGCGATGGCGTGCCGGTCGAGCTCAACAGCCGCTACCTCGACGCATTGATCCTGCTGGTCAGCGCCGAGGGTCGGCTGGTCTCGAAGGACCGCTTCCTCGACGAAGTGTGGCGCGGCGTGCCGGTGACCGACGAGGCGCTCACCCAGTGCATCAAGACGCTGCGCCGCCAGCTGGGCGACGATGCGGCACGGCCGCGCTTCATCGAGACGGTGCCCAAGCACGGCTATCGCTTCGTCGCGCCGGTGGAGGACGGGCCGGGCGCGCGCGGCATGGCGCCGGCGCCCGTCGCCGCGCCGGACGGCTGGCGGCGCGTGCTGCTGTTCGGCGGCGCGGGGACGCTCGGCGCCGGCACTGCGGGGGTGCTCGGCGGGCTGTTCTACGGCTTCGCGGCGGCGGCGCAGCCGGTCGCGCCGGGGATGGGCGCGATCTCGGTGCTGCTGGTGCTGCTGATCGTGACCGTCGCGCTCGCGCTGGCGGGCGGCGCCGGGGTGGCGTTCGGCGTCGCCGCGGCGGGCCTCGCGCGCGGGCGCCATGGGCTGTGGAGCGTGCTCGGCGGCGCGGCGGGCGGGCTGGTGGTGGGCGCGATCGTCAAGCTGGTGGGGCTCGACGCGTTCGCGCTGCTGCTCGGCCAGTCGCCCGGCAACTTCACCGGCGCACCCGAAGGGGCGGTGCTCGGCGGCGCGGTCGGGCTCGGCTGCTGGCTGGCGGGGCGCGAGACCGGGCCCGGGGCGCTCGGACGCGGCGCCGCGCTCGCCGCGCTGACCGGCGGCGGCGCCGGAATCCTGATCCCCCTGCTCGGCGGGCGGCTGCTCGGCGGCAGCCTCGATCTGCTCGCGCGCCACGTGCCTGCCTCGCGGCTGCGACTCGATCCGATCGGCGGGCTGTTCGGCGAGGCCGGGTTCGGCCTGCTCAGCCAGACGGTGGCGGGCGGGCTCGAGGGCGCGCTGTTCGCCGGCTGCATTGCCGCGGCGATGCTCCTCGCGCGGCGCCGGTTCGGCCCGGACGGCTGAGGTACGGCGCTCGGGAGCGGTCCGGAGACCGTTCGGGGACAATCCCGATGGCCGGGCCGATGGGCTTCCCTAAAAGCTTCGGGCATGATTCCGGGCCGAGATCCACGCGGGCGGCGCGGGCGGAGGGCGCAGGGCGCCGTCCTCTGCCTGTTGGCCGCCTCGCCGGGATCGGTCTGCGCGCAGACCGAGGTGCCCGATGCGCCGGCGGAAGCGTCGGCGGATGGGGCGCAGGATGGCGGGACGCTGGGGATCGAGTTCGACGTCGCTCCCGAGCTCGTCACCCACAGCCCCTTCCGCCTCCGATCATGGACGAGCAGCGCGACCAGCGCATCGATGACCTTGCGCGCGGCGGAGCCGATCGCGGCGGACTGGGAGATCGCCTTCGACGCCGGCCCGAGCATCACCATCGCCCATGACCGCGACGTCGACAATGAATCGGCGATGGGCGCGAGCATCGAATTGCGTGCGCGCAACGATCTGGCGGGGCTCAGGCCCTTTCTCGGCTATGCGATCGAGCGCAGCTATGACGGCGTGTTCGAAGCGCGCGGGCAGACCGGGCACAGCCTGTTCGCGGGGCTGGGCCTGTATCGCACGCGCGGGCCCACCGCGTTCAGCCTCGAGCTCAGTCCGCGCTGGTCGTTCGGATCAGGCGGGCTCGAGCATCGCGCGGTCAATCTGTGGGGCGAGCTGATCCATCCGCTGATTCCCGACGCGCTGGCGGTGCAGGCCGATGCCGCGATCGAGCGGCGCTGGCACGCGGGCGATTCCTCGGGACGGCGCGACTGGCGGTTCGAGGCATGGGTGGGGCTCGACGCGGCGGAGGCGATGAACGGCTGGGTCGGCGGCAAGGCCTTCCGCACCTTCGGCGCCGGCGTGCGCTGGATGCGGATCGCGTCGAACCGCCCCGACGAGAGCAGCACGGCGATCGCCTTTCTGCCCGCGATCACGATGCGCGTCGATTTCCGCTGAGCGCCGTCCCATTTTCGAACCGCGCGGCGCCGACGGCCCGGATTGTCAGACATTTGAAGGCCCGATAGACCTCAGGCGCCTCGATGGCCACGAGGTGTGCGAAGTCCGCCGGGCAGGTGCCAGCCCGGGCAGCTGTGAAGGGCATGGGCGGCTAGTGCAGAGTTCCGCCTCGATCGACCCCGAACGCCTGATCGACGCCGCCGTGCAGGCGGCGCGGCAGGGGCCCGAAGCGCTTGCCGGGCTGCTCGAGACCATCCCCGCCGCCGCCTATGCGACCGACGGCGAGGGGCGCGTCACCCATTTCAATCGCGCCTGCGCCGCGCTCGCCGGACGCGAGCCGAGCGCGGACGACCGCTGGTGCGTCACGCACCGGCTCTACGATGCGCAGGGGGCCTATCTGCCGCACGAGGCCTGCCCGATGGCAGTGGCGATCCGCGAACGGCGCAAGCTGCGCGGCGTGCGGGCGACCGCCGAGCGGCCCGACGGCTCGCGGGTCGATCTCGCGCCGCATCCGACGCCCTGGTTCGACGCGGACGACCAGCTGGGCGGCGCGATCAACCTGCTGATCGCGCGCGACGACCCGCGCTACCGCGCCTTTCTGCGCAGCGAGGCGACGCGCTGCCGCCGGCTGGCGGACTCGGTCGGCGACGCGCGCACCGCCGACATCCTGCTCGGGATGGCGAAGGACTATGAGGCGCAGGTGAGTCAGGTCGTGGAGGCGGGCTGACGGGGGCCCGCCCGATCGCCGCGGAGGACGCGGATCAGCGCCGGTTGTCGACCGCGATCCAGTTGGTTTCCCAGGTCGCCCCGCCGTCCGCCGAAAACGCCTGCTCGAAGCGCGCGGATTTCGGCGTGACGTCCGAGATCACGAAGCGCACGAGCACGGTGCGGTCATCGACGCTGTCCACCCCGTAAAAAACGCCCCTGCCTTTCGCGTCGAACGCGCCGGTGACCGGCGGCGTGAGCTGGCCGCTGCGGACGCTAGCGAAGTTGAGCGTCCATTGACGCGCCTTCGGATTGTAGAGCCGGAGCGAGACGCCCTCGATCCGCCCCGCGGCATTTTCGACCGAGAGCTCGACGAGATTGGCCCGGCCATCGAGGAGGGGGCGGACATCGCTGGTACCGCGATATTCGACCCATCGCGTCGATCCCGTCAACGGTTCGGGCAAATAGCGCAGCTGCGTCGTCCAGCTGCCGATCTCCCAGTCGAAATCATGGCTGCCGTCGCGCGCCTGCTGGGCGGCGGGCGCGGCGGTTTGCCCGACGGCGAGGGCCGGCCCACCGATGGCGAGGCTCGCCAGAACCCCTATCATCGCTACGCATCGCGTCCGGATCTTCATGCGGCGTGCCCTTTGTTCGAGCGGGTGAGGCATCGGCGTCCTCGGGTCGTTACGCGACGTATAGGCCCAGAAACGGGCGGCATCTGCAACCGGGTCGTTCGCTCTCGACGCCGGCGCGTCGGGACGATTGACAAGCGCGCGGCGTTGCAGTGAATTATCGGCATGGGGACGGCGGTCTCCCCACGAGGCGACAGCCGAAGAATCGCGTCCTGATTTTCCGAAAGGACGCCGCATGCCCGCGTTGAACAGCATCACGCCCGAGAAACTCGCCCGCCTGATCGGGACTCCCGACGCGCCGGCGATCATCGATTTGAGAGCGGACGAGAGCGCACCCATGATCCCCGCTTCGATCCGGCCCGGACCCGGCGGGGTCGAGAGCTGGGGCGGCGCGCTCGCCGGCTCGGCCGCCGTCGTTCTCGACGCGGACGGCGCGACCGCCGCCGAGGGCATCGCGGCGTGGTTGCGAACCGAAGGCGTGGTCGCGGAGACGCTCGAAGGCGGCTTCGCGGCTTGGGCGGCGGCGGGGTTGCCGGTGCTCGCCGCCGACAGACTCCCGCGCCGGGACGCGCAGGGCCGGACGGTCTGGGTGACGCGCGCGCGGCCCAAGGTCGATCGCATCGCCTGCCCCTGGCTGATCCGCCGCTTCGTCGATCCGCGGGCGCGTTTCCTGTTCGTGCCGCCGGGCGACGTGGTGACGGTGGCGAAAGCGCTCGGCGCGGCGGCCTTCGACGTGGCGCATGACGAGGTGTTCTGGAGCCATCGCGGCGAGCGCTGCACCTTCGACCTGATGGTCGAGGAGCTCGGCCTGAGCGATTTTCCCGCGCTCGACCATCTCGCGACGATCGTCCGCGGCGCCGATACGGCGCGGCCCGATCTCGTTCCCGAGGCCGCCGGGCTGCTCGCCGTATCGTTGGGCCTCTCCCGGATGTACGCCGACGATCTGGCGCAACTCGAGGCCGGGCTGCTCATCTACGACGCGCTGTATCGCTGGTGCCGGGACGCGCGCGGCGAGACGCATGACTGGACCTCGCACAAGCCGCGCGCGGTGCAGGCATGAGCGTGATCGCGGTGGAAGGTCCGGGCGCGACGGCGCGGCCCGGACCGGTGACGCCGGGCGAGGCGTTCCGGGTCTGGCTCCGCATCGCGATGCTCTCGTTCGGCGGGCCGGCAGGGCAGATCGCCGTGATGCACCGCATCCTCGTCGAGGAGAAACGCTGGATCGGCGAGCACCGCTTCCTGCATGCGCTCAACTATTGCATGCTGCTGCCCGGGCCCGAGGCGCAGCAGCTCGCCATCTATATCGGCTGGCTGATGCACCGGGCCAAAGGCGGAATCGTCGCCGGCGTGCTGTTCGTGCTGCCGGGCGCGATCTCGATCATGGCGCTGAGCTGGATCTACGTGCTGTACGGGCGGATCGGCATCGTCTCGGCCCTGTTCTTCGGATTGAAGGCGGCCGTGCTCGCGGTGGTGCTGCAGGCCGTGGTGCGGATCGGCAGCCGCGCGCTCAAGACGGGCGCGGCGCGGCTGCTCGCCGCCGCCGCGTTCGCCGCGATCTTCTTTCTGGGGCTGCCGTTCCCGCTGATCGTGCTTGCCGCGGGGCTGATCGGCTGGGGCGCGAGCCGTGCCGGCCATAGCGGTTTCGCGGGTGGCGGCGGACATGGCGGCGGCAAGGGCGCGATCGTCGCCGATGCCGATACGCTGCTCGGCGAGGAACTGCCCGCGCATGCCCAGCCGAGCTGGCGCGAGACGCTGCGCACCGCGCTGCTATGGCTGGCCTTGTGGCTCGTCCCGGTGATCGCGCTGGTCGTGGCGCTCGGGCCCGATCATATCTTCAGCCGGATCGCGACCTTCTTCTCGGCGATGGCGATGGTGACCTTCGGCGGCGCTTATGCCGTACTGGCGTATGTCGCCCAGCAGGCGGTGGAGAATTACGGTTGGCTAGGCCCCAGCGAGATGCTCGACGGTCTGGGCATGGCCGAGACCACGCCGGGGCCGCTGATCATGGTGCTCCAGTTCGTCGGCTTCCTCGGCGCGTATCGCGACGCGGGCGGGCTCGACCCGCTCTGGGCGGCGACGCTCGGCGGGCTGCTCGCGACCTGGGTGACCTTCACGCCCTGCTTCCTGTGGATCTTCCTCGGCGCGCCCTTCATCGAACGGCTGCGCGGCAATGCGGCGGTCTCGGGCGCGCTTTCGGCGATCACCGCGGCGGTGGTCGGGGTGGTGCTCAACCTCGCTTTGTGGTTCGCGCTTCACTCGCTGTTTCGCGCGACCGTGCCGGTCTCGGCCGGGCCGATCCGCTTCGATGCGCCGGTGCTTGCGAGCATCGACCTGTGGGCGCTCGCGCTGTCGGTTGCGGCGGCGATCGCCGTGTTCGTCCTGCGCGCCGGCGTGATCGCCACGCTGCTCGCCACGTCCGCGGCGGGGGTCGGGCTCCATTTCGCCGGGCTGATCGGGTGAGGCGGGCTCAGCCCCTGAGCGGATAGCGCTCGAGCGCCTCGTAGCGCGCGCCTTCGCGGCCCAGCGTGCTTTCGAAGAGCAGGAAATGATCGAGCGTGAAGGGGGCGCTGGCGAGCCCGGCATGCGCCTCGAGGAAGCGGTCGGTGGCGCCGGCGCTGGCGTTCATCCGCGCGAGCGTGACGTGCGGCAGATAGGCGCGGCCCTCGGGCGGGAGGCCGCAGCGGACCAGTGCCTGATCGACCTTGCGGTGGAGCGCGGCGAGCGCGTCGTGCGGGCGCAGCCCGGCCCAGAGCGCGTTGGGACGGCCGCGACTGTCGAACTGGCCCACCCCGGCGAGCGCGACCTCGACCGGCGGCGCGTGGATGTTCGACAGCGCGATCGCGACGTCCTCGGCGCGCGGGCGCTCGACTTCGCCGACGAACCGTAGCGTGACGTGGAGCTGCGCATCGTCCTGCCAGCGCGCGCCGATCACCCCGCCCATCAGGGCGAGAAGCTGCGCGCGGATCGCGGGCGGCGGACGAAGACCGACGAACAGGCGATGCATGGCGTCCACCCTAACCATGAATCGGGGTTAGTCCCCAACCGGTTTCGCTTGAAATGGTCCGCTTCAGGAACGATATTCGCGATAGCCGGCAATGGGCCGGGCAAAGGAGTTCACAATGGCTAATTGGTCGGATCCCCGGACGACGGGCGCGCCCTTTGCGACCGCCGACGCGCGTGCCGCCGCGCACGACGCGGGGCTCAGGGCATATATGCTGTCGGTGTACAACTACATGCTCTCGGGCGTGCTGCTGACGGGCATCATCGCACTGGTGGTCGGCAACACCAGCCTGATCGGGCTGATCGTGCAGCCGACGCTGCGCGGCTATGCGCCGACGCTGCTCGGCTGGATCGTCACGCTTTCGCCGCTGGCGATCGTCTTCGCGATGAGCTTCGGACAGAACCGCTTCTCGGAAGGCGCGCTCAAGGCGATGTTCTTCGCCTATGCCGGCCTGCTCGGCGCGTCGCTGTCGACGATCTTCCTCGCCTACACCCAGGCGTCGATCGCGACGGTGTTCTTCGCCACTGCGGCGGGCTTCGCGGGGCTGAGCCTCTATGGCTACACGACGAAGCGCGATCTCTCGGCCTTCGGCACCTTCCTGATCATCGGCCTGATCGGCCTGATCGTGGCGTCGATCGTCAACCTGTTCCTGCAGTCGGGCACGATGAACCTCGTGATCAGCGCGATCGGCGTGCTGATCTTCGCCGGCCTCACCGCCTATGACACGCAGAAGATCAAGAGCATGTACGCCTATGTCGCGGGCACCGACATGGTCGGCAAGGTCGTGATCATGGGGGCGCTGAACCTCTATCTCGACTTCATCAACATGTTCCTCTTCCTGCTCCGCCTGTTCGGCAGCTCGCGCAACTGAGCGGCGACGCAGTCCAAAGGATCGACGGCCCGGCGGCATGTCCGCCGGGCCGTTTTCTTTTGCGCGTCGGCTGGTGCGGGCGTGGGAACGCGACTCGCGCGATGGTCGTTACAGCCGGGCAACGCTCAGGAGAGTGACTCATGGATGCGAACCCGATCGACCCGGCGATGGACAAACTGTCGGTGGCACCGGGACCCGAGGATGCCGAGACCGCCGAAGAGCGGCCCGCCCCCGTGGTATCGGCCGATGCCGGCACCGACGAATCGATTGCCCAGCGGCTCGAGCGCAACCCGGAGAGCAAGGAGGCGCGGCTCGACCGGGCGCTCGACGAATCGATGGACGCATCGGATCCGCCCGCATCGACCCAGCCGGTGCACAGCCATTCGATCCCCGAAAGCTCGGGCTATGACGAAAAGGCCGAGGAGAAGCTCGCCGCAGGCCCCGCGGGGACCAAGGGCATCATCGGCAAGGTGATGCACAAGCTCGGCCTCGACTGAGAGTCGGGGATGGGCGATATACATTTCCTCCCTCGCGAAGCGGGGGAGGTGGCGCCGAAGGCGACGGAGGGGGCATCTTCTCCAGTGCAGCGCCCGCGGTGAGTCCCCCTCCGTCAGCTTCGCTGACACCTCCCCCGGTCCCCGGGGGAGGAATGACGATGGGAAAGCCGTAGATGGGCGCGTCCCCCGCGTCGGGCTGGCGCGCCAATATCGTTCTCTATGCCGCGCTCGCGGCCAATCTCGGCATCGCCGTCGCCAAATTCGTGGCGGCGGCGATCACCGGTTCCTCCTCGATGCTCACCGAGGGCGTGCACAGCGTGGTCGACAGCGGCAATCAGGGGCTGCTGCTCTACGGCCAGCGCCGCGCGAAACGGCCGCCCGATGCCGAGCATCCGTTCGGCTATGGCCGCGAGCTCTATTTCTGGGCGTTCGTCGTCGCGATCCTGATCTTCGGGCTCGGTGCGGGCGTCTCGATCTACGAGGGCTGGAAGCACATCCAGCACCCCGAGCATCTGCGCGATCCGCTGGTCAACTACATCGTGCTCGGCGTGGCGATGCTGCTCGAGGGCACGAGTTGGGGAATCGCGCTCAAGGAATTCGCCGCGAGCAAGGGAGAGATGGGCTGGTGGCAGGCGGTGCGCGAGTCGAAGGACCCGGCGGGGTTCATCGTGCTGTTCGAGGATTCGGCGGCGCTCGCGGGGCTGGTCGTCGCGGGGATCGGCATCTGGGCGAGCCATGCGTGGGAGGACCCGCGGATCGACGGCGCGGCGTCGATCGCGATCGGGCTGATCCTCGCCGCAGTGGCGACGCTGCTCGCGCGCGAGGCCAAGGGACTGCTGATCGGCGAGCGCGCCAATCCCGAAGTGGTGGCATGCGTGCGCGCCATCCTCGCGCGGCAGCCGGGGATCGTGCAGGTCAACCATGTCCGTACGATCCACACCGCGCCCGACCGGATCTTCGTCGCGGTGAGCGCCGACTTCGCCGACGACATGCCGATGGGCGCCGGCGAGACGCTGATCGAGGCGATCGAGCAGGAGCTCAAGGCGACGCTGCCGACGCTCTCGTCGATCTATATCCGTCCCGAAAAGGCCGAGGACGCCGTGCCGGCGGCGGCGGTCGGCTGAGCCGCGCCTAACATCGGATTAAGCTACGGATTCTACCTAGGAAAAGCCGAAAACGCGGCGCGCCCTCTATGATGGAAGGGGGAGCTTTCCTTCGTCGGCGCCTGACCGGTCGGGGAAATGCTCGAAGGTCATGAGGAACGCGTGTTCGGATCGAAGGCGAGTGGAGTGCAATTGCGGGCGGTCGTGCTTCCCACGGCCGTGGCGTTGCTGCTGCTCGCGCTGATGGTCGGCGCGGTGCTCCGTTTCGCCACCGCCGGATCGGACGCGATCGCCGTGGAGCGCCAGACGCGGCTCGCCGAAGTGGCGCTCGCCGGGACTATCGCCGATGTCGGCCGCGACCAGGAAGCCTCGACCTATTGGGACGACGCGGTCCGCCATGTCGCCGAGCACCCGCTCGATCTCGACTGGATCGACCAGAATCTGGGCGTGTGGTTCCACAATTATTACGGGCATGACGAAGTCTATCTGCTCGATGCGCAGACGCGGCCGATCTACGCGATGCGCGACGGCCGGCGCCTCGCGCCCGCGCAGTTCGACGGCGTCGCGGCGCAGGCACTGCCGCTGGCGCGGCGCCTGCGCGGCCAGCTGGCGCGCGGCGATCTGCGCCCCGCGAGCGCGCGCGAGCAGACTCCCGGCGCGGTGAGCGTGGCGATGGTGCGCGGCCGCCCCGCCGTGGTGAGCGTGAAGCCGTTGCTCTCCGAGACCGGTGCGATCGTGCAGCGCGCCGGGAGCGAAGCGCTGCATGTGAGCGTGCGCTATCTCGACGGCAGCTTCCTCCCGTATCTCGCCGCGACCTACGGAATCGATCAGGCGCGCTTCGAGGTCGTGCGCGGCGATGGCGCGGCGATCCCGCTACGCACCGCGCGGGGCGCGGTGATCGGCTATATCCAGTGGCAGCCCTTCCGGCCGGGCCACGCCGTGGAGCGGCACATGGCCGTCGCGCTGCTGATCGTGCTGGCGCTGATCGGCGCGACCTTGCTGTGGCTGCTCGGCCGCAATTTGCGCGTCCGGCTCGAGCTCGAGACCAGCAGGGCGCAGGCCCAGCATCTCGCCTTTCACGACGCGCTGACCGGACTGCCCAATCGCGCGCTGTTCAACGACCGGCTCGACCATATGCTGGCGCGGGCGCGGCGCGGGGTGGGGGCGACGTTGCTGCTGCTCGACCTCGACCGCTTCAAGCATGTCAACGACACGTTCGGGCACCAGGCGGGCGACGCGCTGATCCGCGAGTTCGGCAGCCGGCTGACCGCGCTGCTGCGCGAGGAGGACATGGTGGCGCGGCTCGGGGGCGACGAGTTCGCGATCCTGCTGCCCGGACTGACCGATGTCGCGTCGATCGATCGACTGTGCGCGCGCATCCTCACCGCGGTCCACGCACCGTTCGAGGTGCTCGGCAACCAGGCGTTCGTGGGGGTGAGCATCGGCGTGGTGCGCGCGCCCGAGGCGGCCGTCGACCGCGTCGATCTGATGCGCAAGGCCGATATCGCGCTGTACAGCGCCAAGGGCGAGGGCCGCGACTGCCATCGCCATTTCGACGTGACGATGGACGCCACCGTGAAGCTGCGTGGCACGATCGAGGAGGATCTGCGCGCGGCGTTGGTGGCCGGCGACGGGCTCGCGCTCCACTATCAGCCTTTGGTCGGCGCCGACGGCAAGATGGTCGGCGTCGAGGCGCTGATGCGCTGGACGCATCCCGAACAGGGGCTGCTGCCGCCGGCGCAGGTGATCCCGATCGCCGAGGAGACCGGGCTGATCGTGCCGCTGGGCGAATGGGCGCTGCGCGAGGCCTGCGCCGCCGCGGCGCGCTGGCCCGGGCTGTTCGTCGCGATCAACCTCTCGCCGGTGCAGTTCCGCACGCACGGCTTCGCCGAGCGCGCGCTCGCGATCGTGCGCGAATCGGGCGTGCGGCCCGAGCAGCTCGAGCTCGAAGTGACCGAGGGGGTGCTGATCGACGACGACGAGCTGGTCCGCGCGGGGCTGGCGAAGCTGCGCGCGGCGGGGCTGCGGATCGCGCTCGACGATTTCGGAACGGGCTATTCGTCGCTCAGCTATCTGCGCAAATTCGAGGTCGACAAGATCAAGATCGACCGCAGCTTCGTCCAACACCTCGGTCATGCGGTGGATTCGGCGGCGATCATCCACGCGGTGGTGACGCTGGGCCATGCGATGGGGCTGACGGTGACCGCCGAGGGCGTCGAGACCGGCGACCAGCAGCGCTTCCTCACGCTCGCCGGGTGCAACGAGATGCAGGGCTATCTCTTCTCGCGGCCCGTGCCCGCCGACGCGGTCTCGGAATTGCTCGCGCAGCATGGCGCGTTGCGCGCCGCCTGAGGTCTTCGATGCGGATCTCCCCATCGCTCGTCGCCGCAGGGCTGCTCGGGCTGGCGCCGTCGCCGGCGGCGGCGCAGGATTGGTCGGGCGAGGCGGAGATCGTCTCCGACTATCGCTGGCGCGGTGTCTCGCTCTCGAACCGCAATCCGGCGGCGCAGGCGAGCGTCGAGATGGAAGCAGGGGGCTTTTATCTGGGCGGGTTCGGCTCCTGGGTGCCCCACGGCGGCGGCGATGCCGGGCTCGAGCTCGACGCGAGCGCGGGATGGCGCGCGGCGCTGGACGCGCGGCTGACGCTCGACGGCGGAGTGGCGCTCTACCATTATCCCCGCGCGCGCGACTGCGACTATGCCGAGGCGACCGCGACGCTGGGCTGGGAGCGCGACGCGGCCGAGGCGCGTATCGGGCTCGCCTGGGCGCCGCGCCAGCCGAACCTGATCGACCCCGCGGGTGCGCGGGGCGACAATCTCTACGGCTTTGCCCAGCTCGAACAGCCCATTGCGGGGACCCCGCTCAGCGTCTCGCTGGAAGGCGGATATGAAGCCGGGGTGTTCGACGGGGCGGTGCGCGGTGGCAAGTTCGACTGGCACGCGGGGGTCTCGGCGGAGCTGGGGAAATTCCGGCTATCGGCGCATTATGTCGGCGCACTGCGCCCGCGCGCGACAGTCGGCGAGCGCCGCGGCGAGCACGGGCTGGTGCTCGCGCTCGGGCGCAGCTTCTAGCGCATGCGCGGCGCGCCCTCGGCGATCAGCCGCTCATAGCGTTCGGCCATGACGAGGTGCGCGTGCCGCGCCGCCGGATGCTGCTGACGCAGCGCCGCCTCGCGCTCACGCTGGGCACGCAGCTGGAAATAGATCGAATCGGACATTGCGAATTCCCCCATCGCCCGATGAAGGTGACACAAAATCGATTGTTTTCAAGCGGTAGATTGTCCGCTCGGCCCGTCAACGCTGTCCTTGCGGCGGCATCGGATGATTGTTCAGCTCGAGCTCGCGGCCCGAACGCAGACCCGCGGCCGCGTCCGCCTCGTCGATGGCGCGCAGCAGATCCTCGAACTGCCCGTCGTCCGACACGGGGAAGCAGCGCTTGAACCCACTCCCCAGCCTCTCAAGGTCGCGATCGGTCAGCAAGCCGACCGCGACGATATGCTCCTGCGCCAATGCCCAAACTCCGGCGAACTCGTACGGCATTAACGAGAACTCGCCCCGTTTGTGCCAACGGCCGGTCGATTTTAGCGTTTGAGGATATCGAGCGCCGCGGCGGTCATCGCCTCGGTGGCGGTGCCGATCACCGCTTCGGCCTCGGGCGCCCAGAAGGGGCTGTGGAGCGAAGGGAGCGTGTCCTTGCCCGCCTGGGCCGCGTCCCATTTGGCTTTGGGCACGCCGCCGACCCAGAAGATCATGCTCTGGATCGACTTGTCGGCGAGATAGAAGCGGCCGAAATCCTCGCCGCCCATCACCGCGGGCGTCTCGACCACGCGCTCCTTGCCGAAGCGGCTCGTCCACAGCGCCTGAAGGCGGCCGGTGAGCGGCTCGGTGTTGAAGGTCGAGGGCGTGCCTTCGTTGCGGACGGTGACCACCGGCATGCGGTCCTCGGGCATGCCCGCGGCGATCGCCTCACCCCTGGCGATGCGGGCGATGCCGTCGAGCAGCTTTTTCCGGACCTCGGGGGTGTAGCTGCGCACGGTGAGCAGCATCGACACTTCCTTGCCGATGATGTTGTGCGTCGAGCCGCCATGGATCGCGCCGACGGTGACCACCGCGGGATCCTGCGGGTCGATCTCGCGGCTGACCAGCGTCTGGAGCGTGGTGACGATGCGCGCGGCGAGGACGATCGGGTCGCGCGTCGTCTGCGGATAGGCGCCGTGTCCGCCGACGCCGGGGACCTTGATGTCGACCGAATCGACATTGGCGAGCGCATAGCCCGAGCGCACGCCGATCACGCCCGCGGGCAGCGACGCTGCGTCGTGGAAGGCGAGCGCGAATTGCGGTTTCGGAAAGCGCGTGAAGAGGCCGTCCTCGAGCATCATCCGCGCGCCCATGCCGCGCTCCTCGGCGGGCTGGGCGATCATCACCAGCGTGCCCTTCCACTGCGATTTCATCGCGGCGAGATTGCGCAGCGTGCCGATCCACGACGCCATATGCGTGTCGTGGCCGCAGGCGTGCATCACCCCGGTCTCCTGTCCCTCGTCGGTGGTGGCGCGGATCTTCGAGGCGAAGGGCAGGCCGGTATCCTCGGTGACGGGAAGGCCGTCCATGTCGGCGCGGATCAGCAGGACGGGCCCGGGGCCGTTCTGGAGCACCGCCACCACGCCGGTGCCGCCGACCTTCTCGGTGACTTCGAATCCCGCCTTGCGCGCCTCGGCGGCGAGCTTGGCGGCGGTGGCGGTTTCGTGGAGGCTGAGCTCGGGATTGGCGTGGAAGTCGCGGTAGAAGTCGAGGAGCTGGGGAAGCGCGGATCGGGTGGCCTGATGGACCGGATCGGCGGCTTGGACGGGGGCGGCGAGTGTCATGGCGAGGGCTGCCGTGAAAAGGATGCGCATGGCGGCGAGGCTAGCAGGGGCGGGGGCGTTGTCGAGGGGGTGGGAGGTTCTATTCCTCCCCCGCTTCGCGAGGGAGGAATTCTTCGTGCCTAGGTCGCCGGCACCAGCTCCATCACGTCGAGCACGCTTTCGAAGCGGGGTTCCGGAAACACCAGCCGCCAGCGCTTCGGGGCGATGCGTTCGACATAGCCGATCATGTCGCGATTGGCGTCGAGGCCGTAGCGCAAGGGGGCGGTCTCGTCGCCGAGGACGAGCGTGCCGAGGAAGATCTGGCGCGTGTCGGTGTCGGGGAAAATCAGCCCGGTCGGGCGCTGCGAGCCGGTGACCTTGTGCAGGCTGCGCACCTCGCCTTCGTCGGCGACCTCGCAGTCGAACCACGGATAGGCCGTGAAATCGCGCGTCGCGGTGCCGCGGGCGCCGAGCTTGAAGGTACGGCAACGATATTTGCCCTGCGGCAGCGCTGCGTCGGTGAGCGCGCGATCGGGATCGAACAGCAAGGGATCCGCGGCGATCGCTTGCGCGTCGGCCTTGCGGGCAAGCGGCAGGGCTTCGTCCCACGCCTTGCGCCAGTCGCGCAGCCGGTCGCGGTCGTCGCTCGTCGCGACGCGCTGCCAGCGGACATTGGTGGGCGGCGAGGAGGCAGTGGCTTCGCGATAGACGCTGCAGCCTCCGAGGCCCAGCGCGAGGGCGATGGCGACGGGCAGCGACCAGTTCATTTCTCGTTTCCCCTTTGCGCCGGCTTACGCCGCCGTCCAGCCGCCATCCATCGAATAATTGGCGCCGGTGATCGCGGCAGCCTCATCCCGACAGAGAAATAGCGCGAGCGCGGCGACTTGTTCCGGCTGGACGAATTCCTTGGTCGGCTGGGCGTCGAGCAGCACGTCGTTGATCACCTGTTCGCGGGTGAGGCCGCGGGTGCGCATCGTGTCGGGAATCTGGTTCTCGACCAGCGGCGTCCAGACATAGCCGGGCGAGATGCAATTGACCGTGATGCCGTGCGTCGCGACCTCGAGCGCGGCGGTCTTGGTCAGGCCGGCGATGCCGTGCTTGGCGGCGACATAGGCGGCCTTGTTGGGGCTGGCGACGAGGCTGTGCGCGCTCGCGGTGGTGATGATCCGGCCCCATTTGCGCGCCTTCATGCCGGGGATCGCGGCGCGCATCAGATGGAAGGTCGACGACAGGTTGATCGCGAGGATCGCGTCCCATTTCTCGACCGGGAATTCGTCGATCGGGGCGACATGCTGGATGCCTGCGTTGGAGATCAGGATGTCGACGCTGCCGAGCTCCTTCTCGGCGCGCGCGACCATCGCGGCGATCTGATCGGGCTTCGACATGTCGGCCGCGTCGTAAAGCGCCTTCGCGCCGGTGGTGGCTTCGAGCGCAGCGCGTTCGGTCTCGATCGCCGCGGCGTCGCCGAAGCCGTTGATCATCACGCTGGCGCCCTCGGCGGCGAGCGCCTTGGCATAGGCGAGGCCGATGCCCGAGGTGGAGCCGGTGACGATCGCGGACTTGCCTTTGAGGAACATGCGGGACTCCTGACTAGCGATGCGTGAGGTCGAAGGCGGCGGTCTTGCCGTCGAGGATGTTCTGCGCGACGAGCTGCGCGCTCGCCATCGTTTCGGCGACCGCGGCGCGACCGGCCTGCCAATGCTCGTGCATCGAGCGCGCCGAGAATTCGAAATCGCGACTGCCGCCTTCCCACGCATTGGCGCGGTAGATCAGGTGGACGAGGTTGAGCGGCTTCTCGTCGGCGAGATTGCGGAGCGCGGTGACGTCGGGATCGTCGGCGAGTTCCGACGGCAGCTTGGCGAGGACGCGGCGGATCGCCTCGCGCTCTTTCCGAAGGCGGAGGCGCTCGTCCGAGACCTGGCGCGTGCGGCTCGAGAAGCGGATCTCCTTCTCGCGCGCGAGCACGTCGGTGATCGTGCGGGGGAGTTCGGCGGCGGCGGGGAAGAGATCGACCTGAAAGACGAGCGTGTCCTCGCACTGGCGATCGAGGATGTGGGTGAGCGGCGTGTTCGAGACGAGGCCGCCGTCCCAATAATGGCGCCCGTCGATCTCGATCGGGGGCAGGCCCGGCGGGAGCGCGCCCGAGGCCATGATGTGGCGCGCATCGAGCCGCTCGTCCGCGGTATCGAAATAGCGGAAATTGCCGCTCGCGATGTCGACCGCCCCGACCGAGAGGCGGACGGGACCCTTGTTGAGCAGATCCCAGTCGACATGCGCGTCGAGCGTCTCGCGCAAGGGCGCGCTGTCGTAGAAGCTGAGCGCCGCGGGGCTGCCGGGCACCGCGAAGGCCGGTGGGACCGGGCGCGGCGAGAAGAAGCCGGGGACGCCGCCCAGCAGCACTGTCGCTGCGGCCCATTCGTGCGCGAACTCGCGCGCGGTGTCGCTCAGGGGGATGGAGAAGTCGGGAAGCGCGGCGGTGACGCCTTCCCAGAAAGCGCGAATCGCGGACAGGCGCGTCTCGGGCGGGTTGCCGGCGAACAGCGCGGCGTTGACGGCGCCGATCGAGATGCCGGCGACCCAGTCGACTTCGATCCGCGCCTCGCCGAGCGCCTCGACCACGCCGGCCTGGAAGCTGCCGAGCGCCCCGCCGCCTTGCAGCACCAGCGCGACGCACTCCGGAAGCGGCAGTCCGGCAACGCGGCGGCGCGGGCGGGGGGAGGCGTCGGCCATGCGGGGCATGTGGCGTATCTATGTGACGTCCGCAATCCTCCCCGGCACGGGGAGGGGGACCAGCCGCAGGCTGGTGGAGGGGGTTCTCGGCAGGCGGTGTCGCTTATGGCGCTCCCTCTCCACCACGCCCTTCGGGCGCGGTCCCCCTCCCCCGTGCCGGGGAGGATCTGAGGTAGTGCAACGCTCGTCGTTCTCGCGCATTGTTGCGGCGAGCGAACGACGAAAGGTTTCCCATGCGGCTCGACGATCTCGACCCCACCGACAACGCCCGCGACTTCGGGTCGGGCGGGGGCGGCGGCGGCGGCGGCTTCGGATTGCTCGGACTGCTGCCGCTGCTGCTCGGACGCGGCATGGGCTGCGGCGGTGTCGCGCTGATCGGCATCGTCGCTTTGGTCTTCTTCGCGATGGGCGGTGGCGGCTCGCTGCTCGGTGGCGGCGGCACCCGGACGCAGCAGGGTCAGACCCAGGGCGCGCCCAACGCGCCCAAGGCGTGCGACACCGAGGACGAGCTGTTCGCCTGCCGGGTGATGACGAGCACCGAGCAGGTCTGGGGCGAGGTCTTCGCCGAGCATGGCCAGCGCTACCAGCCGGCGACGATCAACTTCTTCCAGAACGCCGTGCAATCGGCGTGCGGGCAGGCCTCGTCGGCGGTCGGGCCTTTCTATTGCCCGGGCGACAAGGGCGTGTTCCTCGATACCGGCTTCTTCGACGAGCTCGACAAGCGCTTCGGCGCGAAGGGCGACTTCGCGCGCGCCTATGTCGTCGGGCACGAAGTGGGGCATCACATCCAGAATCTCGAAGGCACTTCGGCCAGGGTCAGCCAGGCGCAGGGACGTGCGTCGCGCGCCGAGGGCAACCACCTCTCGGTGCTGCTCGAACTGCAGGCCGATTGCTATGCCGGCGTCTGGGCCAAGCGCAGCGGGCGGCTCGAGCCGGGCGACATCGAGGAGGGCATGACCGCGGCGAACGCGATCGGCGACGACACGCTCCAGCGGCAAGGCCAGGGCGAAGTGGTGCCCGACAGCTTCACCCACGGCACCTCGGCGCAGCGCAAGCAATGGCTCCAGCGCGGGCTCGAGTCCGGCGATCCGGCGGCGTGCGACACCTTCAATGCCCGAATTTGAGATAGATAAGGGGCGATTCGTCCAAATAGCGGGTTGACGAAATCTCCCTGCCCGGCTCCATTCCGGGCAAGGGGGACTTCACATGGATCAGGAAACCACGAACGCGCGCGCGTTCGAATTCGACGGGAATTGGCGCGAGTTCGCGCCGATCGCCTTCACCAACCTGCTGCTGACGATCGTCACGCTGGGCATCTACACCTTCTGGGCACGCACCCGCGAGCGGCAATATCTGTGGAGCCATACGCGCTTCATCGACGACCGGCTCGAATGGACCGGCACCGGGCTCGAGCTGTTCATCGGCTATGTCATGGCGTTCGTGATCTTCCTCGTCCCGCTCGGCTTGCTCAACTTCACCCTGCAGGCGCTGGCGATCCGCGGCGAGGACGGGCTGGCGGCGTTGCTGTTCGTCGGCATCTATTGCGCCTTTCTCTATCTCGTCGGCTTCGCGGTCTATCGCGCGATGCGCTACCGGTTGAGCCGCACCTATTGGCATGGCATCCGCGGCGGCAGCGACGATCAGGGCTTCGGCTATGGCGTCTCGCATCTGTGGAAGACGATCGTCGGCTCGCTGGTGCTCGGGCTGCTGGTGCCGTGGTCGATGGTCAGCCTGTGGAACGAGCGCTGGAGCAAGATGAGCTTCGGCCCGCACGAATTCCACGCGAACGCGGGCGTCACCGGCTCGCTGATGGGGCGCTATCTGCTCGCCTATCTGGTGCCGGTCGTGCTCGTCATCGGCGGCGCGATCGCCGCGGTGTTCCTGCGGCCTTCGCTCGGCAGTTCGCCCGAGGAAGCCCAGATGACGGTGATCATGGGTGTCGTGATCGGCTATGTCGTCTTCTTCGTCGTGCTCGGGCTGATCGCGCTGACCTTCTACGCGGCCTATTTCCGCGAAGTCGTCAGCGGGCTGTCGCTCGGCGGGCTCGATTTCGAGTTCAACGCGCGCACCACCGACTGGCTCAAGCTGTTCATCGTCAACATCCTGCTGGTCGTGGGCACGCTGGGGATCGGCGCGATCTTCCTCGGCTATCGGAACTGGTCGTTCTTCGTGCGCCACATGCAGGCCTATGGCACGCTGAGCCTCGACGATTTCACCCAATCGTCGACGCGCGCTCCGCGGCAGGGCGAGGGGCTGCTGGATGCGTTCGATGTCGGCGCCTTCTGAGGATTCGGTCCGGGTCTGGCATTATGACGGGGCGAGCGGGATCCGGCGCGAGCCGCTGATGACGCTCGCCGGCCAGGGCTTCGTGCTGGTCGAGAACGGCTTCGAGCACGGAGCCTATGCGTTCGAGGACCTGACCGCGCAGGGCAGCGTCAACGGCCATGCCCGCTACGGCCTCAAGAATCGGCCGGGCTGGAGCGTGACGCTGGCCGAGGCCGCGCCGCCCGCGCTCGCCGAACGGCTGCCGGGCGCGAAGCGCTATGGCGGAGTGATCGACCGGATCGGGCTGTGGCCCGCGGTCGGCGCGTTCGCCGCGGCCTCAGTGGTGGTGGTGATCGGGCTGACCATGCTGCCCTCGGTCGTCGCGCGGATGATCCCGCGCTCGGTCGAGGCGCGGATGGGCTCGCTGATGGTCGGCGATTTCGGCGAACGGGCGTGCACCGCCCCTGCCGGTTCGGCGGCGCTCAAGACGCTCGCGACGCGGATGGGGATGAAGGACGATGTCGATCTGCGCGTGGTCGACGTGCCGATGGTCAACGCGGTGACGCTGCCGGGCGGGCATGTCGTGCTGTTCAGCGGGCTGCTGCGTCAGGCCTCCTCCCCCGACGAAGTCGCGGGCGTCCTCGCGCACGAGCTCGGCCATGTCGAGAATCGCGACGTGCTCGAATCGCTGGTGCGTCAGCTGGGGCTCAGCGTGGTGCTGGGCGGGCTCGACGGCAATGTCGGCGGCTATACCAACGCCCTGCTCTCGGCGAGCTATTCGCGCGGCGCCGAGGCGCGCGCCGACGGCTTCGCGATCGACGCGCTGGCACAGGCGCAGGTCTCGCCCAAACCCACTGCGGCGTTCTTCCAGCGGCTGTCCAAAAGCGAGATCCAGGCCAAAGGCGCGAACGCGCTGCTCGGCTATCTGGCGAGCCATCCGATGTCGTCGGAGCGCGAGCAGCGCTTCGCCGCGAGCGCGGGCAAGACGGCGTACACGCCGGCGCTCGACGACGCGCAGTGGAAGGCGCTGCGCGAGATCTGCGGGCAGGGTGGCGGCAAATGGAAGGGCAGCCGGCTGGGGTTTTGAGGTTTCCGAAAGATCCTCCCTCGCGCAGCGGGGGAGATGCCCCCTCCGCCATGCTGCGCATGCCCCCTCCCCCGGTTCCCGGGGGAGGAATTTTTGCCTAATCAGCGCAGATGACCGAATTCGTCGAAACGCCGGGGCTTCCCCGTCTCGCTTATGACCACGTCCCCGGTCGCGGGCCGACGGTCGTGTTCCTGTGCGGCTATGCCTCGGACCGGAACGGCACCAAGGCGCTTGCGCTCGAGCAATGGGCGCAGGCGCGCGGGCAGGCGTTCCTGCGTTTCGACTATGCCGGGTGCGGGGAAAGCGAAGGCGCGTTCGAGGACCAGACGCTGGCTTCATGGCGCGACGACGCGTTGCGCGTGATCGACGCGGTGGCGCAGGGTCCGGTGGTGCTGGTCGGCTCGTCGATGGGCGGATGGATCATGCTGCTGGTGGCGCAGGCGCGGCCCGAACGGGTCAAGGGATTGGTCGGGATCGCGGCGGCGCCCGACTTTACCGGCTGGGGCTATAGCGACGCCGACAAGGCCGTGATCCGCGCCGAGGGGCGGATCGAACAGCCCAACGACTATGGCGACCAGCCGACGGTCACGACGCGCGGCTTCTGGGAATCGGGCGAGGCGAACCGGGTGATGGACGCGGCGATCGATTTCGAGGGGCCGGTGCGGCTGCTCCAGGGGCAGCGCGACGCCGAAGTGCCGTGGGAGCGCGCGCCGATGCTCGCCGGGCTGCTTCGTTCAGACGCGGTGCAGACTTGGCTGGTCAAGGACGGCGATCACCGGCTCTCGCGCGATGCCGACATCGCGCTGATCCTCCTGGCCGTCGAGGACGTTCTACTGTCATGCTCTTCTTCCTGCTGAGCCTCCAGGCCGCGACCGCCGCGGCGCCGCCTCCGGGGCAGGAACCGCCGCGCTATGCCGAGTGCATGGATCTCGCGACCGGCGATCCCTCGCAGGGCGTGATCGCGGCGTCGAAATGGAAGGTCGAGGGCGGCGGAATGCTCGCCCGGCAATGCCTCGGCGTCGCCTATGCCAACCAGAAGCGCTGGCCCTCGGCGGCGGCGGCGTTCGAGGAAGCGGCGCATGATGCCGAGACAGCGCACGATGTGCGATCGGCCAATTACTGGGCGCAGGCGGGCAATGCATGGCTTGCCGCGGGCGAGCCGGCCAAGGCGCGGGCGGCGCTCGATGCCGCGCTGACGACGGGACATTTGACCGGGCTGGCACTGGGCGAGGCGCGGCTGGACCGGGCGCGGATATTGGTCGCGGCGGGCGACATGGCGGGGGCGCGGAGCGATCTCGACCGGGCACTCGCCGATGCCAGGGCCGATCCGCTGGCATGGCTGCTCTCGGCGACGCTGGCGCGGCGGCAAGGCGATCTGCCGCGCGCGAAGACCGACATCGCCGAGGCGCTCAAGCGCGCCTCGGACGACCCGCAGGTCCAGCTCGAGGCAGGCAATATCGCCGCCAGCGCCGGCGACGAGGCCGGCGCGCGGGCGGCTTGGGGGCAGGTGCTGACGCTCGCGCCGGGCAGCCCCGCGGCCGAGGCGGCGCGCAAGGCGCTGGCGCAGTTCGGGGCGAGCGAGAAGTAGTTTCAAATCCTCCCCCGCGAAGCGGGGGAGGATTTGGGTTGGCCTTCGCGTCGCGCGATCCTATCTCGCCGGAAACAGCCTTCCGGAGCTCCCATGCGCTATCTCCACACCATGATCCGCGTCACCGATCCCGAGGCGACGGTGCGGTTCTTCGAACTGCTGGGCCTCGAGGAGGTGCGGCGGATGGAGAGCGAGAGGGGACGGTTCACGCTGATCTTCCTCGCCGCGCCCGAGGATTCCAAGGGCCCGGGCAAGCGCGCTGATGCCGAGGTGGAGCTGACGTATAATTGGCCCGCCGAGGACGGCAGCGCGCCCGAGGAATATGGCGGCGGGCGCAATTTCGGGCATCTCGCCTATCGCGTCGACGATATCTACGCGACCTGCCAGCGGCTGGCGGACGGTGGCGTGACGATCAACCGGCCGCCGCGCGACGGGCACATGGCGTTCGTGCGCACGCCCGACAATATCTCGATCGAGCTGCTTCAGGCGGGCGAGCCGCTGGCGCCGGCCGAGCCCTGGGCGTCGATGCCCAATATCGGCGTCTGGTGACTCCCGCCGCCGCCCGATTCCTCGAACTGACCGGCGCGCGACTACCCATCGTGCAAGCGCCGATGGCGGGGGCGGGCGGCGTCGCGCTGGCGGTTGCGGCGATCCGCGGCGGTGCGCTGGGGTCGCTGCCCTGCGCGCTGCTCACGGCCGAGCAGGTGCGGACGCAGATCGCCGAGGTGCGGGCGGCGGTGAACGGACCGCTCAATCTCAATTTCTTCTGTCACACGCTGCCCGCGCCGCCGGACGAGCATGCGTGGCGGGCGCTGCTCGCGCCTTATTATGCCGAGGAAGGCGTGGCGCCCGGCGATCCGCCGCCGCTGCGCCGGCCGTTCGACGAGGTGATGTGCGGGGTGGTCGAGCAGGTACGGCCCGAGGTGGTGAGCTTCCACTTCGGGCTACCCGAACCGCAATTGCTTGCGCGGGTGAAGGCAGCGGCGCGGGTGTTCGGCAATGCGACGACGCCCGACGAAGCGGCATGGCTGGCGGCGCGAGGGTGCGACGCGATCATCGCGCAGGGCGAAGAGGCCGGTGGCCATGCCGGCTGGTTCCTCGATCGGCACCGGCCGACGCCGCTGGCGGTGCTGTTGCAGGCGGTGCTGGCGACCGGCGTGCCGGCGATTGCCGCCGGCGGGATCGTCGATGCCGGGGGTGTGGCGGCCGCGTTGGACGCGGGCGCGGCGGCGGGGCAGGTCGGGACGGCCTATCTCGCGGCACCCGAGAGCCTGATCTCCGCGCCGCATCGGGCATTGCTCGGGACCGGGGCCGCGAGCGACGCGGCGTTCACCAATTTGCTGTCGGGGCGCGCCGCGCGCGGCATCCGCAACCGGCTGATGCGCGAGCTCGGGTCGATGCGCGACGAGGCGCCGGCCTTCCCCTATGCTTCGAACGCGCTGGCGCCGTTGCGCGCGAGGGCCGAAGCCGATGGGCGCAGCGACTATTCGCCGCTCTGGGCCGGGGCGGGCGCGGCGCGCGTGACCGCGATGCCGGCCGAGGTGCTGACCCGGGCGTTGGGAGAGGAGAAGGACTGATGGCCGAGCTCGAGATCGTGCGGATCCCCGCGCTGAGCGACAATTATGTCTGGCTGGTCCATGATTCCGGCTCGGGCGAGACGATGGTGGTCGATCCGGCGCAGGCCGAGCCGGTGCTCGCGGAGGCCGACAGCCGCGGCTGGAAGATCAACGCGATCTGGAACACGCACTGGCATCCCGATCACACCGGCGGCAATGCCGCGATCAAGGAAGCGACCGGCGCGACCGTTATCGCGCCGGCGGCCGAAGCGGCGCGGATCCCGACCGCGGATCGGCTGGTGGGCGAAGGCGACGCAGTGCGGCTGGGCGATCATGTCGCGACGGTGCTGGAGGTGCCGGCGCACACCGCGGGGCATATCGCCTATCATTTCGCCGATGACGGCGCGGTGTTCGTCGGGGACACCTTGTTCGCGATGGGCTGCGGGCGGCTGTTCGAGGGCACGCCGGCGCAGATGTTCGCGAACCTGCAGCGGCTGGGTGCGCTGCCGGGCGAGACGCGGGTCTATTGCGCACATGAATATACCCAGTCGAACGGGCGTTATGCGCTGGTCGCCGAGCCCGACAATGCTGCGATCACGGCGCGCATGGCGGAAGTCGACCGCGCCCGCGCGGCGGGCGAGGCGACGGTGCCGACGACGATCGCGCTCGAGCGCGCGACCAATCCTTTCCTGCGCGCGCAAAGCGTCGAGATGCTGGCGGAGCGGCGTGCCGCCAAGGATACATTTCGCGGCTGAAATGGTATAGGATGCGGCAGGGCATTGAGGAGTATTCGATGATCCGCGTCGCCGTCCCCATGCTGCTATTGCTCACCGGCTGCACCACCACCGCCGGCAGCGAACAGGCCAATGCACGCGAACAGGCGCGGTTCGAGCGCGCGCTCGCCGGGCTGACTCCCGGCGAGCCGGTGAACTGCATCCGGCGCGATCAGTTCAACGAAATCCGCACTTTCGAGGGCACGATCCTTTACGTTGCCGGGCGCAACCGGCTGTGGCGCAACGACGTGGTCGGCGGTTGTCCCGGCCTGCGGCGCGGCGACATCGTGGTGACGCGCAGCTTCGGCAGCCAGTTGTGCAACGGCGACATCATCCAGACGCGCGCGCCGACCGGCGGCTTCCTCTCGGGAACCTGCTCGCTCGGCAAGTTCACGCCCTATACGCGGCAGAACTAGAGGAGACGGACATGCGATTGGCGATCATGCTGGGTGCGCTGGCGCTGGCGGGATGCACCGGCAATGCTGCGTTGCAGGCATCGCAAGACGCGCGGGCGCAACGCGACCTGGCTGCAGCGCTCGGAGGGCGCGTGGCGGGGACGCCGCAGAACTGCGTCTCCACGACCGGGCTCAGCGGCCCGCAGATCATCGATTCGAACACGCTCCTCTATCGCGAGGGACGCCGGGTCTGGCGCAACGATCTGCCGGGCGGTTGCCCGTCGCTCAATCGCTTCTCGATCATCGTCGCCGAGCTGCACGGATCGCAGATCTGCCGCAACGACCAGTTCCGCGCAGTCGATCCGGGAAGCCGGATACCTGGCCCGTTCTGCCGGTTCGGGCAGTTCGTGCCTTATGTGAGGAAGTAAGGTCCTCCCCCGCGCAGCGGGGGAGGATTTTTACAGCACGTACCGGCTGAGATCGGTGTTGCGCGCCACCGCGGCGAGTTGCTTGTCGACATAGGCTGCGTCGATCACCAGCGTCGATCCCGCCCGGTCCTCGGCGTCGAAGCTGACTTCCTCGAGCAGCTTCTCCATCACCGTCTGGAGCCGGCGCGCGCCGATATTCTCGATCTCGCCGTTAACCTCAGCGGCGATTTTGGCGACCGCACGGATACCGTCATCGGTGAAATCGATCTGCACGCCCTCGGTGCCGAGCAGCGCGGCATATTGCTGGACGAGGCTCGCCTTGGTGTCCGAGAGGATGCTGACGAAATCCTCCTCGGTCAGCGCCTTGAGCTCGACGCGGATCGGCAACCGACCCTGAAGCTCGGGGAGCAGATCCGACGGTTTGGCGACATGGAAGGCGCCCGAGGCGATGAAGAGGATGTGATCGGTCTTCATCGGCCCGTATTTGGTGGCGACCGTGGTGCCTTCGATCAGCGGCAGCAGATCGCGCTGGACGCCCTCGCGGCTGACCGAGCCGCCGCGCACGTCGCTCACCGCGATCTTGTCGATCTCGTCGAGGAAGACGATGCCATTGGCCTCGGCATCGGCGAGCGCCTGACGGCTGACCTCGTCCTGGTCGAGGCGCTTGTCGGCCTCTTCCTCGACGAGCTTGTCCCATGCCGAGCGAACATTGAGCTTGCGGCGCTTGAGCGGGGTGCCGGCAAGGCCCTTCATCATCTCGCCGAGATTGATCATCTGCGCGCCGCCGCCGGGGAGGTCGAACGGCATCTGCGGCGCCCGCTCGATTTCGATCTCGATCTCGGTCTGGTCGAGCACGCCGTCGTGGAAGCGCTGCTTGAACGCCTCGCGCGTGGCGGTCGACGAATCCTTGCCGGTGAGCGCGTCGAGCAGACGCCCCATCGCCGCTTCCTCGGCCTTGTCCTTGACCGCGGCGCGGCGGCGCTCCTTCTCGAGCCGGATCGCTTCCTCGACGAGGTCGCGGGCGATCTGCTCGACGTCGCGGCCGACATAGCCGACCTCGGTGAACTTGGTCGCCTCGACCTTGACGAAGGGGGCGTCGGCGAGCTTCGCAAGGCGGCGGCTGATCTCGGTCTTGCCGCAGCCGGTCGGCCCGATCATCAGGATGTTCTTGGGCGTGACCTCGTCGCGGAGATCGGCGCTGAGCTGCTGGCGGCGCCAGCGGTTGCGGAGCGCGACCGCGACAGCCTTCTTCGCGTCCTTCTGGCCGATGATGTGCGAATCGAGGGCGGCGACGATCGCCTTGGGCGTGAGAGCTTCGTTCATGTGGGGATTTGGTTTCCGTGCTTCGTTGCGCCCTAGATGTGGGGGCAAGGGCGCGGCTTCAAGCGGTGCAGCGGAACCCGGCGAAGAAGGCCTGTTGCTTCGCGATGATCCGCGCGATGACCTGCGGGTCGGGCGTCGCGTCCCACTCGCCATGCTCGAAGGTGCCGCCGCAGATGATTCCGTCGCCGCGCGGGAACATATAGCCCATCCGGCCGGCAAAGGCGTAGTCGAGCTCGGGCTGGGGCAGCAGCACCGCGAGCTGGCCGCGCACGGGCGCGATCTGCGTGTCGCCGAACAGCTTGCCGGCGCCGAGACCGGTGCAATTGAAGACGAGAGTCTCGGGGAGCGCGGCGATCTCGGCGGGAGTGGCGAATGCGCGGATGACGAACTTGCCGCCGGCGATCTGGACGTCGCGGATCAGCTGGCGGAGCAGATGGCCGGTCTCGGCATACATCGTGGTGAAGCGCCGCACCCGCGCCACGGGGAAGGGATGCGCGCCGGGGCCGAGGATGACGGTGTCGGTTTCGTAGCGATGGGAGAGATCGGGCTCGGGAGGATCTTCCGCCGGATCGTCGCGCATCTGGAGATAGGTGGGCAGCCAGCGAATCCCATATTCCTCGCCGGTCATGATCTGGAAGCGGCGCCAGCTATAGTCCATCGCCGCCTCGAATTGCGCGAGCCATTCCGGGGTGACCTGATCGGGGTCGTATAGGCTGGCGGGATGCCATTGGCCGCCGGCGATGTTCGACGTGGTGTGCGGCGGGAGTTGGGCCGCATAGAGCGTGACCGCGAAGCCGGCTTCCTGCAGCAGCCGGGCGGTGGTGAGACCGACAATGCCCGATCCGAGCACCGCGACGGGGCCGCTATGGCCGGGCAGGCCGAGATCGACCGCGAGGCGCGAGGTGCCCCAGCTCAGGGTGATCCCGGCGCCGCCATGGCCGTAATTATGGACGAGCCGCTTGTCGCCCAGCGTCTCGGCGCGGACCACGAAGCCCGAGGGGCGATAGGGGCGGAGCCCGGCGATCGTACGGATCACGCGCGCGGGGGAGACGTTCGCGATCGGCAGGCATTTCGCGGCGCGGGCGGCGCCGATCGGGGCGGGGCGCGGCGGTGTGCAGGCCGGCAGCGCGAGCGCAGCCGAGGAGGCGATCAGCTGGCGGCGGGCGAGGAACATGGCGACAGGGTAGGGTTCGCGACCGGCCGCGCAACCTCGTTTGCATTTGGGGGAGGGATGAGCAAAGCTCATGGTTGGCTCATAACCAGCTGATCTTGGTCGCGCGTTGCCCCGCGGCGCCTTTACGCGGCCGGCGGATCGTCCTAGCCCGTTTTCGGGCGCGCGTGACTGACGCTGAAGATGGAGAACCATCGGGGAGCCGCGCCATCGAAGCGCCGCGCGTCTGGGCATCTCACCAAATTGGGAGAATGCCGATGCCCGATCCGCAAAGCCTGATCGCCTTCGCTCTGGTCGCGCTGGGAATGGTCCTGACCCCGGGGCCGAACATGGTCTATCTGATCTCGCGATCGATCTGCCAGGGGCGCACCGCCGGTCTGATCTCCCTGGGCGGCGTGGCGCTCGGGTTCGTCTTCTACATGCTGTGCGCGGCGCTCGGGATCACCGCGCTCGTGCTGGCGGTGCCCTATGCCTATGACGCGATCCGTATCGTCGGCGCGGCATATCTGCTGTGGCTGGCGTGGCAGGCGCTGCGGCCCGGCGGGCGATCGGCCTTCGAGGTGCGCGCGCTGACGGTGGACCGCCCGGGCCGGCTGTTCGCGATGGGGTTCGTCACCAACCTGCTCAATCCGAAGATCGCGGTGATGTATCTGTCGCTGCTGCCGCAGTTCATCGATCCGGCGCGCGGGAGCGTGTTGGGGCAGTCGCTGGCGCTGGGCGCGATCCAGATCGCGATCAGCCTGTGCGTCAACGGCGCGATCATCGTCTCGGCCGCGTCGATCGCGCGCTTCCTCACCCGCCGGCCGGGCTGGGCGACCGTCCAGCGCTGGCTGATGGGGACGGTGCTCGCCGGGCTCGCGGTGCGGATGGCGACCGAGGCGCGGCGCTAGGTCGCGCTGTCCAGCGTCTCCACCGTCAGCCGGTCGTTGGTGTAGACGCAGAGCTCGCCGGCGATCTTCATCGCCTGGCGGGCGATCTTTTCGGGGTCGGTCTCGTAATCGACCAAAGCGCGTGCCGCGGCGAGGGCGAAGTTGCCGCCCGATCCGATCGCGGCGACGCCGCCCTCGGGCTCGAGCACGTCGCCGTTTCCGGTGACGACCAGCGTCACTTCCCTGTCGGCGACGATCAGCATCGCCTCGAGGTTGCGGAGATATTTGTCGGTCCGCCAGTCCTTGGCGAGCTCGACCGCGGCGCGCATCAGATGGCCCTGATGCCGTTCGAGCTTGGCTTCGAGCCGCTCGAACAGCGTGAAGGCGTCGGCGGTGGCGCCCGCGAAGCCGGCGATCACCTTGCCGTCACCCAGCGGGCGGACCTTTTTGGCGTTGGGCTTCATCACGGTATTACCCGCCGAGACCTGCCCGTCGCCCGCGATGACCACCTTGCCCGATTTGCGCACGGAGAGGATTGTCGTGCCGTGCCACGCATTGCTGTTTTCGCTCATATCGCCGGTGATATGGGATGGCCGCACGCCGTCGCAAAGGGGCAACGCTGCCGAAACAATCGTCTGGCCTATGCGGGCGCGGCGAAAAGGAGAGCGGAATGACGATCAGACTGTTGCTGCGGGCGATGCTGGCGATGTTGCTGTGCGCGGGCGGGCCGGCGCTGGCGCAGGCGCCGCTCAAGGTGATGAGCTTCAACATCCGCTATGCCAATGAGAATGACGGCGCCAATGCGTGGAGCAAGCGCCGCGACGTGACGGTCGCGATGCTCCGGAAGGCGGCGCCCGATCTGTTCGGGACGCAGGAGCTGCTCAAGGTCCAAGGCGATTATCTGGTCGAGAAGCTCAAGGGCTATGCCTGGTTCGGCGTCGACCGCCGCGGCGGGCACGACGACGAGCATATGGGCGTCTTCTACCGGACCGATCGTCTCAAGCTGGTCGAATCGGGCAATTTCTGGCTGTCGGACACGCCCGAAGTGGCGGGCAGCATTACCTGGGGGCACCCGCTGCCGCGCATGGTGACCTGGGGACTGTTCGAGACGATCGATGGCAAGCGGCGTTTCTATGCCTTCAACACGCACCTTCCCTATCGCGACGAGGACGAGGGCGCGCGGACCAAGGGCGCGGCGCTGATCCTCAAGCGGATCGAGGCGATGGCCGGGGACCTGCCGGTGGTGCTGACCGGCGACTTCAACACCACGCCCGGCAGCGACGCGCACAAGCTGCTCGCGACGAGGCTGGTCGATGCGCGCGAGGCGGCGCCGGCGAAGCTCGGGCCCGACGAGACCTTCCACGCCTTCACCGGCAAAGCGGACAAAAGGATCGACTGGATCTTCACGCGGGGGTTCGCGGCGAAACACGTCGAGACGATCACCGACCATCAGGGCGAGGTGCAGACCTCGGATCACTTTCCGGTGATGGCGGAATTGGGATGGGCGAAGCGATAGAATAGATCCTCCCTCGCGCAGCGGGGGAGGATTTGATTGCGACATTGGCTTTCGGGCAAAGGAAGCGCATGCCCCATAACGACAATCTCACCGCCGACCGTTCCACCTTCGTCAGCCATCTCGAATGCTCGATGACCGGCGAGCGCTATGAGGCCGACCAGCTGCACGGCCTCTCGCGCGTCGGTCGGCCGTTGCTGGTGCGCTATGATCTGGCGGGGGTGAAGGCGGCGCTCACGCCCGGGATGCTGGCGACGCGACCGGCGGATTTGTGGAAATATCGCGAGCTGCTGCCGGTGCGACGGACGGAAAGCATCGTCAGTCTCGGGGAAAACGCGACGCCCATCATCCCGCTCGAGCACGAGCCGGGCAATGTCTGGGTCAAGGACGAGGGCCGACTGCCCACGGGTTCGTTCAAGGCGCGCGGGCTGGTGATGGCGATCGCGATGGCGAAGGAATTGGGCGTCACCACGATCGCGATGCCCACCAACGGCAATGCGGGTGCGGCGGCGGCGGCCTATGCGGCGCGGGCGGGGATCGAGGCGGTGATCTTCTGCCCCGACGACACCCCGGAGATCAACGTGCGCGAGATCGCCGCGCAAGGCGCGCGGGTCTACCGGGTCAACGGGCTGATCGACGATTGCGGCAAGCTGGTCGGCGCGGGCAAGGAAGCGCGCGGCTGGTTCGACCTGTCGACGCTCAAGGAACCGTACCGGATCGAGGGCAAGAAGACGATGGGGCTCGAGCTCGCCGAGCAGCTCGGCTGGGAACTGCCCGACGCGATCTTCTATCCGACCGGGGGCGGCACCGGGCTGATCGGGATGTGGAAGGCCTTCGACGAGATGGAGGCGCTGGGCTGGATCGGGTCGAAACGGCCGCGCATGTATGCGGTGCAGGCGGAGGGCTGTGCGCCGATCGTGCGGGCGTTCGAGGCGGGCGAGCGGCACGCGGTGCGCTGGGAAGATGCGCATACCGTCGCCGCGGGGATCCGCGTGCCGCAGGCAGTGGGCGATTTCCTGATTCTGGATGCCGTGCGCGCGAGCGGAGGCAAGGCGATGGCGGTAAGCGATGCGGCGCTGATGCAGGCGGTCGAGGATGCCGGCAAGCGCGACGGGCTGCTGCTCTGCCCCGAGGGCGGGGCGACGCTGGCCGCGTATCGCGAGGCGCTGGCGCGCGGGCTGGTGGATGCGGAAGAGCGCGTGGTGCTGTTCAACTGCGCAACGGGACTGAAATATCCGCTGGCGGATCAGTCGCGGTTTCTGGATCGGCACCTGCCGGTGGACTGGGCGGGGCTCTGATCATTCCTCCCCGGAGGGGGAAGAATTTAGGAGCCCAGCACCCGTTTCACGAACTTCGCGCCTAGCTCGATCCCGGCGGGATCGACGCCGTGGCCGAGCCCCGGCGTGACATGGCCCTCGAGCGGGAAGCTGTGGCGTTCGAGTTCGGCATGCGCATGGCGATAGGCGCTCAGCGGCACGATGGCGTCGGCATCGCCGTGGATCAGCAGCACCGGCGGTTTGCTGCGGATATCGGCCGCGTCGAGCGAGGGGCCGGCGATCATCCCCGAATAGCCGAGGATGCCGGCGAGGGCCCGCGTCCGGCGAATGCCGACGTGAAGTGCCATCATCGTGCCCTGGCTGAAGCCGACGAGCACCATCTGGCTCTCGTCGAGATCGTGTTCGGCGAGCAGGCCGTCGAGATAGGCGTCGAGCACCGGCGCGGCGTGACGCGCGCCCGCGGCGAGCGCGGGACGGCCAAGATCGTGCAGCGCCCACCATTGATAGCCGCCCGGCGCGCCATAGCAGCGCTCGGGGGCATTGGGCGCGACGAACAAGGCGTCGGGCAGGAGCTGACGCCACATCGGCGCGAGCGAGATCAGGTCGGCGCCGTTCGAGCCATAGCCGTGGAGCAGCACCACCAGCCGCTTTGGCGCACCGCCGGAAAGGGGCGCGAGGCTCGGGCCGTCGAGTTGCTGCATCGGGAAGATCCTCAGCGGAGCGGGTAGAGCGCGCCGGCGATCCAGCGCAGCTCGGCGCGGAGCACGCCCCAGGCGCGCGCCGCGGCGCGGCTGTCCATCGCCTCGACGCCGATGCCGCGGGCGGCGAGCGCCTTGACGAGGGTGGTGGGCGGCCGGACGAGCGTCTCGCCAGTGCCGAGCAGCAGGAATTCGGGCTGCGGATCGAGCGTCAGCAACGACGCGAGGTCGGCCTCGGTCAATTCGGCCAGCGGGGGCGGCGACCAGCCATCGGCGCGCTTCGGCGTGATCAGCAGCGCGCCATAGACGCCCTCGTCGACCTTGAACCCGCCCGCCGAGAAGCCGGCGATCACCGGCCCCTCGGCGCTGCGGCGCTCGATCTTCATGTTACGGCAGGTCGCGCGGGCCGACGCGCTCGCCTTCGGGACCGGTCGCCTTGCGTTCCTCGCGGAAGCCGGGCTTGAGGCCGAGCGTGATCAGCAGCGAGGACGAGACGTAGATCGACGAATAGGTGCCGACGACAATGCCGAGCATCATCGCCGCGGTGAAGCCGCGCAGCACGTGCCCGCCCCAGATCAGCAGCGCGGCGAGCGCGAGCATGATCGTGACCGAGGTCATCACCGTGCGGGGCAGTGTCTCGTTGACCGAAAGGTCGATCAGGTCGCCCATCTGCATCTTGCGGTATTTGCGCATATTCTCGCGGATACGATCGTCGATCACCATCTTGTCGTTGATCGAATAGCCGATGATCGTGAGCACCGCGGCGACGATGTTGAGATCGAAGGTGAACAGCTCGCGAAACAACGCGAAGAAGCCGAGCGTCATCAGCACGTCGTGGACGATCGCCACCGCGGTCGAGACGCCGAACTGCCATTCGTAGCGGAACCAGGAGAAGATCGCGATGCCGACGATCGCGAGCACCACCGCGAGCACGCCGTTCCAGATCAGCTCGTCCGAGACCTTGCCCGACACGGTCGAATAGGTGCTGAACGTCGCGCCCGGGAAGTCCTTGGCGAGCGCAGCCTTCACTTGCTCGACCATCTTGTCGACCGCATCGGGCGCGGTCGATTCGGGAAGCGGCAAGCGGATGGTGACGGCATTGGCGCCGCCCAGCTGCTGGAGCGCGGCATCGCCGAGGCCGAGCCGGTTGACCGTCTCGCGGACCTTGTCGAGCGGCGGCGGCGAGGCGAACTTCTCCTCGATCGACACGCCGCCGGCGAAGTCGACGCCCATGTTGAGCCCGCGCGTGAAGACGAGCGCCAGCGCGGCGATGGTGAGCAGGGCCGTGATCGCGAAGGCGATGTAACGGATGCGGACGAACCCGATATTGGTGTTGTCCGGAACGATCTTGAGGAGCCGCATGGTTCGGGCGTCCCTTAAATGTGGATCTCGGTCGGCCGGTTACGGCGCAACCAGATCGTGACGAGCATGCGGGTGAAGACCACGGCGGTGAACACCGAGGTGGCGATGCCGATGAGCAGCACCACCGCGAAGCCGCGGACCGGGCCCGAGCCGAGGATCAGCATGATGAAGCCCGCGATGGCGTGGGTAACGTTGGCCTCGAAGATCGTTCGGCTGGCTTCCTTGTAGCCGAGCTCGACCGACTGCATCACGCTGCGGCCGCGCCGCCGCTCTTCGCGGATGCGCTCGTTGATCAGCACGTTGGCGTCGACCGCGGTGCCGATGGTGAGCACGAAGCCGGCGATGCCAGGCAAGGTCAGCGTCGCGTTGAGCATACCCATCACCGCCAGGATGACGAGCACGTTGATGACCACCGCCATCGTCGCATAGATGCCGAAGCGGCCATAGGTCAGGATCATGAAGGCGATGACTGCGACCACCGCGATGATCGAGGCGGTGATGCCCGCCTTGATCGAGTCGGCGCCGAGCTCCGGGCTCACGGTCGATTCCTGGACGATCTTGAGATCGATCGGGAGCTTGCCCGAGCGCAGCGCGATCGCGAGCTCGTTAGCGCTCTGGACGGTGAAGCCGCCGTTGATCACCGCGCTGCCGCCGAGGATCGGCTCGTTGATGCGCGGCGCCGAGATCACCGTGTTGTCGACGATGATCGCAAACGGCTTGCCCGAATTCTCCTGCGTGACCTTGGCGAAGCGCCGCGAGCCGGCGCCGTCGAGCTGGAGCGTGACTCCCGGCGCGCCGGTCTGCGGATCATAGGTCTGCTGCGCGTCGACCAGCATGTCGCCGCTGATCATCACCTGGCGCTGCACCGCGATCGGCCCGCCGCCTTCGGCATAGGGCATGATCACCGATCCGGCCGGCGCGATGCCGCGCGCGAGATCGGCAGGGTTGGCGGTGGTGTCGACGAGGCGGAACTCAAGCTTGGCGGTCTTGCCGAGCAGCTCCTTGAGCGCGGTCGGATCGTTGAGGCCGGGGACCTGCACGACGATGCGGTTGTCGCCTTCGCGCACCACGGTCGGCTCGACCGTGCCGAGCGCGTTGATGCGCCGTTCGACCACCTCGCGGGCGTCGCCCATCGCGGTCTGCACGGCCTGGTTGAGGCCCGCCTGGGTGGGGGTGAGCACGAAGCGGCTCGTATCGCGGACCTCGATGTCCCATTCGCGCTGGCCCGTATTGCCGACACCGCTGCCGGTGATCGGCAGCAGCTTCTCGCGCACCGCGTCGACCTTGGAAGGATCGCGGACCATGAAGCTCAGCTTGCCGCCCTGGACCGAGATGTCGCCGATCTCGATTCGCGGATCGCGGCGCATCTCGGCTTTGACCTGCTCCTCCATCTGGGTCAGCCGCGCCTTGGCGACGCCTGCGGTATCGCCCTCGAGCAGCAGATAGGAGCCGCCGGCGAGATCGAGGCCGAGGTTGATCGCAGGCGTGGGGATCCACGACGGCCACGTCTCGCGCACGCTCTTGGGCACGAAGCTCGGGATCGAAAGCGCGATCATCACCCCGAGGAAAAGGGTGATCGACAGGACTTTCCAGCGCGGGAAATCGAGCATCAGTCGTTCGCGGGCTTGGCGCCGCCCAGCGGGCGGACTTCGGCGAGCGTCGCCTTGATCGCGCGGACCTTCACATTGGTCCCCAGCTCGATCTCGACTTCGGTCTCGTCGACCTTGGTGACCTTGCCGATCAGCCCACCGGCGGTGACCACGGTGTCGCCCTTCTTCACGCCGCCGACCGCGTCCTGCAGCGCTTTCATGCGCTTCTGCTGGGGACGGATCATGAGGAAGTAGAAGACCACGAAGATGAGGACGAGCGGCAGCAGCGAAACGATCGCGCCTGCGCTGCTTCCGCCCTGTGCGGTACCTGCGGCTTGTGCAAATGCTGGGGTGGCGAACATGGGTTTCCGGTTGCCTGAATTGCGGGGCGCGGAACGGCCCCTTTCAAGCGGCGCGCGCTAACATGCGACAGAAAGCCGCGCAACTATTGTCGCTGCGCCTTGCATCCCGCGCCGGAGCGATCTAGAGGGCGCACCCTTGGTCGGGGCGTAGCGCAGCCTGGTAGCGCATCACACTGGGGGTGTGGGGGTCGCAGGTTCGAATCCTGTCGCCCCGACCATTTTAATATCTAAAAATCAGATATTTATGCAGACCATCGCGCCTGCCATTTGCCTGCAGCCTTTATTTAGGTGGCAGATAGGTAGCTCCGCAATTCGCCTCGGCGTTCAGTGATTCGCCTCCCTCGCATCGCCAGAGGATTCATCTGGTAAGGGGTCAGCTTTCGCTCCGGCGTGACGCGCGCTTCTGAGCAAAGTGACCGGTCGGATCGGCTCCTGAGCCGAAGGATAATCCGCGAGCCGGTATCGCGAAGCACGCATTCCCGCGGGCGGCGCGTCGACGGGCGCAGGGGCGCATTCCGATGGTCCGTCGCAACTTGCCGCGGGACTTCGGCCGCTACATCGGCTAGAATTCCGTCGGGGAAGTCGTCGAGTGCTGTTCCCCGGTTATGCCACGCGGCCTGTTCGGGAGTGACGGGCATGTCGGACGCCGGTCACGGCGCATCCTTTCTGGAAGCCCATCCTGCGGCTCGAATGGAGCGGCGGACTGCGCTGTGGCGGGCACCGCTGGCAGCGGCAAGTCTACTGGGCCTGATCGTCGACGGCCCGATCGTGCGCGCGCAGCCTGCGGCTACGGACTCCGATCTCGGCAACTTCCTGCTGAACCTGTCGTACCTCGAAGCGCAATATCACGCTTGCGCGACGACAGGTGCCGGCCTACCATCGTCCTTGCTCTCGGGGGGCGGTAATCCGGGGACTGCCAACGGCGCCCGGCAAGTCACCTTCACCGATCCGGCGTTGGCGGCCTATGCTCGCGAGATTGCCGCCGACAAACGCGCGCAAGTGGAGTGGCTGCGCATCCTCGTGGGGACGGGAGTCGTCGCCCAACCCGACATCGATCTGGGTGCGGCCGCCAGCGGCGGCTTTTCGACCCTGGCCCGGCTCGCCGGAATCGACAGTGCGGGGATCTTCGATCCCTACGCCTCCGAGAACGACTATCTGATCGGCGCCTTCATTTTCGCGGATCTGGCGGTCACTGCCTGTCGCGGCGTCCTCAACCTCGCGAGAGAGGGCCCCGCAATCGAGGCGTTCGCAGCCGCGCTTGCCACCCAAGCATATCACGCCGCCGCGCTGCGCGCGCTCCTGCTGTCGAAGGGGATCATAACGTTCCGCCTGGTGGATGCGACCGAGAAACTCTCTGCTGCCCGGGACAATCTCGATGGACCCGACGACATCGATCAAGGCATTCGGACTGTGGGCGGGTCGCCGAACGACGAGAGCAATATTGTTCCGGCCGATGCCAGAGGCATCCCGTTCAGCCGCACACCCGGGCAAGTGCTCAACCTGCTTTATTTGACGCATAATCAAGCGGCAGGCGGAGGATTCTTCCCCAGCGGCGCGAACGGCTTTTTCAATATGAGCGCGTCGAGCTAATCAAGCGCGTGGAGGCCCGGTGATGGACGGTCCGATCAACATTTCGCGCCGCGAAATCCTGCAGATGGCGACTCGTTTTCCGGTGCTTTCTTTCGGAGCTTCATTGATCGGTTCGTGCGATTCCAGTCGCGCCCCACGGGCGACGCCGACGCCGGGCAATCCGTCTCCCGTCCCGTCGACGCCGAATGACTTTGATTACCTGAACCTCGCGCTCAATTTCGCCTATCTCGAAGGCCAGTTCTATTCGTTCGCTGCCAAAGGCACCGGCCTCGCCTCTGGGCTGCTTGAGGGCCTCGGCGCGCGCGGCGTGGTCAGAGGCGGTAGTCAGGTCGACTTTACCGACGGCTTGTTGCGGCAACATAGTCGCGAGATCGCGGGGCACACGGAAGCGCACATCGTCCTGCTGCGTTCGATCCTCGGTTCGATCGCCGTCGCGCAACCCGAAATAGACATGAGTGCGGCACCGACGGGACCGTTTACCGTGTTCGCGCGAGCGGCCGCAATTGTCGGTCCTGCCGAGGAATTCGATCCCTTCGCTTCCACGAACAATTTCCTGATGGCTGCCTTCCTGTTCGCGGATCCGATCGTCACCTTGCACAATGGCCTGGTCCCGCACATTCGCGACGATTCAATTCGGAGCGATCTGACCGGATTGCTTGCCGCGAAAGCCTACCACGCCGGGCTTGTGCGCACGACGGTGCAACGCATGACGACACCCTCTTCCATCCCCTATGTTGAGGAGACGGAGGGCCTGTCAGCCGTGCGCGATGGGTTCGACGGCAATATGGATCTCGATCAGGGCGTCGCGACAATTGCCGGCACCGCCAACCTGGTGCCCACGGGTGCGGCGGGAATGGTTTTTGCGCGGACACCTGCGCAAGTCCTGAACATCTTTTATATGAGCTCGATAAGTGCAGACCGCGGCGGCTTTTTCCCCGCGGGCGTGAACGGAACGATACGCACCAGCGGGAATGGCTAGGACGGTTCCGTCCGTGGGGCGCGCTGCGTACGGTTCCGGGTCGAGGGCGTAGGGAGCGTGCGTGCGATCCCGCACGGCCCGCAAAGCTCAGGAGGGGAAGCAGATGGTCCATCATCAGCCTGTTCGTGCCGGGGCCGACCGGCCCTTTCGCAGTGGCGCTGCCATATCCTGGCCCCGCCTCGGCGCCATCGCGATTGCGATGGGCAATGCGGCCTGGGTGCCGTCGGCGCTGGCGCAATGCGTCGCGCCCGACCCCGCCTTACCCAACGTCGTTACCTGCTCCGGCGCAAACACAACGCCGCAGGCGGTCGTCAGCACCGCGCCCGAGGTCACCACGGCTCCGGGCTTTTCCGTCGTCTCGACCGGAACCGCGCTCACCATCACCGCGACGAGCGGCGGCGCGTCCTACATCGATCCTTACGCATCGCCACTGACGTCTGGCATCACCGGCCTCGACGTCAACGTCACGGGCACAGGCTCGTTGAACATCGAGACGAACGGAGCGATCCGCGGCAACCAGAATGGCGTCCACACCAACAATTTCGGATCGGGGGCGACCAACGTCGTGACGCGGGGCGACGTGGCAGCGCCTGGCGGCAGCGGCATCGTACTGGTCAACGGCGCCGATGTTCCCGAGGTCAATCTGCGGGCCGAAGGCGATGTCCACAGTACCCGTTACGGCATCCTTGTGGTGCAGTTCGCCGGGCCGGCCTCCAACATGGGCGCCTACAACGTCACTGCCCTCGGCGATGTCATTGCCGTGGTGAACAACGGGATCGAGGTGAGTGCGAGCGGATCCGCGATAACCGTCTCCGCCAACAACGTGAGCGGCGGGCGATACGGGATGCTCATCGGCAATGCCGGCTTCGGGGCTTCGACGGTGACGACAACCGGCTTTGTCGACGGGTTGGTCAGGTCCGGCATCTATATCGAGAATTTTTCAACGGCGACCGACCTGACGCTGCACGCGGCGACGGTTTCAGGCACTCTCTACGGCATCGAGACCAGGCAGAATGGCACCGGCAGGACCGATATCACGGCCGACCGGATCGCCAGCGACCGTTTCGGTTTCATCGGTATGTTTGCCCTGATCGGCGCCAATGGCGGTGACGCGACTGTCCGTGTCGGAGAAGTGAGCGCGCATCAGGCCGGCATTCTGGTGGCCAATCAGGGCAGGGGCGCGGCCTCGGTGACCACGACCGGAGCAATCATGACGACCGGCGTGTCCGCCGCTATTCAGGTACACAATCTGGGCGCCACCAGTACCGATCTTACGATCACCACCTCGGACGTGGTCGTCGGGGGGAGCAATGGCATCCGTGCCTGGAACCGGGGCAGCGGAACGATCCGCATCGAAGCGGGCGCCGCGGTCACTGCGCGAACGGGAGCGGGTATAGATGCGATAGCGGACGCAGGCGCGGGCGACATCTTCGTCACTGCCGCCGACACGTCTGGCCAGTTCGGTATCCGTGCGACCAACTGGGGGCAGGGCGCCGCGACGATCGTGTCCGCCGGGCTTGCCATGGGAACGGGAGACGGCATTCGGGCCGTCGCGGAGCCCGATCCGGACACCCCTGGCCGGTCGGCTACGGCGGGGTCCATCGCCATCACTGTCAATGACGCGACTGGGGGGAACAACGGCATCGCCGTCGACAATCGCGGCACGGGCGACACGACGATCGAGGTGAAGGGAACCGTCCAGGGTGACATTGCCGCCATCAATGCGAGCGGCACTCCGGACCGTGCGCTGGCGATCGTCAATGACGGAACCCTCCGCAATCTGTCGGGTTCGAGCGCGAGCCAGGCGATCTACGCCGCCGGCGGACCTGTGTTTCTCGTCAACAACGGCACGCTATTCGGCACATTGAACCTCGCCGGAGCGGGTGGTGGCGATGCCGTGGTGAACAACGGTGTCTTCAGCAGCGCCGGCGGCAGCAGCGATTTCGGAGCCGGCGACGATCGCCTTACAAACAGCGGGAACGGCAGGATCCTGGCCGGCCTTCGCCCGACGCCGGAGGTCACCAGCTTCGCCAATCTCGAAATGCTCGCCAATGCGGGGCAGATCAGCATGCAGGACGGGGCCCCGGGCGACATGATGACGACGAGCGGCGCGATAGAGTTTGCGGCCGGGTCACAGCTCGCGATCGACCTCGGAGCTGGGGAGACCGATCAGCTGACGGCGGGCGGCGCGATCATCATTCGGCCCGGCGCGACGCTGACGATCAATGAAGCCGCGCCGGTGAGGCCCGGCGAGCGCTACGTCTTCCTGACCGCCGGGGGCGGGATCACCGGCACCTTCCTGTTCGCGCAAAGCCTGCAGACCGCGTTCGCGGGAAAGCGAGTCGGCTATACCGCATCAACGGCCTATTTCGAGTTGGCGCAGTTGCGGGCATTGGCTGCTGCGGGCGCCACCAGGAACCAGCGCAGCGTCGCGGCCGGGATCGATTCCTTGAGTGCCACCAATACGCTGCGGAGTGCGGCAATCCTGTTGCCGACCGACGGGGCGGCGCGTGCCGCTTTCGACAATCTCTCAGGCGAAATCCATCCGTCGGCACGTACGGCGATGGTCGAGGACGTCGGGCTGGTCCGAACCGCAGTCTTCTCTCCGCTCGAGGCGCCGCGGCAAGGCGGCATATGGGGGCAGGCGATCGGCAATTGGGGAGCCGCGGATGCCGATGCTAACGCGGCGCGGATGCGGCGCGAGAGCGTCGGGATGCTCCTTGGCATCGATGCGGATCTGGCCGACGGGCTCATGGCGGGGATCGCCGGCGGCTATCTCGACGACGATCTCCGCATCCCCGATCGCGCGAGCACCGGATCGATCCGCAGCTGGCATGTCATGGCCTATCTCGGCTGGCGCGCGGGGCAAGTCACGGTCGGCGCGGGGGGTGGATACGCGCATATGGACATCGCGACGCGCCGGCAGGCCGGTTTTTCGGGATTCGCCGGAGGTCGTCTGCGTGCGGATTATGGCGGGTCATTGTGGCACGGGTTCGCGTCGATCGGTTACCGCGCGCCGCTCGGTGAAGGCTATGTGGAACCGTTCGCCGGCATCGAGGCGCAATATGTCAGGACGGACGCCTTTGCCGAGCGCGGCGACCCGGCCGCGGCGCTGATCGTGTCGCGTGGCAGCGACGAGGCGATCGTTGCCACCGGCGGCCTGCGTTTCCGCACTTCCGCCACAGGCAAGTTCGCGGTCGGCGGCGAGCTTGGCCTGGCGCACGCCTTCGGTCGATTAGCCCCGACGGGCAGGCATGCTTTTGCGGGAAGCGACCGCTTCGAAGTTATCGGCGCACCGCGATCCCGCGCCGCGGCCCATGCGAATATCGGCATTGCCTACCGGGTCACCGACGACATGGATATAGGATTCGCCTATGACGGCACGCTCGGCTCGGCGGGCCAGAGCAACGCCGTGAAGGGAAGGATGCGGATCGCGTTCTGAATTTTTCAGACCGCTTGTCGCTGCCAAGCGGCCGAAGCATCAAGGCGCGCGGAATAGGGATCTGACAGCAATCCGGTCGGGCGCGATGCGGACTGGCGTCTGGCAAGCCGTCAAGCTCTCAGCTTGAACCACGTTCAGGCCCTCGGCCAGGCCAGAATTTCCAAAGCTGTCAATATGCTCCGCTGGCGCGCCGAGGCGCCGGGCTCGCTTCGTCGCGCGCCTTGCCCTTCGCGGGAACTCCAGCGCCGCGCTCCCGTTTGTGACGGCAGCGATATGGGTGGATCAGCATGTTCGGACCGGGAATCGTCGCGGCTGCCATGGTCGCCATCGGGGGAGCGAATCCAATGACCGACCAGGATGCGCGTGCGGCATTGCTCGAGGCGGCGCGCGCGCCGGTGCGCGCCGCGCTGGGCAAGGTGGCCAGGTTCCGGGTCGACCAGCTGAATCGCGAGGGCGACTGGGCGTTCCTTCTCGCGACGATGGAAGAGCCTGATGGCCGGCCCTTCGACTTCACCGGCACGCCGCTGGCCGACGCGGCGAAGCAGGGCATGGTTTCGCGCACCTATGCCGCGCTGCTGCGGCACAAGGGCGATGGCTGGGAAGTGGTCGCAAAGGCGATCGGGCCGAGCGACGTGGCGTGGGAGGATTGGTCGCGGCGCTACGGCGCGCCCGCCAGGCTGTTCGCCGCTCAATAGGTTCCGTGGGCGTTCCGCGGGTACCACCAGGCGAAGCGCGTGCCGAGATCGGTGGTGCTATAGACCACATTGCCGCGGTTGCGCTCGAAGCCCATGGCCGGACGGCCGTTGAGCTGGCCGGACCACCAACCGCTATTGGCGCGCCCGACAAAGGTGACGCGGATTCCCGGTCCGGTGAAGGTCATGCGGTGCGCACCGCCGCGTACCGCCTGATCGGTGAACACGCAGGCGCGCTCCGGGCCGTCGTTGAATGAACAGCGTACGGTTTCGCGGGACGCCGTGCCTTGCGCGGTGGCGGCACCCGGAAGCGCTGCCGCCGCGGCGAGGACGATGAGAGTCGGGGTTCGCATGCCCGATCGAACGCCGTGCGTCGCGGCCCGTTCCGCGATCAGCGCGCTATCTGGGCTGCGCGATCGCCGCGGCGGACGGCCTCGCCCGCAGTGTCGGCAGGGCGCTCGTAGAGCCGGGTGACGATCTCGGCCGCCGAACGCGCGTCGGTGGCGCCGCGCAGCGCCCGACCCGCGCCGGCTTCGCTATGGGTCAGCTCGTACTGCACGAAGCGGAGCTGCTCGGCGAAGGACGAGCCGTGGATGTCGTGGCCCGCCCAGGCGGCGAAGTCGCGCTGGCGCGGGCCTTCCCATTGCGCGAGGCCATAGCCGGGGCCGCCGCCGATCTGGCGGATGCCAGCGTCCATATTGCTCTCGGCATCGAGATTGGCGACGATGCCGATCGCCTGCGCGCGGCTCCAGCCCTGGCTCTGGAAATAGTTGATCGCCTGATCGATCCGCTCCTGCCGGCTGCCCTGGCCGGTGGGGACCACGCCGCCAGTGGTCTGCGTGCCTTGGGTCTGGCCACCGTCATTGCCGCCCGGCGCACGCAGGATCACGCCGCCATGGCTGAGCGCCCAGCTGAGATTGTTGTGCGAGATGCGCTGGCTGCCGTCGGCATTGACGTTGTTCGAGCCGATCATCTGACCCGGCCCCGAGACGATCTCGGTGTGCGAGACGCCGCCGCCCTGAATGATCACCACGTCGCCGGGCTTGGCCTCGGAGGCGGGGACCGGAGTCCATCCGCGAGCGCGCAAGGTCGAATTGAGCTGGGCGACCGAATCGGTGTGGAGGTTGCCCGGGAGCTTGCCGGCCTCGGTCAGCACTGCCGAGACGAAATTGGCGCAGCACACGTTCGAGGGCACGCCTGCGTTCATCGGCAGATTGTCGTTACGGTTGACCTTGAGCGACGACGCGTTCTGCCCGAGATATTTCTCGGCGATCGCCGCGACGTCGCTTGATCCGGTGCCGGGCGTGCCGCCGACCGGCGACCCGCCCTCGACGCTGCCGCTACCCCCGCTACCGCCCGTCCCGTTGGGGATGGTGAGCGTGCGATTGGGGAAGATCAGATTGGGATTGGAGATGTTGTTGGCCTGCGCCAGCGCCTGCCAGCTCGTGCCGAAGCGTTCGGCGATGGCGGAGAGCGTGTCGCCGGGCTGGATCGTGTATTCGCGCGGCGCTTCGGCGGCGCTTCCGCCGGCGGGAATGTTCAGATGCTGGCCGGGGCGGATCAGATCGGGATGGACGATCTGCGGGTTGGCCTCGATCAGCGCGGAGAGCGAGACGCCCTTCTCGCGTGCGATGGCGCTCATCGTATCGCCGGTCTTGACGAAATAGCCGCGATCGCCGCCGCCTGCGCTGCTGCTGGTCTGGGTCTGCTGAACCGAAGAGACGCCCGTCATGGCCCTTACTCCGCCGGAAACGATTGTGTTTCAGCCTGATAGCCGAGGCGGAAAAGCGGGTCGCTAATCGGAACGCTTAGGGTGAGCCGGATTACCCTCCCGGCAAGGAAGGGGGCATAGTTCAAAGCGGCGGATCGAGCGCGATACGGTAGCGCATCTCGGCCGAGAAGCTGCGCGCGACGGCCTTGAGATTGGCGTCGGTGGCGGGATCCTGCTGGATCGAATCGAGCGCGGCGAAGGCCGCGGTGCGATGGTGCGAGGAACGGAAGAGCGGCGTCGCCAGCTCGGGAACGCGGCGCTCGCCGATCGGCCAGCTCGCCATGCAGGCGAGGTCAGTGACCAATGCGCGCATCTCGCTTTGGCCGAGCGTGACACGCTTGAGCGTGCCCGTACGGCGATATGCCTTGGGCCAGTCCCGCTCGAAGGCGTCGAGCGCGCGGCTCTGGTCGACCGCGTTGGCGGCCTTGCAGACCGGGGCCGCGGCCGGCCGCGCCATCGCCCCAGCGCCTTGGGTCAGCGCGGGCGCGGCGACGGACTGCATGCGGCCATTGGCATAATGGAAGCGAACGAGCGGGCCGCCCATCGCGGTGGCGGGCATCGCGACGGTGAATTCGCCGCGCCGCAGCCGCGGTTGCGCGGCGGCGCTGCACGTGCCGAAGCTCTGGCCGATCTGTGGTTCGTGGCCGGTGCGGGTGACGATAACCGCGTAGCGCGCGGGGCATTGCGCGCCGCCACTGCCGCGGATCAGGTGCAGGCGCGCGCCCTTCACCGGATAGCTGCCGACGACGGCGAGTCGATCGACCAGCTCGGCGCCGAAGGGGCGCGAGATCACGGTCTTGCCCAGCCGGATCGCCTGCTCGCTTCCGGCCGAGACGATCGTCGCATTCTGATCGGTGGCATGGGCTGTGCCGCTGGCGGCGAGCGAAATGGGAACGAGCAGCATCAGCGGCCGGTGCATCGATTACCCTCCCGAATGGATCGTGTGGCTAGCACGCGCGAGTCCGTGCGAGGTTCCGCCTTAGCCGCGATTTTGTGCGGAAAGATCGGCGGTCGCCGCCTCGAAGCGGGCGATCACGCCGTCGAGGCCGGCAGGGGCGTCGGCGCGCGCGGCGCCCTCGAGCGCGGCGCGGACGCCGCTGACTTGCTGCTCGCCGCCCGCGCCCGACAGGCCGGCGATCTGGACCACTGCCTGACGCGTGAAATCGTCGAGCGCGCGGCGCAGCGCGCCTTCCTGCGCGGGGCTGGCGCCGAAGCGCGCGGAGAGGTCGCGGGTGAGGTCGCCGAGGCCATAGACGTCGCCGCGCCGGGCGAGCTCGCCCATGTCGGGGGCGAAGCCGCTGCCGTTGCCGGCGGTCTGGCTCCACGCCTGCGCGCCGCCGCCATTGCCGCCGCCGCGGCTGGCGGCGTCGACCCAGGCAAGCACGCGGTGGCCGATCTCACCCATCGCCTCGATCGCCGCGCCGCGCGCATCGGTCGACGCGCCGCCGGTGGGGGAGAGGGGCGAGAGCCCGGAGATGCGATCGATGCTCGTCATGATCCTGGTCCAAAAATCTGGGCGTGGCTCGCGCCATGTTCCCGAACCAAATGGCAATGGATGGCCGCGCGCGCCATAATCGCAACGACTAGCTCCGGCGCGGAGCGAAGCCTTGGTCGGTAAGCTCCATCGTGTCGAGGTCGAGCCCCGAGCCACGCGCACCCTGACGCACCGCTTTTGCGATGCGCCGCAATTGGGCGGGATCGTTTTTTGCATACTCGGGGCGCGGCTTGTTGGCCTCGAGGCTGCGATCCTTCGACACCGCCCCCTGCGCCGCCTCGTCCATCGCGGTGCCGTGCGCGATGCTCATCATCAGGCCGCTTGCTATCGGGAGGTCGTCTTGCCGAGGCGGTCGAGCGGACTCGGCTGCTGGGCAAGCCGATCGAGCGGGCCATCGGCGTCGAGCGCCGGGCTATGATGCCGCGCCAGCCCCTGCGACAGGCTTTCGGTCGCCGCGTCCTGTGCGGCGCAGGCATCGTCGGTCTGGCGCTCGCTCGGGCTGGCGATCTCCGCGCCCACGCCGCGCGATCGGGCACCGCCTACGGATACTCCAACGGAAATCGACACGACGGACAACTCCTCATTCCGTGACCTGGCCATCGAATATCTCTCGATGGGGGCCGGAGTTCCATAATCGCTCCGATTACGCGCACCGGCGCCCCTCGGGCTAGTCGGTTTGACTAGGCAAACTAGTCGAATCGTAGAGCGCGGGCCCCTCCGCTTTCGTGCTTTATGGCTGGCGACGGTGGCCCGGTGGCCGACCGGCACGTGATCCGGGCCCGATGGGCTCACGAACCAGGAGGCAAGACAATGTCGATTCTCAGTTCGCTCGGCGGCATCGCCACCAACCCGCTTTCGATTGCGCAGCTCGCCATGGGTCCTGCCGGCTGGGCTTCGCTCGCCGCCCGCACGCTGATGTCGGCGATCGGCCAGCAGGTGATCCAGCAGCTCGGCGAGAAGCTTGGCCTGCCGCAGTCGACGATCGATCTCGCACAGGGCGCCTTCTGCGCCTCGATGGGCGACAAGTCGGGCGTGCGCCAGAATCTGCAGGAAGCGATCGGCGGCTTCGCCGAGCAGTTCAATGCCTCGCCCGCCGAAGAGGGCGACGCCAACCGCCAGGTCGAGGACGCGATCAACAAGATGGTCTCGGGCATGGCGGACGGCGAAGATGCCAAGGCCGCACGCGCCGGCGGCAAGGGTGCCAAGGGCACCAGCGGCCAGAGCTGGCTGATGGCGCTGGCTGAAGCGCTCGGCAAGAAGCTCGACAAGCAGGCCGCGGAAATGTCGAAGATGGCCGATCAGATCACCGACAAGACGCCGTCGCTCACTGCGAAGTTCGGTGCCAAGTCGCAGGAATTCGGCATCCTGATGAACGCCACCACCAATGCGATCAAGACGGTCGGCGAAGGTCTCGCCAACTCGGCGCGCAAGGGCTGATCCCTTTCCCGCCACGTCTCAAAGCAAAGGGGCTGGCTCCGCCGGCCCCTTTGTGCGTTGCACTCCCCGAGTTCTGAAACAACCGGAGTAAAGTCATGCGAAAGATGCTGCTTCGCTTTCTGCTCTGCCTTCCCGCAGCCGCGATGCTGGCGCCCGGCGCCGCCGCGGCGCAGGGCGTGTTCAACATGGGCATGCTGACCAATACCCTGTCGCAGGGCGGCAGCACCCAGTCGGAGAGCGCCCGGGCGAGCACGAGCAGCGTTTTCCGGTCGATGGCACGCGCGCCGCGCTCGGCGGCGGTCGACCATGCCGCGATCACCTATCGGCCGAGCACCGCGGTGCGCCAGCGCAACATGCAGCAATTCGTAGCGCGGCTCAGCCGCGTCGACCCGAAGAGCGCCGCGGACCTGCAGCGCACCTTCGCGCGCCGCGACGTCGTCGCCGAAGTCGGCGGCGTGATGCGCCCGGTCGGACTCAATCCCAACAACGTCGCCGACGCGATGGCGATGTATCTGGTCGCGGCCTATTATGGCGTGCGCGGTTCGGTCGACAGCAAGCCCGCCGACTACAAGGCAGTGAGCGCGCAAATGGCGCGCGCGATCAGCACCACGCCGGGCTTCGCGAATGCCAGCGATGCGCTGAAGCAGGAAATCGCCGAATCGATGCTCGTCCAGGCCGTGCTCGTCGATCAGGCGGTGCAGGCCGCGCAGAAGCAGCCTTCGGCGATGCCGTCGATCAAGGCGGCGATCGCCAAGGGATCGCGCACCGCGTTCGGCTTCGACGTCACGAAGATGCAGCTGGGGCCGAACGGCTTGCGCTGAGCTTCAGTCAGAAGGGTAGAAGAGCAGCCCCGCGAGCGCCGCCAATTCGCGCATCCCGTCGAGCTCGAGCTTGCGCGCGACGTTCGACAGATGCACCCGCACGGTGTTTTCGGCCATCAGCAGCAAGGTCGCGATGTCGCCGTTCGAGCGACCCCAGCCGAGGAAGCGGATGCAGGTGATCTCGGTGGGGGTGAGCCGCAGCAGCGCCTCGCGATGACGCTTGGGCACGCGCGCCGCCTCGATCATATGCTCGCCGAGCGCGACGCGCTCGGGCGCGCCGGGCATCGCATCGGCCTTGCGCAGCAGCTCGGCGATCGCGGCGAGGCGCTCCTCCTCGGTCATCGGCTGCGGGGCGGGGGCGGCGGCGTTCAATGCGCGAGCCCTCGCAACAAGCCGAGGATGGTATCGGGCCGGCTGAGGATGTCGCGTGTGATCGCATCGATGAACGAGCCGACCAGCAGCAACACGATCGCGGTCGCGGCGAACGCCTTGATCGACATCGACAGCGTGAAGACGTTCAATTGCTGGGCGAAGCGATTGATCAGCCCGAGCCCGAGATCGATCAGGAACAGCACGGTAAGCACGGGCGCGGCGAACAAGGTGGCGAGCACCATCAGCCGGCCGAACTCGCCTTCGAACAGCCCGAGCCCGCGCGCGTCGAGCGTCGGCATCGGCGACGCCACCGGCCAGAGCGCATAGCTTTCCATCAGCACATGGACGAGCAGCGACAGTCCGCCCGAGAAGATGAAGACGATCCCCGCGAGCCGGGCGAGGAAGGCGCCGTTGAGCGAGGTCTGATGTCCCGAGAGCGGATCGACGATCTGCGCCATCGTCGCGCCGACCTTGGTGTCGATGATCTGCCCCGCCGCCTCGAGGGCCCAGAGCACCGAGCCGAAGAAGAAGCCGATCAGCAGCCCGACGAACACTTCCTTGGTGAACATCGTCACCCATTGGCCGGGACCGAGCATCGACACGTCGAGCGTCGGCTGGAGCGACAGCGAGACGATGCCCAGCGAGACGAGGATCGAATTGCGCACCATTGCCGGGATCAGATCGGGCGAGAAGATCGGCATCAGCATGAACGCCACGGCGATCCGCGCGGTCGCGACGGCGAGCAGCAGCATCGGATCGCTCCATCCGGTCACCGCCGGATCATCGCCGGAAATTCGCTGAAGATGCGGTCGCTATAGCGATAGAGCGACGCGCCGATCAGCGACGCGGTGACGAACAAAGTCAGCACGATCGCGAAGAACTTGGCGGTATATTGCAGCGTCTGCTCCTGGATCTGCGTCGCGGCCTGAACGATCGCGACGAGCAGCCCCGCCACCGAGGCGACGATGATCGGCGGTGCCGACAGGATCAGCACGAGCCAGAGCGCGTCGTTGGTGAGGCTGATGAAGTCGCCGTTCATGGGGAGGCCTCAAGCATAGGACAGCACCAGCCCGTGACTGAGCTTCACCCAGCCGTCGACGAGCACGAACAGCAAGAGCTTGAACGGCAAGGATATCGTCGTGGGAGAGAGCATCATCATCCCCATCGCGAGCAGGATGTTCGAGATGACGAGATCGATGACTAGGAAAGGCAGGAAGATCAGGAAGCCGATCTGGAAGGCGAGGCTGAGCTCCTTCACGACGAAGGCGGGGATGACGATGATCAGGTCGCGATCGGTCATCTCGCGGGCATGCGCAGGATCGCCGACGCGCTGCGCGGTGCGCAGGAAGAAGGCGCGCTCGTTGGGATCGCTGTGCTTGATCAGGAATTCGCGCAGCGGCTCCTTGCCGACGTCGATCGCCGTCGAGATCGAGGCGGTCGATTGCAGCACGCTGCCCTCCACCTGCTGCGCCGCGATCCTGTCCTGCATCTGCTGGCCGACGGGATACATGACGTAGAGCGTCAGGATCAGCGACAGGCCGTTGAGCACGATGTTGGGCGGCACTTGCTGGAGGCCGAGCGCGTTGCGCAGCAGGCTCAGCGTCACGACGATCTTGGTGAACGACGTGACCATCACCGCGAAAAAGGGCGCCAGCGCCAGCGCGACGACGACGACGAGCGCCGAGCCGGGCGTGAAGCTCGAGAGTTCCATCAGGCCTCCCCGTCGGCGGCAACCCCGGTGATCAGCACGCCGAAGCCTTCGCCGACCGCGACCAGCTCGCCCTCGGCGACGCATTGCTCGCCGGCGATCACCCGCACCGGCAGCGTTCCGCCGGCGATGGGAAGCGGCAGCACGCTGCCCTTGCCGAGCGTCGCCAGCTCGGCGGCGGTCATCCCGGCGCCGATGATCTCGATCGTGGTCGGCAACCGGACCTCGGCCCAGCCGGCCTCGCCAGTCGCGGAGACGGGCACGGACGCCTCGGGCGATCCGTCCGTCGCAACATCATCCTGCAAAACGAGCATCCCATCGTTGAAAGCGATTCGTGCGCGTGGCGCATCGTTGCGACCCGGCAATGACAACTTCGCGACCGGGGTGACGGTTCCCAACAGCAGCAAATCGCCGGACGCGATCGCAGCGAGGCGGGCGGCGCGAACCGCGGGGCCATCGAAGCGCGCAGTCCAGCGCAGCCGGAGCCCGCCGATCGCCGTGGCGGCGAGCTCGATTTCTGCGAGCGGCTCGACCGCCATTTCGGGCGGCACCGCGAGCAGCAGCCGATGCTGGATCACCCCGTTGGTGGTCGCGTCGAGGCGGAGCAGCACCGGATCGCCGGCATAGCTTTTGTGCAGCCCTGCGGGCTGGAGCTCGCAGCCGAGCACGAGCTCGAGCGCGCCGACCAGCGGCTCGATCCGCCCGAGCGTCGCCGCGGCGGCGGCGGCGTCGACGCTGCCCTGCGCGCCGGAGACGCGCGCGAGGGTGCCGTCGACCAGCAACGGCGCGATCTGGACGAGATGCTCGCCGCTGCGGAACTGGATCCACGCGATCGCGGCGCGGCGATCGCGCTCGGTGGCGACGCGGACGCCGGTCTGCAAGCTGTCGATCAGCCGCCGGTTGAGCGCGCCGATCAGCGTCGTCTGGAGCTGGGCGCGGTCCTGATCGATCGCGCGCAACCGGGTGCGGAGCTGCTCGGGCGACGCGTTCATCGGGCCTGCTCCACGGGCGCCGCAGTCCCGGAGGTGGTGGTAGCGCTACCCCAGTTGCGGAGCAGGGAGATCGAGCCGCTCGACACGCCGACGAGCATCAGCTCGCCTTCGGCCTCGATCAGCACCAGCCGCTCGCGCTGGCCGACGGGAAGCGCGCGGATGAAGCGGATCTGGCGGTCGGCCGCGCCGTCGCGGCTGCCGAGCCCGCGATCCTGCCAGCGGCGCAGCGCGCGCAGGCTGACCCATGCCAGCCCGAGCACCACCGCGAGCGCGATGACCATGCCGAGCAGGCTGGAAAGCGCAGTGCCGATCGTCGAATCCATCAATGCGACCCCATCAGTTCGTGTTTATCAGTTCGGGTTCGGTGAGATCGGGCGCGGCATCGCCGTCGCGGACGCGTTTCGCCCAGAGGATGATCTGGGCGATGGCATCGAACATGTCGCGCGGGATGAGCGTGTCGGGAGCGCCGTCCTCGTAGAGCCGGCGCGCGACCTGGACGTGGCGGATGATCGGGATGCCGGCTTCCTCGGCGGCCGCGCGCATCGCCGCAGCGAGCGGGCCTTCGCCCTTGGCGGTCATCATCGGGACCGGGCAGCTCTCCGGATCATAGGCGAGCGCGATCGCAATGTGAGTGGGATTGACGACGAGGACATTGGCGTCGCGGACGGCGCCGACGGCGTTCTGGCTGGCCCATTCCTCATGGAGCTGGCGGCGGCTCGACTTGATGAGGGGGTTGCCTTCATTCTCCTTATGCTCCTCGCGGATGTCGCGCATGCTCATCCGGAGCTTCTTGATGTAGCTGTGCTTCTGCCACGCCATGTCGAGCACGGCGACGAGCAGGAAGGCGCCGAAGGTCCAGAGCAGCGCGGTGCGGACCAGCGTGCCGGTATAGACGAGGACCGAAGCGGCGGCCGAGCGGCCATCGGTTTCGGCGACGGGCAGCAGCACCGGGCCGGTGCGCTCGATGATCTCGGCGAGCGATCCGCGCAGGACGAGCCAGACGACGAAGACGATGAGCGCCGCCTTGGCGAGCGTCTTGGCGAGCTCGACGAGATTGTCGACGCTGAACATCCGCTTGAAGCCCTCGACCGGATTGAGCTTGTCGAGCGTGGGCTTCATCTTCTCGGTGGTGAACACGCCGCCGGCCTGGAGGAACTCGCTCATCACGCCGGTGATCGCGGCGGGGAGCAGGGCGACCGCGGTGATGCCGAGCAGCGCCCAGAGCGCGCTGCGGCCGAGCTGCGACAGCGCGGTATGGAAGGGCGCGTTGCCGCCGATCAGCGCGAAGCCGTCGTCGAACAGCGCGATGACCTGATTGCCGGCATAGCCGGCGCCGAACAGCAGCACGATCAGCCAGACGAACAAGGTGGCGACCGCAGTGACATCGCGCGACTTGGCGACGTCACCCTTCTTGCGCGCGTCGGCCAGCCGCTTGGGCGTCGGCTTCTCGGTCTTGTCGCCGCCGTTGTTCTTCTCGGCCAAACACGCCTCCGGCAATAACGCATGCCCCGCCCGAACGACGGACGAGAGGAGAGCGCCGGATGTACCTGCCGATCGCGCCCATGGGCACGCGGAAGCATATGTCTATCGCTGGAGCGCAGGACCCTGTTGCGTACCAAACGGGCACGTTTTCCCAAAAGCAGTCGCCTTGGTCAACTCACCGGACGTCTGCAGAGCGGTCACTAAAGCGAAGTAATTTGGTAATTAAATCTACCCGAATCACTTAAATCAGTACGGCATTCTGCCGGATGTTTCGTTTCCGATACGAATGTTTCCGGTACGGTGAAGCGCCATTTGTGCGGGATGGGTCGGTCCAAATCCGCGATGACTTGACGAAACCGGGGGGTGTCCTGCGACGAACGAACGGCGTAGTTTTTATTGGCCGGATGGACAGGTCCGGATCGCAGGACCCACGCGAACCAAACGATCGTCAGCAACGCCCCGGCCGGGGCTTGCAGGGAGGATCGTGTATGCGCTTTTCTGGCATCGCCCCATCGCCCGGCTTCGCGTTGAAGCTCGTCGCGATCGGGAGCGCGGCCGTGGCGGCAATTCCCGCACAGGCGGGCAATTGCGATGTCGCGGCGATCGGTACGCGTTACGTCGAGGCGTTGCGGTTCTGCGGTCCGCAGACCGTGGAGGCCCAGCCCGAGGTTCAGGCCGAGGCTCCGGTTCAGGCGGAGCCCGTCCTGCTCCCCGAGCGCAGTTCGGTGAGCGTCAGCATGCCGGGCTTCCAGAGGCGGCTCGCCCAGGCGACGCGCGCGGTCCGCGCCAGGAGCGGCGGCGGCGCCAACGACGCGCTGATCGCCTCGATCGCCGCTCGCTATCGCATCAACCCGCATCTGCTCGCGTCGATGGTCAATGCCGAGTCCGCCGGGCGCCAGCGCGCGGTGTCGAACAAGGGCGCGCTGGGACTGATGCAGGTGATGCCGGCGACCGCGCGGGGGCTGGGCGTGCGCGATCCGCGCGCGCTGCTCGACGATCCGGTGCTCGCGATGCACACCGGCGCCAAATATCTCAAGCAGCTGCAGAGCCAGCTCGGCAACGACGTGACCCTCGTGGTGGCGGCGTACAATGCCGGGCCCGGCGCCGTGATCAAATCGGGCCGCCGCGTCCCACGCTACCGCGAGACGCAGGACTATGTGCGCAAGGTCGTAGGCCGCTACCAGGCCTCGCAGCGCGGCGCGGCGCGCTGAGGCGGCGATGAGCGTCGAGCGGTATCTCGCCAGCAGCAACGCGGCAAAGCCCTTGCCGCTGTCGGCGCGTGTCGCCGATCTGTTCCTGATCGTCGGCGTGATCGCGATCGTCGGGCTGATGATCCTCCCGCTGCCGACGCTGATCATCGACATGCTGGTGGGGGTGAACATCACTTTCGGCGTGATGCTGCTGCTCACCACACTCTACATCCGCGGGCCGCTCGACTTCTCGTCCTTCCCCTCGATCCTGCTGGTGTCGACGCTGTTCCGGCTGGCGCTGTCGATCGCCACCACGCGGATGATCCTCGTCGAGGGGCATGCGGGACACATCATCCAGACGTTCGGGACGATGGTCGCGGGCGGCAACATCGTCGTCGGGCTGGTGGTGTTCCTGATCATCACGATCGTCCAGTTCATCGTCATCGCCAAGGGCGCCGAGCGCGTCGCCGAAGTCGCGGCGCGGTTCAGCCTCGATTCGATGCCGG